>QFCS01000175.1_pt1 | contig 126770 bp, 124 predicted proteins | sample 3576561 | NCBI WGS metagenome assembly QFCS01 | reverse complement strand
CCGTTCAGACGTGTTCGACTACATCGAACGCTTCTACAACCCGACACGCCGGCATTCGACGCTCGGGTATCTCAGTCCCGTACAGTTCGAGAAAGCTCAAGAAGCTTAGGTCGGTGTCAACGGAACCGGCAGCAGCCCAGATGTCGGTGCGAGCGTTGAAAGTGCCTTGGGCTTTCGCGACTGAATGGAACCAAGGCCGTAGACAGCTTCTTTCTAAGATCAAGCCGGTGGAGGTGAGGTGCCGCGAAACCTAGAAAAAACCTTGCTGTATGTGGAATACGAACGAGTCTTTTGCATGGTTTGGCGAGAGTCATTGGCTCAAAAGCGAACGACTTTCCCGAGGTAATTGAAGGCGAACGACTCATTTCTTAGCGAACGACTCTTTTGCTCAAGACCAATCGACCGCAGCGACTGGGACCTCTTCCGCACCACCGGCGTCGCTCATTTGATGAGCATTTCAGGATTGCACGTGACGCTGTTCGCCTGGCTGGCCACGGCGCTGGTGGGCGCGCTCTGGCGGCGCCTGGCGCTGCGCTGGCCCAAGGCCTTGCTGGCGCTGCCCACGCCCTGGGCGGCGGGCCTGGGTGGCGTGGCGCTGGCCACGGCGTACGCGCTGTTCTCGGGCTGGGGCGTGCCGGCGCAGCGCACCGTGCTCATGCTGGCCGTGGTGGTCGGTCTGCGCCTGTCGGTGCGGCAGTGGCCCTGGCCGCATGTGTGGCTGCTGGCCATGGCGGTGGTGCTGCTGCTCGACCCCTGGGCCTTGATGCAGGCCGGCTTCTGGCTCAGCTTCGTGGCGGTGGGCATCCTGTTCGCCACCGACCCGGGCCGGCGCTCGCCCGCGCCCGCGCCCGAGGGCTCCTGGCCGCAGAGGGCGGCGCGGGCCTTCCTGGCCTTGCTGCGCGAGCAGGGCGTGGTGACGGTGGCGCTCGCGCCGCTCACCCTGCTGCTGTTCGGCCAGTTCTCGGTGGTGGGGCTGGTGGCCAACCTCGCCGCTATTCCCTGGGTGACCCTGCTGGTCACGCCGCTGGCCTTGCTCGGTGTGTTCGCGCCGCCCTTGTGGGATGGGGCCGCCTGGGCGGTGCAGGCCTTGTCGCTCGCCTTGCAGTGGCTGGCCCAGTGGCCGGGCGCAGCCCTGTTCCGGCCCGTGGCGCCGTGGCCGCTGGCCCTGGCGGCGGTGCTGGGCGGTGTGTTGCTCGTGTTGCGCCTGCCCTGGGTGGTGCGGCTCTCAGGCCTGATGCTGCTTTGGCCGGCCTTGCTCTACGCGCCACCGCGCCCAGCGCCGGGCCAGTTCGAATTGATCGCGCTGGACGTGGGGCAGGGCAGCGCGGTGCTGCTGCGCACCGCCGGCCACAGCCTGCTCTACGACACCGGCCCGCGCTATGGGCCGCAGCCCGACGCCGCCGACGCCGGCGACCGTGTGGTGTTGCCGCTGTTGCGCGCGCTTGGCGAGCGGCTCGACACGGTCGTGGTCAGCCACAGCGACAGCGACCATTCCGGCGGCGCGCCCTCGGTGCAGGCGGCGCAGCCGCAGGCGCGCTGGCTCTCGTCCTACGACAGCGACGCCGCGCGCCGCTGCGTGGCGGGCCAGCGCTGGCGGTGGGATGGGGTGGATTTCGAGGTGCTGCACCCGCAACCCGATGACTACGACGAGACCGGCCGGGGGCGGCTCTCCAGCAACGCCATGTCCTGCGTGCTGCTCGTGTCCAACGGTGCGCAGAGCGCCTGGCTGGGCGGCGACATCGATGCCGCGCACGAGGTGCGCCTGGCGCTCGCGCGGCCCGAGCAACGCGCGACCGTGATGCTCGCGCCCCACCACGGCAGCCAGACCTCCAGCAGCCCGGTGCTGCTCAACACCCTGCGCCCGAGCCTGGTGATGGTGCAGTCGGGCTACCGCAACCGCTTCAACCACCCCGCGCCGGTGGTGCTGGAGCGCTATGCCCAGCGCGGCATTCCCTGGGTGAACTCACCCGGGTGTGGCGCGGCGACCTGGCGCAGCGCCGAGCCCGACCGCGTGGTGTGCCAGCGCGAGGTCGGTCGCCGGTACTGGCACCATCTTGGCAAGCAGGAAAATGATCAATATAATGATCATAATAATTAAAATGATCAATTAAACGATCAAATTGGTTTGCTGAGTCGAGCGAAAAATGATAAATTGACTTATCAAAATCATCAGAAAGCTCAACATGACGAGCATCGTTCAAGACGTTGAGGGCGCACGCAAGGCCGCATCGCTGACGCAAGAGGAACTGGCGCAGCGCGCCGGCGTCAGCCGCATGACCGTGTCGCGCATCGAGGCGGGCATGGATCCCAGGCTGTCCACGCTGCAGGAACTGGCCCGCGCCATGGGTATGGAGCTGATGCTGGTGCCGCGCGCGCTGCGCGCCGAGGTGGAGGGCTTCCTGCGCTCGGGTGGGCGCGTGCTCGGGCAGCCCGCGGGGGCGGGTGCGCCGAAGTCGCTGGTGGACCTGCTGGACACACCGGCCTGAAAGGGGCCGGCCGTGAGCACCTTCATCCGTTACCTGCGCCTGTCCCTGCACACGCCGGCGGGGGAGAAGCAGCCCATCGGCTACCTCTCGCAGTACGGCGACATCCTGCGCATGTCCTTCGACGAGCCGTACATGAACGACCCGCGCCGGCCCACGCTGTCCATGAGCCTGCGTGGGGTGGACGACGCGGCCACCCGGCAGATCCTGAGCGCCACGCGCGACGAGCGCCTGGTGCGCAACGACGGCCGCTGGCCGGTCTTCTTCCAGAACCTCTTGCCCGAAGGCCACAACCGCGAACGCCTGGCCGCGCAAAGGGGCTGCACCACCGAGGACGAATTCGAACTGCTGGCCGCCGCCGGGCACGACCTGATGGGCGCGCTGGAAGTCGAGCCCGTGCCCGCCGACGAAGACATCCCGCAGGTGGTTCGCCACTGGCACGCGGCGCTGGGGCTCGACGTGCTGGAGCCGGGCTTTGTCGAGCTGCCGGTCGAGGACGCCGCGTCCCTGCCCGGGATGGTGACGAAGTTCTCCGCGGTGCAGGAGGGGCGGCGCTACGTCGTCAAGCGGCATGGCGTGGCGGGCAGCCACATCCTGAAGCTGCCGACCACCCGCCACCCCGAACTCGTCGAGAACGAGTACACCGGCTACCGGCTGTGTGCCGCGCTGGGGCTGGACTGCGCTCGCGCGAGCATCATCACGCGGGATCAGGCGCAGTTGCCCGAGCCGGTCGATTTTCCGCACATTCTGGCGGTCGAGCGCTTCGACCGTCGGCACGGCCTGCGCGTGCACATGGAAGAGTTCGCGCAGGTGATGGGCTATGCCCCGAGGCAGAAGTACGGCAGGGGCATCGAGCGGGACTACGGCCAGATGCTGCGCCTGCTCAACCAGTATTCGGTGCAGCCCGCGCGCGACACGCGCGAATTCCTCGGCCGCTTCCTGGCTTTCATCCTCATGGGCAACACCGACGCGCACCTCAAGAACTGGGCGCTGCTGTACCCCGATGGCATCGAGCCTCAACTGGCGCCCTTGTACGACCCGGTCTGCGTGAGCGCCTTCTTCGCCGGCATGCCGCCGGCGGACTACGGCATCAACCGCGCCATCGACGCCAGGCTGCGCGCGTTCACCTGGGCGCAGCTCGAATCGCTGCTGGAGAGCGCCGGCCTGCTGCGCAGGTCGGTGGTGTTGCGGCACTGCAAGGCACTGGTGCAGGCCGCGCAGGCGGACTGGCCGGCCTTGCTCGCGGATGCACCTCTCAACGTGCGCGAGGAGGTCACCGCGCGCCTGCGCGGCGGTGTGGCCCTGACGGCCTGAACCTGTTCAGCCGGCCTGCACGAACTGCTGGCGCGCGCTGCGGCCTTCCTGGCTGTCGCGGCAGACCAGGGCCTGGTCGGCGTCCATGTAAATGCTCGGGTGGTGCAGCGCGGTGGCGCAGGCATTGACCGATTCCTTGGTCATGCGCAGCAGGGCCGCCGGCGTTTCGGCGGTCTTGCGGGCCAGCGCCTGGGCATCTTCGACCGCGCGGCCGGGCTCGCTGATCACGTCCACCAGGCCCCAGTCGAGCGCCTGCGCGGCGCCCAGCTTCTCGCCCAGCAGGATGGCGCGCTTGGCGCGCGCCGCGCCGAGCAGGCTGGTCAGGCGCGGGATCGCGCCCCAGCCCATGTTGAGGCCGACCTTGACTTCGGGCAGGTAGAACGCGGCCCGGCTGGACGCCACGCGCCAGTCGCACGCCAGGGTGAGCGCGGCCGCGCCGCCCACCACCATGCCTTCGATGGCCGCGATGGTGAGCTGCGGCAGGCTTTCCCATGCGCGGCACAGGCGCGCGCCGCGCTGCGCCATGTCGCGCCGCTGCAGCAGGGCCTGGTCGTCCTCGTTCCACTTGGCCGGGTCCTTCAGGTCGATGCCGGCCGAGAAGATGTCGGCGGCACCGGTGAGCACGACCACCTGGATGTCCAGGGCGTCGCCGAGGTCGCGCGCGACCTGGGTGAGGGCCAGCAGCGTGTCCTGGTTGATGGCGTTGCGGTTCACGCCGCGGTCGAAGCGCACCAGGGCCACCGGCCCTTCGACGTTCACCGTCACACTCTGGCCATACGTGGTTTTCAAATCGGACTCCTTGGGGATCATGGGGCGGTCTGGTGGCGTCCCTGCACACGCGTGAGGCGGGACATGTAGCGAAAGCCGAACGGCGGGTAGTAGCTCACCGCCACTTCGAGCAGCTTGCCGGCCGGGTTGCGAAAGCGCCGCACCATCAGCAGGGCGGGATCGCTCTTGGTGTAGCCCAGGCGCTTGGCGATGGCGGCGGGGAAGGTGGCGGCCGAGATCTCCATGTCGATGGTCTCCACCGTTTCGTCGCACAGGCGTTCGAACAGCGGGTACACGCCGCCGGGTTGCTGGCCGATGTGCTCGACCACGGCCTGGTACTCCCGGCGGATGTAGATGTCGGTCCAGGAGATCGGCCGGTCGGTGCCAGGCACGCAGCGGAAGGTGGAGACCTTGAGCCAGTCCGCCGGCACGCCTTCGAGCCGCAGCTCGGTGGGGTGCGCGCTCAGCTCGGTGGTGACGCGGTGCACGCTCAGCGCCGTGGTCTCCAGGTACTGGGTGAGCTGCTCGGTGTTCTCCAGCGCCAGGCCGAACTGCGGCTGGGTGTGCTGGCGCACGACGGTGGTGCCCGTGCGCGGCTTGCGCACCACCAGGCCGAGGTCGGAGAGGCGGCGCGTGGCCTCGCGCACGGTGTGCCGGCTGACGCCGAAGCGCGCGCACAGCTCGTTCTCGGTCGGCAGGTTGCTGCCCACCGGGTAGTCCCCGTTCTTGATCATGCGCAGCAACTCGTCGCTGAGGCTCTTGTGCAGCGTGGTGCGGCGGGGAGGGCTGGGGGTTTCCGGCATCAGAGGTCCAGACGTTGGAGGGCGGCAAGGGTCTCGACGTTGAAGGTGGCCGGCTGCTCGCTGTGGGGGAAATGCCCCACGCCGGGCCACTCGAGGTACACCGTCGGAATGCCGCGCGCCTGCAGGGCGGCGTGCACATTCCGCGCGGATTCGGGGGGCACGGACCAGTCTTCGGCACCTTCAACGATCACGCAGGGGCACTGTAGCTGGTCCAGCAGGGTTTCCATGCGGAAACCGCCAAAGGCGCGGATGTCGGCGAAGGCCACCTCGGGGATGCAGCGCCGCGCGTCCATGACGATCTCCTCGGCGCGCGCGGCGTCGGTGCCGCTGCCCATGAGGGTGCGGAAGCTCACCTCGAACCAGTCGCCCGGGTTGATGCGCGCCATGTCGAGGATGGCCGGGTTGTAGCCGGAGCTCTTGACCACGTTGACCGAGGCGCCGTCGACGAACACGAGGCCGCGCACGCGCTGCGGCGCCAGCGCCGCGGCAGCGGCCACGACACCGCCGCCCATGGAATGGCCCATGAGCACCGGGCGGTCCAGGCCGAGTGCGTCGATCACCTGCAGCACATGGCGCGCGTTGCTCGGGCTGTCGGTGTGCGGGCCGCCGGCGGGCATGCCGCTCTTGCCGTGGCCCGGCAGGTCCAGCGCGTACACCGCGTAGTGCTGGCCGAAGAAGTCGAGGTTGTGCTGCCAGGACAGGCTGTCCTGGCTGGCGCCATGCACCATCACGAGGGGCGTGCGCCCGTCCGTGGGGTCGCCCGCGTGGTCGTAGTAGGCGCGCAGGCCGTCGGCCGTGGTCACGTAGGGCATGTCATTCGCTCCTGGGCGCGCACAGGCGCAAGACGGCGTGGATCAGCAGCCAGTTCTGCACGCAGGCGCGCAGGTCGCCTTCGACGCTGAGGCGGTGCTGGCGCACCAGGCGGTTGAAGGGGAAGCCGCTGGCCAGGGCCTGCAGGGCCGATTCGTCGCCCACGAAAGTGAAGGGCGCCTCGCCGGCCTGGCCCGCTTCGATGGTGTCCGGCGTCACCGCGATCCAGGCGCGCTGGCCCGTCTCGCTGTGGCGAAAACCGATTCTCAGATGGGCCAGCGTGCGGTGGCGCGCGACGAAACCGTCCGCCTGCGCGCGCCGGGCCAGGGCCGGTAGGTAGCCTTCGTCCAACAGGCTGGAAGGGGCCGTTGTCATGCGTCGAATCCTTGTCTCAACTTGAACTTCTGGACCTTGCCGGACGAGGAGTGCGGCAGGCTGTCCACCAGAAAAATCCGCTTGGGCACCTTGAAGCCCGAAAGGCTTTCGCGGCAGTGCGTGCGCAGCGCCTCGGTGTCCGGCTGGCGACCTTCGATCGGCACCACGGCGGCCACCAGTTCTTCGCCCCAGCGTTCGTGCGGCACGCCGAAGGCGGCGGCCTCGCGCACATCGGGGTGGCCGACCAGGCAATTCTCCACTTCCTGCGCCGCCACGTTCTCGCCCCCGGTCTTGATCATGTCCTTGCTGCGGCCCATGAAGTAGGCGAAGCCTTCGTCGTCGAAGCGGAAGAGGTCGCCGGTGTGCAGCCAGCCGTCGGCGTCCAGCGTGGCGGCGGTCAGCTCGGGCTGGTTCCAGTAGCCCTTGAAGACGGTGGGCCCCTTCACCTGCAGCTCGCCGGGGCCGCGCTGGTCCGCCAGCACCTGGCCGGTCTCGTCCACCAGGCGGTGCGCCACGTGGCGCCAGAGGTAGCCGATGGAGCCCGGGTGGTCCAGGATCTCGTGCGTGTAGCGGTTCTTGATGGTGGTGACGCAGCTCTCCGTCATGCCGAAGCCCCAGCCGAACTCGGCGTTGGGAAACACCTGGCGGATCAGCTCCTGGCGCCATTCGCCCAGCGGCGCCGCGGCAGTCTGCACGTAGCGCACCGAGGGCAGGCGCAGCTGCGCGAAGCCCGGGTGGTCGGTCAGGCCGACCCACATCGCCGAGAGCAGGAACACGTGCGTGGGCAGGTTCTGCTGCAAGGCCTCCACCACGCTTTGCGCATCGAAGCGCGGCACCAGGTGCAGGCTGCCGCCGGCGTACAGGATGGGGCCGTTGATGACGCCGAAGCCGCCGATGTGGAACAGCGGCGTGGCCATGAGCGAGCGCGACTGCGCGTCGATGCCGAGTTCCATGATGTAGTTCATCGCGTTCCACACCAAGTTGCCATGGGTCAGCATCGCGCCCTTGGGCGTGGAGGTGGTGCCCGAGGTGTACATGATGATCGCGACGTCGCCGTCCTCGACGCAGCCGGTGCGCCAGGCCACCGGGTCGGCGGTGGCCGGCACGTCGGCCAGGTCGCTGGCCAGGTGGTCGAGGCAGACCGGCAGCTGGTCCGGCGCGAGGTGCCGCGGCAGCTCCGCGACGAGGGGCGAGAACTCCGCGTCGTGCACCAGCACGCGGGGCGTGCAGTCGCTGATGAGAAACGCCAGCTCGGCGGCGCTGTAGCGCGTGTTCACCGGCACCAGGCTGAAGCCGCCCACGGCGGTGGCGTGCATCAGCGCGAGGTAGTCGATGGCGTTGTGCATGAGCACGGCGACGCGGTCGCCCCGGCGCACGCCCAGGCCTTGCAGGTGGGCGGTCAGCGCCCGGGCGCGGGCACAGAGGGCGGCGAAGTCCATGGCCGTGTGGCTGTCCGACAGCGCCGTGCTGCGCGGGCTGCGCAGCGCATGGAACATGGCCGTTTGGTAGATGTTGGGCATGGGGCAATCAGGCGGGGGCGTGGCCACCGAGGTAGGCGGCGGTGACGTGGGGGTTGTTCATGATCTCGTCGCTCGGGCCGTCGAGCACCAGCCGGCCGGTCTCCAGCACCAGCGCATGCTGCGAGAGCTTGAGCGCCAGGCGGGCGTTCTGCTCCACCAGCACGATGGTGGTGCCGTCCTGGCTGATGCGGCGGATCGCGCGGGCGACTTCGAGCGTGACGTTGGGCGCCAGGCCGAGCGAAGGCTCGTCCAGCAGCAGCAGGCGCGGGCGCGACATCAGCGCGCGGCCGATGGCGCACATCTGCTGCTCGCCGCCCGAGAGGTGCCGGCCCTGGCTGTGCTGCCGCTCGGCCAGGCGGGGAAAGTAGCCGTAGACCTTTTGAATGTCCTCGCGGATCGCCTGCCGGTCGCGCCGCAGGTAGGCGCCCATCAGCAGGTTCTCGTAGGTGCTCAGCTCGGGGAACAGGCGCCGGCCCTCGGGCGAGAGCGCCAGGCCCTTCGCGATGCGCTGGTCGGTGGGCAGCGCGGTGATGTCCTGGCCGTCCAGGTGGAAGCTGCCGGCCTGCAGCGGCACCAGGCCGCACAGCGCCTTCATCAGGGTGGACTTGCCCGCGCCGTTGGCGCCGACGATGGCGCACACGCTGCCGGGGCGCACGGAGAACGACACGTCGCGCAGGGCCGCGATCGGCCCGTAGGCGACGGAGATGTTTCTGGCTTCAAGCATTTTCGAGATCCGCGCCCAGGTAGGCGTCAATGACTTGCGGGTTGTCGCGCACGGTGGCCGCCGGGCCGCTGGCCAGCAGGCGGCCGTTGACCAGCACGACCAGGTGGGAGCACAGGCGCATCACCATGTTCATGTCGTGCTCCACCAGCACGATGGACACGCCCGCGCTGTGGTGCACGCGCTCGATCAGCGCGCTCATGGCATCGGTTTCCACCGCGTTGAGGCCGGCCGCCGGCTCGTCCATCAGCAGCATCGAGGGCTGCGTGGTCAGCGCCATGCCCACGCCCAGGATCTTCTGCTGGCCGTAGGCGAGCGCGCCGGCGTCGTCGCCGGCGAGGCTTTCCATGCCGATCATGGTCAGGGCCTGTTCGGCCTGCGCCAGCGCCTGGCGCCGCCCCTGGCGCACCGTGGCCGGTCGCACCAGCGACCAGGGCGAGGGCAGTTGGCGAAACAGCGCCGCGCGGTACAGGTTGTCCAGCACGCTCAGACCCGGAAACACGTGGGTCATCTGGAACGTGCGGCCCAGGCCCTTGCGCGCGATGGCGGGGGCGGACAGGCGCTCGATGTGCTCGCCCCGGAACACCACCTCGCCCGCGCTGGCGCGCGTGGTGCCGGTGATGAGGTTGAACATCGTGGTCTTGCCCGCGCCGTTGGGGCCGATCAGCCCGGTGATGCCGTCCCCGCCGGCCTCGAACGACACGCCGTCCACCGCGCGGATGCCGCCGAAGGCGCGCGACAGGTTCCTGACTTGAAGCACCGCGCTCATGGCTGGGCCTTTCCGGCGCGCAGGCGCCCGATCCATGTGGCCCACAGGCCCGCCAGGCCTTTGGGCATGAAGCACAGCAGGGCCATCAGCACGATGCCGTAGATGAAGCGCTGGTACTGCTGCAGGTCGCGCAGCAGCTCGGGCAGCGGGATCAGCAGGAAGCCGCCCACCACCACGCCCGCGAGGGCGCCCACGCCGCCGAGCACGTTGATGATCACCGCGTTCACGGCGGTCCAGAAGCCGAACGAGTCGGGCGAGATGTAGCCCTGGTAGTGCGCGAACAGGCTGCCGGCCCAGCCGGCCATGGCCGCGCTGAGCACGAACACGGCGATGCGAAAGCGCAGCGCCTCGAAGCCGCTGGCGGTGACCAGGGCTTCGTCCTGGTGCAGCGAGGCGGTGATCACGCCGAGCTCGCGCCGGTACATGGCCTGCAGCGAGAAGTAGCTCGCCAGGGCCAGCGTGGTGGCCAGCAGGTAGCTGCCGTAGCGGTCCAGCGTGTGGCCGAGCAGCTGGGCCGGCGGGATCTGGCCGAAGCCGTTGTTGCCACCGAAGATGTCCACGAACTCGACGAAGCACAGCACCACCACCTCGCCGAAGGCAAAGGTCAACAAGGCGAAGTGCACGCCCTTGATGCGCATGAAGAGCGGCGCGGTCACCAGGGCGATCAGCGCCGAGGCCAGGCCCGCCAGCACGAAGGCGGTGACGAAGCCCAGGCCGGCGTCGCGGGTGAGGATGGCCGACACGTAGGCGCCGATGCCGAACAGCGCGCCGTGCGCGAGCGAGAGTTGCCCGATGCGCAGCATCAGGTTCATGCTCATGGCCAGCGTGGCGTACAGCGCCACCATGACGCCGACGTGCAGCGCGAAGCGCGATTCGCCCAGCGCCAGCGGCCAGGCCAGCAAGGCGGCGGCCACCAGCAGTTCGGCCACGCGCACGCCCACGGGGCGGCGCACCAGGGTGAGGTCGTTTCTCATCGGGATCTCCCCATCAGGCCGGCCGGGCGCACGGTCAACACCGCCATGACGATGAGGAACGAGAGCATCGTGGCGACGGTCGAGTTGTAGAAGGTGGAGGCGATCGCCTCGGTGAAGCTCAGGATCAGCGCCGCGATGACGGCACCGGGCAGACTGCCCAGGCCGCCGAGCACGACGATGATGAAGGCCTTCACCACCACGAGTTCACCCATGTGCGGGTGGATGGTGTAGACCGGTGCCATGAGGGCGCCCGCCAGGCCCGCCAGCAGGCAGCTGAGCGCGAAGGTGAGCGCCGTCATGCGCCAGGAGCGCACGCCCTGCAGGCGCGCGACCTCGCTGTCCTGCGCCACGGCGCGGATGGTGATGCCCACCCGCGTCTTCTCGATCAGCACGTAGAACGCGGCCAGGGCGAGCAGGGTGACGCCCACCACGTACAGCTGGTCCAGCGCGAGAAACACCGAGCCGATCTGCAGCGCGCCTTCCACCGGGCGCGCGACCGACAGGTCGTCGACCGTGAACACCAGCGAAATCGCCGCCTGCAGCGTGATGGCCAGGGCGAGCGACATGATCATGCCGCCCATCTCGTCGCCGGTGAAACGCCGGAACAGCACGCGCTCCAGCACGAAACCGGCCAGGCCGACGAGCAGGGCGCCGGCGATCAGCGCCGAGCCGTACGGCCAGCCGAGCAGGCCGTAGAGCACGTACATGGCGTAGGCGCCGAGCATGTAGAACTCGCCGTGGGCGAAGTTCACGACGCGCATGATGCCGAACACCAGCGTGAAGCCCAGCGCGATGAGCGCGTAGACGAACGCCGACATCAGCGCAATGATGGATATCTGTATCGCGATTTGCATGAGAAGAGCGGGCTCGAGGCCCGCGGCTGGCGCCGCAGGCGGGCGCGTTCAGCAGGGAAGAAGGAGGGGCTCGCGCCCCGGCGGCGGCGCCCCGCGGGGGCGGTTGTGCGGGGCGCGCGGGCTCAGCGGGCGTCGAACTTGGTGACGACCTTGCCCTTGCCGTTTTCGATCACGCCCAGGTAGGCTGGCGTGGCGATCTGGTGGTCGATGCCGTAGGTGTCCTTGCCACCCCAGACGATCTTGCCCTGGATGCCGTCGTACGACTTGGTGGCTTCGATGGCCTTCACCACGGCGTCGGTGTCGGTGGTGGTGCCCGCCTTCTGGATCGCGCCGAACAGCAGCTTGGCCGCGTCGTAGAAGTAGAAGGCGAAGTCGTCCATGGCGTTGGGGTGGTACTTCGCGTAGGCCTTGCTCAGCTTGGCGTAGGCGTCGCTGGCCGGATCGGCCGAGAAATACACCAGGGTGCCTTCGGCGTTGTCCGCACCAGCGGACTTCACGGTTTCGGCCACGTTGTTGCCGCCGAACTTGGTGAACGGGCCCTTGTAGCCCATTTCGCGGGCCTGGCGGATGACCAGGCCGGCCTGGGCCGGCGGCACCACGTCGAGCTCGATCAGGTCGACGCGCTTGGCCAGGATGCCCGCCAGGATGGTGCGGAAGTCGTTCTGCGAGCGCTCGAAGAACTTGGCGTCGGCGATCTCGTAGCCCGCGGCTTCATAGGCCTTCTTCTTGCCCTTCTGCGTGCTCCAGCCAGTGGCGTCGTTGGGCGAGATCACGGCCACGCGCTTGATCGCGGGGCGGTTCTGCTTGAGCCAGCCGATCAGCTGCGCGTCGTATTCGTTGGTGGTGGGCAGCACGCGGAACATGTAGCGCGTCTCGGCGTTCAGGGCCTCGGTGGTGTAGGTGTTGGAGAGCAGCACCACCTTGCTCTTTTCGGTGATCGGCTTGATCGCCAGCAGGGAGGCCGAGCCGATCGGGCCGATGATGAACTGCACCTTGTCCTGGTCGATCAGGCGGTTCACCGCCGTCACGGCGTCGGCCGCCTTGTAGTGGTCGTCGTAGGACACGATCTCCACCTTGTAGGTCTTGCCCGCCACCTTCAGGCCGCCGCTGGCGTTGATCTCCTCGGTGGCCACGCGCACACCGCCGTCGATGGCCAGGCCCCACGGCGCGCCCGGGCCGGTCATGCCGCCCAGCACACCGATCTTCAGCGTTTCCTGCGCGTGGCTGGCAGCGGCCAGGGCGGCGATGCCCAGACCCAGAACGGCCTTCTTGATGAACCCACTCATGCTTATCGTCTCCAGGTAATGGTCCGTACAGACCGAGTTAATTGAACGAACAATTGAATTTATGGTCCGTACAATACAGGATCGTCGGCGGGCGCGCAAGCACCCCGCCGGCACCGGCGGGAAGGGTTGGGGTCTTGCGCCGGCTCCGGGAAGACACTGAGGGGATTTCGCGCGGCGGGGCGGCGAGGCGGCCAAAACCTGGCCCAGTCCTTGCTATGCTGTGCTCAGGAGAAAAAGCCCATGAGCAGACCGATGTTTGACGAAATGAACGCCTCGCCCAGCGAGGTCCGGGCCCACTATCAGAACTACGCGCGCTGGCTGGCCCAACAGCCTGAAGACGTGATGGCGGCCCGGCGCGAAGAGGCCGAAATGATCTTCCGCCGCGTGGGCATCACCTTCGCGGTGTACGGCGCCAAGGACGAGGACGGCTCCGGCACCGAGCGCCTCATCCCCTTCGACCTCATCCCGCGCATCATTCCCGCCCACGAATGGCGCAGCATGGAGGAGGGCCTGGTGCAGCGCGTGACCGCGCTCAACCGCTTCATCCACGACGTTTACCACGGCCAGGAAATCATCAAGGCCGGCATCGTGCCGGCCGACCAGATCTTCCAGAACGCGCAGTTCCGCCCCGAGATGATGGGCGTGGACGTGCCGCACCAGATCTACTCGCACATCTCGGGCATCGACATCGTGCGCGCCCCGAATGCCGAGGGCGTGGGCGAGTACTACGTGCTCGAAGACAACCTGCGCGTGCCCAGCGGCGTGAGCTACATGCTCGAAGACCGCAAGATGATGATGCGGCTGTTCCCCGAACTCTTCGGCGAGAACCGCGTGGCCCCGGTCGCCCATTACCCCGACCTGCTGCTGGAAACCCTGCGCGCCAGCAGCCCGGCCACCACGGCCGAGCCCACGGTGGTGGTGCTCACCCCCGGCATGTACAACAGCGCGTACTTCGAGCACGCCTTCCTCGCGCAGCAGATGGGCATCGAGCTGGTCGAGGGGCAGGACCTGTTCGTCAAGGACAACTTCGTCTACATGCGCACCACGCGCGGCCCCAAGCGCGTGGACGTGATCTACCGCCGCGTGGACGACGACTTCCTCGACCCCTCGGTGTTCCGCCCCACCTCCACGCTGGGCTGCGAAGGCCTGCTGGGCGTGTACCGCAGCGGCAACGTCGCCATCTGCAACGCCGTGGGCACCGGCGTGGCGGACGACAAGTCCATCTATCCCTACGTGCCCAAGATGATCGAGTTCTACCTCGGGCAGAAACCCATCCTCAACAACGTGCCCACCTTCATGGGGCGCGAGCCCGAGGACCTCAAGTACATGATGGCCAACATGAAGGACCTCGTGGTGAAAGAGGTGCACGGCGCGGGCGGCTACGGCATGCTGGTCGGGCCGGCCTCGACCAAGGCCGAGATCGAGGACTTCCGCAAGGCCGTGGCTGCCAACCCGGGCGGCTACATCGCGCAGCCCACGCTCTCGCTCTCCACTTGCCCCACCTATGTGCAGAGCGGTGTGGCGCCGCGCCACATCGACCTGCGCCCCTTCGTGCTCAGCGGCAAGGAAGTGCAGATGGTGCCCGGCGGCCTCACCCGCGTGGCGCTCAAGGAGGGCTCGCTGGTCGTCAACTCCTCGCAGGGCGGCGGCACCAAGGACACCTGGATTCTTGAAGACTGAGGGACACACCATGCTTTCGCGCACCGCCGACCACCTTTTCTGGATGTCCCGCTACACCGAGCGCGCGGAGAACACCGCCCGCATGCTGGACGTGAACTACCAGACCTCGCTGCTGCCGCAGTCCGCCGCCGTGGCGCAGGTGGGCTGGGAAGGGCTGCTCGCCATCAGCGAGCTGCTGCACCCCTACACGCAGAAGTACGGCAAGGAAATCACGCCACGCAACGTGCTCGACTTCATGGTGCGCGACGAGTCCAACCCGTCGAGCATCTACACCTGTCTGAAGGCCGCGCGCGAGAACGCGCGGGCCGTGCGCGGAGCCCTCACCACCGAATTCTGGGAAACGCAGAACCAGACCTGGCTGGAACTCACGCGCATGCTCAAGGGCAAGAACTTCGAGCGCGACCCGGGTGAATTCTTCGAGTGGGTCAAGTTCCGCTCGCACCTCTCGCGCGGTGTGGCCATCGGCACCATGCTGCAGGACGAGGCCTTCCACTTCTACCGCATGGGCACCTTCCTGGAGCGCGCGGACAACACCGCCCGCCTGCTGGACGTGAAGTTCCACGCGGTGCACAGCGACTTCTTCGGCGCCGCCAGCGAGCTCGATCAGGAGTACGACTTCTACCACTGGAGCGCCATCCTGCGCAGCGTGAGCGGCTTCGAGGTCTACCGCAAGGTGTACCGCGATGTGATCACGCCCGAGCGCGTGGCCGAGCTGCTGATCCTGCGCGCCGACATGCCACGCAGCCTGGCCGCCAGCCTCAACGAGGTGGTGAACAACCTCAGCGTGGTGTCCAACGACCACAGCGGCGAAACCTTGCGCCGCGCGGGCAAGCTCAAGGCCGACCTGCAGTACGCCCGCATCGACGAGATCCTCTCCACCGGCCTGCACGCCTTCCTCACGCAGTTCCTGGACCGCGTGAACGAGCTGGGTGGGCGCATCAGCCAGGACTTCTTGGTGCCTTCGCACTGAGCGTCTGCACCATCTGCTCGAACAGCGCGTCCACCGCGGGCAGGTGGCGCGAGGCCTGGCTGCGGTAGAGCGCCACGTCCATGAAGTCCAGGGCCGGCAGGCCCTGTTTTTCGCCCAGGATGGCCAGGTGGGCCGGCGCGCTGCAGCGCGTGAGCACCGCCAGGGCGAGCCCACTTTCCACCGCCGCGAGCTGACCGGCCAGGCTGGAGCTGTTGTAGACCACGCGGTAGGCGCGCCGTTGCGCGTGGAGCGCGGCGATCACCGCGCGCCTCGCCTGGCTGGTGGCTTCGTAGACCGCGATCGGCAGGGGGTCGCGGCGCCACACCTCGAACTGCGGCGCGCCCACCCACACCAGCGGTTCCTGGAACAGCAGCGTGCCGCGCGTGGACTTGTCGCGCGAAATCAGCGCCAGATCGATCTCGCCGCGCTGCACCTTGGGAATGAGCGAGGTGGACTGTTCGCAGTCCAGCTCGATTTCCACGCCCGCGTGCCGCGCGGCGTAGCTGCGCAGCACGGGTGAGAGGTAGCTCACGGCGTAGTCGTCGGGCACGCCCAGGCGCACGCGGCCGCTGAGCACCGGCCCATGCAGGGCCTCCAGCGTTTCGGCGTGCAGGGCCAGCATGCGCCGCGCGTAACCCAGCAACTCGGTGCCGGTGGGCGTGAGTTCGAGGTGGCGCGGGCCGCGCAGCAGCACGGCGCGGCCCACCGCGTCTTCCAGCTTGCGGATCTGCATGCTCACCGCCGGCTGGGAGCGGTGCACCAGCGGCGCGGCGGCCGAAAGCGATCCGCCGTCCACCACGGCCACGAAGGCGCGCAGCCAGTCCAGTTGCAGGTCGGTGTGGGTCATGGCGGTTGGCTCAAATATTCGATTGTCGAATGCATTGGATTCTATTTATCCGCTGTACAGATGGGGCATGCCCGCCGACCATCGGCGCATGAACTCCACGGCTTCCCTGTCCACGTCCCTCGGCGCCCACCCTCACGCCGCCGCGCGCGAACGCTCGGGCATGTGGCTCATGGTGGCGGGCGGCCTCATGCTCGGCACGCTGGGCATCTTTCTCGAAGAGGCCGGCCAGAGCCCGCTCACGGCGGTGTGGTTCCGCTGCGCCTTCGGTCTGCTCACGCTCACCGCCTGGTTCGCCGTCACCCGGCGCTGGCGGGAACTCAGGCTCAGCGGTGCAGCGCGCCTGGCGGCAGTGAGCGCGGGCGTGCTCGCGGTGGTCAACTGGATCCTGTTCTTCGAGGCCATCGAGCGCACCTCCATCGGCGTGGCCACCGTGGTAGTGCACGTGCAGCCCTTTCTGGTGATGGCGTTCGGGGCCTTGTGGTGGAAGGAGCGCATCACGCGCGCGCAAGGCATCGCCACCTTCGCCTGCCTGATCGGCCTGGCGCTGGCCTCGGGCTGGGTCGACGGCGCGCTCACGGGCGCGGGCTGGTCGTCCAGCTACCTCTGGGGCATCGGCCTGGCGCTGCTCAACTCGGTGGGCTATGCCGCCCTCACGCTGATCGCCAACCGGGCGCGCGGCGTCACGCCACTGGCCCTGGCCTGGTGGCAGTGCGCCGTGGGCGCGGTGGTGCTGGTGTGGTGGCCCTTCGTGCACGGCTGGCCGCCGGCGGGGCCGGCCTGGGCCTGGCTCGCGGGGCTGGGCGCCATCCACACCGGCCTGGCCTACGTGGTGCTGTACGCCGGCGTGGCGCGCCTCAGCGCCGGGCGCGTGGCCGTGCTGCAGTTCGTCTACCCGGCCTCGGCCGTGGCGGTGGAATGGGCCGTGTACGGCCGGGCCCTGAGCCCCAGCCAGCTGGCTGGCGTGCTCATGATGCTGGTGGCCCTGGTGGTGGTGGGCACGCAACGGGCGGCGCGCCAGGCCTGAACCGTTGCGCGGAAAACCGCGCCATCGACTGCAAAAGTCACGCTCGCCACCGGCCCCCTGTCAGGCAAAAGGCCAAAAACGCCTATCCTGACTGTCAGGCCGGTCCAGGCCTTATCTCCCCGGGCCGGCCGTGATGCCAACGACGGAGGATGAATGGCCAGCGATCTGGATACGGTGAGGGTGCTTCGCGCCCTGTTCAACGACATGCCCAAGGCACCCCAGGGGCTCTCCCACGAGGAGACCATGGCCTGGGTGCAGCGGTCGATGGCCGACTTCGAGGGTGGCGACATGGCCTACATGATCGAACACATCACGCGAAGCTCCATGCTCGACATCGTGCTGCGCCTGCGCGAGGACGGTTACCTCAAGAACGACGCCGCCTTCACCGAGACCGTGGACCTGATCTCCACGCCCGACGGCCGCAAGACCTTCATGGACCGCTGCATCCAGGCGCAGAAGAGCGCCGATGCCACCTCGCGCCTCATCCACCGCGCCAAGCGTTCGTGGTCCGATCCCTTGCCCCTGTTCAGCTCGGACCCCGGCATGCTGGAGCGTTTCGTGCGTGGCGAACTCTCAGGCCCCGGCCCGCTGTTCGCCGAGTACAAGGCACGCGAAGACGTGCAGGAGATCGGCGTGTTCGCGCAGGCGCCCGACGGCATCCACGAGTTTTCCTGGGGCTTCGTGGTGGAAGACCAGGGCGCCTGGATCTTTTACATCGCCGATGTCTGGCGCAAAGGCACCGTCGGCAGCTTCGACCGTTTCCTCAGCGCCTGGCAGCAGTCCACCAGCGCCGCGTCCACCGAAAAACTGCCGCCGGTGCCCATGGGCCTGCTCATGGAAGACGGCATCAACACCTTCAGCAGCATGACGCTGCAGGCCGCCGGCCCCATGAGCAACCCGGCCCTGCGACGCTGGGTGGGTGAGGTGTTCATCGACCGCATGCTGCCCACCATGGCCGCGCGCGTGGTGGATGCGCAGTACGACTTTCCGCTGGTGGGCGCGCACGCGCACTGAAGCGCGCGCACTGGTTGGCGAAGGTGTGCCTGCTCAGAAGCTGTGCCGCACGCCGAACGCCACACCACTTTGTGAGCCACCGGGCACCGGCGCGCCGCCCGGCTGCCCGCCACTGACCGACAGTGCCAGCGTGCCCTTGTTCTGGATGTGCCCGGCCGTTGCATAGACCGCCGTGCGCCGTGAGAAGCTGTAGGTGGCGCGCACGGCGGCGAGGGTGGCCCGGTTCACCGAGTCCTTGTAACGCAGGCTGAAGACCTCGCCGTCCACGAGCAAGGCCGGCGTGACCTGGTACGCCGCGCCGAGGTACCACAGATCGCTTTTGCCTTGGGTGGCGCTGGCGCCGTTGGCGCGGCGGACCAGGCCCCCGGCGAGCTTGAGGCCACCCAGTTTGACGTAACCGTTGGCGGAGGTGCGCCGGTCCGTCATGGCGCTGGAGTTGAGGCCGGCGAAGGCGCCGGTGCCGCCGCGCAGCTCGTCCACCGCGAGCGCGGTGCCCCAGGTGGCGGTGTCGTACTTCACCAGGGCCGACCATTCCCGGCAGGCCTTGCTGTCGTTCGGGTTTTCGCCGGCGCAGTTGGTGCCGGCCGGGCTGGGGCCTGCGTTCACCGCGTCCCGGCCCAGGCTGTAGCTGGCACCCAGCGTGAGGCCGGAGAAGGTGCCGCGGTAGGTGATGGCGTTGTCCGCGCGGGCGTTGGGGATGTAGCTGTCCAGCGAGCCCGAGCTGTAGAGGTTGGGGCCGAGGATGTCCGACTCCAGGATGGAATAGAACAGCATGGTGTATTGCCGGCCCAGGGACACCGTGCCCCATGGGCCCGAGAGCCCGACGAAGGCCTGGCGCCCGAAGGCGCGGCCGCCCTGGTTGGCCACGCCGGTGTCGGGCGAGAACCCTGTTTCCAGCGTGAAGACCGTCTTGAGTCCCTGGCCCAGGTCTTCGGTGCCGCGAAAGCCGAGGCGGCTGGGCGCGCTGCCGGTCAGGGATGGCACGCGGGTCAGGCCGCCACCGCTGGGGGTCGCTTTCGTGACGTGTTCCACCGAGGCGTCAATGACGCCGTAGATCGACACCGTGCTCTGCGCGCTCACGGCGCCGCTCGCCAACAGGCAGGCACACGCGCTCAAACCGGCAAGAAAGGGGGGCTTTTTCATGGGGACTCCATTTTTTGGGCGAAGGGATGCCCGGGGGACCCGACGGGTCCCCGGACAGAGGGGGAACGGAAGAGGAGGAGCGGGTCAGGCCACGCTGGCGAGGCGCTGCGCGACCTGTTCCTGGGCGCGCTTTTCCATCAGGCGGCGGACCCGGACGATGCCGACGTCGTGCTGGTACAGCGTTTCCTGCGAGCGGGCGGACCGGGTCAGGTTCTCGATCACCTTGCGGTCCTGCTCGAGCACGTCCCAGTGCAGGCCTTCGAGCCGGTTGCGGTAGAGGAAGCGCCAGACGTGCCGGTCGAACCCGGAGGCCTTGCGGATGCGCCAGAAATAGACCTGGCAATGGGTCTCGTCGACCGGGGTGACGAAGCCCACGATGATGAACTGGCCACCTCCATGCTGCTTGCTGTACGGCACGGCCAGGCGCATCCACATCAGGCCCGACTCGCCGAACTCGACCCAGTCGAAGTTCACGCCGCGCTGGCCCACCTTTTCGACGATCAGGCCGGTGGCCGTCGGCCGCACCGTCATTTCGGCCTGCCGGTCGCCCTCGGCCATGGAATGGGACTGCGAGTGCAGGTAGGTGCCGTGCATGGGGTCCATGACGTTGTCGATCGCGTAACGGTGGTTGCACTTCCAGTTCTGCATGCAGAGGAAGCCGGAGTAGTCCTCGGCGGTCATCTCTTCGGGCAGTTCGAACGGGGCTGGCGCGTCCAGGCTGCCATCGCCGAACCAGAGGAAGATCGCGCCGTGGGCTTCCACCACGGGGTAGGACTTCAGGCAGGTCCGCCCGGTGAGCACGCAGTTCTGCATGGCCGGCACATCGACCACCTTGCCCTGGCCGTCCACCTCCACGCCGTGGTACCAGCAGGCCACCCGGTCGCCGAGGTTCCAGCCCAGCGACAGCCGCGCGCCGCGGTGCGGGCAGCGGTCTTCCACCGCGCGGACCTGGCCCTCGTCGTCGCGCCACAGCACGATCTCTTCGGACAGGCGGGTGATCCCGATGGGCGTGCCCGCCAGGCGGTAGCTCGGCAGTACCGGGTACCAGTAGTTCAACAGGCCACGCTCCACGCGCTGCGCGGCATCGGTTTTCAAAGTCGCTTCGTCCATGCTCATGGGGTGTTGGGGGTGTTCATTCATCGGCGGTGAAGCCGGAGGCCTTGACGACAGGCGCCCAGCGCTCGATGTCGGTCTTGACGAGGGAGGCGAGCGCCGCGGGCTTGAGCGTGAGCGGCTCCATCGAGAGCTTGTCCAGGCTCGCGATGTACTCGCTGGAGTTCACGACGCTGGTGATCCGGGTGTTCCATTGCTCCACCAGGGCCTGAGGCAGGCGAGGGGGCGCGAACACGCCCAGCCAGGTGTCGGCCTGCACATTCGGATAACCCAGCTCCACCATGCACGGTGTCTCGGGGAGGTAGCGCGAGCGCTTGGCGCCGAAGGTCGCGATCGGCCGCAGGCCACCCGAGGCCTTGAAGGGCAGGGCTTCGCCCACGGCGTTGAAGCTCGCGGCCACATGCCCGCCCACCAGCGCCTGCAGCGCGGGCGCGCTGCCCCTGAAGGGCACGTGGGTCATCTGCACCCCCGTGGCCTGGCTGAACATCACGCCCAGCAGGTGCAGCACCCCACCGGGGCCCGACGAGGCGTAGTCGGCCTTGTCCGGGTGGGCCTGCATCCATTTCACGAGCTCGGGCACGGTGTTCACGCTCGACGGCACCATGGGTCCCACGCTGAGCACCAGCTCCGAGCGCGCGCAGGCGGCCACGGCCGTGAAGTCCTGCAGCGGCTGGTAGGCCAGCTTCTTGTAGATGTGCGGAAAGATCGTGAGGGGAAAGTCGGGCGTGAGCAGCAAGGCGCTGCCGTCGGCCGGCGCGCGCTTGATGTGCTCCAGCGCCAGGCGGCCGGCCACGCCTGCCTTGTTGTCGACGACCACGGGCTCGGGGGTGTGCGCGCGCAGCTGGCTCGCCATCAGGCGCGCCAGCAGGTCAATGCCTCCCCCCGCGGGGAAGCCGACGATGAGCTGCGTGGGGCGGGCCGATTGCGCGAAAGCGCCGGCGGGAGCGGCCAGGGCCATGCCGGCCAGCATCAGCTCGCGCCGGGTGATGTCGTGGGATTTCATGAGGTGTTCTTTCGGATCGATGGGGGTCAGACCGCCAGGCGTTCGAGCACGGCGCACAAGGTCTCGGGCGTCCATGCGCTGCCATCGGGTTGCAGCAGGTTTCTCGCGTTGAGCGCTTCGGCGAAAGCCTCGGGCGAGCGGCCGTCGTCGGCGTAGATCTGCACGATGGCCGCGGCCAGGGCCTGTTCCTCCTCAGACGGTTCGCTGGGACGGCTTTGCCATCGCAGGTTGTCCTCTTCGCCCGGTTGAAAGATCAGGCCGTTCCCGGCGTCCTTGGACCGCGTGGCGGTTCTGGCGCTGAGGAGATGGGGATTGAAGGTGATCGCAACGACAGACATGTGGGGGGACATTCAGCAGAGGGTTGAAGTTCTTTTAATTCCTACAGATAGGAATTGAGCGGATGCTAAGACCCTGGCGGAACGCCTGTCAACCCGAAATGACAATCCCTGCATGCAGTGTGGATATTTCCTTTTCATGGGAATTAATGCCGCCGACCTTCGATGCGCGGCGTGCCGCGCGCGAAGTGTTCCTAGAATGGCGTGATGAAGGACAACGACACCCCCACGCCCCGTCGACGGCGCAAGGAGCCGCGCCGCACGGCGGGCCGGCCCGCTTCCAGCAGCGGCGTGGGCAAGGAGAAGATCGTCGAAGCGGCGCTCGCGCTGTTGCGCCACAAGGCGCCGGAGGCGCTGACGGTGGTGGAGGTGGCCAGTGCCGCGAAGGTGGACCCGGCGCTGATCCGCTACTACTTCGGCACGAAGAAGGGCCTGCTGCGGGCTGCGGCGGTGGGCCTGCTGGACGACATCCAGGAACGCAGCCGGCTCGTGCTGGACGAGCCGGGGCCCTTGCGCCACCGCATCCGCACGCGCCTGCAGATGCTGATCGATTCACTGCAGCGCAACCCGCAGTTCATGAATCTGGTGCTCAAGGAGATCTACTCCGATGAAGAGGCCCAGATGGAGGTGGGGGACCTCAACACGGTGGCGAAACGGGGGCTGGCGTTGACGCAGTTCGTGCTCAACCCCATCCCCGGTGACAAGCCGGCGCGCGAACTGGACGCGCGCTACCTGCACGTCGCCATTCTGGGCATGTGCACCTTCTTCATGGATGCCCAGCCCATGCTCGCGGTGCTCTTCAAGGAGCGGCCGGGCAGCGATGCCCTGGTGCGGGGCTACATCGAGTTCGCCACCGAGTTGCTGGCGCAGGGCATCGAGGAGGCTAGTCCGTCAGCGAGCGCCGGTAAGTCTCGGGCAGGAAGAGCGTGACGCACAGCACCACGACGGACACCGCGGCCAGGTAGGCGGCCGGGGCCAGCTTGGACTGCGTGGCCAGCACCAGGTAGGTGCCGACAAAGGGCGCGGTGCCACCGAAGAGGGTGTACGCCAGGTTGTAGCTGATGGCTGATGCGCTGAAGCGCGTCTTGGTCGGGAACAGCTCGAGCAGCGTGATGCCCAGCGGGCCGGCGAACGAGCCCATGCCGATGGCCAGCAGCGATTGCGCGAGCGCCGCGTGGAACAGCGTGCCTTCGCCGGCCAGCATGTAGGCCGGGACGCAGACGATGGCGTTGAACAGCAGGCTGACCACCATCACCGGTTTGCGCCCCACCTTGTCCGACACGAAGCCGCTCGCGATCATCGTGAGGAAGGCGACGGTCATGGCGATGCCGTTGGAGATCAGCGAGTCGCTGCGGCTCATGCCCACCGTGACGGTGAGGTAGGACACGAAGTAGCCCGCGAGCGTGTAGAAGGTCAGGCTGGAGAACGCGGCCAGCGCGAAGCTGAAGCCCATGGCCTTCTTCTGGTCGCGGATGGCGTCCGACACCGGCGTGGTCGAGATTTCCTGCTTGGCGCGCGCCACCTCGAAAGCCGGCGATTCATCGACGCGGTTGCGGATGTACAGGCCCACCAGCGCGAGCGGGCCGCTGATCAGGAAGGGAATGCGCCAGCCCCAGCTCTCGTACACCTCGCTGCCCAGCAGGCTGGTCACGGCGAGGATGATGAGCGCGGCCGCCACGGGCGGCAGGTTGGCGAAGGCGTAGGTGAAGGCCACGTGCAGGCCGCGGCGCCCCGGTGGCGCGTGTTCGGCCACGAAGGAGTTGGAGCCGATGGTCTCGCCCGACGCCGACAGACCCTGGATCAGGCGCAGCACCACGAGCAGGATGGGCGCCGCGATGCCGATCTGCGCGTAGGTGGGCAGCACGCCGATGCCGACGGTGGCGCCACCCATCATCAGGATGATGGCGGAGAGCACCGCCTTGCGGCCGAAGCGGTCGCCCAGGCTGCCGAAGATGAAGCCGCCCAGCGGGCGCATGACGAAGCCCACGCCGTACACCGCGAAGGCCGAGAGCAGGGCGGTGGCCGGGTCGGTGGTGGGGAAGAACAGCTTGGCGATGATGGTGGCCGAGTAGGCGTAGATCACGAAGTCGTACCACTCGACGAACTGGCCGAGCGATGCCGAATAGAGCACCTTTTTCTGGGATTGCGGTTGCTGGTTGTTCATGTGTTGTTGTCTCCGGAGGAATTGAGGGCGATCTGGTAGCGGCGGTGTTCGAGGCAGGGCAGGTCCTTGCGCACATCGCGCAGGCGCTCGGGCAGCACGTCGACCGTCACGACGCCCTCGGCGGCCGCGATGCCGCCGATCACCAGGCCCGAGGGGTCGATGCCCATGCTCATGCCCACGGAAGTGGGCGGCGGCTGGCACGAGGCCAGCACGTAGCAGGTGTTCTCGATGGCGCGCGCGCGCAGCAGGGTCTCCCAGTGCAGCTCTTTGAGGCTGCCGGCGATCCAGCCCGCGCCGTAGAGCAGCACGTCGGCGCCCTTGTCCACCGCGATGCGCGAGATTTCGGGGAAGCGCAGGTCGTAGCAGTTGAGGATGGCGAAGCGCACGCCGCCCACGTCGGCCACATACACCTCGTCGTGCGCAGGCAGCAGCTGGCCGTGCCGGTTCTTGTCGGACTCCTTGAAGCTGAACGCATCGTAGAGGTGCAGCTTTTCGTAGCGGCCCTTGAGTTGCCCATCGGCACCCAGGTGCACGAAGGTGTTGCGCGTGCGGTGGCCATCGAGCGGCTCGTACAGGCCGACGAACACGTCGATCGCGTGCGCCTTGGCGCTGGCGCCTACCTCGTCGATGAAGCGGGCCGCCTGCTGCCCGGCGAAAGCGACCAGCTCTTCGCGCGAGGACTCGTAGGCGACCATGCTGGCTTCGGGAAAGCAGATCAGCTGGGCGCCGCTGGCGGCGGCGGTCGCGATGTGGCTGCGTATTGTGCGCAAGTTGCTCTCAATGTCGCGCACGCTCTTGAACTGGGAAACGGAGGCTTTCATGAATTCTTGTGGTGGATCTGGTGGGCGTGAATGCTAGTTTTGGCCCCCGGCCCAGTCCAATACCATTTGATCCCTCATTGATAGAATTCCGGCATCAATGAAGACCTACCCCAGCCTGCGGCGGCTTCAGCAGTTCCGCCACCTCAGCGCCACGCTGAACTTCCGCAAGTCGGCCGAAGCGCTGCGCATCGCGCAGCCCGCGCTCAGCCGTTCCATCAAGTTGCTGGAGGAGGAGCTGGGCTTCCCGCTCTTCGTGCGCACGACGCGGTCGATGGAGCTGACCCCGGCCGCCGCCCATCTGCTCGGACAGCTCGATGCGGTGTTCGACGGCCTGCACCAGGCCGTGCGCGAATCGCGCCGCCTGGCCGGCAGTTCGAGCAAGCGCAAGCTGCTGATCGGCTACTCGGCCCAGGCCGCCAACAGCGCCATGCCGGAACTGCTGTTCAGCTTTGGCGTGGGCTTCCCCGATGTGGAGCTCAACCTGTTGCAGGCGCCGTCCGAGCGCCTGTTCGCCGAGATCGTCGCGGGCGATCTGGACGCGGCCTTCCTGCTGCTGCCGGCATCGCTGGCGCCGTCGCCTTCACTGGACCGGGTGCTGGTGGACTCGCAGCCCATCGTGGCCTTGTGCCGTGTGGGTCATCCGCTGGCGCGCAAGCGCAAGCTGCACTTGCAGGACCTGCGGGACGAGGGCCTGATCATCGGATCGCCGGGCCGCTGGGGCACCTTCCGCGAACTGCTGTTTGCGCTGTTCGAGCGCCACGCCTTCAAGCCCCGGGTGGTGTACGAGCCCGACGACACACCGATCCTGCTGGAGTCGGTGGCGCGCAGCACCCACGTGGCGCTCTACGGTGGCGGCATCGTGGGCAAGCTGCCGGCCAGCATCGTGGCGATTCCGCTGGCGCACGACGACGCCTGCCTGCAGACCCACCTGCTGTGGCGAACGCCGACGGAAGGCGCACTGGCCGAGCTGGTGGACTTCGTGCGCGCCGGCCTCCCCGCCCGCGTCACGGGCTCAGCAGGGCCTTGACCCGGCTGGACAGCACCGAGATCTCGAAGGGCTTGGTCAACACGGCCATGCCCGGGTCGAGGTGCCCATTGCCGACCGCGGCGTTGTCGGCATAGCCGGTGATGAACAGCACCTTCAGGCCCGTTCGCTGGATGCGGGCCGCGTCGGCCACCTGACGGCCGTTCATGCCCCCGGGCAGGCCGACGTCGGTGATGAGCAGGTCGATGCGCGCCTCGCTGTCCAGAATCTTCATGGCCGCGGGACCCGTGTCGGCCGTGAGCACGTGGTAACCCGAGTCGGTCAGCACCTCCTCGATCGTGACGCGGATGCCCCATTCGTCCTCGACCACCAAAATGGTTTCGCCATCGCCCGCCTGCATGGGCGCGGGCCGTGGTGCTTCCTCCTCGTCAACACCGGGGCCGAGGTAGCGGGGCAGGTAGAGGCACATCGTCGTGCCCATGCCCACTTCGGAGTACACCCGCACCTGCCCGCCGGACTGGCGCACGAAACCGTAGACCATGGACAAGCCCATGCCGGTGCCCATGCCCAGGGGCTTGGTGGTGTAGAAAGGGTCGAAGATGCGCTCGATGACGTCGGCGGACATGCCCGTGCCCGTGTCCGTCACGCACAGCGACACGTATTGCCCGCGCGGCAGGCTGCGCTCGCCGGCGGCGCGCTCGTCCAGCCACTTGTTCGCCGTCTCGATGGTCAGACGGCCTCCCTCGGGCATGGCATCGCGCGCATTGATGCAGAGGTTCAGCAGCGAGTTCTCGAGCTGGGACGCATCGGCCTTGGTGAACCACAGGCCGCCGGCGCCGACCACCTCGATGTCGATCAAGGGCCCCATGGTGCGGCGGATCATGTCCTCCATGCCCTGCACCAGTCGGTTGGCGTCGATGGGTTTGGGATCGAGCGTCTGGCGGCGCGAGAACGCCAGCAGCCGGTGGGTGAGCGCGGCGGCGCGGCGGATGGAATCCTCGCTCATGCCGATGTAGCGCTCCAGCCCGTCCGTCGTGCCCTGGGCCAGCCGCATCTTCAGGATCTGCAGGCTGTTGCTGATGGTGCCGAGCAGGTTGTTGAAGTCGTGCGCCAGGCCGCCCGTGAGCTGGCCGATGGCCTCCATCTTCTGCGCCTGGCGGAAGTGGGACTCGATCTCCATCAATTCGGCGGTGCGTTGCTCGACATTCTGCTCCAGTGTCTCGTTCACCTCCCTGAGGCGGGCTTCACTTTCCTGCAAGGCGATGTGCCCTCGGGCGCGCTCCACCGACACGCGGGTGCGCTGGCCCACTTCGCGGATCAGGGAGAGTTCCTCCGCCTCCCATTCCCGGACCTGGTCGCAGTTCACGAAGAACACGGCGGCCAGCCGACCGTTTTCCATGATGGGCACGTTGACGAACGAGCGCGCGGATTTGGATTCGAGGGCCTCGGCCGCGAAGGCGGTGCGCGCATCGAGGCGCACGTCGGCGATGGCGATGAACTCGCCCAGCTTGAGGCTGTCGATGAAGGCGCCGTAGTCGCGCAGCCGCGTCGTGCCGGCCAGGCTGTCCACGCCGGGCGCGGCCCAGTCGCGATCGACCGTCAGTGTCTCCGTGGCGTTGTCGATGCTGCCGTATCCCACGCGGCTGGCCTTGAGCGCATCGCCAAGGATTTCGGAGGCCGCGTGCGCGAGCTCCACCGGCGTTGACAGGGCCGCCAAACGATCCCCCAGCACCGTCAGGCAGTCCCGCTTCATTTCGGCCTGCACCCGGTCCGTGACATCGATCCCTTCCACGAAGATCCCGTCGACCTCGCCGGCCTCGTTCCTCAGGGGCTGGAACACGAAGTCGAGATAGCGTGTGTTGACCGGGCCGCCGGGTTCGGCCTGCGCCGCGTACCGGGCGCCCCGCGCCGAATGCGCCTGCCCGCTGGCATACACCTCGTCGAGCAGCTGGAGGTACCCCTGTTCCACCGCGTCGGGCAGCGCCTGCGCCACCGTCTTGCCGATCACGTCGCGGTGGCCCACCAGCTTGAGGTAGTTGGGGTTGACCAATTCGATGACATGCGAGCTTCCCCGCAGCATGGTCATGAACGACGGGGCTTGCTGGAACAGCTGCGCCATCCGCTCCCGTTCGCTGTGCACCTTGCGAAGGGCTTGCACCTTGGCGGTGGTTTCGACCACGATGGCCATCACGCCCACCGGCTGGCCGCTCAGATCGAGCAGCGGCGAGTAGTCCAGGTTCATCCAGACCTGCTCGGCGCGGTTGTGGCGGTGCAGGATCAGCTCCTGGTCTTCGAACCGCAGGTGGCCGCCGGCCAGGCACACCGTCATGACCTGATCGTTGAAGTCCGCCACTTCAGGCCAGCCCTTGCGCACCTCCGAGCCCAGCAACTGAGGGTGGCGAAGACCCGAGAAGTGGGAGTAGGCGTCGTTGTAGACCATGAACCCCCGCTCGCCCCAGAGCATGACGATGGGCACCTGGGAACGCAGCATCAGGGCCGTGGCCGCTTTCACGTGGTCGCGCCATTGGTCGATCGGGCCGAGCCCGGTCGATGCCCAGTCGAACCGGGCGATGAGCCGGGCGAGCTCTCCGCCACCGGATAGAAATGGAGGGGGTTCCGGGCTCGCAGCTTCCATGGACGACTCCATTCAAGAACGACGCTGGCCCGGGCCGGGCAGGAGGGGGTGGACGCCGGCACATCGGCCCGCGCGTGCGAACGTCCGGCGAAAGGCATTATGCTGTCGCGCGAGCGGGCCCGTCGGGTCACCACAGGCACAACAGCCATGACAAACCAGGACCTGGACATATTGATCGTCGACGACTCGCGGGATGCCGCGGACTCGTTGACCACGCTGATGACCCTCATGGGGCATCGCGCGAGGGCGGCGTACAGCGGCCAGGAGGCGCTCGAGGTGGTGGGGCATTCGCTGCCGCTGTGCGTCATGCTCGACGTGCACATGCCGGACATGGACGGCCTGGAACTGGTCCGTGCGCTGCGCCAGCAATGCGGCGACAACCTGGTGCTCATCGCGGTGACCGGCTCGGACCATGACGACGAGCTGGCGGCCGAAGTGTTTTCGTTGGTGGACTACCACTTCACCAAGCCCGTTTCGGCCGAGGCGCTGGCCAAGGTGCTGCAGGCGTAGCCTTTCGCTGGCGGGCCGCATCCCCGGCCGCGATGCCATCACGACGGGCTTTCCGTTTTCAGGGCGCCGCGGATGTTCATGCCGGCCAGCCCGATCTGCAGGGCAATGAGCGCGTACGCGCTCGCATGCCAACCCCAGGCGACCCACAGGGCGTTGCTGGCCAGGAACAGCCAGAAGCCGGCATGGCGCCGCCCGGCGCTGCGCGAGGCCACCAGCCAGGACGCCAGCAGCGTCACCAGCATGGCGGGCCATTGCATGAGGTCGAGCAAATCCATGGTTCTCCGGACGGTTGGTGCGCGTGATGGTGCCTGTCTGCGGCCGATCCGACTGTTCGCCATGACACACAGCTTCGAGCGGTAAAAAGCGCTCCCGCCGTCTTGGATCAGCAAAATTTGCCGCAAGCGCCCGAGGTGCTGCTCAACGGTCGACCTGCGCGTTCCGGGAATGCCATTTGCTCTGGCCTGGGCATTCATCGTGAGGCGAGGTTTCCATGTTCGAGCTTTCCACTGCCTGGTGGGAGTTGCCCGCCAGGGCCGCGATCATCTATGCGGTGCTGCTGCTGCTGGTGCGCCTCTCCGGCAAGCGCACCGTGGGACAGTTCACGCCGTTCGACCTCTTGGTGGTGATGCTGCTGAGCGAATCGGTGTCGGCGGGGCTGAGTGGGGGCGAGGAGTCGGTGACCGGTGGATTGCTTGCTGCCGCGACCCTGATCGCCCTGAATATGCTGGTGGCGGTGGTGACCGCCCGCAGTACCAGGCTGCAAGCCCTGGCCGAGGGCGAGCCTGTGCTCATTGGCCGCGATGGGCGGATTCACTCCCGCATCCTCAGGCAGCACCATGTGCCCATGCTGGATGTGGAGCGGGCGCTGCGCGAGGCCGATTGCGACCTGAAGGACATGAAGTACGCCTTTCTGGAGGCCGATGGCGGCATCAGCGTGTTGAAAGACTCGTCCGGCGAGGTGGGGCAAGGGAGGGGCGATGGGTGAAGCGGAACTGCCACGAAGCCGGCGCGCCCTGCTGCTGATCGACTTCATCAACCCGTTGGACTTCCCCGAAGCCGACGAACTCGCCGGGCCCGCGTTGCTGGCAGCCAGGGCGGCTCGCCAACTCGCCAGCGCGGCCCGCGCGCGAGGCATTCCGGTGATCTATGCCAACGACAACTTCGGCCGCTGGCGCTCCGATTTCCCCACCCTGGTGAAGCGCCTGGCGCAGGGCCAGGGCGTCAGCGCGTCCATGGCGCGGCTGTTGCGCCCGCAGCGCGGCGACCTCACCGTGTTGAAACCGATGCACTCCGCCTTCTTCGGCACGCCCCTGGACATCCTGCTCGACCAGATCGGCGCCCGCTCCCTGGTGATGGCGGGGCTGGCGACCGACATCTGCATCCAGCTGACGGCCGCCGATGCCTTTCTGCGCGGCCTCAAGGTGCACGCGCCCGAGGACTGCACGGCGGCCGAGACGGATGAGAAGAAGGCGGCGGCTCTGGCCTACATGCGCGACATCCTCAAGTGCGACACACGCCCCTGGCAGCGCCTGCGCTGGCAGCCCGGTTGACACGGCGCGGGCACGCGCCTTGCCCAAAGAGATTTGCGTTCGATCCATCGCGATCGCCGCAATTCTTTCAACACATGCAGGAGCAACGACATGGCATCGAACAACCAGGGCCAGCAAGGCCAACAGCAGGGCCAGCAAGGCCAGAACCAGCAGGAACAAGGCCAGCAGGGCCAGAATCAGCAGGGCCAGAACCCAGGTCAGCGCCCGGGCCAGCAAGGCGGGCAGCAAGGCGACCAGAGCAACCCGGCAGGGCAGCGCGAGCAGAGCAACCCCGGCGGCTCCGACCAGCAAGGCCGCAAGGAAGTCAACCCGTCCCAACAGCAGGACGGTTCGCGTCCCGGTGCCCGGGAGCAGGACGATGGCACCCGCCGCCCGGGTGACAACAACGCTTCATAACCGCTGATGCAGTGCACCCACCCTGCCCAGCTGGGCCGGGTGGGGTTTTGCTTCTCTCGATCAAAACATCCATCCCCACACCGAAATCAGGAGCCCTCCATGGCCACCACCCGAACCGAAGCAGACGCATGCACCCTGTTGGACACCGACCACAAGGCGGTCAAAAAGATGTTCAAGACCTACGAGGAGCTTGCCGGCTCCAAGGCGCGTGGCGCCGCGCAGAAGAAATTGGAGCTGGCACACCAGATCTGCCAGGAACTCACGGTGCACGCCACCGTCGAGGAAGAAATCTTCTACCCCGCGCTGCGTGAAGCCTTGAAAGAGACCGACATCCTGGCCGAAGCCGAGGTGGAGCACGCGGGTGCCAAGGACCTGATCGCCCAGATCGAAGCCATGGAAGAAGCCGACGAGATGTTCGACGCCAAGGTCAAGGTGCTGGGCGAGTACATCGACCACCACGTGAAGGAAGAGCGCAACGAGATCTTCCCCAAGGCCAGGGCGGCCAAGTCGCTGGACCTGGTGGCCATGCGCGACCAGTTGATGGCGCGCAAGGAGGCGCTCATGGGCGCTGAAGTCGCCTGACCGTCCAATCGCTCAACTTTTCTCGAAAGCCCACTGTGCCTAAATCCAAATCCCCCGACTCCGGCCGCGCCAACCCGGAGGCGAACAGCGCTCCCCGGGCCGCGGCCCGCAACACCGACAGTGGGCCTTCCCAAGTCCAGCCTGCGAACGATCCTGCCGTGCTCAAGGCGGTCCACACCGGCCAGTTGGCCGAGGGCATGCCGTTCAACGCCAACAAGGCCGGCGAACACGGTTTCGACAACGGGCTGGCGGTGCAGCCCGGCATCACGGTCGATGCGCCATCCCGCCTGCCCACGGGCAGCACCCTGTCGGAGGAGAACCACTCCGACAAGACCGGCAGCGTCGCGGCCGAAGGCATCAACTGGGCCATCGAGTCGTTGGACCGCGTGCGAGTGGACTCGTCGGGCCAGGTGCTCACGACCAACCAGGGCGTGCCCATCGCGGACAACCAGAACTCGTTGAAGTACGGCGTGCGTGGTCCAGCGCTGCTGGAGGATTTCATCCTGCGCGAAAAGATCACGCACTTCGACCACGAGCGCATTCCCGAACGCATCGTGCACGCACGCGGTTCGGGCGCGCACGGCTTCTTCGAGTGTTACGACGCGCTGACCGACATCACCAAGGCCGCGCCCTTCAAGGAAGCCGGCAAGGTCACGCCGGTGTTCGTGCGCTTCTCCACCGTGCAGGGCGAGCGAGGGTCCAAGGACACCGCCCGCGACGTGCGCGGCTTCGCGGTGAAGTTCTACACCGACGAAGGCAACTGGGACCTGGTGGGCAACAACATGCCGGTCTTCTTCATACAGGACGCGATGAAGTTCCCGGACTTGGTGCACGCCGTGAAACCCGAGCCGCATCACCAGATGCCGCAGGCGGCCAGCGCGCACGACACCTTTTGGGACTTCGTGTCCCTGATGCCCGAGTCCACCCACATGCTGATGTGGGCCATGTCCGATCGCGGCATTCCGCGCAGCTACGCCACCATGCAGGGCTTTGGCGTGCACACCTTCCGCATGGTCAATGCCGAAGGCGATTCGGTGTTCGTGAAGTTCCACTGGAACCCGGTCCACGGCACGCACTCGCTGGTCTGGGACGAGGCGGTGAAGATTTCCGGCGCCGACCCCGACTACCACCGTCGCGACCTGTGGGAACGCATCGAGGCGGGCGCCTTCCCCGAGTGGGAGCTGGGCCTGCAGATCTTCACCGAGGAGCAGGCCGATGGCTTCAGCTTCGACGTGCTGGACCCGACCAAGATCGTGCCCGAGGAGCTGGTGCCGGTGCGCCCGGTGGGCCGCATGGTGCTCAACCGCAACCCCGACAACTTCTTCGCCGAGACCGAGCAGGTGGCCTTCTGCGCGGCGCACATCGTGCCAGGCCTCGACTTCTCGAACGACCCGCTGCTCGCCGGCCGCATCCATTCGTACGTGGACACGCAGATCAGCCGCCTGGGTGGACCCAACTTCCACGAGATCCCGATCAACTCGCCGCTGGCGCCGGTGCACAACAACCAGCGCGACGGCATGCACCGCCAGGCCATCCACCGGGGGCGCGTGAACTACGAACCGAATTCGCTGGCCGGTGGCTGTCCCTTCCAGGCCGGCGCCGCTCAGGGTTTCGTGTCGGTGCCGGCGCGCATCCAGGCCAAGGAAGAGCAGGGCAAGGTCCGCGCCAAGCCCGAGAAGTTCGCCGACCACTACACGCAGGCCACGCTGTTCTTCGAGAGCCAGAGCCCGGTCGAGCAGGCCCACATCGCGGCGGCGTTCCGTTTCGAACTCTCCAAGGTGACGGTGCCCGCGATCCGCGAGCGCATGGTGGCCTCGCTGCGCAACGCTTCGGAGTCGCTGGCGGCGCAGGTGGCCGAAGGCCTGGGCATGGCGGCGTTGCCTGCGCCGATGCCGCGCGCGCTGGACAACCCGCCCAAGCCCGAGGTGAGTCGCTCGCCCCCGCTCTCGCTGCTCGCGCGGCCGGGAGACGGCTCGATCAAGGGCCGCAAGGTGGCGCTGCTGGTGGCCGATGGCGTGAACGGCCAGAGCGCGGTCGACGTGCATGCGATGCTGTTCGCGCAGGGCGCGGTGCCGCGCTTCGTGGCGCCACGCATCGGCCCGGTGAAGACCGCGGACGGTGTCGCGATCGATGCCGATGCCTCGCTCGAGAACGAGCCCGGTTTCCTGTTCGATGCGCTGGTGCTGCCCGACGGCGACGAGGGTGTGCGCACGCTCTCGCTCGATGGCCACACCATGGAGTTCATCAAGGACCAGTACCGCCACTGCAAGACCATCCTGGTGCTGCCTGCGTCCGTCACGCTGCTGGAAGCGGCGGGTGCGTCCGCCACGCTGCCTTCGGGCGAAGCCGATCCGGGCGTGGTGCAGGGTGGTGATGTGGCGACCTTCATCGCGGCCATGGCCAGGCACCGCCATCCCGAGCGCGAGACAGACCCGCCTCGGGTTTGATGACGCCTCAGCGCTCGCCGACCAGCGCTTTCACCGCCTCGCCCAGCTCGATCACCGCCAGCGCGTAGTAGCTGCTCCAGTTGTAGCGCGTGACCACGTAGAAGTTCTCGGTGCCGGCGATGTAGCTGGACGGCGCGCCGGCGTTCTGCAACTCCACCAAGGCCAATTGGCCGGGGTGTTGCAGCGCGGGGCCGTCGAGCACCGCGCCCTTGGCGGTGAAGCTCTGCACACCGAAGCTGGGCAGGATGTCGGGTGCGAGCAAGGTCTCGAAATCTTCCTTGCTCTGGTTCGGGTCGAAGCGCACCGGGTAGTGCGTGGGCATGCCGGGCTGCCAGCCGAAGGCCTTGAAGTAATTGGCGACGGAGCCGATGACGTCGGCCTGGCTGTTGAAGAGATCGACCTTGCCGTCGGCGTCGAAGTCGATCGCGTACTTCACCCAGCTGCTGGGCATGAACTGCGGCCAGCCCATGGCGCCGGCGTAGCTGCCGAGGTACGTCAGCGGGTCGGTGGCGGTGCGCTCGGTGAGGCTGAGGAACTGTTCGAGTTCGCTGCGGAAGAACTCGGTGCGCGCGGCGGCGCGCGGGTGGCTGGCCGGGAAGTCGAAGGCCAGGGTGGTGAGCGCGTCGATGACGCGGAAATTGCCGGTGTGCTGGCCGTACAGCGTCTCCACGCCGATCACGCCGACGATGAGGCTGGCGGGCACGCCGAACTCGGTCTCGGCGCGCGCCAGCGTTTCGCGGTTGGCTTCCCAGAAGCGCTGGCCGGCGCGCAGGCGCACGGGCTCGATGAAGCGCGCGCGGTAGGCGGCCCAGTTCTTGGGCACGCCGCTGGGCGCGGGCTGCATGAGGCGGATGACGGTGGGGATGCGCTGGGCCGCGCCGATTTGCTGGCGCACCCAGGCCGGGTCGAGGTTGCGGCGCTCGGCGAGGTCGGTGGCGAAGGCCATGGCGGCCGCGCTTTGCGCGTAGCTGTAGGCGGGTGCCTTGGCAGGGTTGGCCGGGCGCGCTTTTGCGGGCGACTGGGCCAGGGCGCTGGCGCTCAGGCACAAGGCCAGGGCGGACGAGGAGAGGAGACAGGCGAGGGCGTTCAACGGGGGTCTTTTCGGGGCCAGGCCAGCTGCCGGAATTCGGTTTGCAGCGTGGCCAGGGTGGGGGTGTCAGCGGCGCCCGGGCGGCCGTACCGCTGGGCTTCGAGTTGCAGCAGCCATTGTGCAACGCGCCGCGCCGCGTCCGAGGCGCCCCAGTGCTGTCGCACGCGCTGGGCGAGTTCGCGCGGGGGCGTGCGGTCGCTGCTGTCCAGGCCTTGCGCCTTGAGGCGCGCGCGGGCGCGCTGCAGCAGGCGCAACCAGGGGTCGTGCTGCTGGCGCTCCCACAGTGTCCAGGCCGCGCCGATCAGGCTCACCAGCACCACCACACCGATCAGCACGTAGGCCAGGTCCGCCCAGCTGGGCGAGCGAAAGCCCAGGTTCTTGAGCAGGTCGAGCTGGCGGCCCTGGGTGTAGTTCAGCACCCACTGGTTCCAGCTGTTGTTCATCGCCTCCCAGGCCGCGCGCAGCCGGGCAGCGATGTTGGGGTTGAGGTTGCGGATGGCGCCGGCGATGGCGCCTTCGGGCGCGCTCAGCCGCTGCAGCGAGCCGACGCGCCCGGGCGCGACCGCCGCGGTGGGGTCCACGCGCACCCAGCCCTGGCCGGCCTGCCAGACCTCGGCCCAGGCGTGGGCGTCGCGCTGGCGCACGGTCCAGTAGCCGTCGACGCCGTTCATCTCGCCGCCCTGGTAGCCGGTGACGATGCGCGCGGGAATGTCGAGCGCGCGCATGAGGATGACGAAGCTGCTGGCGATGTGTTCGCAGAAGCCCTGGCGGCGGTCGAACCAGAATTCGTCGGCGGTGTGCTGGCCGTACACGCCGGGCTCGAGCGTGTAGAGGTAGCCGCCGGTGCGCAGGCGCTCCAGCACCGCCGCCACGAGCCGGGGTGTGGCGTCGGGCCCTCTGCCGTGTTCGCGGCGCAGCTGCTGTGCGAGTTCGAGCGTGCGCGGGTTGTAGCCGGGCGGCAGCGCCACCTGTTCCTGCAAGGCGGGGGTGAGGGCCAGCGGGCCGTGGCGGAACGTGGTGTGGCTCACGGCGCTGAAACGCACCAGGCTGCCCATGGGGCGGTCGGTGAGCCATTGCAGTTCGCTGGTCATGCGCACGCGCACATCGGGCAGTTCGGGCGCCTGCGTGGCGGCTTCCAGCAGGAACAGCCAGGGCCGGCGGTGCGGCTCCATGGTCACTTCGTAGCGCACAGGTTCGCCCGAGACCGTGAGCTCGCTTGCCAAGGCCTGGCGCGCCGGGAATTCGGCGCGCGCGGGGCGCCATTCCACGCCATCGAAGGCGCTGAGCACGGGGCCGCGGAAGTACAGCTGGCTTTGCGGCGGTGGAGATCCCTGGAAGCGCAGGCGCAGGGCGATGCTGTCGTCCAGCACCAGTTCGGCGATCTGGCCCACGCGCATCGTGCTGGACAGGCCGCTGCGTCCCCGGTCGTCGGCGGGCACGCCCCACAGCGGCGAGAGGCGCGGGAACAGCAGGAACAGCACCAGCATGATGGGCGCGCCCAGGGCCGCCATGCCCATGGCGATGCGCGCGGCCTGCGCCAGCGAGGGCCGTCCCACCGGCATGTGGGCGTTCACCAGCGCGGTGAGCAGGCCCAGCAGCGCGATCAGGATGCCCGCCGCCGTGAGCAGCGACTGCGAGTAGAAGAAGTGCGTGAGCAGCGTGAAGAAGGCCAGGAAGAACACCACGAAGGCGTCGCGCCGCGCACGCATCTCCAGCGTCTTGAGCGAGAGCAGCACCACGACGAGCGTGACGCCCGCGTCCTGGCCCAGGAGCGTGCGGTGGGTGGCCCAGGTGGCCGCGAGCGTGAGGGCCAGCAGCCCCAGCCGCCAGGGCCAGCCGGGCAGCGGCAGGCCACGCAGCGCGAGGGTGGCCCGCCACACCAGCACGCCCGCCGTGAGCGCGCTACACCACCAGGGGATGTGGGCGACCTGCATGGCGACCACCCAGCCGACCACGGCGAGCAGGAACAGTGTGTCGCGGGTCTCACGCGGCAAGGCGGAGAGGGTCTTGTTCAGCACAGCGCCAGCGCCTCCAGGCAACGCGCGCGGTGCGCCGGGCCCTGGTCGGGCGCGATCTCGCGGCCGGGCACGCGCAGGCCATAGTCCAGCCCCAGGCGGTCGGCCATCAGCACCCAGGCCGTCAGGCGCGAGAGGCGCGCTTCCAGTTCACTGGGGCCGCACTGCGCGTGGTCCAGCCAGAGCTGCTGGCGCTGGGTGGAGAGCGCGTCGCGGCTCACGAGTTCGTCGCGCCCGGCCGCGAAGGCCTGGGCGGCCTTCTTCCACACCACGGCCTTGATGGGGTCGCCCCGGCGGTAGGCGCGCACGCCGTCGAATTCGCCCGTGCTCTGCACGCGCGCGCTGCCCGAACTGCCGGCCTGGGGTTCGCCCGGCGGCAGCGGCGGCGGGTGGCTTTCGGGCTCGGGGTAGACCAGCACGGGGGCGGCCGGGCGCCACACCGTCCACACGCGGAAGGTGCCCAGCGGGAACAGCGTGAGCGCGGTGAGGGCCGGCAGCGGATGCAGGCCGCGCCCGGGCACCGGCCAGGCCACCTGCAGCGTGGTGCTGCCCTGCGCGGGCACGTCCGTCCAGGCCAGCGGCGCGTGCGCCAGGTCGGCGCCGATCACACCCAGGCCCAGGCCGTAGCGGATGCGAGGGCGTTCGCTGGTGAGGCGGATGTCCAGCGCGGCGGCCTGGCCGGCGTGCACCGGGTCGGGTGGGTTCAGGTGCAGGGTGGTGCCGCGCAGGTTGCCGTGGCACACGTGCATGCCCACCACCGCGCTGCCCGCGAGCAGGAAGGTGAGCAGGTAGCCCAGGTTGAGTTGGTAGTTGATGCTGGCCACGAGCAGCAGCAGCAGCGTGAGCGCGAGCATCCAGCCCGCCCGCGTGGGCAGGATGTAGACGTTGCGCTGGGTCAGCGTGAGGGTGTCGCGCCGCGGCAGGCGGTTGTGCCACCAGGACTGGATGCGGGCGCGAACCGGGGGGAGCTTCACGGCAAGGGAATCGCTTCCAGCATGGCACGCACCTGTTCCACCGGGCCGCGCCCTGCGTCGCGCACCGGCGTGAGGCGGTGGGCCACCGTCTGCGGCAGGATGGCGGCGATGTCGTCCGGGGCCACGTAGTCGCGCCCGCTCAGGTAGGCCTGGGCCTTGGCCGATCGCACCACGGCCAGTGCGGCGCGCGGCGACAGGCCCTGGGCGAACCAGCGCCCGCTGCGCGTGGCGCCCACGATGTCCTGCAGGTACTCCAGCACCGGCTCGGCGGTGTGCACCTGGCTCACTGTGTGCTGCAGGCTGGCCAGGTCGGCCGGCGTGAGCGCGGGCGCCAGGCGGTCGAGCATGTCGCGCCGGTCCTGGCCGCGCAGCAGCTCGCGCTCGGCCGCGCGGTCGGGGTAGCCGATCGACAGCCGCATGTGAAAACGGTCCAGCTGCGATTCGGGCAGGGCGTAGGTGCCGAGCTGGTCGTGCGGGTTCTGCGTGGCGATCACGAAGAAGGGCTCGGGCAGGGCGCGCGTCTCGCCTTCCACCGTGACCTGCTTTTCTTCCATGGCCTCGAGCAGCGCGCTCTGGGTCTTGGGGCTGGCGCGGTTGATCTCGTCGGCCAGCAGCACCTGGGCAAAGACCGGGCCGGGGTGGAAGACGAAGTCCTCGCGGCCGCGCTCGTAGATGGACACGCCGATGAGGTCGCTGGGCATGAGGTCGGCGGTGAACTGCACGCGCGAGAACTGCAGGCCGAAGGAGCGCGCCAGCGCGTGCGCCAGGGTCGTCTTGCCGACGCCCGGCACGTCCTCGATCAGCAGGTGTCCGCCGGCCAGCAGGCAGGCCACGCAGTCCGAAACCTGCTGCGGTTTGCCCACGATCACCGTGTTAAGCTGACTCAGCAGCAGTTGGATTCTTGTGTCGGCTTGCATGCCGCGAACCATACCGTAAAACCCCCATGAGCCAGGCCACTGGGTATTTCACCCACAAGGATTGTTGGAGACACGAGATGGGCGTCGGGCACCCGGAGTGCCCCGAGCGGCTCGATGCCATCGAAGACCGCCTGCTGATCAGCGGCCTGGACGTCGCGCTGGAGCGCCGCGAGGCCACCCCCGCCGCGATCGCCGACCTCGAACTCGCCCACGGCCGCATGCACCTGGCCTCGCTGCGCGGCCTGAGCGACCAGCTGCGCGACGACATGGCCGCCGGCGGCCCGGACCATGCGCAGGTCGATCCGGACACCTCCATCAACGCCCACAGCTGGGACGCGATCCTGATGGCCGCGGGCGCCGCCATCGACGCGACCGATGCCGTGATGGCCGGTGAACTGGCCAACGCTTTCTGCGCGGTGCGCCCGCCGGGCCACCACGCCACGCGCAACCAGGCCATGGGTTTCTGTTTCGTGAACAACGTGGCCGTGGCCGCCAAGTACGCGCTGGAGCGCCATGGGCTGCAGCGCGTGGCCATCGTCGACTTCGACGTGCACCACGGCAACGGCACCGAGGACATCGTGGCCGGCGACGAGCGCATTCTCATGTGCAGCTTCTACCAGCACCCGTTCTACCCGGTGTGCGAGCACTCGACGGCGAGCAACCTCGTCAACCTGCCGGTGCCGGCCTACACCAAGGGCATGGACATCCGCGAGCTGGTGGACATGATGTGGCTGCCCCGGCTGGAGGCCCACAAGCCGCAGATGCTTTTCGTGAGCGCCGGCTTCGACGCGCACCGCGAGGACGACATGGCGCAGCTCGGCCTGGTGGAGCAGGACTACGCCTGGCTGACCGAGCGCATCAAGGAAGTGGCGCAGCGCCACGCCAAGGGCCGCATCGTGAGCTGCCTGGAAGGCGGCTACGCCCTGAGCGCGCTGGGCCGCAGCGTGGAAGCGCACCTGAGGGTGCTGGCGGGCGTCTGAACTTCCGCGGCGCCCGGGCGTCCCATAATGTTCCGATGACCGAGCCCACTTCTTCTTCCCCTCCCGCCGAGCCGGTGCTGCTGAGTTCGCGCGATGCGCGTGGCGTGCACACGCTCACGCTGAACACGCCGCGCAGCTTCAATGTGTTGTCCGAGGCCATGCTGGCTGCCCTGCAGTCGGCGCTGGACGCGGTGGCCGCCGACCCGCAGGCGCGGCTGGTCGTGATCGCCGCGAACGGGCGCGCCTTCTGCGCCGGGCACGACCTCAAGCAGATGCGCGCCACGCCCGAGCTGGCCTACTACCAGAAGCTGTTCGCGCAGTGCTCGCGCCTGATGATGGCCATCCGCAAGCTGGAGGTGCCGGTGATCGCGCGCGTGCAGGGCCTGGCGACCGCCGCCGGCTGCCAGCTGGTGGCGCAGTGCGACCTGGCGGTGGCGAGCGACAACGCGAGCTTCGGCGTCAACGGCATCGACGTGGGCCTGTTCTGCGCCACGCCGGGGGTCGCGCTCGCGCGCAACATCCTGCCCAAGCAGGCGATGGAGATGCTGCTCACCGGCGACTTCATCTCGGCCGACGAGGCCAGGGTGCGCGGCCTGGTCAACCGCGTGGTGGCACCCGATGCGCTGGACGCCGAGCTGCAGGCTCTGCTGGACCGCATCCTCGCCAAACCGCGCGAGGCCCTCGCCATGGGCAAGACCTTGTTCTATCGCCAGCTGGAGACCGGCCTGGAGTCGGCCTACCAGCTCGCCGGCCAGAGCATGGCCTGCAACATGGCGCACGAGGTGGCGCAGGAGGGCGTGCAGGCCTTCATCGACAAGCGCCCGCCGTCCTGGCGCGCCTGAGCTTCCGACACCCGTTTCCGATCCGACATGAATCCCTCCACCAATCCCAAACCCATCGACGACATCGGCCTGTGGCTGGCCGGCTTCACGCAACCCACGGTGCTGGTCGAACTCGCCGCGCTGGCGATCTGCGTGGCCCTGGCCTGGGGCTTCAGCTGGGCGCTGCGCAACGCCTTGCGCATGCAGGAGGACAAGAGCTCGGTGCTGTTCGGCCGCCGCCTGATCGACGGCGTGATGTTCCCCCTGGCCTTGCTGCTGCTGGGCTACATCGCGCGCGCCATCGTCACCAAGTTCCTGCCCCTGGCGGCGTTCAAGGTGGCCATTCCCGTGCTGGTGTCGCTGGTCGTGATCCGCGTGGGCGTGAAGGTGCTGCAGGCGGCGTTCACCACCGCGCCCTGGGTGCGGGCGCTGGAGCGCACGATTTCCTGGGTGGCCTGGCTGGCCATGGTGCTGTGGGTCAGCGGCCTGTTGCCGGTGGTGCTGGCCGAGCTGGACGACATCACCTGGAAGATTGGCGCGAGCACCCTGAGCCTGCGCACCCTGCTGGAGGGCGCCATCACAGCCGGCGCGGTGATGATCCTCGCGCTGTGGGTCTCCTCCGCGATCGAGTCCCGGCTGCTGCGCAAGGCCACCGGGGGCGATCTGTCGATGCGCAAGGCGGTGAGCAACGCGACGCGCGCGCTGCTGCTGTTCGTGGGATTGATCATCGCCCTGTCGGCCGTGGGCATCGACCTCACCGCGCTCTCCGTGTTCAGTGGCGCCATCGGCGTGGGCGTGGGCTTCGGCCTGCAGAAGCTGGCGTCCAACTACGTGAGCGGTTTCGTGATCCTGGCCGAGCGGCGCCTGCGCATCGGCGACAACGTGAAGGTGGACAGCTTCGAAGGCCGCATCCTCGACATCAACACCCGCTACAGCGTGATCCGCTCGCCGGCGGGGCGCGAGTCCATCGTGCCCAACGAGCTCATGGTCATCAACCGGGTGGAGAACCTTTCGGGGGCGCTCACGCGCGTGTGGCAGACCTCGGTGGTGTCGGTCGCCTACGACAGCGACGTGGACCTCGTGAGCCGCCTGCTGCTGGAGGCGGTGAGCGCGCAGGCCGATGCGCTGAAGGACCCCGCCCCGCAGGCCTCGCTCTCGGCCTTCGGCGCCGATGGCCTGGAGTTCACGGTGGGTTACTGGATCAACTCGGGCGACGGCGCCGAGCAGCTCAAACTGAAATCCCTCATCAACCTGCAGATCCTGCGTTCGCTGCAGCAGCACGGCATCGACATCCCGTCGCCGCAGCGCGTGGTGCACATCAAGGAAATGCCACCGCTCGAAGGCCCGAAGGACTCAGCGGTTCATCAGGCTGGGTAACCACAGCGAGATCGCCGGGAAGGCGATCAGGATGCCCAGGCGCACGATGTCGGCCATGACGAAGGGCCAGACGCCCTGGAAGATCGTCTTGAGCTTGACCAGCGGCAGCAGCGAGTTCATGACGAACAGGTTCATGCCCACCGGCGGGGAGATCATGCCGATCTCCACGATGGTGACGATCAGCACGCCGAACCACACCGGGTCGAAGCCCAGGCCGGTGATCACCGGGAAGAACACCGGGATGGTGAGCAGCACCATCGACAGCTCTTCCATCACCAGGCCGAGCGCGACGTAGATCACCATCATCACCACCACCACCATGATGGGGTTGGGGCTGAACTGCAGCAGGAAGTCGCGCAGGTCGCCCGGCATGCTGGTGAAGTTGACGAAGCTGGTGAAGACCATCGCGCCGATCAGGATGGTGAACAGCATGGCCGTGGTGCGCGTGCTGTCGACCAGGATGTCCATCAGCACGCGCGGCGTGAGCGCGCCACGCAGCAGGGCGAACAGGAAGGCGCCCGAGGCGCCCACTCCCGCGCCTTCGGTGGCGGTGAACACGCCACCGTAGATGCCGCCGATGACCAGCGCGAACAACAGCACCACCGCCCAGATGCTGCGCAGGGCGGCCAGCCGCTGTCCCCAGTTGAAGCGCTCCCCGGGTGGGCCCGCCAGCGGGTCGCGCCAGCTGATGTAGACCACCGCCGCGCACAGGCAGGCGATGGCGACCAAGCCGGGCAGCACACCCGCGATGAACAGCTTGCCGATGTCGGTCTCGGTCATGATCCCGTAGATCACCATGATGGTGGACGGCGGGATCAGGATGCCCAGCGTGCCGCCGGCCGCGATGGAGCCGGTGGCCAGCGTGTCCTTGTAGCCGTGGCGCTTCATCTCGGGGTAGGCCACGCGCGTCATGGTCGCGGCGGTGGCGATGGACGAGCCGCAGATGCAGCTGAAGCCGCCCGAGGCGATGACGCTGGCCATGGCCAGGCCGCCCTTGCGGTGGCCGACGAAGGCGTTGGCGGCGGTGTAGAGCTCGCGCGCCATGCCGGCGCGGGCCACCAGGTTGCCCATCAGCACGAACAGCGGGATGACCGAGAGCACGTAGGCGAAGCCGGTCTCGAAGATCACCTGGCTGGTGCTGGCGAAGGCCGGGGACCAGCCGCGCATCAGGCCCAGGCCGGTGATGCCGACGATGGCCATGGCCAGCGCGATGGGGATGCGCAGCAGCGCCAGGGCGAAGACGGCGAGAAAACCCAGGCTGGCTTCGATCATGTCGCGCCCCCGTCGAAGGTGGTGGGTTCGGGGTGATGGGGCGCGGGCACCGTGACGAACACGAACAGCAGGTGCACCAGGCCGGTGAGGGCCAGCATGGCCGCCATCATCCAGGCCACCGGGGCGATGGAGAGCTGCAGGTGCACCGTGGTGTCGCCGTACTCGGTCAGCCGGTCCGCGCGCGTCGTCATGAGGTAGGCGAGGAAACCGAAGGTGCCGGCGCAGATCAGGTGGACCACGCGCGCCTGGATGTCGCGCACCCACTCGGGCAGCATGCTGTCGAGCGAGTCGAAGACCACGTGCTCGTTGCGCCACGACACCAGGGGCATGGCACCGAAGATCACGATCACCATGAGGATCTCGGTGAGCTCCAGCCCGCCGGGCACGGAGTGGCTGAAGAAGCGGCGGCCGGTCACGTCCACCAGCGTGAGCCACATGATGGTGAACAGCGCCATGGCGGCCATGAGGCCGGTGGACCAGCGCAGGATGCGTTCCAGCGTCTTGAGCATGAAGGGGCCTGATGTGAAAAAGCCGGCTGGGCAGTGTGCAACAGACTGCCCGGCCGGCCGTGGGAGGTGGTGCGCTGGCTTACTTTACCTTGGCGATTTCGGCGCGGAACTCGGCGAGCACGGCCTTCGGGTCTTTCAGGCCCTTGGCCTGCGCGGCCTCGGCCCACTTGGTCTCCAGGCCCGCCTGCTTGTCCTTCACGGCCTGCACGAAGGCCGCGTCGGCCACGATGCGGGTCACGCCCTGGGTCTTCTGGAGTTCGCGGCTGGCCGCGTCGACGCGGTCCCAGCCCTCGCCGAAGATGCGCGCGGCGGTTTCGCCCGAGAGCTTGTCGATCACGGCCTTGTCCTGCGCCGACAGGGCGTTGTACTTGCCCTCGTTCATCATGAAGACGAAGCTGGTGTTGTACAGGCCGCCGGGGAAGGTGGTCGCGTGCTTGACCATGCTGAGCTTGAACGAGGCGACCGACTCGTCGGGGAAGAAGGTGCCGTCCATCACGCCGGTGGACAACATTTCGAACGACTCGGGCGCGGGCTTGAGCGTGGTGTTCCAGCCCATGGCCTTGGAGAGTTCGTTGATGTTGCCGCCGCCGATGCGGAACTTGAGCTTGGCCACGTCGGCCGCGCTGGCCACCGCCTGTTTGGTGGTGAAGATGATGCCGGGCCCGTGCGTGAACACCGCCAGCGTCTTCACACCGCGGTGTTCGCCCAGCGGCGCGAAGTACTTGCTGTAGATGCGCTGGTAGGCCAGCGAGGTGGCGGTGGCGCTGTCGCCCAGGAAGGGGAATTCGGCGACCTGGGTGTTGATGAAGCGCCCGGGCGTGTAGCCGTCCACCGTGTACGAGATGTCGGCCAGGCCGTCGCGCACCGCGTCGAAGGTGCCGGGCGCCGCGGCCACGCCCTTGGGCAGGATGTTGCATTTCATGCGGCCCGCGCTGTCTTTTTCCAGCAGGTCGCACCAGCTCTTCTGCGCCATGCTCAGCGTGTGCGTGGGCGGCACCCAGCTGGAGACGGTGAAGACGGTCTGGGCAGAGGCCACGCCGCCCGCGAGCACGGTGGTGGACAGCACGGCGGTGGCAAGACAGCGAAGTTTCATGGGGTCTCCTGGGCGCGTTCGGGGGTGACCGGCCTCCCTCGGAGGCGGCGAAATCACTATAGGTCAAGCCCTTGTGCGGCCCCCTCCAGACTTACCCGGATGGCCCTGAGTCGCTGTCGTCGCCTAGTCGTTCGGGGGGAGTTCCACCGGGTGGGCGGGCTGCAGCCGGGGCCGCGAGGGGGTGGCGTGCAGCGCGTCGCTGCCCAGCGTTTCGAGCAGGCGCGCGCCGGCGGCGAGCTGCTGGTGGGCCGGCAGGTAGCGCAGGTCGCCGAACAGGCGCAGGGCGTTCTCCGGCGGCGTGGCCGCCCGCGTGGCGAGGTACCAGAGGCGGAACACATGGGCCTCGTCGCACAGCGGCATCTGGTGGATCAGGTTCATGACCGAGGCGAACAGGTAGTCGGCCGCGCTCTCGGTCGGGGTCTTGCCGCTGCCGGGCGTGCCGTGATCGCTTTGCCAGACGGGGCTGTTGACCAGGCGTTGCAGGCGCCGGGCCCGGCCCAGGCCCCGGTCCACCTGCAGGTTGGCCTCCCAGCTGCGCACGGGGTCGTCCAGCCCCTTGCAGGGCGAGGTGGCGCGCGCAAGTTCCATCGCCAGCGAACGCGCTCGCTCAGGCTCCTGGCGGCTGAACAGCAGGCGCACCGTGCGGCCGAGCATGCGCATGGTGTGGATGAGGGGGTCGACGGGGAGAGGGGTGGTCATGCTGCTGAACTCGTCACGGGTCAGAACGTGCAGCGCAGCCTCGGGGGGAAACACGGTTTCTCGGGCACCGCGTTGCACAACCGAGGCGGCGCCCGTCTCCAGGGAAACGGTGCGGTCTGTTCGGTCTATCGTGTGGGTGCTCATGTCGTCAAAGGGAAATCGGGGAACGAGACATCAGCGTAGCCTCGACCCGTTTCGCAAACAAACGGTTTAACAGTCGCTTAACAGAGCGACCGTGTAAAGCGTGGAATGCACCCTCCTAGGGCAGGTGGGGGCTGGCGGCGAGCGTGAAATGGAAGGTCGTGCCATGGCCGGGCTGGCTGATGACCTCGATGCGCGCGCCGTGCCGTTCGATCACGGTGCGCACGAATACCAGCCCCAGGCCCACGCCGCGCGTGGCGCTGTGCTCGGGATCGAGCCGGGCGAACTGCTGGAACAGCCGCTGCTGCTGCTCGGGCGTCATGCCCGGGCCCTGGTCGGTGATGGAGACCCGCCATCCCCCGGTGGCCGCGTGCACGGCGCACAGCACCTCGGTGCCTTCGCCGCCGTACTTCACCGCGTTGCCCAGCAGGTTGGCGATGGCCCGGGTGAGCAGGCCGCGGTCGGCTTCGCACAGGGCCGGTGCATCGGGGCGCACCACCAGCAGGTTCACGCGCTGCGCCTGGGCCTGCGGCCAGACCTCGTCCACGGCCTCGTCGAGCAGGTCCACCAGGTCCACGGTGTCCAGGCGGTAGGTGCTGGATTCGGCCCGTGCCAGTTGCACGAACTCCTCGGCCAGGTCCAGGGTGCGGCGCGCATGCCGTTCGATGCGGCCCAGCGTCTCGGGCCGCATGGGCTGCTGGGGGTTCATGCGCTGCACTTCCAGCAGCGCGAGGATGGAGGCCTGCGGCGAGCGCATGTCGTGCGAGATGAAGCGCAGGGCCACGTCGCGCTGGCGCTCGGCCTCGCGGATGGGGGTGATGTCGACCAGGCTGGTGATCCAGCTGGTGGTCTGCCCATCGGTGTTGAAGCAGGGCACGAAGCGCACCAGCAGATCGCGCCCGGCGGCGTCGCGCGCCTCCGCCCCCCAGGGCTGGGTGGCGTGGTGCAGGCGCTCCATGTCGAACACCGGCTGCTGGGTGCCGGTGCGGTGCACGCCGCGCAGCAGCTCGCCAAGGGGGTAGCCCCGCAGCCGCGCCACCTTCTGCCGGCTGAAGTACTGGTAGGCGGCCTGGTTGCCCGCGAGCACGTGGCCGGAGGCGTCGGCGATGAGCGTGGCGTCGGGCAGGCTGTTGAGCGTCTCGCTGACGAAGCGGTGCAGGTTGCGCAACTGTTCGGAGGCGTTTTGCAGCGCGTTGATGTGGCGGTCCAGCAGATCGCCCGAACGGGCCGCCGGCAGCATGGTGGGCAGGTCGCGGCGGGTCTCCATGCGCCGGAACTCCTCGAGCAGGTAACCGAGCGCCGCGCGCAGGCGCCGCCACACCCACAGCGGATAGGCCAGCAACACGCCCAGCAGGGCGGCCGAAGGCGCGAACTGCAGGCCGGCCACGGACGGCGCGAGCGCGGCGGCCACGACGGTGGCGATCAGCAGCGCGGCGCTCGCCAGCAGCGAGGCGGTGGGCGCCAGCAGCAGCACCGCCAGCAGCGCGAGCCCCACCGGCACCACGCTGAACAGCGCGTTCTGCCAGGCATTGGCGCGTTCCAGCCGCTGGTCGAGCAGCAGCGCGTTCATCACGTTGGCCGCGATCTCCACGCCGTCCATCAACTCGGACTGGCCCGAACGCGGCGTGGCATAGGCGTCGCCCATGCCGGCGGCCACGGCACCCACGAGCACGTACTTGCCCGCGAACTGCTCGGGCGGTACCTGGCCCCGGAGCACGTCGACGTAGGACACGCGCGGGAAACTGCCCGGTGGTCCGGCGAAAGGAATCTGCATCCAGTGGTCGCGCTGCCAGGCGTCCGGGCTCTTGGGCGGCGGCGCCCGCTCGCCGGGCAGGGGCTCGGGCAGCGCGAAGCCACCCACGCGCAACAAGGCCACGGCGAACTGATCCCACCACTGGGTGCCGTCGCCTTCGCGCAGGAAGGTGCTGCGCACGATGCCGTCGTTGTCGATCTCCAGGTGCACGTGGCCGATGGCGGCCGCCGCCGAGGCGAGCTCGGGTGCCGGGTCGGTGCGGGTCAGCTGACCCGTGCCGTGCCGGTCCATCAGCAACAGGGGCAACACCACCTTGCCATTGCGCGCGATGGCCTCGCCGAGCAGGGCATCGTCCACGGCGTGGTCGCGGCCGGGTTCCACCAGGATGAGGTCCAGCCCCACGGCGCGCGGCCCCGCGGGGGTGATGCGGTCGAGCAGCGCGGCATGGAAGGCGCGGCGCCAGGGCCAGAGGCCGATCTCGCTCAGGCTCTTGTCGTCGATCGCCACGATCACGATGTCGGGCGACACCGCCTGCCGGCCCAGCCGCGTGAGCTGGTCGGTGAGGGCCAGGTCGATGTGTTCCAGGCTGCGCGAGCAACCCAGGGCGACCACGCCGGCCAGCAGGGCCGCCGACAGCAGGCCCCATTCGAGCCAGCGGGTGCGCGGACGGCGCGCGCGCGCCAGCGGCTCCTGCATCTGGGAGGTGGTGGATTCGGTGGGCCGCGTGTCCAAGCGAACGTCAGCGAAGGCCGCGCAGCACCGGCCGGCCTTCGCTGCTGTGGAGCGGCCGGTTGTCCGAGGTCACGACGCGCGCGTGCACGTCCAGGCGCTGCGGTTCGCTCCACGCGCCGGGCAGGCCGTCGGCGTCGATCTGGCGCACCCGAAGGTGGTACGTGCCGGGCGGCGGCATGGGCCGGGTGAACACCGCCTCGGCGAGCGACTGGTCGTCCAGCAGGCGGGCGAAGGCCGCGTCGTGCGCGAGCTGGAGCTGATGGCGCCAGGGGCCGCCGGGGCTGGTGGTCCAGCTCACCGCGAGCGTGTCGGTTCCCGCGCCGCCCAGGGTGGGGGTGGACGGGGTGGGCGGCAGGGCGACGACCTGGAACGGCATCGGTCGGCTGAAAGGCCCTTGGTCGCGCTCGCCCTGCGCATCGCGGGCGACCGCCGCCACCCGCCAGACGTAGGCGCCGGGTGCGAGCGGGCGAACGGTGTGCTGGCAGCGGTCGAGGTCGGGCGTTTGCGCGACCAGATCGGTGAAGCTGGCGTCGCGCGCCACCTCGAAGCGGTAGCCCACGGCCGTGGCGCCTTCGGTGCACAGCAGTTCGATGGCGGGACCCACCACCCGGCTGCCCTGGCGCGGTTCGCGCAGCAAAGGGGCCGTCGGGTGCGCGTTGACGACCAGGCGGCGCACCGCCTCGGTCCCCGGAATGCCCTGGCCATCCATGGCGCGGACCGCGAGCAGGTAGGTCCCATCGTCCAGCGCCGCGAAACGCGCCACGGGCGAGGGGAAGACGGCGTTGCGCACCACGCGCTCGGCCGCGTCGTCGCTGGCGATGCGCACCTGCCAGGCCACGGCGCCGGCTTCGCGGGCGAGCGGCAGTTCGATCAGCGAGGCGTCCTCGAGCACGTCGGGCACGCCGGAGAGGTCGGGCGGCGCGAGCAGGGGCGCCACCACCGTTGTGTTGCCCACGCGCGCGCCCTGGCCGGCGTGCACCAGGGTGCCTGCCGCATTCGTGGGGGTGGCGCGCGAGCGCACCTGGATGGCGCCTTCGCGCACATCGCCGATCAGGTCACCTCCGCTGCCCACCGCCACGCCGAAGGTGGTGCCGCGCACGCCGCCCACGGCGCGCGGCGTGCGCACCTCGAAGCGGCTGCGGGGAGAGGCCAGTGGCTTGACCGTGGCATCGACCCGGCCGCGCTCCAGGTCGAGGCCGGACTGCGCATGGCCGGGCGCGGGCGCATGCCGCAGTTCGCGCAGGCGCACCTGCGTGCCGGCCGAGAGGCGCACCACCGAGCCATCGGCCAGGCGCAGGGTCACGAAGCCGTCGTCACCCACCTCGATCTGCGCGCCTTCGCTCACCTGTCCGCCGACCACCAGCGGCGCGGCATGGGCCTGGGACGCCCCCTGGCGCACGCTGGCCTGGCCCGCGACGTGCAGCACATCGGCCACCGCCGGCTCGGGGCGCGCGAGCGCGGCGGGAATCACCAGCTGGCTGCCGGGTCTCAGGCGGCGCGGATGGCTCACCTGGTTGAGGCGCTGCAGTTGCGGCCACTGGCTCGGGTCGTCCAGGTAACGCTGCGCGAGGTCGTACAGGTTGTCGCCCGGCTGCACGGTGTGCACGCGGTCCTGCTGCGCGAGCGCCAGCCCGCTCCAGCAGAGCAGGGCGGCGGCGGGGGCCACCAGGCGCCAGGGCGAACGCAAAGGGGATTGAGGGGCGGTGCGGGGCATGTTCAATGGGCCAGGGCGGCCGGCACCGGGCCGAGGTCTTCGAGCCGGTACCCGTGGCTGTAGACGGACACCAGCTTGTAGCCCGACTCGGCGCGCAGGCTCAGTTTGCTGCGCACGTGGGACATGTAGACGTCCAGCGAGCGCGACGAGATGTCCGCGTCGATGCCCCAGACGGCCTCGATCAGGTGGGCGCGCGAGAGCAGGCGGCCCATGTTGCGGAACATGAGGAAGGCGAGGTCGAATTCCTTGCTGGTCAGGGTCGAGAGTTCGGCGCCGTCGACGCGCACCACGCGGTCCTGCACCAGGAAACGGTAGCGGCCCCAGACCAGCTCCCTCGGCGCCGGGGCGTGGCCGCCCCGTCGCAGCAGCGCCATCAGGCGCGCGCGCAACTCCCCCACGCGGGCGGACTTGACCATGTAGTCGTCGGCGCCGCAGTTCAGGCCTTCGATGATGTCGCGCTCGTCGCTGCGGTTGGTCATCATCAGGATGGGCACCGGTGCCATTGCGGTGTCGCGGATGGCGCGGATCACGTCCAGGCCGGGGATGTCGGGCAGCTCCCAGTCGACGATGAAGAGGTCGAACGTCTCCTTGGGCAGCACGCGCAGCAGCGCGTTGGCATTCTCGAACAGGTGGCAGTCGTGGCCCATGGATGCGACGACCACCCTGACCAGATCCAGCTGCGCGGGATCGTCATCAATGGCGGCAATGCGCATGTGGCTCGGGCAGGTGCTTCAAAGGATTAAAAGAAACAGAATGTGTTTGCACGAATATATCGATGGACCTGCGGTGTTGCAGCCGTTTTGACAATCTATTAAGAAATCAAACGGTCATTCCGAGACCGAAGGCACGTGCCGTTTCACTAGGGAGACTTCCATCCAGGGGCAATAGCGCCTACAATGGCAAAAAAGCACGACCGTTCTTTTCTCGGTTTGTGCGTCGCCCACGAGGGCAGCGCCCATGAGGCGGCTGACCATCCGCATACAATCCTTGAGTTGACGTGCACGTCAATTCGTGACGACATTTTTCCAATCATCAGGAGCAACCCAATCATGAAGGTCATCGTCCCCGTCAAGCGCGTGGTGGATTACAACGTCAAGGTTCGCGTCAAGAGCGACGGTACTGGCGTGGACATCGCCAACGTCAAGATGAGCATGAACCCGTTTGACGAGATCGCGGTGGAAGAAGCCGTGCGCCTGAAGGAGAAGGGCGTGGTCACCGAGGTGATCGCCGTCTCCTGCGGCGTGACGCAGTGCCAGGAGACCCTGCGCACGGCCATGGCCATCGGCGCGGACCGCGCCATCCTGGTGGAGACCAGCGAAGAACTGCAGCCCCTGGCCGTGGCCAAGCTGCTCAAGGCGCTGGTGGACAAGGAACAGCCCCAGCTCGTGATCCTGGGCAAGCAGGCGATCGACGACGACTGCAACCAGACCGGCCAGATGCTGGCCGCGCTGGCAGGGCTTCCCCAAGCGACTTTCGCCTCCAAGGTCGAAGTGGCCGACGGCAAGGCCAGCGTCACGCGCGAAGTGGACGGCGGCCTGGAGACGCTGTCCATCACGCTGCCGGCCGTCATCACGACCGACCTGCGCCTGAACGAGCCGCGTTACGTGACGCTGCCCAACATCATGAAGGCCAAGAAGAAGCAGCTGGACATCGTCAAACCCGAAGACCTCGGTGTGGACGTGAAGCCGCGCATCAAGACCCTCAAGGTCAGCGAGCCGCCCAAGCGCGGTGCCGGCGTCAAGGTGGCCGATGTGGCCGCCCTGGTGGACAAGCTGAAGAACGAAGCCAAAGTGATCTGAGGACCTGACAAATGACCGCACTCGTTATTGCCGAACACGACAACGCCTCCATCAAGGGCGCGACCCTCAACACCGTGACCGCCGCCACCCAGTGCGGGGGTGACGTGCACGTGCTCATCGCCGGCCACAACGCCGGTGAAGCCGCCAAGGCCGCCGCCGCCATCGCTGGCGTGGCCAAGGTGATCCACGCCGACGCCCCCGGCTTCGAACACGGCCTGGCCGAGAATGTGGCGGCCCAGGTGCTGGCCCTGGCCGGCAACTACAGCCACATCCTGTTTCCGGCCACCGCCAGCGGCAAGAACGTCGCGCCGCGCGTGGCCGCCACGCTGGACGTGGGCCAGGTCTCCGACATCACCAAGGTCATCAGCGCCGACACCTTCGAACGCCCGATCTACGCCGGCAACGCGATCGCCACCGTGCAGAGCACCGATGCCAAGCACGTGATCACCGTGCGCACCACCGGCTTCGACCCGGCGGCGGCCACCGGTGGCAGCGCCGCCGTGGAAACCGCCACGGCCGCGGCCGATGAGGGCAAGAGCAAGTTCCTGGGCAGCGAGATCGCCAAGAGCGACCGCCCCGAACTCACCGCCGCGAAGATCATCGTCTCCGGTGGCCGCGCGCTGGGCTCCGCCGAGAAGTTCAACGAGGTGATGACCCCGTTGGCCGACAAGCTCGGTGCCGCCCTCGGCGCCAGCCGTGCCGCCGTGGACGCGGGTTACGCGCCCAACGACTGGCAGGTGGGCCAGACCGGCAAGATCGTCGCGCCTCAGCTCTACATCGCCGCCGGCATCTCCGGCGCCATCCAGCATCTGGCCGGCATGAAGGACTCCAAGGTCATCGTGGCGATCAACAAGGACCCCGAGGCCCCGATCTTCTCGGTGGCCGACTACGGCCTGGAGGCGGACCTGTTCACCGCTGTGCCCGAGTTGATCAAGGCACTCTGAGCCGCTTGAGAAAGACAAGGGCATCGTTCGCGATGCCCTTGCCGCATCTGCCCCCTGAATTTCCCCCGGAGACAAGACGATGAGCTACACCGCCCCCCTCAAGGACATGCTGTTCGACATCGAGCACCTGGCCCGCATCGACCAGGTGGCGCAGATGCCCGGCTTCGAGGAAGCCGGCCTGGAAACCGCGCAAGCCGTGCTCGAGGAGTGCGCCAAGCTCAACGAAGGCGTGATCGCACCGCTGAACTTCGAGGGCGACAAGAACCCTTCGTGGTTCAAGGACGGCGTGGTCACCACCACACCCGGTTTCAAGGACGCCTTCAAGCAGTACGCCGAAGGCGGCTGGCAGGGCCTGCAGCACCCGGTGGACTTCGGCGGCCAGGGGCTACCCAAGACCATCGGCGCGGCCTGCGGCGAAATCCTCAACAGCGCCAACATGAGTTTCGCGCTGTGCCCGCTGCTGACCGACGGCGCGATCGAAGCCCTGCTCACCGCGGGCTCCGACGAGCTCAAGGCGACCTACCTCGAAAAACTGGTGAGCGGTCAATGGACCGGCACCATGAACCTCACCGAGCCGCAGGCTGGCTCCGATCTCGCTGCCGTGCGCAGCCGCGCCGAGCCGCAGCCCGATGGCAGCTACAAGGTGTTCGGCACCAAGATCTTCATCACCTACGGTGAGCACGACATGGCCGAGAACATCGTGCACCTCGTGCTCGCGCGCGTGACCGGCGCGCCCGAGGGCGTGAAAGGCATCAGCCTGTTCGTGGTGCCCAAGTTCATGGTGAACCCGGACGGCTCCCTGGGCGCGCGCAACGACGTGCATTGCGTGAGCATCGAGCACAAGATGGGCATCAAGGCCAGCCCCACCGCCGTGCTGCAGTACGGCGACCACGGCGGTGCCGTGGGCTACCTCGTGGGCCAGGAAAACCGGGGCCTGGAGTACATGTTCATCATGATGAACGCCGCGCGCTACGCCGTGGGCGTGCAGGGCATCGCGATCGCCGAGCGCGCCTACCAGAAGGCCGTGGGTTACGCGAAGGACCGCGTGCAGAGCCGCCCGGTCGACGGCTCGATGAGCGCGGCCGCGCCCATCATCCACCACCCGGACGTCAAGCGCATGCTCATGACCATGCGCGCGTCCACCGAAGGCTGCCGCGCCATGGCCAGCGTGGCCGCCGCCGCGTACGACGCCGCCCACCACCACCCCGATGCCGAGGTGCGCAAGCAGAACGCGGCCTTCTACGAATTCCTGGTGCCCCTGGTCAAGGGTTACAGCACCGAGATGAGCCTGGAGGTCACCAGCCTGGGCGTGCAGGTGCACGGCGGCATGGGCTTCATCGAGGAGACCGGCGCGGCGCAGTACTACCGCGACGCCAAGATCCTCACCATCTACGAAGGCACGACCGCCATCCAGGCCAACGACCTCGTGGGCCGCAAGACCGCGCGCGATGGTGGCACCGGCGCCAAGGCCATCGCGACCCAGATCGAGAAGACCGAGGCCGAACTGGCGACGCGCGGCAGCGCCAACGCCAAGGCCGTGCATGCCCGCCTGAAGGCCGCGCGCGAGGCCTTCGTGGACGTGGTCGAGTTCATCGCCGCCAACACGCGCGCCAACCCCAACGCGGCCTTCGCCGGCAGCGTGCCCTACCTCATGCTCGCGGGCAACCTCGTGGCGGGCTGGCAGATGGCGCGCGCGCTGATGGTGGCCGAGGACCAGCTGGCCCAGGGCAAGGACGCGGCCTTCATGCAGGCCAAGATCACCACCGCGCGCTTCTACGCCGACCACCTCCTCAGCCGCGCCCCGGGCGTGCGCGACAGCATCGTGGATGGCGCCGAGGCCGTGACCGCGCTCGCCATCGAGGCCTTCTGATCGCGGTTTTCGCGCGCCCTGTCGCCGCATCGACAGGGCCTCGCCCCGCGCTGCCCCGAGAATCCTGACGAACCCCAACGGAGACACCATGACCGCACCCGCCCGCAGCCTGCCGCCCGTTCTCAAGAACCTGAAGTTCCCGGTGATCGGCTCGCCGCTGTTCATCATCAGCAACCCCAAGCTCGTGATCGCGCAATGCAAGGCCGGCGTGGTGGGCTCCATGCCCGCGCTCAACGCCCGCCCGGCCTCGCAGCTCGACGAATGGCTGGCCGAAATCACCGAGGCCCTGGCCGCGCACGACAAGGCCAACCCCGACAACAAGGCCGCGCCCTTCGCGATCAACCAGATCGTGCACAAGAGCAACGACCGGCTGGAGCACGACATGCAGCTGTGCGCCAAGTACAAGGTGCCGATCGTGATCACCAGCCTGGGCGCGCGCGAGGACGTGAACCAGGCGGTGCACGCCTGGGGTGGCATCGTGCTGCACGACGTGATCAACAACGTGTTCGCGCACAAGGCGATCGACAAGGGCGCCGACGGCCTGATCCCCGTGGCCGCCGGTGCCGGTGGCCACGCCAGCGTGAAGAGCCCGTTCGCGATGGTGCAGGAAATCCGCGAATGGTTCGGCGGCCCGATCGCGCTCTCGGGTGCCATCGCCTCGGGCGGTGCCATCCTGGCCGCGCAGGCCATGGGCGCCGACCTGGCCTACATCGGCTCGGCCTTCATCGCCACCGAGGAAGCGCGCGCGGTGGACGGCTACAAGGAGATGATCACCGCGTCGGACTCCGACGACATCGTCTACAGCAACTTCTACACCGGCATCCACGGCAACTACCTCAAGGGCAGCATCAAGAACGCCGGCATGGATCCGGACAACCTGCCGCAGAGCGACCCGAGCAAGATGAACTTCGCCACCGGCGAGGGCGCCAACGCGGCCAAGGCCTGGCGCGACATCTGGGGCTGCGGCCAGGGCATCGGCGCGATCCGCGAGGTGCTGCCCGCCGCCGACCTGGTGGCGCGCTTCAAGCGCGAGTACGCCGAGGCCAAGGCGCGCATCTGCGCGGGCTGAGCGCGCCTCAGGCGCGTTCGCGCATCACCAGGGTCTGGATCGCGACGCCGATGGGGCCGTGCACGTCGTAGAGGCGTGACAAGGTGGTGCCCACGCCGCCACCGTGGGCCTGGGTTTCCGAGCGCAACCCGATCCACTCGCCCTCGGGCGGGCGGTGCAGGTGCAGGCTGAGGTCGGCGTTCGAGAACAGGTAGCGCTCGGCCGGCAGCACCCAGCTCAGGCCATTGCCGAAATCGGCGGCGGCCGCCGCCCGCATGGCGGGGGAGTTGGGCTGACCCTGCACCAGCGGCACACTCAGGCGAAACCAGGCGGCGGCCGGGCCGGGCTGCGCGGCATCGCCCTGAGCCATGCGGTGGTCCATGGCGGACTGGTAGAACGAGACGCCATCCGGCAGGCCAGGAATGCGCAGCCGCTCATGGCATTCGTCGGGCAGCGGGCGCAGCAACTCCGGCGACCAGCCCGGCAAGCCGGACGGCAACTCGAACGGCTGCCCGCGCACCAGGAGCGCATGGCCCCGGGCCACCAGAACATCGTCAGCGAACAGGTCGATCGTCATGCGCGTGGTGGAGCGACCCGGGTGGGTGTCCAGGCGCGAGGTCAGCGGCGCCACCGGCACCGGCTTGATCAGCTCGATGCTCAGGCGCGAGAGCTGCCAGGCCGGGTCGGGCAGGGCGCTTTCGGCCAGGTGCACCAGCAGGGCACAAGGCGCACCGCCGTGCTGGGCGCGGGCGTCCCAGGGGCCGCGGGCCAGCACGCTGGGCTGCCAGCGGGTGCCGTCCTGTTCGAACACGGCGGTGGGAAGGGCGGTGGCGTCGGGAGAAGGGGCGGCAGGGCTCATGGTGAGCCGATGATAGGTGCGCGGTCCGCGTTGGGCTGTCGCCGCCGTGCAGCGCTCAGGGGCCTTCGCTCAGGGCCTGGATTCGCCGCGCAGCCAGGCACCGAACGAGTTGAACACCTTGCCGATCTCGCTGCCGAGGTTGGTCTTGTACTGCACCCCGCTGGTGTCCGAGATCTGCGACACCCAGCCGCCGTCGTGCCATTCGGCGTACAGCCAGTCCTCGCCATCGCGCACCAGGCCTTCCGGCGGGGCGGGGGGCTGCGCCACCGGCACGCCCTTGAGCGCCGCGCCCATGTAGTCGATCCAGATCGGCAGCGCGATGCGCCCACCCGACTCGCCGCCGCCCAGGCTGCGCGGCTTGTCGTAGCCCACCCACACGGCCGCGGCCAGCGAGGGCTGGTAGCCGGCGAACCAGGCGTCCACCGCGTCGTTGGTGGTGCCGGTCTTGCCGTAGATGTCGGGCCGCTTGAGCAGGGCCTGGGCCCGCGCGGCGGTGCCGGCGCGCGCCACGTCGTTGAGCAGGCTGCCGACCACGTAGGCGTTGCGCGCGGGAATGGCACGGGTCTCTTCGGTCAGCGGGGACACGGCCGGGGCTTCGAACAGCACCTTGCCCTGCGCGTCGGTGATCTTCTCGATCACCACCGGCGCCACCGGCCAGCCGCCGTTGGCCAGGGTGGCGTAGGCCTGGGCCATCTGCAGCGGCGTCGCGCTGCCGGTGCCCAGGGCCAGGGTGAGGTCGTTGGGCTGGCGCGCCACGTCCAGGCCGAAGCGCCCGGTCCACTCGCGCGCGGGTTGGGTGCCGGTGTGTTGCAGCACGCGCACGCTGGCCAGGTTGCTCGAGCGCTTGAGCGCTTCGCGCACCGAGATCGGGCCCAGGTGTTCGCCGCTGGCGTTGTTCGGGCTCCAGCCGTTGGCGGCGGTGAAGGGCAGGTCGTCCACCATCGTGGCCGGCATCACGCGCGCTTCGAGCGCGGCGGAGTAGAGCAGCGGCTTCAAGGCCGAGCCCGGCTGGCGCCAGCCCTGCGTGACGTGGTTGAAGGGCTGGTTGGTGAAGTCGAAGCCCCCCACCAGCGCGCGCACGCGGCCGGTCTGCGGGTCCAGCGCGACGAGCGCGGCCTCGGCCTCGGGCCACTGCGAGATCGCCCACAGCGGGGTCTTCTTGTCCTTGGCCTTGCCGTTGGCGACCACGCGCACGATGGCGCCGCGCGTGACCTTCAGGGGCGCCTTGGCCTTGGCGTCGAGCGCCTTCTGTGCCCAGCGCAGGCCCTCGCCCTGCACGGTGATCCGTTCGCCGCTGGCCAGCTGCACCTCCAGCGCCGTCGGGCTGGCCGAGAGCACGATGCCCACGCGCAGGGTCTCGTCGTCGCGGTGGTCCTTGAGCGCCTCGGCGGCCGCGCGCTCCAGTTCGGCGCCGTTGCCCGAGGGCAGCGACTCGGTGTCTTCCGGGCCGCGCCACGCGCCCCGGCGTTCGAAGGCCAGCACGCCGCGCTGCACGGCGGTGTGCGCGGCGCGCTGGTCGGCCGCGCGCAGCGAGGTCGTCACGCGCAGCCCGCTCGAATAGGCCTCGGTGCCGAAGCGCTCGACCACGGCGCGCCGGGCCATTTCGGCCACGTGGGCCGCGTGCACGCTGCGCGTGCCCGGGGTGCGGATGACCAGCTTCTCGGCGCGCGCGGCGGCGAGCTGCTTGTCGTCGATCGCGTCGACGGCGCGCATGCGCTCGAGCACCACGCGCTGGCGCTGCGTGGCGCGCTCGAAGTTGGCCACCGGGTTGGCGTAGTACGGGTTCTGCGGCAGGCCCGCGAGCATGGCGGTCTCGGCCAGCGAGAGCTTGTCCAGCGGCTTGCCGAAGTAGATCTGCGAGGCGGCGGCGAAGCCATAGGCGCGCTGGCCCAGGAAGATCTCGTTCATGTAGATCTCCAGGATGCGGTCCTTGGAGATCTCGTCTTCCAGCTTGAGGGCCAGCCAGATTTCCTTGGCCTTGCGCTCGGCCGAGAACTCGCGCGTGAGCAGCATGGTGCGCACCAGCTGCTGCGTGATGGTGGAGGCGCCTTGCTTGCGCCCCCCGGTGATCACGGCCAGCACCGCGCGCGCCATGCCCTTGGGGTCCACGCCCGAGTGTTCGCGAAAGCGCGCGTCTTCCACCGCCAGCACGGCCTGCTGCAGCTGCATCGGCATGCGCGAGAGCGGCACGTAGTCGCGCCGCTCGGTGCCGAACTGCGCGATTTCCTCGCCGTCGGCGGTGTAGACCTGCAGCGGCAGCTTGGGCTGGTAGTGGACGATGCGATCCAGCGAGGGCAGGTCGAAGGTCGACGCCGGGACCGGGAACGCCACGATGAGGGCGGCGGAGAACGCCAGGGCGAGAACCGTCCTGCGTGGGGTGAGCTGAAGCATGGGGTGGAATTATCCCGCCCCCGTGTGAAGCCGGCGTGTGGTCAAAGGTCGTGCTCGTAACCAGCTGTGACTGGCTTTCGGGGGCCCCCAGGGCCTTGGTTAAGATGGCCCGCTCCATCCGAAAGCCCCCTCTACACCATGCGCAAGCGCATCCTGCTGCTGGAAGACGAACAGGCCATCGCCGACACCTTGCTGTACGCGCTGCAGAGCGAGGGCTTCGAGGTGCGGCACGTGGGGCTTGCGCGCGAGGCACTGTCGGCCTTCGAAGAAGCACCGCCGGACCTCGCCATCCTGGACGTGGGCGTGCCCGATGGCAACGGCTTCGACGTGTGCCGCGCGATCCGCAAGACCAGCGAGCTGCCGATCGTGTTCCTGACCGCGCGCCACGAGGAGATCGACCGCGTGCTGGGCCTGGAGCTGGGGGCCGACGACTATGTGGTCAAACCGTTCTCGCCGCGCGAGGTGTGCGCCCGCGTGCGCGCCATCCTGCGCCGCAGCGCGGGCGGCGGCGCCCCGGCCGCCGTGCCCGCGCCCACCCCGGTGGCCCCGGGCCTGCTCACGCTGGACGAGAAGGCGCAGCGCATCGCCTGCGAGGGCGAACTGCTGGCGCTCACGCGCTACGAGTTCCTGCTGCTGGCCACGCTGCTGCGGCGGCCGCAGCGCATCTTCTCGCGCACCGAGCTCATGGACCTGGTCTGGGGCGGGGCCCCGCACACCTCCGACCGCACCGTGGACGCGCACATCAAGCTGCTGCGCGCCAAGCTGCGCGAGCGCGGCCTGGTGGCGGACGTGATCCAGACCCACCGCCACATGGGTTACTCGCTGCGGTTGCCCTGAATGCGCATCGGCCTGCGCCTGCTCATTGGGTTCTTCCTGGTGCTGGGTCTGGCGCTGTTCGTGGTGCTGCGCGTGCTGCTGGACGAGGTCAAGCCCGGCACCCGCCTGGCCATGGAGGACAGCCTGATCGACGCGGCCTACACGCTGGCGCAACTGGCCACGCCCGACATGAAGGCCGGCACCATCGCCGAGGGTTTCTTCGCCCGCTCGCTGCAGGGCCTGGACACCGCGCGGCCCGGCGCCAACATCGGGGGCTTTCGCAAGGACCGCATCGACTACCGCATCACCATCACCGATGCCGAAGGCATCGTGCGCTTCGACACGCAGCCCGAGGCCATCGGCCAGGACCATTCGCGCTGGAACGACGTGGTGCGCACGCTGCGCGGCGAGTACGGCGCGCGCTCCAGCCCCGCCAGTCCCTACGACCCCGACAACACGGTGATGCACGTGGCCGCGCCGATCCGCGATGGCGACCGCGTCATCGGCGTGCTCACCGTCTCGCGCCCCAACCAGCGCCTGCAGCCCTACATCGACCGCAGCGAGCAGCGCATCCTGCGCTGGTCCTGGGCGTTGCTGGGCCTGTCCCTGCTGATCGGTCTGCTCTTCAGCTGGTGGATCGCGAGCTCGCTCTCGCGCCTGCGCGGTTATGCGAACGCGGTCTCGCGCGGCGAGCGCGTGCCGCTGCCGGTGCTCGGTCGCCTGAGCGGCAGCACCGAGTTCACCGACCTGGCGGGCGCGCTGGAGCGCATGCGGCTCAAGCTGGAGGACAAGGCCTATGTGGAGAGCTACGTGCACACACTCACGCACGAGCTCAAGAGCCCGCTGGCAGCGATCCGGGGCGCGGCGGAGCTGCTGCAGGAAGACCTGCCCGCGCCCGACCGGCAGCGCTTCGCCGGCAACGTGCAACGGCAGGCCGAGCGCCTGCACCTGCTGGTGGACAAGCTGCTGCAACTGGCCCACGTGGAGCAGATGCAAGGCCTGGGCACGCGCGAGCCGGTGGACCTGAGCGCGCTCACGCGCGAGCTGCTGCAGCGGCTCGAGCCGCGCCTGCGCCGCAAGTCGCTGCGCGTGCGCGACGAACTCGGGCAGGGCCAGGGGGTGCAGGGCGATGCCTTCCTCATCGGCCAGGCCTTGCAGAACCTGCTGGACAACGCGATCGACTTCTCGCCGCCGCAGGGCGAGCTGTGGCTGCGCCTGCACAAGGACGGTGGCCAGCTGGAGTGGTCGGTGCGCGACCAGGGGCCGGGCATTCCCGACTACGCGCGCGACCGCCTGTTCGAGCGTTTCTATTCGCTGCCGCGCGGCGACGGGCAGGACAAGGGCTCGGGCCTGGGCCTGTGCCTGGTCAAGGAGGTGAGCGACCTGCACGGCGGCCAGGTGGTGGTGGAGAACGTGTTCTCGCCCGGCGGCTGCATCGCCCGCTGGCGCCTGCCGGCCTGAGGGCTTCACACCCACTGCACAAAACGCTGCTGCAGCGCACGGCCGCTTCGCACGGCGGGGCCAGACTGGCCGGGTTCTCACCACGGAGCCCGACTTGAACAAATACCCCCTGCTGAGCAAAGTCCTGGTCATCGGCCTGCTGATGCTGCTGCTCTCGATTCCTCTCCTGATGGTGCGCGACCTGATCCAGGAGCGCAACCAGAACCGCGAAACCGCCACCGAGGAGGTGGCGCGCGCGCACGCCGGCGCGCAGACCCTCACCGGGCCGGTGCTGTACGTGCCCTACACCGAGACCTTCACCCGCACCGTGAGCGTGGGCGAGACCGGCCACACGCGCGAGGAGCGCGTGACGCAGTCGCACGCGGTGATCCGATTTCCTGCGGTGATGGAGACCCGCAGCCAGCTCGCGACCGAGACGCGCTGGCGCGGCGTCTTCCCGATCACGGTCTACACCAGCGTGAACCAGAGCAGCGGCCGCTTCGTGTGGACCGAGGTCGAACCGCGCGAGAAGAACGGCCAGATCAGCCTGGGCCAGCCACGCCTGCTCATGGGCGTGAGCGATTTGCGCGGCCTGCTCAACGCGCCCCAGCTCAAGGTCGACGGCCGCGCGCTGGCCGTGGCGCCCGGACCGGCCGCGCAGCGGCTGCCCCTGCCGCTGGCCGCCTCGCTCGACGTCGCCCAGCTGCGGCCCGGCGCGGTGCTGCCGTTCGAACTGCAGCTCGAACTCGCGGGCACGGGCCGCATCGGCTGGGTGCCGCTGGCCGACGAGAACCGCGTGCAGCTGCAATCGAGCTGGCCGCACCCCAGCTTCGACGGCGACTTCCTGCCGCGCACGCGCAGCGTGAGCGCCTCGGGCTTCGAGGCCGCGTGGAGCGTGCCGTCGCTCTCGACCCAGGCGCAGCAGCAGTTCGTGCAGCAGGGCGGCGAGCAGCGGCGCGCGCCCGAGAGCTTTTCCGTCTCGCTCGGCAACCCGGTGGACGTCTACCGCATGACGGAGCGCGCGACCAAGTACGGGATGATGTTCATCGTGCTCACCTTCGCCGCCTTCTTCGTGCTGGAGATGGTGAAGCGCTGGCGCATCCACCCCATGCAGTACCTGATGATCGGCGCCGCGCTGGTGCTGTTCTTCCTGCTGCTGCTGTCGATCGCCGAGCACCTGGACTTCGTCTGGGCCTACCTCGTGGCCAGCGCGGCCTGCATCGGCCTGCTGGCGCACTACCTGCGCCACGTGCTGGGCGGCTGGACGCCGGGCCTGCTCATGAGCGGCCTGCTGGTGGCGCTCTATGGTGTGCTCTACGGCATCCTGATCTCGGAGGACAACGCGCTGATGATGGGCTCGCTGCTGCTGTTCGGCGTGCTGGCCGCCATCATGGTCGCGACGCGCAAGGTCGACTGGTATAGCGTGATGGGCGCCGCCGCCCCGGCGCAGGACCCGCCGGCTCAGTAGCCTTCGATGGCGAACAGCGCGCCGCTGGCAGCGCGCTGCCGGATCGCCACCAGGCGCTGGTACTCGGGCGAGTGGTAGAAGGCCTCGAGCCGCGCCATGTCGGGGAATTCGAGGATCACCTGGCGGTTCGGCACGCCGTTGCCTTCGAGCACTTTCACCGCGCCGCCACGCACCAGGTAACGGCCGCCGTGCGCGGCGATCACGGCGGGCACCTCGCGGCGGTATTCCTCGTAGAGGGCCGGGTCGGTGATGTCGATGTTGCCGTAGAGGTAGGCGGGCATGGGGTCTCCGGGTGGTGTCTTCGACGCGGAGCTTACCGCCATGGCCCGGTAGAAAAAACATTCAATCATTCGGTTGACAGTTGTTCGGGCGGTGTATATATTCAACTTCATGGTTGAATATGAAGCGCCCCAACTCGACGCCGTGTTTCGCGCCCTGGCCGATCCGACCCGGCGTGCCATGCTGGCCGCGCTGTCCTCGCAGCCGCTGCCCGTGGGCGAGCTCGCGGCGCCGTTCGACATCTCGCTGGCCGCGGCATCCAAGCACATCCAGGTGCTCGAACGGGCCGGGTTGATCCAGCGCACCATCACCGGACGCACCCACCTCTGCCAGTTGAACGCCGCACCGATGCACGCCGGGCTCGAGTGGATTCGCCACTACGAGCGGTTCTGGCAGCAGCGCGTCGATGTGCTCGAAGCCTTGCTCAAAGCCGAGGACAAGGCCCGGCAACCGCGGGCACCCCGCAACCCAAGGAGAAAACCATGAAGGACGACGATTACGGCGTGCTCACCGCCCCCGACACGGTGCGCATCGAACGCCTGCTGCCCGGCCCCATCGAGCGGGCGTGGGCCTGGATCACCGAAGAGGACAAGCGCGCCCAGTGGCTGGCCGGCGGCGCGATGGACCTGCAGGTGGGCGGCCGGGTGGCATTGACGTTCCGCCACAAGGAGCTGACGCATGCCGACGACCCCGCGCCACCGAAATACGCGGACATGGCGGCATGCGCGGAGCTGCTGGGACAGGTCACGGTGTGCGAGCCACCGCATCGGTTGGCCCACACCTGGGGCGGGCAGGGCGAGGTTCAGTACGAACTGCGTGAAGTCGGGGGCGGTGTGCGGCTCGTGATCACGCACCAGCGTTTGCCCAGCCGCGACGATGTGCTGAGCGTGTCGGCCGGATGGCATGCGCACCTCGATCTGCTGGTCGCGCGCATGCGGGGCCGCGAGGCGCCGCGCTACTGGCAGTTGCACTCGCGGCTCGAGGTCGACTACGCCGATCGTTTCCGGGTTTGATCGGGTTCAGCTGCTGCCGCGGATCAGGGGCTCGAAGCCCAGGTCCAGCGAAGGCTTGGGCGGCAGCTCGCCGCGCATCAGGCTCAGCAGCATCTGCGCGCTGGCCTCGCCGATGGCGCGGCGCGGCGTGCGCACCGTGGTCAGCGGCGGCACCATCTGGTCGCTGCCCGAGAGGTCGTTGAAGCCCGCCACCGCGATGCGCGCGGGCACCTCGATCTTCAGGCGCAGCGCGCACAGCAGGCCGCCCTGGGCCAGGTCGTCGTTGCAGAAGAACACCGCGTCCACCTCGGGGCGGGTGCGCAGCAGGTCTTCGAGCAGTTCGCCCCCCAGTTGCATGGACGAGGGCTGCGGGCTCAGCAGCTCCAGCTTCGCGTCGTACAGGCCGTGCTGGCGCAGGCAGCGGCGGTAGCCCTCGGCGCGCTGCATGGTGCGCGGGTCCAGCTGCGCGGCCACGAAGGCGATGCGCCGGCGGCCGCGCCGCACCAGGTGTTCGGTGATCGCGTGGCCGGCCTCGACCTGCGAGAAGCCCACGCAGTAGACGCCCGGTGCCTGTGTCAATTCCATCAGGTGCACGCAGGGCACGCCGCTGCCGGCGATGAGCTGGCGCGCGGCCTCGGTGCGGTCGAAGCCGGTGAGCAGCAGGCCCGCCGGCCGGTGCGCCAGGTAGCTGCGCAGCAACTGCTCTTCCTCGCGTGGCTCGTAGTGCGTCACGCCGATCAGGGTCTGGTAGCCGTGTGGCAGCAGGGTGCGGTGCACGGCCTCCAGCACATCGACGAAGAGCGCGTTGGACAGCAGCGGCACCAGCACCGGCACCTGCGTGCTGCGCTGGGAGGCGAGGGCGCGCGCCGCCGGGTCGGGCACATAGCCCAGCTGCTCGGCGGCGAGCTTGACGCGCTCCACCAGCTCGGCCGCCACGCTGCGCTCGCCGCGCAGCGCGCGCGAGGCGGTGATGGGGCTCACGTCGGCCGCGCGGGCCACGTCGCTGAGGGTGGTGCGGCCGCTGTGGCGGCGCTTGCGTTCGGTCGGTTCCAAGGGTTTTCCCGATGTTGGAGGCGGTGGGGCTGGCGTTAGGATAGCGCTGTCCAAGGCCATGGACACCCGAATTTACCCTGAATCGTGCCACAGGCCGACCAAAGTCCCAGCCAGGAAGGCGGGCACGGTCGGACATGAGGACCGGTTTTCTTTTTCACCTTGTTGGGACAGCGCTACCAAATGAATGCATCGCCCCCGAACACCTCCCTCGTCGTCATGGGCGTGGCGGGTTGCGGCAAGTCCAGCCTGGGCCAGTTGTGCGCCCGGACGCTGGGCGTGCCCTTGCTGGAGGGGGACGATTTCCACTCCGCCAGCAACGTCGCCAAGATGCGCGGCGGCATCCCCCTGAGCGACGACGACCGCGCGGCCTGGCTCGACACCCTGGCCGAGCAGCTGCAGGCCCATGCCGAGGGCGTGGTGCTGACCTGTTCGGCCCTCAAGCTGCGCTACCGCGACCGCCTGCGCGCCGCCATGCCCGGCCTGCGCTTCGTGTTTCTCGAACTCACGCAGGAGCAGGCGCGCGAGCGCGTGGCCGCGCGCCCGGCCCACCTGTTCCCGGTGAGCCTGGTGGCCAGCCAGTTCGCCACGCTGGAAGACCCGCGCCGCGAACCCGGCGTGCTGCCGCTGGACGCCACGCGCCCGCTGGCCGAACTCGGCGAGGCCGTGGTGCACTGGGTGCACGGCAACGCCACCCCCCATTCCCTGGAGCTTCGCTCATGAAACCATCGCAAGTCTTGAAACACGGGGCCGAGGCCCTGCTCGCGCTGTGCCTGGCGGGCATGGTGGTCTGCGTGTTCGCCAACGTGGTGCTGCGCTACGGCTTCGACAGTGGCATCAACGCCACCGAAGAACTCTCGCGCCTGCTGTTCGTGTGGATGGTGTTCCTGGGGGCGACCGCCGCCTACCCGCTGGGCCAGCACATGGCCTTCACCAGCCTGGTCGGCTCGCTGCGCGATCGCCCGCGCGCATTCGCCTTCGCCACGCTGGCCATCCGCGGGCTGGTGCTGCTGGCCTGCGTGCTGCTGGGTCGGGGCGCGTGGCAGCAGGTGGTGGTGGGCATGGACAGCCACTCCGTGGTGCTGGGCTACCCCGTGGCCTTGTTGCCCCTGCCCGCGCTGCTGTGCGCGCTGGCCATCGGCGCCATGGTGCTGGTCGAGATCGTGCGCCGCACGCCGCTCGACCTGGGCCACGCGGTGGACATGGAGTGACACGATGAGCGTTGAAGCATTGGCCTTCGTGGTCTTCATCGCCGGCATGCTGGTGCTCATGGGCATCGGCATGAACATGGCGTTCGCGCTGCTGCTCACCGGGGCCGCCATGGCCTGGGTGATGGATTTCTGGGACACCCAGCTGCTGGCGCAGAACATGGTGGCCGGCATCGACAGCTTCCCGCTGCTGGCCGTGCCCTTCTTCATCCTGGCCGGCGAGCTCATGAACTCGGGCGGCATCAGCAAGCGCATCATCGACATGGCGCAGGCCTGGGTCGGCCACGTGCGCGGCGGGCTGGGGTATGTGGCCATCGGTGCGGCGGTGCTGCTCTCGGCCATGTCGGGCTCGGCGCTGGCCGACGCGGCCGCGATGTCCGCCATCCTGCTGCCCATGATGCGCAAGCACGGCTACCCGGTGGCCTCGTCGGCCGGGCTCATCGCCGCCGGCAGCGTCATCGGGCCGATCATCCCGCCGTCCATGGCCTTCGTGATCTACGGCGTGACCACCAACACCTCGATCTCGGCGCTGTTCATCTCGGGCATCGTGCCCGGCCTGGTGATGGGCGTGGCGCTGGTGGTGGCCTGGCGCGTGGTGCTGCGCAAGATGACGCTGACCAGCTCGCCGCCGGTGCCCATGACCGAGCGCCTGCGCCTCACGGGCCGCGCGGTCTGGGCGCTGGTGATGCCGGTGATCATCATCGGCGGCATGAAGAGCGGCATCTTCACGCCCACCGAGGCCGCCGTGGTGGCCGCGTTCTACGCGCTGGTGATCGCGCTCTTCGTGCACCGCGAGATGCGCCTGCCCGAGCTGTACAGCGCGCTGGTGCGCGCCGCGAGCACCACCTCGGTGGTGATGTTCCTGTGCGCCGGCGCCGCCGTGGCCAGCTACATGATCACGCTGGCCGACCTGCCGTCCACGCTCACCGGCTGGCTGGGCCCGCTGGTGGAACACCCGCGCGTGCTGATGGTGGTGATGATGCTGGTGTTGGTGGCGATCGGCACCGCGCTGGACCTCACGCCCACCATCCTGATCTTCGCGCCGGTGATGCTGCCCATCGCCGTGAAGGCGGGCATCGACCCGGTGTACTTCGGGCTGATGTTCGTGCTCAACGGCGCCATCGGCCTGGTCACGCCGCCGGTGGGCACCGTGCTCAACGTGGTGGCCGGGGTCGGGCGCCTGCCCATGCACCAGGTCATCAAGGGCGTGAACCCCTTCCTGATCACCTACCTCATCGTTCTCGGCCTGTTCATCGTGTTCCCGCAGATCGTCACCGCGCCCGTGGCCTGGATGCGCTGACCTTGCCACTTCCCCTTCACCCACCCCCAAGGAGACAACCATGACCCTGTTTCGCCGCACCCTGATCGCCGCCACCGCGGCCGCCGCGCTCGCCACCCCCTTCGCCGCCAGCTGGGCGCAGGACATCAAGCCGCGCATCATCCGTTTCGGCTACGGCCTCAACGAAATCTCCAACCAGGGCCGCGCCACCAAGCTGTTCGCCGAAGAAGTGGAAAAAGCCTCGGGCGGCAAGATGAAGATCCGCGCCATCGGCGCCGCCGCGCTGGGCTCGGACGTGCAGATGCAGCAGGCGCTGATCGGCGGCGCGCAGGAAATGATGGTGGGCTCCACCGCCACCCTGGTGGGCATCACCAAGGAAATGGCGATCTGGGACACGCCCTTCCTGTTCGACAACGCCAAGGAAGCCGACGTGGTGCTCGACGGCCCGGTGGGCCAGAAGGTGATGGACAAGCTGCAGGAAAAAGGCCTGGTCGGCCTGGTGTACTGGGAGAACGGTTTCCGCAACCTCACCAACAACAAGCGCGCCGTCACCAAGCTCGAGGACATGGACGGCATCAAGCTGCGCGTGATGCAGAACAACGTGTTCATCGACAGCTTCAAGACCCTGGGCGCCAACGCCGTGCCGCTGCCGTTCTCCGAGCTGTTCACCGCGCTGGAAACCAAGACCGTGGACGGCCAGGAGAACCCGTACAACACCATCCTCTCGAGCAAGTTCTACGAGGTGCAGAAGTACCTCACGGTGACCAACCACGTCTACAGCCCGTGGATCGTGCTGGTGAGCAAGAAGTACTGGGACGGCCTGAGCAAGGACGAGCACAAGGTGCTGCTGGACGCCGCCAGGAAGAGCCGTGACTTCGAGCGCCAGGACACGCGCGCCGAGGCCGACAAGGCGCTGGCCGACCTCAAGGGCAAGGGCATGCAGATCAACCAGCTCTCGCCGGCCGAAGCCAACCGCATGCGCGAAAAACTCGCTGGCGTGAACTCGGGCATCGCCGCCAACGTGGGCGAAGACCTTTGGAAGGAAACGCAGGCCGCCGTCGCCAAGGCGCGCGCCGCGAAGTAAGCCGGGTTCGTCAGCGCGCGGCGGCCGCCGCCGGCCGGGCGAGCAGGCGCTCGGCCCAGCCGTGCATCAGCATGCCCACCAGCATGGCCGCGACGAACACCGCGGCCTTGAACTCGCCCGAGGCCATCGACACGAGCGCAGGGCCCGGGCAGAAGCCCGCCAGGCCCCAGCCCGCGCCGAACACCAGGCTGCCCAGCACCAGGCGCCGGTCGATCTGCGTGGCTTTCGGCAGGTGCATGGCGTCGCCGAAGAAGCTGGTGGTGCGCCGCTTCGCCAGCGCGAAGGCGAAGACGCCCACCGCGATCGCGCCCGCCATCACGAAGGCCAGCGAGGGGTCCCAGGTGCCGAACAGGTCGAGGAAGCCCAGCACCTTGGCCGGGTCGGCCATGCCCGAGAGCAGCAGGCCCAGGCCGAACAGCAGGCCGACGAGAAATTCGATGATGCGTTGCATGGTGTGGGGTCTCCTCAGAGCAGGTGGCGGACGGCGTAGACGACGGCGAAGCCCGCGGCCATGAAGCACAGCGTGGCCACCAGCGAACGCGGCGACAGGCGCGAGAGCCCGCACACGCCGTGGCCGCTGGTGCAGCCCGAGCCGTAGCGCGTGCCCAGGCCCACCAGCAAGCCCGCGGCCACCAGCAGGCCGGTGCCCGCGTCGATGCGCGGCGCGCGCAGCAGGCCGTCGGGCGCGAGCCAGCCGTAGAGCAGGGGGGCGCTGAAGACCCCGAGCAGGAAGGCGATGCGCCAGCCCGCGTCGCCCGCCCGGGGCGGCAGCAGGCCGCCCAGGATGCCGCTGATGCCGAGCACGCGGCCATTCATGAGGATGAAGGCCGCCGCCGCCAGGCCGATCAGAATGCCCCCGGCCAGCGAGGCCCAGGGCGTGAAGTGGGCCCAATCGATGTTCATGTGGATCTCCGTTGTCGGGCCGAGCATACGGGCGACGCCCTGCCGGTGCCAGGGCGCGGTCTTGGTTATATACTGAAAAATATAACGAAAGCCTGACCCTCTTTTTCGGAGCACGCCATGACCGGACCCACCCACGCGCAGCAGGCCTCGCACAGCGCGCCCGTGTTCAATGCCTTGCCGAGCCACCTGGTCTCGCAGGAGGTGCCGGTGCGCGGCGCGCTCAGCCGCCTGCCCGAACTGCGCAGCGCCGTGCGGGTGTGCGAATGGATGGTCGAGCCCGTGGCGGGCGGCACCGAGCTGGCGCTCACCCTGGTGCTGTCGGAGCACGTGAGCCTGTCCTTCGTGCTCGGGGCGCAGGACGCCCAGGACCTGAGCCTCACGCTGGCGCAGGGGGCGCCCGGTGCCGAGGCGCCCTGAGGGCGGCCCGCCTCAGGGCGCGATCAGGCGGGTGAGCTGCTGCAGCTCGGCCGAGGCCGCGGCCAGGGCGATGGCCTCGATGGCGCGGTAGCGCCGCACCAGCTCTTCGCCCACGGGCGTGAGCGAGGTACCGCCCCCCTTGGCCCCGCCGGCTGCCGTGGACACGGCCGGCCCGGTCAGCGAGCGGTTGATCTCGTCCACCAGCAGCCAGGCGCGCCGGTACGACATGTTGAGTTCCCGGCCGGCCGCCGAGATCGAGCCGGTGCGCGCGATGGCTTCGAGCAGGCTCACCTTGCCCGGGCCGATGGCGATGACATCACCGCGCTTGATGCGGAGGCGGAATTGCACCTGGGGTTTCATGGGGGGCGATGCTAACGCAGTGGGGGATCAGGTGAGCGTTTCGAACAGCTCACCCAGCCACTGCGCGAAGGCGCGCACGCGCACGGAGAGCTGGCGGTTCTGCGGGTACAGCACCGACACCGGCAGCGGGGGCGGTGGCAGGTCCACCAGCACCTCGCGCAACTGGCCCGAGGCCAGTTCGTCGGCCACGCGGTAGCGCGGCACCTGCACCAGGCCCAGGCCGGCGATCGCCGCGCCCGCGTAGACGTCGGCCCCCGTCACCGAGACCGGGCCGCTCAGGCTCAGCGTGCGCACTTCGCCGTTCACCGTGAACTCCAGCGGCAGGGCCTGGCCGGTGGCGCTGGAGAGGTAGTTCACCGCGCGGTGGCCGGCCAGGTCGGCCAGGGTCCGAGGCTCGCCGAATTGCGCGAGATAGCTCGCGCTGGCGCAGGTGAGCTGCGGCAGCAGCGCCACCCGGCGCGCCACCAGGGACGAGTCGCGCAGCTGGCCGGCGCGCAGCACGCAGTCCACGCCTTCGCGCACCAGGTCGACGAGGCGGTCGTCCTCGCCGATCTGCAGTTCCAGCTGCGGGTGCCGCGCGAGAAAGGCGGGCAGGGCGGGCACGACGAAGCGGCGTGCCAGCGTGCCCTGCAGGTTCACGCGCAGCAGGCCCTTGGGCACGGCCTGGCGGAACAGGCCGTCGGCTTCTTCGAGGTCGGCCAGCAGGCCCACGCAACGCTGGCGGTAGGCCTCGCCATCGGGCGTGAGCCGCACCGTGCGCGTGGTGCGCTCCAGCAGGCGCACGCCCAGGCGCGCCTCCAGCCGCTGGATCAGGTTGCTTACCGTCGCGCGCGGCAGCTGCAGGTCGTCCGCCGCCTGCGTGAAGCTGCCCCGCTCGGCGATGCGCACGAACACCTGCATTTCCTGGAATCGGTCCATGGGCGGTATTGTTGATGAAATTCGAATTATGTTGCCAATTTCGATGTAATGATCTTCCGGTGGGAACGATCCATCATCGGGCCATCGTTCAACTTTTCAGGAAAACCCATGAGCTCCAACGCCTCCTCCCCCGTCGCCATCGTCACCGGCGCCTCGCGCGGCATCGGCGCCGAACTGGCCCGCCGGCTGGCCGCCGACGGTTACGCCGTGGTGGTGAACCACGCCCACAGCGCCCCCGAGGCCGAGGCCCTGGTGGCCGAGCTGCGCGCCGGCGGCGCCCGGGCCATCGCGGTGCGGGCCGACGTCTCGAAGGCCGAGGAGGTGCGGGTCCTCTTCGACGTCACCGAGCGCGAACTCGGCCCGGTGGACGTGCTGGTGAACAACGCCGGCGTGCTCAAGACGGTGCCGCTGGCGCAGACCAGCGATGCGCTGTACGACCGCACCTTCGACACCAACGTGCGAGGCACCTTCAACACCCTGCGCGAGGCCGCCACGCGGCTGAACGAGGGCGGGCGCATCGTCAACTTCTCCAGCACCACGGTGGCGCTGAACCTGCCGGGCTACAGCGTGTACATCGCCTCCAAGGCGGCGGTGGAGTCGCTCACCCACGTGTTCGCCAAGGAGCTGCGCGGGCGCCGCATCACGGTCAACGCGGTGGCGCCCGGCCCGGTGGCCACCGCGCTGTTCTTCGACGGCAAGACGCCCGAGCAGATCCAGATGCACGCCCAGATGCCGCCGCTGCAGCGGCTGGGCGAGCCGGGCGACATCGCTTCGGTGGTGGGGTTTCTGGTGAGCCCGGCCGGCGGTTGGGTCAATGGTCAGGTGCTGCGCGCCAACGGCGGCTTGGCGTGAAGAAGGAGGCACCCCCTGCGCCACTTCGTGGCTTCCCCCTCACTGGCGCCTTCGGCTGGGAGGGGGACGGCACCTGGGGCCGGCAGAGCCGGACCCTCGATGCCCCTGGTGGGCGCTGCTTCAGGCGTCACGGGTCGCGCTTGACGCAACCACGCGGGTCATTCAGCGGCGCTGGCCGCGCTGGAAGGACTGCAGCTGCGCCTTGGAGACGTTGCCTTCGAAGAGGGGCGTGAGGTCGGAGACGGCGGCCAGGGCGCTGGACTCGTCGCGCTGCAGGCACAGGGCCTGGGCCAGGTCGGCGCGCAGGAACCAGAGGGCCTCGATGCTGGAGGCGTAGCGGATGCGGTGTTCCAGCTGGGGATTGAGTTCGGCGCCTCGCACACCCAGCAGGCGGAGCATCGATTTCTGGATCAGGACCATCGCCCTCGGGTCGGGCGCCTTGGGCGCGGACTCCGAATTCGGCGTGAGGATCGACGTCAGGCTGCTGAGGAAGGTCTTGACTCTTTGCATGCTGGTGGATGCTGTCCGTGTGTGCCGAACCTGATGGAATAGCGCCTGCCCTTTCGGGAACTTTTGCGTTTATACCCGATACGGTATTTTTTGCCGCATTTTTGCGCGACAAAGCACGGTTTGGGGCCCGCTTGCGGCCCGTTGCCGCCACCAGGCTCAGCGGGCAGCCTGCTCCATCGCCTTGGCCATGGTCTTGCCCAGCTCCACGCCCCACTGGTCGAAAGCGTTGATGCGCCAGACCGCGGCCTGGGTGAACACCTTGTGCTCGTAGAGCGCGATCAGGGCACCCAGGCGCGCCGGGTCCAGGCGGTCCAGCCAGAGGATGTGGCTCGGGATGTTGCCCTCGAAACTGCGATGCGGCGCCATGGCCCGGGCATCGGCTTCGCTCATGCCGTCCTTCTGCAGCAGCGCCTGCGTGTCGGCCAGCGAGCGCCCGCGCGCCATGGCCTCGGCCTGGGCGCGCAGGTTGAGGTTGACCACCTCGTGGTGCGTCGCGGCCAGGGGCAGGGGCGTGTCTTCGTTCTGCACGCCGATGAAGTCCACCGGCACGGTGTGCCGGCCCTGGTGGATCAGCTGGAAGTAGGCGTGTTGCCCGTCGATGCCCAGCCCGCCCCAGACGATGGGGCCGGTGTCCACCGTGGCGGGCGTGCCGTCGGTGTGCGTGCGCTTGCCGTTGGACTCCATGTCCATCTGCTGCACGAAGGGCGTGAAGCGCACCAGGCGCGAGGCGTAGGGCACGACCAGCTGCGTGGGCAGGCCCAGGAAGTTGCGGTTCCAGATCCCGTTCAGGGCCAGCTGCACCGGCAGGTTCTGCGCCAGCGGCGTGGTGCGGAAGTGCTCGTCCATGGCGCGAGCGCCGGCCAGGAAGAGGCGGAAATGCTCGGAGCCGATGGCAATCGCCAGCGGCAGGCCCAGCGCCGACCACACGGAGTAGCGCCCGCCCACCCAGTCCCAGAACAGGAAGGTGCGCTCGGCCGGGTAGCCCAGTTTCGTGGCCTGCGCCGGGCTGGCGGTGATGGCCACCAGGTGCTGGCCCAGCGCGTCGGCCGGGCAGCCGTGGTCGCTCAGCCAGCGCCGCGCGCTCGCGGCGTTGGTCAGCGTTTCCTGCGTGGTGAAGGTCTTGCTGGAGACGATGAACAGCGTGCGCGCGGCGTCCAGCCCACGCAACACGCTCCACAGCGCCCAGGCGTCGGGGTTGGAGACGTAGTGCACGCGCACGCCCGGGTGGGCCAGGTGCGCCAGCGCGTCGGCCGCCATGCGCGGGCCGAGGTCGGAGCCGCCGATGCCGATGTTCACCACGTCGGTGATGGCTTCGCCGCTGTGCCCGCGCACCGTGCCCGCGCGCAGGGCTTCGGCGAAGTCGCAGACGCGGGCCAGTTCGACCTGCACGGCCTTCTGCACGTCCGCGCCCCAGGGCCCGGTGTGCAGCGGGTCGCCGCGCAGCGCCACGTGCAGCACGGGTCGGCCTTCGGTGGTGTTGATGGGCTCGCCGCGGAACATGGCGTCGCGCTGGGCCGCCACGCCGGCCTGCTCGGCCAGCGCCAGCAGCGCCTGCTGAATGGCGGGCGAGACGCGCTGGCGGCTCGCGTCCAGCGTGATGCCGGCGGCGCGCAGCGCCATGCGCTCGGCGCGGCCGGTGTCGGCGGGCAGCAGCTCGCGCAGGTGGGGCTGCGGTGCCCCGGCCAGGGATTGCAGCTGGGCCCAGGCGGGCAGGGTGGTGGGCAGGGTCATGGGTCGGTGGCGTGCGGTGGCGTCAGACGGCGGTGGCCAGGGTGGTGGCTTCGCGCGCGAGGCGGGCGATGCGTTTCCAGTCGCCCTGGCGCAGCGCGTCCGAGGGCGTGAGCCAGGAGCCGCCGGCCATCGCCACGTTGGGCAGGGCCAGGATCTCGCGCAGGTTCTCGGGGCTCACGCCGCCGGTGGGGCAGAAGCGCACGTCGGGCAGCGGCGCGCCCAGCGCCTTGAGCATGCCGATGCCGCCGGCCTGCGCGGCGGGGAACAGCTTCATCAGCGTGAAGCCGTGGTCGCGCGCGCGCATCACCTCGCTGGGCGTCATCACGCCGGGAATGAAGGGCAGCTTGGCCGCCTTCACCGCGTCCACCAGGGCGTCGGAGCAGCCCGGCGACAGGGCGAACTTCGCGCCCGCGTTCACCACCTGGGTCACCTCGGCCGCGCGCGTGACGGTGCCGGCGCCCAGGTGCATCTTGGGCACGGCGCGCGCCACTGCCTCGATGGCGCGCAGCGCGACGCCCGAGCGCAAGGTGATCTCCATCACGTCGATGCCGCCTTCGAGCAGCGCATGCGCCAGCGGCACGGCCTGGGCCTCGTCGCTCAGGACGATGACGGGCACGACACGGGCGGTGAAAGCAGGGCGGGTGAAGCAGGTGGTCGTCATGGTGTCTGGGTTCAGGCGGTGGGGGTTGCAACGGGGGCCACGGGGCGGTTCACCGCCAGCGGGGCGAACAGGGGCGAGGCGCCCGATTCGGCCGCGCCCGCATTTTCGCGGAACAGGCCGAACAGTTCGCGCCCGCTGCCGTGTTCGTTGGCGCTCAGGTCGGGGTGTTTGATGCGGCGGCGGGCCAGGGTGCGGGCATCGACCTCGAGTTCGAGCACGCCGCGCTCGCAGTCGAGCGTGATCCAGTCGCCGTCGCGCACGCGCGCGATCGGGCCGTTGGACAAGGCCTCGGGGCTGAGGTGGATGGCCGCAGGCACCTTGCCCGAGGCGCCGGACATGCGGCCGTCGGTGACCAGCGCCACCTTGAAGCCCTTGTCCTGCAGCACGGCCAGCGGCGGCGTGAGCTTGTGCAGCTCGGGCATGCCGTTGGCGCGCGGGCCCTGATAGCGCACCACGGCGATCAGGTCGCGCTCCAGCTTGCCTTCGTTGAACAGGGTCAGCAGGTCCTGCTGGTCGCTCACCACCACGGCCTGGGCGCGCACCACGCGGTGCTCGGGCTTGACCGCCGAGACCTTCACCACGCTGCGCCCCAGGTTGCCCTGCAGCAGGCGCAGGCCACCGTCGGCGCTGAAGGGCTCGCTCACCGGCCGCAGCACCGAGAGGTCGCCGCTCTGTTCGGGCACCGGGCGCCAGGCGAGCTGGCCGCTGTCGAGCCAGGGCTCGCGCGTGTAGCTGTCCAGGCCCGCGCCCATCACGGTGTTCACGTCGGCGTGCAGCAGGCCGGCGGCGACCAGCTGCTGCATCAGGTAACCCATGCCGCCGGCCGCGTGGAAGTGGTTCACGTCGGCGCTGCCGTTGGGGTAGACGCGCGCCAGCAGCGGCACCACGTGCGAGAGCTCGGCGAAATCGTCCCAGTCGATCAGCACACCGGCGGCGCGCGCCATGGCCACGAGGTGCAGCGTGTGGTTGGTCGAGCCGCCCGTGGCCAGCAGGCCGACGATGCCGTTGACCAGGGTCTTCTCGGTCACGATGTCGGCCAGGCTCAGCGCGGGTTCGCCGGTGCGGCCGGTGTTGGCCACCGCGCGCTTGACCGCGCCCAGGGTGAGTGCCTCGCGCAGCGGCGTGCCGGGGTTGACGAACGAGGCGCCGGGCAGGTGCAGGCCCATGATCTCCATCAGCATCTGGTTGCTGTTGGCCGTGCCGTAGAAGGTGCAGGTGCCGGGGCTGTGGTAGGCCTGGGCCTCCGATTCGAGCAGCGCGTCGCGGCCCACCAGGCCTTGCGCGTACTGCTGGCGCACCTTGGCCTTGGCGTCGTTCGAGAGGCCCGAGGTCATGGGGCCGGCGGGCACGAACACGGTGCTCAGGTGGCCGAACTGCAGCGCGCCCATGAACAGGCCGGGCACGATCTTGTCGCAGATGCCGAGCATGAGCGCGGCGTCGAACACGTTGTGCGAGAGCGCCACGGCGGTGGAGAGCGCGATCACGTCGCGCGAGAACAGCGAGAGCTCCATGCCGGCCGCGCCCTGCGTGATGCCGTCGCACATGGCGGGCACGCCGCCGGCCACCTGCACCGTGGCGCCCAGGCCGTGCGCGTGGTCGCGGATCTTCTGCGGGTAGGTCTCGTAGGGCTGGTGCGCCGAGAGCATGTCGTTGTACGCGGTGACGATGCCCAGGTGCGGCGCGCGTTCGGCGTGGATCTGGAGCTTGTCGGCCAGGGGCAGCGCGGCCGTGGTGTGGGCCATGTTGGCGCAGCCCATGCCGGTGCGCTGCGTGCCTTTCTTGCGCTGCGCGGCCATGGCAGCGAGGTAGGTCGCGCGCGTGGCGGCGCTGCGCTCGGTGATGCGCTGCGTGACGTGGGCCAGGGTGGGGTGCAGGGGGGCGTTCGTGGTGGTGGTCATTTTGGATGTCTCGTTCAGGCCAGCCAGACGCTCACGGGCGTGAGGTGCTGGTTGAGCACCAGCGACACCGGCAGGCTTTCGTCGGCGGCGAGCCGGGCCTGCTGGTACACGGCGAGCTTGCTCGCGCCGCTGATGGACAGGGCCAGTTCGCGCGTGGCGAGCAAGGCGGGCAGGGTGAGGGTGAGGCGCGCGTGCGGCGCGCGCGACGCTTCTGCGGGGCGCTGCCAGGTCACCGGGCCGCTGCCGTGCAGCGCGCGGGCCAGGCCGGGCGCGCCCGGAAAGATCGACGCGGTGTGGCCGTCCTCGCCCATGCCGAGCACGGCCAGGTCCATGGGCCAGGGCTGGGTGGCCAGGCGGTGGTTGGCGCCGTCGGCCAGGGCCGCGAGCGCGGCGTCGTCGAGCACGGTGGGCAGGCGGTCGAAGAAGGGCACGAAGCGGGCCGCGGCGGCGGCGCCCTGCAGCAGGTGGGTGCGCACCAGCGCGGTGTTGCTCTCGGGGTGGTCGTGCGGCACGCAGCGCTCGTCCACCAGCAGCACGCTCACATGGCCCCATTCCACCGGCTGCTCGCGCAGGCGTTCGAACATCGCCACCGGCGACTTGCCGCCCGAGACCGCGAGCACCGCGTGGCCGCGCGCACCGATCGCCTCGCGCAGGCGCTGCGCGGCATGCAGGGCCAGCTGCGCCGCGAGCTCGGCCGCGTTGCTGGCGGGGTGCACCTGCAGCGGGTTGGGTGGGGGGCGGTCGAGCGCGTTCATGGGGTCAGGCTTCTTCCACCCAGGCCGAGCCTTCGCGCGCCATCAGCGCGGACGAGGCGGCAGGCCCCCAGCTGCCGGCGGTGTAGGGGCGGGGCTTCTCGCTCAGGTTGCTCCAGCCGTCGAGGATGGGCTCGACCCAGGTCCAGGCGGCTTCGAGTTCGTCGCGCCGCATGAAGTGCGTCAGGCGGCCCTTGATCACGTCCATGAGCAGGCGCTCGTAGGCTTCGGCGCGGCGCGCGCTGAAGGCCGATTCGAGGTCCAGGTCCAGGCTCACCGGGCGCAGGCGCATGCCGCTGCCCGGTTCCTTGGCCATCATCTGCAGCTGCACGTGTTCCTCGGGTTGCAGGCGGATCATCAGCCGGTTGACCGGCTGGCGCGGTGCGTCGGGGAAGATGGTGTACGGCAGGTCGGCGAACTCGATGACGATCTCCGAGCGGCGCTCGGCCATGCGCTTGCCGGTGCGCAGGAAGATCGGCACGTTGGCCCAGCGCCAGTTGTTGATGTGCGCGCGCAGGGCCACGAAGGTTTCGGTGGTGCTGTCGGCCGGCACGTTGGCTTCCTGCAGGTAGCCCGCGGCCTTGTCGCCGTTGGAGGCGCCGGCGGTGTACTGGCCGCGCACGGTGTCGCGCGCCACGTCGGCCTCGGTCATGGGACGCAGCGAGCGCAGCACCTTGAGTTTTTCGTCGCGCACGGCATCGGGGTCGAGCGAGACCGGCGGCTCCATGGCCACGATGCACAGCAGCTGCAGCAGGTGGTTCTGCACCATGTCGCGCAGCGCGCCGGTGCCGTCGTAGAAGCCGGCGCGGCTGCCCACGCCGACCGACTCGGCCACCGTGATCTGCACGCTCTTGATGTAGGGGCTGCGCCAGAGCGGCTCGAAGATGGTGTTGCCAAAGCGCAGCACCATCATGTTCTGCACCGTCTCCTTGCCCAGGTAGTGGTCGATGCGGAAGGTCTGCCCCTCGCTGAAGTAGCGGCCCACCTCGTCGTTGATGGCGCGCGCCGAGGCCAGGTCGTGGCCCAGCGGCTTTTCCAGCACCACGCGCGAGCGCTCGTCGATCAGGCCGGCGCCATGCAGGTTGGCGCAGATGCCGGTGAACAGCGTGGGCGCGGTGGCGAGGTAGTACACGCGGTCCGAACCCGGCTGCAGCGCGCCGGCCAGGGCGGTGAAGTCGGCCGGCTGCGTGGCGTCGAGGCACACATAGCCCAGGCGCGCCACGAAGCCTTGCCAGGCGGTTTCGTCCAGCGTCTCGGGGGCGATGAAGGCGCGCACCTTCTCGTGGATGAAGGCGGTGAAGGTCTCGCGGTCCCAGGGCTGGCGGCCCAGGGCGTGGATGCGCGTGGCCTCGGGCAGGTTGCGGTGCAGGTGCGCCATGTAGAGCGCGGGCAGCAGCTTGCGCACCGAGAGGTCGCCCACGCCGCCGAAGATCACCAGATCGAGCGGCTCGGCAGGGGTGGGGGCGGGATTCGTTGTGACCATGGTCTAATTTAGTTACTTGTGATTTTGGATTTTATTGTAATCAAGTTACATGGCGGGTTCTTTTCACCCGGCCATGCCCTGACCTTACCGCGATGCCCCGCGCCGTGCACGCGGAAAACGTGTCAGGTGGTGAGCGCGGGCTGCAGGCCCGAGGCGGTGAGGTGCAGCACGCGCCGCGCGCGCGCAGCGGCCGCGCGGGAGTGCGTGACCAGCACCAGCGCCGCGCCGCTCTCGGTGGCCTGCTGCTGCAGCACGTCCATGACCTGGGTGGCGGTGCTGGGGTCGAGGTTGCCGGTGGGCTCGTCGGCCAGCAGCAAACCAGGGCGGTGTACCAGCGCGCGCGCGATCGCCACGCGCTGCAGCTGACCACCCGAGAGTTCGGCCGGCAGCCGCGCGCCCAGCCCGCCCAGGCCCACGGCGTCGAGCATCTGCCGCACGCGCGCTGGGTCGGGGCGGCCCAGCAGCAACAGGGGCAGGCCCACGTTCTGCGCCACGTCCAGGTGCGGCAGCACGTGGAAGGCCTGGAACACGAAGCCCAGGTGCTCGCGCCGCCAGTGCGCGCGCTGGGTCTCGTCGAGCGTGCCGAGGTCCACGCCCTGGTGGGTGATGTGGCCTTCGCTCCAGTCGTCGAGCGCGGCCAGGCAGTTGAGCAGGCTGGACTTGCCCACGCCCGACTCGCCCACGATGGCGACGAACTCGCCCGGGGCCACGCTCAGGCTCACCTGGCTGAACACGGGCGTGTCGCCGTAGCGCTTGCCGAGTTCGTGGACCACCAGGGCCGGCGTGCTCATGCGGCCGGGCCCAGCCAGGTTTCGACGGTGTGCAGCACCTGGGCCAGTGCGTCGGGCGCGTCGCAGGCGATCACGTGGCGCTGTGGCATGGAGCGCAGCCAGGTGAGCTGGCGCTTGCCGAGCTGGCGGGTGGCGAAGATGCCGAGGTCGCGCAGCTCGGCGAGCTGTTCGCGCGTGAGCGCGTCGCCGTGGGCCTGCAGCATGTCCCAGGCCTGGCGGTAGCCCACGCAGCGCATGGACGGCAGCTCGGTGGAGAGGTCGCCGCGCGCGCGCAGCGCGCGCACCTCGTCGAGAAAACCGGCGGCGAGCATGTCGTCGAAGCGCTGGGCGATGCGCGCGTGCAGCCAGGCGCGGTCCTGCGGTTCGAGCGAGATCAGGTGCTCGGGCGCGAGCGGGCTGTCCGGGTTGTGAGTGCGGCCGGTCTGGAAGCTGGAGAGGGGTTGGCCGGAGACCTCGTGCACCTCCAGCGCGCGCTGGATGCGCTGCGAGTCGTTGGGTGGCAGGCGCGCGGCGGTGGCCGGGTCCACGCGCGCGAGTTCGGCGTGCAGCGCGGGCCAGCCCAGTTCGAGCGCGCGCGCTTCGATGCGTTCGCGCACGCGGGCGTCGGCCTGGGGCATCTCGTCCAGGCCCACCAGCAGGGCCTTGAAATACAGCATGGTGCCGCCCACCAGCAGCGCGGTGCGGCCGCGCGCGGCGATCTCGTCCACCAGGCGCGTGGTGTCGCGCACGAAGTCGGCGGCGCTGTAGCTCTGCAGCGGGTCGAGGATGTCGATCAGGTGGTGCGGCACCTGGGCGCGTTCTTGCGCGCTGGGCTTGGCGCTGCCGATGTCCATGCCGCGGTAGACCAGGGCCGAGTCGACGCTGATGATTTCCACCGGCCAGCGCAACGCGATGGCCAGCGAGGCCGCGCTCTTGCCGCTGGCCGTGGGGCCGGCGAGTGCGATGCAACGGGGAGCGGCTGGCATGGTGAGGGGTGTCAACGGGCCGATGCGCTCACGCGCTGCGGCGCGGTGTGCGCCTCTCCATGGCGCTGCACCAGCGTCCAGGCCACGAGGGCGATGAGCACGCTCCAGAACCACAGGCCATTGGTCAGCGGCAGCACCGAGCCGCGCCCTTCACCGATGCCGGCCAGGCTCACGCCGAGCCAGCCGCCCATGGCGAAGGCCGTGACCATCGACAGGAAACCGCTGAGCGCCGAGGCCGCGCCGGCGGCCTGCGGAAACGGGCCCACCGCGCCGCTCTGGCCGCAGGGCTGGTGCACGCCGTGCGCGAGCATGAAGAGCCAGAACGGCACCAGGATGGCCCAGGTGCTCTGCACGCCCAGCAGCCCCAGGACGCCCATGCTGGTACCGGCGGTGAGCGTGATGACCCCTGCGACGGCCACGGTGCGGCGCAGGCCCAGGCGCGGCAGCAGCTGTCGGCACAGGAAGGTGCCCAGGATGTAGACCAGCGAGATGCTGAACATCACCACGCCATAGGCCGTGGTGGACAGGCCGAGCACGCGGATGAACACGAAGGACGAGGCCGCGAGAAAGGTGAACAGGCCGCCGTAGGACGCGGTGGACAGCAGCGCGAAGGCCCAGAACGTGGGGTGGCGCGCGATCTGCGCCCAGTTGCCGAACAGGGTGCCGGGCGAGAGCGCGCGCGGGTTCTTCTGCGCCAGGGTCTCTTCGAAACGCCAGGCCACGACCAGCAGGGTGATGGCGCCGAACACCGCGAGCGCCATGAGCGAGACGCGCCAGCCGAACAGGTCCGACAGCAGGCCGCCGGTGGGCGACGCGGCGCAGGCGATCACGCCCAGGCCGGTGAGGCCTTTGGACATGACGCGCGCGCCTTCGCTGGGCGCGTACAGGTCGCGCACGATGGCGCGCGCGCACATCACGCCCGCGCCCATGGCCGCGCCCTGCACCGCGCGCCAGACGATGAGCTGTTCCATCGACGGCGCGAAGGTGCTGCCGATCGAGGCCGCGACGAAGGCGCTCATGCCCACCAGCAGCACGGGCCGGCGGCCGTGGCGGTCCGACAGCGGGCCCCACACCAGCTGCGACAGGCCGAAGCACAGCAGCAGCGCGGTGAGCGTGAGCTGGGCCTGCGACATGGGCGCGCCAAAGCCCGAGGTGAGCGCGGGCAGCGCGGGCAGGTAGAGGTCGGTGGCGATCGGCTGCAGGCCCAGCAGCAGCGACAGCACCAGCACGATCAGGCCGGACGACATGGCGGAAGAAGAGGGCGAAGGAGGCGGGGCGGGCATCCGGTCGAGGGTAGCAGAACGCCTTGCGGCGCGTGGCTAGCGGGGTGGCCAGACGCGGGCCGCGATGGCCGGCCAGCGCGGTTCGCTGCGCAGGCCGTGGTTCTCGGTGGCCAGCAGCACCAGCGGCAGGTGTCCGCAGCCCTCGGCGGCGGCGCGCTCCAGGCGGTCCATCGCTTCATCGCGGCGGCCCAGCAGCGCGAGCGCCGCGACGTGGGTGGCCTGCTCGCTCGGGTTGCCCTGCTGGGTACCGGCGATCACGCGCGCGGCCGCGTCGGCCTCGCCACAGCGCGCGAGCACATAGCCCAGCGTGGACGCGGCGAAGACCCACGCGGCCGGGTCGGGCAGCAGCTCGAGGGCCTGGGCGGCCAGAGCGGGCGAGGGCGCCACCAGGGCCTGCACGCCCAGCAGGTGCAAGGCGGCGGCGCGGTGCTCGGGCGCGTTCTCGCGCGTGCGCCGGGCCCGCGCGAGCGCAGCTTCGGGGTCGCCCGCGGTGGCCAGCGCGCGCGCCAGCAGGATGGCCATGTAGACCGAGAACGGGTTCAAGCGCAGGGCCTGCTCCAGCGCCGCCACGGCCTCGCGCGGCTGGTCCGTGGCGAGCAGGTGCCAGCCCCGGTAGTAGTGCGTGGCGGCGTCCAGCGGCGAACTGGCCAGGGCGCGTTCGTGCAGCGCGGCGGCCTCGTCGAAGCGCCAGGCGCAGTCGAGCAGGTGCGCGCTCTCGGCCCACAGGCCGGGCATGTGGGGCGCGCCGTGGGCCACGCGGTCCAGGTGCGCCAGGGCCTCGTCGATGCGCTCGCGCCGCACGGCCAGGCCGCAGCTCACCGTGGCCGCGAGGCACTCGGCCAGCGCGAGCGGCGCCGCGAGGTAGTCCGGCACTTCGTCGATCAGCGCGCGCAGCAGCCGCTCGGCGCGCACGAGCGCCTCGGCGGTGCGCTGCTGCACGAGCTGGCGCGCGTGGGTCAGCGTCTCCACCTGGTGCGGCGCTGCCATGGCGGCATGCGCCAGCCGACCATGCGCGGGCGACGGGGCCTCGTTGGTGGAGGCGATCACCTCCAGCCGGTAGCCGCGCCGGTACACCGCGCGCAGGGCCAGGCCGGTGGCCGGCGGCAGGGCCTGGCGCAGCTGTGCGATGCAGCGGGCCAGGCTTTCGTCCGACATCGGCTGGCCGGCCCACACCTGCCGCGCGAACTGCTCCTTGGACACGGTGCGCGGCCATTGCCGCAGCAGCAGGTGCAGCACCGCGCGCTCCTTGGGCGGCAGCGCGAGCGGCCGGCCGTGGTGGCAGACATCGCCGTCGTCGGCGGCGGTGTAGCCCAGCCCGCCGGGGTGGGTGCCGGTGGGCGCGTCGTTGTCGTCGTCGCGTGCGGGACTGGGCATCAGGTTCTCATCAAGATTGCGCGCCATTGTCCCGGTAACTTGCCCGTGGCGAGACCCCGGTATTCCCGAACCACAACAGGAGACAAGACCCATGCGCCACCGCGTCCGACCGATCACCACCGCCCTCTGCGGCCTGCTGCTGGCCCTGCCCACGGCCTGGGCCCAGGCCCCGCAACTGCCGCCACCCGACAGCGTGCTGCTCGACAAGCTGGGCTACATGGAAGGCTTTCCGCCGGCCCCCGACAAGCTGGTGGACAACGGCAACCGCACCCGCTACCCGCAGATGACCTGGTCGCTGCAGCACGTGCGCGAGTTGCTGCCCACGCGCAACATCCGCCGCGGCCCGGCGGCGGTGGCCCCGCTGCCGCGCCGCGAAAAGAACCTGGACGACTGGGCCTTCGCCGACGAGCAGGGCGGGCGCACCACCATCGCCGAGTGGCAGCGCAACACCTACACCGACGCCCTCATCGTGTTGCACCGCGGCCGGGTGGTGTACGAGCGCTACCGCAACATGAAGCCCGAGACGCCGCACCTGCTGTTCTCCGTCACCAAGAGCTTCACCGGCCTGCTGGCCGCGCAGCTCGCGCACGAAGGCCGCATCGACCCGGCCGCGAGCGTGACGCAGTACGTGCCCGAACTGGCCGGCAGCGCCTGGGACGACATGAGCGTGCGCCAGGTGATGGACATGACCGGCGCGGTGCGCTACCGCGAGGTCTACACCGACCCCACGACCGAGGTGTTCCCCTACCTGTTCTCCAGCGGCATGCTGCCCGCGCCCGCCACCTACACCGGGCCGAAGGACATCTACAGCTTTCTCAAAACCTTGAAGAAGGAGGGCGAGCACGGCGAGGCCTTCGTCTACCGCACCGTGCATTCCGAGGTGCTGGGCTGGATCGTCTCGCGCGCGAGCGGCCAGCACTTCGCCGACCTGCTGAGCGAACGCGTCTGGCAGAAGCTGGGCGCCGAGGAAGACGCGAGCGTGATGATCGACTCGGTGGGCACGCCGCTGCAGGGCTCGGGCATGAGCGCCACGCTGCGCGACCTGGCGCGCTTTGGCGAGATGCTGCGCCGGGGCGGCGAGTTCAACGGCCAGCGCATCCTGGCCAGCGAGGTGATCGCCGACACCGCGCGCGGCGGCGACCGCGAGAAGTTCGCCAAGGCACCGGGCCAGCAGGCGCGCGCGGGCTACAGCTACCGCAACCAGTGGTGGGCGCTGCACAACGCCGATGGCGCCTGGGAGGCGGCCGGCGTGCACAACCAGTTCATCCACATCAACCCCAAGGCCGAGATGGTGGTGGTCAAGCTGTCGTCGCACCCGATCGCGGCGGCGGCGGCCACCATGCCCTTGAACCACAAGGCCTGGGCGGCGCTGGCCCAGGCGGTGCAGCACTGAGCCGGGTCTAGCGCTCGACCACCTTCAGCGCGTCCGCGCTCTCGTCGCGCATGCCGAACAGGCTGGAGAGCGCGGCGCGGTACTGCGCCTGCCCGACCGAGTTGGTGTTGTGGTGAGAGCCGCCTTCGACCAGCACGAAGGCCTTGCGGCCCTTGGCGGCCTCGTACAGCCTGCGGCCCAGCTCGGGCTGGATCAGGCGGTCGTCCCCGCCGTGCACCACGAGCAGCGGCGAGCCGATCTCGGGCACGCGCTTGACGGCCTCGAAGCGCTGCGTGATCAGCAGCGAGATCGGCAGCCAGCCCCATTTGAAGGTGCTGACCACGTCGGGGATGGAGGTGAAGGTGCCTTCGACCACGGTGCCGGCCTCGTCGTCCACCTGGGCCGCGAGTTCGATGGCGATGGCGCCGCCCAGCGAGTGGCCGAAGATGTAACGCGGCCGCCCGGGGTATTTTTCACCGAGCCAGTTCCAGGCCGCGCGCGCGTCTTCGTAGGCGGTGGTCTCGGAGGGCAGCTCGTTCGTGCTCTTGCCGAAACCCCGGTAGTCGATGGCCAGCACCGAGAAACCCAGGTCTTCCATGCGCCGGGCGCGGAAGGCCGAGCCGGTGACGTTGAAGCGCGCGCCGTGCAGGTAGAGCAGCACCGGCGCGTCCTCGCGGCGCTCGAAGTTCTCGTGCGCCGCCCACAGGCCATGCAGCTTCACCGGCTTGCCGGTCTTGGGGGAGTCGAAATCGATCCACACGTCGTCCATGCCCTCGGCGGCGCTGAGGCCGCCGGCCCAGGTGCGGTCGGAGGGCTGGAAGATCCAGAAGCGCTGCTTCTCATCCAGTGTGGCGCACCCGGCCAACAGGGCCAGGGCGGCGAGCAGGGTGACAATGAGGCGCTTCATGGCGGTGATGGATGCACCAGAAGGGGAAAAAGTTCAGGTACTTTCCTCCTTCCGCAGGTTCCATGCCACACCGCCGGGGCACCGCGAAGGCGCCCGCGTGGTTTAGATCACGCCTTGCGCCTGCGGGCAGAGCAGCCAGAGACACCGAGGGTCCGGCTTTGCCGGCCCCAGGTGTCGTCCCCCTTCAGGGGGAAGCCGCGTGAGCGGCGCAGGGGGTGCGCTAAATGACGCCTTGGGCCAGCATCGCGTCGGCCACCTTCACGAAGCCGGCGATGTTCGCGCCGTCCACGTAGCTCACCGTGCCGTCGGCGCGGCGGCCGTGCTGCAGGCAGGCCTCGTGGATGCCGCGCATGATGGTGTGCAGGCGCGCGTCGACCTCGTCGCGCGGCCAGGACAGGCGCATGGCGTTCTGGCTCATCTCCAGGCCGGAAGTGGCCACGCCGCCGGCGTTGCTGGCCTTGCCGGGCGCGTACAGCACGCCGGCTTGCTCGAAGCGCTGCACCGCCTCCATGGTGGTGGGCATGTTGGCGCCCTCGGCCACGCAGATCACGCCGTTGCGGATCAGGGTGGCCGCGTCCTCGGCGTTGAGCTCGTTCTGGGTGGCGCAGGGCAGGGCCACGTCCACCGGCACGGCCCAGGGGTTCTTGCCGGGCTCGAAGCGCGTCTTGGTGCGCTCGGCGTAGTCGCTCACGCGGCCGTAGAGGTGGTTCTTCACCTCCATCAGCTCGGCGAGCTTGGCGGGGCTGAAGCCGTCCTCGTCGATCACGGTGCCGCTGGAGTCGGAGACCGTGACCACCTTGGCGCCCAGCGCCATGGCCTTTTCGACCGCGTACTGCGCCACGTTGCCCGAGCCGGACACGCTCACGCGCAGGCCCTGGAAGCTCATGCCGCGCTGCTTGAGCATCTCTTCGGCGAAGTACACCGTGCCGTAGCCCGTGGCCTCGGGGCGGATCAGCGAGCCGCCGAAGGACAGGCCCTTGCCGGTGAAGACGCAGTCGGCGCGGTTGCTGAGCTTTTTCATCATGCCGGCCATGAAGCCGACCTCGCGCCCGCCCACGCCGATGTCGCCGGCCGGCACGTCCGTGTCGCTGCCGACGTGGCGGAACAGCTCGCTCACCAGGGCCTGGCAGAAGCGCATCACCTCGCCCGGGCTCTTGCCCTTGGGATCGAAGTCGGAGCCGCCCTTGCCGCCGCCCATGGGCAGCGTGGTCAGCGCGTTCTTGAAGGTCTGCTCGAAGGCCAGGAACTTCAGGATCGACAGGTTCACCGAGGGGTGGAAGCGCATGCCGCCCTTGTAGGGGCCGATGGCCGAGCTGTGCTGGATGCGGTAGCCGCGGTTGACCTGCACGTCACCGTGGTCGTTGACCCAGGAAATGCGGAACATCACCACGCGCTCGGGCTCGACCAGGCGGTCCAGCAGGCCGTGTTCGGCGTATTTGGGGTGGGCGGCAATGAAAGGCCAGAGGCTTTCCATGACCTCCGAGACGGCCTGGTGGAATTCGGGTTGACCGGGGTTCTGCTGCGCGACGTGTTCGAGGAAATGGTGGGCCGAGGTGTATTTCATGTGTCTCATGCTTTAAAAAAGTGCATGAGATTATGCGCAACCTGCATTTCGTGACGCAAAACGCCCTGTTTTGGCGCGGTGGACGATCGGCGTCCTCCTCGTTTACCCGAGGGTCTCGCCTGTTTTTGGTGCGAAAAAGCGGGCGCGAGTCAGCGGCCGCGCAGAAACAGGGCGTCCAGTTCCTTCATGCCCATCTGCCGCCAGGTGGGTCGGCCGTGGTTGCACTGGTCGGAGCGCTCGGTCACTTCCATCTGGCGCAGCAGCGCGTTCATCTCGTCGAGCGTGAGGCGCCGGTTGGCGCGCACCGCGCCGTGGCAGGCCATGGTGGCCAGCAGTTCGTTGCGGGCGCGTTGCACCACGGTGCTGGCTTCGTGCTGGCCCAGCTCGGCGAGCACGCTGCGCGCCAGCTCCACCGGGTCGCCCTGCGCCAGCGTGGTCGGCACGGCGCGCACGGCCAGCGTCTTGGGCGAGAGGGCGGTGATTTCCAGACCCAGCGTGGCCAGCACGTCGGCGCCGTCCTCGGCGGTGGCCACCTCGTCGGGCGTGGCGGAGAAGGTGGCCGGGATCAGCAGCGGCTGGCTGGCCAGCTGCTGCTCGTCGAGCTGCTGCTTGAGTCGCTCATAGACGATGCGCTCGTGGGCCGCGTGCATGTCCACCACCACGAGGCCGTGCGCGTTCTCGGCAAGGATGTACACGCCCTGCAGCTGCGCGATGGCGCGGCCCAGCGGCCAGTCGCCCTCGGGCAAGGCCTGGGGCGGCGCGGGGTCGGCGCTGCGCGCGGGCGGGGTCCAGGCGTTGGCATTGCTGCTGGCCGTGGTCGGGGGGGCCGCGGCCGGTGCGGTGGCCCACAGGGCCCCCACGTCGCTCACGCGGTGGCCCACCTCGGGCTCGCGCGGCGCGAACGCAAACGGGGCCTGCCGCGCCGGGGGTGTCCAGGCCGGGGCGGCGGGCGCGGCCACCGGCAGGGGGGCCGCATCTGCTGCGCTGTTGCCCGAGCGGGGCACCGCGAGCGCGGCTTCCACCGCATGGTGCACACCCTGGTGCACCTCGCGGCTGTCGCGAAAGCGCACCTCGATCTTGGTGGGGTGCACGTTCACGTCCACGCGCGTGGGGTCGAGCGAGACGAACAGCGCGTACACCGGCTGGCGGTGGCCGTGCAGCACGTCTTCGTAGGCGCTGCGCGCGGCGTGGGTGATGACCTTGTCGCGCACGTAGCGGCCGTTCACATAGGCGAACTGCCAGTCGGCGCGCGAGCGTGCCGCGTCGGGCACGCCGGCGAAGCCCCACACGCGCAGGCGCTGCTGGCCATTCGCCACCAGGACAGGGGGGTCGATGGGCCAGTCCACCGCCACGGCCTGTGCCACGAAGTCCTCGCCCAGGACGTCGGCCAGGCGCTGGCGCAGCGCGGCCATGCCGCTGTCGCCGGCCACCGCGCGCCACTGCGCCACCAGCTTGCCCTCGTGCCAGATGGCAAAGCCCACGTCGGGTCGGGCCAGCGCGTGGCGGCGCACGGCCTCGATGCAGTGGGCGAGTTCGGTCGCGTCGGTCTTGAGGAACTTGCGCCGCGCGGGCGTGGCAAAAAACAGCTCGCGCACTTCCACCGTGGTGCCGGGCGCTCGGGCGGTGGGCTGCAGCTCGCCGCTGCGGCCGTCGAGCAGCCAGCCGTGGGGTTCGTCGGGCGTGTCCACGCGCGTGAGCAGCGAGACCTCGGCGATCGAGCAGATGGCGGCCAGCGCCTCGCCGCGAAAGCCCATGGTGCCCACCGACTCCAGGTCGGAGAGGCTGGCGATCTTGCTGGTGGCGTGGCGCTTGAGCGCGTGGGGCAGCTCGCTGCGCAGGATGCCGCAGCCGTTGTCTTCCACGCTGATGAGCCGCACGCCGCCGGCCTGCAGGCGCAGCGTGATCTGCGTCGCGCCCGCGTCCAGCGCGTTGTCCACCAGCTCGCGCACCACCGAGGCGGGCCGCTCGACCACTTCGCCCGCGGCGATCTGGCTGACCAGCTCATCGGGCAGTTCGCGGATGGGGCGGCGGGGGAGGGCGGTGGGGGTGGGAAGGCTTGTCACGGGCAAATTGTAGGCCGCAGGGATAATGCCCCCACCATGGAAATCGTTACCTTCCTCATCGACTTCATCCTGAATGTGGACCAGCACCTTCAGACCTTCGTGCAGAACTACGGGGCCTGGGTCTATGCCCTGCTGTTCCTGATCATCTTCACCGAGACCGGTGTGGTGGTGATGCCCTTCCTGCCCGGGGACTCGCTGCTGTTCGTGGTGGGCGCGCTGTGCGGCGTGGGCCTGATGAGCCTGCCGCTGGCCATGGTGCTGCTGGTCATCGCCGCGGTGCTGGGCGACCAGACCAACTACACCATCGGCCGCTACTTCGGCCCCAAGGTGTTTCAGTGGGAGAACTCGCGCCTGTTCAACCGCAACGCCTTCAACCAGGCGCACGCCTTCTACGAGAAATACGGCGGCATCACCATCATCCTGGCGCGCTTCATGCCCTTCATCCGCACCTTCGCGCCCTTCGTGGCCGGCGTGGCCGAGATGACGCGCGTCAAGTTCACGGCCTACAACGTGATCGGCGCGCTGATCTGGGTGGTGGGCCTGACCACGGCGGGTTACCTGTTCGGCAACCTGCCCTGGGTGCAGGAGAACCTGAGCATGATCATCTGGGCCCTGATCATCGTGCCCGGCCTGATCGCCATCTTCGGCGCCTGGAAAGCCAGCCGCGAAGCCAAGCGCGCCGGCACCGCCTGAGTACTCCGCCGGAGCGCGCCGCCCACCAGGGGCAACAAGGGTCCGGCTCCGCCGGCCCGAGGTGCCGTCCCCCTCCCAGCCGAAGGCGCCAGAGAGGGGGAAGCCGCGCAGCGGCGCAGGGGGTGTTTTTCTCAGTGCCGAACGCCCAGCAGCAGCCGGGTGGTCTCCAGCTGGCCGAGCACGCCGTTGCTGAACAGCAGGTGGGCCGGTGGCGCCGCGCGGGTCTGTGTGACACCCGCCACGGGCGTGTCGAAGTCCAGCACATCGGACTGCGCGCCGCGCGTGAGGGCGGTGCCCAGCACCGTGGCGTCGCCCACCGCGCTGCCGTCGGTGCTGTTCATCGCGTAGCGGCCATCGCCCGTGCCGGGCAACAGGGTGGCCTGTTTGGCGTAGAGCCGCATGCCCGAGCTGCTGGCATCGGCCGCGCGCAGCAGCACCAGCGGCACCGGGTTGCCGCCGACCATGCCGGCCACCACGGAGCCGGTGACCGTGCCGCCCGAGGTGGGCGTCGAGGGGCAACCCGCGCCACCGCAGGTGGAGGTGAGCATGAGCTCGTAGGCGTTGCGCACGGCGCTGTACTGCAGATAGCCCTTGGTGGCCGGTGAGCAGTTGGCTTCGTAGAGCATGAAGCCCGGCGGCGTGCCGGTGGCCTGGCAGGTCTGCCAGGTGCCCGCGTTGCGGATCTTGCCGGTGCCGGCCCAGGTGCTCAGGGTGCCACCCGCGCTGTAGTCGGCGCCCACGGCGTTAAAGTCGCCCGCGATGGTGTTGAAGCCGCTGCCCGCGGTGGTGTTGACGAAGGTGTCGCGGAATGCGAGCAGGGGCAGGTGGCCGCCGCCGCTGGCCGCCGCGATGCCGCCGTGCACCAGGCCGCCGGCGCTGAAGGTGAAGAGCGCGCCGTTTTCGGCGCTGGCGTAGCTGCACTGCCCCTGGGCGATCAGGGTGCCGCTGCGCTGCGTGCCCGGCGCGCGCTGCAGGCTGGCGTCGATGGTGAGGGTGTAGGCCAGCGTGGCCGGGTCCACCTGCAGCGTCAGTTCCTCGCCGCGCGTGTTGCCGCCCTTGTAGCTGGTCAGCGCGCTGGGCAGGTGGCTGCAGGCCAGCGGGTCGCCCACCTCGGTGACGCAGCTGAAATTCACCGCCGCGTCCAGGCTGCCGCTGCCCCGGTATTTCGGGTAGGCCGGGTACTCGCACAGCGGGCGCGTGCGGCCGTAGGTGCCGGCGACCGCGTCGAAGGCGGTGACAGTGGCGGGCGCAAGGCCGCGCTCGACCCAGTTTTCCAGCGCCGCCAGCGAATCCCAGTTGGGGATGAACACGCCCGTGCCGTGGCCCATGCCGGGCACGGTGTAGAAGCGGATGCCCGCGTCGACGGCGGCCTGCCCCACGGTGGCGAGCACGCGCTGGTGGTAGTCGATGGTGGAGTTCGGGCTGATGACCTCGTCGGCCAGGCCGTGCAGCATGATCAGGCGCCCGCCGCGCGCGAGGAAGGCCGAGAGGTCGGGGTTGGTGGCGTCGGTCTGCGCCGAGGCCGCCTGCACGCGCGCCGTGTACAGGCCGGGGTTCAGCGGGTCGAAGCCGAGCGAGTCGAACGAGGCCACGCGCGTGACGAAGTACTTGGCCCACTGGTCGCCCGTGACGTACATGTTGGCGTCCGCCGAGGTGGCGGGGTTGCCCGGCACCGCCCGCGTGCCGAGGTCGCGCGAGGTGTACGGCCCGGCCACCAGCGCGCCTTCGAGCAGGTTGTAGCCGCCCGCGCGCGTGACGCCATGGGCCAGGGTGTAGGTGGTGAAGTCCAGCGGCGATTCGATGGCGCGCACGGTGTCGAGCTGCGCGTCCGACAGGCAGGTGTTGCCGGTGTCCACGCCCCCGGGGCAGCGCAGGGCGTTGAGCACCTGCGCGTTGAGCAGGCGGCAGCTCTCCACGTTGCTAACGATGCCGTCGGCCGCGCCATCCAGCGTGTCGCAGGCGGTCATGGCGGTGCGCTGTACCAGCAGCGTCTTGGCGACGTTGAGCCAGCCCGCGCCGCCGTTGAGGTAGAGCGCGCGGCCCACGGCCAGGTTGCTCAGGCGCGTGCCGCTGTAGTTGAGCGCGGGTTCGTTGGCGATCACGCCGTTGTAGTCGGCGGGCCAGCGCTGGATGTGCGCCAGCGCGTCGCGCCCGCCGGTGGAGGTGCCGAGAAAGTAAGCTTGCTTCGGTGCGCTGCCGTAGCGCGCGCGCACCAGCTTCATGGCGACGTCGTGGGTCTTCTTGAGCGCGAGGCCGCCGTAGTTGGCCAGCGCTTCGTCGTTGGCGGCGAACGAGCCGTCGGTGATGCTGCTGCTCTGGTGGCCGCTGTCGTCGCCGAAGGTGGCGTAGCCCAGCGCCAGTGGGGCCGGCTTGTCCGGCGGGCCGAAGCGGATCTGCTCGGTGCCGTCGATCAGGCGGCCGTTGAAGCCGCCGCCGCCGAAGTGGATGGCCTTGCCGTTCCAGTCCGTGGGCAGGTTGACGGCGAAGCCGATGTCGGGCGCGCTCGGGTCGACCGGGCGGATCGCGCCGCGCACCTGGCAGTGGTTGCCCAGGGTGCCACCGGTGAGGTAGGTGGCGGCGGTCACCGAGGCGCCGCCGGAGGGCAGCGACAGGTCCGCCGCCGCGAGCGTGAGGCCGTTGAGCGCGGCGCAGGCGGCCACCGGGTCGATGGGCGGCGCGACCACCGGGGGCGGGCCGCCGCCCGCGTCGTCGTCGCTGTTGCCCGCGGCGCTGTCGGAGCCCCCGCCGCCGCAGGCGGCGAGCAGCAGGCACAGCGCGGTGCCGGCGAGCAGGGCGTGGGGGAGGGGAAGCCTGGGAAGCTGCCCCGGGCGGTGCGAATGGCTCATGTCCGTTGTCTCCGTCGTTGTAGGCCGGCGATGCCTGCTTGGCTCGCTGGTCGGCGGGACGATAGAGACATGGAGGATGTGCGTCAAATATATGAAATCAACAAATTCGATACTTTGAGGATATGCAGTTGACGATCGGGATGGGGCTGTGCCCTGGGGGGGACGTCCGGGTTTTGCCTGAATTGATGAGTAGGCGTATCATTTTCTTCAAGCGGGGCGTTTCCCGCACGCGAGGAGACATGAACGCACCGCAAACCCTGTCGCGCTGGCGCGAGCCCGGCACCAGCCGGGTGCCCTTCTGGGCCTACACCGACCCCACGCTGTACCAGCGCGAACTCGAGCGCCTCTTCTACGGCCCGCACTGGAGCTACGTGGGCCTGGCGATCGAAATCCCCAACACCGGCGACTACAGGCTGAGCTGGATCGGCGAGCGCCAGGTGATCATGGTGCGTGACCGCGTCGCGCCCAAGGAGCGTGCCACCGACCACGGCATCCGCGTGGTGGAGAACCGCTGCGCGCACCGGGGCGTGCGCTTCTGCCAGTCGCCGATGGACGGCCAGACCGGCAACGCGCGCAGCTTCGTCTGCCCCTACCACCAGTGGACCTACAAGCTCAACGGCGACCTGGCCGGCCTGCCGTTCAAGGACGGGGTGAAGGACGGCGAGTGCGTCAACGGCGGCATGCCGGCCGATTTCGACCTCGGCAAGAACGGCCTGACCAAGCTGCGCGTGGCCGTGTTGCACGGCCTGGTGTTCGCCACCTTCAGCGAAGAGGCCGAACCCTTCGAGCAGTACATCGGCCCGCAGGTCATGCCCTGGCTCGACCGCATCTTCCAAGGCCGCGAACTCAAGCTGCTGGGCTACAACCGCCAGCGCATTCCGGGCAACTGGAAGCTCATGATGGAGAACATCAAGGACCCGTACCACCCGGGCCTGCTGCACACCTGGTTCGTTACCTTCGGCCTGTGGCGCGCCGACCAGAAAAGCCGCATGGTGATGGACGCGCAAGGCCGCCACGCCGTGATGATCTCGCGCCGCAACGACGGCGGCGCGAACAAGACGGTGACCGAAGGCGTGACCAGCTTCAAGGCCGACATGGCTCTCAACGACACGCGCCTGCTCGACGTGGTGCCCGAACCCTGGTGGACGGTGGACGACCCGTCCCACCCGGGCGCGACCATCACACCCACGGTGACCATGATCACGCTGTTCCCCAGCCTCATCATCCAGCAGCAGGTGAACTCGCTGTCCACGCGCCACATCGTGCCGCGGGGCGCGGGCGAGTTCGATTTCGTGTGGACGCACTTCGGCTTCACCGACGACACGGAAGAGATGACCCAGCGCCGCCTGCGCCAGGCCAACCTGTTCGGCCCGGCCGGTTTCGTGAGCGCCGACGACGGCGAAGTGATCGAGTTCAGCCAGGACGGCTTCGAACAGTGGGGCGAAGAGGGCGCCACGCTGGTGGAACTGGGTGGCCGTGAGGACGATGTGGGTCAGCCGCCCACCGAGCACATGGTCACCGAGACCTTGATTCGTTCGATGTACGCCTACTGGAAGAAAGCGATGGGGGTCTAGTGAAACACCCCCGCCGAGCTTCGCTCGACCCCCTCAAGGGGGCGGTGCTGGCGGCCCGGCAAAGCCGGTTCCGCGGCACCTCTGGTCACCAGTCACCTGTCTCCGAACAAGCCTATCCATGAATGCTGTGATTGACACCGATCTGCAGAGCCTGCTGCTGCACCACGCCATCGACCGTTTCAACGCGGCCTATGCGGCCTCGCTCGACGAGCGCCGCTTCAGCGAATGGCCCGAGTGCTTCGTGGAAGACGCGCGCTACAAGGTGCAGGCGCGCGAGAACTTCGACCGCAAGCTCCCGCTGGCGCTGATCGCGCTGGAGAGCCAGGGCATGATGCGCGACCGCATCTACGGCACCAGCCAGACCATCTACCACGGCCCGTACTACACGCGCCACGTGGTGAGCCCGGCGCGAGTGACCCACGCGGGCACAGGCACGGTGGACGATCCGATCCGCGCCGAGGCGAACTACGCGGTGTTCCGCACCAAACCCGGCGGTGTGAGCGAGGTGTACCAGGTGGGTCGTTACATCGACGACTTCGTGCAGACCGATGCCGGGCTGAAGCTGAAAAGCCGGCTCTGCGTGTACGACAGCGAGATGGTGCTGAACTCGCTGATTTACCCGGTCTAGATCTGGCGGTTGCGCGCCAGCGGCGGGTTCTTCGAGAAGTAGGCGACGATGCCGCGCACGAGCGCGTCGGCCAGGTCGTCCTGGTACTTCGGGTCGTTCAGGCGCTTTTCTTCATCGGGGTTGCTGATGAAGGCCGTCTCCACCAGCACGCTGGGGATGTCGGGCGCGCGCAGCACGGCGAAGTTGGCCTGCTCCACCTGGGGCTTGTGCAGCTTGCCGATGCGCTTGACGTGGCCCAGCATGGCCGTGCCGAGTTTCAGGCTGTCGTTGATCTGGGCCGTGGTGCTCATGTCGAGCAGGGCGCGGCGCACGTGCGCGTCGGCCGTTTTCGTGTTCAGGCCACCCACCAGATCGGCCGCGTTCTCCTTGTCGGCCATCCACTTCGCGGCCGAGCTGCTGGCGCCGCGCGTGCTCAGCGCGTACACGCTGGCGCCCTGGGGCCGGGGCGTGAGGAAGGCATCGGCGTGGATGCTGATGAACAGGTCGGCCTGCACGCGCTGGGCCTTCTGCACGCGCACCTGCAGCGGCACGAAGAAGTCCTTGTCGCGCGTCATGAAGGCGCGCATGGGGTTGCCGTTGACGCGGGTCTCGTTGATGCGCTCGCGCAGCTTGTGCGCGATCTGCAGCACCACGCGTTTTTCCTGCGTGCCGTTGGGGCCGATGGCACCCGGGTCTTCGCCGCCATGGCCAGGGTCGAGCGCGATGATGATGAGGCGCTCGGTCTTGCCCTTGCCGCCGGGCGGCTGCTTGGCCGGGCTGCCCTTGGGGTTGGCACCGGCCACGGCGGTGTCGTCGCTGCCGCCTGGCGGCTTGGCCGCCGGCAGCGGCGGGCCCTGGTCGGGGTTGGCCGGGGCCTTGGGCCGCTCGCGGCCCGCGATCAGCTCGCCCAGCGGGTCGTCGGCCGGGGTGGCCGGCTTGGTGACCTTGTCGGCTTCCAGGCCCAGCAGGCGCGCGGCGCGTTCGCTGGCCGCGTCCATGTCCTTCATGCGCTGGGCGATCAGTTGCTCCAGCGGGTCGGGCGGGTTGAGCGGGTAGAGGTCGAACACCAGGCGGTGCTGGTAGGCCGCCACGGGCTCCAGGTTGAACACCTGCGGCTTGATCGGCTTCTTGAGGTCGATCACCAGGCGCACCACGTTGGGCGCGTTCTGCGCGGCGCGGATGCCGGCGATGTTGGGGTCGTCCGACTTGAGCTTGCCCACCAGCTCGCGCAGGCCGGGCAGCAGGTCGATGCCTTCGATGTCCACCGCCAGCCGGGGCGGGTCGGTCACGAAGAACTGTTTGGCCTGCAGCACGCCGTCGGACTCGATGGTCACGCGCGTGTAGTCCTCGGCCGGCCAGATGCGCACGGCCACCACGCTGGCGCCGCGCGCGATCTGCTGCGCGCCCAGCAGCAGCACCAGCGAGCCGGTGCGCAGCAGGGTGCGGCGGCTGAGGTTGCCGCTCATGCCAAGGCCTCCAGCAACCGGCGGCCGGTGGCGGTGAGCGCCGTGGCGTGCACGGTGCGCTGGGTGTCCTGGTCCGGGTCGGTGTGGGCTTGCGGTGTGGTCATGTCGTCGGGTTGAATGTCGATCTGGAGATCGACCACCGGCAGAAACTCGCCGGCGCGCTCGGGCCATTCCACCAGCTTGAGGCCGGGGCTGGCGAAAAGTTCGCGGAAGCCCGCGTCTTCCCATTCGCGCGGGTCGTTGAAGCGGTAGAAGTCGAAGTGCCAGATCTGCAGCGGCTCGCCCTCGGGCATCACCGCGCAGTCGATCGCGCTGTGCGGCTCGACCACCGCGTAGGTGGGGCTCTTGATGCGACCGCGCACGCCCAGCGCGCGCAGCAGGTGGCGCACCAGCGTGGTCTTGCCCGCGCCCAGGTCGCCCTGCAGGGTCAGCGTGGCGTGGGCGATGGCCGGGGTGGTGGCGAGGCGGCGCGCGAAGGCCTGGGTGTCTTCTTCGGTGGCCCACTGGCCTTGCCAGCGTTCGACAGGGGGCACAAGGCCCGCAGAAACCGGTGCGGTTCCTACAATCGGCTTTCCATGAAGTTCGCTTTTGATGCCGCTCAACTCGTCTCGCAGATACAGGCCTGGGGCCAGGAGCTTGCATTTTCCCAAATTGGCGTGGCCGGTGTGGATTTGTCGGCCGCGGAACCGGGTTTGCAGGCCTGGTTGTCGGCTGGATGGCACGGTGACATGGCCTATATGGCCGCGCATGGCATGAAGCGTGCCCGCCCGGCGGAGCTGGTGCCGGGCACGCTGAGCGTGATCACCGCGCGCATGGACTACCTGCCGCGTGGCACGCCCGAGGACTGGCAGGCCCAGGAATTGCAGCGCCTGCAGCGCCCGGGCGAGGCCATCGTGTCGGTCTATGCGCGGGGGCGCGACTACCACAAGGTGCTGCGCAACCGGCTGCAGACCCTGACCGAGCGCATCCAGGCCGCCGCCGGGCCGCTGGGCCACCGCGTGTTCACCGACTCGGCACCGGTGCTCGAGGCCGAGCTCGCGCAGCGCAGCGGCCAGGGCTGGCGCGGCAAGCACACGCTGCTGTTGCACCGCGAAGCCGGCTCGATGTTCTTCCTGGGCGAGATCTACACCGACCTGCCCCTGCCGCCCACCGAGCCGATCAGCGCGCACTGCGGCGCCTGCAGAGCCTGCATCGACATCTGCCCCACCCAGGCCATCACCGCACCGCACCGGCTGGACGCACGCCGTTGCATCAGTTACCTGACCATCGAACATGCCGGCCCGATTCCCGAGGCCCTGCGCCCCTTGATCGGCAACCGCATCTACGGCTGCGACGACTGCCAGCTGATCTGCCCCTGGAACAAGTTCGCCCGGCGCAGCCCCTTGCCCGACTTCGACGCGCGCGAGGGCCTGAGCGGGGCCACGCTGGTGGAGTTGTTCGCCTGGAGCGAGCCGGAGTTCCTGCGCCGCACCGAGGGAAGCCCCATCCGGCGCATCGGGCACGAGCGCTGGCTGCGCAACATCGCGGTCTCGCTCGGCAACGCGCTGCGCGCTGGACCCGACGACGGCGTGCGGCGCGCGCTGCAGGCCCGGGCCGAACACCCCAGCGAACTGGTGCGCGAGCACGTGGTCTGGGCGATGGCGCAAGGCCGCACCGCCACCCATTGAGCCAGGGGCTCAGGCCTCGCCCACGTTCTCCTCCAGGCGGTCGAGCAGGGCGAGCAGGGTGGTGCGCTCGTGGTCGGTGAGGCCGGCCATCATCGTCTTCTCGAAGCGCACCCGGTGCTGCTGCATCTTGCGCTGCAGCGCCTGGCCTTCGGCGGTCACGCCCACGCGCTGGCTGCGGCCGTCGTCGGGGTCGGGGCGGCTGTGCAGCAGGCCGCGCTCGTGCAGGGCTTTGACGATGCGCGCGATCTGCGCCTTGTCGCGGCCCGAGTGCTGCACCAGGTCGCTCTGCGTGGCGCCGTCGTGGCGCATGAAGTAGCCCAGGCAGCGCGCCTCCATCGGTCCCAGGCCCTCGCCGTCGTGGCGCATGGCCTCCTGCAGGTGGCGCCGCAGGCCGTGCATGAGGCTGTGCAGGCGGTCCAGCACCTCGGTGTTCACATTTCTTGTCATCGTGGGTTGTCCATGTTGTTGACAGTGTCATCCAATCAAGGCATGATGGTTGTCATTATCAACCAAGCAGAACCATGAACACAAGCATTCCCAGCCCCCTGGCCGTGGAGCGCGTGCGCCACGAGATCAAGGCGCGCCGCCTGACGGTGCAGCGCATCGACGCGGTCAGCCCGCACTTCCTTCGCATCCGTTTTTTCAGTGAGGCCCTGCGCGATTTCGTCAGCGCCTCGTTCGACGACCACGCCAAGCTCATGTTGCCGGCCCAGCCTGGCCAGCCGCTGGTGCTGCCCCAGCCCGGCCCCGACGGCCTGGCCCTGCCGCCGGGCGTCGAAAAACCGGTGATGCGCGACTACACGCCGCGGCAGTTCGACCGCGCCGCCGGCACGCTGGACATCGAGTTCGTGCTGCACGGCGACGGCGTGGCCTCGCGCTGGGCCGAAGCGGCCCAGCCCGGCGACGAGGTCGGCCTGGGCGGACCCCGGGGTTCCTTCGTGGTGCCCACGGGCTTCGACTGGCACCTGCTGGTGGGCGACGAGTCCGCCGTGCCGGCCATCGCGCGGCGCCTGGAGGAGTTGCCCGAGACGGCCCAGGCCATCACCGTGATCGAGACCGGCGACGCGGCCGACCGCCGCACCTTCAGCAGCCGCGCGCGCCTGCAGACGCACTGGATTCAGACCGGCGCCACCGACGCGCTCGCGCAGGCCGTGGCCGCATTGAAGCTGCCCGCCGGTGAAGGTTTTGCCTGGGCCGGTGGCGAAGCCGCCAGCATCGCGGCCGTGCGGCAGGCGCTGGTGGACGGGCATGGCCTGGACAAGGGCCGCGTGCGCGCCTCCGCCTACTGGAAGCGCGGCGCCGTCGGCCACCACGAAACGCTGGGCGGCTAAGCCGTGTAGCGCTGGCGCAGTTCGCGCTTGAGCAGCTTGCCGCTCGGGTTCTTGGGCAGGCTGTCGCTGAACACCACGCGCTTCGGGCTCTTGAAGGCCGCCATGTGCTGGTTGCAGTGCGCGATCACCTCGGCCTCGGTGAGCGCCTGCCCGGCCTTGACCACGATCACCGCCGTCACGGCTTCCACCCACTTCGGGTCGGGCAGGCCGATCACCGCCACCTCGCTCACGGCCGGCAGGCGGTAGACCATTTCCTCCACCTCGCGGCTGGCCACGTTCTCGCCGCCGGTCTTGATCATGTCCTTCTTGCGGTCCACCACGGTGATGTAGCCCTCGTCGTCGATCATCGCGAGGTCGCCGCTGTGGAACCAGTCGCCGTCGAACGCGCTGCGTGTGCGCTCGGGGTCGTTGAAGTAGCCCAGCATGAGGTGGGGCGAGCGGTGCACGATCTCGCCGACCTCGCCCACGGCCACGTCGCGCATGTCGTCCGTGACCACGCGCGTTTCCACGTTGATCACCGCCTTGCCGCAGGAGCCGGGCTTGCGCAGCTGGTCGTCCGGGCCAAGCATGGTCGCCAGCGGCGCGATCTCGGTCTGGCCGTACAAGTTCCACAGCCGCACCGAAGGCAGGCGCGAGGCCAGTTCCTTGAGCACCTCCACCGGCATGATGGACGCGCCGTAGTAGCCCTTGGCCAGGCTCTGGAGCTTGGCCGCGTCGAACAGCGGCGAGCGCAGCAGCGCGATCCACACCGTGGGTGGCGCGAAGAAGCTGGTGATGCGGTACTTCTCGATCAGCGCGATCAGGTGGTCGGGCACCGGCTTGGCCGTGATCACGTTGCTGCTGCCGATGTAGACCGCCGGGCCGAAGAACACATCGAGTTGGGCGCAGTGGTAGAGCGGCAGCGCGTGCAGGGCGTGGTCGTCTTCGGCGATCTCGGCGTTGATCACGCAGCTCACGTACTGCCACAGCACCGCGTCGTGCGTGAGCATGGCGCCCTTGGGCGTCGACTCGGTGCCGCTGGTGTAGACGATCTGCGCGAGGTCGTGGCTGCCCAGCGTGACCTCGGGCAGCGGGTCGGTGCAGGCCGCGAGTTCGTCGAAGCGGTGCATGCCGGCCACCGGCTCGCTCGGGTCTTCCGAGGGCAGCCAGAGGTACTGCTGGACCTGGGTGTCCAGCGCCGCCGCCGCGCGCGCCAGCTCGGCCAGCCCGCTGTCCGTGGCCAGGGTGCGCGCCCCCGCGTGGCGCAGGATGTAGGCCACCTCGTCGGCCTTGAGCATGAAGTTGATCGGCACCATCACCGCGCCCCGGCGGGCCAGCGCGAAGCGCAGCGCGGCAAAGCCGTGCGAGTTGCGCGCCAGCACAGCCACCTTGTCGCCCTGGGCCACGCCGATGCGCGCCAGGCCCGCGGCGAGGCGGCTGACCAGGGCGTCGAACTCGGCGTAGGTCCACTGCGTGTCGCCGCAGACGACGGCGGACTTGGTGGGCAGGCGCTGCGCGGTGCGGCGCAGAGCGTCGGCGATGGTCTGGCGGCGGACCACGGGGTGCACGGAAGCGGTCATGGTTGTCTCCTGTCGGCGGAAAGGGCGCAACGGATTCTGACCGTTGCAGCGGCTGCATGCTGTCACATTTGCCGGTGGCCGCGCCCCCGCTGTGGCGAAGACCCACGGCTATCATGGCCCCATGAATCCCGTGAACGCCGCACACGACACCCTGGGCCGCTGGGGCCGGGGCCTGCGCGCGAGCTGGAACGCCTGGTGGCACACCCTGTTCGTGGGCGCGCAGATCCTGGTGCTGGCGCTGTCGCCGGCCAGCTACCGCGCGCCCACGCACCGCCAGGCGGTGCTCGGCAGCCTGTACCGCGCCACCGCGCCCTTGCTCACCTGGTTCCTGGTGCTCTCGGCGCTGGTGAGCCTGGTGCTGATCCGCATCGTGGTGGCCACGGCCTACAGCTACGGCCTGTCTCAGTACGCGCTGGAGGTGCTGGTGCGCACGCTGGTGCTCGAACTCATCCCGCTCTACGTGGCCATGTTCGTGGCGGTGCGTTACGCCATGCCGGGCGCGCAGGAGGTGCGCAAGCAGCTGGCGCTGCAGCAGCGCGAAGGCAGCCTGCCCGAGCGGCAGTCGCTGCTGGCAAACCAGTTGCTGCCGCGCGCGCTGGGCAGCATGTTCTCGGTGCTGCTGCTCGCGGGCCTGAGCTCGGTGGTGGCGCTGGTGCTGACCTACCTCACCGTCTACGGTTTCTCGCCCTGGGGCCTGCCGGGCTACACGCGCGCCGTGGGCGGCGTGTTCTCGCCGGCGGTCACGCTGATCTTCGGCCTCAAGACCGTGTTCTTCAGCCTCGCGGTGGCCGTGGTGCCGCTGGCCGGGGCGGCGCAGGCCGACCGCGACGGCCGCTACAGCCGGCGCAGCGACATGAGCGAGTTCGCCCGCCTGTTCTCGGTCGTGCTGCTGATCGAGGTGGTGTCGCTGGTCGGCAACTACTATTGACACCATGAACCCCACGCCCCCTCCGCCACCGCCGCCCGAAGCCCCGCCGGTGAAGAACCTGGAATTCAAGGCCGGGCTGCTGCTGATGCTCATGGCCGTGCTGCTGGTGGGCTCGGCGGCCTACATCCTGTTCGCGCGCGGCGTGCTCGAACCCACGCAGCGCCTGGTGCTGATCTCCGACGATTCCGAGGGCGTGGTCGTGGGCATGGACATGACCTTCGCCGGCTTCGCCATCGGCCGCGTGGCGCGCATCGAGCTGGGCGACGACGGCAACGCGCGCATCCTCATCGACGTGCCGCGCAAGGACGCGAAATGGCTGCGCACCTCCAGCATCTTCACCATGGAGCGGGGCCTGGTGGGCGGCACGCGCATCCGCGCCTACAGCGGCGTGCTCGAAGACCCCGCCTTGCCCGACGGCGCCGAGCGCACCGTGCTGCGCGGCGACACCGCCGCCGAGATTCCCAAGCTGGCCGCCAGCATGCGCGATGTGCTCGACAACCTCGCCGCGCTCACGGCCAGCGATGGCGCGGTGGCCGGCACCCTGGGTGGCGTGAAAGTGGCCACCGAGCGCCTCCAAGGGCCGCACGGCGGCCTGGGCGTGCTGATGGGCAACGACGAGGACGCGAAGAAGCTCGTCGCCACCATCGACCGCACCAATGCCTTGCTGCTGCGCGCCGACTCGCTGGCCCGGCGGCTGGACAGCCTGGCCGCCAATGCGGACCGCCAGGTGTTCGGCCAGGGCGCCGCGCCCGGCGAGGCCGGCCTGGTGGGCGACGCGCGCGCGACGGTGCAGCAGCTCAACGGCCTGCTGGCCGAGACGCGCACCAGCCTCAAGAAGGTGGACGCGGTGCTGGTGGAGGTGCAGGGCATCGCCGGCAACACGCGCGAGGCCACCAGCGACCTGGGCTACCTGCGCGGTGAGGTCGAGGCCAGTCTGCGCAAGGTGGACTCGATGATCAACGACATCAACCGCAAGTGGCCTTTCTCGAAGGACACAGAAATCAAGCTGCCATGAAGCTGCAAACCATTCTGATGGCGTGCGCCGTGGTGACCCTGACCGGTTGCGGCAGCAAGCCGCCCGTACCCGAATGGCAGTTGAATGCCAAGGACGGCACCGAGCGCGCGGCCGAGGCCTGGTTGCGCGGTGACTCGACCATCGAGTCGGCGGAGTTCGCGCGCGTTCGGCGTGAACTCACCAGCACCGGCCGGCCCGATCTGCTGGCGCGCGCCGAGCTGCTGCGCTGCGCCACGCGCGTGGCCGCGCTGGTGTTCGAGCCCTGCACCGGTTTCGAGGCGCTCGCGCAGGACGCGGCACCGGCCGAGCAGGCCTACGCGCGCTACCTCGCGGGCACCGCACAGCCGGCCGACGCCGCCCTGCTGCCCGAGGCGCAGCGCGCGCTCCTGAGCGCTGGCTCGCCCGACGCGGCCCTGGCCGCGGTGAAAGACCCCTTGTCGCGGCTGGTGGCCGCTGGCGTGCTGCTGCGCAGCGGCCGCGCCACACCGGCCGTGCTCACGCAGGCGGTGGACACCGCCTCGGCGCAGGGCTGGCGCCGGCCCCTCGGGGCCTGGCTCGGCCTGCAATTGCAACGCGCCCAGGCCGCAGGCGCATCGGAGGAGGCGGCGCGCCTGCAGCGGCGCATCGACCTCGTGTTGGGCACCGCCGCGCGCTGACGCGCGCCTGCGCGGGGCCCGTTCTTCCCCACCAGGAGAGTCCCCATGCAGCAAATGACCTTCACCACCACCATCAAGGCCCCGCGCGAGCTGGTGTGGAACACCATGCTCGACCCGGCCAGCTACCGCGAATGGACGCGCCCCTTCATGGAAGGCTCGTACTACGAAGGCTCGTGGGACGAGGGCGCCACCATCCGCTTTCTCTCGCCCAGCGGCGAAGGCATGGTGGCCACCATCGAGCGCAACCAGTTGCACGAGTTCATCTCGATCCGGCACCTGGGCTTCGTGGCCAACGGCAAGGACGACACCACCAGCGAGGCCGTGACCTCGTGGGCCCCGGCCCACGAGAACTACCGCTTCGAGGCCGTGGGTGGCGGCACGCAGCTCACCATCACGCAGGACATGCTGGAGGACTACGTGCCCATGATGGAGGCCGCGTGGCCCAAGGCGCTGGAGGCCCTGCGCGCCCTGTGCGAGGCCAAGGCCTAGGCCCTGGCCTCAGTCCACCTTGCCGATCTTCTGCACCACGGCCGCCATGGCCTTGGCGTCGCTCTGCACGAACTTGTCGAAGTCCGCCGCGTCCTGGAACTGGAACGAGGTGCCGGCGGTGGTCATCACCTGGACCGTCTTCGGGTCCTGCGCGGCCATGCGCGCGGCCTCGCGCAGCTTGTTCACCACCGCAGGCGGCGTGCCGGCCGGCACGAAGATGCCCGCCCACTGCGAGTAGTTGATGGGCACGCCGAGCTCCCGGAAGCTCGGCACATCGGGCAGCAGGGCCAGGCGGCCCTCGCCCCAGTGCGCGAGCGCGCGCAGCTTGCCGGCCTTGATCTGGCCCACCGCGCTGGCGGGGCCGGTGGCCACGGCGTCGACCTGGCCGCTGAGCATGCCCAGGATGGCCGGGCCCGCCCCGGTGTAGGGCACGTGCAGCATGTAGCTGCCGGTGGCCGCCTTGAGCTGCTCCATGGGCACGTGCATGGTGCCGTAGTTGCCCGATGAACCGAAGGTGATGCGGCCCGGGTTGGCCTTGGCGTGCGCGATGAACTCGGCGTACGTCTTCCAGGGGCTGTCGGCGCGCACCACCAGCACCGTGGGGTCGGCCGTCATGCGTGCCACGGGGATCAATTGCGAGAGTTCGAACATCGGGGCGCGGCCGAGGATCTTGTCGGCCTCGGGCAGCACCACGATGGAGGACAGCGCCATCAACACGTTGTAGCCATCGGGCGCGGCCTTGGCCACCTGCGCCATGCCGATGCCGCCGCCCGCGCCGGCGCGGTTGACCACCACCACCGACTGGTTGAGGTGGCGCGCCATGGCCTCGGCCACCGGGCGGCCCACCACGTCGGCCACGCCGCCGGGCGGGAAGGGCACGACCATGGTCACGGGTTTGCTGGGGTAGGCGTCCTGGGCCTGGGCCAGGCCCACGGTGGCGGCCAGCGCCAGTGCGAGGCTGCACAGCCGGAGTGCGGTTCGGTTCATTCTTGTCTCCTGTTGTTGTCGGTCGGTGAAAGCGCGGGGGCTCAGACGAAGCGGTTCTGCAGCGTGCCGATGCCGTCGATCTCGATGCGCACCACGTCGCCGCTTTTCAGGAAGGTGGGCGGCGTCATGCCCAGGCCCACGCCGGCCGGTGTGCCGGTGGCGATCACGTCGCCGGGGTAGAGCGTGATGCCGCGCGAGATGGTCTCGATCAGCGTGGGGATGTCGAAGATCAGGTCTTCGGTGCGGCCGTCCTGGCGCGGCTCGCCGTTGACCCAGCAGCGCACGCGCGTGTGCTGGCCGTCGAGTTCGTCGGCCGTCACGATCCACGGGCCCATGGGGCAGAAGGTGTCGAAGCTCTTGCCCATGTCCCACTGCTGGTGGCGCATCTGCACGTCGCGCGCGGTCACGTCGTTGACGATGGTGTAGCCGTAGATGTGCTTCATGGCGTCGGCCTTGGCGATGTTCTTGCCGCCGGTGCCGATGACCACGGCCAGCTCGGCCTCGTAGTCGATCTGGGGCGAGATGTCGTCGCCGGGCAGCACCACGTCGGCGCCGTCGGCGATCACGCATTCGGGCACCTTGGTGAAGACGATGGGCCAGACGGCGGGGTTGGCGTTGTTGTTCTTGAACACCGAGCCCTGCAGTTCCTTGGCGTGCTCGTGGTAGTTGCGGCCCACGCACCAGAGGTTGCGGCGGGGCAGGGGCAGCGGGGCGTCGAGCGTCACGTCGGCCAGCTTCAGCGCCGCGCCGGTGGTGGCGGGCAGGGGTTGGCCAGCGGCCGCGGCCTCGATCAGCGGCAGCACGCCGCGCTGGGCATCGGCGGGGTTCAGGGCGAGGGGGGTGACGGTCTGGCCGTCGGCCGAGACGAGGCCGACCTGGCGTTGGCCCTGGTGAACGAAAGTGGCGAGGCGCACGCAAACTCCTTGTTGAAAATCCAGATGAGATACCAAAAAATACCAATTGGTACCAGAACCATGATGGTAGGCGATGAGAGCGGTTTTGGACCTGGGGAAATCACCTAATTGGTATGGTGTTGCCTGATTGGTCTGTTTTGGTACATTCGTCACCCATGAGCATGTCAACGCCTTTGCGCGAATCGATCCTGGACCAGCTGCGTTCGGGCCATTGGCGCGCGGGTGACCGGCTGCCGACCGAGCGCGAGCTCTCGGAGCGGTTCGGCGTGAGCCGCACCACGGTGCGCAAGGCCTTGCTGGATCTGAAGCAGCAGGGCCTGATCGAGCAGACCGTGGGCAGTGGCACCTATGTGGCCGAGCAGGTGGGCGCGCGCCTGGGGCAGCGGGTGCAGCAGGACTCGTCGCAGCACACGAGCCCGGCGGAGCTGATGGAGGCGCGGCTGGCGATGGAGCCGGCGATCATCGACATGGCGATCCGCAACGCGAACCAGGCGGATTTGCAGCGCATGGAGGCTTGCTGTGTCAACGCGGAGGCGGCCGAGACGCTGGAGGCTTTCGAGCATTGGGACGCTGAGTTGCACCAGGCGATCGCGGATGCGGCGCACAACAGTTTCGTGGCGAATGTGTTCACGTTGATGAAGACGGTGCGGGCGCAGGGGGACTGGGGGCAGCTCAAGAAGAAGAGCGTGACTTCGGAGCGCCGGTTGGCCTATCAGGCCGAGCACCGCGCGATCGTGGGGGCGCTGCGGGATCGGGATGCGGTGCGGGCGCGTGAGTTGACCTTGGCGCATCTGCTGCATGTGCGGCAGAACCTTTTGGGGTACTGAGCCTTTCGCTTTTCTGCCTCGCGGGATCGACCACCCGGGCGCTCTGCTCCGCGGGTGTCCCCCGAACCGGCTTCGCCGGTTCTCCTCCTTTACCCCGCTGCGCAGAACGCCCGGGTGGTCGATCCGAAGCGATGCTGGCGCATCAAACGGTTGTATGCCTGCATGGTGGCAAGGCCCCAGGGGTGGGTGATTGGCGCAGCGAAGTAAAGGAGGAGGCGGCACCAGCCGCCGGGGGACATTCGCGGAGCCGATCGCCCGCCCCTGGGGCCCCGCAGACCAAGGAGGTGAGAAAACTAAGGCATCCCCCCCAACACCCCCAAAGCAAAGGGAAGACTCACGATGCCCAACAAAGTGGACAACGTGACCAACCCCGCCACATAAGGCCCGTTGTAGCCCATGCGCGCCGCCAGCACATAACAGCTCGACGCGGTCGGCACCGCGGAGAACATCAGCAACACGGTCGTCTGCGTCGGGTCCAGGCGGAACAGCTTCGCCAGACCAAAAGCCAGCAAGGGCATGCCCAGGTGCTTGCAGGCCAACACCAGCCCACCCAACAGCTTGGCCGAGGCCAGCATGCCGAACTGCATGCCGGCGCCCGCCGCCAGCAGGCCCAAGGCCAGCGACGCCTGGCCGATGCGGTTCACCGTCGGCTCCAGCCAGAACGGAATCGAGAAGCCCAATAGGTTCGCGACCAGGCCAGAGACCGTGCCGATGATCAGCGGATTGCGCAGCAGCTCGCGCCCAAAACCCTTGTTCGCGTGGCGCGCCATCGGCCAGACCGCGCCCACGTTGAACAGCGGCACACACACACCGATCAGCACCGCGATCATCAGCAGCCCTTGCGGGCCGGCCACCTTGTCGGCCAGGGCCAGGGCAATGAAGGAATTGAAACGGAAACCCACCTGCGCGCTCGCGGCGTGCAGGCGCACGTCCAGCTTCGGTCCCAGCCAGGGCCAGTGCGGCAGCGAATAACTCAGCGCGATGCCCAGCAGACCCATCGTCACGCCCGCGCCCATCAGGCTGGAGGCCGCGCCCAGGTCCAGCGGGCTCTTCACGATCGAGTGGAACAGCAGGACCGGGAACAGGAAGTAATACACCAGGCTCTCGACCTGCTCCCACACCTTGCGGTTGAGCGCGGTGAAGCGGCAGACGAGGTACCCGCAAAGAATCAGCGAGAAATCGGGGAAGAGAAGCTGGGCGAAATTCACCGCCAGAGCATAGCCGCAGGCCGGTGCCGTTTCCGGGTTAATACGTATGTAGTCTCCCCATGTTCACTTCGGGCCACCCCGTCTAAAGTGCGGGGCTGGTCAGGGTGGACCGGGCGGTTAGCATGGGCACCACCCTGGAATTTTTCGATGTTTCAACGTCAAGGAGTACACGTCATGGTTTCTCGTCGTCAGATGGTTGCGATCGGTCTGGCCACCGCCTCGGTGGCCGTGGCGGGCAGCGCCTGGGCACAGGCCTACCCCAACAAGATCATCAAGTTGCAAGTGCCCTTCGCACCGGGCGGCACGACGGACATCATCGCGCGCGTCATGTCCGAGTCCCTGGGCAAGGCCCTGGGCCAGAGCATGGTGGTCGAGAACAAGGCCGGTGGCGGTGGGGTGGTCGGTGCCACCGAGCTGGCCCGCACGCCCGCCGACGGCTACATCCTGGGCATGGCCACGGTGTCCACCACCGCCGCCAACCCGGCGATCAACGACAAGATCCCGTACAACACGCTCACGGACTTCACGCCCATCATCAACATCGCCGCCACGCCCAACGTGATCGCGGTGCACCCCAGCTTCCCGGCCAAGGACTACAAGTCCTTCGTCGCCGAACTCAAGAAGAACCCCGGCAAGTACAGCTACTCCAGCTCGGGCACCGGCGGCATCGGCCACCTGCAGACCGAGCTGTTCAAGAGCCTGACCAACACCTTCATCACGCACATTCCGTACCGCGGCGCGGGCCCGGCGCTCAACGACACCGTGGGCGGCACCGTGCCCATCATCTTCGACAACCTGCCCTCGGCACTGCCCTTCATCAAGTCGGGTCGCCTGGTGGCCATCGTGGTGGCCGCGCCGCAGCGCCTGGCCGTGCTGCCCGATGTGCCGACCTTCAAGGAAGTGGGCCTGGAGCCGGTGAACCGCATGGCCTACTACGGCCTGATCGGGCCGAAGGGCCTGCCGCAGGAGGTGGTGGACAAGGTCTACAACGCGACCAAGCAGGCCCTGACCGACCCGGCCGTGAAGAAGCGCATCGAGGACACCGGCTCGCTGGTCGTGGGCAACACGCCGGCCGAGTTCACCGCGCAGATCAAGGCCGAGTTCGAGGTCTACAAGGAAGTGGTCGCCAAGCAGAAGCTCAAGCTGGAGTGATGGACCAGGCCCTGGCATCGGCCAGCGAAGGCATCGCCGGGGCCTTCATCGACAGTCTCTGGCTGGAGGAAGGCCTCTCGCGCAACACGCTCGACGCCTACCGGCGCGACCTCGTGCTGCTCGGCCAGTGGCTGGCCGGGCGCGGCAAGACCCTGCCCGAGACCAGCGAGGCCGACCTCAACGCTTACTTCAGCGACCGCCACGCCGAAACCCGCGCCACCACCGCCAACCGGCGGCTCACGGTGTTCAAGCGCTATTTCCGCTGGGCGCTGCGCGAGCGTGCCATCCAGGCCGATCCCACGCTGCGCCTGGTGCCGGCGCGCCAGCCGCTGCGCGTGCCCAAGACCATGTCCGAGGCCCAGGTGGAGGCGCTGCTGAACGCGCCCGACGTGGGCACGCCCCTGGGTCTGCGCGACCGCTGCATGCTCGAACTCATCTACGCCAGCGGCCTGCGCGTGAGCGAGCTGGTCACGCTCAAGACCTGGCACGTGGGCATGAACGAGCACGTGCTGCGCATCACCGGCAAGGGCAACAAGGAGCGCCTGGTGCCCTTCGGCCAGCTGGCGGGGCAATGGTTGCAGCGCTACCTGGGCCAGGCGCGCGGCGAGATCCTCCACGGCCAGCAGAGCGAAGACCTGTTCGTTACCTCGCGCGGCTCGCGCGCGGGCGAGGCCATGACACGCGCGATGTTCTGGCACCTGGTGAAGAAGTACGCGCTGCAGGCCGGCATCACCTCGCCGCTGTCGCCCCACACGCTGCGCCACGCCTTTGCCACCCATTTGCTCAACCACGGCGCCGACCTGCGCGCGGTGCAGATGCTGCTCGGCCACGCCGACATCTCCACCACCACGATCTACACCCATGTGGCCCGCGAGCGCCTCAAGAGCATCGTGGCGCAGCACCACCCACGCGGTTGAAGTTCAAAGCGGCTTGAGCACCAGGCCGACCACCAGCCCATTGCGGGTGACGGTGATGGGGCCGGGCTGCATGCCCATGGCGTCCACGGCCGCCAGGTCTTTCGCGGTCAGCTCGTGCAGCACCACCTCACGCAGCGACTGGTCCGCCAGCACGGGCGCGTAGGTGTTGAGCATCTCCACCACCTTGGGCTGCAGGGTGGGGAAGTCGAGCCGGGCCAGCCGCAGCTGGTGGGCGCGCAGGGTGCGGTCGCTGGCTTCGTAGCGCAGGCCGAACTCCACGTCGAAACGGCCCTGGTGTGCCCGGTTGAGCGCCGGGCCGGCGGCCTCCACGGCCATCTCGGCGCGCAGGCGGTTCTGCTCGGGCAGCAGCCGCAGGCGCGGGGTCTGCAGGTCCAGGTTGAGCAGGCCTTGCACCGGGTAGCGGCGGGGGAAGCGCTGCGCCACCGCCTGTTGCATCTGCTCGAGCGAGACCGGGTAGCCCGCTGGCTGGTCGGGCCGGTCTTCGGTGTCGGCCGCCAGGCCCAGGGCCGGGCCGCCGAGCGCCAGGGAGAGAAGAAGGGTTCTGCGTCGCATGGGTACCGGTTCGAGCCCGAGGGGCGCCGCAGGTTCAGGGCAAGTCGTCTCTATTTGTAGAAGGCTTCCACCGTGCCCTTGAGCTGGATCAGCAGCGGGTTGCCCTTGCGGTCCAGGGTCTTGCCCGAAGGCACCTTCACCCAGCCGGCGCTGATGCAGTACTCGGTCACGTCGAAGCGTTCCTTGCCGTTGAAGCGGATGCCGATGTCGTGTTCGAACACGGCGGCCACGTGGTGCGGGCTGCGCGGGTCGATGGACAGGTGGTCGGGCAGGGGAGGGCGGTTGGGGGTGGAAGCGGTTGCGTCGTTCATGGGGGAGATTGTCGGTCAACCGCCCAGGCCGGCAAAGACGTTCTGCACGTCCTCGTTCGCGTCCAGCGCGGCGAGGAAGGCCTCCACCTCTTCCAGGTGCTCGGCGCTCAGGCTGGCCGGGTCGATCGGGTTCTTCGGCTTGTAGCCCAGCTTGGACGACAGCACCGTGAAGCCCTGCGCCGGCAGGGCGCGGCTCACCAGGTCCAGGTCGGTCGGGTCGGTCAGGAACACCGTCACGCCTTCGTCGTGGCCGGGGTGGAAGTCCTGCGCGCCGGCCTCGATGGCGGCCACTTCGGGGTCGGCGTCCTTGCGGGTGGCTTCGGCTTCGATCATGCCCACGTGGTCGAAGTCCCAGGCCACCGTGCCCGAGCTGCCCAGTTGGCCCTTGCGGAACAGCACCCGCATTTCCGAGGCCGCGCGGTTCACGTTGTCGGTGAGGCATTCCACCATCACCGGCACGCGGTGCGGTGCGAAGCCTTCGTAGACCACGTGTTCGTAGTGCACGGCCTCGCCCGTGAGGCCGGCGCCTTTCTTGATCGCGCGGTCCAGCGTGTCCTTGGGCATGGACACCTTGCGCGCCTGATCCATCACCAACCGCAATCGCGCGTTGGAGGCCGGGTCGGTGCCGTGTCGGGCGGCGATCACGATGTCCTTGACCAGCTTGCCGAAGAGCCGCCCCTTGGCGTTCGCCGCGAGGTCCTTGTGTTTGGCTTTCCACTGTGCGCCCATGGCGTGTTCCTTTGGTGATGGTGGCGGTAATGGGCGAGCTTAGCGGCTGGCCGATGGGGTTGGGGTGCGTTCGAAGCGGTAGAACAGGTTGGGTTCGGACAGCACGTAGATCGCGTTGTCGGGGCCGACGGCCAGGCCCTCGGGCTGGGGCACCTTGCGCTGGAGCCCATTAAACCCCCGCCAGAGCGGCAGCATGCTGATGGGCTGACCGTCGGGCGCGTACTCCACCACCAGGGCCGATTCGTCGCTGAGCAGCAGCAGGTGGCCGGTGGGTTCGTGCAGGGTGAGGGACGACAGGTCGCTCATGAACAGCGAGGCCGCGCTGGACGACTTCCATTCGCTGATGTCGATGTTGAAACCGGTGGAGGCATTGAACACGTCCAGCCCGCGGATGACCAGCACGCGCAGGGGCAGCTTTTCCTTCACCACGAACAGGCGGTCCTGCACGCTGTCCCAGGACACTCCCTCGAAGCTGCTGTTGTGCACGCTGTCGATGCGGATGCCCAGGCTGGACTTGCCGGTGACCGAGACGCGCGAGGTCTGTGGCCCGATCTGCACCCAGTACATGCTGTGGCTGTCCTCGTCGGAGATCACGTAGGTGTCGCCCTGGACGTAGGTGATGCCCTCGGGGTCTTTCGCGCCCTCGAGTTCGATGATGCGCAGCAGCCGCCCGTCGGTCGTGAGCTCGGCGATCTGCGGCGGGCGGTTGATCACCGTGAACAGGGTGCCGGTCTCCGAGTTGAAGGTGAGCCCCGAGGCGTTGCGCGACAGGCCTTCGATGGGAGCGCCTTCCACCGCCACCTGGTAGCCCGGCAGCCAGAGGGGGGAGCCTTCCCATTGCGCCGCGTTGATGGAGGTGCTGAGCCAGTAGTAGCCCAGGGCCAGCACCTTGAAATACCAGATGCACAGGAAACCGATGCCGGCCAGTGCGGTCCAGAGACAGGGTTTGCAGATTTTTACGCGAGCCATCGCACAGAGTTTAGTGGGCGGCCCCGGTAGCATGTCCTCTCCGTTTCACCCTTTCAAGCACAGGAGCGCACCATGGAACTGCACCGAGGCCGCCTGATCGACCACATCCAGCTCGTCGTCAAGGACCTGCCCTCCAGCCAGGCCTTTTACGAAGCCGTTTTCAAGGCGCTGAAGGTGCCGATGAGCGGCAAGGGAGACAACTACTTCTGGGCCGACGAGCTGTTCGTCTCCACCGCCGACAGCGAGGCCGCGGACGGCCAGCTCACCGGCCGGCACCACCTGGCCTTCCAGGCGCAGGACCGGGCCATGGTCGATGCGTTCCACCAGGCCGCGCTGGCCGCCGGTGGCAAGGACCACGGCGCACCGGGCGAGCGCAAGTACCACCCGGGCTACTACGCGGCTTTCGTCATCGACCCGGACGGCAACAACATCGAGGCCGTGTACCACGGCGAAGCCAAGCGCAGCGCGCCTTCGGTGAAGGTCACGTTCTAGCCATCCGGCGCCTTCAGGGCGCGCTCAGGGCGCCCGGTCGCGCACGTGCACGATGGCCTCGGCGCGGGTGCGCACGCCCAGCTTGTCGAAGATGCTCGACACCTGGTTGCGCACCGTCTTCTCGCGCTTGCTCAGGCGCAAGGCGATGGCCGCGTTGTCCAGGCCCAGGGCCACGAGGCGCAGCACCTCGCGCTCGGCCGGTGTGAGCGCCGCGTCTTCAACGCCTTCATCGGTGCCGGCCGGCGCGGTGCCGAGGAAGCCGCGCAGTTCGAGCAGGAAGCCGGCCCACGCCGGCTCGGTGTCCAGCAGCACGTGGTTGTCGCTCTCCAGCGGCACGAAGCGCGCGCCCGGGATCAGCGCCGCCAGCCGCAGCCCTTCGGTGAAGGGCACGCGCGCGTCGCCCCGCGCGTGCAGCACCAGGGTGGGCACCTGCAGCTGGCGCGCCAGCTCGGTCACGTCGACGCGGTGGAAGGCGTCGAGCGTGCGCGCGGCGTTCTCGGGGCTGGCGGTCAGGCGCTCGAGCTCGTTCCACCACTGGTGCTGCGCTGGTGTGCCGCCGGGGATGAACTGGTTGGTGAACACCTGGCGGAAGGCCGCGTTGTCGCGCCCCCAGCCCAGGCGGATCAGGTTGACCAGGGTCTCGGCTTCGAGCCGCTCGGCGTCGCTGGTGGCGCGTTGCAGCGCGCCGCGCGCATAGGCGCCGTGCAGCACCAGGTGCGAGACCTTGTCGGGGTGGCGCACCGCGTAGGCCACGGCCACCGCGCCGCCTTGCGACATGCCGATCAGCGGAAAGCGGCGCAGGCCCAGGCTGTCCACCACGGCTTCGAGGTCGCCCACCCAGGCGTCGAGCGAGAAGTCGGCCACCACGCTGTCGGACAGGCCGCAACCGCGCTGGTCGTAGCGGATGTAGTGGTGGTCGCGCCCGAGTTCGGCCAGCCAGGGCCGCCACACAGGGCTGTGCAGGTCGTGCTCGACGTGGCTCAGCCAGTGCGCGGCGCGCAGCAGGGGCGGCCCGCTGCCGAGCGAGGCGATGGCGATGCGCGTGCCGTCGGCCGCGGTGCAGAAGCGCAGGCTCTGACGCAGGTTCGGGGGCGGGCGCTGGGCAGCGGGCATGCGCCATTCTCTCGCCGCCTGGGCCGTCTGTCCCAGGCTTCGGCCCCCGCGCCGGCAGAAACGGGACAAGCGCCTCATGCGCCCGCGCGTGCGCTCGGGAATCCTTGCGGTCACGTCGACAGGACGGATGCCCACCGAAAGGACCCACCATGCAAACCCATGCCACCACCCTGGACACCCCGCGCTACGCCAAGACCATCGAAGTTTCCAAACGCGTGCGCTGGGACATCGACCGCGACGTGATCCGCGGCCGCCGCTTCGACCTGGCCCACACCTTTCTGCCCGACGGGCTGTCGCTGGCCGACGAGCTGACTTTCCTGAGCCCGTCCGAGCACCGCTTCCTGAGCCAGGTGCAGGGCCGCACCTACGCCCACATGTTCGGCCTGGTCGAGCGCTTCATCGGCGCGAAGATGCTGGAGCAGAGCCGCGACCACTGGCTGGGCGACCAGACCGCCCTGGAAGCCATCGTGCGCTTCACCGACGAGGAGCTGAAGCACCAGGAACTGTTCCGCCGCATCGAGCAGCTCGTGGCCGAGCGCATGCCGGCGGGCTACCGCTTCGACGTGTCGCCCAACGACGTGGCCAGCTTCGTGCTGGGCAAATGCACCTGGGCCGTGCTGGCGCTGACCTGCCACATCGAGCTGTTCTCCCAGGCGCACTACCGCGCCAGCATCGAGGGCGCCACGGACCTCTCGCCGCTGTTCAAGGACGTGTTCCTGTTCCACTGGCGGGAAGAGTCCCAGCACGCCATCATCGACGAGCTGGAGTGGGCGCGCGAAGACGCCCGGCTGAACGAGGCCGAGCGCGACGTGGCGGTGGACGACCTGATCGCGCTGGTGGGTGGCGTGGATGGCATCCTGCAGATGCAGGCCGCTGCCGATGCGGCCTACTTCCTGGCCGTCACCGGCATCGCTGGCGACGGCGATCGCGCCGAGGCGGTGAAGGCCACGGTGCTCAAGGCCTACCGCTGGCAATACATCGTCTCGGGCGCGCTGGAGCCGCGCTTCCAGAAGCTGCTGGGCGAGCACGTCAACGCGGCGCAGATGGCGCTCATCCAGGCCGCGCTGGCACCGTTGAGTGGTGCGGTGCCGGCGCGCGCAGATGCTCGAGGCCGTGTGCCACAGTGAGGCCAAGCGCGGCGCGCCGTCGGTGAAGGTCACGTTCTAGACGCGCTGCCCGTGTGGCGGCGACACTGAACTGCCATCACCGCCAGCTCCGCGCCCAGATCACCGAGTTCGGCGATCAGCCAGCCCAGTGCCTCAATGGCGTCCGAGTCCACCGAGCCGTCCTCGATCTGCGGCGCCGACGTGGCCAGCAGATGGCCGATGGCGCCGATGCCCATGTGCAGCGCGCTGGCAATGCATGACGCGTTCTGCCCAGTCGCGGCGACGATCGCCCTGTCCGAGTTGGCGTAGTCGACGTTGCCTTGACCGTCCGTGTGAAGGCGGGGCAACTGGCGAAGCAGATCGCGCATGGGGCGAACGGTTGCGTTGATGTCGGTCCGCGCGGTTGTGTGGTCTTCGGGCAAGGAGGCCTTCTTTCGCATGCCGGAAAGTGTGGGCCGGCTGGGTTCGCCAGTCCATAGACGTTGAATCTATATCGCCGATCCGTGCCTCGGGGCCTGATGCCCTGATCGCGCCGCTCAGTCCTCCAGCACGCGAACCTTCACGCTCTTGCCCTTGATGAGTCGCCGGCCAAGCTCTTCACACGCTGCGCTGATCAAGCGGCCGAGGGCTTCTTCTCGATGGGGTTGGCGGTGAGCCCCTCGGCCGGATACGCCCGCATGAATTCGCGCGCTTTCTCCGGATGGGCCGCGCTCAGCCAGGCGCCATACGAACCTTCGTTCAAGATCGCCAACATGCGCTTTTCGCTGCCCGGTTGCCCGTAACGGTGCATCAGCGCGTGGCTGTTGGCGTTCACCGTGAGCAGGCAGAAACTGACGATCACCTCGCCGTCCGCGCCGGTCCAGCGCTCCCACAGACCAGCCACGCCCATGGGTTTGCCGTCCACCCGCGCGACACGCGTGGGCACGGCCTTGCCGCTGCGCAAGTCGTCTTCCTGAAACGCCATCATGGGCACGATGCAACGCTGCGCACCCAGCCAGGCGCCGCGAAAGTTGTTGGACGTGCTCGCGGTCTCCGAGCGTGCGTTGACCAGCTTGGTCGAACGCAGTTTGGCGTCGGAAGCGGATTTCACCCAGGGCGGGACCAGGCCGAACTGCCCCACGACGAGCTCGTGCTCGATCACGCCTGGGTACGGATGTTCGGCCCCTTCGACCGAAGGCGGTGCCGGTTGGTTGCGGATGAACACGCCGGGGCGGCGGGGCCAAACCTGGCGGCCCACCGCGGTGTCGCTGGGCGCGTCGACGTCAAAAATATCCCGGTACAGGTGGTCGGGACGCAGGCATTCGTATTGGGAGCTCATGGCGAGGATGGTAGGCCAAGCGCTTCGGCGTTTTTTCGGTGTGCGCGGGTGATGAGGCCTCGCTGGTGGTCCACGACCCACAAAAGCAGCTGACAGGCGCCACGTCCTGCAAGAGAGGCCTGACCACTGGCTCGGGCGGACGGTTTCGCCGCCCGCTGAGATGTTCAGCGAATGTGTTGCATCGACCGGTTGAATCCGCCGCCCAAAGCAGACCTACTCAGAGCGAGCGGACGCGCACGGTCAGCTATCGACGTTGCTCGCGCCAGAACGAAAGCGTTGACTCCAGACTTTTCTGCGCTCTGCCTGGCGCCATGTCAGTCCTCCAGCACGCGAACCTTCACACCCTTGCCCTTGATGCGCCCGGCGTTGAGCCGGCTCGCGGCCTGCTGGGCGATGTCGCGGTTCACCGCGACGTAGGTGGACCACTCGTTCACGTTGATCTTGCCTACCTGCTCGCGGGTGTAGCCCAGGTCGGCGGTGAGCGCGCCCAGCACGTCCCCGGGGCGGATCTTCTCCTTGCGCCCGCCCTGGATGTGCAGCGTGACCATGGGCGGCACCAGCGGGTCCTTGCTGGCGGGCTGAAGCTCGCTCAGCGGGTGCCATGAAGATTCGCGGCCTTGCAGGTGTTCGATCTTGCCGACGCTGCCCATCTCGTCGAGGCTGGCGAGGTTCAGGGCCAGGCCGCTTTCGCCCGCGCGGCCGGTGCGGCCGATGCGGTGAATGTGCACCTCGGGGTCGGGTGTCACGTCCACGTTGATCACGGCGGCCAGGCTGGCAATGTCCAGCCCGCGCGCGGCCACGTCGGTGGCCACCAGCACGGAGCAACTGCGGTTGGCGAAGCGCACCAGCACCTGGTCGCGCTCGCGCTGCTCCAGTTCGCCGAACAGCGCCAGCGCGCTGATGCCCTGGGCCTGCAGCACGGCCACGAGGTCGCGGCACTGCGCCTTGGTGTTGCAGAAGGCGAGCGTGCTGGCCGGGCGGAAGTGGAAGAGCAGTTTGCCCACCGCGTCGAGCCGCTCGTTCTCGGTCACTTCGTACCAGCGCTGCTCGATCTGCGCGCCCGCATGCTGGGCTTCCACCTTCACGGTGAGCGGCTCGCGCATGAACTGCGCGCTGAGCTTGGCGATGCCTTCGGGGTAGGTGGCGGAAAACAGCAGGGTCTGGCGCGCCTTGGGGCATTGTTTGGCGACGGTCACGATGTCGTCGAAGAAGCCCATGTCGAGCATGCGGTCGGCTTCGTCCAGCACCAGGGTGTTGAGCGCGTCGAGCTGCAGGCTGCCGCGCTCCAGGTGGTCCATGATGCGGCCGGGCGTGCCGACCACGATGTGCGCGCCGTGCTCCAGCGTGGCGAGCTGCCCGCGCAGCGGCACGCCGCCGCAGAGGGTGACGACCTTGATGTTGTCTTCGGCGCGCGCGAGGCGGCGGATCTCGGTGGTCACCTGGTCGGCCAGCTCGCGCGTGGGGCACAGCACCAGGGTCTGCACCGCGAAGCGGCGCGGGTTGAGGTTGGCCAGCAGGGTGAGGGCGAAGGCGGCGGTCTTGCCGCTGCCGGTCTTGGCCTGGGCGATGAGGTCCTTGCCGAGCAGGGCGGGTGGCAGGGCGGCGGCCTGGATGGGCGTCATGGCCGTGTAGCCCAGCTGCTCCAGGTTGGCGAGCATGGCGGGGGAGAGCGGCAGGGCGCTGAAGGCGGTCGAGGGTGCGGAAGTCATCCCGAATTATCCGGGATCGCCCCGTAGAATCCGCCGCACCACCGGCCGCACCGGCGCCGGCAGGGAGTGAATCGCATGTTTCTGGAGCAAGGGCGCACCACCAGCGCCGATTTCCCGGCGGCGCCGGGCGCGCCACCGCGTGTCCTGGTGCTGGGGGCCAATGGCTTCATCGGCCGCCATGTGGTGCAGGCCTTGCTCGCCCAGGGCATGGCGGTGGTGGGGGTGCGCCGCGCGGCCCCTGCAACGGGCGCGGGCGAGTCCGGGGGCGTCACCTGGAAGCACCTGCAACTGCACACGCTGCGGGAGCCCGGCGCCTGGCGCGAGCACCTGCAAGGCATGGATGTCGTCATCAACTGCGTGGGCATCCTGCGCCAGCGGGTGGGCGAGCGCTACGAGGAGGTGCACCACCTCATGCCCAAGGCGCTGGCCGCCGCGTGCGCGGCCTCGGGCGTGCGCCTGATCCACACCTCCGCGCTGGGTCTGCACGAAGGGGCGAAGAGCCGCTTCCTGTCGAGCAAGCTCAAAGGCGAGCAGGCCATCCAGGCCAGCGGCGCGGACCACTGCATCGTGCGCCCTTCGCTGATCGACGGCTTGGGCGGCTTTGGCGCCAGCTGGCTGCGCATGCTGGCGAGCTGGCCGGTGCATTTCGTGCCGCGCGGCGCCACTGGCCGCATCGCCGCGCTGCAGGCGACCGACCTGGGCGAGGCCTATGCCGTGTTGGCGCGCCTGCCCACGCTGGCCCAGCAGCGCGAGGCCAACCTGGGCGGTGAACGCCTGTTCGCCTACCGGCATTACCTGCAGGTGTTGCGCGGCGTGGAGCATGCCGAGCAACCGGTGAAACCGGCGCTGCAGGTCCTGCTGCCGGACTGGGTGAGCCGCATGGGCGCCCACCTGTGCGATGTGTTCCGCTTCAGCCCGTTCAGCTATGGCCACTGGATCCTGCTGCAGCGCGACAACATGCCGGTGCCCAATGCGCTGCCGCAGCTGCTGGGCCGCGCGCCTGCGCCGGTGACGCACCGGCGCACCGCCCTGCGGGACGACTTCCGCCTCTCTTGATTGACGCCTGTCAGGGGCCGAGCAGCGCGTCCAGCTCGGGCCGGCTGAACCCGGCCGCCAGCCGCGCCGCGTCGTTGAAGGGCGGCTTCAGGCGCGGCGCCGAATGCTCGCGCGCCAGGCGGCGGTAGTGGCCCAGGGGCTCGATGCCCTGTTGCGCGCACAGCCAGCCGTACCAGCGGTTGCCCACCGCCACGTGGCCGATCTCGTCGCGCAGGATCACGTCCAGGATCTCCACCGCGCGCAGCGCGGCCGGTGTGCCCACCTTGCGCAGGCGCGCCTGCATGGGCGGCGTGGCGTCCAGGCCCCGGGCTTCCAGGGTGCGGGGCACCAGCGCCATGCGGGCGGTCACGTCGCCCTGGGTCCGCACGCACATCTCCCACAGGCTGCCATGCGCCGCGAATTCACCGTAGTGGTGACCTAGGCTCTGCAGGTGGGTCTGCAGCAGGCTGAAATGGATGGCCTCTTCGTGCGCCACGCGCAGCCAGTCGGTGTAGAAATCGGGTGGCATGCCGGGGAAGCGCCACACCGCGTCGAGCGCGAGGTTGATCGCGTTGAACTCGATGTGGGTCACGGCGTGCAGCAGCATGGCCAGGCCCGGTGGCGTGAAGGGCGAGCGCTGGGGCACGTCCACGGGGGGCAGCAGCACGGGCTGCTCAGGGCGGCCGGGCAGGGAGGCACCCAGGGCTGGTGTGAGGTGCTCGGTGATGTCCAGCACGGTCTGGCCGGCCTGCCAGGCCTCGAACAGCGCATGGGTGGCTGCCACCTTGAGGCCGGGGTCGGTGAGGCACAGGGCGTTCAGGGCCTGCGCGCGCAGGGAGACCGGGGACGGTGGCGACAGGGGCGCGGGGGCTTGCATCCCTACAATTCTAGGTTTCAGGAACGACGGAGACTTCCCCCATGGCGATTTACGAACTCGATGGTGTCGCACCCCGCATGGCCGACTCGGCCTGGGTGGCCGACAGCGCGCAGGTGATGGGCAACGTGGTGCTGGGCGAAAACAGCAGCGTGTGGTTCGGGGCGGTGCTGCGGGGCGACACCGAGACCATCACGCTCGGCGAGGGCAGCAACATCCAGGACGGCAGCGTGATGCACGCCGACGTGGGTTTCCCGCTGAGCGTGGGCAAGCACGTGACCGTGGGCCACCAGGTGATGCTGCACGGCTGCACCATCGGCGACGAATCGCTCATCGGCATTGGTGCCACGGTGCTCAACGGCGCGAAGATCGGCAGAAACTGCCTGGTGGGCGCGGGTTCGCTGGTCACCGAGGGCAAGGAATTCCCCGATGGCAGCATGATCATCGGCAGCCCGGCGAAGGTGGTGAAGTCGCTCACGCCCGAGCAGATCGAGGGCCTGCGCCGCAGCGCCGGGCATTACATCGAGAACGCCGAGCGCTACCGCCAGGGCTTGAAAAAGATCGCCTGACCCCGACCTGTTCCCCTTCGATTTTTTTTGATTTGACCCTGAAAGCCCTGCGTGTCCGAACTCCACAAATTCGTCTTTGAAGGCCTGCCGGTGCGCGGCATGCTCGTGCGCCTGACCGACGCATGGCAGGAAATCCTGCAGCGCCACCGAGACGCCGGGGGCTACCCCGCGGCGGTCACCGAGCTGCTGGGCGAGATGACGGCGGCGGCCACGCTGATGCAGGCCAACATCAAGTTCAACGGCGCGCTGATCATGCAGATCATGGGCGACGGGCCGGTGAAGCTGGCCGTGGCCGAGGTGCAGCCCGACCTGAGCCTGCGCGCCACCGCCACCGTGGTGGGCGAGGTGGCGGCCGATGCGCCGCTGTCGCACATGGTCAACGTCACCAACCAGGGCCGCTGCGCCATCACGCTCGACCCCAAGGACCGCCTGCCGGGCCAGCAGCCCTACCAGGGCGTGGTGCCGCTGTTCGGCGACCGGCGCGAGAAGCTCGAAAAGCTCAGCGAGGTGATCGAGCACTACATGCTGCAGAGCGAGCAGCTCGACACGCGCCTGGTGCTCGCGGCCGACGACAAGATGGCCGCCGGCCTGCTGATCCAGCGCCTGCCGCTGCAGGGGGTGGACAACCTCGCGGGTCAGTCGGGCGCGCGCGACGAGGACCAGATCGGCGTGAACGAGGACTACAACCGCATCGCGATCCTGGCTTCCAGCCTCAAGCGCGAGGAGCTGCTGAGCCTGGACGCCGACACCATCCTGCGCCGCCTGTTCTGGGAAGAGGACGTGCGCCGCTTCGAACCGCTCACCGGCGAGCAGGGCCCGCGTTTTGCCTGCACCTGCTCGCGCGAGCGCGTGGGCAGCATGCTGCGCAGCCTGGGGCGCGACGAGGTGGAATCCATCCTCGCCGAGCAGGGCCAGGTGGAGGTGGGTTGCGAGTTCTGCGGCGCCCAGTACCGCTTCGATCCGGTGGACGCCGCTCAAGTCTTCCTGCAACCGGCCCAGCAAGCGCCGGCCAGCGACCAGAAACATTGACCCCCCCGCAGCGCTGCGCGCTACCCCCCCAGGGGGCAACACCTGCGGCCTGGCAAAGCCAGTTCCGCGGTGTTCTGGCCTGGGAACTCCCCCTCTAAGCGTTGCGTGACAGCAGGCCGGTGAACAGCCGGTGCTCGCAGTCGGGGTCGCTGCAGTTGTCGCATGACCAGGGCCGCAGGCCGTTGGCGAGGGCGGGGTCTTCCTTCACCAGCGGCCGGCCCAGCGCCGTGCCCACGGCGCGCAGGGCTTGTTGCAGGCGCGCGTCGCCTTGCCCGTACACCGTCTGGAAGGCGATGCCCGCGCCCTGCAACTCGTGGCGCAGCAGGCTGTCGGTGGCGTCGCGCACGGCCGGGCTGTCGCGGAACAGGCCGTCGGGCGTCCAGGGCAGGTCCAGGCCCATGAGCAGGGTGAGGTCGCAGGTCCGCTGTGCGGCGAGCGAGGGCGCGAGCAGGGTGTCGTCCTGGAAGTAGAGCGCGCTGTAGGCCGCGACCATCAGGGCCGTGGTGTCGGCGATCACCATGTCCACACCGGGTGCGTGCTTCGCGCGGTCGATGAGCCGCGTCTGCTCGTCCGCAATGGCGGCCTGCTCGTGGGCGTGGGGGGCACGGCCACGCGCCTCGCACCAGGCGCGCAGGTGCTCGGGCACGCAGACCGCGCGCAGACCGTGGATGTCGTTGAGGTGGCGTTCGAGCGCCTGGGCCAGCGTGGACTTGCCGCTGGATTCGCCGCCGAGCAGCGCGACGCAGACCGCCATCGATCAGCGCTTGTTCTGCGCGATCTGCACGAAGATTTCGTTGGGCTTGACCATGCCCAATTCCTGGCGGGCGAGTTCCTCGACCATGTCCAGGCCCTGCTGCAGGTCGCGCACTTCGCTGAGCAACTGGTCGTTGCGCAGCTGCGCTTCGCGGTTGGTCTGCTCCTGCGTGGCCAGGTGCTGCTTCATGCTTGCCACCTGGGTCACGCTGCCCCGCCCGAACCAGAGCTGCGCGTGCACGATGAAGAGCAGCGCGATCAGCAGGGCGGGGATGAAGCGGCGGGCCATGAAGCCGAAGCTTACTTCAGGTTGTAGAAGGCGTCGCGGCCGGGGTACACGGCCACATCACCCAGGTCTTCCTCGATGCGCAGCAGCTGGTTGTACTTGGCCATGCGGTCCGAGCGCGAGAGCGAACCGGTCTTGATCTGACCGGCGTTGGTGCCCACGGCGATGTCGGCGATGGTGCTGTCCTCGGTCTCGCCCGAGCGGTGGCTGATCACGGCGGTGTAGCCGGCGCGCTTGGCCATCTCGATGGCCGCGAAGGTCTCGGTCAGCGTGCCGATCTGGTTGATCTTGATCAGGATCGAGTTGGCGATGTCCTTCTCGATGCCTTCCTTGAGGATCTTGGTGTTGGTGACGAACAGGTCGTCGCCCACCAGCTGCACCTTGGCGCCCAGGCGTTCGGTGAGCACCTTCCAGCCGTCCCAGTCGCCTTCGGCCATGCCGTCTTCGATGCTGATGATGGGGTACTTGTCGACCCAGGTGGCCAGCATGTTGGTCCAGTCCTCGGCGCTGAGCACCAGGCCTTCGGCCTCCAGGTGGTACTTGCCGTCCTTGTAGAACTCGCTCGCGGCGCAGTCCAGGCCCAGGGCGATCTGCTCGCCGGCGGTGTAGCCGGCGTTGCCGATGGCTTCCAGGATCATCTGGATCGCGGCTTCGTGGTTGGCCACGTTGGGGGCAAAGCCGCCTTCGTCGCCCACGGCGATGCTCATGCCCTTGTCGTGGATGATCTTCTTGAGCGCGTGGAACACCTCGGCACCCCAGCGGACAGCCTCGCGGAAGCTCGGCGCGCCCACGGGAATGATCATCAGTTCCTGCAGGTCCAGGTTGTTGTTGGCGTGCGCGCCGCCGTTGACCACGTTCATCATGGGCACGGGCATCTGCACCGCGCTCATGCCGCCGAAATAGCGATACAGCGGCAGGCCGGCCTCTTCGGCGGCGGCGCGGGCCACGGCCATCGAGACGGCCAGCATGGCGTTGGCGCCCAGGCGGCCCTTGTTGTCGGTGCCGTCGAGGTCGATCAGGGTCTTGTCCAGGAAGGCCTGCTCGGAGGCGTCCAGGCCCAGCACGGCTTCGCTGATCTCGGTGTTGATGTTCTCCACCGCCTTGAGCACGCCCTTGCCGAGGTAGCGGCTCTTGTCACCGTCGCGCAGCTCGATGGCTTCGCGGCTGCCGGTGGAGGCGCCCGAGGGCACGGCCGCGCGGCCCATCACGCCGCTTTCCAGCAGCACGTCGCATTCGACGGTGGGGTTGCCGCGGCTGTCCAGGATTTCGCGGCCAACGATGTCAACGATTGCACTCATGGATTCACTACCTTTGGGTCAGAGACAGAAAGAAGAAGAAAGAAGGGGAAATCAGGTGTTGAAACGGTCTTCGAGGAAACCGTTCTTCTTGGTCACGGTGTCGAGCGCGAGCAGGGTTTCCAGCAGCGCCTTCATGTGCTTGAGCGGCACGGCGTTGGGCCCGTCGCTCAGGGCCTTGGCCGGGTCGGGGTGGGTTTCCATGAACAGGCCGGCCACGCCCACGGCGACCGCCGCGCGCGCCAGCACCGGCACCATCTCGCGCTGGCCGCCGCTGCTGGTGCCTTGCCCGCCGGGCAACTGCACGCTGTGCGTGGCGTCGAACACCACCGGCGCACCGGTCTCGCGCATGATGGCCAGGCCGCGCATGTCGGAGACGAGGTTGTTGTAGCCGAAGCTCGCGCCACGCTCGCAGGCCATGAAGCTGTCTTCGTTGAGGCCGGCTTCCTTCGCGGCCGCTCGCGCCTTGTCGATCACGTTCTTCATGTCGTGCGGCGCGAGGAACTGGCCCTTCTTGATGTTCACCGGCTTGCCGCTCTGCGCCACCGCGCGGATGAAATCGGTCTGGCGGCACAGGAAGGCCGGGGTCTGCAGCACGTCGCAGACCTTGGCCGCATCGGCGATGTCGTCCTCGCTGTGCACATCGGTGAGCACCGGCACGCCGAGCTCGCGCTTGACCTTGGCCAGGATCTCCAGGCCCTTGTCGCGGCCCGGGCCGCGGTAGCTGGTGCCGCTGCTGCGGTTGGCCTTGTCGAAGCTGCTCTTGAAGATGAAGGGCACGCCCAGGCTGGCCGTGATCTCCTTGAGCTGGCCCGCCACGTCCATCTGCAACTGCTCGGACTCGATCACGCAGGGCCCGGCGATCAGGAAGAAGGGCCGGTCCAGGCCGATGTCGAAGTCGCAGAGTTTCATGGGGTGCCTCTCCGTGGGGTGCTCAGGCCGCGACCGGGGTTTGGGTGCTCGTCTGGCCCTGGTGGACCAGCGCCGCCTTCACGTAGGCGTTGAACAGCGGGTGGCCGTCCCACGGGGTGGACTTGAACTCGGGGTGGAACTGCACGCCCACGTACCAGGGGTGCACCTTCTGCGGCAGCTCGACCATTTCGGTGAGCTGCTCGCGCTGGGTCAGCGCCGCGATCACCAGGCCGGCCGCGCGCAGCTGGTCCAGGTAGTTCACGTTGGCTTCGTAGCGGTGGCGGTGGCGCTCGGTGACCACCGGGCCGTAGATCTGGTGGGCCAGGGTGTCGGGGGCCACGTCGGAGCTTTGCGAGCCCAGGCGCATGGTGCCGCCCAGGTCGGAGCTGGCGCTGCGCTGCTGGATGCTGCCGTCGGCGTCCTTCCACTCGGTGATCAGGGCGATCACGGGGTGCGGCGTGTCGGGTTCGAACTCGGTGCTGTTGGCGTTCTTGAGGCCGGCGACGTGGCGCGCGTACTCGATGGTGGCGACCTGCATGCCCAGGCAGATGCCGAGGTAGGGCACCTTCTGCTCGCGCGCATAGCGGGCCGCGCAGATCTTGCCTTCGATGCCGCGCTTGCCGAAGCCGCCGGGCACCAGGATGGCGTCGAACGCGCCCAGCGTCTTGGCGACGTTGGCCGGCGAGATGGTTTCCGAATCGATGTAGTCGATCTGCACCTTGGCGTGGTTCTTCATGCCGGCGTGGCGCAGCGCCTCGTTGAGCGACTTGTAGCTGTCCGACAGGTCGACGTACTTGCCGACCATGGCGATCTTCACGATGTGTTTCGGATGCTCGACCTCGTGCACCAGGTCGTCCCAGCGCTGGAGCTTGGCCGGGGGCGTGTTGATGCGCAGCTTGTCGCAGATCAGGCCGTCCAGGCCCTGCTCGTGAAGCATGCGCGGCACCTTGTAGATGGTGTCCACGTCCCACATGGAGATCACGCCCCATTCGGGCACGTTGGAGAACAGCGAGATCTTGGCGCGCTCGTCGTCGGGAATGCGGCGGTCGGCGCGGCAGAGCAGCGCATCGGCCTGGATGCCGATGGCGCGCAGCTCCTTGGCGGTGTGCGGCGTGGGCTTGGTCTTGAGCTCGCCGGCGGCGGCGATCCAGGGCACGTAGCTCAGGTGCACGAAGGCCGAGTTGTTCGGGCCCAGGCGCAGGCTCATCTGGCGCACGGCCTCAAGGAAGGGCAGGGACTCGATGTCGCCCACGGTGCCACCGATCTCGACGATGGCCACGTCCACCGCGTCGGGCGTGCCGATGCCCGCGCCGCGCTGGATGAACTCCTGGATTTCGTTGGTGACGTGCGGGATCACCTGCACCGTCTTGCCGAGGTAGTCGCCCCGGCGTTCCTTCTCCAGCACCGACTGGGCGATCTCGCCGGTGGTGAAGTCGTTGTCCTTCTTGCTGCGCGCTTCGATTAAACGCTCATAGTGGCTCAGGTCGAGGTGGGTCTCGGCGCCGTGGCGGGTGACGACGCCCTCACCGTGCTGGAAGGGTGACCTG
>QFCS01001174.1_pt1 | contig 126971 bp, 123 predicted proteins | sample 3576561 | NCBI WGS metagenome assembly QFCS01 | reverse complement strand
CCTACCTTCAATCCCGCAAGCCCCTCGAACCTCCGCGATGAAAAAGGCGCAACGAAAACGCTTGTCCCGTCCACGCCGCCAGTGCCGTCGCCCGCCAATCCAGGCGAACTACCCCGCTGTCATGAATAAGCCGGGCTAGGTGCACCAAGATGGTGCCATAGAATGATCCCACCACTTGAAAAGCCGAAGATATGCACAAAATTTGCATTAACGTGGGAAGACTCTGCCAACTTGGACTGAGAAAGAGGCGCACAAGCTCTGGCGAGACCGCAGCCCCCATCGCAAGGCTGGGCGCCACAATCCAAAGCGTGAGCGTGAGAACTCCGTTCAGAGCCTCCACTCGCTGTTCGTTGGTCGTGAGCCTCCGTAAGTGAGACAGCAGTACCGAGCCGAACGGCCAGGCGACAGCCTGCAGCGGCACCATTACCACTTGATATGCTAAGGCATACAGGCCGAGAGCAGCCCCTCCGAACGTTGCTCCAATGAGCACATTGTCTAGGTTTCTGTTAAGGTAAACTTGGAGATTCTGCAGCGTTATCCATTTGCCCTGGTGGAAAAGTGCGGAGAGCTTTTCAACAGTTCGTGTCGGCTTGACCTTCCGGGAAATATTGAACGCAAAGCAGCGAATCGTCGCCTGGGTTACCGACAGAGCAACTAGCGACCAGATTCCTCCCCCGTAGATGGCAACACCGAGTGCTACCCCGCTGGCAACAGCAAGTGCCGTAACCTCAATTGTTCCGATTATGTCGTAGCGCAATTCGCGCTCAAGAAGTGCCCGTGAAACAGACGATGCGATTCCCAAAAGTGGAACGGCAGACATTGCTCTTAGCACGATCGGAACACGAGGATCCTCAAATATCGATCCAATTGCAAGTGAGAGTAGCCACAACGCGCCAACCGAAGCGACACCAACACCAAGCGCAACCGTGAAAAGAGTTGAAACTGCTTGATCGGAAATTGATTTAGGGCGGACTACGAGTGGTCCGAACCCAGCGTCAAAAACTATCGACGCCAGGATGGTGAATGGCACTACGAAAGCATAAAGACCGTAGTCAGCCGCATTGTTGTAAGCCGCTAAAACCACGGTGATAAAAAATTGGAGTGCTGTCCTAAACACGCCCGATAAAGCACTTGATGTTAAGGCGCCAAACACTGCACTGTCCCCCTATCGCTATAGGATTGACGCGAGGGAAGGCTCAAAAGCATGCACAACCGCCTCTGCTGGGAGGGAGTTGTAGCCGCGACAATCGGGCGCTATCGAAGTGCGATTGATATAATGACAGGGGCGGAGGGCGAGGCGCTCAGCCAGGAGAACCAATGTTCTCCGGGCATCAGATTCATGGACATTGCGGATGCTGAGTCGAATAATCGTGAGTCTGGAGTTTGGCTGATCCAGCAACGTGCCGACCAGCGCATCTGTAGTCATCGCTGATGCTGTGGGAAAACCACCATTAAGACGTCCCCAGCACAAAATGTGGTCAATACGCTCGTTCTGCTGAGCCGTCAGAAAGGTGGCGCTGAAAGCTATTGTCGGCAGCATGATCACAATATTTTCGGTCCGGGTAATATGAAAACCACGGGCAGCATAACAACTAGTGGGGTCATGCAGATGGGTGTCTAGGCAGTCCACGCGTCCCGAAGTTACCGCTATGATTGGTGCCCCGCGTAGATTGATCTCTCGTGCTGCAAAAGTTTGAACATTCGCGCCTTCAGATAGGTCATCCGCCAGCGGCCAAACGATGTCGTCCGCTAGAGAGCCAGCCTGATGATCGCCCCTAAAGTCTGCAACAAGCCTATCCATTGATTCGGCTCGTTGACATGCAAGCATGGGAGGCAGAAGTAAGCCCATTTTCAATATCCGCCGCCGGACGTGGAGCAAGCTTCCGGAGGGGGTGCCCCGCCTCGATCTGACCTGGTTCGTAACGCTCCTATTAGCTGAATAACAGGTTACTGAGCGATGCCTTTTGGCAACCTCCGCGATGAATCTGGCGATCATGCTCGCTCGAGAGTAAGAGACTTTATGTAATCCGGATCGATCTCGCCCTTAACCATGAATCCGACATGAGGGGCAGTATCACCAAGCCCAAATCCAGAACCGATTACAAGCGGCGGAGGGCCACCCCGATCCCACACATTGGAGGTCATAAATTCCTTCAATACCTTCAAATAGGCGGTATCGTGAGTAACGAAGACCCCCTTTTTCGGGAGCCGGGGCCACAAAGCATCAAAGCACTGTCGCGCTGATGAAGGGATATCGACATCAACGAAGGCCAGCCCTAATTCGAAAGCTAGGTTTGAGGGTGTGAGCGTGTTCTCAAACCATCCCTCTATGAAGGAGCAGGCACTAATTGCACCGAACTGGCGTACGTTTGCTTCTACAAGATCACGCCTCGCGGCATATCGCCCCTTCGTCCAGGATGTTGTCCAGCCCGCACCACGCCGCGCATGATGATCGTCAAGATTATATTGATCAACCTCAGGCAGTCCTTCGAAGCTGTCAAATACAACTACTCTACGTCCTGTGAGCTTCGCCACCAGCGACAATTTGGCAGTGCTTCCCCCCGAGTAGCAACCGCATTCAGCAATATCTCCTGGGGCGTCTAGCTGCATCACCATTTCGGCGAGTGCCAGCCCTTCGACTGGCGACGAAGCGATAGGCACTTCCTGATCGATAATCTCAAACTGGGTTACTAGTTCCCGCCTAAGAGCTCGGTCATATCGATTCTCATTTCCATTCTCGATGAAAACATTCTTGAGCCGGCCATATTCAGTCGCCTTGTAGAGGTTTCCGATGGCTCGCTGGGCGGTTGCGCTGGAGCCCACCGCCATGCGTAGGATTATTTTAAGGCGCTGAATCACAGGATACCTCTGGTGTGAATGTCAATTCGTCGCAATGCAAAAAACGCTTAACAGCTGGATTCGTGGGCGGCTAGCTCGGGCTATGCAAATCCGTCGCACCGAAAGTTCGCCTCAACGGCTTGCATGAAATCGACAAACGCTTCGCTGGTCGATCTTCGGCTCAGCGGGACAATGAGCAGATCAGTGGGCGTCAACCATCAGAATAAATAAATCGGATGTTATTTAGCTCCAACTTGAGGAGATTATGCGCGCCGGCAGCGGCGATCTCGAGCGCCCGCTTGGCGGTTTCCTGACCCTTCACCTGCGAGAGATCGGGGCCGATCGCGGGCGGATCGGCCTCGCCCGGCTGCGGCGGCGGAAGGTGAGCGCCGCCCTTGAAATGGTTGAGCAGCGTCAGCAGGTCGGGCGCGCCGACCACCTCGACCGTTCCCGCCCAGGCCGCCTCGGCGCCTTGCGAGGCCGGGCAGATCAGCCCTTGCTCCTGTTCCGAGGCATGCAGGGCAGCAAGCAGGACGCCGGGAACGGGGGCAACCCGTCCATCCAGCCCAAGCTCGCCAACAACGACGTAACCGGCAAGCGTTTCGGCATCGATCACTCCCATCGCGCCGAGCAGGCCCAGCGCGATTGGCAGATCATAATGCGACCCTTCCTTGGGAAGATCGGCAGGCGAAAGATTGACGACGATGCGCTTGGGCGGCAGCGCAAGACCGATGGCGACCAGGGCGCCGCGCACCCGCTCCCGGCTTTCGGCCACGGCCTTATCGGGCAGACCTACTACGACGAAAGCCGGCAGGCCGCTCGCGATCTGGACTTGAACCTCGATCGAGCGCGCTTCCAAGCCCAGGAACGCGACCGTAGACACCAGCGCAACCATCGATCGTTCCCCCTGCCCCGCGCATCCCCTGCCGCGAAGATTGACTTGTCGCAAGACTTTGCCTATCGGCCCCAGCATCAGCGGCCGCCCGCAACGGCGGCCTTTTTACGTTCAGATCGCAGGGAATGATCTATGAAGCGCACCTTCCAGCCGAGCAACCTCGTGCGCAAGCGCCGCCACGGCTTCCGCAGCCGCTCCGCGACGCCGGGTGGCCGCAAGGTCCTCGCCGCGCGCCGCGCGCGTGGCCGCAAGACGCTCTCGGCCTGAGCAAACCCCCCATTCAGACGATCAGCCGCCGCGCGGATTTCCTCGCGGCGAACGGCGGCCGGCGCGTTGCGATGCCCGGCTTCGTGCTACTCGTGCGCCAGCGCGAAGATGGCGATCCCGCCATGCGGCTTGGCGTAACCGTCACCAAGAAGATAGGAAACGCCGTAGTTCGCAACCGCATGAAACGGCGGTTTCGTTCGCTTGCGCGCGAAATCCTGCCTGAGGGCGGGTTGAGCGGCGCCGACCATATCCTGATCGGCCGCGCCGGGGGCGTGGAACGCGATTTCGGCGACTTGCAGCGGGAGCTTGGCAAGGCGCTCGGAAAGGTTACGCGATGATCACCCGCGCGATGATTGGGATCGCCCGATTCTGGCAGCGCTGGCCCTCCGCGATCCTGCCGCCGACCTGTCGGTACCAGCCATCCTGTTCGGCCTATACGATCGAGGCGCTTTCACGCTATGGGGCGTTGAAGGGCGGCTGGATTGCCCTGCGTCGCGTTCTCAGATGCCATCCGTTCGGCGGGCATGGCTATGATCCTGTTCCATGAATTGAGGAAGACCGGGTGGATAATCAGCGCAACATGATCCTGGCGATCGTGCTGTCAGCAATCGTGCTGATCGGCTGGAGCTTTGCGTCCAGTTATTTCTTTCCGGTCGCCAACCCGCCCGTGACCAGGATCGTGGACGGCAAGGAAAAGGTCGTCGCCAATCCTTCGGCCGATCCAGCCGCTGATTCGCCCTCCGCGATTCGCGATCGCCGGATGGTGCTGGCAGAGACCCCGCGCGTGATAATCAAGACGCCGCTGCTGTCTGGCTCGCTCAACCTCAAGGGCGCCCGGATCGACGATCTGGTGCTCACCAATTATCGCGAGACCATCAAGAAGGATTCGCCGCCCATCCGGCTGCTTTCGCCCGGCGGAGCGCGTGATGCCTATTTCGCCGGCTTCGGCTGGAGCGGAGACGGCGTCGCCCTGCCAGGCGCCGATACGGTCTGGACGGCAAGCGGCAAGGAACTCACGCCGACGACGCCGGTGCTGCTTAGTTGGACCAACCCGACCGGCCAGACCTTCACGCTGAAGATTTCGGTCGACGAGAAATATCTCTTCACGATCGATCAAACCGTCACCAACAAGGGCAGCGCCCCCGTTGCGGTTCGCCCCTATGCGCTGGTTTCGCGCGTCGGAATCTCCAAGGACCCCGACAGCTGGACAATGCACACCGGCCCGATCGGCGTGTTCGACAATGTCGCAAACTATGACGTAAACTTCGAAGACGTGGATGAAAGCGGCGCTTCGGGCGTCCAGCTTGCCCATCCGAACTGGCTCGGTTTCGGCGACAAATATTGGCTGACCGCGCTCGTTCCCGCGCAGGCGAAAGACGTCTCCGCCGCCTTCCGCGCCGGATCGGGCAAGCGCTACCAGGCCGAGCTGGCCGCCGCGCCATCGATCCTTCCGGCGGGCAAGGCGGTCACTGTCTCGCAACACCTCTTTGCCGGCGCGAAGGAAGTGCTGGTGCTCGACGGCTACGAGAAGGATCAGGGCATCGTTCAGTTCGACAAGGCGATCGACTGGGGCTGGTTCTACTGGTTCGAGAGGCCGATCTTCTGGGTGCTCGACCATCTGTTCCGGCTGGTTGGCAATTTCGGTGTGGCGATCATGTTGCTGACGCTGCTCGTGCGGGGCCTCATGTTCCCGATCGCGCAGAAGCAGTTCCATTCGATGGCGGCGATGCGCGTCGTCCAGCCCAAGATGAAGGCGCTGCAGGACAAACATAAGGGCGACAAGGCCAAGCTCCAGCAGGAGATGATGGCGCTATACCAGTCCGAGAAGATCAACCCCTTGGCGGGCTGCCTTCCGATCTTCCTGCAGATTCCCGTCTTCTATGCGCTCTATAAAGTACTGATGCTTTCGATCGAAATGCGCCATCAGCCCTTCGTGCTGTGGATCAAGGACTTGTCCGCGCCCGATCCGCTGACCCCGATCAACCTGTTCGGGCTGCTGCCGTTCGAGCCGCCGTCTTTTCTGCACCTTGGCATCCTGCCGATCCTTCTTGGGATCACCATGTATCTCCAGTTCAAGCTCAATCCGCAGCCGATGGACGAAGCGCAAAAGCAAGTCTTCGCTATCATGCCCTGGATCCTTATGTTCGTGATGGCGCCGTTCGCGGCCGGACTGCAGCTCTACTGGGTGGTTTCGAACGTGCTGACCATCCTGCAGCAGAAGTGGCTATACAGCCGTCATCCCGGCATGCAGGAAGCAATCGCGAAGTGACTGGCGAAACCGAGCCGCCCGATCTCGTCGAGACGGCCCGGAGGATTTTCGCCGGGCCGATCAGCTTCCTGAAATCAGCGCCGCAGCTTCAATTTCTGCCGGACCCCGACTATCCCGAGGTTGCTTTTGCGGGCCGATCGAACGTCGGCAAATCATCACTGCTCAACGCGCTGACCAATCGCAACGGGCTTGCGCGGACGTCAAACACCCCGGGCCGCACGCAGGAACTGAACTTCTTCGACGTGGGCGAGCCCCAGCTGTTCCGGCTGGTGGACATGCCGGGATATGGCTTCGCAAAGGCGCCCAAGGATGTCGTCAAGAAATGGCGTTTCTTGGTGAACGATTATCTGCGCGGCCGCGTCGTGCTAAAGCGGGCGCTGGTGCTGATCGATGCGCGCCACGGCATCAAGGATGTCGATCGCGAAGTCATGAAGATGCTGGACGATGCAGCCGTCAGCTACCGCGTCGTGCTCACCAAGATCGACAAGATCAAGCCGACCGAACTCGAAAAGACGCACGCCGCCACCGTCGCGGAGGCGCGCACCCGCCCCGCCGCGCATCCCGAGGTGATTGCAACCTCAAGCGAGACCGGGCAGGGCATGGCCGAGCTCCGGGCCGCGGTGGTCGAGGCAATCGGATAGGAGGCTGCCCTTGCTGAAACTTTTCATCGGCAACAAGGCCTATAGCAGCTGGTCGATGCGCGGCTGGCTGGCAGCCAAGCAGTCCGGCCTGCCGTTCGAGGAAATCGTCGTTCCGCTCTATGACGAGGAATGGAACCGCCGCCGCGAGGGTGACGAATTCGCGCCCTCCTCCGGCAAGGTGCCGATCCTGTGGGACGAAGAGGCAGTCGTCTGGGATTCGCTGGCGATCATTGAATATCTGGCTGAGAAAGCCGGTCGCGAGAAATTCTGGCCGGAAGACAACGCCGCCCGCGCCATGGCGCGATCGATGGCCGCCGAGATGCATTCGAGCTTTGCAAACCTGCGCCGCGAATGTCCAATGAACATCCGCAACCGTTATCCGGCCCGCCCCCTGCCCGCAGAGGTTCAGGCAGACATCATACGCGTCGTCACTTTGTGGGCTGAAGCACGGTCGCGCTTCGGATCATCCGGCGACTATCTGTTCGGCGAATTCAGCGCAGCGGACATCATGTACGCACCGGTCGTCTCGCGCTTTGCTACCTATTCGATCGAGCTTCCGCGCTTCGCCGCTGCCTATGCCCAATCCGTGATCGCGCACCCCTTCGTTCAGGATTGGATCGCCGCCGCGCAGGAAGAGCCTTGGGTAATCGAGAAGTTCGAGCAGGCGGTCGATCAATAAGGCGTGCCGTCCTTATGCGTGTATTTCTGCAGATCGGCGTCGAGGTGCAAATCCACGTCCGGGTAATGGCATGTGCTGGCTGACGGACGGCCCACGACCACATAGACGCAATCCGATCCGCTCTCGTTGACCAATTGGTGACCATTGCCGTCATTCTTCGGAAAGGCCGCGCATTCGCCGGGATGAAGAATGGTGCGGCCATTATCGTCGATCAGCACGGCTTCCCCTGATATCATCACAAGAAACTCGTCCTCGCCTTCGTGCCAGTGCCGCTGTGAAGACCAGCCGCCGGGTTTCAGAGTAACATGGCTTACCCCGAAATCGGTAAGACCAGTCGCCGGAGCGATGCGGCGATACCAGCGGCCCTGCACCGCGTCCGACATCGGCGGCGGATAGCCAGTGGTGTTGACCTGCGGAACGCTTTCGAGATCGATCTTGGGCATGACGGCTCCGTGCTTGGCAATAGCGGGGCCGGACGCTACGCCCGCGTCATGACCATCGCAACCGATCCCGTCGAGGTTACCAAGCGCCTGCTCGCCTGCCCCAGCGTCACCCCCACTGACGCGGGTGCGAACGAAGTCGTGGCGTTGGCGCTGGAAGCGATCGGGTTCACGGTGCACCGGCTCGTCAGGGGCGAGGCGCCGGACGGCCCTATCTATAATCTCTTTGCCAGCAGGGGGAGCGGCGGCCCGCATTTCGCCTTCGCCGGCCATACCGATGTCGTCCCCCCCGGCGACGGCTGGTCGACCGATCCGTTCACGCCGACCATACGGGGCGGACTTCTCCATGGCCGGGGGGCCGTCGATATGAAGAGCGCGATAGCCGCGTTCATATCAGCTGCGTCCGAAGTGACAAACCATCCCGGCACGCTGAGCTTCATTATCACCGGCGACGAGGAAGGCCCCGCCACCTACGGCACCCCGGCTATCATCGAGTGGATGAACGAGCAGGATATCCGCCCGGATCTCTGCCTGGTTGGCGAACCGACTTCGGTGGCTCGACTCGGCGATGTCGTGAAGATCGGCCGGCGCGGTTCGGTCAACATGTGGATCGACGTGCAGGGCACGCAAGGCCACGTGGCCTACCCGCACCTGGCCGACAACCCGGTGACGCGACTGATAAGGGCGCTCGACGCCATCGCAGCGATCAAGCTCGACGATGGATCCGAATGGTTCCAGCCGAGTAACCTCGAAATCACTGATTTGGCCGTGGGAAACCCGGCCCACAATGTGATCCCGGCCAAGGCCAGCGCGCGCCTCAATATACGCTTCAACGATCTGCACAGCGGCACGGAATTGGCGGAGAAGATTCGCAACACCCTGTTGATCCACGCACCCGACGCAAAGCTGACGGTCAAGATCTCGGGAGAATCCTTCCTGACTGAACCGGGTCCGCTTTCCGATCTGGTTTCAGCCGCCATCCGCGAAGAAACCGGCCTCGACCCGGAGCTTTCGACCAGCGGAGGCACGTCCGACGCCCGTTTCCTGCGGGCGCTATGTCCCGTAATCGAGTTCGGCCTGCCCAATGCGACGATGCATAAACTCGACGAGGCTGTCGCCATCGCCGACATCCATGCGCTTCAGCGCATCTACGCCCGGATCATTCGCTCCGCGCTCGGCGCAGGATGACATAGAGCGCGCCCGTTCCGCCGTGGCGCGGATGGGCGTTGCGGACGGCGGCGATCTGCCCGGCGTGCCGGGAGGAACCGAGCCAGTCGCCGATCGCCGCCCGGATCAGGCCGCGCCGGTGCGGCGCCGGATCGCGCGGAGGCTTGCCGGTGATGACCAGCAGCACGCGCGTTCCTTCAACGACTGCCCGTTCCAGAGCCTGATCGAGCATATTATGTGCGCTGGCGAGCGTATGCCCGTGAAGATCGATACTGCGATCCGGCATCACGACGCCCCGCCGTAGCCGCCTGTCCCATCCGCCATCGAGCGTGTCTGATGATGTGGTCGCTCCAGCGGAGGCTGGGGTCCATGTTTCTACCGGCTTGGCGGCAGCGTTGGGGGATAGAGCAATGGACCCCAGCCTCCGCTGGGGTGACGGTGGGGAGATCAAGGCGGGCCCCATCCGGCCCTCCAATCGCCGCACGCTGGCGGCGACCTTAGCCCAGATTTCTGCTTCCTCAGGGCTGAGCTGGCGATCCGCCATTGCCGCCACTGCTGATGCGCGCCACTGTCCCGATCGGCAGCAGCAACCATGCCCGCCCGCGCGCCGACATTCCGCCCGCCGTAGTGCGCGCCTGCTGCCCCGCGCCCCAAAAGGTGTCGAAGCGGTTGGCACCCTTGATCGCGCCGCCGGTGTCCTGCGCGACCCACATCCCATTCGCCTCGGGGCGATCCATCGCTGACAACACTATCGGCGCGCCGAGCGGCACGAAGGCGGGATCAGCCGCAACCGTTACGCGGGGCATCACCTCGACACCAAGGGCGCCGACGGGTCCACCGGGCAGTTCCCGGAAAAAGACAAAGCTCTTGTTCTGCTCCATGATTGACCGGCCACCGTCCGGCTGCGCGCGCAAGTACCCCATGATGCCGTCCATCGACGCCTGACCAGGTTGCAGCACTCCCTGATTTCGCAGCATCCCACCAATCCCGACATAGTCGCGGCCATTCTGCCCGTCATAGCCGACACCTATGATGGACCCGTCGGGCAACCGCAGTCGGCCCGACCCCTGAATCTGCAAAAAGAAGAACTCTATCGGATCGGCCGCCCAGGCGATTTCGAGGCCCTTGCCGGAGAGCCGGCCTGACTCGATCTGCGCCCGGTCATAATAGGGGACGAAGTTCGTCCCCTCGACACGGCCGCGGATTTTCTTGCCCTTGAGACTTTCCGAAAACGGCCCGAGATCGACGTCAATCAGGTCTGGCGGCCGTCGATAGATGGGAGTGTAGTAACCCGACTGCAATGTCCGCGAAGCTGCAATTTCAGGCTCATAATAACCGGTGGCAAACGCATTGCCATCGCCGATCCCAGCAGTTTCGAAATAGGCGGAGAAGAAACCCAGCGCGTTGCCCTCGGGCCACGAGGGCGCGGCCTGGCAGGCATTTATCCAATCCTGCGGACTGGTTAGCCCGGATGTGTCGGTCCGTCTGGTAAGTGCGCCACAGCTGGATCGAAACGCAGCCAACGCCCCCTTTGCGTTTTCAGCGGAAATACCCAGCTCAGCTACCGATGGTCCTGCGGCAATGGACGTGCTGCGTGCTGTTGGCGTTGGCGTGGTCACGGCGGGTTTAGGAGCCGCGACTGGAGGTGCAGGCCGTGGTGCAGGGATACCGGGCCGCTGCGACGGGGGAACTGGGGGAGCGGAAGGCGGCGGCGCCTGAGTCTGAGGAACAACCGCGCAAGCCGAGAGCGCCAGCGCCAGAGCCGGCCATAACCCCCGATGCTTGGCGCTCACACGGCCTCGTCGGTTTCGACCAGTACCCAGTTGGGATCGGAAGCGCCGAGATGTCGGCTAAAGGTCCAGACATCATGAGTCGGAACGGCATCAGTCAGCGAACCCGCGACCACATCACCGTTTGTGTCGCGCGTGATGGCGGCGATATCGGCATCGAAGCGGACGGTGACATACGCCATCTGGCCGCTCGTCCGGGCACGGTCGATCACAGCGCGCTCGATTGAAACAAGTCGGTTATCAAGGACGTGTCCGGCTTCTTTCCGCACCGCAATCGCCTGCCCGAACGCATCGCGGACGTCGCCGTCGACCAGGCGTTCCAACTCCTCTTCATCCCCGCGCCAGAAGGCTTCCAGTATCATGCGATAGGCCGCCTTCGCGCCCTGCAGGAACTGCGCGGCATCGAAGGAGCGATCGATTTCGGAAATCTCGCGCACACCCGCCATTGCACCCGGCTCGATCAGGGGATCCGCAAGCGCCGGCGCCTGGGCCGAGGCATCGGCACCCGGAACGGCTGGCGTCGTGGAAGGACGGCCGGGCATTTCCATCGGCTTAGCAATTGGCTGCTCATGGCCAGTGCGGCGCCCAAGGACGCTCCACAGACGAAGCGCGACGAACAGGAAAACCATCGCGAGGATAATGATTTCGGGCACAGCCACTCCGTAAGTTTGAACCCTACATAGGCGCGCCTTGACCCGGTTTCAAACCCTCTGTTCAACAAGTCGCTACCAGTGGCTTGCCGCCATTGCCCTGGGCGGTGGCGCCTGCTAGGCGCGCGGGCTGAAACGAGGGCGAGCAGCCCACAACTATGAACTGAAGGATCACAGCCGAAAATGGCCCAGGACGACGGCATTGTCACTTCCGAAGCGCTTCCCAACGGCGCCGACACCCAGCCGCAGGTTGCGTTGATCGCGCAATATGTGAAAGACCTGTCCTTCGAAAATCCCAACGCGCCTGCCGTCTATCAGTGGCAGGATCAGCCGCAGATCGACGTCCAGTTCAACATCGGCTCGCAGACGGTGGGCGAGGACGTCTACGAAGTCGCCCTCAAGATCGAGGTGAAGGCGACTGCCGAGGAGAAGACGGCTTTCCAGGTCGAGCTGCTTTATGGCGGCCTTTTCGGCATCCGTAATGTGCCGGAAGACCAGATCCAGCCGTTCCTCCTCGCGGAAGCGCCGCGTTTGCTCTTCCCGTTCGCCCGCCGCGTGCTTGCTGACGCCATCCGCGACGGCAATTTCCCGCCGCTGCTGCTCGAGCCGATTGATTTCGGCGCGCTCTATCTTGCGCAGCAACAGCAGCAGGAAGCTGTCGCGGGCGAGCCCGCAGGCCAGGCCTGACTATCTTGGCCCTCCCCATGCCGGGGAGGCCATGAGCCTCGTCCGCAATAGCATCACCATTGGCGGGCTGACTCTCGTCAGCCGCATATTGGCGCTGCTCAGGGATTCGCTTCAGGCGACGTTCGTCGGCGCGGGTTTCGCGTCGGACGCTTTCCTGGTTGCGTTCCGCCTGCCCAACATGTTCCGCGCGCTGTTCGCGGAAGGTGCCTTCTCGGCTGCCTTCATACCAATGTTCAACCGAAAGGTGGCCGAAGGCGGCGGTCGTCCGGCCGGGTTCGATTTCGCGGAACGTGCGCTTTCAGTGTTGTTTCCGGTGCTGGTGGTGTTCACCATCGCGCTCATCATCGCGGCGTGGCCCGTCACCTACGCATTGTCGGGCGGCTTCAACGATCCGACACCGGAGCAATTCGCCTTCGCCGTTACGCTTTCGCGGATCACCCTGCCCTATCTCGCTCTGATCTCGCTGGTGTCGCTGCTGGGCGGTATCCTCAATTCGCTCGACCGCTTCTGGGTCAACGCCGCCGCGCCGATCTTGCTCAACATTGCGATGATCGTCGGCCTGTGGTTCTTCCATGGCGACGATCCTTATGAAACCGCACGTATCCAGGCGATCTCGGTCACGGCCGGCGGCGCGCTGCAACTGATCTGGCTCGTTATCGCGTCGCGTCAGGTCGGCGTCAGCCTGCGCTTCCGCATGCCCCGCTTAGATGCGGACATCCGCAGCCTGCTCAAACTGATCATCCCGGCGGCGGCGGGCGCGGGCGCCGTGCAGATCAACCTGCTGGTATCGACCGCACTTGCGGGCCGGCTGCTGGATGCGGGTTCGATCTCCTATATCTATTATGCCGACCGGCTGAACCAGCTGCCGCTCGGCCTGATCGGCATTGGCCTTGGCACGATCCTGCTGCCCACCATCTCGCGGCTCCTCAACACCGGCAAGGACGCTGAGGCGATGGATACGCAAAATCGCGGCATTGAACTCGCCCTGTTTCTGACCCTGCCCGCAACGGTAGCCTTTATCGTTGCGGCCGAACCGATCGTCCGCGGCCTTTTCCAGCATGGCGCCTTCACCCCCGAGGATACGGTTCGCTGCGCCTGGGCGCTCAGCGCCTTCTCGTTAGGCCTGCCCGCCTATGTCCTGATCAAGGTGCTGACTCCTGGCTTTTACGCGCGCGAGGATACCAAGACACCGGTCCGCTTCGCGACCGTCTCGATCCTGGTCAATCTGGTCGGCAACCTCATCCTGATTCCAACGATCGGCCATATCGGTCCGCCGCTCGCGACCGCGCTTGCCTCGTGCGTCAACATCGCGCTGCTCTATGTCGAGTTGCGACGGCGGGGCCATTTTGTGGCCGACAGCCGGCTGCGCCACCGCATCCCCCGCCTCGCCTTCGCCGCGCTCATCATGGGGGCCACGCTTTTCGGGCTGGATCGTCTGATCGAGCCCTACACCACCGGATCGATCCTGATCCGTTTCCTTGCATTGGCAGGGCTGGTGACGGGTGGATTTAGTATTTATGGGGTCGCCTGCTTCCTGACGGGCGCCTACCGCACCGCCGACCTGAAGGCGCTCCTCAGGCGGCGTTCCCCACAGGATGGAGTAGAAGGATAATGCGCGTCGTTTCGGGCATTCAGCCCACTGGCAATCTGCATCTCGGAAATTATCTAGGGGCGATCCGGAACTGGGTGCGCATGCAGGATGCCATGGCTCCTGGGGCGGAATGTCTCTTCTTTCTTGCCGATCTGCACGCGATCACCGTCCACAACGATCCGGCGACGCTCGCGGCGAATATCCGGCAGATGGCAGCGGCGCTGCTCGCATCGGGCATCGACCCTGATCGCTCAACTCTTTTCCGTCAGGCAATGGTGCCGGCGCATCCCGAGCTATGCTGGTTGCTGAATGGCACCGCGCGGATCGGCTGGCTCAACCGCATGACGCAGTTCAAGGAGAAATCCGGCAAGAACCGCGAGGGCGCGAGCGTCGGCCTTTATTCCTATCCCGTGCTGCAGGCAGCCGATGTGCTCCTCTACAAGGCGACGCATGTGCCGGTCGGCGAGGATCAGAAGCAGCATCTGGAGCTGGCCCGCGACATCGCCATTAAATTCAACACGGATTTCGGCGTGGAGCTGTTCGTCCTGCCCGAGCCGTTAATCGGAACGACCGCCGCGCGGATCATGTCGCTCCGCGACGGCACCGCGAAGATGTCCAAATCCGATCCTTCGGAGATGAGCCGCATTCAACTGACCGACGATGCCGACACGATCATGCAGAAAATCCGCAAGGCCAAGACCGATCCCGAGCCGTTGCCTGACAATGCCGCTGCGCTGGAAGGGCGGCCCGAGGCGCGCAACCTCGTCGCCATCTACGCGGTACTGGTTGACCAAACCACGGATCAGGTGCTCCAGCAATTCGCGGGCCAGGGTTTCGGTTCATTCAAGCCAGCGCTTGGCGAACGCCTCGTGGAAACGCTGCGCCCGATCACGGCGCGCCTTGCCGAATTCCAGCACGATCCGGCCGAACTGGATCGCATCCTCGCCAAGGGCGCCGCACGTGCAGCCGAACTTGCCGCGCCGACGCTCGATGCAACCTATCGTGCGATGGGGCTGCGCTGACCACGACACGTTCACCGCTTGTTCAACACCCATTCAGCGGCGTAATGGGATGAGTTGAAACAATCGTGCGACAGCATGGTTGTATAGTCAGAGGATTGCCGCATGTCTTGGACCCGCACGTTCGCCAAACTCTTCGCTCCGGTCGCGATGCTCGCGCTCTCTGCGTGCGCCACACCGTTCAAGGCTGACGTCTCCCGCTTCCAGCAAATGCCGGCACCCAATGGCGAGAGCTTCGTAGTGCAGACCACCAACCCCAAACTCGAAGGCGGCCTCGAGTTCGCGCAATATGCGGGGCTCGTTGCTGAGCAGCTCCGTGCCAAGGGCTATACACAGGCCCAAACGCCCCAGGCTGCGTCGCTCGTCGTCAACCTCGACTATGGCGTCGATGGCGGCCAGACAAAAATCGTGAGCCGTCCAGGCCTCGGTTATGGCTACGGCGGCTATGGCGGGTGGGGCGGCCCCTGGCGCTACCGCTCGCCTTATTACTGGGGCTGGGACGATCCGTTCTGGTATAGCCCGTTCGGTTATCCCGAAGTGGATAGCTATACGGTTTTCACTAGCTATCTGGACATGAAGATCAATCGGACCCGTGACGGCACCCGCGTGTTCGAAGGCAAAGCCAAGGCCCGGTCCACCGACGACAGCTTGCCGCGCCTAGTGCCCAATCTTGTGACGGCGATGTTCAGCAACTTCCCCGGTCATTCCGGGGAAGAGGTGCGCATCACGGTTCCGCCGCCCCCGAAGCAATAAGCGGCAACGCGATCCTTCCCATCGCCCCGCATTCGCGGGGCGATGGGTTAGCCATGTTGTCCACAAGACTGTGCTCGACGGGAGGAGGCCAGTTGTTATCGGGACGGTAACCGCTGTGTCGTAAAGGCGTGCACTGGCAGGGGGACGCCATGGACGCATATGATCTCGTCGTAATTGGTAGCGGGCCTGCAGGGCGTCGCGCCGCCGTACAGGCTGCGAAGCTTGGCCACTCAGTTCTTGTGATTGAAGGCCGCAGGCGCGTGGGTGGCGTTTCGGTGCATACGGGCACCATCCCGTCGAAGACCCTGCGCGAGACCGCCCTCAATCTCTCGGGCTGGCGCGAGCGTGGCTTCTACGGCAGCGCTTACCGCATCAAGAAAGAGATTGGCGGCGAGGATCTCGCCATGCGGCTCACCAAGACGCTGGAGCATGAAGTCGACGTGCTGGAACACCAGTTCCAGCGCAACAGCGTCCGCACCATCGCCGGCGTGGGGCGTTTTCTTGACCCGCATACCATCGAGGTCAGCTGCCCTGATGGCAGCACCCTGCCCGTTCGCGCCGAGCGCGTGATGATCGCGGTCGGCACCGTGCCCTTCCGCCCCGACTCGGTCCCCTTCGACAATATCAACATCGTCGACAGCGACACACTGATCGACACCCCGCGCGTCCCGCGCAGCCTGACGGTGATCGGCGCGGGGGTGATCGGTATCGAATATGCCACCATCTTCTCGTCGCTCGACGTGCAGGTGACCCTGATCGAGCCGCGCTCCACCTTCCTCGATTTCATCGATCGCGAGATCATCGAGGAGTTTACCCATCAGCTTCGCGATCGCGGTATGGTGATCCGGCTTGGTTCGCCCGTGGCGAAGATCGAGCGCGATTCACGCGGATGCCCGGTGACGACGCTCGAGGACGGCCGCACCATACGCTCCGAGATGCTCCTTTACGCGGCGGGCCGCATGGGCGCGACGACCGATCTTGGTTTAAAGAATTGCGGCCTCACCACCGACAATCGCGGCCGTCTAAAGGTCGATCCCGCGACCTTCCAGACCGAGGTTTCGCACATTTATGCAGCCGGTGACGTGATCGGCTTCCCCAGCCTCGCCTCGACCTCGATGGAACAGGGCCGCATCGCCGCCTGTCATGCCTTCGGCCTGCCGATGCCACCCGCGCCGCAATATTTCCCCTATGGCATATACGCTGTGCCCGAAATGTCGACGGTCGGAATGAGCGAGCAGGAAGTGCGCGACAAGGGTATCGGCTATGAATGCGGTATCGCCCGCTTCCGCGAAACCTCGCGCGGGCATATCATGGGGCTCAATTCGGGCCTGATGAAGATGATCTTCTCGCTGAAAACCCGCCGTCTGCTTGGCGTCCACATCGTCGGCGAGGGCGCGACCGAGCTGATCCACATCGGCCAGGCCGTGCTCAACCTCAAGGGAACGCTCGATTATTTCATCGAGAATACATTCAACTATCCGACGCTGGCCGAGGCTTACAAGATCGCTGCGCTCGATGCCTGGAACCGGATGCCGAGGGCCGAAGCAGCCTGACACTTCAACGCCATTCTGCTATAGCGAATCAGCCCTCAAGCTGCCGCATCAGGAGCCGGACATCAGCGTCCAGCTCTGCGTCGGTGGCCCGCAGCTTCTCGATCTGACGCACTGCATGAATGACGGTCGTATGGTCCCTGCCTCCGAAACGACGCCCGATCTCCGGAAGCGAGCGGGGCGTCAGCTGCTTGGCGAGGTACATCGCCACCTGACGCGGCCGGGCCACCTCACGCGCGCGACGGGCCGAGCTCATCTCGGCCTGACGGATACGGTAATGCTCGCAAACCCTGCGCTGAATTTCGTCGATGGTAACGCGACGCTGGTTGGCGCGGAGGACATCGGCCAGCGTCGCTTGCGTAAAATCCATGTCGATCGGCTTCCCCGACAACATGGCGTACGCCACGACACGGTTGAGCGCGCCTTCAAGCTCACGGATGTTCGAGCTAATCCGCCGCGCGAGGAAATTCACCACATCTTGCGGCACTGACGCCTGCGGCATCGTCTCCAGTTTCTTGGTGATGATGTTGAGCCGAAGCTCGAAATCCGCTGGATTGACGTCCGCCACCAGACCCCATGACAGGCGCGAGAGGATGCGGCTCTCGATCCCGTCCAGGTCCTGCGGGCTGCGGTCAGCGCTGATCACCAGCCGCCGACCGGCTGAGATCAACTCGTTCATCGTGTGGAAGAACTCTTCCTGCGTCGATTCCTTGCCGGCGATGAACTGAACGTCGTCGATCATCAGCACGTCGGCCGAACGCAGCCACTGCTTGAAGCTGAACGTGTCCTTGGCGCGCATTGCGGCCACGAACTCGAACATGAACTTCTCGGCTGACATATAGACGACCCGCGTGCCCGGATGGCGCGCCAGATAGTCCTGCCCGATCGCATGCATCAGGTGGGTCTTGCCCAGCCCGGTGCCACCATGGAGGAACAGAGGATTGAACCCCAGCGGCCCACCTTCGGCAAGTGTACGGGCGGCATTATAGGCGACTTCGTTCGCCTTTCCGACGACGAAGCTGTCAAATGTGTAGCGCGGTTCGAAAGGTGTCGACTCGCCTGCCGTGACGCGCGGCGCGGGGGGAGCCTGAGGCGGCGTTGCGGCCTCGAGATCGCCGAATTCCTGCACCAGCGGACGGGCGCCGTCCGTAGCGCCGTCGACCACCAACTGACGCACCCCCGGCACCATCGCGCGCCAAGCCTGTAGCAGATGATCGTGGAAATGGGTCTCGACCCAATTGGCCATGAAGCTTGATGGCGCGGAGAGGCGGACCTCGCCGCTGCCATGATCGAAGCCGATCAAGGCGAGCGGCTTGAGCCAGCCATCGAACGTCCGCGCACCGACAGTCTTGCGCAATCCTGTACGGATCGCCGCCCAAACGGTCTCAGCGGAGAAACTCTCCCCCATCGCCTCACTACCGAGACGCTGTTCCATGCCAAAAACTTGCGTCACGCCGTTTCCCGTCCCCCGTTTCGCGCCTGCCCCACATCATGCCCAGGCCTATGTCCGCAGACATAAGCAGTCCCCCAGCCCGAAAAACGCCTTTCGGACCCCTCAGTCACTGATACGAGCTACGCCCGGGAGAGATTCGCTCCCAGAGCGGAGTGGCATTTATGGAGAAGGGAGCGCGGGGATCAAGGCTTCAAAAGTAACCAAAATGAAATAAAGACGCTTGACAGCCTGAGCTATTGAAAACGCGTAGATCGCTTTTCAAGCTATTTAAATATCTAGATATTTTTTTCCAACCCTGTCCAGGCCGGGACGCGAATCGCGCTTAATCCATAAGATGCAGAAAACGCATGCGGCCCATACGCAAACCGCCGGCACATGGCCGGCGGTTACAGCCAATCATGGCTTCAAACAGGTTAACCTAGCGCGGCGACGCGCTTGGTGAGACGCGAGAATTTGCGCGATGCAGTGTTCTTGGCGAGCACACCCTTGGATACGCCCCGCTGAAGCTCAGGCTGCGCTGCAGCAAGCGCGGCGACAGCAGCCGACTTATCGTTTGCGGCGAGTGCTGCTTCGACCTTCTTTACGAAGGTTCGGATGCGACTCACACGTGCGCCGTTAATTTCGGCGCGGCGGTCGTTGCGCCGGATGCGCTTTTTTGCCTGAGGCGTATTCGCCATGTGCTCAAACCTCTATTTCAACAAATATGGCAGCGCGAGCGATATACCCGCGCCGGAAAGCGCGCTCCCTAGCCCTGCGGGGCCAAACGGTCAACCGTCAGCGCTGGCATTTCGGGCAGAAAAAGGTCGATCGTCCACCGTCGGCACGCCGGTTCACCGTCCCGCCGCACGGACAATGCTCCCCTTCTCGTCCGTAAACCCGCCATTGCTTGGAAAAATAGCCCAATTCACCATCTGGCCGCGCATAATCGCGCAAGGTCGATCCGCCTGCTTCGATGGCGGCTCCAAGCACGGCGCGAATCGCTTTGACCAGCGTGCCGAGCTTGGTGCGCGCGATCTTCCCGCCGGCAGTGCCGGGATGTATCTTGGCAAGATTCAAGGCTTCGCACACATAGATATTGCCTAGACCTGCGACGACACGCTGGTCGAGGAGCAACGCCTTGATCGGCGCAAGGCGGCCGTTTAGCGCGTCCGCGAGATAGGAGGCTTTGAACTCCGGCCCCAACGGTTCCGGCCCCAGCGCCATGAATGACGCGAAGGCGGCGATCTCGTCGCTGTCGACCAGATCCAGTGAACCGAATCTGCGGGGATCGTTCAGCGCCAGAACATGTCCGGCTCCAGTTTTCAGCAGCAGATGATCGTGCCTACCGATCTCGCCCGGATCGATCCGCCATCGCCCGGACATGCCAAGGTGGAAAATCAGAGTGTCCCCGCGATCCGTATCTATCAGCCCATATTTTGCACGGCGGCGGAGACCGATCACGGTAGCGCCGGTCAGCCGCTGCCGCAGGTCAGGCGGGATAGCCCGGCGCAAATCAGGCCGGCGTGGCGTAACCTCGGTCAGTTCCTGACCTTCAAGGACAGTCCTCAGGCCACGGACAGTGGTTTCGACTTCGGGAAGCTCAGGCACATGAAGTCGCTAGGTTCGATTTGCCGCCACGGCAAGCCTTGGCTAGAGGCTGCGCATGAGCAAGGTTTCCTTCGGCTATCAGGACGTCGAACCAGACGAGAAGACCCGCCGCGTCGGCGAGGTCTTCCGCAGCGTCGCGTCCCGCTACGATCTGATGAACGACGCCATGTCGGGCGGGATGCACCGGCGGTGGAAGGATCGCTTCGTGCGCCGCGTGAAGCCACGCGCTGGGGAGGCAATCCTCGACATGGCTGGCGGCACTGGCGACATCGCTTTCCGCCTTGCCAAGGGAGGCGCCGCCGTTACTGTCGTCGATATTAATCCCGAGATGCTCAAGGTCGGCATGGAACGCGCCGCCAAGCGCGGTATTACCGGCCTTGTCTGGGCCGAAGAAAATGCCGAGACGCTGAGCTTCGCGGATTCAAGCTTCGACGCCTTCACGATCGCATTCGGCATTCGGAACGTGACCGACATCCCGGCGGCGCTCCGCGAAGCGCATCGCGTACTAAAGCGCGGAGGTCGTTTCTTCTGCCTCGAATTCTCCACGACCGAATGGCCCGGCTTTGGCGCGATCTACGACAGTTATTCCCACCACCTCGTCCCGAAAATCGGCAAACGGCTGGCAGGCGACGAGGAGAGCTATCGCTATCTGATCGAATCGATCCGCCGTTTCCCGGACATGCCGAGCTTCGATCGCATGATCGGTGAGGCAGGCTTCATTCAGCGCAAGGTCGAGCCGCTGCTCGGCGGCCTCGTCGCAATTCACAGCGGCTGGAAAGTTTGACCGCAACCGCCGTCCATCTTTGGCGCCTGCTGAAATGGGGCCGCACGCTGGCGCGCCACGGCGCGCTGCGCGGCATCGAACGCGACATCAATACGCCGCCGCCGGTTCGCCGCCTGGTGCGCATCGCCCGCTTCGGCGCGCGCGTGCCCGAGATTCCAACCTATGCCGAAGCGTTCGAGGCGATCGGCCCTGCGGCAATCAAGCTTGGCCAGGCGCTGGCGACCCGTCCCGATCTCGTTGGTCCTGAAGCAGCGCGAGACCTGCTGCGCCTGCAGGACGCTCTCCCGCCGGCGCCCTTTCCTGCAATCCGGAAAGCTATCGAAACGAGCCTCGAGCGTCCGCTCGAAGAGCTTTTCGCCTCGATTGAGGAGCAGGCGATCGGCGCCGCCTCGATCGCCCAGGTTCACCGGGCTATGACCCTCGACGGGCGCCGCGTGGCGGTGAAGGTTCTGCGTCCCGGCGTCGAGGAAGAGTTGGCGCGCGCCATCGAAACCTACGAATGGGCGTCCGCCCAAGCCGAACAGTTCGGCGGGGAGATCGCCCGGCTGCGCCCACGGCAAGTGATCGCCACCTTCAGGCAATGGTCTTTGCGCGAACTCGACCTGCGCCGTGAGGCGGCTTCGGCTTCGGAGCTTGCGCAGAATATGGAAGCGCTGCCGGACTTCGTCGTGCCGAAGATCGACTGGAGCCGGACGGCGCGGCGTGTGCTCACGCTTGAGTGGGTCGATGGCGTCAAGCTTTCGGATCGCGACGCGCTCATCCTGGCGGGCCACGATCCCAAAGCGATCGCGTCGCAGCTCGTACTGGCTTTCCTGCGGCAGGCGATCGCCGACGGCTTCTTCCACGCCGATCTCCATCAGGGCAATCTGTTCGTTCAGCCTGACGGCCGCATTGCCGTGATCGACTTTGGCATCATGGGTCGGATCGATCGCCGCGCGCGGCTTTGGCTGGCGGAAATCCTTCACGGCCTCATCACCGGCAACTATACCCGCGTCGCGGAGATACATTTCGAAGCTGGCTATGTGCCCCCACACCACAATCTCGCTGAATTCACTACCGCGCTCCGGGCGGTCGGCGAACCGATCCGGGGCCTGCCGGTCAAGGAAATCTCGATCGGGCAGATGCTCGACGGCCTGTTCGCGATCACCCGCGATTTCGACATGCCCACCCAGCCGCACCTCCTGCTGCTCCAGAAGACGATGGTGATGGTCGAGGGTGTGGCGCAGGCGCTCGATCCCGACATCAACATGTGGGAGACCGCCGGGCCCTTCGTACGCGAATGGCTGCGCGACGAGCTTGGACCCGAAGCTGCGATTGCCGAACATCTGCGTGAAGGTTTTGCCTTGCTCCGCCGCCTGCCCGACCTTGTCCGTCGCATTGAGCGCGCCTATCCGCTGCCCGGCGCTGCCCCGCCCCCGCCCCCGCTTCCTGAAATCCAGGTCATCCGCATCGGCGGCGGCTGGCGCTATCTCGCCATCGCGATCCTCGCGGCGGCGGCTGGCGCTGCCGCAATGGCGCTACTAAGTTAGCCGTATGGTGGGCAAGCGCATCCTTCTGATCGTCGGTGGCGGCATCGCGGCCTACAAGGCGTGCGAGCTTATCCGCGAGCTGCGGCGGCAGGGCGTTTCGGTCCGCTGCGTGCTGACGGCGGGCGGCGCGCATTTTGTGACCGCTATGACCCTCAGCGCCCTCAGCGAGGACAAGGTCTACACCGATCTGTTCGATCTGAAGGACGAAGCCGAGATGGGCCACATCCAGCTCAGCCGCGAAGCCGATCTGGTGGTCGTCTGCCCCGCGACCGCCGATCTCCTCGCGAGAATGGCCGCCGGGATCGCGGATGATCTCGCCACCACGCTGCTGCTCGCCACTGACAAACCGGTGCTGGCCGTCCCCGCGATGAATGTACGGATGTGGGGCCATGCCGCTACAAAGCGTAATGTCGTCCGGCTCCGCACTGACGGCGTCACCGTGCTGGAGCCGGATGAAGGTCCGATGGCTTGCGGTGAATATGGCCCCGGTCGCCTACCGGAGGTCATGGCGATCGTTGACGCCATCCGCATCCAGCTTGGCGATACCCCGCACCGTCTCTCGGGCAAGCATGTCATCGTCACCGCCGGCCCGACCCATGAGCCGATCGATCCGGTTCGCTACATCGCCAATCGATCCTCGGGCCGTCAGGGCTTCGCGATCGCAGGCGCACTGGCCGCTCTGGGCGCGCGGGTCAGCCTCATTGGCGGGCCTGTCAGCCTGCCGACTCCGCCGGGGGTGGATCGCATCGATGTCGAAACCGCGATGCAGATGGCGGATGCCGTCGAGAAGGCACTTCCCGCCGATGCCGCTGTAATGGTCGCCGCCGTGGCCGATTGGCGCACGGACCGTGCCGACCGCAAGATCAAGAAAAAGGCCGGATCGCTGCCGAGCCTAATGCTCAAGGAAAACCCCGACATTCTGGCCGGACTTGCCTGCCATCCAAAGCGGCCGCGCTTGCTGATCGGCTTCGCGGCGGAGACCGACGCCGTGATCGATCATGCCGTCGACAAGCGCAAGCGCAAGGGCGCTGACTGGATCGTCGCCAATGACGTGTCCGGCGATGTAATGGGCGGCCACGAAAATAGCATTCATCTCATCACCGCCGCAGGCACTGAAAGCTGGGAGAAGATGCCCAAGCAGGAGGTCGCCCGGCGCCTTGTGGAGAAGATTGCCGATGCCCTTCAATGACATTACTATAAAATTGAAGCGCTTACCGCATGGCGAAGGCCTGCCTCTTCCGGCCTATGCGACTGTACAAGCCGCCGGCATGGATGTCGTTTCCGCCGAGGATCTCGTGCTCGTTCCCGGCCAACGTGAGGCAGTCGCAACCGGCTTCGCGATCGCGATCCCGGCCGGTTATGAAGTTCAGGTCCGTCCCCGCTCGGGCCTTGCGCTCAAACACGGCATCACCTGCCTCAATACCCCGGGCACGATCGACGCCGACTATCGTGGCGAAGTGAAGATCATCCTCGCCAATCTCAGCAACAATCCCTTCGCGATCGCGCGCGGTGACCGTATTGCCCAGCTCGTTCCCGCCCCAGTCCTCCACGCCCGCTTCGACGAAGTCGAGGAACTGGAGGAGACCGTACGGGGCGCAGGCGGCTTCGGCTCCACCGGATATAAGGCGAGCGAGCCCATTCCGGCGAAATGAGCTTCACCGACGAACAGCTTGAACGCTACGCCCGCCACATCATTCTCAAGGAGATTGGTGGCGAGGGTCAGCGCAAGCTGCGCGAAACCACGGTTGCGGTAATCGGCGCAGGTGGCATCGGATCGCCAGTAATCCAGTATCTCGCCGCCGCCGGCATTGGCGGGATCGTCTTGGTGGACGATGATGAGGTCGCCCTGTCGAACCTCCAGCGCCAGACCATTTTCCGCACCGCCGACATCGGCCGATCCAAGGTGGATGCCGCAATTCAGGCTGCAACAGCCATTACCAATGATATTAGTTTTATTTCCTATAAAGAACGACTTACCGCGCAAAATGTGACCAATATCCTTGGCGACGCATCTGTCGTGGTCGATGGCAGCGACAATTTCGAAACGCGTCTTGTGGTGGCCGATGCCGCGCAGCAATTACGCATTCCGCTGGTTTCCGCGGCCGTCGATCAGTTCGAGGGACAGCTTGCGGTCTATCGAGGTTGGGAAGCAGACAAGCCCTGCTATCGCTGTCTGGTGGGCGAGGATCCGGCACGGCCTGACATGAGCTGCGCCGATCGCGGCGTGCTCGGCCCCCTCACCGGCGTGCTTGGCAGCCTGGCCGCGCTCGAGGCTTTGCGTGTCGTCATCGGCTTCGGCGAGGACCCGGCCGGCAAGCTCCTGATTGTCGATGCCCTCGCCTTCCGTTTCCGTACACTCTCCATGCCCAAGGATCCGGCCTGCGGATGCGGGACATGACCCGGCTCGCAATCATCATCGCGGATGACAATCCGGAACGCCTTCGCACCGCCTTGGTGATGGCGACCGCGCATGTTGCGCTTGGCGGGATGGCCAGTCTGTTTTTGCAAGGGTCGGCCGTGGCGCTGCTCCGATCGCCGATCCCCGATCCCGACGCCCGCCGCCAGACCGCTGCCGGATTGCCAGAGCTTGGACAGGTGTTTCGGGAAGCGCTTGGCCTGGATGTTCGTTTTTCAGCCTGCCAATCGAGCCTGGCTTTGCTCGACCTCACCGCCGACATGTTCGATTCCCACATCGAGTGGACTGGCATGATCGGATTCCTGAGCACGGTCGAACGCAATGATCGCCTCATCGTGATCTGACCTTTATTCGTCAGCCAAGGCCGATTAAGGGGGGCCGCCATGCAACGATCACCCCTCGCCCCCGCTGACTTTCCTACGCTTCCTGAAATCGCCGGCGTCCGCATGGCGGTTGCCCATGCCGGCTACAAGACGTGGGACCGCTGCGACCTCACTTTCGCTGCGCTGGATGAAGGCACCGCTGTTGCAGGGATCACCACCACCAGCAAATGCCCTTCACCAGAGGTTGAATGGTGCCGCGCCGCTTTGCCGCTCGGCCGTGCGCGCGCTCTGGTGGTCAATGCGGGCAACAGCAATGCGTTTACTGGCAATCGCGGCCGCGCGGCAGTCGAAGCCATCGCAGCCAGGGTCGCCAACGCGCTAGATTGCCAGCCCTCGGATGTCTTTGTCGCCTCAACGGGCGTGATCGGTGTCCCGCTGCCCATCGACAAGGCCGAGGCGGGCATCGACGCGGTCCTCATCGCTGAACGCGCCGATTGGGAAGCGGCCGCCAACACGATCGGCACCACGGACACATTTGCCAAGGCGGCGGTCACTCGCGCGATCATCGACGGTAAAACGGTGAGCCTCGTTGGGATCATCAAGGGTTCCGGGATGATCGCGCCCGACATGGCGACGATGCTCGGCTTCATTTTCACGGACGCAGCGGTTGCGCCGCCCTTGCTCCAGACGATGCTCTCGACCGCCAATCGCGAGACATTTTCCTGCATCACGGTCGACAGCGACACCTCGACCTCAGACACCGTGCTCGCCTTCGCGACGGGGGCGGCGGGAACAACGCCGCTCAATACCATCGACGACCCGGGAGCCGACGCCTTTCAGGCTGCTCTCACCGATCTCTGCCGCCAGCTTGCCCATCTCGTGGTCCGCGATGGTGAAGGCGCGACCAAGTTCATCACCGTCGCCGTCGATGGAGCGGCGTCCGACGAGAGCGCGCACCGTATCGCCATGTCGATCGCCAATTCACCGCTGGTGAAGACGGCAATCGCTGGTGAGGATGCTAATTGGGGCCGCATCGTGATGGCTGTCGGCAAGGCGGGCGAACCGGCCGAGCGCGACAAGCTCGCCATTCGCTTCGGCACGACTCAGGTCGCACGCGACGGCTATGCAGTCGAAAATTATGATGAAGCCCCTGTCACTGCGCATCTCAAGGGCAGTGATATCGATATCGGCGTCGAACTCGGTATCGGCGATGGCCGGGCTACGGTGTGGACTTGCGATCTGACCCACGGCTACATTTCGATCAACGCCGACTATCGGAGCTGACCGTGACGCTCATCATATGGGGCCGGCTCAACTCGCACAATGTGAAGAAGGTCGTCTGGCTCGCGGAGGAGATCGGTCTCGATTATGTGCGGTACGATATCGGTGGCAAGTTTGCGATGGACGAAGCCTATCTCCGCAAGAATCCCAACGGTCTGATTCCAACTATCGAAGATGACGACTTCACTCTTTGGGAGTCGAACACGATCCTGCGTTACCTCGCGGCGAAATATGCTCCGGACACCTTGTGGCAGGCTGATCCGCAAACCCGTGCGTTCGCGGAACGCTGGATGGACTGGCACTTCACCTATGCCCGAACCCAACTGCCAGCGTTCCAGAACCTCATTCGTTATCCTCCTGAAAAGCGAGACGCTGAGGCGATCGCAAGATCGGCGGAAGAGGCGGGGCAGCTCATGGGCATCGTCAATGCCACTTTGGAAAAACAACCCTGGCTCTCCGGCGACAGCTTTGGACTCGGCGACATTCCGATGGGCGTCCATACCCACAGCTGGTTCTCGCTCGACATACCGCGTCCAGATTTTCCACACGTCTCCGATTGGTATGCTCGCCTCCGCGAGCGCCCCGGCTACGCGCATTATGTCATGATCCCGCTCACCTGATGCACAGCCTCTACGATCCTGTTCTGGCTCTAATGCGTGGCATCGCGGCCGAGATCATCCTCCCGCGGTTCCAAACGCTGGCAGCTCATGAGATCAGCGAGAAGTCGCCCGGCGACCTCGTCACCGTGGCCGATCAGGAATCGGAAGCCCGTTTCAACGATATTCTGCCATCGTTGCTCCCCGGCTCCCGAGTGATCGGTGAGGAGGCGGTCGCCGCGAACCCCAATCTGATTGACGTCATCGGCGATGGCGTCGTCTGGATCATCGATCCTCTCGATGGTACGATGAACTTCACCGAGGGCAAGTGCCCGTTCGCGATCATGGTCGGCCTCCTTACCGATGGCGAGGCACAGGCGGGCTGGATCCTCGATGCAGTGACTGGCCGGGTCTGCCATGCCGCGAAGCAGCAAGGTGCATTCGTCGATGGCGCGCGCATTCACGCCAAACCGACAGGAAGTAGCCTACCGATGGCCGCGATCGCGACCTATTTTCTGCCCCCGGACCGCAAGGCTGATCTGGAAGCACGCGCCGCCGGCAAGATCGAACTGGTCGCCATTCCGCGTTGCGCCGGCGAGCAATATCCCCGACTGGCGCTGGGACAAAATGACATCGCGTTATTCGAACGCACGCATGCGTGGGACCATGTTCCGGGTGCGCTTTTCCTCACGGAAGCCGGCGGAAAAATAGCGCGCCCGGACGGCAGTCCTTATCGGGCCGACGTTCCGGGCAAAGGTCTGATTGGGGCGGCCTCTCCCGAATTATGGGATCTGGCCGCGCGCAATTTGTTCGACTAGATTTCGGCTTCGAGCCATCCCTTGAGCTGGCTCTTGGGCGCGGCGCCGACCTTGGTGGCTGCGGGCGCGCCGTTCTTGAAGAGGATCATCGTCGGAATACCGCGCACGCCATATTTGCTTGGCGCATCCGGATTCTCGTCGATATTGAGCTTGGTGATCGTCACCTTCTCGCCCAGTTCCTCCGAAATTTCTTCCAGCGCGGGGCCGATCATACGGCAGGGGCCGCACCATTCCGCCCAGAAATCCACCAGTACTGGCCCTTCGGCGGCGATGACATCGTCATGGAAGCTTTGATCGGTAACCTTCTTGGTGGCCATGGACGGTACTCCTTATTCTCGGGTGATTTAGGGTGGCGGGCGGTCAGGCTCAACAGCCGGCGTCATGTTTTTCCTGATAACCTGAGAAGCTCAGCTTTGTGAGCTTCCAACAATGCGGAGGGCAGCACGAACAGGACAGGACCTGACGTATAGAGCAACGCCGCTTCCACCGGTCGATCCGGAAACACCGTCTCCAGCGCCGCCGCGTAGGCCGCCATCTGGACGATATGATGTTCAGGTACGCCATCAAGATCCTTGGGCACCCGCCGCCCGGTCTTGAAATCGACAACCCGCACGCGATCCGGCAGCACCAGCAGCCGATCCACGGTGCCCGCCACCACTTCCTCGCCAACGACAGCGGCAATCGGCGCCTCCGCCAGCCCATCGGGAGAAAAGAGTTCGGCGTATGCCGGATCGCCCATGATTGCGCGCACCTGCGCTACCAACGCCTGCGCGAGATCCGCGTCGGCTACGCCCGCAGAGCCTGTCAGCCAACGCTCGCCCACATGCTGACGCCGCTCGGGCGCGACCGCAGGCAGCCGCTCGAACAGCGCGTGGAGCAGCTGTCCGCGCCGCGCCGCCTCCATCAGCCCCGGCCCCGGCGGCGGATCAGCGACAAGATCAAGCCCGATCGCTGAAGGCGCAAGCGGTCGGGGCGGTTTGGCTTCGACAGGCGCTGTCCGGCGCAACCATTCCGGCTCGCTGATCGTCGAAACCTCGGCTCTCGCCTTGGGCGTGGCAGGTGTGCCGATCGGCGACGGCAGGCCGCGATAATGCCGCGCACCGCCCCAAAGCAGATCCTCTTCCTTTTCCGCGTCAAGCAGATCCATTGCCTGCTCGACGGCCAGATACCAGCTGCCCTCCGGCGGCATACCCCGCGCGCGCGTACCAAGCGCGCCACCAATGACCAGCCGCTCTTCGGCGCGGGTCATCGCGACGTAAAGCAGCCGCCAATGCTCCTCGTTTTCCTGCGCTTCAGTCGCCGCGACGGTTTCAGCGAGCGTGCCGCCCAATTCCTGCTTGCGCGGCCGAAAGATTGGAACCTTGCCGCCATCCTCCCGCATCGGCCAATCAAGCGTGCCGGCACGGCTTGCCGCCGGATCCGTTGTGGCGTCCGCGAGGATAACCAACGGAGCCTGCAAACCTTTCGAGCCATGCACCGTCATCACCCGAACGGCGTCGAGCGGGGCGGAGGGATCACGCGTGATCTCCACCTCGCCGCGATCGAACCAGTCGAGGAAACGCTGCAGCGAAGGCGTCGCCTCGCGTGAAAAACCGATCGCGGCGTTTACCAGTTCCTCGATTGGATCGCGTGCTTCTTCGCCAAGCCGCGCAAGCAATTGCCTGCGCCCCTGCATCGGCCCGGAAAGAATATGTTCCAGGAACCCATGTGGCGTTGTGAAATCGGCCCGGTTGAGCAGGTCGAGCAAATGCTCTGTCGTCGCAGTCGCAGCCGGATCATGACGCACCGCACGCCACAAGCTACCTTCGCGCTTGAAACCCGTTCTGTAGAGCTGCTCCTGGCTCCACCCGAACAGGGGCGAAACCAGCAGGCTCGCTAACGTCAGATCATCCTCGGGCTGCGCGGCAAAGCGCATGGCCGCCAGCAGGTCACGCACAGCCAACGGGGCGTTGAGACGGAGCCGGTCTACGCCCGCCACCGGCACACCCTCGGCATGCAGGCGCGCTACGATCAGCGAGGCGAGATCGCCCCGCTTGCGCACCAGCACCAATATGTCCTCGGGCCGGAGCGATCGTTGTTTGCCAGCTACCCACAAGCGTTCGTCGATCCAGCGCCGGATCTGCTTGGCAAGGCGAGTTGCGAAATCGCGGGTCGCATCGTCAATCCAGCCTTCCTCACCGCCATCATCCGAACCGTCGCCGGCAAGCAACGAAACCGGATGCCATAGCGTCACATGTCCCGGCAGGCTGGTCTTGGCGCTCTGATGCACCGGCACATGTTCAAAAACGCCAAACGCTTCCGCACCAAGCGTCCCGATCACCTGGTCGACGACCTCCAGCACCGTTGGCGAAGAGCGAAAGGAACGATCAAGCGAAAGGCGTCGTATCTCTCGTCCGGCATCCGCCGCCCGGCTCGAGAAAATACGCCGCGCTGCGTCAAAGGCCTCCGGATTGGTGCCCTGAAAACCGAAGATCGCCTGCTTGAAATCACCCACCGTGAAGATCGTGCGATGCTTGCTGCCCTTCGCGCCTTCGCCCGCGAAAAATTCGCCTGCCAACTTGGCAACGATCGCCCATTGCCGCGTGTTCGTGTCCTGCGCCTCATCGACAAGAATATGGTCGGTCGCCTGATCGAGCTTGTAGCGCACCCAATCGCCCATCCCGTCGGTATCGAGCAGCCGCACCGCGAGACGGATCAGATCATCGAAATCGACCAGCCCGCTTGAGCGTTTCGCGTCGGCATAGGCGAGCGCATAGGCTTGCCCCGCCCGCAATCCGGCCGCAATGAGATCGGCGAGCGCTGCCCTTGCTCGAAGCGCGAGCAATTCTGCGCAGCGCCCGTATAGTTTCAACGCCAGCTCGGCATAGTCAGGCTCTTGCGGCGCCTGACCCTTGGCGAAGGAGCGCGGTTCGCCATCCGCTTTCGCCCACACTAGATGCAACTCATCCAGCATCGATGCCCGTTCGCCCGCGCCAAGCCATCGCGCGATCACATCCGCTCGCTTTAAACCGTTGGACGATCCCCAGTTTGCATTGTGCGCAGCGACGGCTCGGAGCGCTTGAATATCAAAGGCATCGTCACAGCATGCCGCGACGATCGCCTCCTCGACATCGCCCAGCGGCACATCGAGCGCCATGCGCACCCGCGCTGCGATTCCTTCGCGTGGGCCGAGACTTTCCATCGCCTCGATGTCACGTGCGCAACGCTGGAGATAGGCTTCGGCCTTTTCCTCCCCCAGCCGCAAGCTGAGCGCCTGCACGTCCCCGATCAGCCCGAGATCGCCTCCGGCCTCCGCCCCGTTCAGCAGGTCGGCGAGGGTCCGTCGCGCCAGGGCAGCCTGTTCGCGCCCCTCAAGCGGCCGGAAGCCCGGCGACAGACCAGCCTCGGCCGGAAAGCCCGCCAGCAACGTCTGCGAAAAAGCGTGGATCGTCTGTATACGCAGGCCGCCACCGGGCGCGTCGAGCACCTTGGCGAAGAGCGTGCGCGCGAAATCCCTGCGATCGATCGACACCCGCTCGCCCAGCGCGCTCAATTCCTCGCCAAGCTGCGCATCCTTCATCCGAACCCAGGACGCGAGCCGCGCATGGATACGATCGGCCATCTCCGCCGCGCCCGCCTTGGTGAAGGTGAGGCACAGGATCGTTTCCGGCGGCACTCCAGACAGCAAAAGGCGCAACACGCGCCCGGTCAGAACCTGCGTCTTGCCGGTCCCCGCCGACGCTGAAAGCCAGACCAGTTCGCGCGGATCAGAAGCAAGCAGTTGCGATCCTTCGAGCCGGACCAGCGAGGAGGCGCGACTAGACATAAAATCCTCCCCGGCACGGGGAGGGGGACCGCGCAGCGGTGGAGGGGGCTGGAGGCCGGGCGCTGCGCGAGAGGCGATCCCCCTCCACCATGCTACGCATGGTCCCCCTCCCCGTGCCGGGGAAGATCGCCATCCGTCCGCCCATACCATTCCTCCAGCCGCATGAGCTGGTCATAGTCGCCATAGGGCGCAAATTCGGGATGCAGCTTTGCCACGAACGGCGCGCCTCCGGTCAGCCATTTCTCAACGGCCTCAACCAGATGGTGCGCAGCATGGGCAGTGAAATCCTCAGGTGGAATGCCCTTGCCGCCGACGGGACTGACGACATGCCCGAACTGCCCCTTGTCGCGCGCCATCGACCAATATTCGAAACCCTTCGGCACGCCCGCCACATCCTTGAAACCGCCTTTTTCAGCGATCAATCCGAGCAGCCCGAGCTGCAGCGCAAAGCCCTGCTCCACCTGTTTGCGCGAAGGCGGCTTGCCGGTCTTGTAATCGATGATCGCCAGCCCGCCGTCCGCCAGCCGATCGATCCGATCCAACTTGCCATAGAGCCGGACACCGGCCACGTCCGCATCGCCGAATATCTCGGCCGCGATCGGCACTTGCCCCTGCGCCGCATTTGCCTGCATCTGCCCGACGACCCAGTCGATCGCCTCCATCAGCCGCGGCTCCCACAATGCCTTCATGACGGGATGCGCCTTCAGGTCATGCAACATCCCCGCAGCACGATCGCGCAGCCTGGCGGGATCGCAGCGGTCCTCCTTCATCCACGCCTCGAACACCGCGTGGAGCATCGTTCCGCGCCAGGCGGGCGTCGGATCCGCATCGACCATATCCCAGCGCGACAGCTTCAGCATCGCATCGGCATAGAAAGCGAAGGGGTCTGCCTTGAGACGGTCGAGCTTGGTGACAGCAATTTCGCGAGGCCGATGCGCGATCGGCGGCGCAGGCGCGGGCCGTGCTGCGTAGGCTGGCGGCGCCGTTGGCGCATCGATCGCCCTGGTCCAGCGCGACAGCCGGGGCTCCCGCGTCACGCCGCCGGTCATGGCCTCCAGCCGTAACAGGAAGCGCGAGGCGATCGTCGGCGCACGATCGTCGCGGCGCGACCGGGTAATCAGCACCTGCTGCGCCCCCAATGCGCTGGCAAAATCATGCGCCGCGAGACCAATCCGCCGTTCCAGCCCCGGTAGTCCCAAGGCCCGCCTGATGCTTGGCGCGAGCCAGGGATCGGGTGCGGGCACGCCGGGCCACACACCCTCGTTCAGCCCGCCGAGGATGACAAGATCCTCCTGCCCCAGCCGCGCCTCGATCAGACCCCGGATGAAGATGCGTGGATGCCCGCCCTGCGGCGGCCGCACCGCCACCCCGTCAAACAGATCCCGCAACAGGCGCGGCAGCACTTCGATCCTTGCAAGTTCAGGCCCCCGTGCAGCCGATGTTTCAAGCGCCGCGATCAGCTCCGCCGCTTGCCGACCCGCCGGACCTGCCCACACGGCGTCTCCCGCGAGCGCGGATGCGCCTTCGCGCAGGGCGGCGAGCAATGTCCCAAGATCCTCCCCGGCACGGGGAGGGGGACCATGCGAAGCATGGTGGAGGGGGCTCGACTCTTGCGTAACCGCTTCATCCGGCCGCGTACCCCCTCCACCGCCTGCGGCGGTCCCCCTCCCCGTACCGGGGAGGATCTTTTTTGCTTCCCTCCAAAACGGCCGTGCTTCTTCTCGGACGCGCCGTTCCCGCCCCTCGCCTCCTGCAAGAAACGCATCAATCCCGTTCAGCCCTGCCGGAGGCCTCGGCCCCCTGAGCGCCCGATCGAGCAGCCGCACGCCCTCCAGCCACGCCACCCGCCCCTCACCCGCCTGCACCAACGGATGTTTGAGCAGCGCGAGCAACGCGACCGGCGCGAAATCCTCGGCGATCGCCTCCGCAAGGCCCATCAGGAGCGTGCCCGGCGCGGTGGCAGAAAGCGGCTGCCCAGCGCTGTCGTCCGCTTCGATTCCCCAGCGTTTCAAATGCGTTACCACGCGCTGGGCAAGCGCGCGATCGAGCGTCACCAACGCCGCTGTCCGCTCAGGCGTCTCCACCAGTTCGCGCAACGCGATCGCAATCCCCTGCGCCTCATCGCCGGGCGTCGCGAAAACCGCCGCCCGGACGCCTGAAAGCCGCCGCTCTGCGGTTTTCAGACTCTGCCATTTATGGGTGAATTCAGCCGGTGCCATCGCATTCGCGACTGCCCTGCCCCGCGCCGCCGGAGAATCGCGTCCCCCACCCCAGCGCCAGGGACGGACCTCCCCGCGTGCCACTCCGATCCGGTCGAGCAACAACTTGAGCTGATATTGCGGGTGGGTCTCGATGTCACGGCGTCCGCTTTCGGGATCATGCGGCCCCAGTGCTTCCCATTCCCCGGCGGGCATGTCGCAGTCGATCCCCGGAAACACGACCATCCCATTGTCAAGCAAGGCTATAGTGCGAAGCAAGCGCGCCACGGACGGTGCCGATGTGGTGATCCCCGCCGCTATGATCGGGCCTAGCGAACCGTGCCTGCGCCACCGTGCCGCTGCGCGATCGATCAGCCGATTGCGGCGTTGGGCAAGGTCGATCAAACCCCGCGCGGCCAGCTCCTGGGGCCAGTCTTCAAGCAGCGTCTCAAGTATCGCAAGCGACGCCTGCCAATGCCCGGCCAGATCAGGGACGACCGCATCCTTCAACCGTGAGGGCGGCATCTCCTCCACCAGAAGCTGATCGATCACGCGGGCAAGATCCGCCGCCAGCCGCATCGCTTCGGCCGCGTCGATCGGATCACCCAAGCTCGCGCGCGCGCGCTGAACCAGACGAGCGAGAATCAATTGTCTTTCAATCGGTTCGATAGCGGGAGGAACCAGATCCTCACCATCCAGAGGATCGAGTGCGGCGCCCAGCCGACCGTCCAGCTCGGGATCACCGATCGGCACCATGCGCGGCAACAACAGCCCGCCGCCCTCCGCGCGCCGCACGAAGGCGTCGGTTAGCGTTCGTTGCGCGCGGTTGTTGGGAAGCAGGATCGTCGTGCGCGCGAGCGCCAGCCGATCGCCCTTGCCGCGTGCGATCAGCCCCGTCGCCAGCGCATCCGCGAAAGCCCGGTGGGGCGGTATCGTGAAGACCTTGGGGCTGACGCCGTCAGCCATGAGCGAGAATGGCTTCGGTCCGGGCTATCGCAGGCGGAGTGCCTACGTCGAACCATAATCCCTGATGGACGACGCCATAACAACGGCCTGTAGCAATCGCCCTGTCCCACAGAATGTTGGTCGAGAAAGCCCCCTCCGGCGCATCTTCAAGAAGACGCCGGGAAACAACCTGCACGCCGGTATAGACGAACGGCGCGACGCGGCCCGGCTTGCGCCGCGCCAGACGACCAAGAGCGTCCATATGGAAATCTCCCGGCCCGCGATGGCAATGGGCGCGGGCGAGCGGCACGGTCAGCAACAGCGCGTCCATTTCGTCCTCATCCCAGCGTTGCCCGAGCAGCCGGATCGCATCGACTGGACCGTCCACCCAATAATTGTCGCTGTTGACGACCAGGAAGTGATCATCCTCGATCAGCGGTAGTGCCTTCACCAGCCCACCGCCGGTTTCGAGCAGCTTCTTGCGCTCGTCTGAGATGATGACTTCCATGTCCTTCACCCGCGCCTTGAGATGCGCCTCGATGGCGTCGGCGAGATAATGGACGTTGACGATCACGCGCTCGATGCCAGCCGCGCGCAGATGATCGAACACATGGTCGAGCAGGGGTTTTTTCGCGACCTCGATTAAGGGTTTTGGCCGGCTCGCAGTCAACGGACGCATGCGCTTGCCGAGCCCGGCCGCCATCACCATCGCAGTGCGGAGCTGCGCTTCCGCCGGGTTGGGTCGGAGCGCAAGGGGCTTGCGGTATCGGCTCATGCGGGGACGACGTTCCAGGCGGCGCCGCGTTGCTCAAGCGGCACGTTGCGATCGAACCAGTCGGTGACCGGCTCCAAGGCAGAATGCTTGAGGTCGCGCTCGAGATACCCCCACACGCGGGGCTGATAGCCGAGATATCGCGGCTTGCCGTCCCGCTTCCAGAGCCGTGTAAAGATACCGAGGATCTTGGCGTTTCGCTGCGCGCCAAGCAGCGCATAGGCGGCATCATCAAAGGCCGCCGAGGCGGCGTAGCGCGCGATCATCGCGGCCTCCAGCTCCGGCGCAACGTCCCGTCGGGCGTCCTGCAAAAGCGAAACCAGATCATAGGTTGGGTGCCCCGCAAGCGCGTCCTGGAAGTCGAGCAGTCCCAACCGTTTTCCGCCATTCAGCAGCATGATGTTCTCGGCATGGTAATCGCGCAATACGGTGACGGTCTGATGACCGGCGATCGGCGCCAGCGCCTCGGCCCACGCCCGGCGATAGCCTTCGACATCGACATCGAGCGAAAGCGCTGGCGCATACCATTCAGTGAACAGCCCCGCCTCGCGCTGATATTCCGCCATATCGTAGGGCCGCAGCCCTTCGGCTGGCCGATGTTTCACAAGTTCGAGCAGGAGATCGACCGCCGCCTCGTAAATGGCCGTCTCTCGCGACGGATCGGCGAGGATTGCCTCGGCCATCCTCGCGTCGCCGAAATCCTCGATAAGCACAAGGCCCTGCACCGGATCGTCGCCTATGATCCCCGGCGCTGCAAATCCAAGCCTGTTCAGATGCCGCGCCACCGCGATGAACGGGCGCGGATCCTCATGCGGCGGCGGCGCGTCCATCAACACGGCGCTGCGTCCCTCCCCCACTACCCGGAAATAACGCCGGAATGATGCGTCACCGGCAAGCGGCAGGATTTCGCATTCCCCCCAGCCGCATTGCGCAAGGAAAGCGGGCGCTGCATCGGGCGGAATCATCTGGAGCGGTTGGGCGGCCATCGCCCCTCCCAAGCGGGGGGCACTTCGGCTGTCAAGCGGCGCGCGGTGCCCTCCGCGATTTCCAACCTCAAGCGCAGCGCCTCGGACCAGAGCGAAGCACCCAGCCGTTCAGGCCATTCGATCAGCAGCACGGCATATTCGCGCGCTTCCTCCAGCCCCAGTTCGCTGGCGTCGTCGGCGTTTTCCAGACGGTAGAGATCGATATGCCACACCGGCAACCTCACCTCGGGTGGTTCATAAGGTTGCACGATCGCAAAGCTCGGGCTCGGTGCTTCTTCCTCAAGCCCGAGTGCTGTCAAAATACCGCGCGCCAATGTGGTCTTCCCAGCGCCGAGATCGCCCGAAAGAGCAACCACGTCGCCGGGACGTAACAATAGGGCTATTGCTGACCCGAGGGCTGCGGTCGCCGCCTCGTCCGGCAGCCACTCCTCACTCACCCCGCCACCTTCGGCAGATGCACCGTAACCGTCGTCCCCTGCCCCGGCTCGCTGGCGAGTTCGATCGTGCCGCCATGTCCTTCGATGAGCTGGCGCGTGAGCGGCAGGCCGATGCCGAGCGTGGCGGCGTTGCGATGGCGCGGCGCGGCGCTCGTGCGATGGAAGCGGTCGAATATCCGCTCGCGTTCCCTGGGGTCGATTCCCGGCCCGTCATCCGAAACCACAATCTCGATATTAGGTCCTTCAGCCGAGGCGTTGAACAGCACCCTGCCGCCGTCCGGCGTATATTGGACGGCGTTGCGCAGCAAATGATCGAACGCCTGCCCCAAGCGGCGCGCGTCGCCCGTGATCTTACCAAGCCTCGGATCTATCCTCGCAACGAAACGCTGCTTCTTCGCGCTGGCGATCTTCTCGGCCTTCTCCGCGGCAGCCCCTGCGACCTTGACCAGATCGACCTCTTCCTGTGCGAGCGGCAAGCTGCCTGCCTCGCTCTGGGTAAGATCAAGCACATCCTCGATCACACTGCTAAGCCGGGCGACCGACACGAGGATCGCATCGATATAGTCCTTGGTCGCTGGCTCCAGCGCACCCGCATAGCCCCCCGCGATCATCTCGGCGAAGCCCGCGATCGTCGTCAGCGGCACTCGCAGCTCGTAGCTCATATTGGCCACGAAGGCGTTCTTGAGCTTGTCAGTCTCCTCCAGAGCCTCGTTGCGCTCGCGCAGCGCCGCCTCGATCTTCCGGCTGGCCGTGATGTCCAGCATGGTGAAGAGCGCATTGCCATCAGGGAGCGGCACGACCGCGAATTCATAATGCCGTCCATTGGCCAGCGCGACCCGGCCTGACCGCTGCTTGCGTTCAGTCGTCGCAGTTCGCACCAGTTCGCGGATCAGGCCTGCCCGCTGTGGATTGGCAAGCTTGGGACCAAGCATGTCGACCAGCACATCGACTCGCGGGTGCTGAAGCAGCACATCTTCGCTCAAATCCCATACGTCGCGGAACCGGCTGTTCCAGACATGCAGCCGCCCGTCGACCGCAAACACCCCGATCGCCTCGAATAAATTATCGAATGTGGCGGTGCGGACCTGCAACAGCGTGTCGCGCGCGCTGGCGAGCTGAAGCTGTTCGGTTCGATCCTCAAAGATCAGCAACAGGCCGCCATCCGGCAAAGGCTGCGCCACCACGCGCAGATGAGCCCCGTTAGGAAGCTGCCAAGCCTCTTCCACTGCCTCATTGCCTTGCGTGAACCAGGCGCGGCGCTCCATTTTCCAGCCTGGGAAGTCGCGCGCCTCGGGCAGGCGCTCCGCCTCGCGCATCCGCTCCAGCACGCGGTCGAATTCGGGATGATCGGTCAGCCAGTCGGCTTCAAGCGCGAACATCCGCACGAACGGCTGGTTGTAGAATGTGAGCGCCCGATCCGGGCCAAACTGCGCGACGCCCGCCGAAAGCCGGTCAAGCAGGTCGCGCTGCGCCCGCGTGAAGCGGGCAAGGTCGGCGCGCGCCTCCTCCAGCTCTTCGACATCGACCGCGTAACCGGCCACGCCCGCATCCCCGAGCGGAACGTCGACGATCCGGATCATCCGCCGCGCCCCAGCGATCGTCGCCGGCACGGTTCGAATCGCGACCCGGCGCGCCTCCTGCGCGTCCTGCGCCATGCGCGCCGGTCCCGCCCCGCCTGTGGGCTCGATCAGCTCAAGCCCGGTCGAGACCACCTCGGATGCGCTGGCCGCCTCAACCGCCTTCACATAGGCGGTGTTGACCAGCGCCAGTCGATAGTCGGGCCCGCGATGCCACATCGGGAACGGCGCCGCCTCGATGAGCGCCGACAACGCTTCGATCGCACGGCTGAGTTTGCCACGCTCGCCCTCAAGATGTTCGATCTCCTGAAGATTCTCGGTCGCATCGAAAAACCACAGCACCGCTCCACCCGCCATCACACGGTCATCGGCTCGCGCGCCCCGCACGGTCAAAACGCGACGAGAATCACGAATCCGCACTGATCGGGTGAAGGCGCGCCCCGCCTTCTGCGCCGCATTGATTTCCTTGGTCAGCGCCGCCGCATCTTCACGCGTGAAAACATTGTCCGCGCCCAGCAACTCGCCCACATAGGTCGGCAATGTACCCAGCCCGAGCCAAGCCGTCAGGCGCCGATCAGCACCGATCCGCCCGTTCATATCCACGAGCATCGGCAGCGCTGGGCTTGATCCGATAAGAAGCTGAAGACGTTCGGCATCCGCTTTCGCCGTTCGCGCCGCCGAGGACCGCCGCATGCCAGCGATCGTTGCCCACAGAGCCGCAATCAGCCACGCCACCATCAGGGCGACCATCAAGGCAATGCTCGTGCGGTCGAGGGTGATCATTAGCCCGCCTTAAGCGAGCGTTTCGTTAGAGAGAAGAGTTTCGTTGCCGTTCCGGGCTCGACAGCCCGCCAGATCAGATGCTTGCGGGAAGCTGGCCGATGATCTTGTCTAGCGTGATCGGATAATCGCGCACACGCACGCCACAGGCATTGTAGACGGCGTTGGCAACCGCCGCCGCGACGCCGCAGATCCCCAGTTCACCCACGCCCTTGGCCTTCATCGGCGAGGAGATGGGATCTGTCTCGTCGAGGAAAATGCATTCCTGATGAGGAATATCGGCATGCACGGGCACTTCGTAGCCGGCAAGGTCGTGGTTCACGAAGTAGCCGAATCTTTTGTCGACGACCGCTTCTTCCATCAGCGCGGCGCCAACGCCCATCGTCATCGCACCGATAACCTGGCTGCGCGCCGCCTTCGGATTGATGATCCGTCCGGCTGCGCACACCGCAAGCATCCTCCGAACCCTGATCTCGGCGGTCGCCGCATCGACGGCGACCTCGACAAAATGCGCTCCGAAGGTCGATTGCTGGTAACGCTTGTCGAGATCGCCATATTCGATCGCGTCCTCGGCGGAGAGGCCAGCCTCGCCAGCCGCCTCAGCCAGCGCCACCGATCTGTTGCCCGAGCGTACCTGGCCATCGGCGAATACGCTGTCAGCCGAATTGAACCCCAGCTTCTGCGCCACGGCTTCCCGCAATTTCATGCACGCCGCATATACACCCGCCGTCGAATTGTTGCCGCCCCACTGCCCGCCGGAGCCAGCGGATACCGGGAAGCTCGAATCACCGAGCAGCACCCGGATCTTCTCGAGCGGCACCCCCATCGTTTCCGCAGCAGTCTGGGCGATGATGGTATAGCTGCCGGTGCCGATATCAGTCATATCTGTCCGCACCGTCACAGTCCCCGACTTGTCAAGACTGACGCGCGCCGCCGACTTTGTCAGCAGGTTATTACGGAATGCCGCAGCAACCCCCATCCCGACAAGCCAGCGTCCATTACGTACCTCTCCCGGCTTCTTGCTGCGCCGATCCCATCCGAACCGCTCGGCGCCCGTTTTAAGACATCCAATCAGGTCGCGGTGCGAGAAAGGCCGCGAGGGATTTTCAGGATCGATCTGGGTGTCATTGATGACGCGAAACTCGACCGGATCCATCCCCAGCTTCTCGGCGATTTCATCGATTGCGATTTCAAGCGCCATCATGCCCGACGCCTCGCCTGGAGCACGCATCGCATTGCCTTCCGGCAAATCGAGCACCGCCAGCCGCGTGGCCGTCATCCGGTTCGCTCCGGCATAAAGTAAGCGCGTCTGATTAGGCGCCGTCTCCGGCCCGCCTCCGGGCAGATCGCCAGACCAGCTTTCATGCCCGATCGCGGTGATCTTGCCATCCTTGCCGGCGCCGATCCGGATCCGCTGGATCGTCGCGGGGCGATGGGTGGTGTTGTTGAGTGATTGAGGGCGCGTCAGCGCGACCTTTACCGGACGGCCCGCAACCCGCGCGCCAAGCGCCGCCATCAATGCATCGCTGCGCACCCATAATTTAGAGCCGAATCCGCCCCCGATATAAGGCGACATTACGTGAACATTTTCGCGCGGAATATTGAGCGTCTTCGCCATATCGCGCACAGCCCACGCGATCATCTGGTTTGAGGTCCAGAGCGTGAGTTTGCTGCCTTCCCACGCCGCGATGGTGGCGTGCGGCTCCATCATCACATGACATTGATCGGGGGTTGTGTAAGTTGCATCGATTTTGACCGGTGCTTTGGCGAATGCCCCATCGAAATCGCCGACCGCCGTGTCGGGCTCGCCGCCGAAACCTCCACTTAGCGGTTTAGCCGCGCCGTCCTTCAACGCACGAAGGTCGAACTGTCCTTTGGCCCGCGCGTATTTGACACGGATAAGCGCCGCAGCCGCGCGAGCCTGTTCAAAGCTCTCGGCGACAACCATCGCAACCGCCTGATCATAATGCTCGACCTGCGGTCCCGCGAGCAGGCTCGCGGTGTGGCTGCTCGACTTTCCGAGCTTGCCGGCATTCTCATGCGAGACGATCGCAACGACGCCAGGCGCGGCCTTGGCCGCGCTTGTATCAATCGAAACGATGCTGCCCTTCGCGATCGCGGCGCCAAGAATGAAACCATAGGCCTGATTCGCGACCACATCGTGCCGCTCATAGGCGTAGGCCGCTGTCCCGGTCGTCTTGAGCGGCCCTTCAATCCGATCGGTCGGTTTGCCCACCACCTTGAGCTGATCAATCGGATTACTTGTCGCTGGCGTGTCGAACTTCATGACCTGTTACCCCGTGCCTGTGTCAGGATCGCGCCCAGCGCCCGCTCGATCAACGGCACCTTGAAGGCATTTTCCTGCGTCGGCTTCGCGTCCGCCAACATTGCCGAAACCGCCGCTTTGGCGCCCCGCGGCAATTCAGCCTCTGCAGTTTCCACACGCCACGGCTTGTGGGCAACACCGCCAAGCGCCACCCGCCCGGTCCCATCCTTCTGCACGATCGCGCCGACAGAAATCAGTGCAAAGGCGTAAGAAGCCCGATCTCGCACCTTATGATAGACGTGAGTGCCCCCCACTGGCTTCGGCAAGGTCACGGCGGTTATCAACTCACCCGGCTCAACATCCGTCTCGATCTCCGGCGTTGTACCGGGCAGCCGATGAAAGTCAGCGATGGCGATATTTCGCTTTGTCCCGTCCGGCTTCACTGTCTCAACCGTCGCATCAAGCGCTCTCATCGCAATCGCCATGTCGCTAGGATGAGTCGCGATGCAGGCCTCGCTTGCCCCGACAATCGCATGGTTGCGGCTGAAGCCGCCGATCGCCGCACAGCCGCTGCCCGGTCTGCGCTTGTTGCAAGGCTGATTGGTATCGTAGAAATAGGGGCAGCGGGTCCGCTGGAGCAGGTTGCCGGCGGTCGTCGCCTTGTTGCGAAGCTGACCAGACGCGCCTGCCACCAGGGCCCGGCTGAGAAGCCCATAATCCTTCCGGACGCGATTGTCGGCGGCGAGATCAGTGTTGCGCACCAGTGCACCGATCCGCAAGCCGCCCTCCGGCGTCGTCTCGATCTTATCAAGCCGCAGGCCGTTGATGTCGACCAGATGGCCCGGCGTCTCGATCTGAAGCTTCATTAAATCGAGCAGATTGGTCCCGCCTGCGATGAACCGAGCGCCCGGAGTTTGCGCGACGGCTTCCGCCGCTTCGGCTGCCGTCTTCGCACGTTGATAACTGAAAGGTCTCACGCCCTGGCCCCCGCCACTTCGACGATTGCATCGACGATATTAGAATAGGCACCGCAGCGGCAGATATTGCCGCTCATCCGCTCGCGGATCTCATCAACGCTGATGCCCGGGTCGCTACCGAGATCAGCGGTCACATGGCTGGGTATACCCGCCTTAATCTCATCCAGCACCGCTACCGCCGAGCATATCTGACCAGGCGTGCAATAGCCGCACTGATAGCCGTCATGCGCGACAAAAGACGCCTGCATAGGGTGCAGCTTGTCTGGCGTCCCAAGGCCTTCGATCGTCGTGATGCTGTCGCCGTCGTGCATCACCGCCAGCGTCAGGCAGCTATTAATCCGCCGTCCGTCCACGATGACGGTGCATGCACCGCACTGGCCATGGTCGCACCCTTTCTTGGTGCCCGTCAGCTTTAGATGCTCACGCAATGCATCGAGCAGCGTCGTCCGCGTGTCGATATCGAGCGTCTGCTTCTTGCCATTTACGGTGAACGCGACTTTGCTTGTCACTGATTTCCCGCTTTCCCTGCCGTGATGTTGTAGAGCCGCTACGCTAGGAACAGCGGTGACGGCAATGGAGGCTGTGCCGCTGGCAAGAACGCCACGACGCGAAACCGACAACCCAGTTATGTCTTCCATTGCGCCGTTCAACCCCCTTAGCTCGATCATTCGAAGAATAAGCTGTGCCCGAATAGGTTCCGAAAGAAACTCCGAACCTGACAAAATTGTGAGTCGCCCCAAAAATGGCGCCATTTTCCAGAGCCATGCGTCCCCGATAAGCACTGAATTAACCATTGGTGGCCATGATGCCTCTCGTCGTCAACAAAGGGTACGCCGTGATCGACATTGCCAATCCCATGCCCAATGAGAAACGGGGCAGCCTGAAGCGCCATTTGGCAGGCTTCGGCGCGATGGTCTCACTGGCCATGCTTCTATTCGGCATGGTATATAATTCGCGGACGGCTGCTGCCGAACGTCGCAGCTCCGAGGCATGGTATATTCATACCCTCGACGTCCTGCTTGCGACTGAACAGCTCAAGGGGTCCCTCCATGGCGCGTTGCGCGGCGAACGCGGCTACCTGCTGACCGACGACATCACCTTCTTGAGGCCCTATGTCAGGGCGCACGACCGTACGCCGGGCCTCGTCGCGCATCTCGTTCGGCTGACCCGCGACAATCCCCTCCAAGCCACCCGTGTGCAATCGCTCGAGCCACTGCTGGCTTCCTATTACGGCCTGCTTGAGCAAACGATCGGACTTCAGCGAACTGGTCGGGGTCATGAAGCCATCGCGCTCGTCCGCAAGGGTGCCGGTCGCAGCCGCATCGAAGCCCTGCTGCGAGTCATCGACCAGATCGACGCCGAGGAACGCCGCCTGCTGATCGAGCGCCGGGCCGCCTACAGCGCAGCCGCCAAGCGCGCAGAAAACGATTCGCTCTATATGGCGGGCCTCGCCCTGCTGTTCCTCGTGATCACGGCTGGAGCCGCCGTCTCGGCCTCGCGCGCGCGGCTGCGCTATCTCTACGTGGCCGATCAGCTCAACCAGACCGCGACCACTGACGAACTGACGGGCCTCGCCAATCGCCGGAGTTTCATGCGTTCGCTCGACATCGAACTCGAACGCGCCCGCCGCTCCGCGAGCCCGCTCGCGATGGCAATCATCGACATTGATCATTTCAAACGCGTCAACGACACCTACGGCCATCCCGGCGGCGATGAGGTGCTGCGAAAAATCGCGGATCTGCTTAAAGGGGCCATGCGTCTGACCGACATCGTCGGTCGCCTCGGCGGCGAGGAGTTCGCCATCCTGATGCCGGACACGAACGAACGCGATGCTCATTCCGTTTGCGACCGCTTGCGCGATCTGGCTGCGAACAAAATCATAATATTGCCCGACAACCGCGAGATCAGCGTCACCCTGAGCGGCGGTGTAGCCTTGCTCGAAGCCGGCGAACAGGGGGATCATTGGATCACCCGGGCTGACGGCGCGCTCTACGAAGCGAAGAGTAGCGGCCGCAATCAAGTAAAACTGGCCGCATAAAGAAAACGCCGGGAAACCTGCCCCGGCGTTTACTTTTTTATCCGCTCCGCTGGCTCAATAGCGATAGTGATCCGGCTTGAACGGTCCCTGCTGGGACACGCCGATATATTTCGCTTGCGCGTCGGTCAGCTTGGTGAGCTTCACGCCGAGCTTGTCGAGATGCAGCGCGGCCACCTTCTCGTCGAGATGCTTCGGCAGCACATAAACCTGGTTCTTGTATTCGCCCGACTTGGTCCACAGCTCGATCTGCGCCAGCACCTGGTTGGTGAAGCTCGACGACATCACGAAGCTTGGGTGGCCAGTCGCGCAGCCGAGGTTCACGAGGCGGCCCTTGGCGAGCACGATGATCTGCTTGCCATCGGGGAATTCGACGAGATCGACCTGCGGCTTGATCTCGGTCCACTTCATGTTGTTGAGCCCAGCGATCTGGATCTCGCTGTCGAAGTGGCCGATGTTGCAGACGATCGACATCGGCTTCATCGCCCGCATGTGATCGACGGTGATGACGTCAGCATTGCCGGTCGCGGTCACGAAGATGTCGGCGCGCTGCGTCGCCTCTTCCATCGTCACGACTTCGAAGCCTTCCATCGCAGCCTGCAGTGCGCAGATCGGATCGATCTCGGTGACGAGCACGCGCGCGCCGCCGTTACGGAGCGACTGTGCCGATCCCTTGCCCACATCGCCGAACCCCGCGACCACCGCGACCTTGCCGGCCAGCATCACGTCGGTGGCGCGGCGGATGGCATCGACCAGCGATTCCTTACAACCATAAAGATTGTCGAACTTCGACTTGGTCACGCTGTCGTTGACATTGATCGCCGGGAAAGGAAGCTTGCCGTTCTTGGCCAGCTCATAAAGCCGATGCACGCCGGTGGTAGTCTCCTCCGACACGCCCTTGGTGGCCGCGACCGTCTTGGTCAGATAGCCCGGACGCTCGGTAAGGAAGCGCTTCAACACAGCAACGAAGATTTCTTCTTCCTCGTTGGACGGCGTGAACAGCGTCTCGCCAGCTTCAACGCGTGCGCCCCACAGCGCGAACATGGTGGCGTCGCCGCCATCGTCGAGGATCATGTTGCAGGTTTGGTCAGTACCCCAATCGAAGATGCGGACGACATAATCCCAATAATCCTGCAGGCTTTCACCCTTGATCGCGAACACCGGGATGCCGCGCGCAGCGATCGCTGCCGCCGCATGGTCTTGGGTCGAGAAGATGTTGCAGGTCGCCCAGCGCACGTCCGCGCCCAGATCGACCAGCGTCTCGATCAGCACGGCCGTCTGGATCGTCATGTGGAGCGAACCGGTGATCCGTGCGCCCTTCAATGGCTGCGATGCACCGAATTCCTTACGCAGGGCCATCAGGCCGGGCATCTCGGTCTCAGCGATGTTGATCTCCGCCCGACCAAAATCGGCCAGCGAGAGGTCGGCGACAACATAGTCGTTGAACTGGGATGCAGGGGCAGTAGCCACGATAATCTCCTTGAAGCTTGGCGCGGCCTTACCCGCGCCGCCCTGCAAAGGCAAATATAAAGATTACTTTATATGTCGTTTTCTGAAACTGGAACTTGACGTTTACGTCAACGTAAAGTAAATGCCACTTATGGCACGACATCCCGCCTCAATCGATCTTCCAGATGCGCAGAACCGCGAGCATTTCACCATCTCGGATCTGACACAGGAATTCGACGTAACCGCTCGTGCGCTGCGCTTCTATGAGGATAAGGGCCTGATCGCCCCCGTCCGGCAAGGCACCGCACGCATCTATTCGAAAGCTGATCGCTCCCGCCTCGTCTGGCTGCTGCGCGCCAAGCGGGTCGGCTTCAGCCTCGACGAGGCGCGCGAGATGATCGATCTCTACAATCTTGACGACAGCCGCGCGACCCAGCGCCGTGTCACCATCGAGAAATGCAGCGCGCGCGCCGATCTCCTCCGTCGTCAGAAGGAAGATATCGACGCGGCAATTGCCGAGCTCGAAGAGTTCATCGACGAAGTCAAAGCGGCAGACGCCGCCGACCGATAATCACAGGAGCAGGACAATGCCAATCTATCACGCCCCCGTCCGTGACACGCGCTACCTGATCGAGCAGGTGCTGGGCGTCGATCGTTACGCAAATCTCCCCGGCTTCTCCGCCGCCACGCCCGACCTGATCGACGCCGTGCTTACCGAAGGCGCGAAATTCTGCGAGGAAGTCGTCTTCCCTCTCAACATGGTCGGCGACGAGGAAGGCTGCACCCGCAACGCAGACGGAAGCGTCACCACCCCCACCGGTTTCAAGGCCGCTTACGACCAAATGGTCGCCGGCGGGTGGCCCACCCTTTCCGCACCCGAACACTACGGCGGCCAGGGCCTCCCTCACATCGTGGCGACGGCGTTCGAGGAATATCTCATCAGCGCCAACATGGCTTTCGCAATGTATCCCGGCCTGACGATGGGCGCCTCCAGCGCGATCCAGGTCAAAGGCTCTGATGAACAGAAGGCGCTCTATCTGCCGAAGATGATCTCGGGCGAATGGTCCGGCACGATGAATCTGACCGAGCCGCACGCCGGCACCGACCTCGGCATGATCCGCACCCGCGCCGAACCGCAGGCCGACGGCACCTACGCAATTACCGGCACCAAGATTTTCATCTCCGCTGGCGAGCATGACCTGACCAGCAACATCATCCATCTTGTCCTCGCCAAGATTACCGGCGCGCCGGACAATGTGAAAGGCATCTCTCTCTTCATCGTACCCAAGTATTTGCCCGACGCCGACGGCAATCCCGGCGAACGCAACAGTCTTCAGTGCGGCTCGATCGAGGAGAAGATGGGAATCCACGGTAACGCCACCTGCGTCATGAACTATGACGGCGCCAAGGGCTGGCTGATCGGCGAGGAGAATAAGGGCCTCGCCGCCATGTTCATAATGATGAATGCCGCCCGCCTCGGCGTCGGCCTGCAGGGCCTGGCCCAAGGCGAGATCGCCTATCAGAACGCGGTCCAGTACGCGAAGGACCGCCGCCAGGGCCGCGCCCTCACCGGCCCCGCCAACCCGACCGAGAAGGCCGATACTCTTTTCGTACACCCGGACGTCCGCCGGATGCTGATGGAGTGCAAGGCCTATCTCGAAGCCACCCGCGCTCTCTGCATCTGGGGTGCGCTCCAAGTCGATCTCGCGCATCAGGCGCAGACCGAGGAGGAACGCCAGACTGCCGACGACCTGATCTCGCTGCTCACGCCGATCATCAAGGGCTACGGCACCGACATCGGCTACTATGTCGCAACGCTCTCGCAGCAGGTCTATGGCGGCCACGGATACATCCGCGAGAATGGCGTCGAGCAATATGTCCGCGATGCCCGGATCGCTATGATCTACGAAGGCACCAATGGCGTGCAGGCGATGGACCTCGTCGGCCGCAAGCTCGCCCTCAACGGCGGTCGTGCGATCCAGCTCTGGTTCAAGATATTGAACGAGGACATCGTTGCCGCCGAGGCCGACCCCGCCGCGAAGGATTTCGCGCAACAACTCCAGAAGGCCCTTGGCCAGCTCCAGGCCGCAACGATGTGGCTGGTCCAGAACGCTATGGCGAAACCCGACAACGCCGGTGCCGCGGCCTACCCCTATATGCAATGTGCCGGCGTTGTGGCGCTGGGCTGGATGTGGCTCAAGATGCTCCGCGCGTCATCGGCGGCGCTGGCGGCAGGCGAAGGCGACAAGGCCTTCCATGAGGCCAAGCAGATCACCGCTCGCTTCTATGCCGAACGCATCCTGCCCGAAGCTGGCGTGGCCCGCCGCAAGATCGAGGGTGGAGCCGACAGCATCATGGCGCTGCCGGTGGATAGTTTTTGAGCGATGCCTGTGACTGCGATCACGTAATTCGGGCCTGATGCGCGCGGGGATGACATCGCTGCGCAAAATGCCTATGAGCGCGCCACACTCATGGCACTGGAACTTCCTTCTCCGCCCAAGGTCGGCATGGTCTCGCTTGGCTGCCCCAAGGCGCTGGTCGATAGCGAGCGCATTCTTACCAAGCTGCGTGCTGACGGCTATGGCCTCTCCCCGGACTATCAGGGCGCGGACGTCGTGCTGGTCAACACCTGCGGCTTCCTCGACAGCGCCAAGGAGGAAAGCCTGGAGGCCATCGGCGAGGCGATCGCCGAAAATGGCCGCGTCATCGTCACCGGCTGCATGGGTAATGAAGCCGATGTCATTCGCGCCCGCTTCCCCGACGTTCTGGCGGTCACCGGCCCGCATCAATATGAAGCCGTCGTCGGCGCGGTCCATCAAGCATCGCCGATCACGCCTTCGGCCTATCTGGATCTTGTCCCCGAAGCCGGCCTCAAGCTGACACCGCGCCACTACAGCTATCTGAAGATCTCCGAAGGCTGCAACCATCGCTGCGCCTTCTGCATCATCCCATCGATCCGGGGCGATCTTGTCAGCCGCCGCCCCGACGCCATCCTGCGTGAGGCCGAAAAGCTGATCGCCGCCGGCACGAAGGAACTGCTGGTCATCAGCCAGGATACGTCCGCATACGGCGTCGACACCCGCCATGAGGTGAAACCGTGGAAGGGGGGAGAGGTCCGCGCCCACATGACCGATCTCGCCCGTGAGCTGGGCAAGCTCGGTGCGTGGGTCCGCCTCCACTATGTTTATCCCTATCCGCACGTCGATCAGGTCATCCCGCTGATGGCCGACGGGCTGGTGCTGCCCTATCTCGACATCCCCTTTCAGCACGCTTCGCCAAAGGTCCTTAAGGCGATGAAGCGCCCCGCCAACGAGGCCAAAGTGCTCGAACGGCTCAAATCATGGCGCGCCATCTGCCCGGACATCGCGGTCCGCTCTTCCTTCGTGCTGGGCTTTCCCGGCGAGACCGAAGAGGATTTCCAGTATCTGCTGGACTGGATGGATGAAGCCCAGCTCGATCGGGTAGGTGCCTTCCGGTTCGAGCCTGTGCAAGGGGCTGCCGCCAATGATCTGCCCGGCCCGGTTCCCGAAGAGGTCAAGGAAGAGCGCTACGCCCGCTTCATGGAAAAAACCGCGGAGATTTCGGCAGCCAAGCTTCAGTCGAAAATCGGCCGCACGCTCGATGTCATCATCGATCTCGTGGATGAAGACGGCGGCGCCACGGGCCGCTCAAAGGCCGACGCGCCCGATATTGACGGAGAGGTTCACCTCCGCGACGCGCATGGTCGCGCCGCTGGCGACATCATCCCGGTATTGATCGAAGATGCCGACAATCATGATCTCTTCGGCGTGCCGGCTTGATCAGGCGGTCGGCTCGTCGCGGCCCTTGCGAATGATAAAGGATTTCGTCGCGGCCGGATAATCCATGGAAGCCGTTTCCGCCGATTCCTTATGCTCGCGCGACAGGGCGACCAGGAACCAGATCAGCGACGGGAGCAGGAAGATCGCTCCCACGCCCCAGTCGGGCGTACCCTTATCAGAAGCTCCAATCGCAGCAACGAACCAAGCGAGCGCCAGCGTCCCGCCATGCGCCGCGGCGAGCAACTGCATCCCATCGTACCACTTGCTGAAGAACACCAAGGCCTGCTTGCTCAGCAGGTAGATGATGACGAAAGCCCCGAAAAGCTGACCAAGCGTTGCCACATTAACCCCCTTTGCCAGGATTGTCCGGCGTCTTTCCGATTTGTCCAAAGATCGGCGCACCCGGACCCGAGTCGCAGCCTCACTGTTAACCAATTTAACCGAGACCGAAATGATCGGGGAGGCTGATCTGTATCGATCTGACACAGGGTACGACGCAGTGAGAGATAATGTCGACGAGCGCATCACGTGACGCGTCGAAGCTGTATGATCAGGCGAATTCCTCGGTCGTTACCGCTTTACGCATGGCATCTGCATAACGATGGCCCGCTGCGGCTTCCGGCGGGAAGATGGCGTCGATCGCCGCTTTCGCCGCATCCGGCAGCTGCCAGTCGGCCCGCGCGATATTCTCTCGCAGATGGTATTCATTGGCAGTCCCTGGAATCACGACTACATGCCCCCCGCGCGAAAGCACCCATGACAAGGCCAGTTGGGCCGGAGTGACGCCGTGCTCCTCCGCGACTTGCTCGAACTGAGCGATCAAGCCAGCGTTGCGCGACCAATTCTCTGGGGAAAAGCGCGGCATTGTGACGCGAATGTCGCCTTTAGGGAGCTTCGATGGATCGCCTATCCCGCCTGCCAACGCACCCCGCCCCACCGGCGAGAAGGCGACGAAGGTCGTCCCCAGCTCCCGGCAAGCCTCAAGCACCGCGATCTCCGGATTGCGCGTCCAAGGCGAATATTCAGTCTGGAGGGCCGTCACAGGATGCATGGCCGCCGCACGCCGCAATGTCGGCGCTGACATTTCGGACAGGCCATAGCCGCCGATCTTGCCTTCTTCGATCAGACGGACCAGTGCGCCTACTGACTCCTCGATTGGCGTGTTCGGATCGGGCCGATGCAGATAATAAAGATCGATATGATCGGTCTGAAGCAGCTTCAGGCTGGTCTCCAGCGCCGTGCGGATCGTTTCTGGCCGGCAGTCGATACGTCGCTTGTCGCCATCGACGATGATGCCGGTCTTGGATGCTAGATAATATTCCTTCCTGCGCCCGGACAGGAATTTCCCGATGAGCCGCTCATTCTCACCGAGTCCATAAATTCGGGCAGTATCGAGATGATCATAACCGAGATCGAGCGCCAGGTTGAGCAGGCGGCCGGCCGCATCATCATCCAGCGGGGGGCCATAAGCCCAGGAAAGCGACATGCAGCCGAGGCCAAGCGGGTTGATCGGCTTTCCGCCAAGTAGACGTGTCGTCATCACGGTTCCCCGAATTCGAAGAGTTGAGGCCCCGCCCCCATAGTTGCGGGCGGTGCGGGGAGCAATAAAGGCGGTTGTCGTGCTGCATGATGCGACCAAATTACATGCGGCAGGTTATAAGCCTGTGACCTGGCGAGACTGGGATGTGATGGCGATCGAATGGAAAGGGTCCCAAGAGCGCGGGTTGGCCGTCATTGGCGTCGCACTCGTGCATGTGCTGATCGGCTATGCGCTGTTGACCGGGCTTTCCAATCGCATCGCGACCCCACCAGAAGAAGTGCTGAAGCTGTTCACCGTAACCCCGTCCCCGCCACCATCCCCGGAACCGAAACCGACAAGGCCTGCCACGCGCAGTGCGCCGAAGAGGGAGGGCGCTGCATCACCCCGTAATCTCAAGTCGCGTGCGACCGAAGTGGTGGCCCTGCCCGCACCGATCGTTATTCCGCCGCCGACGGTCATCGCCGCGCCCACGCCCGGGCTCGGAGATGACCGGTCGTCTGGCGCCTCCACGCTGCCCGGTCCCGGAACCGGCAGTGGCGGTCAGGGAACAGGCACGGGCAGCGGCGCTTACGGCGACGGCCCTGGCGGTGGAGGCGGCACAGGGCCGCGCCAGATCGCCGGCCGGATCCGCAATTCCGATTACCCGCGGGGAGCCGTCGAGGCGGGGCAGTCCGGGATCGTATCGGTCCGCTATACCGTGGCGATCGACGGGCGGGTCAGCCGATGCATCGTCACCCGATCAAGCGGCAGCATCGATCTGGACCAGACGACATGCCGGCTGATTCAGCAGCGTTTTCGTTTCAAACCAGCAAAGGATGCGTCCGGTCGGACCGTACAGGCCGATATCGTGGAAGACCATGAGTGGATCATGGAGCACGACCTCGCTCCGGATCGCGAGCAATAATAATCGGTCCAATATTGAAACGACGTTAGTTGACTCGGCCGCTGAAATGCCAGGGCTGGTCGGATATAGTCCTGGCGAGCCGGCGAGTTGCATCTGCCGGCGCACGAGCCGGAGGGGTCCCCCGCCTCTCCGGTTCGACCATTTTATGACCTGTCCGTAACATTGCTGCGAAATTCAGGGATCGTTCAACGCGATCATGCTTTGTTCTGCACAGAGAAGGAACATGACGATGTTGACGATGAAAAAGGCCGTTTCCGCCGCGACGTTGGCGTCCGCACTGATGCTCGGCGGCTGCACCTATGATGGTTATGGTTATGGCGGCATGGATGTCGGCTACGGCTCACCCTATTATTCGGATAGCTATGGGCCATATGGCTATTCGCCCTATGGCTGGTATGACGGCTATTATTATCCTGGCAACGGCTACTGGCTCTATGATCGCCGGGGTGACCGCCACCGGTGGAACGACCGTCACCGCAAATATTGGGAGCGTCGCCGCGAACAAGGCGCCGGGCGTTGGAATGGCCCCGGCTCACAGCCCTGGCAACCCGGCATGCGGGAAGAGCGGCGGCGCTATGAAAGCCGCGAGCAATGGAACAGGCAGCGTAATCGACCAGGCGATGCCGGCGTGCAGCAACGACGCCAGCGACAGATCGATCCAGGCGCACAGCCGCAACGGCAGCAGCAAGTTCGAGAAGCACCCATGCAACAGCGTGTCGAGCGTGCACCGCGACCGGCCCCTTCTTCGGACCAGCCCCGAGGGCGGTATCGCACCCGCGATTGAATTGAGGCCGCGCAGTAACGCGCGACGGCCAGCTTATTTCTTGGTGAGCGAGAGCCCGCCGAAGCGCTTGTTGAAGCGGGCGACCTGACCGCCGGCATCAAGCATCTGGCCGCGACCACCGGTCCAGGCCGGATGCGCGAGCGGATCGATGTCGAGCTGCAGCGTGTCGCCTTCCTTGCCCCAGGTCGAGCGCGTCTCGAACACGGTGCCGTCGGTCATCTGCACCTTGATGCTGTGATAGTCGGGATGAATATCTTTTTTCACGTGCCTAAGCTCCAGAAATGGCTGGTTTCCGACCAGCCGGGGAGATGAAGGCGGCGCTCTACAGATTTGGGCCTCGCTTGACAAGGCCAGGACGCACTCATAACGGCCCCGCAGCGAAGGTGCCGCTCACACCTGTTGGTGACGGGAGCGGTTGAAAGGGAAGCCGGCGGAACTCCGGCGCTGTGCCCGCAACTGTAATCGGCTTTTTGAGCCGTAAGTCAGGAACCTGCCATCGCTGTCGTCCGCGCCCGGCCGGGTCCAGCCGTCAGCGCGTGGAAAGGCGTGGAATGGTCCGCGCCGGACCTCCGTGGCGACTTCATGTCGTTAGGAGGTCAAATAATGCCAACTTCCCTGTTTCTTGCTGCGGCTGCCGCCGTCACTGGAGCGTCCAACGTCGATATCCTAGTCACCGCCGCTCTGGAGCCGGTTCCAGTTCAGGATGCGGCTGTCTCGGCAACGGTTTTTGATGAAAAGCGTATCCACGCGCTGGGTGAGCCGTTCGCGGTCGATCTGCTGCGGCTGACACCGGGCGTGTCGGTTTCAGCTTCGGGCGGCTATGGATCGCAAGCCGACATCCGTATTCGCGGCTCCGAGGCCCGGCACAGTTTGCTCGTCATTGACGGTATTTCTTTCAATGATCCCGCCGCTTCAAATCTCGCCCGCTTTGAGCAAGTCACCAATGATAGTCTGGGCCGGATCGAGATCGTCACCGGCCCGCAGTCGGCTTTGTGGGGCTCCGAGGCGCTGGGTGGCGTGGTCGCTGTGTCGAGCCCTGACCCGATCAGCGCCGGGCTACGCGCCAGAGCGGCTGCTGAATATGGCAGCGACGTTTTCCGCCGGGGCTCCGCGGCGCTGGTTACTGGCACAGACAAGGCTGGCGTCTCGGCTTCCGCCGCATGGAGCAAGGGTGACGGCATCGATATTCTCGGCGGCGGCGCCGGCGACAAGGACGGCTTCGAGAATCTGACGTTGAACCTGAAGGCCGTGGCGCGTCCCGGCAGCGATGGCGAGCTTGGCTTAGTCGGCCGCTACGTCCGCGCTGAGGTCGAGTTCGACGGTACTGATCCCAACACTTTCCTGCGGGCGGATACTGGCGATGCTTCGCGCACCAACACTGGCGCAATCCGGGCCTGGGGTCGACTCGGTCTCGCGCCCGACGCGCCCTGGAGCTTCGAGGTGAGCGGCCAGTATCTCCACAGCCGCAACCGCAATCGCGATGGCGCGACCCCGCTCAACACAAGCACCGGTGATCGGTTCAAGCTCGATGCCCAGCTGATCCGCCGCTTTGCCGCGGGCAATACACGCCACTCGCTGATCGCGAGGGTCGAGCGAGAGGATGAAGAATATGTCACCCGCGACCAGCAATATTTTGGCGCGACCGACAAAAATGTAACGCGCGGCCGTTACTCGGTGGTCGGCGAATGGCGCGGCGACTGGGGGACGCTTTTGTCCACAGACGTGGCGGTTCGCCACGATTCGTTTAATCGCTTCAAGGACGCCACCACCTGGCGCGCCAACGCCATCGTGCATCTGACGGAAAATCTTTCGGCACACGCAGGCTATGGTGAGGGCATTTCCCAGCCGAGCTTCGTCGATCTCTATGGTTTCTTCCCCGGCAGCTTCGTCGGCAATCCAGCACTTCGACCTGAGCGTTCGCAAGGGTATGAGGCGGGCCTGAGCTGGTCCGACCAGCTGTTCAGTCTTGGCGTCACTGCTTTCAGCAACCGGCTGACAAACGAGATCGTGACGGTGTTTTTGCCGAGTTTCCTGTCCTCAACCGAAAATGCCGACGGCAAAAGCCGCCGCCGGGGCATCCAGCTGACCGGTGAAATCCGCCCGGTCGAAGGGCTGCGGATCAGCGCGAACTACACCTATCTCGATGCGCAAGAGCAGCGCGTGACCGGCACGGCGCGCTTGCGGGAAGCCCGTCGCCCGAAGGGCAGCGCCAATCTGTTCGCCGATTATGAAGCCGGCCCGGTGACGCTGGGCGCTTCGCTCGCCTATGTCGGCAAGCGGAAGGACACCGATTTCGACATATTCGATCCGATCACATTTGAATCGCCGGTCGTGACGCTGAAGAGCTATGTGCTGGCAGGTGCCCGTGTCGCCTACGCCATCACCCCGAATATCGAGGCTTTTGGCCGCATCGAGAATGCGTTCGATGAGAGGTATCAGGATGTGGTTGGTTATGCGACGCCGGGACGGACGGTGTATGCAGGTCTTCGCGTTCGCCTTGGCGATTAGTTTCGCCGGAGCAGAGGCGACGTCGGCGAGACCTCCCGCCCGCGTCGCCTCGCTCAACCTGTGCACTGATGAATTGCTGCTCGCACTCGCTGCGCCGGGCCAGATCAGTTCGCTTACCCATTTGTCCCATGATCCTCGGGAGTCCGCCTACTGGCGCATGGCGAAGCCTCATCCGGCGAACAGCGGCACCATCCTCTCGGTCGCGAAGGACAAGCCTGACCTGATTGTCACCATGGGTGGTGGTGGACGGAACGGCGGCGCACTGGCGTCCGCAATCGGCGCGCGCTTCGTAGATATCCCCTTCCCGGCCACCTTAGCCGATGTCGAACGCGGAGTTTCCACTCTGGCCGAGGCGCTTGGGCGGGAACGGCAAGGCGCGGCGCTTAATGCCCGTATCCGCCAGACACTGCGCACGACTCCTCGTACACAATTTGCCGCCGTCTTCGTAGGCAGCGCGGGGCGAAGCATGGCCCCCACCGGAGCGGGCGCTGAGTGGATGGCGGCGGCAGGCTATCGTCAGATCGCCCTTGCCGGGGATCGCATCAGCCGCGAGACTCTACTCCGCTCGCCACCGCTCAGGCTGGTGGTGAGCAATTATCGCGTGGACCAATATAGCCGTTCAGATCTGGTTCCGGTCGTCCGCGCCCAGGATAACCGGGTCGTCACTGACGGCCGCCGCTGGACCTGCATGGGGCCAAGCCTCATTCCGGAAATATTGCGGCTGAGGCGGATGGCCCGATGAGCCGTATCTGGTGGGTTCTTCTCGTTCTGGTGCTGCTCTGCGCCGCTATAGCCTCGCTCCTGCTTCCCGCCGCGGGCTTGGGTGCGCTGTACCGGAACGATCCTGATCTCCTCGCCACGATCCTCACCGAGGTCCGCCTCCCGCGCATGCTGCTCGGTCTGCTCTATGGGGCAATGCTTGGCGGTTCCGGCGCGGCGATCCAGGCATTGTTCGCCAACCCCCTCGCCTCGCCGGACATCACAGGCACCACCGGCGGAGCTGCGCTTGGAGCGGTGATCTCGGCCTATCTAATGGGATTTTCGGGTCCGCTGGGTCTCGCCAGTGGCGGGATAATCGGGGCCGGTCTTGCGCTACTGCTTCTGCTTGGCCTGGCCGGGCGCCAGAGCGATAGCGCCACCCTCCTGCTCGCTGGCATTGCCATCAGCGCGCTCGCCGGGGCTGCGACAGCACTCGCGCTCGCCTTGGCACCCTCCCCTTTCGCCTTCTACGAAGCCTATGACTGGCTGATGGGCTCGCTCGTCGACCGCAGTCTTTCACAGGCAGCGATGGTAGCCGTTCCCGTGCTCGCCTCGCTGCTGTTTCTCGCAATACGCGCGCACGCGCTCGACACGCTCGCCCTGGGTGAGGCGGCCGCCGAGGCGATGGGGCATCAGGTCACAACGCTGCGCCGCGAAATCGTGATCGCCACCGCTGTCGGCGTGGGCATGGCGGTCGCGGTTTGCGGGGCGGTCGGCTTTATCGGGTTGGTTGCGCCGATTTTCGCACGGCGACTTACCCGCGCCCATCCCGGCCGGGCGATCCTGCCCGCCGCGCTTATCGGCGCGATCCTGCTGTGTCTTGCCGACGTGCTAGTCCGTTTCGCGCCGGCGGGGCGGCAGTTTCCGATCGGTGTGGTGACGGCGTTGCTCGGCGCGCCCTTCTTCCTCGCGCTCGTGTTGCGGATGCGCATGGAGTGGCGGGCGTGACGGTAATGACCGCACGAGGTCTCGCGCTGGGACGCAGGCTCGCGCCGACCGACCTCGCACTTGAAGCAGGCTCGCTGACGCTGCTCGTCGGACCTAATGGCGCCGGCAAGACCAGTCTCATCCATCGTCTCGCTGGTATTGGGGAGGGCCAGGGCACGACGCTGATAAACGACATCCCCCTGGCCGCTATGCCGCCTCCTATTCGCGCTCGCCGAATTGCTCTGTTGCCCGCTAGTCGGGAGATTGCCTGGCCGCTGATCGCGCGCGATCTGGTAGCGCTGGGGCTTGGCGGCCGGTCCGACCCAGCGGCCGTTGCCGAAACGCTGGACTCGCTCGACGCGCTTCAGTTCGCCGATCGCCGGATGGACCAGCTTTCGACCGGGGAACGCGCCCGCGTCCTGTTGGCCAGGGCCTTAGTCGCCAGACCCGATGTGCTGCTGCTCGATGAACCGGCGGCCCATCTCGATCCCGCGCGACAGATCGCCATGATAGAGCGGCTTCGTGCCGAAGCGCGGCGGGGGGCAGCGGTGCTTGCCTCGATCCATGACCTCGCTTTGGCGCGCACCTTCGCAGATCGGGTGCTGGTGATGACGGGCGGCAGGATCATCGCCGACGGCCCACCGGAAAGCGCTTTGGCGCCGGAGCTGTTGAAATCAGTCTTCGGTATCGCCTGGCAACCCGAAACGGGCTGGATCCCGGCCTAGGCTTCGGGCGGATCGGCTATCATGGCGGTGAAGTTCGCTTCCGCCGCCAATTTGTCGCCGATCATCGCGCGGCCCGAAAATTTGCAGACCTTCGACCGCTTCTGGGTGAACTCCACCTCGAGCCGCAGCAACACGCCGGGCTCAACCGGGCTGCGGAACTTCGCTTCGTCGATCGCCATGAAATAGACGAGCTTGCCCGTTCCAGCGAGCCCGAGCGATTCCACGGCGAGCACGCCCGCCGCCTGGGCGAGCGCCTCGACGATCAGCACGCCGGGCATGATCGGTCGGCCGGGAAAATGGCCGTCGAAGAAGCCCTCGTTGATCGTCACGGCCTTGATCGCGACGATCGACTGATCGGGGACGAGCGTTTCGACCCGATCGACAAGCAGCATAGGATAGCGATGCGGCAGCGCCGCCATAACCCGCCTTATATCGAGCGGGCCGATGGCGGGCCGCGCATCACCATCCGTCATGGCGATCAGCGACCGCCCGTCGCAGGGGCGGCTGCAGCGGGCGCCGTGGTGCTGACCGAGGGCAGCTGGGCGTTGAGCTGGGCCAGCACTTCAGTCGTCACGTCAAGGCTGGCGGCGGCGGCGATGGTGGAACCAACGTCGATCGCAAGGTTCGCACCCTTGGATTGCATGACCTGCTGCACGATCGGCCCCAACTTCTGCTGGATCTGCTGGACCACATAGCCACGATTGCGCTGGAACTGCTGCTGGCGCGTCTGGAGCTGCTGGTTGGCTGAAGCCTCCTTGGTCTGCAGGGCCTGGATACGCGCCTGCAACGCGGCGTCGGGCGCCTTGCCGCCGGCTGCCTTCTGGATTGCTTCGGCCTCCGTCTGGAGCGGCTGGCCGAGCGTTTGGCTGAGCGTTTGAATCTGCTGAGCCTGGCTCTGCAGCTGCGTCTGCGCCGCCTTGCAAGCGTTGCATTCGCTCAGAATTTTTTCGTTGTCCACGGTCACGATGACGGCCGCCGGCGTCTTCGCTTGAGCGAATGCCGGCGACGCAACACTACTCGCGGCAATGACAACCGACGCAAGCGCCGTGGCTTTGAGGAAAGTCTTCATCAGAATTGGGTCCCTACGTTGAAGCTGAACAATTTGGTGTCGTCGCCGGGCTCCTTTAGCAGAGCCTTGGCTATATCGATCCTGAACGGACCGAAAGGTGAATTCCAGTTGACGCCGAAGCCAACGGAGAGGCGCGGCTTTGCGGAATTGCCGGTATAAATCTCGTTGAATGGCGGGATGGTGTTAACATAGTTCGAAGTACCGGTCCCGCAGCCGCCCCCTGGGCGTGGAGATAGGGCACCAGTCGTGTTATCGAAGCACTGCGCCTGACCAGCGTTGTTTAAAATATCACGGGTCAAGGCAGTATAAGGTCCTGTTCCTAGTGGATTGCGGAAAGATTCCACATCCGTGGTGGCTGGCCGTCTGCCCCCCCATACCGCACCGGCATCGACGAAGATCGAAGGCCGCAGTCCGAGTTCGCGTCCGCCGGAGCCGAGCGGCAGCTCAAGCTCGAGATGACCGAGATAATATTTGGTGCCACCCAGCGCATCGTCGGTATTGTTATTACTGCCCGTCTGCGGAAGCTGTGTCGTGACATCATAGAAAGTCCGGATCACGCGTGGCCCGACGCCGCGTATGCCGAAGCCGCGCATCTGCGGCTCGCCAAGGAAAAACCGGTCAGTGAGTCTCACAGACTGGCCCAGCCCCTTGATCCAGCCCGCCTCGCCCGCGACAGAAAACACGAAGCCCTTACCGAGACCCCAATATTTCTTCGCGTTGACGCTGGAACGGACATATTTGGTGCTGCCGCCGAGCCCGGCGAAATCTTGGCTCAGTACAATACGATGGCCCGCACTCGGCCGGATCCGGTTATTCAGATTGTCGAACACCAGCGAGTAGCCAACCGATGACGTCGTGCGATTGCCAAGTGCATCGCACAGATAGCGGCCGGCCAATAATGGATCACAGACGCCATTGGTATAATAGGTGCTCCTGTCCAACTTTACGTCATCGAAGCTGAGACCATAGCGTAGCGCCAGCGATGTAAACTCAGTGAGCGGAACGCCAGCGCGAACTTGGAAGCCAGTGGTCGTTTGCTCATAGGTCGTATCGCGGTCATTGTCAGACGTGAACCGGAACGAGTTGTAATCGCGGCGGAAGACGTCAAAGCCGACCGCGATATTCTTGTCGAAGACATAGGGTTCGGTAAAACCGACCTCGACCGATTTCGAATAGCGCGAATAATCAACGCTGGCGCGTACTTCCTGGCCCTTCCCCATGAAGTTGCGCTCACGGATCGAGAGATTGACGATGAAGCGTTCGAGGCTTGAGAAACCCGCCGAAACCTGAAGCTCGCCGGTCGATTTTTCTTCGACATTAGCCTCAAGGATCACTTTGTCGGGCGAGGAGCCGCGCTTCTGCTCGATTTCCATTTTTTCCTGGAAGAATCCGAGCGACTGGATGCGGTCGCGCGAGCGCTTGACGCGGAAGCTGTTGAATGCATCGCCTTCCGCCAAGCGGAACTCGCGGCGAACGACCTTGTCCTTGGTATGAGTGTTGCCGTTGATGTCGATCCGCTCGACATAGACACGCGGTGCATCCGCCACCTTGTAGGTCACGCTCATAGTGAGCGCTTCCTTGTCGCGGTTGAATTCTGGCCGCACGTCGGCGAACGCATAACCCAGCAGACCAGCGGTCTCGCTCAGCGTGTCGACCGTGTCTTCGACCTGTTTGGCGTTGTACCACTGGCCCTTGCGCATCTTAACTAGCGGCTTCAGCGTTTCCGGCTTCACGTCGCGTATATCGCTTTCAACGTCCACGTCGCCGAACTTGTAGCGCTGCCCCTCCTCCACGACATAGGTGATGATGAAGTCACGCTTGTCAGGCGTCAGCTCGGCGACCGCCGAGATCACCCGGAAATCGGCATAGCCATTGGTCAGGTAGAATTGACGCAGCTTCTGCTGGTCATAAGCAAGGCGATCGGGGTCATAGCTTGTGCCCGACGAGAAGATCTTGGTGATACCCGACTGCTTAGTCGCCATCTCGCCGCGCAGGCGGCCGTCGGAAAATTCCTTGTTGCCGATGATGTTGATCTTGCGAACCTTCGACTTTGGTCCTTCCACGATCTCGAACACTACATCGACGCGGTTCTGGCTGAGAGGCACCATCTTCGGTTCGACGGTGGCCGCGAACCGGCCCTGGCGACGATAAAGTTCAATGATCCGGGCTATGTCGGCACGCACCTTGGAACGGCTGAAGATCTGGCGAGGGGCAAGCCGGATTTCGGGGCGGATCTTGTCTTCCTTAAGCCGCTTGTTACCCTCCAGCACGATCCGGTTGATCACCGGGCTTTCCTTGACTTGGATCACCACCGCGCCCGCATTATCACGGATCTGCACGTCCGCGAACAATTCGGTGGCGAACAGCGCCTTGAGCGCGCGGTCGAGCGCCTCGCGATTATAGGAATCGCCTGGCTTCAGATCGATATAGGAACGCACGGTATCCGGCTCGAGGCGCTGCGCGCCTTCGACGGTGATGGTTTTGATCGTGCCGCTGATCTGCGGCACCATCGCAGCGGGTGCGGGCGCAGGCGGCGTCTGCGCGAACACTGGCTGAGCCGAAAGAATGGTGGATGCGAGTAGAACGACGCCGAGCCTGCGGCCGGCCATCTGTGCTGTCATTGCCTTCACGCGCGCTCCGCCCTCACCCAAGGATCGCCTTCGGCGAATAATGCCGAAAGCCTTGGCGTCTGCCCTGCCCGATCAGCTTCGTCCGATCAACCCGGCAAGATGATTCCAGAGCCCAAAAGACGTCAGATCGTTGAGGGTAACGAACAACATCAAGCCAAGAAGCAGCGCCAGACCCGAGCGAAAAGCCCATTCCTGGACTACCGGATTGAGCGGGCGACGGCGCACCGCCTCCACCGCATAGAAGAAAAGATGCCCACCATCGAGCAGCGGGATTGGGAGAAGGTTGATGAATCCGAGATTAATCGAGATCATTGCCATGAACTCGACGAAGGCCGCAGCGCCCAAAGTGGCCTGTTGGCCGGAGAATTGTGCGATCTTTAGCGGCCCGCCAAGCTCCTGAACCGAGCGGCGGCCCGTGAAGACCTGCCCGATCGTCTCTACCATCATCGAGACGATGTCGCGCGTATGCCTGATCGCGGCGCCGGCCACTTCGGTCGGCGCAAGCGGGACGATCACGCGCCCCGTCGCAAGAACGCCGAGCTGGCCCTTGCGGAATTCATTTCCGAACCGATCACGTTCTTGGAGCGATTGAAGTGTCACCGGCACGTTGCGCTGCTCGCCGCCCCGGTTCAGCACAATGTCCACAGTCTCGCCGGGATTGATGCTGACGATCGGGGCGATATCTTCGAACCGGCTGATGGCCTGTCCGTTGATCGACACAATCGTATCGCCGGGTTTCAGGCCAGCGCGGGCGGCGGCCGATTGCGGCATGACGGAAGCGATTTGGGCGGGCGTGCGTGGCTCGCCATAAAAGGAGAAGAAAGCCGCGAAGATGGCGATCGCGACCAGAAAATTCGTAAGCGGTCCGGCCAGAACGATCAGGAAGCGCTGCCAAACGGCTTTTGCCTGGAAGGTTTGCGCGCGCTCTTCCGGGGCCAGCGCCATCCATTCGGCGGTAGGCTGACTCGCCGGGTTCATATCGCCGGCGAATTTCACATAGCCGCCGAGCGGCATCCATGCGATCTTCCAACGGGTGCCGCGCTTGTCAGTCCAGCCGAAAATCTCCCGACCGAAACCGATCGAAAAGACATCTGCCTTCACCCCGCACCAGCGGCCTACGATGTAATGGCCATATTCGTGAACGAAGATCAGCGGCCCGATCACGAGCAGAAAGCTGAACACCGTCATCAGGAAACCAGGCGATTCAATCACGCCGCAAGAACCTCCATCGCCTGTTCCGCCATATCGCGTGCGTGGCCGTCTATTGCAATGACGTCCTCCAGCGAAACCGGATCAGGTGGATCATAACGATCCAGAACTTTACTAACAATGGAGACAATATCGAGAAATCCTAACCGTCCGGCTAGAAATGCTGCCACCGCCGCTTCATTCGCCGCGTTGAGAATCGCCGGGCGGGCGCCGCCAGCCGCCAGCGCCGCGCGGGCGAGATTGAGCGCCGGGAATCGTTCCGGATCAGGCGCCTCAAAATCCAGTCGGCCTATGGCGGCCAGATCGAGCCGCGCACAGGGCGTCTCCATCCGTTCGGGCCAGGCCAGCGTGTGCGCGATCGGCGTGCGCATATCGGGCGTGCCGAGCTGAGCCAGCACCGATCCGTCGATATATTCGACCAGCGAATGCACCACCGATTGCGGGTGAACGAGGATCTCGAACCGATGCGCACCGATCGGAAACAAGTGATGCGCCTCGATCAGCTCAAGACCCTTGTTCATCAGCGTAGCCGAATCAACCGAGATCTTGGCGCCCATCGACCAGTTGGGGTGCTTAACCGCCTGGGCCGGAGTCATGCGGGCCATCTCGGCGCGATTGAGCGTGCGGAACGGCCCGCCGCTCGCCGTCAGCACCACCTTGGCGACTCTAGACGGATTTTCATGATCGAAGCATTGGTAGATCGCGTTGTGTTCGGAATCGACCGGCAGCATGCGCGCGCCACTGTCTCTCGCCACGCCAAGCATAACCGGCCCCGCCGAGACCAGCGCTTCCTTGTTAGCCAGTGCCACCGCACGACCACGCCGGAGCGCCGCCATGGTGGGTTCAAGCCCAGCGATGCCGACGATGGCCGCCATCGTCCAGTCGCTTTCCATGGCCGCGGCGTCGGTCACCGCTTGCGCACCAGCCCCGCACGCTATGCCGCTCCCGGTAAGCGCATCGGACAATGCGCCGGACAAGGACGGATCACCGATCGCTGCAAAGCGCGCATTCGTCCTGCGCGCTGCGTCGGCGAGGCCAGCGACGTCGCGATTGGCGGTGAGCGCGACGACCTTATAGCGTTCGGGATCGCGCTCGATCAGATCCAGCGTCGAGGTGCCGATCGATCCGGTCGCGCCAAGAATGGAGATGCTGCGGACGCTCATATCAAGTTCAGCACCCGTAGCAGGCCCATCAACGTCGCGACAGGGACAACACCGTCGAGCCGGTCGAGAACGCCGCCATGACCGGGGATCAGGTTTCCGCTGTCCTTGACGCCCGCCTTTCGCTTCAGCCAGCTCTCATACAAATCGCCGCCTTGCGAAAGCAGGCCCAGCGGTGCGCCAAGAATGTAGCATGCGAGCGGCAGGTGGGTTTGCGAGGCGATGATCGGGCCGATGATGCCCGCGCCGACAACCCCGCCCGCCAATCCCGACCAGGTTTTCGAGGGACTGATCGACGGGGCCAGTTTCGCACCGCCGAAATAGCGGCCGGTAAAATAAGCGCAGATATCGGTCGCCCACACGATAGCCAGCGTCCACAGCGCGAGGCTGAACCCGTGCGGGCCATGGCGAAGGGCGAGCATCCCGCCGATCGGAAACAGCACATAGGCAACGCTCAGCACCTTGATGTCCTCGCCAAGGTTGCGCACCAGCTCCTTCAACTCGATCGCCATGAGCACGCCGATCGCGGCCAGCAGAAGCGCGAACACCCAGCTGCCTATCCACAAGGCGAACAATGCGACCAGGATCATCGCGATTCCCGATACCGTCCTGACCAGCAGTTCGGAGCGCTTGGACGCGTCTTTGGGAAACCCGGTCACAACCCGCCGTAGCGACGCTCGCGGCGGCTGAAATCGGCCAGCGCCTCGGCCAACTCGGTCGCTCCGAAATCAGGCCAGAGGGTGTCGACGAACAGCAGCTCAGCATAAGCCGCCTGCCAGAGAAGGAAATTGGACAGCCGCCGCTCACCGGATGTACGGATCAGCAGATCCAGCGGCGGCAGGTCTCTGGTATCGAGCCGCTGAGTAATCGCATTCTCAGTCACGGCATCCGCAGATACGCCGTCGGCGACCAGCTTGCGCACCGCGCGCACGATCTCGTCCTGCGCGCCATAATTGAGGGCGATCACCATGGTCATCCGGCTATTGCCGGCGGTCCGTGCAATCGCGTCTTCAAGCATGGTGACAAGTTCCTGCCCGAACCGACTGTAATCTCCGATGATCTTTACCCGAATGTCGTTCTGATGAATCTCGTCCAGTTCATTCAGGAGATAATGGCGCAGTAGCCCCTTGAGGTCGCTGATCTCGTCCTCCGGCCGCCGCCAATTCTCCGAGGAGAAGGCGTAGAGCGTCAGCGCCTCCAACCCCATCTCCGCGGCCGCGCGAACCGTTGCGCGCACGGCTTCAGCACCGCGCTTGTGGCCCGCCACGCGCGGCAGGTGGCGGGCTTTCGCCCAGCGGCCATTGCCGTCCATAATGATCGCGACATGACGCGCCGTGCTGGCCGGCGCGCCCTGCCCTGATACCGGATGAACGGCGGCGTGCTTCACTTGTTCAGGATTTCCTTTTCCTTGGCCGCCGCCGCGATATCGATGTCGCTGATCGTGCCATCGGTCAGCTTTTGGACTTCGGCCTCGTGCCGCTTGCGCTCATCCTCACTGATCTCGCCCTTCTTCTCGTCGGCCTTAAGGGCGTCCATGCCGTCCCGACGGACGTTGCGGGCGGCGATCTTCGCCTTTTCGGCATATTGGCCTACGAGCTTGGCCAGTTCCTTGCGGCGCTCCTCGGTCAGATCCGGAATGGGCAGGCGGAGTGTCTGCCCATCGACAATCGGATTGAGGCCCAGTCCCGCTGAGCGGATCGCCTTGTCAACTGGCCCGACATTGGACTTGTCCCAAACCTGCACCGAGATCAGGCGCGGTTCCGGCGCATTGACCGTCGCCACCTGATTAAGCGGCATCTGCGCACCATAGACCTCGACCGTGATCGGATCGAGCAAGTTGACGCTCGCGCGGCCGGTACGGAGGCCGACGAGGTCATGCTTCAGCGCCTCGACCGCACCATTCATGCGGCGCTCGAGATCGGCCTTGTCATAAGCTGCCATGATCAATCCTCCCCATTGTTGACGATCGTCGCCGTGCCTTTGCCTTCAAGCACCTGAGCCAGCATGCCCTGCTCGCGGATATTGAAGACGACGATCGGAATATTGTTGTCGCGGCACAGCGCCACGGCGCTCGCGTCCATCACCTTGAGGTCGTCGGATAGGACGCGGTTGAAGCTGACTGTATCGTACCGCTTGGCGGTCTTCACCTTCTTGGGGTCGGCATCGTAGACGCCGTCGACGCTGGTGCCCTTGAGCAGCGCGTCGCAATTCATCTCGGCGGCACGGAGCGCCGCGGCGCTGTCGGTGGTGAAATAGGGATTGCCGGTGCCCGCAGCAAAGATGACGATCCGGCCCTTTTCGAGATGCCGTTCGGCGCGCCTGCGGATGAAGGGTTCGCACACCGTGTTCATCGGGATAGCGGATTGAACGCGGGTATCGACGCCGATTTGCTCAAGAGCATTTTGCACCGCGAGCGCGTTCATCACCGTCGCCAGCATGCCCATGTAATCGGCGCTGGTGCGGTCGAACCCCTTGGCCGCAGCTGCAAGACCCCGGAAGATGTTGCCACCACCGACCACCAGGCAAAGCTGATGATCCCTGGCGATATCGGCGATTTCGCCGGCCACGCGCGCGACTGTCTCGGGATCGATGCCGAAGCTACCCTGGCCCATCAGCACTTCGCCCGACAGTTTAAGTAATATTCGATTGTAACGCGGGCGGGCCATTTAGTTGGAGAATCCCCGATGGATAAGCGAAGCGGCGCGCACCTTAGTGAGGGCGCACGCCGCTGCCAAGCACGTCAATCGGTTTGTTTTTAGGCCGGAACCCCGGCCGCCGCCGCAACTTCGGCCGCGAAATCGCTCACTTCGCGCTCGATGCCTTCGCCGAGCTGGAAGCGGACATAGTCCTTCAGCACGATCGATCCGCCGGCTTCCTTCGCAGCCTGCGCCACGACGTCGGAAACCTTGGTCTTGTTGTCCATCACGAAGAGCTGCGAAAGAAGCGCGTTTTCCTTGCGGAACTTGGCGATCGAACCCTCGACCATCTTGGCGACGATCTCGGCGGGCTTGCCGGAGGAGGCTGCCTTCTCCGAAGCGATTGCCCGCTCACGCTCGATCGTTGCAGGATCGAGGCCGTCCTCGTTCAGCGCAAGGGGATTGGCCGCGGCAATGTGCATCGCCAGCTGCTTGCCCAGCGCCTCGATCTTTTCGACCGGCGCATCGCCCTCCAGGGCGACCAGCACGCCGATCTTGCCGAGGCCCGCGGTGACCGCGTTGTGAACATAAGGCACAACCGCGCCCTTGGACACTTCGAGCACCTTGGCGCGGCGCAGATTCTGGTTCTCGCCGATCGTCGCGATGTTGGCTGTCAGCTTCTCGGCGACGGTGCCGCCGCCGGGATAGGCCGCGCCGGCCAATGCGTCGATATCGCCACCGGCCGTAAGCGCGAGCTGGGTCGCATTGCGCACAAAATCCTGGAACTGATCGTTCTTCGCGACGAAGTCAGTCTCGGAGTTGACTTCAACGGCAGCACCCTTCGTGCCGCTGACGGCGACGCCCACCAGCCCTTCGGCGGCGGTGCGGCCCGATTTCTTGGCGGCGGTGGCAAGACCCTTCGCGCGCAGCCAGTCGACTGCGGCTTCCATATCGCCGCCATTTTCGGTCAGCGCCTTCTTGCAATCCATCATGCCGGCGCCCGAGCGTTCGCGCAGGTCCTTCACGGCCGCAGCGGTAATCTCCGCCATGTCATGTCCTTTCATTTCCAACAGCGCTCAGGCTGAGCTTGTCGAAGCCTGGTAAAACACCCTTCGATAAGTTTAGGGTGAGCGCACAATTAAAACCGAATTGTTACGCGGAAAGGGCTTCCTCGACCGGCGCATCGACCGAAGCACCGATGTCCTCGCCGCGCGCCGCACGGCCGCCCTGCGAACCGGCGATCACCGCATTGGCGATGGCGTCACAATAGAGGCGGATCGCGCGGGCCGCGTCGTCATTGCCCGGAACCGGGAAAGCGATGCCGTCGGGCGAAACATTCGAATCGAGGATCGCGACGACCGGGATGCCGAGCGTGTTGGCTTCCTTGATCGCCAGCTCTTCCTTGTTCGCGTCGATCACGAACATGATGTCAGGGATGCCGCCCATGTCACGAATGCCGCCGAGCGACAGCTCGAACTTGTCGCGCTCGCGGGTGAGCTGCAGAACTTCCTTCTTGGTCAGGCCGTGCGTATCGCCCGCGAGCTGCTCTTCCATCGTCTTGAAGCGGCGGATCGACTGCGAGATCGTCTTCCAGTTGGTAAGCATGCCGCCTAGCCAGCGGTGGTTGACGAAATGCTGTCCCGAGCGGCGGGCGGCGTCGGCGATGGGCTCCTGCGCCTGACGCTTGGTGCCGACGAACAGCACCTTTCCGCCGCGCGCGGCGGTCTGCTGCACGAAATCGAGCGCACGCGCGAACAGCGGAACGCTCTGCGAGAGATCGATGATGTGAATCCCGTTACGATCGCCGAAAATATACGGCTTCATCTTCGGGTTCCAGCGGTGGGTCTGGTGGCCGAAGTGGGCTCCGGCATCAAGCAATTGCTGTATGGTGACGACAGGTGCCGCCATGGTCTTTTCTCCTTCCGGTTACACCTCTGCAGAGCAAGAACCGAATTCGCATCCGGCACCGGTATGTGCGCTCCACATGTGGAATGGTGCGGCCTCTAGCCTCACCTATCGCATAAATCAAGCCGTTCGGCGCAATGACCGGGCTTGACAACAGAACATAATGGGAACATTTGGAACCAACAAACCGGAACAATGTTTGAACGCGATCGTCGGAAACGGCTCGTCGTTCCCGTAAGGAGCCTTGAAAATGTCGCATGTTCTTGTTGGAACCTATTTCGTTCTCCTGCTGCTTGGCGCAACGGCAGTGATCTTCGGAATGCTGCTTGCCAATCGGGATCAAATCCTCGCGGCGCTAGGTCTGGATGGATCGCAGGCACTGCAGTCGTTACCTGCGCCGGTCGAGCGTCGGCGCAACCCTCCCCGCGTGATTAGGATGGGGTCGCCGGCGTCGGCTTTGCGGCTGGCCGCCTGATCTTCGAATAGGCGCGAATGCTGAAGGGTATGGCTAAAAGGTAAAGCAGGCAGACAATGGTGAGCGTGATCCAGGTCGCGTTTATCAGCGCTGCGCCCAGCAGGCCCACGCCCAATAGAAGCCACAGCCGGATGCCGCGCCTCAGCCTGAACGAAGACCAGCTGAACGTCGCGATGCTGGAAATCATCAAGAGCGCGATGGCTGCGGTCCATGGTGCGACCACCAAGCTCTGTCGGAAAATGTCAAGGCCGGTCCAAAGCCAGAGGTAGATCGGCAGCAATAGCAGCCCCGCCCCAGCAGGCGCCGGGATACCCGTCATGAAACCGGCCGATTTGTGCGGCTGGACGTCGGCATCGATAGCGGCGTTGAAGCGCGCAAGCCGGAGCGCGCAGCAGACCGCATGGGTCAGCGCGAAGATCCAGCCATATTGGGGAAACTCCTGCAACGACCAGAGATAAATGATGATCGCGGGCGACACGCCGAAAGCGATCACGTCGGACAAGGAATCCAGCTCAGCGCCGAAACGGCTCTCGCCTTTGAGCATCCGGGCGATGCGGCCGTCGAGCCCGTCAAGTATGCCCGCCAGCAAAACGCAGAGCACCGCCTTTTCCCATAATCCGGAGATCGCGAAGCGCACGCCCGTCAGCCCGAAGCAGAGAGCCAGAGCCGTCACTGCATTCGGCGGCAGAGCGCGAAGCGGAATGCCACCGGGCAGACGGCGTTGCGGCTTCAATGTCATGCCGAAACGCTGTCGAACCGCTCGGACACGCCAAGGCGGCCGAGGATTGTCTCCCCAGCAATCGCGCGCTGACCCAGCGCCACCATTGGACTGGTGCCGGCGGGCAGATAGACGTCTACCCGGCTGCCGAAGCGGATCAGCCCGACCCGCTGCCCAGGGCCAACGATGTCGCCTGCCTTGACGAAGGGGACGATCCGCCGCGCGACCAGCCCCGCGATCTGTGTGAAACCGATTCTCACTCCGTCATGGCCCTCGACGAGGATATGCTGGCGCTCATTTTCCTCGCTCGCCTTGTCGAGATCGGCATTGAGGAACTTGCCGGAGATATAGACGACGCGCTTGATCGTACCGGGGATCGGTGCGCGGTTGATGTGCACATCGAACACACTCATGAAAATCGATATCCGCGTCATCGGCTCGTCGCCGATCCCGTCCGCTCCCGCCATCTCGCGCGGCGGCGGCACCTGCGCGATCAGCGTCACCAGCCCGTCGGCAGGCGACACGATAATGCCCGCGCCGCGCGGCGTCGTGCGAATCGGATCGCGGAAGAAGGCGGCTACCCACAATGTCACGCCCGCCATCGGCCAAGCCAGGGTTTCCCAAGCAAGCAACGCGAACACCAATGTGATCGCGGCGGCAATCACCACATATTTCCGACCCTCAGGATGCACCATCGGGAAGCGCCATTTTACCGTAGCGACATGGCCGCCAAGATCGGTCTGATCGTTCATGGTGCGCGTTGTAAGCCGTCCGTAGAAAACAGATAGACCCTTTTTGGGGCTGCTGGTTCCCTGACGCCCGCTCCGCATGGTTGATCGATCGCGAATCAGGCCTTAAGGCCGCGCCCAACAAACCCTCCCAACAGGAAATCCGTGCATGGCAAAGATCAAGGTCAAAACCCCGGTCGTCGAGCTTGATGGCGACGAAATGACTCGCATCATCTGGCAATGGATCCGCGAAGGCCTGATCCTGCCATATCTCGACATCGACCTGGAATATTACGACCTTGGCATCGAGAAGCGCGACGAGACCAATGACCAGATCACGGTCGATAGCGCGCGCGCGATTCAGAAATACGGCGTTGGCGTAAAATGCGCGACGATCACGCCGGATGAAGCCCGCGTCGAGGAGTTCAAGCTCAAGAAAATGTGGAAATCGCCCAATGGCACGATCCGCAACATCCTGGGCGGCGTCGTTTTCCGTGAGCCGATCGTGATCAAAAACGTGCCCCGCCTCATCCCGGGATGGACTGATCCGATCGTCGTCGGCCGCCATGCCTTTGGTGACCAATATCGTGCCACCGATTTCCGTGTGCCTGGACCCGGCAAGCTCAAGATGGTCTGGACCGGCGAGGACGGCCAGCAGATCGAGGAGGAGGTCTTCGATTTCCCATCCTCGGGCGTAGCGATGGGCATGTACAATCTCGACGAATCGATCCGCGATTTCGCCCGCGCCAGCATGAACTATGCGCTTGAACGCGGCTGGCCGCTGTATCTTTCGACCAAGAATACCATTCTTAAGGCCTATGACGGCCGGTTCAAGGATCTGTTCGCCGAAGTGTTCGAGGCGGATTTCAAGGACAAGTTCAAGGCGCGTAATATCGTCTACGAACATCGCCTGATCGACGACATGGTCGCCTCGGCGCTCAAGTGGAGCGGCAAGTTCGTCTGGGCTTGCAAGAATTACGACGGCGACGTCCAGTCGGATCAGGTCGCACAGGGCTTCGGTTCGCTGGGTCTTATGACCTCCGTGCTGATGTCGCCCGACGGCAAGACGATCGAAGCCGAGGCCGCGCATGGCACGGTCACGCGGCACTACCGCATGCATCAGGAAGGCAAGGCGACCTCGACAAATCCGATCGCGTCGATCTTCGCCTGGACCGGCGGCCTCAAGTTCCGCGGCAAGTTCGACGGCACGCCGGAAGTAACCCGCTTTGCCGAGACGCTTGAGCAGATCTGCATTCAGACCGTCGAACAGGGCAAGATGACCAAGGATCTCGCGATCCTGATAGGCCCCGACCAGCCGTGGATGACCACTGAGAAGTTCTTCGAGGCGGTCCGCCTCAATCTCGAATCGGCAATGGCCGGCTGGAAATGAACATTCTCCCGTCATGCTGAACGCGTTTCAGCATGACGGCGGGTTCTATTCGATGACCTCTTCGGCGCCGACGCCCCAGAGGCCGCTCGTCCTGATATAGCCCGCCCGCCCGGCAATCCGGAATTCGCACCAGCCTTCCGAACAATGCCGGATCTTACCCACAACACCCGGAGCGACCCGCCACACCGCGCGTGACGCAGTGCTCGGCGCGCCATGAAGCGTCTGGACGCCGCCGACTACCAGCGCAGTACGCTCAGCGCTCAGCAGCACCGCCGCCATCCATCCCTCTGCGCCTTCGAAATCGCGCACCCGGCGCCAACTGTCGTGGATCTGGAGCACGATCACCGGCAGATCGGGGCGCCGGTAACGCCAGGTGGCCGGATAATTGCGGCCCGGCCCGGTTCTCAGCAGCGCGTCGCCCGCCGTGATCGATGCCCAATACGGCACCGGACGCTCCTCGGCTGCAAGGCTAGGAACGGCGCTTGCCAAGGCCACGATCACCAATGTGCTTTTCGCCCATCTCCGCATCAGCAGACGATTCTTTCCCCGCTTGCCTCTCGTCGCGGGCCATCTAGCCGGTTGAGGGGCATCACGGCAACGCCCGAACGGAACGGCGACGGCATAACCTCGTTCTAGCGTCAGTATCACGCGTAAGGAGACGGAAAATGAAAATGCTGCAGAAAGCCATGATAGCTGGTGCTCTCACCGCGCTGGCGACGCCCGCATTCGCTGGCGATGCCAAGGATATTCTCAAGGGCGGTGCGATCGGCGCTGGCGGCGGGGCCGTCGCAGGCGCCATCATTCCGGGCCTAGGCGTCGGTGAAGGCGCGCTCATCGGCGGCGCCGGCGGCGCGGTGATCGGCGCGCTCGACAAGGACAAGAAGCATCGTCGCTGGTATCGCGATGGTCGTGGCAACAGCTATTATATTAATAAGCACGGCCGCCGGGTTTATCGTAACTGAGCTTAGCGCTCGAGCTGGGCCAGCCAGCTATCCAGCATGACCCGCCCGGCGGCAACAGCCGCCGGGCCGAATCGCGTATGATCGCTGATCAAGTTATCGGCGCTGGTCCCCGCTGCTGCGATGAAGGGGTCGCCCTTGTCGCACCAGATGGCGAAACCATCATTCTCTCCCATCTCGGGGTGAAACTGGAGCGCGAGGATATTTAGACCTCGCGCAAACGCCTGGTTGGGATAAGCGCTGGTGGATGCCAGCAACGTCGTACCTTCGGGTAAATCGAACGTATCGCCGTGCCAATGAAGCAGCGGCACGTTCTGAATGGCTGCCAACGAGGATGTCTGGCCCGCTTTCGTCAAGCTCACCGGAGCAAACCCTATTTCTTTTGTGCCGCCCGCATAGACCGGCGCCCCCATCGCCGCCGCCATCACTTGCGATCCCAGGCACACGCCGAGCGTCGGACGATCAACGAGGATGCGTTCAGCCGTCCGCACTATTTCGTGAGCGATCCACGGATGCTGGTCAGTCTCATAAACCCCCATCGGACCGCCCATGATGACAAGCAGATCGGGATCCAGGAAACTCAACGTTGGGTAGGCTGAATCGCGGACATTGATCTTCGCGATTTCGTATCCGCGCTCTTCGAGCGGTTTCTGAAAACCCGCGAGCGCTTCATAATCCTCGTGCTGGATCACGAGCGCGGTCGGCATGTCAGTCTCCGGTCAGGATTCGATCGACGAGTTGCTTAACGGTGGGCACGAACCCATTGGAATAAAATGGGTCTTTCTTGAACCGGTAAGCCGAATGGCCTGCGAACATCAGATTTTCATCCAACGGCCCGCCATGAGCGATATCCTGAAGCGTCTTCTGAATGCAGAAGCTGCGTGGATCAGCCAGTCGGCCAGTCGAGTTGCCCTCGGTGTCGGCCCAGGCTGAAAAGCCGCACTGGCTCAGACAGCCCATGCAGTCGGCCTGGTCCTTGCGAATCACCTTCATTTCTTCGGGCGTGACGAACACGAGCGTATTGTCCGGCGTCTTAAGCGCGCTGGTGAAGCCCAGCCCATACCATTCGCGGGCACGCAGCAGATCGTTGCGTGTCACCCAAAAGCTCTTGCCCTTCACACCGACATCTAGCTGGAACTGATGATCGCCTGCGGCCTCGCCTGAAAATGCAATTTGCCGTTCAGACCGCGCCTCAAGATTGCGAAGGAAAGGGTTGCGAACGGCCGAAGAATAAAATCCTGTCGGTGAAAAGCGGTGCAGCAGCACATCGCCTTCCTCAAGTGTCGTCAAACGATCCTTCCAAGCCTGCGGGATGGGGCTTTCCTGGGTGAGCAACGGCCGCGTCCCGAACTGAAAAGCGATCGCGCCCAGTTCGGGATTGTCGATCCAATGCTCCCATTCGCGCAAGTTCCAGACCCCGCCAGCCATCACGATCGGTACATCGTCCGAAATGCCGCCTTCGCGCATTGTCTCGCGCAGCGCCTTGACGCGCGGATAAGGATCCTGCGGCTGAAGTGGATCCTCGGCATTGGACAGGCCGTTATGACCGCCGGCCAGCCAGGGGTCCTCATAAACTACCGCCGCAAGCCATTCGGAAGCCTTGGAATAAGCCCGCTTCCACAAGGCCCGGAAGGCGCGCGCCGAACTGATGATCGGCAGGTAATTGACGTTATGTTCCGCCGCGATCTCGGACAGGCGATAGGGCATACCCGCGCCACAGGTCACGCCGGCGACGAGACCCTTGGTCCGCTCCAGTACGCCTTGCAGCACGCGCTGCGCGCCGCCCATTTCCCAGAGCACGTTGATATTAATAGCACCCTTGCCACCCGCAATGTCGAAGGCGCGCTTCACCTGTTCGACCGCGCCCTCTATGGCATATTCTACCAGCTCGTCATGCCGCTCGCGACGGGTCAGCTTGTGATAGATTTGCGGGATGATCTTGCCTTCGGGGTCATAGCTGTCCGCGTTGACTGCGGAAACCGTACCGATGCCGCCAGCAGCAGCCCAGGCGCCCGAACTCATATGGTTGGAGACAGCGACGCCCTTGCCGCCTTCGATCAACGGCCAGACTTCGCGCCCGCCATAGACTATCGGCCGTAGACCCTTGAACACCATGCCTCCAAAAAAATAAAATTCGCCGCGCTATAGCGGGGACCGCCGCGAAATGCGCGGAAATTATGTCCATTACGAACCGAGCGCCCCTCGCTGCCCAATAGCCTCCTCGTAGAGGCTGCAATAAGCCGCAATCATCCTCCCTTCATTGAAGAATTGCAAGGCTTTGGCGCGGTTCGCGGCCCCTATGCTGTCACGCATACCAGGATTTGCCGCGAGTCGGGCGAGCGCGTCCGCAAGAAGATCCTCTCGATCCAGCGGAACAATGAACGGCAGATTATCCTCGGCAACCATTTCTCGAACATCGCCAACATCCGTCGAGACGACTGGCAACCCGCTTGCCATCGCCTCAATTACCGAAATAGGCTGCTGCTCGCTGTCGGATGAGAGCGCGAAGATATCGAAATCGCGCAGCGCGGAGGCAGGGTCGGGGTTGAAACCAGGCAGTTCCAGCGCAGCTCCAATGCCCAAACCATCCGCTTCGCCCTCTATTGCGGACCTGTCAGATCCCTCCCCGACGATCCTCAACCGTCCTGAACATCCCGAAGCCGCAAAGACGCGCACAAGGCGGGACAAATTCTTCACGGCGCGAAGACCCGCAACGGTCCCCACAACCAGATCCTCCCCTGCGTGGGGAGGGGGACGATGCGCAGCATGGTTGAGGGGGGGCGTCGCTTGCGCGTCATCCAGCCTCAAGCCCCCTCCCCCGCCACGCGGTCCCCCTTCCCGTGCCGGGGAGGATCGATAACGCTCAACCGCAATCCCGTTCGCGATTTGCTGGACCCGACCTCTCGGCTGACGCCATGACGTCACGGCAATCCGCTCCAGCGTATGCGAGGGCACCACTACCGCATGAGCCGCGCCAAGCATCAGCCGCCGGAACCAGACACGAGCCGGTTTTTGGGCTCTGGCCTCGTCCTCATTGAACCCGTCCTCATGGTGCACCAACGGCGGCCCGCCGAACAACCTCCGCGCGCCCACCGCATCCATCGCGCCCCAGTTATATGTCAGAACGAGATCGAAGCCGCGCATATACCGAGCAAGCGCGAAATACCGCCCGATCGCGGGCTTTCCAAACACCGCCGGATGATTGTTTGGGAATTCCACCCCGATGTCCGGATCAATGGCCGCCGCTGCCCCGAGCGCGCCTGGGACCGTGCTGATGATGCTGTGGCTGGCATGCGACCCGAAGGCGTTCATCAGCCGTACCGCGCGGGCCTCCTTGCCGCCCAGGTTGAAGGTCGAGTGAATATGAAGGATGCGAACGGCCAAGTTCAGCCTTGGACCTTGTCAAGCAGACGGTTGATCGCCGCGACTGCCTCAGGTTCATTGAGCGACGGCGCATGTCCCGTGCGGGGGATGATGACATAATCCAGCCCGCGATGCCGCTTTGCCATCGCCTTGGCTGTCTTGTCCGACAGGATATCAGACCGCTCGCCGCGTATCAGCACCACCGGCAGGCCCTTGAGGTTGTCGAACGCCGGCCACAGATCGACTCCGGCTTCTCCACCGGGCAGCCGGAAGGGTTCGGCGATCTTCATGTCATAATCGTAGACGATACGCCCCTTCTCGGTCAGCCGACACAGTCGCTTGGCCACATCGATCCACTGCTGGAGCCCGTAGTCGGGATAGACATCGGCATTGTTTGTGGCGATCGCCCGCGCTGCGTGGAGCCAGGTCGGCCAACTCGACTGCTTGCCCACATAGCTGCGAATGCGATCGAGGCCGGCCGCCTCAAGCACCGGCCCGACGTCATTGAGCACAGCGCCCGCGATCCGCGCATGCCCCGCTCCGCCCAGCAGCATCGTCAGGATACCGCCCAGCGATGTGCCGATCAGCACGATCCTGTCCACCTGCAACTTGTAGATCAGCCCTTCCAGATCCTGCAGATAGGTGAGCGGCGCATAGGTCATGGGGTCCTTCGCATAAGCGCTTTCACCCCGCCCCCTCAGATCAGGGCAGACTACCCGCCACTCCCCCGCAAGCCGCTCGGCCAGCTCAGCAAAATCGCGTGCGTTACGAGTCAGGCCCGGCAGGCATACGATCGGCGGTCGGTCTTCGCGCCCGGCATAATCACGATAATGCAGCCGGAGCGCATCGTTCGACCACCAATATTCATCGGTCCAGGCAGCCATGGTTGCACCCCTTTTGAGCTCGCCCCATATCGCGGTATGCCCGCTATCCCGCAACCATCAGAATATCGCCCCGATCCGGCGATCCTTTCCTTGGCCAACTTTCTCGCCGATCCGGTGCAGGCCGCGGCTTTTCCCCAACATATCCTCCGCTTTCGCAATGATCGCTGGGACGAGGCCGTGGGCCTCTCAAATCTGTCCGACGCTCAGTGGGTCGCCCATTTCGGTGGTTTCGAGCCCCTGCCCGACAATCTTCTCCAGCCGCTGGCGCTCCGCTACCACGGCCACCAGTTCCGCGTGTACAACCCGGACATCGGCGACGGGCGTGGTTTCCTGTTCGCGCAGCTCCGCGACAATGCCGACCGTCTGCTCGATCTCGGCACGAAGGGATCGGGCCAGACTCCTTACAGCCGTTTCGGAGATGGTCGCCTGACCCTCCAGGGCGGCATTCGCGAGGTGCTGGCGACCGAGATGCTTGAGGCGCTCGGCGTCGAAACCTCGAAAAGCTTTTCGCTGATCGAGACCGGAGAAGCGCTCGACCGCAACGACGAGCCCTCCCCTACCCGATCCGCCGTGCTCGTACGCCTGAGCCACGGCCACATCCGCATCGGCAGCTTCCAGCACCTTGCCGCTCTCCAGAGCCCGGACGAGATGAAGCGTCTCGTCACCTACGCGCTCCAGCATCTGTACGCCGAGCCCGGCGATGGCGAAGATGCCCCTGTCCGCCTGCTCCGCCACGTCGTAAGGAACGCTTCGCGCCTGTCGGCTTCCTACATGGCGGCCGGCTTCGTCCATGGCGTGCTCAACAGCGACAATATCGCGATCACGGCGGAAAGCTTCGATTACGGCCCCTGGCGCTTTACGCCCAGATGGGAACCCGGTTTCACCGCCGCCTATTTCGACCAAAACGGTCTCTATGCCTTCGGCCGCCAACCGCAGGCCATCCATTGGGACGTGGTTCAGCTCGCGGCCGCGCTCCGTCTGATCGTCGATGCCGAGGCGCTGGTGCCCGAGCTTGAGGCTTTTCCCGCGATCTTCGCTGCGGATCTGCATGCCGCGCTGCTCACGCGTCTCGGCGTTCGCCCGCTGGATGAGGCGCGGGATCGGGCGCTTGCGGAAGCGATTATGTCGGGGCTCGGTGAAAGTGATGTCTTGATCGATCGCTTTTTCTTCGACTGGCGGGGTGGGCGCGTGCGCAGGCCAGATGCGGAACCGCGCTACGCCGCGCCCGTTTTCGCCTCGTTCAGGGAGAAGATCGCAGAATATGCGCCGGTTACCATATCTCAACACGAATATTGGAAAGTGGCTGAACCCTGCTCGATGCACATAGAAGAAGTCGAGAGGATCTGGGCGCAGATTGATAATAATGACGACTGGGGCGCATTTCACGAAAAGATCGCGGCGATCCGCCGTATGGGCGAAGCCATGCGTGGCGGCGACTAAGGACGTGGGCGGTTGATGGGCCGTCCGCTCACATCGATCGAGCCCGCCACCGGCGAAACACTCTGGACGGGCGAAACCGGCGATGTCGATCACGAGGTCGCCGCCGCCCGCGCAGCGTGGCCAGAATGGGCAGCGCGTTCCATTTCGGTGCGCATGGAATTCATGCGCCGCTTCGCCAATGCGGTTCGCGGCCGGATGGAGGATTTCATTGAGCTGATCGCTCGTGAAACCGGCAAGCCGCTATGGGAGGCCCGCGATGAGATCCAGGCGGTGATCGCCCGCATCGAGCCCGCCATCACGGCCTATTCCGAACGCACACCCCGCAAGCGCGCGGAAGGTGCGATGGGCGCGAGTCATGCCGTTCGCCATAAGCCGCATGGTGTGATGGCGGTTATCACGCCATGGGTGTCGCCCGCCGAAATTCCCTGCAGCCACATCCTCCCCGCGCTGATCGCCGGTAACACCGTCGTCCTCAAGCCATCCGAGCGGACCCCTGCGACGAGCATGATGCTGCTCGCCTGTTTCCAGGACGCGGGCGTGCCAGATGGGGTGCTCCGCCTGCTGATTGGAGACGCGCGCGAAGCGGAGGCACTCGCCACCCATGCAGATGTGGCCGGCATCATTTTCACGGGCTCCACCAAAGCGGGCCGCTCGCTTGGCCGCTTGCTTGCCGATAGCCCTGAGAAACTGACGGCGCTTCATATGGGCGGAAACAACCCAATCGTCGTATGGGACTCGCCCGATATCGCGACCACCGCGGCGATCGTCGTGCAGTCCGCCTTTTCCTCGGGAGGCCAGCGTTGCACCGCCGCACGTCGCCTGATCGTGGCCGAGGACGATCATGAAGCACTGCTCACCGAGGTGACCAAGCTTACCAGCCGCCTGATCGTAGCTGACCCGACGGCTAAACCCGCGCCCTTTTTCGGCCCGCTGATCGACAATATGGCGGCCGATACGATCGACGAGGCATTTCTCGATCTGATCATGAAGGGCGGCCGCCCGCTTCACCACATGCGCCGGATCGATCCCGAAAAGCCCTTCCTGACCCCCGGCCTGGTCGATGTCACGCGCATCTCTGCCCGCCCCGATCAGGAGCATTTCGGACCGATCCTAAAGGTGATCCGCGTCGCTGATTTCGATGCCGCGATCGCCGAAGCCAACGCGACGCGCTACGGTCTTGTCGCCACGCTCATCAGTCGCAAGCCTGAGTTTTATGACCGTTTCTGGGCTAATGTCCGTGCCGGCGTAATCAATTGGAACCGTCCTACCCACGCCCTATCCCTGGGCACGCCGCAAGGCGGTCTGGGCCTATCGGGCAACCACCGCCCCGGCGGCCAGTATACGGCGGATTATTGCGCCTATCCGGTCACTTCCTCCGAAAGCGACCAGATGCGCGCCAGCATTGGCATCGGCTTGCGCGACGCGTAATTTCGCCGGGCATAAACTTCTCCTAACCCTTTCCCAAGAAGGCGTGGTTTGAATTTTGCGCCACACCGGTCCATTTGCCGCTCCATGGGAAGTCTGCTTGATCCGCACGCGCGTGGCCGCGTAATCCTGGTTGGAGCCGGTCCGGGCGATCCGGGCCTGCTCACTATCCGTGCCGTTGAGGCGTTGAAGAGCGCTGATGTCGTCGTCCATGACGGCCTCATCGACTCGCGCGTGCTCGATTATGCGCCTGAGAGCGCCCAGCGCATTTCGGTCGCCAAGCAACGCGCCCGTCACACCATGCCGCAGGAAGCGATCAACGCGTTGATCGTGGCGCATGTGAAGGCGGGCTCGATCGTCGTCCGCCTTAAGGGCGGTGACCCGTTCATCTTTGGACGTGGCGGCGAGGAAGTCGAAGCTGTTCGGGAAGCGGGCTTACCCGTCGAGGTAATTCCGGGCGTATCCGCAGCGCTGGGCTGCGCATCGGAAGCGATGCTGCCGCTTACCCATCGCGACTGGTCAAGCGCGGTCAGCTTCGTCGCCGGCCAGTGCAAGGGTTTGACAGAGCAGAATTGGTCCGGCCTTGCCGGACAGGGCCGTACGCTCGTTATCTATATGGGCGTCACCTGCGCCAGTCTGATTGCGGACAAGCTGATGGCCGATGGTGTCGCGCCGGATATGCCGGTTGCGGTGCTGGAACGCGGCACGCTCGAAAATTCCCGCGCGATGCGCACCTTGCTTGCCGATCTCGGATCCCTGGTCGAGCGCGAGAAAGTGGAAAGCCCCGCGATCATCGTCGTCGGCGAAGTCGTGCTCTTGTCCGATGCGAAGGATCGTCTACGGACGCTCGCGGTTCAGGCGGAGACACAGTTTTGAAAATCGTCACGGGAAATGATCTGGAAACGGGCGCGGTTACCTGGTGGACCGGCGAGGGTTGGTCAATCCATGTTGCCGAAGCTGTCGATGCAGGCGACAAGGCCGAGACCATCGCCGCCACTGAAGAAGCCGCTCGCCGTGTGAATGCGCCTTATGTGATCGATGCGGTGGCGACGCCCGAGGGACCCCGCCCCGCTCACATTAAGGACCGCATCCGCGCGCTCGGCCCGACAGTGCGGCTCGATCTCAGCCTGAAGCCGGCTGACCCCACCGTAGGGAATTGGGTAATCTGATGTACAAGTACGACCAATATGATCAGGCGATCGTCGATGCCCGCGTCGAGGATTTCCGCGAGCAGGTCCAGCGCCGCATTTCCGGCGCGCTGACCGAGGACCAGTTCAAGCCATTGCGCCTGATGAACGGCCTCTACCTCCAGCTTCATGCTTACATGCTGCGTGTGGCGATCCCCTATGGCACGCTCGACAGCCGCCAGATGCGGATGCTCGCGCATATCGCGCGCAAATATGACCGCGATTACGGCCATTTCACCACCCGCCAGAATATCCAGTACAACTGGATCAAGCTGGAGGAAGCGCCCGATATCCTCGCTGATCTCGCCTCGGTCGAGATGCATGCGATCCAGACCAGCGGCAACTGCATTCGCAACATCTCGGCGGATCAGTTCGCCGGGGCCGCCGCCGACGAGATCGAGGATCCGCGCCCTTGGGCCGAGCTTCTCCGTCAGTGGAGCACCTTCCATCCGGAATTCAGCTACCTGCCGCGCAAGTTCAAGATCGCGGTGATCGGATCGGACAATGACCGCGCGGCGATGAAGCTGCACGATATCGGCCTGCAGGTCGTGCGTGGCGCCGATGGCGGCGTGGCGTTCGACGTCTATGTCGGCGGCGGCATGGGCCGCACCCCGATGATCGCGCCACTGATCGGCAAAGCGATCCCGGCCAATGATCTGCTGAGCTATGTCGAAGCCTGCTTGCGCGTCTACAATCGCTATGGCCGCCGCGACAACATCTACAAGGCCCGCATCAAGATCCTCGTCCACGAGATCGGCGCTGACGAATATAAGCGTCAGGTCGATGAAGAATTCGTCCATGTGAAGGCGCTTGGCATCGATCCGCCACAAGCCGAGTTCGATCGCATTGCATCCTTCTTTGCGCCGCCAGCCTATGAGACTGGAGTGTCGGACGAGATCGATCGCTCCGACCCCGATTTCGCGCTCTGGGTCGATCAGAACGTCTCGGCGCACAAACAGCCCGGCTATGCCGTCGTGACAATCAGCCTGAAACCCATCGGCGGCATCCCCGGCGATGCCTCGTCGGCACAGATCGACCTCATGGCCGACCTTGCCGAGAAATATGCCTTCGACGAGCTTCGCGTCACCCATGCGCAGAATATCGTTCTGCCGCATGTGAAGAAGGCCGATCTCTACACGATCTGGCAGCAGCTTGAGGCCAATGACCTCGCGGTCCCGAACCTCGATCTGGTCAGCGACATCATCGCCTGTCCCGGCCTCGATTATTGCAGCCTCGCCAATGCGCGCTCCATCCCGATCGCGCAGAAGATCGCCGAGCGCTTCGCCGATATCGATCGCCAGCGGAACATCGGCGAACTGAAGCTCAAGATTTCGGGCTGCATCAACGCCTGCGGCCACCATCATGCTGGCCATATCGGCATCCTGGGCGTCGACCGGAAGGGCGAGGAGAATTACCAGCTGCTGTTTGGTGGATCAGGCGCGGAGGACGCGAGCCTCGCCAAGATCGTCGGGCCCGGCTTCAACGAGGACGGCATCGTCGATGCGGTCGAAACCGCGATCGAGACCTATCTGGGCATTCGCGAAGACGGCGAGCGCTTCCTCGATACCTATCGCCGCGTCGGCATCGATCCGTTCAAGGCGGCGATTTATGGGTGATAGTATCTTGATGGGCCGCTCAATTTTTTCTCGTCCCGTCGAGCTTGTTTCAGCGCCAGCCGCATCACACGTCATGGGCGACGAAGGAATTATCGGATGACCCACTCTCTTCGCTACCGTGACGACAGCACCCATGAGGAACCAGCCGTCACGCTGGAAGCATTCCTCGGCCAGTCGAACGCGACCGCTGTCCGGCTCGAGCCGTCGGATGATGCCCGCGCGCTGATCCCGCATCTCGGCCAGCTCGCGCTGATCGAGGTCAGCTTTCCCAAATATCGCGATGGTCGCGGCTATTCGACCGCGCGTATCCTGCGCGAAGCCGGCTATGATGGCGAGCTTCGTGCCGCCGGAGATGTGCTCGTCGATCAGATCCCGTTCATGCGCCGCTGCGGCTTCGACAGTTTCATTGCTGATGCCGAACTTGACGTCGCTGCAGTGGACCGTGCGCTCGATCGCTACCCGCAGGTCTATCAGGACGCGGCCGATTCCCGTCCGGCCGTCTGGAAACTCCGTCATGGCTGAGCCAGCCCGCAAGCTTGACATCATCGACGCCCGCCCGGCCTTCACCCAGGCTGACGCCGATGCGCTCAACGCGCGCTTCGAAGGCGTCGAGACGCTAGAGATGCTGCGCACGCTGTTCGCCGAGGATTTGCTTGGCGAAACAGCGATTGTTTCATCCTTCGGTACGGAAAGCGCCGTGCTGTTGAGCCTGCTGGCGCGCGTCAATCCGGACGTGCCGGTCATCTTTGTCGACACCCTCAAGATGTTTCCGGAAACCGACGCCTACCGGATCGAGCTGCTCGACCATCTCGGCATGCACAACCGTCGTGTGATCATGCCCGATCCCGAGGTGCTGGCGAAGAAGGATGAGACCGGCCTGCGCTGGTCCTACGACCCCGATGGCTGCTGCGCGATCCGCAAGGTCGAGCCGCTGGCCCGCGCCAAGGAAGGTCTCGACAGCTGGTTCTCGGGCCGCAAGGCGTTCCAGTCGCAGACCCGCGCCAACCTGCCCCGCTTCGAGGTCGAGGATGGACGTCTGAAGGTCAATCCGCTCGGGGATTGGGTGAAGGCCGATCTCGACGCCTATTTCGAAGAGCATCATCTGCCCAGGCACTCGCTGGAGGCGCAAGGCTATCTCTCGATCGGTTGCGCCCCATGCACGAGCGTCGTCAAGCCGGGGGAAGACCCGCGCGCGGGCCGCTGGCGCGGCTGGGACAAGGTCGAATGCGGTATTCACGGCGAGGTGATCACCCACCCCGACGACGATCCTGCCAACGAACCGGCGTTCTAAACCAAACCAATCCGTTCGGACTGAGTGTATTGAAGCAACTTCCTTCTTCCTTTTCGGCAGGGGAATTAATGCACTTCGAAAAGGTCAGTACGAACGGCGGTAATAATCCGGTAGCGCTCCCGCATCATCTTGCTATGAACCAGCGCAATGGCTGGAACGAACCTCGCGCGTCTAATAGCCCTGCTGCTTCCAATCGCGCTCGCCGGCTGCATTCCAGCCCCCACGGGAAGGCCGGGTTCGGCTCCGCGTCCCGTACCACGGCAACCAGTCGCGCAAACACCGCTTCCGTCCCCGCCCGCCCGCAGCACTCTGCCGTCCAGCGAACCTATTGCCACCACACCCGTGCCCCCGCCCGCCTGGACGCGCACGGTCACGCCCGACGCCGTGACTATCGTAAGCTCTCGCTACGTCGTGAAACCCGGCGACACGCTGAACCGCATTGCCAACACCACCGGTGCGTCGGCCGAAGCGATCGCGTTTGAAAACAAGCTAGAGAAGCCGTTCGTCGTAAAGCTAGGCCAGCGGCTGAAAATCCCTGGCGGCCGCTACCATCTCGTGAAACGTGGCGAGAGCGGCATCGCCATCGCCCGCGCCTATAGTGTGGACTGGTCGGAGGTCGTGACCATGAACCATCTGCAGGAGCCCTATATCTTGCGCGAAGGCCAGCGCCTGCTGCTGCCCAGCGCCCAGGAAGCGGCAAACATGACGCTTGAGCAGCGCGCCGAAGCCTTCCAGCTCGATATCGACGACATCGTCACCGGCGGCGAACCGGCCCTGGCCAAAAACGCCGCTCCGGCACCGCCCAGGCCGACACCTGCCCAACCGGTGCCATCGACCGTGGCCGTCGCCACACCCGCGGCGGAATTCGACGGCCGCTTTGTTTGGCCGCTCGAAGGCAAGATCGTTCGCACGTTCGGCGATCTTGGCAATGGCCGCCGCAATGACGGTATCAACATCGCCGCAACACAAGGTACTCCGATCATGGCTGCCGCCGACGGCGTGGTGGCCTATATTGGCACGGATGTCGCGATATATGGCGGGCTGGTGCTGATCAGACATGGCAATGGCTGGCTGACCGCCTACGGGCATTGCGAACGGATCGCCGTCACGCGCGGGCAATCCGTGCGCAAGGGCCAGACCATAGCCTTCGTTGCCGAAGCCGGTCTCGCGTCGGAGGACCAGCTCCATTTCGAAATCCGCAAGGGCCGCGTGCCGGTCGACCCCAGAGTCCATCTCGCACGGCGATGATGCGCAACACCGCCGTATTCAGTATCTAATATGGCTGAGGTGGGAGCCGGAACGACCCGACACGAAATCGTTACGGCTGCTTCCTTCCGGATCTGACCGGGTTGGCGACGGCATCGTCCGCCCGACTCCCACGGCGCATATGGGGGAAGGCTCAAGACAGTGCAACCTTCACGCGAGCGGTGCATTTATTGCAGAAGCGCAACAAGGAGACGGATGGTGAATAAGAGTCTAATCGCGGTGCTGGCCGCCGGAACCTTGCTGAGCGGATGCATTCCTGCGGGGGACCGCCCCTCGCGTAGTTACAGCGACTATGATTACAACCGTCCTGACCCCGCGTATGGTGGGTATGAGGCTGACCGCTATTACCGCGACGATCCCAATTATCGGGAGCGCCGCTTGTCCGAAAATGACCGAGTCTATCGCGGGCGCGATGGCCGTTATTATTGCAAGCGCGACAACGGCACGACTGGCCTGATCGTTGGCGGCGTGGCTGGCGGCATCCTCGGCAACATCATCGCGCCCGGCGGATCGGCGCTGCTCGGTACGATCATCGGAGCCGTGGGCGGCGGCGTCGCCGGAAAGGCCATCGACAAGAGCGATTCGAAAGATGGGATAAGCTGTCGCTAACGTACTCGTCCTGGTCGGTCGCGGCGAACCCTACTCCTCGATGCTCGCGTATCGGCTGTCTTCGGCCAGATCGCTGAAGCGCGTTATCTTGGCGTCGAAACGCATCTTGACCCTGCCGGTGGCACCGTGGCGTTGCTTGGCAATGATGACCTCGGCGAGCCCGAACACGCGCTCCATTTCCCGAGCCCAATCCTGGTGGCTCTCGAACACCTTGGCGTCGTCGCCGTCGATCCCAGTCTTGGGCTCCTTGGCGGCCACATAATAATCCTCGCGGAAAACGAACATCACAATGTCGGCGTCCTGCTCGATTGAACCTGATTCACGCAGATCCGACAGCTGGGGCCGCTTGTCCTCGCGCTGCTCAACCGCGCGGCTCAACTGAGAGAGCGCAAGCACAGGCACGTGCAGTTCCTTGGCCAGCGTCTTGAGACCGCGGCTGATTTCAGAAATCTCGTTTACGCGATTGTCGCTGCCTCGAGTGGACCCCTGCAATAGCTGCAAATAGTCGACCACGATCAGACCAATTCCGCGCTGACGCTTTAAACGGCGTGCACGGGTACGAAGCGCGGCGATCGTCAAGCCGGGGGTATCGTCTATGTAGAGCGGCAGGCTTTCCAGCTCTGCGGCCGCGCGGGCGAGATTACGGAAATCCTGCTGGCTTATCTTGCCCATACGGAGATTTTCGGAGCTGATCCCTGAATTCTCCGCAAGGATGCGGGTCGCGAGCTGATCGGCCGACATTTCCAGGCTAAAAAAGGCCACTGCAGCGCCAACCGACTTGGCGTCCTCGATCCCGTCTTCGCGATCACGCACCAGCCGCTTGGCAGCATTGAAAGCAATATTGGTCGCAAGCGAGGTTTTGCCCATGCCAGGCCGCCCGGCGAGGATCAGAAGATCGGAGCGATGAAGGCCGCCGATCTTCGTGTTGAGGCTGTCCAGCCCGGTGGTGATGCCCGAAAGATGGCCGCCTGAATTGAGCGCACGTTCGGCCTGCTCCACGGCCAGCTTGGTCGCTTGGCCGAAGGTCTTCACGCTGCCCTGTTCGCCCCCCTCCTCGGCGACACGGTAAAGCGCGACCTCCGCCTCCTCGATCTGGCTTTTGGGATCGATCGACTCGCTGGTATCGACCGCTTTTTCAACCATCTCGCGCCCGACGCCGATGAGCGCGCGCAGCAGCGCGAGATCATAAACCTGGGTCGCGAAATCGCGCGCGCCGATCAGCGCCGCGCCGCTACCGGTGAGCTGCGCCAGATACCCCGGTCCGCCGAGCGCGCGGATGGACTCGTCACTCTCAAACATTGGGCGGAGGGTGACCGGGTTGGCGACCATGTTGCGATCAACCAGCTTCAAGATCGCTTCGTAGATGCGTCCGTGGACCGGTTCGTGAAAATGCTCGGCCCGCAGCTTGAGCTGGATATCCTCGGCCAGCCGATTGTCGATCATCAGCGCGCCGAGAAGCGCTGCTTCCGCCTCGATATTATGCGGCAGGGCGCTGCTGGCGGATGGGGCGGTTTCGACAAGACGGATTGGTTCAGCCATATCCCACCATCTGACTATCGGACTGGCGATACAAGCGGGGCATGCGAAAGTTTCGGGGGACTGGGCTGTGGAGAAGTCGGCGCGCTTCGGACTTGTAAAAAAAATCGCCGCCCCTATTCTGTAACCATGCTTACAGATGCAAAGTTTACAATAGGCTTCCAGCTGCACGATCTATCGCGTCAGATACGGCACGCTTTCGATTTGAGAGCCCGTGACCTGGGCGTGACGCGGCAGCAATGGCGAGCGCTGTTCTATCTTTCGCGCAGTGACGGCCCCACCCAGACCGAACTCGCCGATGCCCTTGAGGTTGAGCGCATCTCTGTGGGCCGTATGATCGACCGGCTGGTGGAGAGCGGCCTTGTGGAGCGGCGTGCCGATCCGGCCGATCGGCGGGTATGGCGGCTCCATCTGCTGACGCCGGCTTATGAGATCGTAAAGAGACTGACTGCTATCGGCGCATCGCTTGAGGCAGAAGTGCTCGAAAGCATCCCGCCTGAGAAGCAGCTCGAACTCATCAACATGCTTGAACAGGTGCGTGAAGGGATCAGGCGCGTTCGCGCCAATCTCGAATATCAGAGGGACGTGGCGTGAATTTCGTTCGAAAAATCGACCAGGACGTGGCGGATGCCGAACCTGTAGAAAAGGAACGGCGCTGGCTGAGACCAGTGCTCATGCTTTCCGTCCCGGCGCTCCTCCTGATCGTAGGTCTGTATTTCTGGTTCACCAGCGGCCGGACGGTTTCAACGGATAACGCCCAGGTGGTGGCGCATGTGGTCAATGTCGCACCTGAGATCAGCGGCCGGATTACCGACGTCTACATAACGGAAAACCAGCAGGTGAAAAAGGGCGACCTCCTCTACCGCATCGATCCTGAACCATTTCGGATCGCCCTCATGCAGGCCGAAGCCGCTGTGGGCACAGCGCGCCTCCAGATTTCCGAGCTGAAGAGCGGCTATTCGTCCAAGATGGCCGATATCGGCGCCAAGGTCTCCGACCTCGATCTTGCGCGCGAGAATTTCCAACGCCAGCAGGAGTTGCTAGCAAAGGGCTTCACCACACACGCAAGGTTCGATGAAGCGCGTGCAGCGCTGGCCGCAGCTGAATCGCAACGCGATGTCGCCAAGGCCGACGCGGAAACGGCGCGTGCTTTACTTGGAACCCCGAACGGGAAGCATCCTCAGGTCGAGGCGGCTCAGGCCGCAGCGGCGAAGGCGCAGCTCGATCTTCAACGAACCGAGGTCCATGCGCCTATCGATGGCCGGGTGTCGCAAGCCGACAAACTCACATCTGGCGCCATGGCGATGCAGCTGCTCGGCAATGTCAGCATCGTCGGCGGCGGACAACCCTGGATCGAGGCGAATTTCAAGGAAACCCAGCTCGCAAAAATTCGTCCCGGCCAGCGCGCTGAGATCGAGATCGACGCGATTCCCGGCCAGAAGTTCAAGGCGCATGTGACTGGCATCGGCTCAGGCACAGGGTCCGAATTCTCAATCCTGCCAGCCCAGAATGCGACCGGAAACTGGGTGAAGGTTACCCAGCGCGTTCCCGTCCGCCTTGTGTTCGACGAGATGCCCGATCGTCCGGTCGTTTCCGGCTGGAGCGCGCACGTTACCGTCAAGGTGAAGGACTGAGGCCGGCACGCGAGCGCCTTTGCCAAGCTGCGTTGCGTCCGATAGAGGGCGGCATGGCCGATCCGCGTATCATCGCCGTTGAACTTGACGAGCAAACGATCATCTGGCGCAATGCCGATGTCGAGCAGGAACGCCGGATTGCGATCTTTGATCTGCTGGAGGGCAATTATTTCGCCCCGCAGCGCGCTTACCCCGACGGCTATGCCGGCCCTTATCGCGTCAGGCTCAGCGTCCAGGAAGGCCGTCTTGCGATCGGAATCTCGCGCGAGAATGATGAGATGCTCGAAGCGATCATCCTCGGACTCTCGCGCTTTCGCCGGTCTATCAAGGATTATTTCGCGATCTGCGACAGCTATTTTCAGGCTGTCCGTCAGGCTACCGCTCAACAGATCGAGACGATCGACATGGCTCGGCGCGGGGTCCACAATGAGGCGGCGGAAATTCTCATCGAATGCCTCAAAGGCAAGATCGAGCTTGATTTCGATACCGCGCGCAGGCTTTTCACGCTGATCTGCGTGCTTCACATAAAGGGTTGAGCCTTCATGCCGGTGATGTCCGATAAATGGATCCGCGAACGCGCCAACGCGGATGCGATGATCGAGCCCTTTGTGGAAGCACAGCGGCGCGATGGCTGCATCAGCTACGGGCTTTCTTCCTACGGCTATGACGCGAGGGTCGCCGACGAATTCAAGATTTTCACCAATGTCGACAGCGCCGTTGTAGATCCCAAGAATTTCGCGTCCAACAGCTTCGTCGACCGGAAGACGGACATCTGCATCATTCCGCCGAACAGCTTCGCGCTCGCCCGAACGGTCGAATATTTCCGGGTGCCGCGGGACGTGCTGGTCATCTGCCTGGGCAAGTCCACTTATGCGCGCTGCGGGATCATCGTAAACGTAACCCCCCTAGAGCCCGGCTGGGAGGGTCATGTGACGCTTGAATTCTCGAACACGACACCACTGCCCGCCAAGATCTACGCCAACGAGGGCGCATGCCAGTTTCTGTTCCTGCAAGGCAACGAGGTGTGCGAGGTGAGCTATGCTGATCGCGCAGGCAAATATATGGGCCAGCGCGGGGTGACACTGCCCAAGCTTTGATCGCGTGACGGCGGCCTATCTGGGCACCGGCCTCACCTTATCGCGATCGGCGCATCTCGATGGATATCGACGGCAGCCAGAACGTTGATCGGTCAGCAATGGAGGCTTTCATGGAACAGCTCGCAACCGATGAAACCAACCGTCTGATAGCGTCGAACAAGGTCGAAGGCACTGCAGTTTACAATCGCGATGGGGAGAGGCTCGGATCGATCGCCAATTTCATGGTCGAAAAGCGTTCAGGCCAAGTCGAATATGCCGTCCTTTCATTCGGCGGCTTTCTTGGCATGGGCAGTGAATATTATCCATTGCCTTGGGACGTACTCGATTATGACACCCGCCAAGGCGGATATGTTGTCGACTTGGATAAAGATGTGCTCGAAAAAGCACCGCGCTACAGCCGCGAACGTGAGCCGGCATTCGACCGTGCTTACGGCGAGGAGGTGCACGGCTATTACAATGTCCCTTATGTATTCTGATCAGCGGGACGCATAGGACGCTTTGCCATCGCGCCCATAGGGATCGTCAAGAAAGGCGACCGACGTCTTGTTGGGCACGACAGTGAGATAAATCAGGTACACCGGCACGGGCTTGGGCAAGCTGACCACCTGCTCGGGCATACCTGACCTAGGCTGAAGCGGCTTGTCGAATAGCCATTGACCAAGCCGCCCTGCATGCTCCAGCCGAATACACCCCGAACTTATGTGCCGATCCGTCTGATTGAATACGGTCTTGTCTGGAAAATCGTGCAGATAGATACCGAGATCGTTGGGCAGCATGAATTTCACCTTGCCCATGAAATTCTCGCCGCCGGGCAACATGCGCACCCGCAACTCCCGTTTGCCGTCGGCAACGTCCTGCCAATTAATAGATTCTGGTTGGAGGATCGTGGCGTTAGCCGACCAGTCCGAGAGCGCCTCATAGCGCAGGCCGGTAAAGCTCTGCCCTTTCAGCACACGATGGGCGACACGTTTCTGGACAAGATCAGTCGGCACGTTCCAATATGGGTTGAGGATTGCATAGCTGAGCATGCCTGCCATCACGGGCGTTTTTTCGTCCGGCGCGCCGACTACCACCCGCATGCTATTGGCATAGCTGAGCTTGCCGTCGATCATCCACAGCCGTGCCGAAGCGAGATTCACAACGATCTGGCGCACCGAGGCTGGCGGCAAGAGCCGCGCACGCTCGAGATTAAGCCTCATTTTGGCTTCATAAATCGCTGAGTCGCGATTGAGCGCAGCTAGCGTCTCCGTATCAACGATGCCCGACGCCTTAAGCCCATGTTGGGCCTGGAACAGCTTGAGCCGCGCCGTCACCGTTTTGTCGAACCACGCGTGATCGGGAAGACCCAGCCGGCGGCGCAGTTGCCGTACACGATTGCCCGAAACTCCGGCCTTAAGCGTGGCCCCTTGAGATATCGCAACTGAGGGCAGGTCACTCCAGCGCTCACGGAAATCCGTGATGACCGTGCGCAGGTCGACATAGAATGGGTTCATCCATTCCATGCCTGTGATGTAATCAGACAGCGAGGGCGCGATCGCGAGCGGCGTCAGCACGTCGGCCGGCGCCAGACGCCTAGGCGGCGCCAGCCGCTTGTCGGCATAAATGATCTCGTCACGACCGGAACGCGGCCTGCGCATATCCCGCACGTAAGCGTAGAAGGCCTTAGAAAGCTTAAGTTCTGCCTTACCGAGCATGTTGGGCGCACCGGCCCGGGCAAGGTCAACTGTCTCCTTCAAGGTATCGGGCGAATAGTCGGAGGGATCCAACCCGTCCTGGCGGGAGGATCGCAGCAGCACGATAAAGGCGTCCGCTTCAGGCCCGATCTTGCCCTTGCGAGCCCAGATGGGCAGGAAGCTGCGCGCCTTATAGAATTTCCTAAACTTGCCGCTTGATGCGGACTTGATTTGCTGGGTTACGCTCTGCGGCGCAGATGCAGCGATCGCAGCTGGAGGCGTCACCGGCCCCAATGCAACCAGCGCTAACGACGAAGCGACTATTAACCGAACAAACGTACCTGTCATGGAAGCTCGGGCGCGACCACGAGGCCGCGCCCGTTAGACTCCTTTATCAGCCGCGTTCACCCGACCGCGTAGGAGGCGGTGGTGGGGGTGGAGGTGGCGGCGGGGGCGGTGGCAGCGGATTGGCGTGATAGACGCCGTCCGACGTGTAATAGCCATCGACGATGCCATCACCATTAGCATCGGCGGCAACCGATCCGCTGATCGCGCCCGGAGGCGGCGGCGGCGGGGGTGGCGGCTCGGGCGGCGGGGGTTGTGAACAGGCGCCGATGGCGAGAGCACCGGTCAGCGCCAGTGCAAGATATGTTTTTTTCATCCTCTTTACCTCCTGAGACATAACCGGGCGGAAGCTCGGCCTTACGCAGTTAGCAGCTCGTAAACACCCTTCACGAGCAATCGTTCCGCCACTGTAGCGACCGAAAAAATTTGGCGCTCAGCGGTAGACGACCATGCCTAGCACGTCACCAAAACGCAGCGAAGCGGCACGCTGGGTGTGCAAGGCAATTTCATGTCGTTACGGCGCTGAATTATTCTGCAGCGATAGCCTGCTCCGGTTCCCGCCACACCAGTACGGGCTTGCGTGCGGCCGTGGTTTCATCGAGCCGCCTGCGGGGCGCAAAATGGGGCGCGGATTTGAGGCTGGCATCGCTCGCCTTGGCACGTTCGGCAACGCTTCTGAGGGCGCCGACGAACTGATCAAGCGCCGCCTTGCTTTCGGTCTCAGTAGGTTCGACCAGCATGGATCCATGGACGACGAGCGGGAAATACACCGTCATCGGGTGAAAGCCCTCGTCGATCAGCCCCTTGGCGATATCGAGCGTAGTGAAACCGTCCGGCAGCCCCTCGTCCGAGAACAGCGCCTCATGCATGCATGGCCCGCTAGGCCCGAATGGCGCGTCGAGCACATCGTCGAGCCGCCGCAACACATAGTTCGCATTGAGCACCGCGTCCTCGGCAACCTGCCGCAGCCCGTCAGCGCCGTGGCTCAGCATATAAGCGGCGGCACGTGTGAACATGCCCATCTGCCCGTGGAAGGCGACCATACGGCCGAAGCTGCCGGCATGATGCTCGCCCGCCGTCTCCTCCTCGACGAGATGGAAGCCGTCTGCCTGCTTCTCGACGAAAGGCAACGGCGCATAGGGCGCCAGCACCGCGGAGAACACCACCGGCCCCGCCCCCGGCCCGCCTCCGCCATGCGGAGTCGAGAAGGTCTTGTGCAGGTTGATGTGCATCGCATCGATGCCGAGATCGCCTGGGCGCACCCGCCCGACGATCGCGTTGAAGTTGGCGCCGTCGCAATAGACCAGCGCGCCCGCCGCGTGCACCGCTTCCGAGATCGCGATCATGTCGCGCTCGAACAGGCCGCAGGTATTGGGATTGGTGATCATAACCGCCGCCACGTCGGGTCCCAACCGCGCCTTGAGCGCCGCCAGATCTACCCGTCCTTCTCTCGTCGCCGGAATATTCTCGACCTCATAGCCACAAAAAGCCGCCGTCGCCGGATTGGTGCCGTGCGCGCTTTCGGGCACGAGGATCACCGAGCGCGCATCGCCCCGGGCCTCAAGTGCCGAGCGGATCGCCAGCAGCCCGCACAGCTCTCCATGCGCACCGGCCTTGGGACTCATTGCGACGGCCTGCATGCCGGTCAGCTTGATCAACCATTCGCCGACGAGGTTAATCAATTCCAGCGCCCCCTGAACGCTCTGCACCGGAGCGAGCGGGTGGATGTCCGAAAAGCCGGGCAGCCGCGCCATCTTCTCGTTGAGGCGCGGATTATGCTTCATGGTGCATGACCCAAGCGGGAACACGCCGAGGTCGATCGCATAATTCTGCCGGCTGAGGCGGGTATAATGGCGCACCGTTTCAGGCTCGCTCAAGCCAGGAAGCCCGATCGGGCGATTGCGCTCCAGCCCACCCAGACGCGACGCAACCTTGGGCGCCGGCGGCAATTCGACGCCCGTACCGCCGAAATTATCGCGCTCGAAGATCAACGCCTCTTCCAGCATCAGCGCCCTGTTGCCGGTGAAGGTTGCCACCGCGCCATCCTCGCTTCCACCCATCTCGGGCCGCCAGCCGCTCGCGTTGATGCTCATGCCAGTTCCTCCTCAAGCGCTGCGGCAAATGTTTCGAGATCCTCCGCCGTGCTTGTTTCCGTGACGGCGACAACCAGCCCGTTCGCCAGCGCCGCCGCGTCCGGATAAAGCCGCCCGAGCGACACCCCGCCGAGAATGCCCCGATCCGCCAGCGCCCGGACGACAGGCCGCGCCTCCGTGGGCAACCGCAGCGTGAATTCGTTGAAGAAGGCGCTGTTGACCACGGACACGCCGGGCACCTTGCTCAGCCGATCCGCCGCCTGCACCGCCATGGCGTGATTGAGGCCCGCCAGATCGCGCAGTCCTTTCTCCCCCAGCAAGGTCATGTGGATCGAGAAAGCCAGCGCACACAGACCCGAGTTGGTGCAGATGTTGGAAGTCGCTTTCTCCCGCCGGATATGCTGCTCGCGGGTCGATAGCGTCAACACGAAGCCGCGCTTGCCGGTTGCATCCACAGTCTCTCCACAAAGCCTCCCAGGCATTTGGCGGACATATTTCTCACGCGTTGCGAACAACCCGACATAGGGGCCGCCGAACTGGAGGCCGACACCAATCGACTGCCCCTCGCCCACCACGATGTCAGCTCCCATCTCGCCGGGAGACCGGATCGCGCCGAGTGACACCGGTTCGGTCACAACTACGATCAGGAGCGCGCCTTTCTCGTGGCACCGCGCTGCCAGTTCCGAAAGATCAGCTACGTGGCCGAGAATGTTAGGGTTCTGCACGACGACGCAGCTCGTCTCGCCATCGATTGCGCCGAGCAGCCGCGCCATATCGTCACCCGGTGCACCGTCTGTCAGCTCGGGAACGGCAGTATCGAGCATGTCTCCGGTGAACTTGGCCATCGTTTGCGCGACCGAGACATAATGGGGATGCAGCCCGGCCGAGAGGATCGCCTTGACGCGCTTGGTGATCCGCCGGGCCATGCCGATCGCCTCCCAGCACGCGGTCGAGCCGTCATACATCGAGGCGTTGGCGACATCGCAGCCGAACAGCCGCGCCACCTGCGTCTGGAATTCGAACAGCACCTGCAGCGTGCCTTGTGCGATCTCCGGCTGATAGGGGGTGTAGGCGGTCAGGAACTCGCCTCGCTGGATCAGATGATCGACGCTCGCCGGCACATGATGCTTGTAGGCGCCACAGCCTAGAAAAAAGGGCGCTTCGCCAGCCGCCAGATTCTTCCGCGCCAATGCGCTCAATTGCCGCTCGACCGAAATCTCGGACGCATGGTTGGGTAGGCTCGCGATCGGCCCCGAAAGCCGCGCCGCCTCGGGCACGTCCCTGAAAAGATCGTCGATCGAACTCGCACCAATCACCGAGAGCATGTCGCGGCGGTCGGCATCGGTAAGCGGCAGATAGCGCATCAGTCTGGCTTTCTCATCGTAAAGCGGAGGCGGACATAATCGGCCTCCCATGTCCCATCGTCCTTGCGGAGCTTGGTTTCGAGCGAGGCTTCGACCGACTGGGCGACATCGTCCTGCTCGCTATCGGGTACGGCGGCATGATCCATGAAGCCGGCCCGGAAAGTCTTGAGCCATCCGGCTACGCCCGCCGGCAGCGGCGTCGGCCGGGGTATCAGCTCCGCGTTGACATCGACGAAGCCAGCGGCCTCATAAATGGCACTGAACTCGGCAATGCCGGGATACCATTGCGGATCTTCCTCCGGTACCTTGTATCCCCGGCGCAATAGTTCGGTCCGCAGGCCAGAGCGGAGCGTGGCAACATTGCCCTGCCCGCCCATCTCGCCCACAAAGCGCCCGCCGGGCTTCAGCGCCCGAAATAACCCACGCGCAACGGCCTCTCCGTCGAGCATCCAGTGCAGCGCCGCGTTGGAAAATATCGCATCGAACTCGGCGTCGAAATCCAGCGCCTGTCCATCCACAACATGGGCATCGAGGCCCCGCGCCTTGGCCGCCTCGATCATCGTGTCGGAGGCATCGACGCCCACCACTACGGCGCCCGCCTCGACCAGCTTCTCGGTCAGCACGCCATCGCCACAGCCGAGATCGAGAATCCGCTCGCCGGGTTTCGGATCAAGCAGCGCCAGCACCGGCGCGCCGAGCGCGGGAACGAACGCGGCATTCTTGGCGTAATCACCCGGCTCCCAGCGGCTTGCGGGGTTGATAGTGGTCATCGAGACGCCCCTCTCCCGTTCGGTTCGAGCGCAGTCGAGAACCCCTTTCGAGCGCAGCGAGAACCAGCCTCGGCTTCGCTCGGCAGTACCCCTCGACTTCGCTCGGGGCGAACGGTTGGCGGGGCTGTCATCACAACCCGTCCACGAACGCCTTGTAACCGGCAGCATCCATCAGCCCGTCCAGCTCGGACGGATCACTAAGCGTTAGCTTGAAGAACCAGCCATCGCCCTCGGGCGACGTGTTGACCAGCGCCGGATCGGCCTCCAGCGCGGCATTGCCTTCGGTCACTTCACCGGAAACCGGAGCATAGACGTCCGAAGCCGCCTTCACCGATTCGACCACCGCCGCTTCCTTGCCCTTCTCGACCTGCGTTCCGGCGGGCGGCACCTCGACGAACACCACGTCGCCCAGCTGCGCCTGCGCATAATCGGTGATGCCGACCGTGGCGCTGCCGCCCTCGACCGAAATCCATTCATGGTCCTTGGTGAAATAGAGCGTCATATCTGGTTCCTCAGCGATGATAGCGGTGGGGGACGAACGGCATCGGCGTGACCGTCGCCTGGAAAATCTTGCCGCGCTGCTCGAGCTGTACGGTCGGGCCGAGCGATGGCGGCATATAGGCCATGGCGATCGGCCGCTCGAGCGACGGCGAGAAACCGCCGCTGGTGACCCGGCCCACGGCGTTGCCCTCGCCGTCCAGCACCACCCCGCCCTCGCGCACCGGCTGACGGCCCTCGACCAGCAGGCCGAGGCGCTTCTGCACCGGCCCCTGCTCGCGTTCGATCAGGATGCGCTCGGCGCCCGGAAACCCGCCCTCCTCGCGCCGCCGCTTTGGCAGGGCAAAACCTAGGTCCGCCATGATCGGCGTCGTCTCTGGATCAAGGTCATGCCCATAAAGCGGTAGCCCAGCCTCAAGCCGCAGCGAATCCCGCGCGCCAAGCCCGATCGGCTTCACATTGGGCTCGGCACTCAGCCGTTCGGCCAGATCGACCGCGCGTTCGGCGGGAACCGAAATCTCGAACCCATCCTCGCCGGTATAGCCCGACCGGCTGATCCACAGCGGGACACCGTTCCAATCGAAAGCCCCCGCCGTCATGAAGGTCAGCGCCTCGACGCCCGGCACGATCCGCGCCATTGCCGTCACAGCATCCGGCCCCTGCAGCGCCAGCAGCGCATGCTCGTCCATATGGTTGAGCGTCACCTCCTCGGGCAGATTCTCGTGCATATGGGCGATGTCGTCATATTTGGTCGCGCCGTTGACGACGACATAAAGCTCACCCGAGGGCAGCCGCGTCACCATCAGATCGTCGAGAATTCCGCCATTGTCGGCCAGCAGCAGCGAATAACGGATGCGCCCCGGCGCGATTCCCTTGATGTCGCCCGGCAACAGCGCCTCGAGCGCCACATCAGCGCCCTCGCCCGAAATCGTGAGCTGTCCCATATGGCTGACATCGAACAGCCCGGCACGTTGCCGCGTCCACAAATGCTCGGCAATGATGCCTTCATACTGAATCGGCATCCGATAGCCCGCGAAGGACACCATCCGCGCGCCTTGCGCACGGTGCCAGCCGTCCAGCGGCAGCGCCTGATCCTCGATCTCTTCGATAACGTCGCTCATCACGGTCTCCGACAGAATGGCGATGCATGAACCAGCCGAAGGCGGATCAGCGCATCACCCCCTCTGTCACGGAACCTGAGAGCTTTCCCCCGGGTGGCCGGAGTTACCCCTTCGGTGGCGCCAGTCTTGGAGACTGGAGCGCTTTCCAGAGTGTCGCTGTCTGTCCGCGCGGTCCTTCTGCCTGAGAGATTCCGGGGCGGTTGCTCCTTCGGCGGCCATCGGACTTGCATCCGGTGACGCTCTCCCGCGCGGTCAGCAGGGTGTCCCCCGACGACATGACAAGGCTTGGACGCTCCCGTCGATTCGGTCAACCGGCGATTTGTGCGACCGCTAAGACCAAGGCGCGACCGAAGCCACCTCACATGGTCCTTCAAACTCGACCGCCCTGAGATCCCCCGGCCCGACAATCTCCAGATATTCCATGTCCGGCGAATAAATCGAAGAGATAGTGTGTCATGCCGGGCCGCTGGTGGACGCAGTCTCCCTCGGAAACTAGCGTTACCTGATCCTCTTACATGAACTTTGCCCAGCCCTTCATCATCAACACGATCTGGAAATCGGCGACATGATGGTGCCAGCCGGTGCCGTCGGTCGGCGGCTTATTGACCTTCACGAGATGGGCGAGAACCTTGCCGTTAGTCGCGTTGGCGACGCCGAGATCACGGTAGAGGAAGAAATCACGCAAACCGTCACTGCAATAATCGGTATCGCCCGGCTTCACATGGGATAAGCTGGTCTCTTCGAGTAGGGTTGCCATATCGAGCTCCATTCAAAGGCGCGTCATCAACGGCCCTTCAATTTTGCTCGTATTCGTCCGGCTTGTCAGAATTCGATATCGAGTTCCTCAATCTCCTCGGGCTCGGCAAGTGCCGCTTCGATCCATTCGATCATGGGCGGCCATTCGCTGATAGTCTGGCAATAAACGGCGCTCGTTGCGCTCATCGGAACATTGTAGCTGAGAAACCGGCGCGTGACCGGGGCGAACATGGCATCCGCCACCGTCGGCTTCTTGCCGAACAGAAACGGCCCGCCATAGGTTTCGAGACATTCTGCCCAGATCGTCTCAATCCGCTCGATATCGGGTTTCGCACCGGCGAATATCTTGAAATTCTGATGATGCGCCTTGAGGTTCATGGGCAGCGCCGAGCGCAGATTGGCGAAGCCAGAATGAATTTCGCCCGAAATCGCCCGGCAATGCGCGCGCGCCTTCAGGTCGGCCGGGTACATCTTTGCTTCGGGAAAAACCTCGTTGAGATAACCCGAGATCGCCAACGTATCCCATACGCTGACGCCATTGTGTGTGAGACGCGGCACTAGTACCGATGGCGACAACAAAAGCAGTTCCGCCCGATTGGCCGGATCATCGATTGATATGATCTTTTCATCGATCTCCAGGCCCGCGAGTTTGCATAGCAGCCACCCCCTCAGCGACCAGGCTGAATAAGTCTTGCTCGATATCGTCAGTTCCGCTTTCGGCATATTATCCCCGCTACTTTTCGCCGCCGCCCAGAGCCCAGAGTCCGATTGCGGTTGACCCCATGACGCAGTGCAGCAATCATGCATAAAATAGGCACGGGGGGAAGCCACAGAAGAGGCTCGGGCGAAGGGAGCCAAACAACGCCGATGTTATACCATGCATATCAGGCCTGGACTGACGCAATGACGCCATATCGCACGGCGGCGCGCTTCGCGTTGTTGATCCGGGACCAGCTTTGGCCGCTGGGTCATGGCGAGATGTCGCGCCGCGTTTTCGCCCTGCTTGACGTTACTGCCAACGCGCGGATCACCCACAAGCGTCCGCCCTTCGGAATCAAAACCGTATCGGCGGGTAACCAGATCGTTTCTGTACGCGAGGAAGTGGCGCTAAAGCTTCCTTTTGGAGACCTCCTGCATTTCGCCAAGGACGGCATCGACGCGCCCCAGCCGAAAATCCTGGTTGTCGCTCCTCTCTCGGGCCATTTCGCGACGTTGTTGCGCAGCACTGTCGCCACGCTGCTCCAGGATCATGACGTCTACATCACCGATTGGCGCAACGCCCGCGATATCCCGCTTTCAGAAGGCGATTTCGGGCTCGATGACTATGTCGACTATGTGATCCGCTTCCTTGAGGAGATCGGGCCGCGGCCTCATATGCTTGCGGTCTGCCAGCCCTGCGTGCCCGCGCTGGTCGCAGCCTCGATCATGGCCGAGGACAACAATCCCGCTCAGCCGCGCACGATGACTCTGATGGGCGGACCCGTTGACACCCGCGTCGCGCCGACCACGGTCAACGAACTTGCCATGAGCAAACCCTACAAATGGTTCGAGGAAAACCTGATCCACCGCGTCCCGATGCGTTACAAGGGCCGTGGGCGCCGGGTTTATCCTGGCTTTATCCAGTTGAGCGCGTTCATGTCAATGAACATGGGTCGCCACACCAGCCAGCACCGGGCACTCTACCAGTTCCTCGCGGATGGGCAGACCTCCGACGCCGCTGCCATCAAGGATTTCTACGAGGAATACCTGGCGGTCCTCGATCTTACCGCCGAATTCTATCTGGAAACGATTGACAAAGTCTTCCAGCGCGCGCTGCTCGCCAAGGGTGAACTAAAATACCGCGGTCGCAAGGTGAAACCCTCGGCAATCAAGCGCACCGCTTTGCTGACAGTCGAGGGCGAACGCGACGACATCTGCTCGGTCGGCCAGACAGCGGCCGCGCATGACCTATGCTCAAGCCTTCGCCCGCACCTCAAGCGCCATCATCTCCAGCCCGGCGTTGGCCATTACGGTCTGTTTGCAGGCAAGAAATGGGAAAAGCAGATTTATCCGCAGGTGAAGAATCTCGTCCTCGCGATGACCTGACACCCGTTCAACACCTGCCCGGCATGCTGAACATGTTTGAGCATGACGAAGCGGGAGAATGAATGCTAAGCGCGCGGCGCCATGACAGAATACAAATCCGATCTGCTGCGCCTGCTCTCCGAGCGCGGCTACATTCACCAGGTCACCGACGCGAGCGGCCTCGACGCGCTTGCGCTGAAGGGGATCGTGCCCGGCTATATCGGCTTCGATCCGACCGCGCCGTCGCTCCATGTCGGCAGTCTCGTCCAAATCATGCTGCTCCGTCGGCTTCAGCAGACTGGCCACAAACCGATCGTCTTGATGGGCGGTGGCACCGGCAAGATCGGCGATCCCAGCTTCAAGGACGAGGCCCGCAAGCTCCTGACCACGGAAATGATCGCGTCCAACGTCGCCTCGATCAAACGCATCTTCGAGAAATTCCTCACCTTTGGCGATGGCCCCAGCGATGCGATCATGCTCGACAATGCCGAATGGCTCGACGCGCTCGAATATATTCCGTTCCTGCGCGAGGTCGGCCAGCATTTCTCGATCAACCGGATGCTGAGCTTCGATTCCGTCAAGCTTCGCCTGGATCGCGAGCAATCGCTAAGCTTCCTCGAGTTTAATTATATGATCCTACAGGCCTATGATTTCCTTGAGCTTTCTCGCCGCAATGCCTGCCGCCTGCAGATGGGTGGATCGGATCAGTGGGGAAATATCGTCAACGGCATTGAACTCGCCCGCCGCATCGACAGCACCGAGGTCTACGGCATCACCACGCCGCTGATCACCACCGCTGACGGCGGCAAGATGGGCAAGACGATGTCGGGCGCTGTCTGGCTCAACGACGATTCTCTGCCCGCCTATGATTACTGGCAATTCTGGCGGAACACCGACGATCGCGATGTGGGCCGGTTCCTGAAACTGTTCACCGATATTCCGCTCGACGAGATCGCCCGCCTTGAAGCGCTCGGCGGTGCGGAGATCAACGAGGCCAAGAAGATCCTCGCTACCGCAGCCACAGCCATGTGCCGGGGCGCTGACGCTGCCGACGCCGCAGCCGAAACCGCCCGCAAGACCTTTGAAGAAGGATCGGCCGGCGCGGCCCTGCCGACTTTCAAGGTCGAACACGGACAGATCGGTCTCGTTGATGCTTTGGTCGGCCTCGGACTCGTTGCCTCCAAGGGTGAAGCAAAGCGCATGATCAAAGGAGGTGGCGCGAGAGTGGCCGGCGTGCAGATTACTGATGAGAACCATGTAATTCTTATCACAGATCAATCGTTACGGGTATCGGCAGGCAAGAAATCGCATGGCTTACTGATATGATTATTAGCTTGCTAACCATGTGAATTTTTGAAATAATCACGATGTTCGTAACGTAGTTTGGAAGAATTTTGGGGCATAACTGTTCCGGGGGTGGGGACTACCGGAAGGTGCATTATGTCTATCCCGGCAAACACCGATTTTACTGACCAGCGTCGTTCCGATCGGGATGAGGTGTTTCTGCGCACGGTTCTCGCCGCTGGGAAGAAGAGCGACATCAGCGCCCAGATCGTCAACATCTCCGCCCATGGTTGCATGGCCCGCACGACCGAGCCGCTCGGTCAGAACGTCAAGATCCGCATCCTGATCCCCTCCGCGGGCGAAGTCGCCGCCACCGTGGTCTGGTCCCTCGGCGGCCGCATCGGCTGCTCCTTCGAGATACCATTCGAAGATAATGAGTATCCCAAAATACTAGCTGCCATCAAAACCGCCAAACCCAATTGGCGCTTCGCTAACGGTTGATCTTATCCGTCATGCAGCATCCGCCAAACCAATTGCGGTCAGCGTCTCTCAGACAGTGGCCTTGAAACAAGCTCAGGGTCGCAAGGGCTGGAATTATCCCGCCCTCAGCAACCCCACCGCCGCATCCCGATCAAACAGGTAAAGCGCGATCCGGGCCGCCTGCCCCCGTTCTCCATCCAGCCCGCCGTCGCGATCGACCAGTAACCGCGCATCATCCGTTGCCTTCTGGATCAGCGCCGTTACCTGCTCAGCGGTCGCGAGCCGGAACCCCGCCTCGCCCGACTGCCGCGTCCCCAATATCTCGCCCGCGCCCCGCAACCGCAGGTCTTCCTCGGCGATCCGAAACCCGTCATTGGTCTCGCGCATCAACGCCAGTCTCGCGCGTGCCGTCTCGCTCAGCATCGATCCGCGCAAGAGCAGACACACTGATCGTCCTTCTCCACGCCCGACCCGCCCTCGAAGTTGATGCAACTGCGCCAACCCAAACCGCTCAGCACCCTCAATGATTATCAACGTGGCGTTGGGCACGTCGACCCCCACCTCGATCACTGTCGTCGCCACCAGAACGGATAGCCGCCCAGCCGAGAACGCCTCCATAACGGCATCCTTGTCCGGCCCCTTCATCCGCCCATGGACCAGGCCAATCCGATCCCTGAACCGCGATCTCAAGGTCTCAGCCCGCGCTTCGGCCGCAGCCATGTCGCTTGTCTCGCTCTCTTCAACCAACGGGCACACCCAATAGGCTTGCCCACCCCCGCCAATATGTCGCCCCAGCGCCTCGACAATCTCGTTCAGCCGATCGACCGACATCACCCGTGTCTCGATCGGCTGGCGGCCCGGCGGCATCTCGTCGAGCCGGCTCACATCCATCTCGCCATAATGGCTGAGCGTCAGCGTGCGCGGGATAGGCGTTGCGGTCATCACCAGCATGTGCGGCGCGTGTATCGCTTTGTCCGCCAGCATCATCCGCTGTGCGACACCGAAGCGATGCTGCTCGTCCACGACCGCCAGCCCGAGATGCTTGTATCCGACACCCTGCTGGAAGATCGCATGCGTGCCGACCAAGATATCGATCGACCCGTCAGCCAGCCCCATCAGGGTCGCCTCGCGCGCCTTCCCCTTTTCCCGCCCGGTCAGGATCGCGACATTGACCGGCATTCCGGCCAGCATCCGGCTCAGCGTGTCATAATGTTGACGCGCGAGGATTTCTGTGGGCGCTAGCAAGGCTCCCTGCGCCCCCGCTTCGACCGCGATCAGCAGCGACATCAACGCCACCAACGTCTTGCCGGAACCAACGTCCCCCTGCAGCAAACGCAGCATCGGCGCTGCCTGCTGAAGGTCACCCTCGATCTCGGAGATCGCCCGCCGCTGTGCGCCCGTCGGCGCATAGGGCAGCTTGAGCATATCCCGCAGCCGCCCGTCGCCTTTCAGCGAAATCCCCCGCCGCTTGCGCGACGAAGCCCGCACCAGCATCAGCGCGAGTTGGTTCGCGAATACCTCGTCATAGGCCAGCCGGTTTCGCGCTACGAGATCGCCAGGATCGGCATGCGCCCGCTCCAGCGCCTCGCGCCATGCGGGCCATTGCTCCCGCGCTTGCAGACTTGATTCGATCCACTCCGGCAACTCCGGCGCCCGCTCCAGAGCCTGTGCTGCAAGCTGTCCCATCCGCTTGTTGGTTAGCCCTTCCGAAAGCGGATAAACCGCCTCCCGCGCCGGAATGCTCCCCGCCTCGTCGAGCGGCAACACATGATCGGGATGCACGATCTGCAGCCGGTCGCCATAGGCCTCGAGCTTGCCCGATACGATCCGCGCCTCGCCCAGCGGCAGCAGCTTCCGCGCCCAGCCAGGTTGCCCGCCAAAATAGACGAGGCTGACGGCATTTTCCTCAGTGTCTAGCGACTCCACCCGGAACGGCCCCCGACCGCCCTGCCGGTAATCGACCGCTTTCAGCTCCACCGTCACCACGCTCCCCACGTCGGACGGATGCAGGGCCGATACCTGCCGCCGGACAATCGATCCCGTGGGCAGATGGAACATCGCATCGACCGCACGGGTGAGGCCAAGCTTCTTCAATGGCTTGGCGAGCTGCGGCCCCACGCCTTTGAGCGCCTCCATCTCGGCGAAGATCGGATTGAGAATCGCGGGCCGCATGTCTATCTCGCCTTAGCCATAGCCGACTGACGCCGAAAGCGTCCGCCGGCCAATCGTCATTGCAAGGAAATGATTTTTCATGAACCGCGAAGACCGTATCAAGCGCCTGCGCTTCCGCGCATGGCACCGCGGCACCAAGGAGGCTGACTTGATGGTCGGCGGCTTCTTCGATCGCTGCCACGCCAGTTGGAACGACAGCGAAATCGATTGGTTCGAAGCTTTTATCGAGGAAATCGACGTCGCGATCATGGCCTGGGTGATGGGCGTCGAACCCGTGCCGGACTGCTGGGCCGGCCCGATGATGGAGCGGATGCAGAAGCTCGATTATGTGCAGGTGGCCCGCTAATCGTGACTGACATCCATCGTATCCTGAAGGCCGACGAAACCCTGACGCTGAGCGGCGTCGCCAATGGTTTCCTGCCGCTCCTGCTGTCCGATCTCGCCCGCGCCGCCAAAGGCCGGGCAGTCTATATCGCGCCCGACGATCTTGCGATGCGCGCCATCGCCGATGCCGCCACCTATTTCGCGCCCGAACTCGAGGTGATCCAGTTTCCTGCCTGGGACTGCCTCCCCTACGACCGCGCCTCGCCTTCACTGCGCTCCTCGTCGGATCGTCTGGCGGCGCTCAACGCGCTCCAGCGCAAGCCGGCCGGTCCGCAACTCCTCGTAACCACTGTCAACGCCGCTATTCAGCGCACGCTGACGCCCTTCCGCATTCGCCAGCTCGTCGCAACGCTCGCTCCCGGCGAACGGATCGATCGCGACAAGCTCGCCGCGCTCCTGCAAGCAAACGGCTACATCCGCACCGACACCGTCGCTGATGCGGGCGAATTCGCGATCCGGGGCGCGCTCGTGGATCTCTTCCCCTCCGGCGAAAGCTTGGCCCTCCGTCTGGATTTCTTCGGCGACGAGATCGAGAGTGTTCGCCGCTTCGACCCCGCCGATCAGCGCACCGTCGATCGTGTCGACAGCTTCACTCTCCTGCCCGCCTCCGAGGCCCTGCTTGACGAGGAGAGCATCAAGCGTTTTCGTGGCCGCTACCGTGAGAAATTCGGCGCTGCGGCGACCGGCGACCCGCTCTATCAGGCGATCTCGGAAGGCCGTCGCCTCGCAGGCATGGAACATTGGTTGCCGATGTTCGAGGAGAGGCTGGCCACATTGTTCGATCATCTCTCCCCCGACGACGTCGTGGTCCGCGACCATGGTTCGACGATGGCGGCCGATCAGCGGTTCGAGGCGATCACCGACTATCACGGCAACCGCGTCCGCGCGCTCAGCACCGAGGCGGGCAGCTATCGTCCGCTCGAACCCACCGCCCTTTACGTCTCGCGCGAGGACTGGGACCGTGCCATCGCCGATCGCCCCATCCATCTCGCAACGCCGTTCCATGAGCCCGAAAGCGCTAAGGTCCTCGATTTCGGCGTGGACCCGGCTCGCGATTTCACACCCGAGCGCACCCAGAACGCCAATATCTACGAAGCCGTCTCGGCTCATGTCCGCGCGCTCGGCCGCGAAGGCGGCCGCGTCATCCTCGCAAGCTATTCGAAGGGCGCGCGCGAGCGGCTGAAGGGCCTGCTCCACGAGCATGGCCTTACCCGCACTGCAGACGCCGAAAACTGGCAGGAGGCGATGGGCAAGGCGACTGGTGCCACTGCTCTCGCCGTCCTCCCGCTCGACCACGGCTTCACCACCGCCGACGTCGCCCTCCTCACCGAGCAGGACATGCTCGGCGACCGGCTAGTCCGCCGCCAGAAGCGCCGCAAGTCTGCCGACGCGTTCATGCAGGAGCTGGCAACTCTCTCCCCCGGCGATCTCGTCGTCCACGCCGATCACGGCATCGGCCGATACGAGGGCCTGACCTCGATCCCCGTCGGCAAGAGCCCGCATGATTGCGTCGCGCTCAGCTATCAGGGTGGCGACAAGCTCTACGTCCCCGTCGAGAATATCGACATCCTCTCCCGCTACGGCTCCGAAAGCGAAGGCGTCGCGCTCGACAAGCTCGGCGGCGTCGCCTGGCAGCAGCGCAAGGCGCGGATGAAGGAGCGCATCCGCGAGATCGCGGGCGAGCTTATTCTAGTGGCCGCCCAACGCGCGCTCCGCCCCGCCGATGTGCTGGAGCCCGACAGCGGCGGCTACCCCGCCTTCGTAGATCGCTTCCCCTATGAGGAAACCGACGATCAGGACCGCGCGATCAGCGACGTGCTCGATGACCTCGCCGCCGGCAAGCCGATGGATCGCCTCGTCTGCGGCGATGTTGGCTTCGGCAAGACGGAGGTAGCCCTGCGCGCCGCCTTCGTCGCGGCGATGGCGGGGATGCAGGTCGCGCTCGTCTGCCCGACGACCCTGCTCGCCCGCCAGCATTTCAACAATTTCGTCGAACGATTCCAAGGCTTTCCTCTCAACATCGGCCGCCTCTCCCGCCTCGTACCCGCCGCCGAGGCAAAGGCCACACGTGAGGGCCTTGCCGACGGCAAGATCGACATCGTTATCGGCACCCACGCTCTGCTGGCAAAAGCCATCGAATTCAAACGCCTCGGCCTCGTCGTCGTTGATGAGGAACAGCGCTTCGGCGTCACCCACAAGGAACGACTGAAGGCGCTCAAGGCCGACGTCCACGTCCTCACCCTCACCGCCACTCCGATCCCGCGCACCCTCCAGATGGCGATGTCCGGTCTGCGCGAGCTCTCGGTGATCCAGACCCCGCCGGTCGATCGCCTCGCTGTCCGCACCTACGTCACGCCGTGGGATCCGGTGGTCCTGCGCGAGGCGCTGCTGCGCGAACACTATCGCGGCGGCCAGAGCTATTTCGTCACACCCCGCATCAAGGATCTACCCGATATCGAGGATTTCCTGCGCAAGCAGGTGCCCGAGATCAAATATGTCGTCGCCCACGGCCAGATGGCGGCGGGCGAGGTCGAGGAGCGCATGTCCGCCTTCTATGACAAGAAGTTCGACGTACTCGTCTCCACCACCATCGTCGAAAGCGGGCTCGACATCCCCAGCGCCAACACGCTTGTCGTCCACCGCGCCGACATGTTCGGTCTCGCCCAGCTCTATCAGCTCCGGGGCCGCGTCGGTCGCTCCAAAACCCGCGCTTATGCCTACCTTACCACCCCCGCCAACCGGACCATGACCGACACTGCGGAAAAGCGCCTCCACATCCTGTCGAACCTTGACACGCTCGGCGCGGGCTTCCAGCTCGCGAGCCACGATCTCGACATTCGCGGCGCGGGCAACCTGCTCGGCGACGAGCAGTCGGGCCACATCAAGGAAGTCGGTTTCGAGCTTTACCAGTCGATGCTGGAAGACGCGATCATGGATGCCAAGGCCGGCGGCCTCGCCGAAGCCGAAGCCCAGCGCCGCGAGAATTTCTCGCCCCAGATCACCGTCGACGCCCCAATCCTGATCCCCGAGCAATATGTGCCCGATCTCGACCTGCGCATGGGCCTCTACCGCCGCATGAACGAGATCGAGGACCGCGACGGCATCGAAGGCTTCGCCGCCGAACTGATCGACCGCTTCGGCCCCCTCCCCGAGGCGACATCGAACCTGCTCTCGGTGATCGAGACCAAGCTCAACCTGAAGACCGCTTGCGTTGCGAAACTGGACGTCGGCCCGAAAGGCGCCCTCGTCACCTTCCACAACGACAATTTCCCCGACCTCCCCGGCCTAATCGCCTACGTCCAGCGCTTGAAGGATACGGCCAAGCTGCGCCCCGACAGCAAGCTGGTCATCACCCGCAACTGGCCCGACGCGAAATCGCGGCTAAACGGGGCCTTGCAGTTGTCAAAGGGCCTGGCGAAGATCGTCGCCTAACACCCTTACTTAGAAGGAAAAGTCAGCTTGAGATACTGCCTTTTCGCATCAGCTTCCCTAGCTCCTCCGCGCTGATCGGCGGGGAGAAAATGAAGCCCTGATAGACGTTGCACCCCGCCTCGGCGAGCAGCGCCAGCTGTTCCTCATTCTCGACGCCCTCGGCCACCACGGACAAGCCAAGCGACCGCGCCATTTCGATCACGCTGTTCACGACCACCCGCCCCCGCGCCGATCCGGTGATGTCCTGCGACAACTGGCTGTCGATCTTGAGATAATCTAGCGGCAGCGCCTTCAGATAGGCGAGGCTCGAATAGCCAGTCCCGAAATCGTCGATTGCGATCTGAAAACCATTGGTCCGCAGCCTGGATAGGATCATCGCCGCGCTGCTCAGATCCTCGATCAGCCCGCTTTCGGTCACCTCCACAGTGATCCGCTTACGATCGAACCCGCTCGCCTCGACCATTGCGATGAATTCCTGGGCAAACGCCGGCTGCGCGATGTCCGCCGCCGTCACGTTGAGCGCGAGCCGCAGCCAGCGGAACGTCTGCTTGTTCGCGGTGGCGACGGCCAGCGCCTTATGCTGCACGTGCTGCGAAAGCTGGACAAGAAAATCGGAGCGCTCAGCCGCCGAAAAGAGCGGCGCCGCCCCTAGCTCCCCCAGCACGGGATGCTGCCAGCGCGCCAGCGCCTCAACGCCCACCACGGCACCGGTAGTGACGCTGAGCTGCGGTTGGAACAGGATCTCGATCTCGTCATTCTCCAGCGCCGACCGCAGGTCGATCTCAAGCCGGTTGGCGATCTCCGATGCGGCATGGCCATCGGCGTCGAGCAAATTGGGAGTGCTGATATTGCCCGACTTGGCGTCAGCCAGCGCGACACTGGCGCGGCGCAGGAGCAAGGCCGGATCCTTCTCGCCCGCCTCGATGATCGTCCCACCCACATGCGAAGCAAAAGCGACGACGTCGTTGCCGGAGATCATCGGCCGCGAGACTGTTTCATGCAGCTGTTCGCCCAGCAGCCGCGCCTCGCCCTTATCGCGCAGCCCGATCACGCCGACCGCGAACTCCGCCCCCGCAATACGGGCCGTTAAATGGCGGCGCGACGCGAAGCCGGACGCCAGCCGTTCGATCCGGCGCGCCGTTGTGCGTAGCAATGTGTCGCCGGTGGCTCGCCCGAAGCTCGCGTTGACATTGTCAAACCGGCTCAACGCTATCAGGAACAGGGCGCACTGCTCTCCATTGGCGCCGCACTGCTCCATCGCCTGCCCGATCCAGCGCAACGCACTTTGGCGGTCCGCAAGACCGGTAAGCGGATCGCGATCGGCAAAGCTGCGCTGGCGGCCCTTTCCCTCAAGCTCTTCGATCCGTCCGACGATCGTGCCGTCACCTTCCTGATAGATGTGCTGGGCGACTCGCGAGCGTTCGAAGAAAGGGGACTGATGCGCGAACGCCGTCGCCCGTCCGGTTTCCTGCAGGCGGCGGATCGATTGCAACGCAGCGCTGCGGCCCTCCCGATCAAGCAGTTGCAAGAGTCGTCGCACCGATCCTGAACCCGGAGGAAGCCGCCGGATCAGCGACGGGCTGAGTTCAACGAAGCCGCTGCCCGGCCGCCAGCGCCACCAGCTTTCCTCTTCGGCCCGCATCGCGGCGCGGACATTGGCGGCCTGCTCGCCCCCGCCAAGGCGCGCCACGTAGCGCGCAGCGAAGCGCAGCGCCTGCGTGAATTCCCGCTCGCCAAAGGGGCTTGCGAGAAAATGGGTCGCCCCCGCCTGATAGATTTCGTCGAGCCGTCCGACATCTCCGCGCGACGCCAGCACCAGCAGCGCCCCCGCATTCGCCTCGACGGGATCACCCAGCAGCCGCGCCGCCGCCAGCCCTTCCTCAAATGCGCCGCGCGCGTCTATGATGGCGATGCCGGCGCCGCTGGCGATAAAGCGCCGCTCGAGCAATTCCGCCCGCCGCGCGGCGATCGCCTGCCATCCGGCCCGCTCGACGCTTTCGGTCAATTCGTCGCGATGTCGAAAGGACAGCAGAAAAAGCGGCGCGCGACCCGCGACGAGCGACGGCGGCTGCGCTTTGCTGTCCAAGGCATCTCCTCCGCTAGTCCGGCCCTTGCGGGGTTGAAGATCGGCTGCTTGCGGCCTAGCTATGTCCTATGGTCAACGCAACGGCTTCGGCAGAATCTTCACTGGTTGACAGTTTCGGACGGCGGATAACCTATCTGCGAATCTCCGTCACCGATCGCTGCGACCTGCGCTGCCGCTATTGCATGTCCGAACATATGAGCTTCATGCCGCGCGACAAAATCCTGTCGCTGGAAGAGATCGCGACCATCGCTGATGCCTTCATCGCGCGCGGGGTGCGCAAGATCCGTCTGACCGGCGGCGAGCCTCTGGTCCGACGTGGAGTCGTCGATCTCGCTGGAATCATCGGTCGTCATCTCGGAACCGGTGCGCTCGACGAACTGACTCTCACCACCAACGGCACGCGCCTCGCCGAAGAGGCCGAACGGCTCTATGCCGCCGGTATCCGCCGCATCAATGTGAGCCTCGACAGCCGCGACCCGGAGCGTTTTCGCTACATCACCCGCACCGGCGACATCGCCCGCGTGGAAGCAGGCATTGCCGCCGCCAAGAGCGTGGGTCTGCGCGTTAAGATCAACATGGTCGCGTTAAAGGATTTCAACGAGGACGAGATCGAGCCAATGCTGCGCTGGTGCGCGGCCGAAGGCCATGACCTCACCTTGATCGAGACGATGCCGCTTGGCTTGATCGACGAGGACCGCACCGACCGCTACCTGCCGCTCGACGGCGTTCGCGAGCGCCTTGCCGCCCGCTACACGCTCAGCCCACTTGCGGAGACGAGCGGTGGCCCCGCCCGCTATGTCAGGGTCGAGGAATTGGGCGCCAAGCTTGGCTTCATCACCCCGCTCACGCATAATTTCTGCGAAAGCTGCAACCGTGTCCGGCTGACCGCCGAGGGCAAGCTCTACATGTGCCTCGGCCAGGAAGATCGGGTCGACCTGCGCAAGGCGTTGCGCGAGGGCGAGCCCGGCGCTTTGGACGCTGCCCTTGACGAGGCGATGCGCGGCAAGCCGCTCCGTCACTATTTCGAGATCGCCAAACGCCATGCGAACCCGGCCGTCGCGCGCCACATGAGCGTCACCGGCGGATGAAGGGGGATGAGCGCTACGCGCTGGTCGCTTCGCCAACCGAAGCGGCCCGGTCGGCCATAGAAAAGCTCCGCAAGCAGCATGAATGGGTCCATCCCGACGAGGCCGATATCGTCATTGCGCTCGGCGGCGACGGTTTTCTGCTTCAGACGTTGCACGAAATGCTCGATCGGCACCGCATCCGCCCCGTGTTCGGCATGAACCTCGGCACGGTCGGTTTCCTGATGAACGAATGGCGGCCCGACCGGCTGTTTCAGCGGATCGCCGAGGCTAAACGTTTCCAGGTGTCTCCGCTCAGAATGGAAGCGGAAACGGTCGAAGGGCAGATCATCACCAGCCCGGCGCTCAACGAAGTCTCCCTGCTCCGCGAAACACGCCAGACCGCCAAGCTTGAGGTGATCGTCGACAGCCGAGTGGTGATACCCGAGCTCGTTTGTGACGGCGTATTGGTATCCACGCCCGCTGGCTCGACTGCTTATAATTTCTCTGCTCAGGGCCCCATCTTGCCGCTAGATTCGGCGCTGGTCGCCCTCACCCCGATCAGCCCCTTCCGTCCTCGCCGCTGGCGCGGTGCAATCCTACCCGACCGCACCAAGATCAGCTTTCGTGTACTGGATCCCGACAAGCGTCCGGTCAGCGCGGTAGCCGATCAGCGCGAAGTTCGTGAAGTTACCCGCGTCACCGTCGCCGTCGACAAGGCGACCCCCCTCACCCTGCTGTTCGATCCGGAGCATGCGCTGGACGACCGCATCGCCATGGAGCAGTTCGCCAATTGAGCAGTTCTCCGCTTGCCACCTGCCAAAACCCGCTGCTATAGGCCGCCCCGCGTCTTGAGGCGCTGATCCCCGGTAGCTCAGTGGTAGAGCGTTCGACTGTTAATCGAATGGTCGCTGGTTCGAATCCGGCCCGGGGAGCCACCATAAGTAGTTGTTTATAGGATTTTTTCTCGCCACAAATCCGGATCTCCCGCTAATCGTCGGAGACGTCCTGGCAAGATCAGATCTCCGTGACGTTGCGGTTCACAAATTTTAGCGCATTGACCAGAGACGATTTCGTCCAGGCGACAGGTGGCGAAATGACCCCAGATCTCAGGAGGCCCAAAAAGTGGCACCGGTCCACGCCAATAATGTGATCACGAGCCTTGAGAATGATATTTTGCGATCTCGGTAAATTGCCCACCCCGGCGATCGACGGTCCAGTAATCCTCGTAAAAAAGCTTCGCAAGGTAAACGCGCACGCGCTTCTTTCGTGCGATATGCTCGGGCAGTCCGCGCGATCGACGGAGATCGCAAATCCGATTGTGTTCCTTCTAAGCGACTAAGCGTCGTGCATCATTGGTAGCAATTACGTAGTGAATAGCAGCCGCGCCTATAAGTAGGGCATCTCGGCGATCAGCTTTTATCATTGGGTGTTTAGATACTTTCGGTTGTTGAGGGCTGGTTGCGGTAGCATGGCTGTGGTTCATGGGGCCTCTTGGGAGCTGTCGAACAGTGCCGGCTGGCCTGATGCGAGGAGAACAGTCCGTGGAACCATTTGTGACCGTCACTGCGACCGCGGCGCCTTTCCCGCGCGCTAACATCGACACAGACGCGATCATTCCCGTGGTGTTCATGCGGGGACCGACAAAGGACATGAGCCCCGGGCTGTTCGACCTGTGGCGGCGCGACGCGGCCGGCAACGCCAATCCCGACTTCGTCTTGAACCAGCCCCGCTACCGCGACGCTGCCATCCTTGTCGCCGGTCCCAATTTCGGCTGCGGCAGCTCGCGCGAGGCAGCGGTATGGGCGCTGACCTATTCCGGGATCCGCTGCGTGATCTCGTCGAGCTTTGGCGACATTTTCTACGAGAACGCATTCAAGAACGGCCTGCTCGCCGCGCGTGTCAGTGAGAGCGACGCCGAGGCGCTCCTCGCCCAGCTCCACACTGCACCGTCGCCGGTGCTGACGGTCGACCTCGAGACGCGGACGATCCGCCGCCCCGGCGGCGCGCCAATCGGCTTTGCCATCGCCGAGAACCGGCGCCAGGCGATGATGCAGGGCCGCGACGAGATCGGTACCTCGCTGTCCTTCGAACCCCAGCTCGCACGCTTCCAGACACAGGATCGAAGCCGACGGCCCTGGATCTACCAACCAGGCAGCAGCAAGATTCGGACGGAGTGAGGCCATGACCACCGACGAAGCGGTGCCGGTTGCGGCTGAAGAGGAGCTGCCCGCCGCGGTCGAGGCCTGGCTTGCCGGGGCTGTCGAGGGTTATCGCGGCCCCGGCCAGTTGCACAAGTTCGGGTTCGGCCAGTCCAATCCCACCTACCGGCTGCGCGCGGTGTCGGGCGACTATGTGCTGCGCCGCAAGCCGTTCGGTCCCCTGCTGCCCAAGGCGCACGCCATCGAGCGCGAATATCGGGTGCTGAAAGCGCTCGACGGCAGCGGCGTGCCCGTCCCCCGCGTCCGCGCCTTCTGCGAGGATATCTCGCTGCTCGGCGCTGCCTTCTACGTCATGGACTTCGTCGAGGGCCGCATCTTCTACAACCAGCGGCTGCCGGGCCTTTCCGCCGTCGAGCGCGGCTCCATCTTCGACGCGATGAACACCGCGGTCGCCAGCCTGCACAATGTCGATCCGCTGACGCTCGGCCTCGACGGCTATGGGCGCAGCGAGCGGTTTGTCGAACGCCAGGTGGCGCTGTGGACGCGCCAGTACCGCGCCAGCGAAGGCAAGCCAATCCCGGCGATGGAGGAGCTGATCACCTGGCTGCCTGAACATCTGCCGCCCGAGCAGCCGGCCCGCATCTTCCACGGAGACCTGCGGCTCGACAACATGATCTTCCACCCGACCGAGCCGCGCGTCGTCGCCCTGCTCGACTGGGAGCTGTCGACCCTCGGCGATCCGATTGCCGACTTCGCCTATCATGCCATGGTCTGGCGCGTGGGCGCCGACCTGTTCCGCGGCTTCGGCGGGCTCGACCTCGACGCGCTCGGTATCCCCCGCGAGTCGGACTATGTGCAGCGCTACTGCGCGCGTACCGGCCGCGACGCACTGCCGAACTGGAATTTCTACCTCGCCTTCAGCCTGTTCCGCGTCGCCGCAATCCTGCAAGGCGTCTGGCGCCGTGCCCAGGACGGACAGGCCAGCAGCGACGATGCCGTACAGGTCGGCGCCAAAGCCGCTCCGCTCGCAGCCATCGGCTGGGACATTGCGCGCGGCGTGAACGGATAACCAACAGGAGAGCAAATTGCGCGAAGCCGTCATCGTTTCGACAGCCAGGACGCCCATTGGCAAGGCCTATCGCGGCGCCTTCAATGACACCCAGGCCCAGGCGCTCGCCGGCCATGCAATCCGCCACGCCGTCGCGCGCGGAGGCGTCGCACCCGAGGAGGTCGACGACGTCGTGCTCGGCTGCGCGCTCCAGCAAGGTTCCACCTCGTCCAACGTGGCACGTCAGGGGGCGATCCGGGCCGGCCTGCCGACCTCGGTCGCCGGGATGAGCGTCGACCGGCAATGTTCGTCGGGCCTGATGGCGGTAGCCATCGCGGCGAAGCAGATCCTGTTCGACGCGCAGACGATCGTCGTCGGCGGCGGCGTCGAGTCGATCTCGCTCGTGCAGAACAACCACATGAACCTGCATCGGGCGCAGGACCCGTGGCTGGTCGAGCATCGTCCCGACCTCTACATGTCGATGCTCGAGACCGCCGAGCTCGTCGCTAAACGCTATGGTATGACGCGCGAGGCGCAGGACGCCTATGCGCTCCAATCGCAGCAGCGCAACGCCCAAGCCGTCGCCGAAGGACGCTTCGACACCGAGATCGTGCCGCTCGCCGCAAAGATGCTCATAACACCGAAGGACGGCAGCCCCCCCTTCCATCAGGACGTGCTTCTCGATCGCGACGAGGGACCGCGCCCGCAGACAACCGCAGAAGACCTAGCCAAGCTCCGCCCCGCCTTCGCTGGAGGCCAGCAGCTGGCCGAGGGCACCGGCGTCACGGCGGGCAACGCCTCCCAACTCTCGGACGGCGCGGCGGCGCTGGTGCTAATAGAGCGCCGCGAGGCCGAGCGGCGCGGCCTGACGCCGTTGGGCGCCTATCGCGGCATGGCGGTCGCCGGCTGCGACCCCGACGAAATGGGCATCGGCCCAGTCTTCGCGGTCCCGAAGCTCCTAAAGGCCCAGGGCCTTACGATGGACGACATCGGCATCTGGGAACTAAACGAGGCGTTCGCGAGCCAGGTGCTGTACTGCCGCGACCGGCTAGGCATCCCGGACGAGCTGCTGAATGTAAACGGCGGCGCCATCGCCATCGGGCATCCCTATGGCATGTCGGGCGCTCGCATGATCGGCCATGTGCTGATCGAAGGAAAGCGTCGTGGCGCGCGCTACGGGATCGTCACCATGTGCGTTGGTGGCGGCATGGGCGCAGCCGGACTGTTCGAGATCTACTGAGGACCAAAAATGACTGAAGCATCAGAGAAGGCGCTGATCGTCGAGAAGCGCAATGACCATATCGCGCTCGTCACCATCAACCGTCCCGATGTGCGCAACGCCATCAACGGCGATGTCGCGCGCGCGCTCGAAGCCGCAGTAGACGACATCGAGAACGATCCCGATATCTGGGTGGCCATCCTCACCGGCGCGGGTGGCAAGGTGTTTTCGGCAGGCGCCGACCTTAAGGAGGTGTCGCGCGGCAATCTCGATAGCCTGATAACCGCGCGGAACGGCTTTGCTGGATTCGTCCATGCAGAGCGGGCCAAGCCGTGGATCGCGGCTGTCGACGGCCTAGCGTTGGCGGGCGGCTGCGAACTCGCGCTGGCCTGCGACATGATCGTCGCCTCCCATGGCGGTGCCTTCGGCCTTCCGGAAGTGACGCGCGGCCTTGTTGCCTCGGCGGGCGGGCTCTACCGGCTTCCGCGCGCCATTCCCCGTGCGCTCGCGATCGAGTTGATCCTGACTGCAGACCGCCTCTCTTCGGAGCGGGCTGTCCAGCTCGGGATGGTCAATCGGCTTGCGCCGCCCGGGCAGGTGGTCGAGGCAGCCCTGGCGCTCGCAACCGCTATCGCCGCCAATGCGCCAATCGCGGTTCGCGAAAGCCTGGCCGTCGCCCGTGCTGCGATCGATCTCGACGACAAGACGCTGCGCGACATGAGCAATGCCGCGCAGCTCCGCGTTGTCAGGACCGAGGACTTCGCCGAAGGCCCGCTGGCCTTCATCGAGAAGCGTCCTCCCATATGGAAGGGGCGCTAGTATAGCGTCACGGCATGTCCGGATTAAGCTCATACGGCTGGAACGTGATGTCGGCCAAAATCTCGCACGCGACGTTCGCTAGCGCCTTCTCGAGGCCAAACAGGCCGATCACGCACCACGGGAAGGAAATGTCGGATAAGAAGTCGATCTTCAGTTCGGTAGCCATGTCTCCGGAGGCCGCATCAAGCGGCCGCCGCTTAGTTAGGAAGCGGAGAGCTGCGTTGCCAGATCCGCCGGGCGCGGCCGGACCTGAAATCGCCGGGCCGCCAAACAGGGAACGCCGGCGCACCGGCGTCCCCTGAGCACAGCGCGCCGATCAGGCGAGGATCAACTCCGACGCACGCTCGGCGATCAGGACGCAGGGAGCCTGTGTGTTGCCGCCCGTGATACGCGGCATGACCGACGCGTCAGCGACGCGCAGCCCGCCGATGCCGCGGACGCGCAGTTGCGGATCGACCACCGAGCCGTCGTCGAGTCCCATCTTCGCCGTGCCCACCGGGTGATGCATCGACATCGCGCCGTCGCGGATGAGGTTGTCGAGATCCTCGCCCGAACGCTCGGCCGGCAGGATCTCGCGCTTCACATAGGGCTGCATCGCGGTCGAATTGCCGAGATCGCGGATCATCGCCATCGCCTTGCGCAGCGCGATCAGGTCGCGCTCGTCGTCCAGCATGTTGGCGGTGATGACCGGCTGTGCGGCCGGATCCGCCGACGCGAGCGTCAGTGAGCCGCGGCTGTGCGGCCGGATGAGACCCGGCGAGATCGACCAGACGTTCTGATCAGCATGCGCGAACGTCACCTCCGAGAGGTAGGGCGCCTCGATATGGATCAGATGCAGATCGGGCGCGGTCAGCGCGGCGTCGCTGCGGGCGAATACGTTCGCTTCGCCGGCATTGTTGCGGACCGGAAAAGGTTCGGGCGCTTGCCACAGACCGCCGCCGATGATCGGGTGATCCTGGAAATTCTGCCCCACGCCGGGCAAATGCGCGTGAACCCCGATGCCGAGACCGCCGAGCGTGTCGCTGTCGCCGATGCCGGACAGCATCAGCAGCTTCGGCGTCTGGATCGCGCCGGCGGACAGGACGATCTCGGCATTCGCCTGCACGCGGCGGGTCTCGCCCTGCCATTTGAACGTCAGCCCCGTCGCCCGGCCGCCCTCGATCTCCACCTGCGTCACGTTCGCGCCGGTCAGGACCGTCAGGTTGGGACGGTCCATGACCGGATAGAGATAGGATTCAGGCATGTTCAGCCGGCGGCCGTCGCGTACTCGAAGCTCGATCAGCGATGCGCCTTCGGGCGCTTCGGTCAGCTCGCCGTTCATCTGCGGATAGATGCGATAGCCCAGCTCCGCTGCGCCGCGCAGGAAGGCCGGTGCGATCGGGCTGACCTCAGGCGGGTTCTGCACGAAGACGGGGCCGCCGGTGCCGCGCCGCTCGGGATCGGCCGGGCCGTGCCAGTCCTCGATCTTGCGATATAGTTCAAGCGCATGCGCATAGCCCCAGCCGGCGTCGCCGGTCTGTCGCTGCCACTCGTCGAAATCCTCCTTGTGGCCGCGCGCCCAGACCATGCCGTTGATGCTGGTGCCGCCGCCCAGTACCTTGCCCATCGCCTGCGCGATCTGGCGATTGTTGACTTTCGGGCTGGCTGTTGCGCGGAACTGCCAGTCGAGATCGGTGCCCTGCGCGAAGAACCAGGTTTCGCTCGCCAGCACGGCGGGGACGAGATCGCCCTGCCCTGCCTCCAGCAACAGCACGCTCGCGTCCGACGCCTCGGCCAGCCGCCGCGCGACGACCGAGCCGGCCGCGCCGGATCCGACGACGATATAGTCATAAGCGGACGAGAGGGCAGCCGCACGCTCCGACTGGTTGCGGCGGACGGCCTCCAGATGTGCTACTCCCGCCTGCGCCTTGGTAAAACCCAAGTCGCCGGCCTTGGTGGCCATTTCAGCCGGACCGATGTCGCCGGCCAGCAACTGCGCGCTGAGCAGTCCCAGCCGAACGCCCGGCGATAATTCCATCGGATCTGACATAGCACATTCCTCGAAAAATGGTTTGTGAATGCCAATTAGCGAACCGCCGCCTTGGCGGAATGACATATATCCGTCGATTTCTGCCATACGGTGATCGCCGAATGGAAGCTAGTGCGATTTTAAGGGCGGCTCAGTCCATAAACGTGGTGAAATCGTTCACATCCAGCTTTTCGAGCGGGAAGCTGTTCTCGGGCGCGGTGCTGTCCGCGAAGCCGAGCGCCATGCCGCACACGATCAGTTCGTCTTCGGGAATGCCGAGTTCCCGCCGCAGGATTCGATGCATCATCGACCATATTTGCTGCGGGCAGGTATCGAGCCCGCGCGCCTTGGCGGCCAGCATCAGCGTCTGGATAAAGCAGCCGTAGCAGACAAAGCTCGCCCGCTCGAGGCTGCGGTCGATCGTGAAGATGAGGCCGACCGGCGCGCCAAAGAAGGTGAACTGGCGATCGATCTCTCGTTGGCGGCCGGCCACGTCGTCGCGGGCGATGCCCTGTGCATCGCTTAGCGCCTTTCGGAACCGCCAGCGTCGCCCGAAAGTCGGCTCCGTCATCGGATCGGGATAGAAGGGATATTCCTCCTTCACCATTTCGGGCGCCGTGCGGAGGGCGTGCAGGCAGGCAGCCGTCAGACGGGCCAGCGTTTCGCCGGTCAGCACATAACATCGCCAGGGCTGGGTGTTGCTGCCGCTCGGCGCCTGCGCCGCGAGACGCAGCAATTCCCGCACGGTCGACTGGGGCACAGGCGTATCGAGAAAGCTACGCGTTGCGCGCCGGCGGGCGATCACCGCGTCGACATGTGCGGCTGCGTCGGCATGCGTCAGATCAGAGTCCACGACAAGGCTCCTGGCGTGATGGGATCGTGGACGCCCGCCGCGGACAGGGCGGGCGCCCCAGTCCGTCAATATTTGATCGTGGCGCGGAGGCCATAGGTGCGCGGCTCTTGCAGATAGACGATCGCGGGCGCGGGATTGACGGGGCCGCTCGGCGAGCCGGCCGCCTGCACCGCCTTGTCCTGGATGTTCTTGATCCAGGCGCCCAGGCTCCACGTTTCGCCTTCGCTGTAATAGGTCAGCGTCGCGTCCGTCTTGTTGTAAGCCTTCTGACGCAGTGAAGGCGTGTGCGCGAAATCGCCGTAGAAGGACGATTCATAGTGATTGTCTACACGCGCCCGGACATAGGCGCCCGACGAAAGCTGGAAATCATGCTGGTATCCGCCTGAAATCGTCCATTTCGGGGCGTTTTGCAGCGTCAAGCCCTCGATCGCGGGAACGACCGGGAAGTCCTTGATCTCGGTGTGGAGATAACCGACCGAGGCATTGAACTGGTCGTTGTCGGTCGGCTTGAAGATCACGTCGAGCTGGTTGCCGTAAACATCGACGCGCTTAGCGTTGAAGATGCGGTTGAAATTCGATCCGGCATCGAACGACTGGATCAGCAGATCATCATATTTGTAAAAGAAGAATTCGTTGTTGATCTGCAAAGTATTGTCGAACAAGCGGTTCTTCGTGCCGACCGCGAAGGAGGTCAGCTTCGCCGATGCGACGAGGTTGTCGAACCCCGGCGAATTGGGCCGCTGGTTGTAGGTGCCAGGCTGGTAGCCGGTCTGTACATTGGCATAGACCATCGAGCGCGAGGTCACATCATATTCCGCGCCGATCCGCCAGTCGAAATGCTTGAACGTGCCGTCGAAGTCGTAGGGCACGTCGCGCACCCCCAATGCGTTGTTGGAAAAGCCCCTGCCGGTGCGGCTGTCGATGCTGTACCGGCCACCAACAGTGAGGCGCAGCGCATCGGTCAGCGAATAGGTGAGCTGGCCGAACGCGGCGATGCCCTGCAACCGGTTGCGATCGACGCTGGACAGATAGAAGGCGAGCGGGCGGATCGCGATATCGCCGTCATTGACGACGCGGTAGCCGTAGAGACCGGCCAACCACTTCACCCGGCTCGATTCGCCGCTTAGCCGCAATTCCTGCGTCACCTGGTTATAGTGCGCTGAAATGAACGAGGGCAGCGCGCCCAGCCAGTAATCCTCATAAAAGTTCAGATAGAAATAAGACGGGATGTAGCTGAGCGTCAGGTCGTTGCCGAGCTTGGCATCGATCTGCGCACCGACCACATAATTCTCGTAATGCTGTTTCTCGGCCTTCGGCTGGCCGAAAACCATGTTGCCGGCGGGCAGGCTGGCGGGCAGCGTGTCGTTCCACGGATTCTTATGGAGGAACGACTTGCCGTCCACCTGTCCGGTTTCGGCGTTATAGCCTTTGTTGACCACGCCTTGCGGCGCGCCGCCCTTGGTGACGCCGTAACCCCAGACGTAGATGCTGAGATCGCTGTTCGGCTTGTAGAGCGCCGAGACGCGCGCCGCGAAATCCTTGCGCGTATCCGCGCCGCTGGTGAAGTAAGCGTCCCGGCGGGTATAATCGAGCGCGACACGCATGTTCAGCGTGTCCGTTACCCGGAAGTTCTGTGCGACGCTCACATGGCCGAGCCCGTAAGTGCCGCCTTCCAGCAACACGCGCCCGTCGGTCTCGTCGCTGGGGCGCACGAAGAAGGCGTTGACGATGCCGCCGAGCGCGCTGCGCCCGTACAGCGTACCCTGCGGCCCCGGCAGCACTTCCAGCCGGTCCATGTCGAACAGCGGCACGCTGGTGCCTTCGCGCGGGATATAAACGCCGTTGAAGTTGAAGCCAGTCGGCGGCTCGATATTGGCGAAATCGAGCGTCGAGCCGACGCCGCGAATGTAGATTTCGGTTGAGGCCGATTGCTGCTGGAGGCGCACAGACGGGATTAGGCGCTGCGCGGCGGTGATGTCGCTCACGCCGTTCGAAACCAGCGTGGCCGCGCCGATCGCGGTAATCGCCGTTGGCGAGCGTTGCAGGTTTTCGGATCGCTTCTGCGCGGTAACAACGATGTCGGCGATTCCGGTGGAGTCGGTCTGTTCGCCCGCGCCCTGTTCGCCAGCGCCCTGTTCCTCCACCGGCTGTGCAGCCGCGTTCTCGGCGGCCGATTGGGCCTGCGCTGCGTGGGCGATGACCAGCGCGCCGAATGTCATACACGTCGTGAAATATGGCTTCCGAATTCTCATTCTAACCCCCTCTTGGCTAATAATCCTCGGCGCGCCTTCTTCGGCGTCGCGAAGGCTTCGATCACTCCACTGCGAACAAAAACATAAAACCAGGCTGTCACTCCGCGATGTTAGGCGGCGCGTCGCATGACAGAAACGACGTCCCGGCGAAGATCACCGTTCTACAAGTCGATCAGAGTCGACGAATCGTCGAGCGGATGCCCTTTCGCGCCATCTTGGCGTAGGGGCAGGCTTCTTCCGCCGCCGCGATCAGTTCGTCGGCCACCGCATCGTCGACGCCGGGCATCGTAACCGCCACGTCCGCGACGAGCTGGAACAGGCCGTCATCGGGATCGCGGCCGAACGTCACGGACACTTCGATCGTGATGTCGGCCGGCAGTTTGATCTTGCGGCCGCCCGCGATCAGCGACAGCGCGCCGTGGAAGCACGCGCCATAGCCTGCCGCGAAGAGCTGCTCGGGATTGGTGCCGCCGCCCATGCCCCCGAGCGCTTTAGGCACGCGCAACGTGACGTCGAGCGCGCCGTCGTCCGAAACCGCCCGGCCCGAAGCGCGCGCGTGGCGCGCCTCGCCGCCGCCGATCGTCACCGCCGTCGTATAAAGCGGAAAGAATTCAGTGCCCTCATACTTGTCCAGCAATGAGGTGGGAGGAGCGGCAACAGACATGATGGCCTCATAACGTATAGATGAATGGATCAGCTGGCGGTGAAGCCGCCGTCGATGGGGTGGACCGAGCCGGTGGTGTAGCGGGCATCGTCCGACAGCAGATACATGACCAGCGCGGCGACCTCGTCCGGCGTGCCGTGCCGGCGCAGCGGCGCGCCATCGGCGAACGTCTGGCCGTTGCCCTGGAAGACCTGATCCTCCAGCGTGAACGTCATGCGGCCGGCGATCGGCCCCGGCGCGATGGCGTTGACGCGCACGCCCCGCGCTCCCTGTTCAAGCGCGGCGACGCGCGTCAGGCCGACGATCGCGTGCTTCGAAGTCGAATAGGCGGCCACGCCCGGCGCGCCGACCAGCCCGAGCGCGCTGGACGAATTCACCACCGCGCCGCCATCGGCGATCACCGGCAGGACATGCTTCAGGCCCAGAAACAGCCCGCGTACGTTCACCGTCTGCACCAGATCGAAATCCTCGACCGCAGTCTCGGTGATCGGCGCGGCCCGGATCTGAATCCCGGCATTGTTGAAGAAAGCGTCGACCGGGCGATCCTTTGCCGCAGCCTTGGCATAGGCGGCGACATCCGCCTCCACAGTGACATCGGCGACATGCGTGGTCAGATCACCCTTACCGGCATGTTTCGCCGCCAGATCGGCCAGCGCCTCGACATTGCGATCGACGGCGAAGACGCGCGCGCCGGCGGCCAGCAGCCGCGCGACCGTCGCGCTGCCGAGATCGCCGGCCGCGCCGGTGACGATGACGTTTTTCTGCTGGAACGACATGGGGATCAGGCCTTCACTTGTTCGGTGGAGAAGTTGCTGACCAGCGTGAACGGCCGGATCTCGACGTTGCCGTCGACGAGGCGCGGCAGATCCTGGACGATCGCCGTCATATAGGGTTGCCTCATATGATCTTCGAAATCGGACGGCTGGCGCCAGCTTTCATAGATCATCCAAGTGCCGGGATCATTGTTCGAAGAATGAAGATGATAGTCCTCGCAGCCCTCCTCCTGTCGGGTGAGCGCCGACAATTCGAGCAGTCGGGCGCGGAGTTCATCCTCCGCGCCGGCCTTGGCTTTCATGAAAACGAGATTCGTCAATTCAGGCATCTTCCATTCTCCACGGGCGGCAAGCCGGGTCGCGCCACATCGATTTTGAACCGGACGCGGATACGACACTGTCGGCAGCATCGGTCGAGCCGCTGTTCCCTTGACTGATGCAGGCTAATGGACGACACCCTTGTCGGGAATGACATATATCCAAGGAATCCTGCCATGGCCGCCAAACCCAAGGTGTCTGCGTATCCTGTGCGCGCTACCGTTCATTCCGCACATATGGGCAAAAATCTTCGCGCGGCCTATTACCTTGGGGTTTTTTGAGGCGGCCGGCTACCGTCCGGCTCTAGCTTTCTTGTATCTGGCACTGGTGGTAGAAAGCATCACGACCATATGCCTCCTTCTCGGGGTATTCATTTTCTATGCTGCAACTGGCGCGGCCATTTTCATGCTCGTGGCAGCGCTGTCTGTGCTGAAGGTCTCGCGCGGGAAATGGCTGTGGAACCTTGGCGGATGCGAATATCATATTTTCTGGGCCGCAGCCTGTACGATCGTCGCGCTATACGCCTGAAGCCGCCCTCGCGGAGCGACGCGGGTAAACAGTACTAACGGCGACACCGATTAATAAGTTGAACGAACTCTTGGATCCTGACCAGCGCGCGGCGGCAAATCAAGCTTGCCACTTCAGCTGTCGCGCCCTGCTCGCTTCAGATCATTTGCCGCGCAAAGCTTCCGCACCGTGACGCGGCACCCGCCTACAGGGCTGGTAGGCGTCCGGTGCGACTTCCCCAATTTCCTGGAGGCGCGGGCGTGCGGCGTGCCAGTCGAGGAAACGGTGTTATCGGCTTCTCCTTCGGAGTCCAATTTTGTGCACAGCACGGAACTGCGAAACGAGCCGTTTGGCCTCGCAATTGGGAACCGAGAAAAAGTTGCGAACCATATCCAGTAAGGGGAACCATCCTTTTCCACCACAGATCCCGCCGCGCCTCACGATATCCTCATGCGCTGCGCCGGAGCACGAATGGCTGCCAAACCCGTCCGGGGCACTCCTTACGAACATGTCGGCGTGGAGTATGATCAAGAATTGGTACTGACTTACCGAACTCGAAGAGACGCGATCTGGACCCTATAGCTGACCAATATTCCCAATCCCGATATATTTGATCTCGAGATAATCCTCGGCTCCATATTTGGAACCCTCTCGGCCCAGGCCTGAGGATTTGACGCCGCCGAATGGCGCGACCGCAGTCGAAATCAGCCCTTCATTGATGCCGACGATCCCGCTTTCAACGGCTTCCGACACGCGGAGAGCGCGTGAAATATCGCGCGTGTAGAGATAGGCCGCAAGACCGAACTCGGTATCGTTCGCCATTTCAACAGCCTCTTCTTCAGTCTCGAACCGAAAAAGTGGCGCCATCGGGCCGAACGTTTCGTCGGAGAAGCACAGCGCCGTGGTCGGCACATCGACGAGCACGGTCGGTTCGAAAAATTGCGGACCCAAATCGCTGACCTTGCCGCCCGTCATCACGCGAGCGCCCTTCCCGACCGCATCATCCACATGCGACTGCACCTTCGCGACAGCGCGGCGGTCGATAAGCGGCCCTTGCGTAATACCTTCTTTACGCCCATCTCCGACCACCAGTTTTCGAACACGCGCGGTCAATGCCTCGGTGAAGCGGTCATAGATGCCGGCCTGCACCAGCAAGCGATTGGCACACACACAGGTCTGTCCGGTGTTGCGGAACTTGGCCACGATCGCGCCTTCCACGGCAACATCGAGATCGGCATCGTCGAACACGATAAACGGCGCGTTGCCGCCCAATTCCATCGAAGTCTTCTTGATCGTCGGCGCACATTGCGCCAGCAGCTTGGCGCCTACCCCAGTTGAACCGGTAAAGCTCAGCTTCCGAACGAGAGGATTTCCTGTCAGCTCCGCCCCCACCTCGATCGGGTCTCCGGTGACGACATTGCAAACGCCCTTAGGCATGCCCGCGCGTTCGGCCAATACTCCCAGCGCAAGCGCCGAATAGGGCGTCTGGCTGGCTGGCCGGATCACCACTGGGCAGCCTACAGCCCAGGCTGGCGCTGCCTTTCGGGTGATCATTGCGGAGGGGAAGTTCCAAGGCGTAATCGCCGCGACAACGCCGATCGGCTCCTTGCGAACAAGGATACGGCGACCGCTGGCATTTTCGGGAATGATGTCACCGTAGATGCGCTTGGCTTCTTCTGCGAACCATTCGATGAAGCTGGCCGCATATTCGATCTCGCCGCGGCTTTCCGCGAGCGGCTTGCCCTGTTCGGCCGTCATAATCAGGGCGAGATCGTCGCGATGCTCGATCATCAGATCGAACAGGCGGCGAAGGATTTTGCTGCGCTCAGCCGCCGTCAGCTGTCGCCATGGCTTGAAGGCGCGATTGGCGGCGTCGATCGCCGCGGCCGTCTCCTGGCGCCCCATATTAGGAATGCTGCCGATCTGATTGCCTGTCGCTGGATCATCGACCGTGATCGTCGCGCCCGATATCGCGTCAATCCAGCTACCGTCGATCAGGCACTGATGACGAAGAAGGGATGGATCGGCAAGGCCCAGCGGATTTTCAGACATTCACATACCTTTTCTCACGGTTTCACGATCCGCCGGATAGCATGGCCTCTCGGCAAACATTCGAGAAGCGAATCTATCTCGACCAGTGCATGTGTCGAGATCAATAGCCGTTCCGCTGACGAACGACTTTCTTTCCAAACTAATCTCGTTTTGCTCCCAGGCCCGCCGCGAAGGCGATCCGTAGCGCATCGGAAAAACTATGAACCCCCAGCTTGGTCATGAGATTGGCTCGATGGACCTCGACGGTACGGGGGCTAATACCCAGATCATACGCGATTGTTTTATT
>QFCS01005465.1_pt1 | contig 127275 bp, 119 predicted proteins | sample 3576561 | NCBI WGS metagenome assembly QFCS01 | reverse complement strand
CGGCTTGTCGAAGCGCACGACGGAATCGGCCCCGAACTTGCCGGGAACCAGGATCTCCTCACTGTAGGAGATGACGTCAAGCGTAACCCCCTCCGCCCCCGTCCCATCCGAAAAACCACCCTTGCAGGCGACCTTGCCGTCTTCCATGGCGCAAGTGCAATAGGGATAATGCGCAAATGCGGGTGAAGCGATCGTCGCGGCCAACGCAGCGGCAAGCCCAAGAATCCGTCTTTTCATCGCGTTTCTCCACGCTCCCTCAGCCACGCGATGGTGGCGGGTGATGCTTCTTTCAGGGGAATGGCCGCCTGGTGAACCGTGCCGTCCCAGCCCTCGACGGTCAGCCACAGGGCATCGTCGGGCCGGGTGCGCTCGGGGATCGGCACATCCGCCATCTGGCGATAGGGCCCGCCTGACAGGACGACACCGGCGGCGCGTAGCGAGCGCGGCTTGCCGATCCGGAAATAGCTGGCCTTGACGTGCTCGCCATCCCCGGGGTTCCAGCGGATGGCGAAGGTCTTCATATGGCCGGCAAGGCCCTGATCGACCGGCGCATTGGCCATGTATTCGGCGATACCGACATGGAAGGGGCCGACGGCCTTCTCGCCCAGTTCCCGCTGGCCGAGGCCGGAATCGCCGAAGAACAAAGCCTCCTCCCGGAAGAATTTCGGGCCGAGGACGACGGGGATGACGAGCAGCAGCGCGCTCAGGTGAAAACGCCAGCGATGCCGACCGCCGGGCAGGCCCGCATGCGGATTGGCCTTGACCTTCGCGCCCGTCATTCCGCCGCCTCCCGCGCGCCGCCTGTGGACGGCAGAGCACGTTCCGCGCGGACATCGCGCACCAGCTTGGCGGTGGCGAGCGCCGTGCGCTTCAGCCAGATCATCATGCCGGAGAAGACCATCATGGTGAGCAGCAGCCCGAAGACGAAATAGACGAGCTTCAGCCAGAGGCCAGCGAAATCGCCGGTGTGCAGCGGGCGCATGCTCTCGGTGACGAGTTCGAGCGCCGAGCGGTCGGAGACGCGGCGCGTCCACTCGACCTTGCCGTTATAGGGATTGACGTTGGCGGTCTCGAAGATCAGCGGGTAGTCCCCGCGCCCGCCGACGACGATGTGGCTGAAGGCGTTTCCGGGCAGCGAGACGAAATCCGGCCGCAGATCCGGGAATTTTTCCCGCACCAGTTCCCCGGCCCGGTCGAGCGAGATCCACGGCGCCTTCGCGCCGCCTCCGGCCGGTACGTCCTCGCGCGCCACGACCGGCGGCACGCCGAAGGTCGAGACCGTGATATTGTTGTCGGCAAGGATCTGCTGGATCAGGAACCAGCCCGCCGTCACCGCCATGATGGCGATGAACGGCACCGACCAGATGCCGGCAAGGCGATGGAAATCGCCCCAGAAGATGCGCGCGCCGCTGCGCAGGCGCAGTCGCGGATTGAGATAGCCACGCCAGAACTTCTTGTAGACGACGAGGCCCGTGACCAGCGAACCGAGCATCGGGATGGACAGGGCGGAGACGAGATACCAGCCCCAGCTCGTCGCGCCGACGAAGGGCACGAGCAGCCAGCCGTGCAGAGCGCGCATGAAATAGCGGAAATCGAACACGCCGCCGACGCCCTGGATGGCGCCGGTATAGGGATTGACGAAGAGCGAGCGGGTGCGCCCGTCCGGATAGCTCACGGACACGTCGAGCGCGAAGATCGACTTGACCGGCCGGGAGATGAAGCCCACCGCGACACCCGGCTCGGCCTTCTCGACCGCCGCGAGAATGGCATCGTAGCCGAGCGGCAGCGCATCGGGCGTCGGACGGTTCGCCCGCACCTCCGGCTTTGCCAGCCAGACCAGCTCCTGGCTCACTGTGGCGATCGTCCCCGTCAGGCAGACGAAGAAGATCAGCACCCACAGCGGCAGGGCCAGCCAGCTGTGCACGATCAGCCACAGGCGCGTCGCCTTCTTCTTTTCCTTTACCGGCCGGGTCGCTTCCATCAATTCCAAACATCCAGGATCACGCGAAGGCAGTGCCTCTGCTGTACTAGACGAACAGAGGCACGCCACGTCACACCTCAAAACGAGGAATAATTTTCCAATATCGATCCAGATGCCGAGCCCCGAACCGGGAATCCGCTATATCCCTTTGTTTTTACGCAGGTTCCGGACGCAAAACCGCGACACACTTTCGCTGGAAACGCCTAGAAGCGGAAGGTCGTGGAAAGCTTGAACGTACGGGCCTCGCCGGCGATCAGGCCATGGGTCGTGCTTGCCCAGTATTCGGTGTCCAGTGCGTTGTCGAGATTGAAACGGATGACGATCGGTTGGGCACCCTCTCGCTCGATCGTATAGCGGCCGCCGGGATCGAGGCGTGTCCAGGATGGGATTTCGCGGCGAGGTTCGGCCGTCTCGTAATACTGCGCGCCGGTGAATGTCAGGCGTCCACCAAGGCTCAGGCCGGGGATGGAAGGCATGTCCCATTCAGCGCCGATATTGGCCTGCAGCCGCGACGAACCGACAGCAACCTTGCCGTCATCCAGCCCACCCGTCGTCTTGGTCAGACGCGGATCAAGCAGCAGGAGGCCGCCGAGGAGCCGCACATTCTCCGCGACTTCCCCGAAGAAGTTGAGCTCGATACCCCGATTGCGCTGCTCGCCGTCCACGCCGAGAACGTTGGTTACCGTATCCAGCCGCTGGCTCGGCTGGGTTATGTCAAAAAGGCTCAGGGTCGTCGTGAAGTCCCCCCACTCGGCCTTTACACCCGCCTCCAGTTGCCGCGTCTTGTATGTCGGCAGTATCGCGCCGGCATTGACATAGCCGATGGGAACCGCAATGCCGGGCGAGAGACCCTCGGCATAGTTGGCGTAGAAGGACACGTTCTCCCACGGCTTGACGACAAAGGCCGCCGTCGGGCTCAGCGCGTCGTCCGAATAGCTGGAGCTGGGAACATGCGTGAAGACATCGTAGCTCCGGGTCTCGACATATTGTTTGCGCAAGCCGCCCATCAGCAGCAGCCGTTCGTCAAAAAGCGACATGGTGTAGATAGCTGAAATGCCGGAATACGTCCCCTCCGTCTGCCTGCCCCGGGGCACGCCCTTGAGTCCGGGATCAGGAAGCGTGGAGAGGTCATCCAGGTTGGAAAATATCGGTGCGGCCCCAATGACAAGGCCGATATCCGCGTCTTCCGTCGAGCGGTCGTATTGCAGGGCGACGCGATGCGCGACCGGCCCCGTGTCAAAGCGCCACCGCACACCTGTCTGCATAGATGTCCTGAGCATTTCGGCATCGACCCGGTAAGGCATCGCCAGGAAATCACCGTCGGTATCGAGGATCGTATGGGAGACGAGCGTGTTGGTGTCGAAGAGGCTGCCGCTGGCGCCATAGGCACCGTAGAAGGTCAAGTCCTCCGTCGCATCGAACTCCCCGTGGATCACCCGGACGTATCGCTGTAGCTCCAGGGCGAGACGGCCTGGTCACGACCGCTCATGGCAGGCGGAACGGAGAGGCCGTCAGCCAGATAGAAATTGGAAATCGTGGCATTGTCGGTCGTGTTGCTCTGATATCCGAGGTCGGCGGAAAGCCGCAACCTGTCGCCCTTGTAGTCCAGACCGAAGGAAGCAAGCCGCGCGTGCTTGTCCTGATCCGAAATATTCGTCTCACCTCCGCTGTAGATGCCGTTGAAACGGACGCCGAATTCCTGGCTGTCGCCGTAGCGGCGCCCGATATCGATGTGTTCGCCGATCATGCCGGCACCGCGGTAGAAGGTGGTGAATTCGGTCAACGGCTCCTCGCCGGCCCGCTTGGGGACAAGATTGACGGTCCCGCCCACCGCGCCGTCAGGCGGCATGCCATTGATCAGCGCGCTCGGTCCGCCAAGCACTTCAACGCGCTCCGCAAGCTCCGCCGCCGTCGAATTGTATGGCAGAATTCCGGGCAAGCCGCCGAACAGGTAGTTGTAACTGCTGATCGGGAGGCCACGAATGGTGACCTGCTCGAAATAGCTGCTGCGGTCGCCGTTGACGAGCGTGCGCACCGAAGAGTTGTCCTGCAAGGCCTCGGCGACGGTCGCCGCCTGGGTGTTCTGTATATGCTTGGCTGTGTAGCCCGTCTGATTGAACGGCGTATCCATGGCCGCGAGATTGCCGAGCGCGCCGACACGCGCGCCGACCGCCACCTGGCCGCCCGCATAAGCCGGCGGCGCGTCCCAGCCGTTGACGCCGTTTCCCGCCACGATGATCGTTCCAAGCGCGGTGGAGCCCTCCTCGACACCGATGGCCTTGGCCTCCCCGCCCGCCGCGGCAATGATCGTCACCGTATCCGCGTCGGGAAAGCGGTAGGTGAGCCCCGTGCCGCTAAGCAGGCGAGCGAGCGCCGCCTCCCGCGTGAGCCTGCCGGAAACCGCGGCACTCCTCTTGCCGCCGACGACGCTCGACGGCAGTAGCAGCCGGAGCCCCGCCCGGTCCGAGAAGAGCGTCAGGGCGGCACCGAGATCCTGCGCGGGAATGTCGAAGGTCGTCGCCGCCTGCCGGGAGGCCTTGCCCTGCGCCTGCACGGTCGCTGGCGCACCCGCGACTGCGACGCAAAGCGCGGCCGTCGCCAGCCAGGCCATCCTGCGCCGGTCCCCCCCGCAGGCCCTCGTTGCTACGATCTCATCCATGGAAACTATCGCCCTCTGCTCTCACGAAACACGAGGGAGCATCGCATCGCCGACCGACGAAGCCCGCATCCCCTCATTGCCAAGGACGACGGGACGTCTGCAATCTTGCAGCGGGACATTCAAAAAATTGATCCCTTCAATCGAGAAGGAATGGCTCACCGCAGGATCGTCACAAGCGGCAGGCGCGTGATGCGCACCGGCAGCGTCGTCTCGATGGTGCGCAGGATCGCCTCGGGGTCCGACAGATCGAACACGCCCGTTACCTTCAGCACGCGCAGCCGGTCGCCGAGGATGACGATCTCGCCGCCGCGGTAGCGTCGGATCTCGGCGACGACGTCGCCCAGCGGCTTGCCGTTGAAGATGAGCTTTCCGCGGCGCCAGGCAGTTTCGCTTTCCGCGTCCACGGGTCCGACCTGCGCCGCATAGTCCTCGGCATAGCGGACCTGATGGTCGGCGCCAGCCATGACCCGTTCGCCGGCAGCTTCCTCCGTCGAGACCGCCACCGTTCCCTCGAGTACCGTCACGACCACCTCGGCGGGCCGCATGTCCACGTCGAAGACCGTGCCGATGGCCTGCGTCCAGCCGTTCGCCGCAGCGACGATGAAGGGGCGGCCGGCATCGTGGGCAACGGAGAAGGTCGCCTGCCCGCAATGGAGGACCAACCTCCGCATGCCGGCGGTGAAATCGACGGAGAGCGCCGTCCGCGCGTTGAGGCGCACGGTCGATCCGTCCGCCAGGGTTTCCGTCCGCTGCTCGCCGGTGCCGGTGGTGAAATCGGCGAAGATGGTGGGGCCGAGCAGGCCTGACCGATAGGCGGCAGCACCGAAGAACACGGCGCCGACGGAGCCGAGCAGCGCCCGGCGGGTCGTCGCCGCGCGGTCCTTGCCGCGCGCCTCGTCTGCAACGATGCCAAGGCCATGCCAGATCGCCTCGGCCTCTTGCGCCGCAAAGCCGTGTTCGACGGACTGCGCGCGCCATGCGGCATAGGCCGCGCGGTCGGCCTCGCTGGCCTTGCCGGAATGCAGCAGCACAAGCCACTTGATCGCCCGATCGCTCAGCGCGATATCCGCCCGCTCCCGCTTTCCTCCGGATACCATCCGCTCTCTCCCGACCTGCATCGCCTATAACAAGGACGACTCGATCTGTCCTCAATTGCAGCGGCAGGGCCCGACGATCATGCAGCAGCGCGGAAATGGGCGCGGCAATGACGCAGCGCCTGCGCCAGGTATTTCGCAACCATGCTTTCCGAGACGCGCAGCGCGCGGGCGATCTCGCGATGGGAAAGGCCGTCGCAGCGGCAAAGCAGAAGGGCCTTGCGGGCCTTCGCGGGCAATTCCGCCAATGCCAGTGCCAGGAACCGCAATTGGTCCCGATCGATCGCGAAGACCTCGGGCGAGGGATAGGTATCGGCTATCGCCTCGTAGAGGGCGTCATCGCTGACGCAGCGGGCGCGGTGGCGGTTTTCCCGGCGGGCAAGATCGATGGCGATATTGCCGGCGATGCGCAGGAGAAGCGCCTGATGATCGTGAACGACGGCAGGCTCGCCCTTCATGCGCGACAGGCGAAGCCAGGTCTCCTGCATCGCCTCCTCCGCCAGGTCGTGCGAACCGATGCGCCGCTTCAACGCGCTACGCAGCATCTTCCAGTGACGCAGGTAGATCGACATGAGGTCGTCGTGAATGTCGGTCGCGGAGGTGGTCATTTGCGTCAGGCTCGTGCGGAAGATCCGTGTCGACACCGTCGGTCAGCGATTGCGCTGCCGGCCGGTGAGAGCCCGACCCTATAAACCTTCTCAAAAATATCAAGTTTACAGGGCGCGATTCTTGCTTCTCCCCAAGCGGTGCCCCCCGACGCTCCGCCTCGCAATCCCCAGAACCCGGATCTCCTCACATCCGCGCGAGCAGATCGTCGCGAGCGGACTCGCAGTGGTCCTGCACGACGCGCGCGGCAAGGTCCACGTCGCGTGACCGGATGGCTTCGACAATGCGCCAGTGCTGGCGGACGATTTCGGCGATCCGCGCCTCGCTGAGCCCAAAGCGGTTGCGAAGATTAATGACCAGATCCCATCCCTGGTCGAGAATATAAGAGGCCTCGGGATTGTCCGCGACCTCAGCAATGAAACTGTGAAATTGCTTGTTCGCTTCAGACATCCGTTCGTCCACGCCTGCTGCCGCGGCCTGCTCGTGGCGCCGGGCAAGTTCAGCCAGATGATCCAGTTGCGCGTCCGAGATATTTACGGTCGCCCTGCGCACAAGCATGCTCTCGATCGCGGCGCGGGTGTCGTGAATGTCGGCCACGAATTTCGCCGTGACCGGCCGCAACACCGCGCCCCTGTGAGGCTCCAGCGTCACCAGCCTTTCACCCGCAAGCTGCAACAGTGCCTCTCTGACCGGAATGTGGCTCGTGCCGTAGCGCTTGCTCAGTTCGTCGACGCGCAGCCGCGATCCCGGCGAAAGATTGCCCAGGACGATATCCCGTCGAATCGCGGCCAGAAGCCTTTCGGCAATTGTTCCAGACAATGGACTGGCGTTGCTCAAATCACTGCTCCCTTCGCGCGTCGCTGAGGACGAGATTACACCACTCGCAAACGCGACGGAAAGGGGGTTGCAGTCAATTCTATATTATATATAATATCGAATAAGAGGCAGGATAATGACCGTCGCGGCGAGGTGGACTGCGACAAGAGTGGAGGAAATGATGACGACTGATGCGAATGAAACGGGGCGGGCGGCTGCCTTGCGGATCAAGAGGCGGCAAATCCTGCAGTTGATGGGTGCCGGCACGGCCCTGGCGTTGCTGCCGGGAATGACCCGACCGGCGTTTGCCGACGAAGAGGCCGTGAAGGGGGGCATCCTTCGGGTTGCCGCACCTTTCAATCCGTCGAGCCTGGACCCGGTCACCAGCGGCGCTGGCTCCGACCACATGATCCTTTATTCGATCTACGACACCCTGGTGGATTTCGAACCGGCGACCTTGCAACCCGTTCCGGGCCTCTCGACCGCGTGGGAATTCGAGACGCCGACGAAGCTCGTCATGACATTGCGCGAAAGCGTCAAATTCCATGATGGCACGGACTTCAATGCGGAGGCGGTCAAGGCCAATCTCGATCGCGCCATGACGCACGATCGCTCGACGGCGAAGGGCGACATAGCATCCATCGACAGGGTCGAGGTGCTGGACACCCACAAGGTCGCCATCCATACGAAATATCCCGATACGGCGCTGCCCCTGATACTGGCCGACCGATCCGGCATGATGGTCTCGCCGACCGCAGTCGAGAAGGCCGGCGGCACGCTCGATCGCGCCCCGGTCGGAACGGGACCGTTCCGCTTCGAGCGCTGGGACGACGGCGATGTGGTGCAACTCACCCGTTTCGATGGCTACTGGGATACCGAGTTGCCGCACCTCGACGGCATCAGCTTCCGGGTCATCACGGATCTGAATACGGGGCTGCGTTCGGTGATCGCGGGTGAGACAGATTTCTGCTACCGGCTCAATCCGCAGCAGAAACTGGTGGCGGATCGCATGGGCGACCGGGTCGTCGTCAGGACCTCACCCACCGTTGCGAACTATCATATCGTCTTCAACTACAGCAAGGCGCCCCTCAACGATGTGCGCGTGCGTCAGGCCATCAACTTCGCGGTGGATCGAAACGCCTTCAACGAGGCGGCGATGCTCGGGCTTGGCGTTCCGGCGCAGACACTGCTGCCGCCAGGATACTGGGCTCACGACGACGCTCTCGACAACTACTATACGTTCGATCGCGACAAGGCTCGTGCGCTTCTCGCCGAGGCCGGTCATGCGGACGGCCTGGATCTTCAATACTACAGCAATGCGGACCAGTCGTCGCAGCAACGCGCCGAGGTCATCATGGAGCAATTGCGCCAGGTCGGTATCCGCTGCACGCTCGTCACGGGCTCGAATGCCGACATGTTCCAGCGCTTCATGGTCCGGGGTGAAGGCGACGCCATGATGGTCAACTGGACCGGACGCCCCGATCCTGTGCAGGGCTTCCTCTTCGTCTATGGCGAACAGGGCGCCAACAATGCAGGAAAAGTCGCGCCTCCGCCCGAACTGGCCGCCGCCATCGCGAAAGCCCAGGCCGGCGTGACGCAGGAGGAGCGCAAGCCCGCATTCGCGCAGGCCGAGCGCGTCATGCTCGAGCACGCCCTCTCCTGCGAGGTCGCATTCGTCCCCGCGATCGAAGTTCACCGGCCGAATGTCGGCGGCTACGAACCGAACCTTCTTGGAAAACCGAAGTTCAACCGCCTGTTCCTGAAGGCCTGATCTGCGCCCTTCCCGAACCGTGCAAGGCCGGTCCGAGCACCGGACTTGCACCATCGCCGCCCGACATCCGGGCGGCGAACGATAGCGTCATGTCAAACCAGAGATCACTCCATGAAGATTGCCCGCCTAGACGTTCTGCATGCCGCATCCGGATGGCGGGTCACGTCGTTTCTGAAGGTCGAGACTGCCTGCGGCATCGTCGGCTGGTCGGAGTTCAGCGAAAATGTCGGAACGCGCGGTCTTTCGGCCACCATCCTCGCGCTTGGCGAGAAGATCGTCGGCCAGGACCCCCGGCGCGTCGAATTGGTTACGGCGATCCTGAACACGTCGATCATACCGGCATGGAGCGGCATCAACCAGCATGCCGTCGCCGCGATCTGCAACGCGCTGCTCGACATCAAGGGCAAGGAAATGGGCGTGCCCGTGCACGCGCTTTTCGGCGGCGCGGTTCGCGATCGCCTGCCGCTCTACTGGTCGCATTGCGGCACGTACCGGGTTCGCTATGCAGACGATCTGAAGCTTTCGCAGGTCAAGCGCATAGACCAGCTGCAGGAAGTCGCCGCCGAGGTCCGCCGGCGTGGCTTCCGCGCACTGAAGACCAATGTGATGATGATCGAGGACGGCACGCTCGCCAATTTCCGTCCGGGTTTCGGCTCCACCCCCGGTTTCCCCGAGCTCAATCCGAGGCCCGAAGTCTTCAGGATCCTGGAGCAGACGCTGAAGGCGCTGCGCGAGGGAGCGGGCGACGATATCGACATCATGCTCGATGCCAATTTCAATTTCCGCCCGGAAGGCTATCTCCAGCTCATCCGCACCGTTCGGCCTTATCGTCTCACCTGGCTGGAACTGGATTGCTACGATGCGGCAGCCGTGGCCCTGATGCGCAGGGAGGCGGGATTTCCGATCGCCACGGGCGAGTCGCTTTACGGCAGACGCAGCTACCGGCCGTTTCTGGAAGCCGGCGCGTTGGATGTCGCCGTCGTGGACGTGCTGTGGAACGGCGTGCTGGAGGGCCTGAAGATCGCGTCCCTTGCCGATGCCCATGACGTCAACATAGCGCCGCACAATTTCTACGGTTATCTGGCTGACCATATCAGCGCCCATTTCGCGTCGATGATACCCAACCTCAGGATGCTCGAAATCGATGTCGACGACATCCCCTGGAAAGGCGAGTTCGTCACCCATCACCCCGTGATCGAGGACGGCCACATGCTTGTGCCGACACGGCCGGGATGGGGCACGGATGTCGACGAGCGAGTCGTGGCGCGTTATCCCGTAACCTGGTGATATGATGATATCCGAGACAGACAAGCCAAGTCAGGCACGCGCGGAAGAAACGGCGGCGTCCCCGCCTCTTCTGGACGTGCAGGGTCTCGGCATCAGCTTTCGCGCCTCCAGCGGTTCGCTTTCCGTCGTGCGCGACGTGAGCTTTGCCGTTCAGCCCGGCGAGTGCGTCGGACTCGTTGGCGAAAGCGGGTGCGGCAAGACGGTGACCGGTCTTGCCTTGATGGGCCTGCTGCCGCTGCGCAGCAGTCGCTTTCAAGGCCGCATCGACTTTTCCGGCGAAGATCTGCTGTCGATCTCCGAACGGCAGTGGCGCCGCATCCGTGGACGCCGTATCGGCATGATCTTCCAGGAGCCGATGAGCGCGCTCGATCCGATCTTCACGATCGGCGAACAGATCGGCGAAACCTTGCGAATGCATTTCCGCATCGGCCGGGCCGAGGCGCGCGACCGCGCCATCGAAGCCCTGAGCAAGGTGGGCATTCCCGAGCCCGCCACACGCCATGACGCCTATCCGCATGAGCTGTCGGGCGGCATGCGCCAGCGAGCGATGATCGCCATGGCGATCAGTTGCGAGCCGGATCTGCTGATTGCCGACGAACCGACCACTGCGCTCGATGTCACCGTACAGGCGCAGATCATGGACGTTCTGGGAGAGCTCAGCGCGCGCTCCGGCATGGCCATGCTCTTCATCAGCCACGATCTCGGGCTCGTCTCGCAGACGTGCAACCGGATCGTCACCATGTATGCCGGCGAGGTGGTCGAGACTGGCACGAGCGACGACATGCTTACGCGCCCCCGCCATCCCTACACGTCCGGCCTGCTGCGGTCGCTGCCGTCATTCACGCCGCGGAAGGCACGGTTGCCTTCCATTCCGGGCCGGGTCCCGAGACCGGGGGAATTTTCAGAAGGCTGTCGTTTCGAAGGGCGATGCCGGCATGCGACATCCCCCTGCAGGGAGCGGCAAGTGCTGGAGCCGCAGCCTGAAGGCGGTCTTGCCCGCTGCTGGCGCGCGCAGGAGCTTTCCTTGCCGGGAGTGTTGTCATGACCAATGCGGAAAAGACGCTGATGCCGATCATTGCCGCGCAGAATGTCTCGGTTCGCTTTCCCGTTGGGCGGCGCAAGGTTCTCACCGCCGTCGACGATGTCAGCATCAGCGTGCGCAGAGGGGAAACCTTCGGGCTCATTGGTGAATCCGGTTCCGGCAAATCCACCCTCGGCCGCGCCATCGTTTGCCTGGAACGGCCCGCCGAAGGCCGGGTCCTGCACGAGGGCGCAAATCCCTACGAGATGTCGCGCCGCCAAATGCGCGAACATCGCAGGCAGTATCAGATCGTCTTCCAAGACCCTGCAGCGGCCCTCAACCCGCGCATGACGATCCTGAAATCCGTTCGCGAGCCTCTCGACGCGGCATCAAAAGGCACCCCGGAAGAGCGCAATGCGATCGCCCTGGAGATGATGGCCCGGGTCGGTCTGGGCGAGGCCTTTGCCGGCCTCTATCCGCACCAGCTTTCGGGCGGCCAGAAGCAGCGTGCCTGCATCGCGCGCGTGCTGACCCTGCGGCCGTCCCTGATCGTTTGCGACGAAGCCGTTGCCGCGCTCGACGTGTCCATACAGGCGGACATTCTCAATCTCCTCGCAGAGCTTCAGCAGGAATTCGGCCTTACCTACCTTTTCATCACCCACAATATCAGCGTGGTCGAGCATATCAGCGATACGATCGCGGTCATGTATCTCGGGCGGATCGTCGAGATCGCCCCGGCGGAGCGACTGGCGAAGGACTACCTCCACCCCTATACGCAGGCCCTGTTGTCCGCCGAGCCTGTCGCCCTGCCGTCATCGATGAGGCCGGATCGGCGCATCGTCCTGGAAGGCGAGTTACCAAGCCCGATGAACCCGCCTTCGGGATGCCGTTTCCGAACGCGCTGTCGCTATGCCGACGACCATTGCGCCACCGAGACGCCGCGCTTGCGCGAATTGGCTCCCGGTCACTTCAGCGCATGCCATTATGCAGAGACGTTCCGCACGCGGTCGGGACAGGAAGAAGGTGGCGAATGAACAAGTCTCACCTTCCCCGTGTCCTTTTCTGGCGCCTGCTGCAGGCCCTTCCTGTCGCCGCCATGTCGACGCTGGCCATCTTCGGCCTGATCCAGCTCGTGCCAGGCGACCCCGCGGCCACGATTGCCGGTGAATATGCGACCGCCGAAACGATCGAGGCGATACGGCAGACCCTGGGACTGGATCGTCCGTTGTGGCAGCAATACGGGGCCTGGCTCTGGAACGCCTTTCACGGCGACCTTTCGACATCGCTGCTCACCGGCCTGCCGGTCATGGACGAGATCGCCCGGCGGCTGCCCTCCACATTGCTTATCGCCGGGCTCGCGCTCGTCATCTCCGTCCTGATCGGCGTACCGATCGGCATCCTCGCCGCGACGCGTGCGGATGGCTGGATGGACCGTGTCGTGACGAGCATTGCATCCCTCGGCGTCGCCGTGCCGAATTTCTGGCTGGGCATGATCCTCGTCAGTATTTTTGCGCTGGGTTTCGGATGGTTCCCGACCACCGGCGCCAGACCGATCAGCGAGGACTTTTGGGGCGCCCTGCACCATGCGGCCCTTCCCGCCCTTACACTCGCAACGGGAGGGATTGCCGAAATAGCCCGCCAGCTCCGCAGTTCCCTGATCGAAGTCCTGCAATCGCAATATGTGCGGACCTTGCGCGCCAAGGGCCTGCCGCCGGCGCTCATCCTCTGGAAGCACAGCCTGAGAAACGCGGCGCTGACCCTGCTGACCGTCATCGGCCTCGTCTTCAATCACACATTGGGCGCGACGGTGGCGACCGAAGCCGTCTTCGCAATACCGGGCGCCGGATCGATGATCGTCAACGCGGCGATAAACAAGGACTTTCCCATCGTTCAGGGCGCGGTCTTCGTGCTCGTGCTCATGGTCATTGCCATGAACCTCATCATCGACCTGCTCTACACCATGCTCGATCCCCGCGTGAAAGAGGCCTGACCGAAATGACGCAATTCTCCGCCTCATCTCGACCGCTCGGTTCCGCGCTGCGCTGGCTCGGACAGGATTTCCGCGCAACGCTTTGCCTCGGCTATCTCCTTCTCCTGGTGGCGTTCTCGCTGCTGGCGCCGCTGATCACGCCGCATTCCCCGATCGAACAGACCATGGACTTTCTCACCCCGCCGGACGCAACCCATTGGCTCGGAACGGACGATCTCGGTCGCGACGTCTTCGCACGATTGGTCTACGGCACGCCCATGAGCCTTTATGCAAGCTGTCTCGCCGTTGCGGTCGGACTGTCGATCGGCCTGCCTCTCGGAATGCTCGCCGGCTATCTCGGCGGCTGGTTCGACAGCGTCGTCAGCCGCATGATCGACACGTTGCTGTCTTTCCCCGGCATCGTCCTTGCCGTCGCCGTCACCGGCGCACTGGGGATCGGATTGACGAATGCCATGATCGCGGTCGGCATCGTCTTCGCTCCCAACATCGCCCGCCTGATCCGCATCCAGACGATCGTCGTCAAGAACGAGCTCTATGTGGACGCCTCCCGCAGCTTCGGCATGTCGGTTCCCCGCATCATCCTGCGCCACATCGTCCCGAATGCCATACAGCCCGTCATCGTGCAGGTCACGCTGATGCTGGCCGGCGCTCTTCTGGCGGAAGCAAGCCTCAGCTTCCTCGGGCTCGGTGTGCAGCCGCCATGGCCGAGCTGGGGCCAGATGCTCGCGCGCGGCTACACCTACATGGAGATCGCACCCGAGCAGATGTATGTGCCGGGCATCGCCATTCTCCTCACGGCACTCGCTTATAACGGCCTTGGCGAATCCTTGAGATCGCGGCTGGATCCCACCCGCAGGGCGCGTTGAGCCTGCTCTTCCCAAGAGAAACATACCGAAAGGAAAACGGATGAAGATCGGATTCATAGGATTGGGCGTCATGGGATACCACATGGCACGCCATCTTTCGGCGGCAGGTCATGCGGTGACCGTCTACAACCGCACCGCTTCCAGGGCCGCAGCCTGGGTGGCCGAAAATGGCGGCGCGCAGGCCGAAACCCCTCGGGCGCTTGCGCATGGGCAGGATATCGTCATGGCCTGTGTGGGCAATGACCGCGATCTCGAACAAGTAACGCTGGGCGAGACGGGTGCCTTCCACGCGATGGCGGCGGGCACGCTCTTCGTCGATCATACGACGGCATCGGCCGATATCGCCCGACGCCTCCATGCGGCGGCGAGGGAACGCGGCATCGGTTTCATCGACGCCCCTGTCTCCGGCGGCGAGGCCGGAGCGCGCAACGGGGCATTGACTGTCATGTGCGGCGGAGACCAGGGTGACTACGACCGCGCTGAAAAGGCGATCGCCGCCTTTGCGCGCGCATGCCGGCTGATGGGACCGTCCGGTTCGGGCCAGTTGACCAAGATGGCCAACCAGATCTGCATTGCCGGACTCGTGCAGGCCCTTTCCGAAGGCATTCATTTCTGCCAGACGGCAGGTCTCGATGTCGATGCCATGCTCGACGTCGTATCGCAGGGCGCGGCGGGTTCCTGGCAAATGCAGAACCGCGGCGCCACGATGAACCGCGGCGAATTCGAGTTCGGCTTTGCGGTCGAGCTGATGCGCAAGGATTTGGGCATATGCCTGGACGAAGCACGCCGGAGCGGTGCATCCCTGCCCGTCACGGCTCTTATCGATCAATTCTATGCCGATGTCGAGAAAGCCGGCGGAAGACGCTGGGACACGTCCAGCCTGATCACCCGCCTCAAGACCGCTTGACCCGGGAGAATATCGATGCCCCGCCGTTTGCGTATCGTCGCCACCAGCCCCCTGCACCCGGATGCCGAAACCCTGCTCCGGCAATCCTACGACTACGAAGCGGTTCAGGACGGGAGCATCGAGCCCCTGTCGCGGCTGATCGTCGATGCGGACGGCATCATCGTAAGGAACAAGCTGCCGGATGACATTTTTGATGCCGCCCCGCATTTGCTTGCCTGTGTCCGGCACGGCGTCGGACTTGATTTCATCCCGATGGAGATGGCGACGGCAAAGTCGATTGCCGTCGCCAATCTGCTGGAGGCGAACAAGCAGTCCGTCATCGAACATGTCGTTGCCACCGCGCTCATACTGGCGCGCGACTATGCCGATATCGACCGGCGCTTCAGGAGCCAGGGCTGGTCGTCCCGCAATGGCTACGAGGGGATGGAACTGGCCGGCAAGACCCTTGGCATTGTCGGCTGCGGGCGTATCGGACGCGGCGTCGCCCAGGCGATGCGGTACGGCTTCGGCATGCAGACGATCGGCTACAACCGAAGCGACATTCCCGCGGATGCCGGCATCGAGCAGGTTTCCCTTGCCGCGCTCTTCTCCCGATCCGACATTGTCAGCCTGCATATGCCTTCGACGCCGGAGACACGCGGCATCGTGAATGGCGCGCTTCTCGGTTCGATGAAGCCGGGATCGCTGCTGATCAATGCGGGCCGCGGCGACCTCATCGACGAGACCGCCCTGATCGACGCCTTGTCCAGGGGACGCCCCGCCGCCGCCGCGATCGATGTCTTCGAGCCGGAACCGCTCCGGCCGGATCACCCCTTCCTGAATATCTCAAACATTTTCCTGACACCCCATGTCGCCGGCGGCACGCGTGAAGCCTCGAGACGGATGAGCGTCCAGTCGGTGGAATCGATGGACCGCCTTCTGGCTGGAAAGCGGCCGACATCGCTCGTCAACCCCGAAATTTGGGAGAGCTACCTCGCCAGGCTGGCGCGGCTCGGGACGTGACGGGCTCCAGATCACATTCCCGGCTGGCTTGAATGCGAGCACGCCCTCTGAAGTGCCCCCGTCTTTGGGCCAGCGTGAGCTGGAATTTTCCGGGGGTTAAGGCTCATGAACCAGTGGGCGTTCAGGCACTCGGCGCGGGACTTGCCATTGAAGCTTTCGATATAGCTGTTGTCGGTCGGCTTGCCCGGCCGGGAGAAGTCGAGCACGACGCCCTTGTGATAGGCCCACAGGTCGAGGTCTCGCGAGATGAATTCACTGCCATTGTCGACACGGATGGAGGCAAGATAACCCGACCTGGCGGCATACTCGCCCGAGCGTCTGAACCACATCTCGCCCTTGTAATTGAAACGTGCATCGACCGCCGGCGAGAAGGTATCGACGACCGTCAGGACCCTGATCTTGCGGCCGGTGGCCAATTGGTCATGAACGAAATCCATGGCCCGGACATGGTTGGAATGCGTCCGCTCCGTGTGGTCGGCCCGCAGCTTCGCCTTAACCCGGCGCTTGGGAACCCTGTTCCGGAACTGCAGGTCCATCTCCTTGTAAAGGCGATAGATTCGCTTCGGATTGACGGGCCAGCCGTCGCGTTTGAGCAGGACATGGACACGACGGTAACCGTAGCGCACACGTGTCTGGCAGATGTCCGTGGTCTCCAGCTTCAGTTCGGCCTGCTCGCCGCGCCGACGGTAGCTGACCGCCTTACTTGAGCGTGCTGCGATAAAGGATGATCCAGTCCGCCGGGGCAATGCCACGGCATTCGCCCATCATGCTGAAGCCGGTCCGCGTGAAGGCATCCCCCGTCCAGGCGAAGCTGCCGATAATGCCGCAATCGCCGATGCCGCGCCCTCTCGAGAAAAACTCGAGCCGGCCGGTCTTCGGATCGAAATCCGCATTCACCAGCGTGTTGTCCGTATCGCTTTCGCCGTGCGGAAGACGGACCGGCGTTGCCGTCGCCACGTCTTTGCCCCTGACGAGCCAGAAGGCGGTCGTGAGGTTGTAGGCGCCGCGCGAGCAGGCGAGGCCGATGAGGTCGCGCCCGCCGTCGAGCGGCCAGGCCTCATCGGAATCGATGAGAACCTCGTCATCCTCGCAAAGATCCTCGCCCTGGCGCGTGAGCTCTTCGCGCATCGCCGCGGTGAGCGCCTTCCTGTCCGTCTCCGAAAGCGTGCCTGCCGCCGCTTTCGCCTTCGTCACCGGTAGGGGCAGGGCCGCGGGTACTTTCGTCCCCTTGCCCTTGCGGATCAGGGCCGAAGTGGTGTCGAGCCGGCCCTGCTGCTCGTCGATCCACAGCATGGCGGCGACGGAGCCGGAAAGAGAGACGGTTGCCGTCAGGCCGGGGGCATCGACCGCCAGCTGCGTCGCCTTGCGGGCGACATCGAGGAAGACCGCGGCCTCGGCGGGCTGGAAGGTCAGGGTGAGCGTGCCGCTCTCGTCCGGCACGGCTTGCGTGCTGACAGGGAAAGCAACACCGTCGAGCTTGAGGTCGACGGGAACGGACGACGTCTTCCAATCGCCGAGCACGCGCAGGACAAGCGCCGCCGGCGCATCCGCGCCCGCGCTTCGTTCGAGATGCAGATACGCAATCGAGCTGTCATCCTCCTTCGGCAACGACAACGCCGCGCAATGCCTGACGTTGTCGCAACCCGCCCTCCAGTCCCGAAACGCCTTCATCTCCTCCGCCATCGCCGCCGTCGACAGCAAGGCGAAGCCGACAGCCAGCCCGTGCAGCGGGGATATTCCTTTGATCCTTGTTCCGGTCCTGCACTGCATCGTCGTGGTTTCCTCTGTTGTGCGGCGCCGTCTTTCCAGCTCGGCAGACGGGCATGAGCACCACGCGCAGCCTCGCCCATATATTCGACGGGAGACACGGTTTTCGCGAGGACCGGCTACACCGCCGGCCTTTCAATTGCATCATTTCCTTCAAATTCATTGCGCCGGACGACACAATGGAGAGGGCGGCCGAAACCGCCCTGCCCTTTGTCTTTTTTACGCGGTACCCGGCCGGTTGATCGTCAGGAAATGGCGGACAACCGGTTTTTCAGGCCCGACATGGTAGGTGAGAACCTTGCCCTGCAGGTCCGCGTCGGCATTGGAAACCCGCTTGTGCTGGCGAAGATGCTCGGCCCAGGATTCCACCATGAACCATTCGACGATCTTTTCGGGATCAGCAGAGTCTTCAGTCACGCCCCAGCCATAGGCGCCATCGCGGCGGCGTTCCTCGGAAAGATGATCGATGGCATGCAGGAAGGCGCTGCGGTGTTGCTTCTCGACCTTGTATTCGATGAGGATGAGAACCGGGCCACGATCATGGGCAACGGGCTCAGCGACGAGCGGCTCGGGCCAGTGATTGGACGGCACCATGTCGGCATCGCCCGCGGGAAGCCTGATGCGGTGCATGATGAAACCTGCAACGAGGAGGCCGGCAGCTCCGATGAGCAAGGTCGACTGGATACCCACAGCCTCACCGACTGCACCCCAGCCAAGGCTTCCGGCGGTCATCGCGCCGTTAAAGACGGTCAGATAGACGGCAAGGCCACGCCCCCGAACCCAGTTGGGAAGCACTGCCTGCGCCGCACCGTTGAGCGTAGTAAGCGCAGTGATCCATGCGCCGCCAAGGAAGAGAAGGACAATGATCGCGACGATTTTCGGCGGGGCGAGAGACAAGATGCCCATGACGATGGCCGTGATGACCGCCGCGCCCAGAAGAAGGCCGTCGGCACTCAGGCGTTCGCGCAGTCTTGGCATGACCAGCGCACCGCCGATCGCACCGGCACCCACCGCGCCGAGAAGGATACCGTAGAAGCTGGCATCACCACCGAGCAGCTGGCGGGCAACGAGCGGGAGGAGCGCCCAGATGGCGCTGGCAAAGGCGAAGAAGATGGCAGCGCGCAGGAGAACCACATGAAGCGGCCTGCTGGAGCGGGTGTAACGAAGGCCGGCTCGGAACGAGCCGAAGAAATTTTCCTGTAGCGCGTCATTGGCATTCTTCGCACGCGGCCACCAGACGAGAGCCGCGATGACGACGATGTAGCTTGCGACGTCAGCGCCATAGGTGATCCCGGCTCCGAAGGCCGCGAGCAGCAGGCCGCCGGCGGCAGGGCCGATCGACCTTGCAATATTGATGCCGAGCGAGTTGAGGGCGACGGCACTTTTGACATCCTCGCGCTTGACCAGTTCAGGTACGATCGCCTGCCAGGTCGGGCCCATCAAGGCGGCGCCGATACCACCGAGGAAGGTCAGACCGATCAGCGCGCTGACCGAAAGCATGCCTGTCTGGGACAGGACCATCAGCGAGATACTGACGGATGCCAGCAGAAGCTGGACGGCAATCAGGAACCTGCGGCGATCGAGGATGTCGGTGAGAACGCCCGCCGGAATGGCAAGCAGGAAGATCGGCAGCGTTCCGGCCGCCTGAACCATGGCGACTGCAGCCGGCGATGCAGACAGGTCCGTCATCAGCCAGGAGCTGGCGACGTCACGCATGAAGCTGCCCGTGTTGCCGAGGACCGTGGCGATCCAGAGAACCGCGAAGACAGGTTGTGCAAGGGGCGCGAAAGTGCCCCCGGAGGTTTTAGCCGCACTCATTTGCCTGCTCCCTCGGCGAGATCATATGCTGCGACGAACACGAACGCTCCGGCGAGGCCAAGGTGTTCGAAGAAGGCGTTGGTTGCCATCATGCGATCCATGCCGGGTGCCATCTCCCAGAAACGAAGAGCGATGAAGGTTGCAAGCAGCGTGAAGCCGGCCAATGCCAGAGCAACGACCCAGCGCAGGAAACCGGACACCACCATGGCCGATGCCGTAAGCTCGAACAGGATGACCGCGACTGCGAAGAAAGCCGCCGGATGGAGGCCGAAGTGATCCATCTCTGCCAGCGCGCCGTTGAAATCGAAGATCTTGTTGAGGGGCCCCTGGATGTAGGCCGCGCAAAGTGCGAGTAACGAAACCGTTCGCGTGACCGGCGATCCGAAAACACGCGCCAGACGGCCTTGAACCGTATTCAATATCGGGGATTGATAGGCCATATCTGCTCCTGCAAGTTCGCCGGTCGTATCGAGCGGCTGTGTTCGATGGAGCGATATTGACCGGGAACCGCCCCATCAACAATTGCATCAATAGTTTCGATATAATTTCGATTATTGCAATAGTAGACGATCGCCCGGGCGGCGTCAGCCGCCCGGACGCAAAAGCTCGATCACACAGCCCAGCAGGAGCAGCCCAGCGCGCCGAAAAAGCCCTTGAGGTCTGCGATCGGCAGTTTCGAGGTCCAGGCGCCGGCGTGGTCGTGACCATGCACGCCGCAATCGCTGGCGCAGCCGCAGGTGGAGATCGCAGTACGGCGCAGTGAGCGGGCGCCGGCACCTTCCGGTTCGCCCCAGGCCGCGTAGCCACCGAATTTGCGCACCGGCGACCAGTCGGGCATCGCGGGTGGAAGATTGTTCTCGTCGAGCGCCTTGAAGTCCCCGGCGCCATAGACGATCTTCCCGCCGACCATGGTCAGTTCCGATACGAGGAAGGAAATCTCGTCTTCCGCGCAGGCAAAGAAGTCCTTGTCCGGCACCACGAGATCGGCGAACTGCCCCTTCTCGATGCGGCCCTTCTTGCCCTCTTCATTGGAGAACCAGGTCACCTTCTCGGTCCACATCCTCAGCGCCGTCTCTCGGTCGAGGCAGTTGGCACGCGGATAGAGCTGCATGCCGCCGACCGTCCTGCCCGTGATCATCCAAGCAAGCGAGACCCAGGGATTGTAGGAGGCGACGCGGGTGGCGTCGGTGCCGGCGGAGACATTGACGCCCTTCTCCAGCATCCGGGCAATCGGCGGCGTGGCCTCGGCAACACCATGACCGTAGCGCTCGACGAAATATTCGCCCTGATAGGCCATGCGATGCTGGGTGGCGATGCCGCCGCCAAGGGCCGCAATGCGGTCGATAGACCGTTCCGAAATGGTCTCGGCATGGTCGAAGAACCAGTTCAGGCCTTCCAGCGGAATATCCTCGTTGACCTTTTCGAACACATCGAGCGAACGGGAGATCGTCTCGTCATAGGTCGCATGCATGCGCCACGGCCAGCGGTTCTCGGCAAGAACGCGCACCACCTCTTCCAGTTCGCCTTCCATTTCCGGCGCCAATTCGGGGCGCGGCTGGCGGAAATCTTCGAAATCCGCGGCGGAGAACACCAGCATTTCGCCGGCGCCGTTGTGACGGAAGTAGTCGGTACCCTGTTTATATTTCACCGACTGCGTCCAGTTGAGAAAGTCCTGCTTCTCCTCCTTCGGCTTCTGGGTGAAGAGGTTGTAGGCAAGGCGCACCGTCATCTCGTTGTTGTCAGCCAGCTGCTGGATGACCTTGTAATCGTCCGGGTAATTCTGGAAACCACCGCCCGCGTCGATCACGCCGGTGATACCGAGACGGTTCAGTTCGCGCATGAAGTGACGGGTCGAGTTGACCTGGTAATCCAGGGGTAGCTTGGGTCCCTTGGCGAGCGTCGAATAAAGAATGCCGGCATTCGGCTTGGCCAGCAGCATGCCGGTCGGGTTTCCATTGGCATCGCGCGTGATCTCGCCGCCCGGCGGATTGGGCGTGTCGCGGGTGTAGCCGACGGCGCGAAGAGCGGCTCCGTTCAGCAACGCCCGGTCATAAAGATGCAACAGGAAAACCGGCGTGTCTGGGGCGACCGCATTGACCTCCTCGATGGTCGGCAGACGTTTTTCCGCGAACTGGTGTTCGGTGAAGCCACCGACGACGCGCACCCATTGCGGCGCAGGCGTGATCGCCACCTGGCGCTTCAGCATGTCCATCGCGTCCGCGAGCGAGCGCACGCCGTCCCAGCGCAGTTCCATATTGTAGTTCAGGCCGCCGCGCACGACGTGAGTGTGGTTGTCGATCAGCCCCGGCAGAACGCGCTTTCCCTTGAGATCGACGATCTTCGTATCCGATGCGGCCAGCGCCATGATCTCGCCGTCCGATCCGACCTCGAGAAAAAGGCCGTCCTTGATGGCGATTGCCGTCGCACTGGGGTTGCTGCGGTCGAGCGTCGTGACGCGGCCATTGTGAAGGATCAGGTCGGGATACATGCTACCTACTCCGGTCTGCTTGGGATCTGCGGCTTTCGCCGGTGAGAAGAGGTTCGAAAACGCCAGGCTCGACGCTCCTCCGAGAAAGGTCCGTCGCGTGGTCATCAGCCCTGCTCCCCTGTCCGTGCCTGGGCCTGGGCCTGATGAATGACATCAACCGGCCTGGAACCGCCTTTGGGCATGTGGCCAAACATGTGCGGCTTTATCTGATGCAACCATGAAACTGCTGCCGGTTCGCTTCTCCAGAACGTTTTCGCGAGCGGGATGACCTGCTCGCCCACGAGAATGCCGAGAAGACCAACGAGTGCGACGACCGGCGGCGCGGGCGAACGGACGTTGAGCAGGCTGTAGACAATGCCGACCAACAGCCCCGCACCGAGTGACAGAAGATAGATTTTCACGGGATGTCCTCCACGGGATATGGAAAGACCACTCCGACGGGGTTGTCGGAGTGGTCTGCCCTGGTCCTTACTTGGCGGGATTCGGGCCGATGCGCTTGCCGTGCTTGACGCGTTCTTCCGCGCCATGAACCATGGTGTAGGCGTAGTCGATGCCCATGCCATAAGCGCCGGAATGCTCCTTCACCAGCGCGGTGACGGCGTCATAGGTTTCCTTGCGGGCCCAGTCGCGCTGCCATTCGAGCAGAACCTGCTGCCAGGTGACCGGGATCACACCCGCCTGTACCATACGATCCATCGCGTATTTATGAGCGTCCGAAGACGTGCCGCCGGAGGCGTCGGCAACCATGTAGATTTCGTAGTCCGGAACGTCATGGAGAGCCGAGAGCGCAAACGTGGTGTTGCAGACTTCCGTCCAAAGGCCGGATACGACGATCTTCTTCGCGCCGTTGGCGGCATTCTTCGCCAAGGCATCGCGGACGTTCTGGTCGTCCCACGAGTTCATCGAGGTGCGTTCGAGAATGTCGTTCTCCGGGAAGACGCCAAGCAGTTCCGGGAAGGTATTGCCGGAGAAACTCTCGGTCTCGACCGTCGTGATTGTCGTGGGAATATTGAAGATTTTTGCAGCCTTGGCCAAGCCGACAACATTGTTCTTCAGCGTCTGGCGGTCGATCGACTGCACGCCGAAAGCCATCTGCGGCTGCTGGTCAATGAAGATGAGCTGGCTGTTGGCTGGCGTCAGAACTTCGAGCTTGGACATGGTTTGGTTCCTTATAACGTTGTTGGGCCGCGTGTGCGGTGTCAAAAAATGGGTGGGCGCATTCGATCGCGCGCCGCGGTACGGCGTGCGCTCTTCAATCCTTCGAGTGTTTGCGGCTCCGTGTGTGAAGCCGTTTACCCGTTGTCTTGGCTGCTGAATTGAAAACTATCGCCTTGGAGCCTGATGCAGAATTGCAATATTCATTGCGAATGAATTCCACATTTTGCAACAATCAGCCGTAGCCTCCAGCTTGCACGGGGAGCGGCACCTACCGTCCAGCACCAGCATCTGGGCAGGCTTCTCGCGCGAACGAGTTATCCCCGTCGTCTCACGGAAAGCGTGGATGAAATAGCCGCGCGAGAGGTTGCAGGCCAGCGCAAGCTCCGCGACCGACACCGTGCCCTGAAGATTTTCGAGGATCATTGACTTGGCGACATTCTCCTGATGCCGCGAGAGTTTTCGCGATTTCAAGCCACTGGCAGGGCATGATCGCCATATTGCTGAACGACATGAGTTCCGATCGCTGCCGTCAGTTGATCGACAAACAATGGACTTGCTTGCTCCGGGTGCTCAAGGGCCGGGATAAGCGCCCGTCCGAGATTTGCAAGAACAGCATCCGGTTGCGCCGTGATCGTCTTCAGTGCCGATATTGTCGGCAAACCGGCTTCCTGGGCGATCGTTTCGAGTGAGGCATGGGAAAACTCGAGAAGCAGGAAGTCGAACAGGCCCTCAAGGTCGGCCTTGTAATGCGTCCGCTCGAATCCACCGAGATGACGGTAGGTTATGTTCTACGCGACTACACAGGGCAGGATCTCGCTGTGACTATCCCAGCCGACGATGCATTCCTTATCATGGTGTATCTGACCGACGTCGAGCATTCGGACATATGGCCAAACAGGCCGCCCACTTCACTAAGAATGTACCCGCGAGGGTCGATCTGTCTGATCAACCATATCGCACTCGCCCTGAACGGGTACGTGGCCCATCGTTACGGCCGTTCTCGCAGAACGCACTGAAGCGCCGCGACCTGAGTTCGCGACGCTTGGGCCTGAGCATACTCATACTACCAGGTCGATGCCCCGGTCAGGCAGCCAGCGGCACGAGGTTTGCCTGGATCTCATCCCGGAATGCCTCGTAACGGCTCGGCAGTTTCAATGCTTCACCCAGATGCGCGGTGTCTTCGTCGCGATTGAAACCAGGCTCATTGGTAGCAACCTCGAACAAGACGCCGCCGGGCGTACGGAAATAGATCGCCCAGAAGTAATCGCGGTCGATGACAGGCGTCACCTGGTATCCTGTGTCCATCAGCGCCTTGCGCACCTCAAGCTGCTTCTCGCGGTTGTCGACAGCAAACGCAATATGGTGCACGGAGCCCGCGCCTTGACGCGCATAGGCTGTCTTGGGCAAGGATGCCAGATCGATCGTGTCCGCGCCGTTCCCGTTCGGGATGACGAAACGGGTGACGTCGCCCTCTTTTTCGGTCTTCTGGTAGCCCATGAAGCCAAGTAGCTCCTCGGTCGCGGCGGTATCGTGGAGACTGAAGCGCGCACCGGCGAAACCACGGATGGCGGCACCGCTTGGGATACCGTCGGCAAGCCATGGAGCGCGCTGGTCCTCTGCGGCCTCGATCAGTGCAAGACTGTCTCCGTCCGGCCCCATGAAACGAAGTCGCTTGGCACCGAAGATCGTGTCTGTTTCGAGGCCACCGACACCATGGGCGGTGAAGCGATCCTGCCAGAATTCAAGGGCACCTTTGGGCACAGAAAACTGTGTCTCCCCCACTTCCCCCACACCGGGACGACCCGGCATCATGCTCGGGAACGGGAAATACGTCATCACCGTGCCGGCGGAACCGCTCTCGTCACCGTAGTAGAGGTGATAGACGCTGGGGTCATCGAAATTCACGGTCTGCTTGACGCGACGAAGCCCCAGCGTATCCGTGAAGAAGCGGTTGTTCTGCCTTGCATCCGAGGCCATCGAAGTTACGTGATGCAGTCCCTTGATATCCTTGATCATGTCGGTGCCTTTCAACTGGCATTGTGTTCCGGTGTTGACAAGAACCTAGGCCAATTGATCATTGAAGAAAATTGTAATATTTCTTCAGAATGAATTGCACAATTTGAAACAATAAGATGAACGACTACAAAGCGCTTCGGACCTTCTTGCTCGCTGCCGAGAAGCGGAACTTCGCCCAGGTGGCCCGCGAACTCGACATGACACCTGCAGCCGTCACCCGCGCCATCGCGGCCTTGGAGGCGGAGCTTGGCGTGCAGCTCTTCGTGCGCACGACGAGGCAGGTTTCGCTGACGACCGACGGCGCGATTTTCGCAGCGCAAATCCAGCCGGCGGTAAAGACGCTCGAAGATGCCCGCCGCGAGGTGATGAACGCGCACAAGTCCGACGAAGGACGGTTGCGGATCAGCGCACCAACATGGTTTGGCAAGACCGTACTCCCGCCCATCCTGTCGGGGTTCAAGGAGCGCTACCCGAAGATGAGCTTCGAGATCGCGCTGTCGGACGGTTTCGTGAACATCGTCGACGATGACTACGATCTCGCGATCCGCATCTCGTCGCAACCTTCCGACAAATTCACGATCTGGCGGAAGATTCGGATGGTACCACGCATCCTGGTGGCTGCACCGGGTACCCGGTTCGCCGAAATGCAACACCCGAACGAGCTAAAACCCGACGACTGCCTTGCCTATAGCGGCGAGAGCAGGCGCGAAAACTGGGTTCTTTCGGACGGCGGCTCCAGCATGAACATCTCGGCGGGCCGCGCTTTCAGCGCCAACAGTGGCGAGGTTCTGGCGGACATGGCGGCCGATGGTGCAGGCGTTGCCCTACTGCCCGGCTTCAACATTGCCAATCACATTCGAAGCGGCCGTCTCATTCACGTCTTCAAGGGATGGGCGCCACCGGATCTTTGGCTGACGCTGTTCTATCCTCCATACGTGGCGCTACCGCCGCGGATCGCCTCGTTCTCGAAATTCTTCGAGGAACAGGTAGCGGCACACATGGTCATGCTCGACTGACAGGCAGCGGGCAATCAACTCCCGCGTCAGATCGATCCTCCTGCGGAATTGCCTGCAGCCGTGCCGCGACCAATTTTTGTAAACGCCAAAGGTGACGATCGTAGATGTTTCGATCCGCCAGATCTGAAACGGTGCGATGCAGATATTCAGCACAGGATCCGGCCGGCCCGCATGCTTGCGCAATCAGCAGTGCGGCTTCCTCAAAAGGTATTTTCTCCGTGAGTGGAGATTGCTTCGGGCTTGCCCAGAACGTCAGGGCACGGCGTGTACCCGTGGGTGTCTTGACCGAGATCCATCGCACCATGTCATAAACTTCGGCATAACGGATCTCGCGGGCGAGAAGCGTGCGCAGATCCTGCTTCTTCGTCATGCAAGGAAGCTTCAGGACAAGACCGGAACAGCTGCCGCCAGGCCGAAGGGCAAGCATCAGGCCCGGCGCATCGGATGTTGCCCTCAGCCGCTCTATCCTCAGCGAGAACGCACGGTGCCATCCGTAGGCAACAGCATCCTCACTGCCGGCAATGCCGAACCCCGGATTCCACATCAGGGAGCCATACGCGAATACCCAGATTTCCTCGTCACCGGCTTCATCCTCGACACGATTGACAAGCTCATCGAGCTGTTTGGGCGAGATCAGCGTCCGGTTCGGTTCCGGGCCCTCCTCCTCGACAACCCTGAGGGTTCTGGCGACGAGATCGGCGGTCAGCTGTAACGGCACCGTCGGGCGCGTCCTGCTTTTTGAACGTCTTGACATCTTCTGGACCATTTCGACGAAATGGCCGCCGGCGCCCTTGTCGCGTCCGGCGGCCCTTGGCATGGCTGTTGCCCGGTCAGGCCGCGGGGCGGTCGATCACAGCGCGCAATGTGATCTCGACAATCTGTTCCGGGAAGGCCAGCGCGGTGACCCCGATCAGATTACTGGCGACAGGCGGCATCTCCATGCCGTACATTTCCTTGCGGACCTTGGATCCGGCGGCAAAAGCGCTCGGGACGTCGAGCACAAAGAGTGTCTCTTCGACAACGTCGTCGAGAGTGGCTCCGAATTCGGCGAGCAGCTTCTTGGCATTGACATATGTCTGACGGATCTGGTCTTCCATCTGCGAAAAGTCAGCGGGCCGGCCATTGGCATCGAGCGCTGCCGGCGCAATGAGCTTGCCTTCGTCATCATGGCTCAGCTGACCCGAGATGTAGATGGTGTCCTTGACCTGCACGGCCTGCACGTACCCGAATGCGCGTTCCCAGGCGACGCCGTGGTTTACGATCTTCCTGGCGGAGTTGTCGTTCGTCATGATGGTTTTCCTTGATGTAGAGTGACAGCGGGCTAAGCCATTGTGGATCCAGTGGCTCGGGGGGCGGCGGGTGCGTGGGAGGCCACGCCCGCCGCCGGTGCCAATCAGGCCTCGACAAAGGCCAGCAGGTCGGCGTTCAGGACTTCGGCATTAACTGTCAGCATGCCGTGCGAGAAGCCGGGATAGGTCTTCAGCGTGCCGTTCTTCAGGAGCTTGGCAGACTTCAGGGCCGAATCCGCGATTGGGACGATCTGATCGTCTTCGCCGTGCAGGACCAGCGTCGGCACGGTGATCGCCTTCAGATCTTCCGTCTGGTCGGTTTCGGAAAAGGCCTTGATGCCATCGTAATGGGCCTTCGCGCCGCCCATCATGCCCTGACGCCACCAATTCTGGATCACGCCTTCCTGCACCTCGGCGCCGTCTCGGTTGAAGCCGTAGAACGGACCGGCCGGAACGTCGCGGAAGAACTGGGCACGGTTGGCGGCGAGTGCGGAACGGAAACCGTCGAAGACTTCCATCGGCAGGCCTTCCGGATTGCTGCCGGTCTTCAGCATGAGAGGAGGGACGGCGGAAACGAGAACGGCCTTGGTGGCGCGACCGGCCTTTTGGCCGTGCTTGGCGACATAGCGGGCAACTTCGCCGCCGCCGGTAGAGTGGCCGATATGCACGGCATTTTTCAGGTCAAGGTGTTCGACCACGGCAAAGGCGTCAGCTGCGTAGTGGTCCATGTCGTGGCCATCGGCGACCTGAGCGGAGCGGCCATGGCCACGACGGTCATGAGCAACGACACGATAGCCCTTGGAGAGGAAGAACAGCATCTGCGCATCCCAATCATCCGACGACAGCGGCCAGCCGTGGTGGAAAACGATCGGCTGTGCGTCCTTCGGACCCCAATCCTTGTAGAAGATTTCGACGCCGTCCTTGGTGGTTACAGTGCTCATGGTCTTGTTTCCTTCAATTGAAGTTCTGGTCGAAGCAGCATCGGCTGCAAAGCTGAACGTGGGTGACATAGCGACAACCGCTGCGGCAGCACCTGTGGAAAGCAGCACGTCTCTGCGTGTCATGGAAGAAATGTTCCGGGTCATCTCGCGTCCTGCGATTTCGCGATTGAAACTTCAGGCGACGCCTTGTTCGTCTGACGGGAAGATATTGCCGTCAGATGTGACCGTTCACAATTGCAGGAATAATTTCGAATTTATTGCCAATTTTGCAATAGCCGGCACCATCGTGGACGGCAGCGAACGAAGTGGCCGCCTGTGATGCTTCGGGGAATCGCACTCGACCACATGCGCCGCGCCATCATACAATGTGCGAGCGGTTTATGCATCGATATGACCAACAACCGCCCGGATTGTCTTTCCCGCATAATGCTGGATAAGATTGCCTTATCATTCATTTTTCTCATTATAGAAGGAACCTGGCAAACGTCGCGGGAATCCGCCTGAAAGCCTATCCGAATCATAGCTGCATCCGGCGCGGCGTGTGGCTGCGGGTAATCATCCCGTGCGCTTTTCAGCAGCGCCATTCACCCGCAGCGCCGCCATCAGCATCGGCCCGAGCCCGAATTCGCCGCGTGCCGCCTTTCGCGTCAGGTCGCGCAGGTAGCCACCGGGCGAGTTGATGTGGCCTGCCCGCTCGAGGATGCAGGCCACCGCGACCGCGGCATTCTCCGGTCCCATGGTTTCGCACGCCTCCTGGTAGGCCGACGGGCTGACGCCCAGCATAGAACGCACCGTCACCGCCGCCGACAAAAGGTCCCGCCAATGCGTAATCCGCCCGTCCGGCGCATAATCGCAAATCCCGGGGCACGCCTTCAGCACCATTGTCAGAGGGAAGGCCTTCGGCTGGGCGGCCAATGACCGGACGTCCGGTTTCGACCTTTCGTCCTGCTCTTTTTCTGAGCGAGGTTCAAATTCATGGGTGGAATCGGGTTTTGTATTCTGTATGTGCTGACCGTCCTGGACAGCATTGCCGTCTGTTTTTTGTGTTTTAAACTGGATTTCCAACCGGTTGACGATTTCCTCGCGCAGCATCTCCAGCTCGTCCAGCACGGCGTCGACCTGATCGGGCCGCGGCTGGCGCGGAAGCCGGGCAATGACGGAAACGTAGAGCGCCTCGATCGCAGCCCAGTCGCCATCGGCCCCCTCCTCCATCGCGGCGGAAATCAGCTTGCGTACATCGCGCCGGCACAGCGTCAGGGCCTCCCTGGCACGCTTGAAGCGCAGCTTCTCAGCAGCCACCTCTTGGGCGAGCCCGGCCAGTTCTCCCGCGCGGGCAAGCAGCGGCTCCAGGCTGAAGCCGAAGGCTTCCTCGATCTCCCCTCCCCTGTTGCGATGAGCATATCGCTTGCCGTTCGGGCTGTCGCGACGCTGAACCAGCCCCGCATCGACCAGCGCCGCCAGATGGCGCCGTAACGTCGTCCCTGCAATGCCGTGCGCACGCAGGGCAAGTTGGGCGTTCGAGGGAAAGACCACCAGGCCGCGCTCACCGGAAAGGTCGGATTCGGGATAGAAGCTCAGCAGCGCGTGAAGCACCGCCAGCGCCCGGTCCTGAAGACCGAATTTGTCCTTGGCCTCGCACACATCCCGGAAGACCTTCCACTTGTCGACCGCTGCATCCGGCTTGCGTTCAGCCGTTTCCAACTGGCCCTTCACCAGGGCAAGCGTCATCGATCGCCGCCCGAAGGGCGTCGTCACATTTCCATTCCGCATTTTCCTTCACCTCTCTTCAGGCAAAAGAAATCCGCTCACCAAAACGGTGCCAAAGACTCTTGACTGGGATTCGTGGAAATGCGATTCTCGATCTTGCTAGAAATCAGGAGAAGGCTTCCACGGCTTCGGTCGTTCGGGGGCCTTTTTCTTTTACGGTTCAAGCTCCTCGTTTTCCTTCAGGAATTCCTCGTAGAGCCGGTCCAGGCGCTTCTCGACGAAAGCACCGAACTTCGGCATGGCAACCTTGTTGAAGTTCAAGGTGAGCTGGCTGTCGGTCTCCGTGACCTTCACCGCTCTCGCCCCGTCCGCGCGCCACTCCCCGCTCCTCGGCTTCGGTTTCACCGCCCGCAGGTGCTGGTAAAGATGCTCGAAGCGGCCGTCGGACGACAGCGCCTTGAAATCGTCGGCATGAATGAGCTTCAGCGCCCTGGCTTTCTTCAAGGCGTTTTCGAGCAGATCGGCCACTTCCGCCCACCGCGTGCGACCGAAGCCGGGCGCCGGACCGATCGCCTCGATCAGCGCATCGGGAAGCCGGGCAGCCAGGGCGATCATCCGCGACAGGGCGGCCTTGTCGACACCGAGCGACGACATGATGACGTCGCGCGAAAAGCCGCGCCGCTCCAGGCGAAGCGCAAAGAACGTCCGCTCGATATAGGAAAGATCGGTGCGCGCATTGTTCTCCTGGCCCTGGCTGACGACGAGCTGCTCATCCGTCAGCGGCCGGATGACCGCCTTGATCGTTCCGCCGACCGTCCGGATGGCGGCAAGCCGACGATGGCCATAGGCGACCTGGTAGCGGCCCTCGGTCTCGGGATGAGGCCGAACCAGGATCGGAACCTGCTGGCCGTGCGCCCGGATCTGCCCGACAAGGCCGTCCAGCCCTTCGGGATCGATCTCGAGCCTGTCTGGCACGAAGGAGCTGTCGATGAGGGACGGGTCCAGCTCGACGACGGTCTGGCCATGCGCGAGCTGCTTTTCCAGATCGGCCGCGCGCTGCACCTTTTCCGAGATGTTGCCAAGGGACTGCGAGAAGGCCCCGACCGGGCCGGAGCGCCGCAGGGGCCGGTCGAGATTGGCCAGCGGGCGGATATCGGTCGGCGAGCCGGTCGTGGCGCCGGCGCCCGCCTGCCCTTCGGGATCTGCGCCGAAGATGTTCTTTCTGGCCATCGCTTACTTCCGTCCCCAGATCTGTTTGACGAGTTCTTCGATCTCCGTGTTCACCGCGGTCAACGATTCAAGGGCGCGATCATAGGTACCGCGAGTGAACTGCGCCCGGTCGATTTCGTAAAGCGTCTGCTTGGTCAGACCGGCATCCGAGATCGCCGTCGATTTCAGCATGGCATTCGAAAGGACGCGGTTGCCGAAGATCGAACGCATGAAGCCGGCCATCTGGGCCTGCGGCCCGTCGTTGGGCTCGAAGCGGGTGACCAGATAGCGCATCCAGTCATAGTTCATCGTACCGCCGGCGTCCTCCACGACCTGCAGCAGGTCGCCGGTCATCTGCAGGAACTGGCTCATCGACATGACGTCGAGCATCTGCGGGTGGACGGTGATCAGCACGGCGGTCGCGGCGCAGAGCGCGGACAGGGTGAGGAAGCCGAGCTGCGGCGGGCAGTCGATCACCACGACGTCATAGGCGCTCTCGATATCCGCGAGGCATTCGCCGATGCGCGCGAAGAACATGGAATTGGTATCGGTGCGCGCCATGAGCGCCTTCGGCGTCTCGTGCTCGAACTCCATGAGTTCGAGATTGCCGGGAATGATATGCAGATTGGGCGTATAGGTTGCCCGGACGATCTCGGTCACGTCGCGACGCGCGTCGTCATAGCGGATGGCGCCGTACAGCGTTTCGTTGTCGCCGACGTCCAGTTCCGGCTGGTGGCCGAACAGAGCCGAGAGGGAGGCCTGCGGATCGAGATCGATCGCCAGCGTGCGATAGCCGCGAAGGGCGAGGAACTGCGCGAGATGGGCTGAAGTCGTCGTCTTGCCGCTGCCGCCCTTGAAGTTCATCACGGAGATGACCTGCAGCTTCTCTCCCTCGCGCCGATGCCGGATATACTTGCGCGGCCCCTTCCCGCCTTCGTCGAGAAGCTTGCGCAAGGCCTCGATATCGTCGACGGAATAGGTCCGGCGCCCGTTGGAGGACGGCTCAGGCCCGTGGCCTTCCGCCACGATCTGCCGGAGATAACCCTGGTGGATCCCGATAAAGTCGGCAGCCTCGGCCGAGGAGAAGTGCCGGATGCTCTTCCGGGCGGTCGGCGGAAAGGTCCGCTGCTGATGGGCCTGGAGCTGGCGCATCAGTTCCTCCGCATCGGAGGTGATCAGAGAGCGCAGGTTTCCGCTCTGGTCGGTCGCGGCTTGGTTCAACATCATGACCTCGGGATTAACTTCTGCGCTTTTTCCTCAAAAAATGATGAATAAGCGCTGATGAAGCTAATCCGATTCTCCCGAGTCGGGCAAACCCTTTTTGGGAGGGGGGCGCAGTGCCCGAAACGGGGCGCGTGTTGTACATGGACAACCGGTTTCAAGCGATCATGTCCGCCTCCCCCACCTCCATCCGGCCCGACCGGTGAGCCGCACGCCCGAACCCGTCAGTTGTACATGTACAACGCCGGACTTTCGCCGATGTGGTCAGGGCGCCTTGAACGTGCCGGTATCGAGGAACGTCTCGATCGCCTCGCACCAGGGGGCGATGTCGATAGCATTATTCGCCAGCCAGTCCGGATTGAAATAGGTACCCGAATAGCGATCCCCGCTGTCGCAGATCAGCGTGACGAGCGAGCCCTCGCGCCCTTCCTTCATCAGGCTGTCGGCGATGGAGAGCAGGCCGAAGAAGTTCGCGCCCGTCGAGGCGCCCACCCGGCGGAACAGTCGATCGGAGAGAACGTGCGCGGCGGCGATGGAGGCGGCGTCCGGCACCTTGATCATGTGGTCGATGACCGTGGGAATGAAGGACGGCTCGACGCGCGGCCGCCCGACGCCTTCGATGCGCGAGGGCGCGGTGCACGTCGCCTGCATGTCGTCCGCCTTCCAGGCGTCGTAGAACACGGAATGCTCCACGTCCGTCACGCAGAGCCGCGTCGAAAGGTTGCGGTAGCGGATGTAGCGGCCGATGGTCGCCGATGTGCCGCCAGTCCCCGCCCCCATGATCACCCAGCTCGGCACCGGATGGGCTTCCCGTTCCATCTGGCCGAAGATGCTCTCTGCAATGTTGTTGTTGCCTCGCCAGTCCGTGGCGCGCTCGGCATTGGTGAACTGGTCGAGATAGTGGCCCCCGGTTTCCGCCGCGATCCGCGCCGCGGTCTCGTAGACCTCCGAAGGGCTGTCGACGAAGGCGCAGCGGCCGCCGAAGCGCTCGATGACGTCGATCTTCGTCCGGCTGGTGCTGCGCGGCATGACGGCGATGAAGGGAAGTTCGAGCAGGTTGGCGAAATAGGCCTCGGACACCGCGGTCGATCCCGACGAGGCCTCGACCAGCGTCGTGCCCTTGCTGATCCGTCCGTTGCAGATGCCATAGAGAAACAGGGAGCGAGCCAGCCGGTGCTTCAGGCTTCCGGTCGGATGCGTGCTCTCGTCCTTGAGATAGATAGAGATGCCCTTCAACCCCTTGAACACGGGATTGACCAGATGGGTATCCGCCGAGCGGCGGGCGTCTCCCTCCAGGATGCCGATGGCGTTGCGCGCCCAGGCGCGGTCGGCGCAATCGAGGGACGGGACGGCTTCCGTCTGGAACCGGGTCGAATTGCTGTTCATGTCTCAATCCTTCGCAAGGCGTCGTGCGCGCCGGGATCTCGCAGGCGGCACGGGCAGGGCAGGGGAAGCCAGGCACCGGGCGGGTCCGCGCCAGCCTTGATAGCAAAACTTCTCCGGCACACAAAACGCTTCCCCACGACGGCCAAAGCCGGGATCGACCTTGCGACGCTTTGTCCCCGGCGGCGGGATGACAGGCCGGCGTGCAGGCAATATACCCTCAATGGACGTTGGCTTGGAACCCTCAGGTATGAAGAACTGGCATCCCGACCTCGGCCGCAGCAGCAGCCCTCTCTACATGGCGATCGCCGACCTGATCGAGATGGACCTGCGCGGCGGACAACTCGCGGCCGGTGACAAGCTGCCGACGCACCGGAACCTCGCCCGGCGGCTCGAGATCGACGTGACCACCGTCGCCCGCGGCTACCTCGAAGCGCAAAAACGCGGGCTCGTGCAGTCGCATGTCGGCCGCGGCACCTTCGTCACCGGCGACGCAGACACGGTGCGCGGCATCGCCGGCTTGGACGCGTCGCCCGACGGCCGCCGCGCCGGCATAGTCGATCCCTCCATGAACATGCCGCCGGAGCCAGACGATCCGGACCTCCTCGCCCGCATGCGCGAGGGACTCTCCGCGCTGGCGGCCGATCTCGTTCCGCTTTTGCGCTACCAGAGTTTCGGCGGGGCGGCCATGGACAGGGAAGCCGCCGCCCTCTGGCTCGGGCGCCGGGGGCTTACGCCGTCGCCGGAGCGCATCTTCGTGGCGCCCGGCGCCCATCCCGCGCTGCTGGCGATCTTCGGCATGCTCACCAAGCCGGGCGACACGGTGCTGTGCGAAGCCATCACCTATCCGGGCATGCGCTCGATCGCCGCGCAACTGCGCCTGCGGCTCGTCGGCCTGCCGATGGACGAAAACGGCATCCTGCCGGACGCCGTCGCCGACGCTTGCGCGCGCGAAGCGCCGAAGGCGATCTACCTCAATCCGACGCTGCAGAACCCGCTGACGCTGACCATGCCCGCAGAACGGCGCGCGGAGATTGCCGCAGCGGCGCAGACATTCAGCCTGCCGATCGTCGAGGACGATGCCTACGGTTTCATTCCGGCAGAAGGGCCGGCTCCGCTTGCCGCCCTCGCGCCACAGCTCACCTGGTATATCGGCGGCCTGTCGAAATGCATCGGCGCGGGCCTGCGGCTCGCCTATGTGACCGCACCCGACGACAGCCGGGCGCTGTGGTCCTTCGCCGGCGCCATGCGGACGGGCACCGTCATGGCCTCGCCCCTGACGACGGCACTCGCCACACGCTGGATCGAGGACGGCACGGCCGACGCCATCCTCGATTTCCTCCGCACCGAGGCACAGGCGCGCCAGGCGCTCGCCGCCCGTCTCCTGCCCGGCGGCTACCGCGCCGATCCGCTCAGCTTCAACATCTGGCTGCCCCTGCCGCAGGGCTGGACGCGCTCCACCTTCGGCGCCCACATGCGGGCCTGCGGCCTCGGCGTAATGGCCAGCGATGCCTTCGCGGTCGACGGCACGCCGCCCGAGGCGGTGCGGGTCGGCCTCGGCGGCCCGGTAACGCGCCCGCAACTCCAGGCCGCCCTCGAATTCATGGCCCATGCCCTCGAAGGGCCGCCGGAGATGGCCGGCTCCTTCTTCTGATCCCGTAGATTCTGCCGATCCGGTTGTCCGCCCGCGCGGCGGCATGCGTTCACGCGCCTGCGTCAGTATGTCTGCTGGACAGATTGACAGCATGATTGCATCTATATGCATGCATTCAATGAATGGATTGAACGGAAACAAGAGGTGCCAGCCATGAATGAGACCTATCCTCACCTGCCGCCCATGCAAACCGGCATCCGGGGTCGCTGCCCGCGCTGCGGCCAGGGGCATCTCTTCAAGGGCTTCCTGACCCTCGCGCCGGAATGCGAGGCCTGCGGCCTCGACTATTCCTTCGCCGACCCGGCCGACGGCCCGGCCTTCTTCGTCATCTGCTTCGCCTGCGTGCCGAGCGTGCTGCTCGCTGTCTGGCTGGAGGTCGCCTTCAGCGCGTCGCTGCTGACACAGGTGCTCATCACCGGTCCCTTCATGCTGTTGACCTGCATACCGCCGCTCCGGCCGCTCAAGGGATGGCTGGTCGCCAGCCAGTATTTCTACAAGGCCGAAGAGGGCAAGGTCGTCCGCCGGCAGGCCGGCACCTGACGCGGGAAGGGGAGGGGCTTTCGTCGCAAAGGCATGGCCGCACCGCACCGGCGGCGTTTCCACGCCGCCACGCCTGTGCTAGAGCATTTCCAGCCGAAGCGAAGTCGCTTCGGCGTCGGATAATGCGGTAAAAACAAGAATCTAGGTCGGTTCCGGTGAGCCGGAGTTCACCGGAACCGATCTAGGAGCCCGGCTCTTCGACCGGATTTCAAGGATGGGCCTTCCATGAATGCAGCGCCGTATGCGGACTATGTCGCGGACCTGAGGGATCTGTTTGCGGAACTGGATCGTCATCCCGAGCGCTTCCAGACCTTCAGCGCCCATCTGGAACTGGCCGTGGCGGGCGGCCTCGTCGTCTATGAGACGACGCGCCGAAAGGGCCAGGCGGACAGCCTGTACTACGGCCGCCCCGCAGGCGCCGACGCCAACCGGCAGATGCCGCAGGCCTCCGCCTTTGCCGCCATCGACCGGTTCTTCGCGCTTCGCCAGTTCATCGCCCTTACCGGGGCGGGCGAGGGCGCGCTGGATGCGCACTACCCCCATTGCGCCGTCCGCTTCTCCTATCGCAGGAAAGGCCACCCGGCCGCACGCGCCATGCTGATGGTGTTCATCGGCTTCAACGACGATGCCGACGCCGCGCACTATGTGGCCGATAGCGACCCGTCTCTCTTCGTGACCGATCGGCCGTATCGCACGGAGCGCGCCCACGAATGGATCTGAGGCCCCCCGCCCTTGCGCAGGCTGCCATTGAATTCCGCAGTATCTGACGCTATATTGCGTCATAACGAATGGCAAGATCGGAAGGAAAACGCCATGGGCCTTGCCCAATATGCCGACGGCGGGCTCTTCGTACCGCGCAAGATCGCCGATGCCCTGCGCACGACCAGCGAGGAGATCGCCCGAACGGCAGGGCTGGGGCGGGACGCCGTCCAGCGCAAGGACCGTGTCCGCTCCGACAAGACGCAACGGCGCCTGCGCGAGATGATCGAGATCGTCAACAAGGTCGAGCCGCGTTTCGGCTCCGCGCTGATGGCCTATGCCTGGTATCGCTCCGAGCCGCTTCCCGGCTTTTCCGGCCAGACGGCCATGCAACTGGTCCGCAACGGCCGCGCGGACGACGTGCTCGACTATATCGACGCGGTCGACGCCGGCATCCACGCATAAAAGATGCGCTATCAGGGGAAACTGTACCGGGCGCTGAACCCAGTCTATGCCCGCGAACCACTGTCCGGGCGCGGCGCCGAGCTCTATGGCGGCCGGTTCAATCTCAAGGGCATGCCCGCGCTCTATACATCGCTGTCGATCCTGACGGCGCTGCGGGAGGCGAACCAGGTCGGCAATCTGCAGCCCACCACCCTCGTTTCCTATGAGGCCGACATCGCGCAGGTCTTCGACTGCCGCGACGCGGAGGCGCTGGGTGCGGAAGGCTTGGATGCGGCAGCGCTCGCCGATCCGGCCTGGCGCGACCGGATGCGGGCTTCGGGAACCGCCCCGACCCAGGATCTCGCGCAGCGGCTTTCGGCCGCCGGCTATCACGGGCTGCTCGTGAAGAGCTTCGCACCGGCGGCGATGGACGACGACCTCAACCTCGTCCTGTGGACATGGGGTGACGTCCTGCCCAGCCGCCTCGTGTTGATCGATGACGAGAAGCGCCTGTCGCGGTGAGAGCGCCTATTCGATGACAAGGTCGGCGCAGAGCGGCAGGTGGTCCGAGGCGCTGCGGGCGAGTGGGCTGTCGTGCACGAACGTCTTCGCCACGCGGATACCGCCCCCGACGAAGATATGGTCGATGCGCAGCAGCGGGAGGCGCGAGGGAAAGGTCGGCTGCGGCCGGCCGTCGGCCATCACCTGCGCATCGCCGAAGCGCCGCACAAGCAGGCGGTAGCAGGCCGAGCGCGAGACGGCGTTGAAGTCTCCGGCAAGGACGACGCGGGACGCCGCCGGCATCTCCGCCCCCAGCCAGCCCGGCCCGATCAACGCTTCGGTCTGCCGCACGCGCTCGGCGCCGAGAAGGCCGAGATGGGTGACGAAGACCTGTAGCTTCACCCCGTCGACCGGCACCTCGACCCACAGCGCACCGCGCGGTTCGCCCCGGGAGGGCAGGGCATCGGCCTTGACTAGCCGCATCGGCAGCGCCGTGAGCAGGGCATCACCGTAGCGCTCCTCCTCCAGATGCAGCGCCGGGTGGAAATGCGAGGCCATGCGCAGATGAGTGGCTATGGTCTCCGCCTGATCGATGCCGCCGCTGCGGGCACGCGCCACATCGACCTCCTGCAAGGCGATGATATCCGCCTCACATTCGGCGATCACCGCCGCGATGCGGGCGGGATCGAGCCTGCGGTCCGTGCCGAAGCAACTGTGCACGTTGTAGGTCGCGATCCGCAGCCGCCTCGTCATGTCGTCCTCTTGTTGCCTGCGACGCCTTGGGAACACGAAAGCCCTCGTTTTCGTTCCGCCCCGAAGACATGAGGCCCGAAGAAACGAGGAATGCATGAAACGAGTCCATATCCTGCAGGTCCTTGTTGCGGGCGCGGTCCTTGCCGCCGGCTGGCTCCTTTACCGCACGCTGAACCAATATTCGTGGGCAGACATCGCAAGCTCCATCGCCGCCATTCCCGGGGCAAGCTTCGCACTGGCCCTCGCATTCGCGGCCTGCTCCTATCTCTGCCTGACGCTCTTCGATTTCCTGGCGCTACGCTATGTCGGCAAGCCGCTCACCTATCCGCGTGCGGCGCTCGCCTCCTTCACCAGCCTTGCCATCGGCCACAATGTCGGCGTCGCCGCGCTCTCCAGCGGCGCCGTGCGCTACCGCTTCTATTCGCGCTGGGGCCTCGACGGGGAGGAGATCGCCAAGCTGATCGTCTTCTGCGGCGTGACGGTCGGCCTCGGGCTCGTCACGCTGGCCGGGCTCTGCCTCGTCCTGCTTCCCGGTACGGCCGGCAAGGTCGCGGGGCTGGGAACGGCCGCATCCGTCGCGCTCGGCCTCGCCTGCCTTGCGGTCGGGGCGACCTATCTTGTGCTTGCCACCGTCGTGCGCGGCGAGGTGAAGGTGAGAAGCTGGCGCTTCGCCTTGCCGGAAGCGCGCCTCGCCGCCCTGCAGATCCTGGTCGGGACCATGAACTTCGCCTTCGTCGCCGCCTGCCTCCACCAACTTCTCGGCGACAAGGCCGGCTATATGGAAACGACGGCCGCCTATGTGGTCGGCAACCTGGCGGCGCTCGTCAGCCATGTGCCGGGCGGGCTCGGCGTGCTGGAGGCGACGATCAGCTTTCTTCTGGGAGGGTCCGCCTCGATCGGCGCGCTGATCGCCTTTCGCGTCGTCTATTTCTTCATTCCGCTGCCGCTGGGGCTGGTGTCGCTGCTCGCCAGCGAGGCCTTGCTGGGGCCGAACGGCGATGCAGGCCTGCGGGAAAGCCGGAACTGACGGCGAAGGAACGCGCGCGCCGCATCCCGCCAGGCGGGCAGCGGCCACCACGGCGCGACCGGATCGACGAGCCCCGTGCCGGCAACCGGCTCGGTGGCGCCCGCCCCGCCGGCATCCGGAAACGGCCGAAGCCCGCGTGCACCTGTGTTGAAGGCATCGATGGTCCTGCCCAGCGCTCCTTCCGCCTGCACCGCCGCCCCGAACGGAACCGGATCCACATCGAGGTGCTCCGCCAGCAGCCGGGCGCGCAGCGCCGCGATGGCGCTGCGCTCTTCGTCCGTCCTCGCCTCGACTGCAACGTCGAGTTCCGTGTCCAGCCCTTCGCTGCGCTGGTTGAGGTTCGAGGAGCCGATGCGCAGGAAGACGTCGTCCACGATGAGGAGTTTCGAGTGGATGACGATTTCCTGTTCCGTACCGTCCGGCTTCGGCACGACCGGGTAGAAGGCGCGCATGCGGCCATGCCTGTCGCACCGGCCGAGGCGGCGGATCAGACGGTCGCGATTGGCCCCGAGCACGAGACGCTCGATCGTGCCATGCGAACTCAGCGTCGAGACGAGGACGACCTCCGGCCCGCCGGGCTCGGCGAGCCTTTCGCACAGCACGTCGCATATCCGCTTCGAGGCGAAATACTGGCTTTCGATATAGATGTGCCGCCGCGCGGCCCTCAGGGCCGCCACCGTCAGGTCCATCGCCTCCGTGGCAGCCTTCCGCCCGCGGATCGCCGGTTCCGTGCGGGCGAAGGCGACATCCACCCCGGCCATGTCGGGTACGAGGCCGTCGAGGGAGACGTCTGCCCCGGTCCCGGCGGGCGGCACCACCCTATCGGTCGCAAACAGCCAGCGCCGGCGCGCGATATCGCCGGCCAGCCGGGCCGCGTCTCCCTCCAGCGCCATCTGCACGTCGTGCACGGGATCATAGGGTTCGCCCGACGGTAGCACCCGGCGGGGATCGTCGACGCGATGTCCGCCCGTGTCCCAGCGCTTTGCGGTCAGGTCTATGCCGCCGACAAAAGCGACGTGGTCGTCCACCACCACGAGTTTCTGATGATGGGAACCGCGGACCGGATGGCGATTGTCGAAGGCAAGCTCGATGCGCGGGTGGGAGGACCAGCGACGCTTGCGGAACATCTTCAGCGACTTGCCGGAATAGATCGGCCCCATGGCCCAGACCAGCACCCGGATGGTGAGATCCGGACGCTCCGCGACCAGATCGAGAAGGAAGGTGCCGAGGCTTTGCGAACCCGGCAGGTCGGGGCGGATCGGGATATCCGGGTTGAAATCCCAGCCCACGATCCACACCGTCTCGCGCGCCTGCCGCAGGGCGCCTTCCAGCTGCCGGAAATAGGCGTCGCCATCGACGAGGACCTTCAACCGGCCGGCCTTCGCCACCCGCCAGGCATTCCCGCCGGGCAGGATGATGGAGGAGGGCGCATGGGTGTCTGCAACCTGCGCCGGGAAACCGTCGTTTCGCACTCTCTGCCGCCTCGTTAGGTGATGTCATGCCTCCTGCGCGGAAATTCGCGGGAACGATTTTGGTTCCCTCCCGTGCAGAAGGCGTCACCTCGGACGAACGGCCGCAGTGCGCTTCACGCGCCTGCCGCAAGCTCCCGCACGCGGGCGGCCGCCTCCGCCAGGCGATCCGGTGCAAGCTGCCCAGAACGGGCAGCGCCGGCAATGCCGTCGCACAGGGCATCGAGGTGCGGCCCGCCGCCCACCAGCAACAGATCCGCCCCCGCATCGAGGGAGGCGATCGCCGTTTCGAGCAGGGAGCGGCCGCGCAGCGTGGCGGGCGCATCGAGATCGTCGCTGACGATCAGGCCCTTGAACCCGAAGTCCTCGCGCAGCATCGCCATGACCGCCGGCGAGGTGCTGGCGGCATTCTGCCCGTCGAGCGCGGTGACGGGCGCCGGCCCCGTCATGATCGCCCGCGTCCCGGCTTCGATGGCGGCCGTGAACGGCAGCGCATTCTGGAGAAGACGCTCACGCGGCGTCTGGAGGCAGACATCCACGAGCGCCGGATCGTCCGCGAGGTCGTTGAAGCCGGGAAAGTGCTTCGTCACCGCGGTGATGCCGGCGCCCTGGACGCCTTTCACGAAGGCCGAGACCAGCCGGGCCACCGCCTGCGGATAGCTGCCCATCGTGCGCCCCCGCAGCCAGGGGTTCTGGCCGTCGATGATGTCCGCGATGGGTGCCAGGAACATCGACACGCCGAGCGCGCGGGCGGCGGCTGCCGTCTCCCTGCAGCGTTCGGAAAGCGCCGCGTCGCCGAGGGCATGCGCCTCGTCGAGCGTGGGCAGCGACGGGACCAGCCCTTCGAGCCGCTGAATGCCGCCCAGTTCCTGGTCCACGGCGACGATCAGCCCGGGGCTCACGGCCGTCAGCCGCGCGATGACAGCACGAAACGCATCCGGCGTCTCGCCGGCCAGCCGCTCGGCCGACATGCGCCGCGCGACATATTCGCCCCTTGTCTCGCCGATCAGGACGGAACGGCCCCCCTTTTCCAGAAAGGGCAGCATGACATCCATGATATCGAGCGTATCGAAGGCGGGCAGGAGGATCGCCCGGGCGTCCTCATCCGGTGAAAAGCGCATCAGGGTCTCCATGATTTGTCAGACGGTCTCGACATCGACGCCGGCCTCGCGGATGGCCCGGAGGATGGCGGTGTCGCGGCTGGTGGTGAAGAGCGCCGAAACGGCGGAGATCGGCGCTACCTCATAGGTCGCCGCCTGGCCGAGCTTGTCGGCCGTCGCCAGAAGCAGCGTCTTGTTCGCCGCCCGGATCATCGCGGATTTCAGGTGGGCGTCCTCGAAATCGTCGGCGCGCAACGTCAAGTCGTGATCAACGCCGCAGGTGCCGAGAATGCAATAGTCGACCCGCAGCGCCCGCACCGCATCGACCGCGCCGGCGCCGGTCGCGCTGCGCGTCAGCCGGCCCAGGCGGCCCCCGAGCATGACCACCTCGGCGAGCGGATGGTCGAGCGCGGCGGCGGCGACATCGACCGCCGTCGTGATGATGCGCAGGGACAGCGCCGGCGAGAGCGCGCGCACGAAGCGGACGACCGTCGTGCTCGAATCCACCAGCAGCGTCGCGCCGTCGGTGATCGTCGCGGCGGCGGCCCGGCCGATCGACTGCTTTTCGTCCGCATGAAGCGTCTCGCGCCGATGGAAATCGAGAGCCGGCGTCACAAGGCGCGCCGCGCCGCCGTGAAAGCGCTGCACGAGCCCCGCATCCGAAAGGTCGCGCAGGTCGCGGCGGATCGAATCCTCCGACACGCCGAATTCCTGCGCCAGCCCGGCCGCAAGGACCCGGCCGGCCGCATTGACCTTTTCGAGAATGACGGCCTGCCGCTCCTCCGGAGAAAGCGCCGCCGGTTCCGTCCCGCCCGAGGTCATCCCGCCGTCTCCGCCGGGGGCACGAGCAGTCCGAGAGCCGTCAGGCGGACCTCCAGCGCCTCGGCCGTGCTGAAATGCTCGGTGTGAAAACCGAGCGCCGCTGCCGCGGCGATGTTCGCCGGATTGTCGTCGATGAAGAGGCATTGCTCGGCGCGCACGCCCGCCCGCTCCAGATAGCGCTCGAAGATCGGCGCATGGGGCTTTATGAGCTTTTCCCGACCGGAAACGACGAGGACCTCGAACGCATCGAGGAACGGAAAGATCGCCTGCGCCCGCGGAAAGGTCTCCGCCGACCAGTTCGAGATCGCATGCACGGGAACGCCGCCCGTCTTCAGTCGCGCGAGAATGCCGGCGGTGCCCGGCACCTCGCCGCCCAGCATCTCGTGCCAGCGCAGCCAATAGGCCTCGATCAGGTCCGCCCGTTCGGGATGGCGCTGCACGAGTTCGGCAACGCCCTCGGCAAACGGCCGCCCGGCATCGAATGCCTCGTTCCATGCCGGGGTGCAGACCTCCGCCAGGAAGGCCGAGACCGCTGCCTCGTCCGGCAGGAGCCGGCGATAGAGATAGGCGGGATTCCAGTCGATCAGCACGCCGCCGATATCGAAGACCACAATGTTTGGATTCATGTCTCTTGCCTGTTCGTGCACTATTTGATTTCAATAATGCGCGAACATGCACATAAATGCAATAAGACGCACTATTATTGGCGAAGAAAATCGGCGGCTCGCTCCCCGATCATGATGCAGACAGAGTTCGGATTGCCGGAGATCAGCGTCGGCATGACCGAGGCATCGGCGATACGCAGCCGCTCGATGCCGTGCACGCGCAGCTTCGGATCGACCACGGCCTCCTCGTCCCTGCCCATCCGGCAGGTTCCTGCGGGGTGGAGGGCGGCGTGGGCATCCTTGGCGCAGAAGGCGCGGATCTCCTCGCGGGTCCCGATGGACGGCCCCGGCGTGTGTCGCGCGGCCACGAACTTCGCAATGGCCGGCTGCGCCATGATGTCGAGCGCCGCCATCGTGCCGTCCGTGATGGCTTCAAGATCGTAGGGATCGGAAAAGTAGCGCGGCGCCACGCGCGGGTTTGCCGCCGGGTCTGCGCTCACAAGCGTGACCTCCCCGCGCGAGCGCGGCCGGATCTGCCCGAGATTGACCGTGCAGCCGTTGCCGCCCGGCACGGCATCGACACCCTCCTCGATACCGGCGCCGACCACCATGAAATACTGGATGTCGGGTGTCGCTTCGCTCCTGTCGCCCCACCAGAACGCCCCGCCCTCGATAAGGTTGGAAGACGCGGGGCCGTTGCGGAAGAGCGCGTAGTTCAGGCCGGCAAGGGCCTTCCAGTGCAGCTTCTTGTACTTGTCGTAGCTGTGCGGGCCGTTCAACTGGTAGACCAGCGAAATCTCGATATGGTCCTGGAGGTTCTGGCCGACGCCCGGCAGGTCGGCATGGACCTTGATGCCGTGCCGCCCGATCTCGTCCGCCGGGCCGATACCCGACAGCATCAGCAGTTTCGGCGTCGCGATCGCCCCCGTGGAGACGACCACTTCCCGGTCCGCGCGATAGACGATCTTGCGCCTGCCCCGCACGCATTCGACACCCACCGCCCTGCCGTTCTCGATGAGGATGCGGGTGACCGCGGTTCCCGTCTCGATGCGCAGGTTGCCGCGCTTGCGGGCCGGGCCCAGATAGGCGACGGCGGCCGAGCTGCGGCGCCCGTCCCGTGCCGTAATCTGGTAAAGCCCGCAGCCCGCCGGACTGCCCGAATTGAAGTCCGGATTGTAGGGCAGCCCCGCCTGCTGGCAGGCCTGCAGCCAGGCGCGGGTCAGCGGATGAATATAATCGATATCGGAAACGCCGAGCGGCCCGCCGACGCCGTGCGCCTCGTTGCAGAAGCGATTGTTGTCCTCCGCACGCTTGAAATAGGGCAGCACGTCGGCATAGCCCCAGCCCTCCGCGCCGAGGCGCGCCCATTGCTCGTAGTCCTCCGGCACGCCGCGGATATAGATCATCGCATTGACCGAGCTGCCGCCGCCCAATACCCGGGCCTGCACCATGGTCGGCGTTTCCGTCCGCTCCTGCCCGGCCATCGGCTCCCAGGGGATGCGCTTCAGGAGGCCGCCCTGCGCGGTCTTGTAGTAGGCGCCGGGAATGTGGATGTAGGGACTGAGATCGCGCGGCCCTTCCTCGATCAGGAGAACCCGCACGGCGGGATCCTCCGACAGGCGTGCGGCCACGACGCAGCCGGTCGAGCCGCCGCCGACCACGATATAGTCGAACGTATCGACGGCGTCTGGATGCCGGGGAGAAATCCCGAAACGGGCGGATCCCATGTCGCGAAGTGCCATCACTTTTCCCTTGCAATGGCGCTGCCGGCCTTGATAGCGAGGGCAGCGATGGTGAGTGCCGGATTGACGGCGGCCGAGGTCGGCAAAACGGAGGCATCCGTGATGTAGAGGTTCTCGACATCGTGGCTGCGGCAATAGAGATCGACGACCGAACGTTGCGGATCACGGCCCATGCGCGCCGTGCCGCATTGATGCGACGTGGTCTTGCGGCCGAAGGTATGCGTCAGCACGATCGGGAACCCCGCCTTGCGCATGACCGCGCGGGTCTTGGCGATCAGCGCCTCGTGCGCCCGCATGTTGGAGCGGATCCAGTGCATGACGATACGGTCGTCCCGCACCATGACCCGGCTTTCCGGGTTGGGCAGGTCCTCGCTCGTCAGGAACCAGCCATAGGCATGGCGCGCCACCAGCCGTGCAAACCAGGCCGGCACTGGCATCGGCAGGTTGGCCTTGAGAATGTTGCCGGTGATATGGCCGAGCAGCTGGACGTTGCCGAGGGGGAAGCCGACGTCGTTGTCCGCATTGTAGAAGTCGTTGAAGGCGATGGTCTTCTGGTAGACGCAATCGTTGGCGGCGAAGGGATTGATCGCCAGCATCGCGGTCGTGTTGTGGTTCATGAAGTTGCGCCCGAGCTGGTCGGAACTGTTGCCAAGGCCGGTCGGATGCGCCTTGCTGGCCGAGCGCAGCAGAAGCGCGGCGGACTGGACGGCACCCGCTGCGACAGCAAAGCGACCGGCCGAGATGCGGTGTTCGACGCCGTCCTTCCGGTAGACGGCCACGGTGACGCGGCGCCCCGTGTCATCGGTTTCAAGGCGCGTGACGGCGGCGCCGGTCACGAGGCGGACATTGGGATGGGCGAGCGCGGCGGCGAGCGGCCCCACCTCCGCATCGATCTTTCCCGCCCCGGTGTTCGGAAACGCATCCCAACCCGTCGCTGCCCGCTTCAGCCAGGCATCGAGATCGATCGACAGCGGAAGGGAGGCGGGGTGGACGCCCGCCTTTTCCAGCCGGCGGCGCACGGCGGCGATGGCCGGCTCGTCGGGAACGGGCGGGTGGGCATAGGGTCCTTCATGCCGCGGCTCGGTCGGGTCGCCGGCGGTCGAGCCGCGAACCTTGAAAACCGCCTCGGCTGCGTCATACCAGGGTGACAGTTCCTCATAGGACATCGGCCAGCCGGGAGACGCACCGTCCATATGCGGCCGCGGCGCGAAATCCTCCCGGCGATACCGGTACATGACCGCGCCGAAGAACTTCGAATTGCCACCGACATAATAATAGTTGCCCGGCAGGAAGCTCTCGCCGTCCGTGCCCAGCCATTCCTCGGAAGACCGGTAGAAACCCTTCTGGAAGATGGCGATATCGTCGCGCGCCTCGGGGCTGTCCGTCAGATGCCCGCCCCGCTCCAGGATGACGATCCGGAGGCCGGACGGCGCAAGGCTGTGCGCCAGGGAAGCTCCGCCGATGCCGGAGCCGATGATGACGATATCTGCCGTCTCGGTCATAAGCGTTCTTTCAGTCGATGCGTGTTTCGGTTTCACCGTCGAAGAGCACGATCTTTGACGTGTCGACCGCCAGCGCCGCCTCATGCCCCGCATGGGCCTGGCGCGGCGGAAGGCGGGCGGTCACCTCGACACCGCCGAGTTGGAAGACGGCGAGCGTATCCGGCCCCGTCGGCTCGACGACGTCGAAATCGACGGTCAGCGAGGGCAGGGCGGTCCCTGCGGCGATCGAGAAATTCTCCGGCCGGATGCCGATCAACACCTTGCGGCCCGCATAGCGGCGAAGCGCCTCCGCGGAAAGGGAAACGCCGCGAATACGCGCTGCCGGGCGCCCGGCAATGTCGATGACCGCCGTCGCCGTATCCCCTTCCACCTCAAGCATCCCCGGCACGATGTTCATGGCCGGCGAGCCGACGAAGCGCGCGACATAGACATTGGCCGGCCGGTCGTAGACGGCCTGCGGCTCGTCGAGCTGCTGCACCACGCCGTCCTTCATCACGGCGACGCGGGTGGCGAGCGTCATCGCCTCGATCTGGTCGTGCGTGACATAGACGATCGTCGTGCCGAGGCGGGCATGCAGGCGCTTGATCTCGGTGCGCATGTCGACGCGCAGCTTCGCGTCGAGGTTCGACAGCGGCTCGTCGAAGAGGAAGAGCTTCGGCTCACGCACGATGGCTCGCCCCATGGCGACGCGCTGGCGCTGGCCGCCGGAAAGCTGGGCGGGCTTGCGGTCGAGGAGATGGGTGATCTGCAGGAGGTCCGAAGCCGTCTTCACGGCCTTGTCGCGCTCGGCGACGGCGATCCGGCGGATCTTCATGCCGAACTCGATGTTCTGCCGCACCGTCATCGTCGGATAGAGCGCATAGGACTGGAACACCATGGCGATGTCCCGGTCTTTCGGCGAGAGGTCGTTGACGGTCTTGCCGGCGATGCGGATCTCGCCACCGGTGATCGTCTCCAGCCCGGCGATCATGTTGAGCAGCGTGGACTTGCCGCAGCCGGAAGGGCCGAGCAGCACGAGGAAGTCGCCGGTGCCGATGGAGATCGAGACCTCCTTCAGGACTTCGAGCGGGCCATAGGCCTTGCGGACGCGATCGATTTCGAGAGTGGACATGGCTTCAGCCTTTCACGGCGCCGGCCGTCAGCCCGCGGACGAAGTAGCGGCCCGCGACGATGTAGACGACCAGGGTTGGGATGGCGGCGATCATGGCTGCGGCCATGTCGACATTGTACTGCTTGCGGCCGGTGGTCACGTTGACGATGTTGTTGAGCGCCACCGTGACGGGACTGCTGGAACCGGACGTGAACGAGACGCCGAAGAGGAAATCGTTCCAGATCTGCGTGAACTGCCAGATGCAGGACACAACGATGATCGGAATGGAGGTCGGCAGGATGACGCTCCAGAAGATGCGGAAGAAGCCTGCCCCATCGACCATCGCCGCTTTGGTCAGCTCGTCCGGCAGCGACACGAAATAATTGCGGAAGAACAGCGTCGTGAAGCAGATGCCATAGGAGGCATGCACGGCGACGAGGCCGGGAATGGAGCCGGCAAGCCCCAGGAGGCCGAGCGTTCGGGCCATGGGGATGAGGATCGCCTGGTAGGGCAGGAAGCAGCCGAACAGCAGCAGGCCGAAGACGAAATTCGCGCCGGGAAACTTCCATTTCGTGAGGATGTAGCCATTGATCGCACCGATGCCGGTCGAGAGCGCCACCGCCGGGATCACCATCAGCAGCGAATTGACGAAATAGGGTTTCAGGCCGGTGCATTCCGTGCCGATGCAGGCCTCGGACCACGCCGCGCGCCAGGCATCGAGCGTCACCACCTTGGGCATGCCGATGAACGAGCCGCCATAGATCTCGTCGAGGGGTTTCAGCGACGTCACCACCATGACCCAGAGAGGCATGAGATAGAGCAGCGCCACGACGACAAGGCAGCCGTAGATGAAGAGGCGGCCGAGCCGAGCCCTGCCGGATCGGGAAAGGGCTTCAGCCATTGTTCTCGCTCCGCAGTTCGGAATAGAGGTAGGGGACGATGATGGCGGCGACCGTCATCAGCATCATCACGGCGCTCGCCGCGCCGACACCCATCTGGTTGCGGCGGAAGGTGGCGGAGAACATGAAGGTCGAGGGCAGCTCGGTCGCCGTGCCCGGTCCGCCATTCGTCAGCGCCAGAACCAGGTCGAAGCTCTTGATGGCGATGTAGCTGAGGAGGACGACAACGCTCAGCATGGCCGGGCGCAGCATCGGGATGATGATCTGCCGGTAGATCAGCGGCAGCGTGGCCCCTTCGATCTGCGCGGCCTTGATAACGGAATTGTCGATGCCGCGCAGGCCCGCAAGGAAGATTGCCATGGCGAAGCCTGAGGATTGCCAGACGCCGGCGACGACGACGGTGTAGATCGCCATGTCGGGGTTGGTGATCCAGTCGAAGCGGAAATCGGCCCAGCCGAGATCGTTGACGACCTTCTGCACGCCGAGGCCGGGATTCATGATCCACTTCCAGGCCGTTCCCGTCACGATGAAGGACAGCGCCATCGGGTAGAGGTAGATTGCGCGCAGCGCGCCTTCCGCCCGGATGTTCTGGTCGAGCAGGATGGCCATGAGCAGCCCCAGCCCGGTGGAGAGCGCGAGGAACAGCGCGGAGAAGATGAAGAGATTGGCGACGGCGGTGTGCCAGCGGGGCGTCGCCCATAGACGCACATACTGTTCGAGGCCGACGAAATCGTAGGTCGGCACGAATTTCGACGAGGTGACGGAAATCACGCCTGTCCAGAGAATGAACAGGTAGACCGTAACAATGACGACGAGCAGGCTGGGGGCGACGACGATGCGCGGGAGCCAGCCTGCCAATCGCGATGACATGCGCGTAGAGGCGCTCATGGGTCAGCTCCGATGGCAAGGACTGTAGAGGAGCCGGGCACGCCGGCTCCTCCGATGGGGGTGCGGGTTACCGGGCGTTGTCGATGCCGGAGACCAGCATCTTAACCGCGTCTTCGGAACTCATCTTGCCGACGAAGAACTGTGCGGCGACATCGCTGAAGACGGAGGCGAATTCCGGCTTTGCGGCGAAGCCATGGGTCATGGCGCCCTGCATGCTGCCCTTCTCGACCGCGGCCGCGCGCTCCTGGTAGCCGAGCTTGGCGCAATCGTCGAAGTCGTCGACCGGCACGTCGCTGCGGGCCGGGATCGAGCCCTTGATGAGATTGAAGCCCTTCTGGACCTTCGGGTCCATGATGGTTTCGGCCAGCGCGACCTGCGCCTTCTGCACGCTCTCGTCGCTGACGGTGAACATGCCGAAGCTGTCGATGAGATACTGGAAGGAGGTGACCTCGCCCGGCGTCGCGAAGCAGTAGAAGTCCTCATTGGGCTTCAGGCCCTTGGCGAGGAATTCGCCCTTCGCCCAGTCGCCCATGAACTGCATGGCGGCCTCGCCGTTGATGACCATGCCGGTGGCAACGGCCCAGTCGCGGCCGACGAAATTATCGTCGACGAGACCGCGGACCTCGCGCAGCGCATCGAACACCTTGACCATCTCGGGGCTGCCGAGCGCTTCGGGATCGAGATCGATCGCCGTCTTCTGGTAGAACTCGGGCCCGTTGATATCGGACAGCAGCGCGTCGAAGATGATGCCGATCTGCCAGGGCTCGTCGCCCATCGCGACGGGAACGATGCCCTTTTCCTTCAGCTTCTTGCCGTTCTCGATCAACTCCGCCCAGGTCTTGGGAACGGCAACGCCTGCGTCGTCGAAGAGCTTCTTGTTGGCCCAGACCCAGTTCTGGCGGTGCATGTTGATCGGCGCGGCGATGAAGGCCTCGCCCGAGGTCACGAAGGGCAGAAGCTGCGGGGCCAGCGCCTCGCGCCAGCCGCCGGCGGTGGCAAGGTCGTTCAGGTCGCGCACGACGCCCTGTTCCGCCCATTGCACGCCTTCCCAGCCGAGGAACTGCATCGCGCCGGGCGGGTTGCCGGCCGTCAGGCGCGAGCGCAGCGCCTGCTGGGCATTGGCGCCGCTCATGCCGCCGACCGCCGAATCCTTCCACTCGAAGCCTTTCGCCTCGAGGTCCTTGCGGATGACGTTGAGTGCATCCACCTCGCTCTGCGAGACCCAGTGGTGCAGGACTTCGATCTGGCCTTCCGCATGGGCTGCGACGGGCACGAGCATGGTCGCCGCAAGCATTGTGGCGATAAATCTGGACATGGTTTCATCCTCTCTGGTTGGGTTTTGGACGCGGCCCCTGACGGGCTCTGTGCGCGGTTGTTAAACGGGGTCGGCGGGCATCGCGTAGCCGACGTTCCGGCCGCCGTAGCGGCGGACGCGGATGTTGGCCTGCTCGGCATGACCGGAAAAACCTTCCATCAGGCAGAGCCGTGAACTGTAGGAACCGATGAGGGCGGAGGCCTCGTCGGTCAGCACCTTCTGATAGGTGCAGGTCTTCAGGAACTTCCCGACCCAGAGGCCGCCGGTATAGCGGGCGGCCCTGTTGGTCGGCAGGGTGTGGTTCGTGCCGATCACCTTGTCGCCGAAAGCGACATTGGTGCGGGCGCCGAGAAAGAGCGCGCCGTAATTCTTCAGGTTTTCGAGGAAGTAGTCCGGGTCGCGGGTCATGACCTGCACATGCTCGGAGGCGACGCGGTCGCCTTCCGCCACCATTTCCTCGACGGTGTCGCACAGGATGATCTCGCCGAAATCCTCCCAAGCCCTGCCGGCGACGGCCGCCGTCGGCATGATCTGCAGCAGGCGCTCGATCTCCGCCAGCGTGTCGCGGGCGAGTTTTTCCGAACTGGTGATGAGGATTGCGGGCGAATTCGCCCCGTGTTCGGCCTGGCCGAGAAGGTCGGTCGCCACCAGTTCGCCGTCGACGCTGTCGTCGGCGATGACCAGCGTTTCCGTCGGGCCGGCGAACAGGTCGATGCCGACATGGCCGAACAGCAGGCGCTTGGCTTCCGCCACATAGGCATTGCCGGGGCCGGCGAGCATGTCGACGGGCTCGATCGTCTCGGTGCCGAAGGCCATGGCGGCGATCGCCTGCACGCCGCCGAGGCAGTAGATTTCGTCGGCGCCGGCAAGCGCCTGCGCGGCGACGATCTTTTCCGCGATCCTGCCCTGGAACGGCGGGGCACAGGTGATGATGCGCTCGCAGCCGGCGACGCGCGCTGTTAGCACCGTCATGTGGGCGGAGGCGAGCAGGGGATACTTTCCGCCCGGCACGTAGCATCCGACATTCTGGATCGGCACGTTCCGGTGGCCGAGCACGACGCCCGGCAGCGTCTCGACCTCGATATCCTTCAACGCCGCCTTCTGCGCTTCGGCGAACCGGCGGACCTGATCCTGCGCGAAATCCAGGTCCTCCCGCTCCCGCGGCGTAAGGGAATTGATGCAATGCGCGATCTCTTCCTTCGTCAGACGGTAGCTTTCCCGGTCGAACCCGTCGAACTGGAGCGAGAGCGCACGCACCGCCTTGTCCCCGCCCTCCCGGACCTTCGCCAGAAGGGCCTCGACCGTCCTGGTCACCGCGCTGTCTGTGCCGCCCTGCTCGATGGAAGCGCTGGCTGTTTTGATGTGGCGTATCATGACAAAGTCTCTTCGTTCACGGCCACCGTCGGCGCCGCGTTGTCAATCGTCTTGGGAGGAGGGGGAGGGGAGGCGGATGCCTCCCCCGCCGGAATCTTAGAGGTGCTGTTCGAGAGCGCGCATGTCCGCGTAGGCGGCCTGCTCCTTCTCGTAGTAGGCCGGCGAGGGGAAGTCCCACCAGCCGGTGGCGAACGGGCCGGCGGCGTCGCGCGAGACGATCACCTCGACGAGAGCCGGGCCGCCGCAGTCGAGCGCCGCCTTCAGGCTGCTTTCGAGGTCCTCATCCTTCTCGACCTTCCAGGCTTGAAGGCCGAAGGCCTTGGCGGAGGCCGCGATATCGGCCGAATAGGGCGCGCCGTTGCCGGCGTGATGGTTGAACTCGGAAGCGATGTGGCGGCCCATGAACTTGCGCTGCCCGCCGCGGATCGACATGTAGCCCTGATTGTTTAGGACGAGGAACACGACGTTGATGCCGTTCATGACCGCCGTGCCCATTTCCGGCAGCGACATCATGAAGTCGCCGTCGCCGACGATGGCGACGACCTGCCGGTCCGGGCAGGCGAGCTTGGCGCCCATCGCCGCCGGCACCGCCCAGCCCATCGGCGAATACGAGCCGGAAGTGAGGTGCGTGCGCGGCTCGTAGACAGGGAAGCTCTGCTTGACGGAGCCCTGCGTGTTGCCCGAACCGACGACGACGATACCGTCGCGGTCCAGCACCTTGCGCAGCGCCATCAGCGGCCGCTGCGAGGTGAAGGGCGTCTCGCGGCTGTTTTCGCGCGGCTCGACCTGGGCGCGCCAGTCGGCCTTCGCCTTCTGCACGTCGGCGAAGAAGGTCTCGCGGCTGGCCTGCATCTTCTGTGCGTCCGCATCGGAGATGAGCGACAGGATCGCCTCCAGCGTCACCTTGGCATCGGCGACGATGCCGACCTCCGTCTCGTAGTTCTTGCCGATCTCGCGCGGGTCGAGGTCGATATGGATCAGCTTGGCCGAGGGAATCGAGAAGGAGACGCCCTTGGCATAGGAAGAGGCCGACCAGTCCGTGAAGCGGCAGCCGACCGAGACGACGACGTCGGCGGAAGCGGTGATCTTGTTGCCGCAGGTCGTGCCCGTCTGACCGACCGCGCCGATGAACAGCGCGTGATCCTCGGAGATCGCGCCCTTGCCGTTCCAGGTGATGGAGACGGCAGCGCCGAGCTTTTCGGCAAGGCGCGTCAGCTCGGCCGAGGCGTTCGCCGTGATCGCGCCGCCGCCGGCGACGATGACCGGACGTTCGGCGGCAAGAAGCACCTTCAGCGCCGCCTCGACGGCCTTCGGATCCGGATAGGCCACGCCGACCGGCAGGCGCTTGCCGAGAGGATGGATGGTGACGTCCGCCGCCTCGACCTGGACGTCCATCGGAACCTCGACATGGACCGGACCCGGCCGGCCCGTCATGAGTTCGCTGAAGGCGCGGTGCATGATGCTTGGGAGGACCTGCACCGAATTGGCCTGCCAGGCGCGCTTCGTCACCTGTTCGGTGATGCGCGGGAAGGCATTGTCCTGCTGGCGCTCCAGTTCCTGCATCGTGCCGTGGCCGTGCATGTAGGTCTGGGGCGAGCCGGAGACGTAGAAGAGGGAGGTAGAGTCGCAATAGGCGGTCGCAAGGCCGATGATGGTGTTGGCCGCGCCGGGACCGACCGAGGTGGAGCAGGCCATCGGCTTGCCGCAGGCGCGATAATAGCCGTCCGCCATGTGGACCGCGCTCTGCTCGTGCATCACCTGGATGAAGGGGATTTCAGAACCTTCCTGCAGGAAGGCGTCGAACAGCGACCAGATGCCGTGGCCCGGCACGCCCGCCACATATTCGACGCCGTATTCCTTCAACGCTTTCGCGACGACTTGGCCACCTGTCAGTTTCATGTGATCGACCCTCTGAACTATCGTTGTCTTCCGAGCGGGAAGGGGACGCCTTCCAGCGATGGGCTTATTCTTCGGCCGGGCTGGGCCTGCCTGCAAGTTCGCAGCCATCGAAACACTGACGCGAGATGACGCACACCCAAAGCAGTTCTGCGTCATAGTTTCCCCCCGCATCCGCCGCATCGACGCCGGCCCGGCCAATTCGCGGCGGCCCGGAGGCATCCCGGCGGGGAATGGCAACCGATCCGGAAGAGCAGCACCCTTCGCAAAGTGACGCGCAGATCGCGTCGTCACGCGAATAAATTAATTCCGGCGCGCACTTCTTTCGCCGCATGCGCTATGGCTTTGTCGGGACACGGACACACAGAAGAGGCATCGCCGTGCAGAACCTGAGCAGAGATCTGGCTTTCGCAGACGACTTCATTTCGGCAAAACTGGTCGAGAACGTGGTCGATTATGACGTGGCGGATGCCGTCGTGGTCAATATCAGCCCCTCGCCGATGGTAACGGGCGACGAGCATCCCGCCATCGTGCCGGCATGGAAATCCACCTGGCTGAAGGGCGGGCGCATCCGCGCGGCCGAGCGGGCGGCGATCATCAAGGTGGTCAACCCGACCAATCTCGGCGGCTGCATGTTCCGCGGCTGGGACTGGCTGGGCAACCGCATCCGCAGCTTTCCGCGCGACACGCCGCTCTATATCTCGGCGCAGGACGAGATCGGCACCGTCACGCTCGATCCGCGCGTCTTCACCAACGAGCGGGCGACCGCCGAAGCGCCGCAGGTCTTCACGCTGAAGCTCAATCTCTGGTGGTCGCCGGGCGATACCGACTGTTTCATCCACAACGAGCACCCGTTCCTGGAAACGCACACGCAGATCCACGGGCTCGGTCGCATGCAGAAGTTCAAGGCGCGTGACGCCGCCACGCTCTACGAGGACGTGGTGATGCCGATCGGTTATTCGCACGATCCCTTCTGCCGGGTGACCGGTGAGAACCAGTGGACCTATCCCTGGCACCGCTACTATGCGGACAGCGACAGCGTCTGGCTCGCCGTCGAACTTCACCCCTGACGCGGCAACGTCAGCTCATCTGGATCATGTCGGCGCCGTCGCCGAGATATTGCAGTGCCTCGCGCGGGATGCTCGGGTCGTTGCGGTCCAGCACCGTCAGTTCCCTGAGATGCTCGCGGCGCAAGAGGCCCGGCCCCCGGTAGTGCAGCGCGACCTTCGTGGAATAGGGCTGGCGGAAGACGGTCGCGGCGATGCCGCTGGAAATGCCGAACATGAAGCGCTTGGCATTTCGCTTGACCTGCGCATAGACGCCGAAGGTCATCTCGTTCGACTGGATGCCCTCGAAATCCGCCGTGAAGAGGCGATCGGCGACGGGGAAGCAGAAGCCGTAATATTTGAAGACATATTCCGTCTTCTTCGGGTCGTCGAAGCTCGGGAAGCGTTCGACATAATAGTGCTGCAGGAATTCCCGGTTACGGTAGATGCAGAAGGCCGACCGCAGCACGAAACCCTTGTAGATCGAGGAGAACTGGTAGCGGTCGTAGACCCCGACGATGTCGTTGTGATCGGCATTGTTCTCGACGATCATGTCCGAGACGAAGCGCGAGAATTCCGGCAACTGGCGGGCGGTTGCCATCGCATGGAAGAAGTTGCCCTCCACCAGCGTGCGGAATTCCTCCGGATCGGCAAAGAGCATCGTAACGCTGAGGCCGAAATAGTTGGCGATGATCCTCAGATTGGCGGGCGACGGCACATGGGCGCCCGACAGGTACTTGTTGAACTGCTGCCGGTTGACATTGATCTTGCGGCAGACAGCCGCGACCGAGCCGTGCTGCTCGCAGAGCGTCCTGAGGTTTGCCGCCAATGCGGCCCCGTCTCTTCCCAGTTGATCCATTCTCACCCTCGGCTCGCGCCTTATCTGACGCATTGTGACGCTCACTCTACTTCATATCGCTAAAGACATCAATTGCCTGCGAAGTTGTGGCGCGCAGGCCGAACAGTCAATCTGCACGGGACGAAAGGGGGGATCCATGGTGCAGCCCAGCGAATCGGTCGGATGGTCCTTGATGGGGACCGGGACGATAACGACGGAGCACATGGTCGCGGCGATCCGTTCGGCGGGACAGGAACCTCTCTGGGTCGTCAGCCGGAACCGGCAATATGCGACGCACTTCTCGCAGGACATGCAGATCCCCGACGTTTCCCTCGATGCCCGGCAGGCCCTGGAGGATCCGCGCGTCGGCTTCGCCTATGTCAGCGCCGTTCGCGACCGGCGCAAGCACTACATCCTGGCAGCAGCGGCGCAGGGCAAGCATGTCCTTTGCGACGGTCCCATCGCCGGCAGCAGCCGCCTGGCGGCTCGCCTCGTCGAGACGTGCCGGGCGGCGGGCATCACGCTCGCGCTGCACCAGCCCTTCCGCACCCTTTCGCCGCACAGGACGATGCGCCGGCTGCTGCAGGAAGGGGAGATCGGCACGCTGCAATCGCTCGTCATCGCACGCGGCGCCCCCTTCCAGCCACCGCCCAACCGCCATGTCGACGAGGCGGTGAACCGCAGCGATGCGCTTTTCGAGGCGTCCGTCGACAGCATCGACCTCGCGCGGTTCCTGACCGACCAGGAGCCTGTCGCCGTCTCTGCCCTGCCGACCTTGCCGGCGCAGGACGAAATCGACCAGCAGTCCTATGCGGTCGGCCTGTCCGGCGGCGCCGTCCTGCAATCCTACGAGAGTTTCACGACCGCCGAATTCGAAAGCATCGTCATGCTCGCCGGCGATCGCGGCACGCTGATCGCCCACGGAACGCTGAGCGGAAAGGGTGCCGGCACGCTGGCGCGGCGACTGAACGGACGCAACGAACTCATCCCGGTGCGCGAGCGCGACCCGCATGTCACCACGATCGAGGCCTTCCTGGCCTTGCAGCAAAAATCCGCGACGTGGATGTCGCTCGGCGAGGACAACGTCATCGCGCTGCGCGCAGCCGAAACCATCCGGGCGGCCCGGAACCGGCGGCCGGTTTCCATCCCAGCCGCCGACACCAAGACGAGCACGGGAGGCTCGCATCCATGACCCGAACGAAGAACCAGCTCATCTATCATTCCATGGCGTCCAGGCCGAACACGCTGGCGATCGACATCGAGATTGCGCGCAGCCTCGGCTTCGACGGCCTCGAAACCTCCGGATCGAAGATCGCCGCCTTCCTGGAGGCCGGCTTTTCCCCGGCAGAGCTGAAGGCGCGGCTCGACGGCCTCGTCCTTCCCGGCATCGGCTTCCTGATCGACCTGGAGCGGCAGGACGACGGCCGGCGGCAGATGCTGCGCGAAGCCGAAGAGCTCTGCGCGCTGGCCGCGGCAGCCGGGGCGAAAGGCATCGAAGCCATCACCGGTCCGCTGGATATCCGGGTCTTCGAGGCGGGCGCCGCGGCGCGCTACCCCGACCTCTACCGCGGCCTCATCGACCTGCCGACGGAGGCCCAACTGGAGCTCACCGCCGCCAATCTCCGGGCCGTCGCGGAGATCGCCGCATCGCATGGCCTGCTCGTCTATCTCGAGGCGCTGTCCTGGACGCCGCTCAACACCATGGACGCGCAATTGCAGGTTCTTGATCGCTGCAAGCGGGAAAATGTGCGCATCGTCATCGATTTCTGGCATTCCTACACCAGCGGCGACACGCCGGAACGGATCGCCCGGCTCGACAAGGACTTAATCTACGGCGTGCATCTTTGCGATTCCCTGCCCTATGCCGGCGGGATACCCAACGAGCCGATGCTCCGGGACGTGCCGACCGGCCAGGGCGTGCTGGACCTTGCAAGCTGGGTCGATGCCGTCAAATCGACGGGCTATACCGGCTGGTGGAGCTGCGAACTCTTCTGCAAGCGCCAGCACCAGGACGACAGCTTTGCTGTGGCCCGGGACCTGAAGGCCCTCATGGAACGCCTGATCCTGCCGTGACGCCCCTTTCGGCTACGCCAGCCGCATGCCTCGCCCGTCGAAGAAATGCAGGCTAGATGCCGCAGCGCCGATGGTCATGGTGTCGTCCATCGCGATGCGCGAACGGCCGGCGACACGGAAGACGATTGGCGTGCCGTCCGGCAGCGTAGCGTGCACGTAGCTCTCCGCCCCGACAAGCTCGACGGCGGCGACCTTGACGTCGGCCCGGAAGGCATCGTCGCGGCCCTCCTCCACCAGATGCAGGTCCTCCGGCCGGATGCCGAGGGTGGCTGTCCCGTCCGGCATGGCCGACGCGCCGGAAAGCGCCCATCCGCCTCCGGTCGCCGGCGCGGCAAGAAGGTTCATCGACGGCGAGCCGATGAAGGTGGCGACGAAGGTCGTCGCCGGCTTCTCGTAAAGCTCGATCGGCGTGCCGACCTGCTCGATATGCCCGCCGTTCAGCACGACGAGCCGGTCGGCGAGCGTCATCGCCTCCATCTGGTCGTGGGTGACATAGACGCTGGTCGTCGCGAGGGAGCGTTGCAACCGCTTGATCTCCACCCGCATCTGCACGCGCAGCTTGGCATCGAGATTGGAGAGCGGCTCATCGAACAGATAGGCGGCGGGCTCGCGCACGATGGCCCGGCCCATGGCGACGCGCTGGCGCTGGCCGCCGGACAATTGCCGCGGCTTGCGCTCGAGGAACGGCTCGATCTCCAACGCCTTGGCCGCCTCGGCGATCCGCCGGTCGATTTCCGGCTTGGGCGTGTTGCGGTTCTTCAGACCGTAGGCGAGGTTCTGGCGCACCGTCATGTGCGGATAGAGCGCGTAGTTCTGGAAGACCATGGCGATGTCGCGCTCCGATGGTTCCAGATCGTTGACGACCCGGTCGCCGATCGAGATCGTGCCGCCTGTAATGCCTTCGAGCCCGGCGATCATGCGCAAGAGCGTCGATTTTCCGCAACCCGACGGGCCGACCAGCACGATCAGCTCGCCGTCGGCAATGTCGAGCGACACGCCCTTGATGGCTTCGACCGTTCCGTATGTCTTGCGGACATCGTTGAGTGCTATCCTGGCCATTATTTCTCCGTCTCCACGAGACCTTTGACGAACCATCGCTGCATCAGCACGACGACGAGGATGGGCGGGATGATGGCGAGGATCGCCGTCACCATGACGTAGTTCCACGGCGTGGAAGCGTCCGTGAAGTCCACCATGCGGCGCAACCCGATGATGATCGTGTTCATCTTCGCATCATTGGTGACGAGAAGCGGCCAGAGATACTGCGTCCAGCCGTAGATGAAGAGGATCACGAAGAGCGCCGCGATATTGGTGCTCGACAGCGGCAGCAGGATATCGCGCATGAAGCGGAACGGCCCGGCATTGTCTATGCGCGCCGCCTCGACCAGTTCGCCGGGAATGGTGAGGAAGAACTGCCGGAACAGGAAGGTCGCGGTGGCCGATGCCATCAGCGGCAGCGTCAGCCCGGCATAGGTGTCGATCAGCCCGAGATCGACGATCACCTTGTAGGTCGGCAGGATGCGCACCTCCACCGGCAGCATCAAGGTGACGAAGATCATCCAGAAGAACACCATGCGCAGCGGAAAGCGGAAGAAGACGATGGCGAAGGCGGAGAGGAACGAGATGACGATCTTGCCGACCGCGATGGCGACGGCCACCACGAAGGAATTGAACAGCAGTCGTTCCAGGCTGACGCCGACAACCCGCTCGACGCCGCCGGCCATGGCGTCGGAATAGTTCTCGACCAGATGGCCGCCCGGCAGCAGCGACATGGGCGGCCGGATGATTTCCTCCGAGGTCATCGTCGAGGCGATGAAGGTATAGTAGATCGGGAAGGCGACGACGATGATCCCGAGGATCAGGACGAGGTGGCCGATGAGATTGGCGATGGGGCGTTTTTCGATCATGGCCTCTCCTCACCCGTAATGCACGCGCTTCTCGACGAAGCGGAACTGGAAGGCGGTCAGCGCGATGACGATGATCATCAGGACCACCGATTGCGCGGCGGAGGAGCCGAGGTTGAGGTTGACGAAACCGTCGTTGTAGACCTTGTAGACCAGCGTCTCGGTCGCCTTGGCCGGGCCGCCGCCGGTGACCGCGTGGATGATGCCGAACGTGTCGAAGAAGGCATAGACGGTGTTGACCACGAGGAGGAAGAAGGTGGTGGGGGCAAGAAGCGGGAAGACGATGGTCCAGAAGCGCCGCGCGCCGCGCGCGCCGTCGATGGAGGCCGCCTCGATCAGCGATTTCGGGATCGCCTGCAGGCCGGCGACGAAGAACAGGAAATTGTAGCTGATCTGCTTCCAGGCGGCCGCGACCACGATGAGCGCCATGGCCTGGTCGCCGTTGAGAAGCGGGTCCCAGCCGAAGCCGTTGCGCCGGAGCAGGTAGGCAAGCGTGCCCATGGCCGGGTTGAACATGAAGAGCCAGAGCATGCCGGCAACGGCCGGCGCCACCGCATAGGGCCAGATCAGCAGCGTGCGATAGAGCGTCTGGCCGCGCACCACCTTGTCGGCGGCGGTCGCCAGCAGCAGCGCGACGCCCATCGACACCAGCGCCGTCAGGACGCTGAAGACCACGGTGACCTGCAACGAGGAGAGGTAGTTCGGATCGGCGAGCACGGCGGAAAAATTGGCAAGGCCCACGAAGCCGCTCTTCAGGCCGAACGGATCCTCGCGCAGGGTCGACTGGTAGATCGCCTGGCTCGCCGGCCAGAAGAAGAAGACCACGGTGAGGATGATCTGCGGCGCCACCAGGAGATAGGGCAGGATCTTGTTGGGGAAGGCGACAGTGTGCAAGGCGGTCTCCCGAAGCGACAGGTCAAGACGCGCCGTCCGCCGCCCGCGCCCTGAAGGCGGCGGGCGGCATCCGGCATCCTACTACGCTCAGTTGCCGATAGCCTCGGCGATCGCCGCATTGCCGCGCTCGACGGCCTTGTCGAGCGCTGTCTTGGCATCCTGCGAGCCGGCCAGCATCGCCTCGAACTCCTCGTTCATGATGTCGCGCACCTGCGGCAGGTTGACGAGGCGCACGCCCTTGGAGTTTTCGGTCGGCGCCTTGCCCATCATCTGCAGGATCGGCGTCTCGCGGGCCGGGTTCTTCTCGTAGAAGCCAGACTTCTTGGTTTCCTCATAGGCCGCGTTGGTGACCGGCAGGTAGCCGGAGACCTGGTGGAGGCGAGCCTGGATCTGCGTCTGCGACAGGAAGTTGAAGAACTGCGCGACGCCCTTGTATTCCTCGTCGCTCTTGCCGCCGAAGACCCAGAGGCTGGCGCCGCCGGGAATGGTGTTCTGCGGGCCGTGGCCTTCATAATAGGGCAGCTGGCCGATGCCGTAATTGACGCCGGACTTGACGATATCGCCGAGGCCGCCGGAGGATTCGGTCAGGATCGCGCATTCGCCCGACATGAAGAGCTGCTTGGCTTCCGAGGTGCGCCCGCCGTAACGGAACGTGCCGTCCTTGGCAAGGTCGGCGATGGCCTGGAAATGCTCCACGAACAGCGGCGCGTTGAACTCGAGCTTCACATCGGTGCTGCCGAGGCCGTTCTCGTTCGTGCCATAGGCGACATTGTTCCAGGCGGCGAAATTCTCGGTCTGGATCCAGGTCAGCCAGGTGGAGGTGATACCGCATTTCGCCGCGTCGCTCGCCTTGATCTTCTTTGCGGCCTCGAAGACTTCCGGCCAGGTCTTCGGCGGGTTCTCCGCGTCGAGCCCCGCCTTCGTGAAGGCGTCCTTGTTGTAGTAGAGGATCGGCGAGGACGAATTATAGGGGAAGGACAGCATGGTGCCGTCCGGCTTGGAATAATAGGCGACGATGCCCGCGAGATATTGCGACTTGTCGAAGGTGTAGCCGCCCTTCTGCAAGACGTCGGCGGCCGGCACGATGGCGCCCTCGGCCCCCATCATCACGCCGCTGCCCGCGTCGAACACCTGGATGATCGCGGGCGGCTGCTTGGAGCGGTAGGCGGCGATGCCGGCGTTCAGCGTCTCGGGATAGGTTCCCTTGAACACCGGAACGACCTTGTACTCGCTCTGGCTTTCGTTGAATTCCTTCGCCAACTGGTCGACGACCTCGTTGTTGGCGCCGGTCATGGCATGCCACCATTGCAGTTCGGTTGCGGCAAGCGCGCTCGATCCAAGCAGGAGCGAAAGGGTGATGGCGGCTGTCGAGGTGGCGATGAGACGATTGGACATGGTTCCTCCCTGATGTTCCGGCCGCTGGAAACGACCTGTTCCGAAGGGAGATCCTCCTCGATCCCGCCCCGGCCCGCTTCGCAGCGAAGCAAGCCGCATTCAAAACGAAGACAAACGAACCTGCAAACGAAATTATCGCTTTGCGACACGAATTTGCAGGACGGTCCGCCGCCGAAAGATTGCCCGGCGCTTAAGCCTTTTCTTACGTTAGGCGGCTATCTTCGGCGCGGGAGGCCTGTGTGGCCTGGCACGAATGACGATGGGTACGGGATCGCATGCGCAGTACAGCGTCGCAGCCAACCGAGAGGAACCCTGTTCCCTACGGCAGGTCCCGGGAGGAAATCGACTTCTGGATGGGGTGCGTCGGCGCGCCGATGGTGCTGGTCGACAAGGGCACCCTGCATGTACGCCGGGCGAACGCCAATGCCGCGGTCCTGTTCGGGCTGGGGCTGGATGCCTTCGAAGACCTGCCGATGGAAGACCTGGTCGGTCGCGAGGCAAGTATCCTGCTCTCGCAGATCTGGAACGTCGCGCCGATCGGCGTGCCGGGCGAACCGTTCCTAATCCGCGCCGCGGTGCAAGCGCAGGAGCGCGTGCTGTTGGTGCAGGTCACCAAAATCGCGGTCGAGGGCGACCTCGTGCGCCTGTTCACCTTCACCGATGCGCCGCCGCAGGGCTCCGTCTCCCTTGCCGGCTGGCAGGAGCAGATGATCTCGCTCCTCGACTGGCTGCCCTTCGGCTTCGAGATCGCCAGCAGCGACGACCAGATCCAGTTCGCCAATTCGACCTTCAAGGCGCTGTTCGGCTATACTCAGGACGAGATCGAAAGCATCGAGGACTGGTGGCGGCTCGTCTATCCTGATCCGCAGTATCGTGAATACGCCCGCACCCAGTGGCACGCCTCGATCGCGGATGCCCGGCGGGAGAATCGCGAGATGACGCCGTTCGATCTCGACGTCAGGACGGCGAGCGGCGCGACGAAGCGCATCCAGTTCCGGCAAAGGACGATCGGCAACTTCAACGTCAACCTCTATATCGACGTCACGAAGGAGCGGGCCTATGCCGAGCAGCTCAAGGCCCTCGCCAACACCGACCCCCTGACCGGCATCTTGAACCGCCGGCGCTTCTTCGAGGAGGCGGAGGAGATCTTCTCCAGGCCGGGCGGCGGCGCGTCCATGGGCGTGCTCATGCTGGATATCGATCATTTCAAGTCGATCAACGACACGCACGGCCACCGTGCGGGCGACCTCGTCCTCATGGAATTCGCCCGGCGCTGCCAGGCGGCCGTGCGCCCGGGCGATCGTTTCGCGCGGCTCGGCGGCGAGGAATTCGCCATCCTGCTGGCGGCGGACGGACCGGTGGCGGCCGTAACGCTGGCCGAGCAGATCCGCACGGCGATCCACGCCCTGCCCTTCGACATCGAGGGCGCCGCGATCCCGCTCAGCGTCAGCATCGGCGCCACGCTCGCCGATCCGTCGGACGAATCCTTCGGCTCGGCGATCCTCAGGGCCGACAATGCGCTGTACGAAGCCAAGCGGACGGGCCGCAACCGCGTCGTGACGCGCGCCGCCTGATGTTGCTGCCGGCTCACGCCGCCAAGGCGACCGAGAACCGGCTGCGATATTCACCGGGCGAAAGCCCGAGGATGCGGTGGAACACCCGGCGGAAGGCGGCGGCGTCCTCATAACCCACCGCAAAGGCGATCTGGTCGACGGTCCGCCGCGTGAACTCCAGAAGCTCCCGCGCCTTGCCGATCCTGAGATGCTGGACATATTCGATCGGCTTCATGCCGGTCGCCGTCTTGAAGCGGCGCAGGAAGGTGCGCTCTTCCAGCCGCGCGTGGCCCGCCATGTCCGCGACGCTGGTGGGCCGGCCGCCGCGCTCCTGCAGCCAGTGCTGCACCTTCAGCACCGCCTCGTCGCCATGGGTGAGGCGCGGCGCGAAGTTGCTGTAGTGCCGCTGCTCGCGCCCGGAGGGGTCGATCAGCAGGAACTTGCCGGTCTCGATCGTCACCGAAGGGCCGAGCAGGCGGTCGACGATGCGCAGGCCGAGATCGGTCCAGGCCATCAGCCCGCCGGCGGTGATGATGTCGCCGTCTTCGATGACGATCTTGTCCGCCTCCACGCGCACATCGGGAAAGCGCGCGCGAAATCGGTCGGCGAACAGCCAGTGCGTGGTGGCGGGGCGGCCGGAAAGCAGGCCCGTCGCCGCCAGGATGAACGCCCCGCCGCAGGTGGAGGCGAGCGTCGCGCCCTGCCCGTGGCGGTCCAGCAGCCAGCGGGCGTAGGGCGCCGCCTCCTCCGCCTCAGCCGGTCCCGTCAGCCGGCCGGGCACGATCAGGATATCGGGTGTCCCGGGGGCGCCGGGATCGGTGTCGTGGCAGCGGGAGAAGCGCTCCTCCCCGTCCATCTGCCAATGACTGACCCGCACGGCCGGGCCGCCGCGATCCCGCGAGAAGACCGACGCGATGGCGAAGAGATCGGTGATGCCGTGCACCATGGCGGCCTGGCAATCCCGATAGAGCATCAATCCGACTTCCATTGCGCGTCCTCCGCCTTTTGTCAGTTTCGGCGCGCCTTCTGTCGGAAGCGCCAATCCAGTCCAAGCGCGGGCCAGAGTATCTCTCTTCACACGGGAGGCAATCAAGTCCCCGACAAAAGGAGACGGACCCATGAGCACGATCACGACCCGCGACGGTACGCACATCTTCTACAAGGACTGGGGCCTGCGCGACGGCCAGCCCATCCTGTTCTCCCACGGCTGGCCGCTCAGCGCCGACACCTGGGACGCGCAGATGGTGTTCTTCGCCAATCAGGGTTTCCGCACCATCGCCCACGATCGCCGCAGCCATGGCCGGTCGGACCAAGTCTGGCACGACAACACCATGGACCAGTATGCCGACGACCTCGCCGAACTCATCGAAAAACTCGACCTTCGCGCCGTCATCCTGGTCGGCCATTCCACCGGCGGCGGCGAAGTCACCCGCTATATCGGCCGCCACGGGACGGACCGCGTCGCCAAAATCGCGCTGATCGGCGCCGTCCCGCCGCTGATGCTGAAGACGGAAGCCAATCCCGGCGGCCTGCCCATCGACGTCTTCGACGGCATCCGCAAGGGCACCTATGACAACCGCAGCCAGTTCTTCAAGGACCTGACCATCCCCTTCTACGGCTACAACCGCGACGGCGCGGTCATTTCCGAGGGCATTCGCGAGGAATTCTGGCGGCAGGGCATGATGGGCGGCCTCAAGGGCCAGCTCGACAGCATCCGTGCCTTCTCCGAGAGCGATTTCCACCAGGATCTCAAGGCCTTCGACAAGCCGACGCTGGTGCTGCACGGCGACGACGACCAGATCGTGCCGATCGGCGCGGCCGCCCTGTCGACCGCCAGGATCGTCAAGCACGCCGTGCTGAAGGTCTATGAGGGCGCCGACCACGGCCTGACGCAGACCCATCAGGACCGGTTCAACGCCGACCTTCTCGACTTCATCAACGCCTGACCGTCTTCCGGCACGGGCTTCGGCACCGAAGAGCGCCGGCCCGGCGCCGTTCATCCAATTCCCCCATCCAGGAGACAAACCATGAGCAAGGACACTTTTCTCGTCACCGGCGCATCCGACGGCATCGGCGCGGTCTATGCCGACCGGCTCGCCCGCCGGGGCCACGGCCTACTGCTCGTCGCCCGGCGCGCCGACAGGCTGGCAGCGCTCGCCGAACGGCTGCGGACGGCACACGGCGTCGCCGTCGAAATCCTCTCCGCCGACCTCGCACAGCCCGAGGGGCTGGCGCTGGTCGAAAAACGCCTTCGCGAGGACGATGCCATCACCGGCCTCGTCAACAATGCCGGCATTGCCGGAGAAGGCATGATCACGGAGCTGGACCCGGCGACGGTCACCGGCATGATCAACCTCAACGTCCTCGCCGTCACGCGCCTTGCCGCCGCGATCGCCCCACGGCTTGCCGCGGCAGGCAGGGGCACGATCATCAACATGACCTCCGTGACCGCCCTGATGCCGGCCGCCTTCACCGCCGTCTATCCCGCGACGAAGGCCTTCGTGCTGGCCTTCACCGAGGCGCTGCAGGCGCAGCTTGCCCCGGCCGGCGTGCGCGTGCAAGGGGTACTGCCGGGCATTACGCGCACCACGATCTGGGAAGAGGAGAAGCTCGAAACCCTGCCGGCAGCCATGGTGATGGATGTCGAGGAGATGGTCGACGCGGCGCTGGCCGGCCTCGACCTCGGCGAGACACTGACCGTCCCCTCCCTGCCGGACACCGCCGATCTCGACGCCTTCCTTGCCGCCCGCGACGCCCTGAGGCCCAACCTTTCGCGCGCCCGCGCCGCCGCCCGCTACGGGCTCGGCAACCGGGAGTGAGCGGGACCGTCGGCCCGGACGCCGGCGCGCTCCGGGCAAACCCGCGGGCGCGCCTTGCCGCCCCCGGAATTTCGCCGCGAAATCGTTTCGATTATCAGGCGGAATCAGGCTTAAAAATAGAATTTTTTTCTTATACTGTGGACATTACGGCAGCAATGTGCCAAACAGTATCCACATTGCGACGCGCTATCGCTTTTGCGAAGCCTTTCGGCCTGCGCGTATTTCATCCCGCTGAGTGCATCATCGGCAGACAATCAACAAAGGAGAGCGCCCTGCTTCCGGAGCCGGGCCCAGGACAATATGGCTTTTGCAACTGAGAGCGATCCTTCGGCAAACGACCGGGGAATCAAGATCAGTATCAAGAACGTCTTCAAGGTTTTCGGCGAGCGGCCAGAAAAGGCCCTCGATCTTCTGAAAGCCGGGCGGACCAAGGCGGAGATCCACACGGCCACCGGCTGCACCATCGGCGTCAACAACGCCAGCTTCGATATCCGCGCCGGCGAGATCTTCGTCATCATGGGGCTTTCGGGCTCCGGCAAGTCTACCATGCTGCGCCTCATCAACCGGCTGATCGAACCCACGTCGGGATCGATCGAGATCGAGGGCCGCGACGTCGCGCGCATGCCGCGCGGGGAACTGATCGCGCTGCGGCGCCGCGATATCAGCATGGTCTTCCAGTCCTTCGCGCTGCTGCCGAACCGCACCGTCATCGACAATGCCGCCTTCGGGCTGGAGGTGGCCGGCGTCGGCGAGGCCGAGCGCCGGCAGCGCGCCCGCGCCGCGCTTCGGGCCGTCGGGCTGGACGGCTACGACGACAGCCGCACCGACCAGCTTTCCGGCGGCATGAAGCAGCGCGTCGGCCTTGCCCGGGCGCTCGCCGGCGAGCCGACAGTGCTGCTGATGGACGAGGCCTTTTCCGCGCTCGACCCGCTCATCCGCACGGAGATGCAGGACGAACTGGTTCGCCTCCAGGCGGAGCACAGCCGCACCATCGTCTTCGTCAGCCACGACCTCGACGAGGCCATGCGCATCGGCGACCGCATCTGCATCATGCAGAACGGCGAGGTGGTGCAGGTCGGCACGCCCGACGAGATCGTGCTGAAGCCGGCCAATGACTATGTCCGTTCCTTCTTCCGCAATGTCGACGTCTCGCAGGTCTTCCGCGCCGGCGACGTCGCGCGCAAGACCCAGGTGACGATCATCGAGCGCCAGGGCGTTTCGGCCGCCGCGGCGCTGGAGCGCATGGAGCACTACGACCGGGACGTCGCCATCATCCTCGGCCGCGACAAGACCTTCCACGGCATGGTCAGCCGCACCTCGCTGATCGAGACCAGCCGCGACGGCGCGAGCGATCCCTATCGCCGCGCGTTCCTGCCCGACGTCGAGCCGATCCCCGCCGCGGAGAATCTCGCCAACGTGCTCGGCAAGGTCGCCGCCAGTGCCTTCCCGCTGCCGGTCGTCGACGAGGCCAACCGCTATCTCGGCTCCATCAGCAAGTCGGCGCTTCTCGAAGCGCTCGACCGTACCGCCTGATCCCGCCGGACCGGAGAACAATCCATGACATTCGATATTGGCGACGGCGTCGACAGCGCCGTCAATTACATCCTCGACAATTTCGCCCCGCTGCTCGATTTCATCGCCGCCGCGATCGGCACGGTGACGAACGGCATCCAGGCCCTGCTCCTGGCAACGCCGATGCCTCTCGGCCTTGCAGTCTTCGTGCTGCTCTCGCTGTGGCGCGTCGGCTTCGGCTTCGCCGCGTTCACCGCGGTTTCGCTCTGGCTCGTCGAGCATATGGGCCTGTGGTCCGCCATGATGGAGACGCTGTCGCTGGTCCTCGCCTCGACGCTGGTCGCCATGGTCGTCGGCCTGCCGCTCGGCATCGCCATGGCGCGCAGCGACCGGGTTGCGGCCATCGTCCGCCCCGTGCTCGACCTCATGCAGACCATGCCGGCCTTCGTCTACCTCATCCCGGCGGCGATGTTCTTCGGCCTCGGCGCCGTGCCCGGCACCATCGCCACCGTCATCTTCTCGATGCCGCCGGTCGTGCGCCTCACCAATCTCGGCATCCGCCAGGTGCATGTGGAATATATCGAGGCCGGCAACGCCTTCGGCTGCACGGCCCCGCAGCTGCTCTTCAAGGTGCAGCTTCCCAATGCCATGCCCTCGATCATGGCCGGCATCAACCAGACGATCATGCTGTCGCTGTCCATGGTGGTGATCGCCTCGATGATCGGCGCGGGCGGCATCGGCAACACCGTACTGACCGGGATCCAGCGTCTCGACGTCGGCACCGGCTTCGAGGGCGGCATCGCCGTCGTCATCCTCGCGGTGATCCTCGACCGGATCACCCAGAGCCTCGGAAAGGCGCGCGCCAGCCTCTGGCGCACCCTCTTCCGTCCCCGGGCACCGGTCCCGGCGGCCTCCGCCGCCACGGCCTGACGCCCAGAACCGGCGGCCCTCGCGCCGCCGAATGCGAACCTTCCAAAGGAGCAAAGATGTTCAAGACACTCGCCACCCTCGGCCTTGCGGCCGGAATGCTCGTCGGCACGGCCGGCGCAACGTTCGCCCAGGACAAGGCACCGGTGAAGATCGGCTGGGCCGCCTGGTCCGACGCCGAATTCGTGACGAAGCTTGCCGCAAAGCTCATCAAGGACGAACTCGGCCATGAGGTCGAACTGGTCCAGACCGACGTCGCCCCGCTCTACCAGGGCGTCAGCCGCGGCGACCTCGACGCCATGATGATGGCCTGGCTGCCGCAAACCCACGCCGACTACTTCGCCAAGGTGAAGGACAAGGTGACGACGCTCGGCACCGTCTATGACGGCGCGAAGCTCGGCTGGGTCGTGCCCGCCTATGTGCCGGAAGACGCCATCGCCTCCATCGAGGACCTGAAGAAGGACGACGTGAAGGCGAAGCTGAACGGCCGCATCGAAGGCATCGATCCGGGTGCCGGCCTTACGCGTCTTTCCGAACAGGCCGTCAAGGACTACGGCCTCGACGGCTACAAGCTGCAAATCTCCAGCGAAGCCGGCATGCTGACGACGGTCGACCGGGCGATCCGCAAGGAGGAATGGTTCGTCGCCACCTCGTGGAGCCCGCACTGGATGTTCGGCAAGTACGCGCTGCGCTACATCGAGGATCCGAGGGGCGCCCTCGGCAAGGCCGAGCATGTCGACGTGATCGCCCGCAAGGACTTCGACAAGGACAATCCGGAGGTCGCCGCCTTCCTGTCGCGCATGAAGCTGCCGATCGGCGATCTCGAGGCCGCGATGTTCAACGCGCAGGAGACCTCCTACGAGAAGGCCGTCGACAAGTACATCGCCGACCATCCCGACCAGATCAAGGCCTGGCTCGCCAAGGAAGACGGCTGACGCCCCCACATCGTCCCTGCCCCGCGCCACCGTGCGCGGGGCAATCCTCACGAACAAAGGACATAGACATGTACAACGACGCCACCCTTGCCCCGCGCACCGCCGTCGACACGGCCTATGACACGATCGGCGGGCGGATTTCGCTTGCACGCGACGCCGTGGGCCTCACCGTCGAGCAGATCTCGGCCATTGCCGGCGTGACGGTCGAGACCTGGACCAACTGGGAGAACGACCGCGCGGAGCCTCGTGCCAACCGCCTCGACATGCTGGCCCGCATCCTCCAGGTCAGCATCGCCTGGCTGCTCGACGGGCAGGGCAAGGGACCGTTGTACAACAACGGCTAAGTCTCCTGACTCGCATCGAGCGCCTGCACGAGATCGGCCACCAGGTCGTCCGGGTGCTCGATGCCGATGGACAGGCGGATGGTCGATTCGAGCACGCCGATGCGCTGGCGCACCTCGGCGGGGACGCCCGAATGGGTCATCGTCGCAGGGTGCGAGGCAAGCGATTCCGTGCCGCCCAGGCTGACGGCGAGCTTGAAGATCTTGAGCGCGTTCAGGAACCTGAACGAAGCCGGCTGCCCGCCCTCAATGTCGAAGGAGAAGGTCGAGCCGGCGCCGCTGCACTGAGCCGTAAACGCCCGGCCGGCGGGCGATGCGGGGTCGTAGAAGGGCGGATAGTGGATCGTCTCGACCCTGGGGTGTTCGCGCAGGAAGCCGGCGATGGTCGCCGCGTTGCTGTTCGCCCGCTCCATGCGGATCTGCAGGGTCTCCAGCGAGCGCCCGAGCATCCAGCAGGAATGCGGGTCGAGCTGCGTGCCGATCGCCCCGCGCAGCGCCTTGACCTGCTTCATCACCGCCTTGCGGCCGAGGGCCGCCCCGGCGATCAGGTCCGAATGGCCGCCGACATATTTGGTCAGCGAATAGAGCGAGAGATCCGCCCCGTGCTCGATCGGCCGCTGGAAGACCGGGCCGAGCAGCGTGTTGTCGCAGGCGACGACCGGCATATGGCCCTGCCGTGCGCCGACCGCATCGGCGACCCGGCGGATCATCGCGATATCGACGAGGCTGTTGGTGGGATTGGCCGGCGTTTCGACGAGGATGACGGAGACGCGGCCCTTCTGCATCGCCGCCTCCGCCGCCGCCTGCACGGACGCCTCGCTGACACCGTCGGCAAAACCCACGGCCGAGACGCCTAAATTGAGGAAAGTCCTTGCCAGAAGGGTCTCGGTGCCGCCGTAAAGGGGCTGCGAGTGCAGCACGGCGTCGCCCGGTCGCACCAGGGCGAGAAGCGTCGTGGCGATCGCCGACATGCCCGACGAGAACAGCGCGCAGCTTTCCGTCCGCTCGTAGACGGCCAGGCGATCCTCGACGATCTCGCTGTTGGGATGGTTGAAGCGCGAATAGACGAGGCCGGCGCCCCGGCCCTCCGGCGGCTCCTTGCGCCCGGAGACGTAATCGAAGAAGTCGCGCCCGTCCTCGGCGGACTTGAAGACGAAGGTGGATGTCAGGAAGACCGGCGGCTTGACGGCCCCTTCCGACAGTTCGGGATCGTAGCCGTAGTTCAGCATCTGCGTTTCAGGATGCAGGGCATGGTTGCCGATATGGGTTCTCGACGGATGCGGCGCGGTCATGGAACGTCTCCCTCGTTCGTGCAACGGCTGCGGACGACACACTATATCAGGCGCGGCGGCGTTTCCTTGCTATTTGGCGCGGCCGGGCACTTTTGGAAGCGACGCCCTGCGGAGAGGGGAGAAAAATTTCACCCGGGATGATCAGGGCGCGGTGGCGTCGGGGCCGGCCTTGAGGAAATCGATGACCGCATCGGCGATCAGGCCCTTGTGCCGCGCCATCGTTTCGGGCTCCGACAGGTCGCGGCGGAAGATCGTGCCGAAGGTGTAGCGGTTCGAGACGCGGAAGAAGCAGAAGGCGCTGATCAGCATGTGCACGTCGATCGGGTCGGCCCGGCGCCGGAACACGCCTTCGGCCTGGCCGCGCTCCAGGATGCCGGCGATCGTCTCGATGACCGAGACGTTGAGGTCGCGGATCGCTTCGGAGCGCAGCATGTGGGCGGCGTGGTGGATGTTCTCGATGCTCACCAGCCGCACGAAATCCGGATTGGCCTCGTCATGGTCGAAGGTGCTGGAGATCAGCGTGCGTAGCGCCGCCTCGGGCGCAAGGCTCGCCAGTTTCAGGTCCTCCTCCAGCGTGCGGATCTTGCGATAGGCGCGCTCCAGCACGGAGAGGTAGAGCCCCTCCTTGCCGCCGAAATAATAGTAGATCATGCGCTTCGAGGTGCGCGTGCGTTCCGCGATGGCATCGACGCGCCCGCCGGCAAGGCCATGGGTGGCGAATTCCTCGGTGGCGACGGCGAGGATATCCTCCTTCGTCCGCTCCGGATCGTTTTTTCGTCCCGCTTCAGCCCGTCCTGCCATCTGTGGTCGCGTCTCCCGGCGATCAGCTTGATTTTCATCAAGAAAAGCAACCCGAAGCCGGCCGGTACGCAAGGCCCCGGCTTCCGATCTCCCGGTCAGTCATATTGAGGTTGCGGGGGTCTTTCAAGAGACGCCGCTTGACATACGTACTAGTTCGTACATTTTGAAGGGGCCGGAACGATCAGGAGGGGTCGTCCTGGTGCCGCCGTACCCCTGCCGCGCCGACCGGAGCTGCGCTAGGAACGAACGGGGCCGCCACGGCGGCAATTCGCTTTGGGAGGAATGCATGGTCCGCATCATCGATTTCTGCTTCTTGGGGCTGAAGGCCACGATCGCCGCGCTGCTCGCAGGCATGGTCGTCCTGGTCTTCGGCAATGTCGTGCTGCGCTATGCCTTCAACACGGGCATCACCTATTCGGAAGAGCTGTCGCGCATCTTCTTCCTCTGGCTCACCTTCCTCGGCGCCGTCGTCGCCATGCGCGAGCACGGCCATCTCGGCGTCGATACCCTGCTGCGCCGCCTGCCGCCCTCCGCTGCAAAGGTTGCGGTCCTCACCGGCCAGGCGCTGATGGTCTGGGCTACCTGGCTGATGATCAGCGGCAGCTGGACCCAGACCCTGATCAACCTCCACGTCTCGGCGCCGGCCACCGGCATATCGATGGGTGTCTTCTACGGCGCGGGCCTTGCCTTCGGCGTCCCCGCGCTCCTCCTCATCCTTTCCGACATGATCGGCGTCCTCACCGGCCGCATCGACGTCACCACCGCCGAATTCGTCAAGGACAGCGAGGATGAGCTTGCGCTCGAGCACGATCCCTCCCTCGCCGCCCCTTCGGCCAAACGCTGAGGCGCCCGCGATGACCGTCACGATCTTCCTCGGTGCCCTTCTCGTTCCCATGGCGCTCGGCGTGCCGATCGCCTTCGCCCTGATCATCAGCGGCGTCGCCCTGATGATGTATCTCGGCCTGTTCGATGCGCAGATCGTCGCGCAGAACGTGCTCAATGGCGCCGACAGCTTTCCCCTGATGGCCGTGCCGTTCTTCCTGCTCGCCGGCGAGGTGATGAACACCGGCGGCCTGTCGCGCCGCATCGTCGACCTCGCCATGGCGCTGGTCGGCCATATCCGCGGCGGACTTGGCTTCGTCGCCATCTTCGCGGCCTGCATCCTGTCGAGCCTCTCGGGCTCGGCCGTCGCCGATGCGGCGGCGCTCGGCGCGCTGCTCTACCCGATGATGGTGAAATCCGGCCATGACCCGGCGCGCACCGGCGGCCTCATCGCCTCCGCCTCGATCATCGGGCCGATCATCCCGCCGTCGATCGGCTTCATCCTCTACGGCGTCGTCGGCGGCGTCTCGATCACCAAGCTCTTCCTCGCCGGCATCTTTCCGGGCCTGATGATCGCCGCTGCGCTCTGCATCACCTGGCTGATCGTCGCCCGCAAGGAGCAGTTCGCGCTGCCGCCGCGCCAGAGCGGCGAGGTCCGCCTCAAGGCCTTCGTCGACAGCCTCTGGGCGCTGATGCTGCCCGTGATCATCATCGTCGGGCTGAAATTCGGCGTGTTCACGCCGACGGAAGCCGGCGTCGTCGCCGCCGTCTACTCGCTGTTCGTGGCGATGGTCGTCTACCGCGAGCTGCCGCCGGCCAAACTCTTCGGCGTCTTCGTCTCGGCGGCCAAGATCACCGCGGTCGTCATGTTCCTCGTCGCCTGCGCGGCCGTCTCGGCCTGGCTCGTCACCGTCGCCGACGTGCCCGGCGAACTGGTCTCGCTGCTCGAGCCGCTGATGGACAACCAGACGCTGCTGCTGCTTGCCATCATGGCCCTCGTCGTCGTGGTCGGCACCGCCATGGACATGACGCCGACCATCCTCGTCATGACGCCGGTCCTGATGCCCGTCATCAAGGAGGCCGGCATCGACCCGGTCTATTTCGGCGTCCTCTTCATCATCAACAACTCCATCGGCCTGATCACCCCGCCCGTCGGCACCGTGCTGAACGTGCTGTGCGGCGTGTCCAAGCTCAATATGGAGCAACTCATGAAGGGCGTGATGCCCTTCCTCATCGCCGAACTCATCGTGCTTCTGCTGCTCGTCCTGTTCCCGCAACTCGTCCTCGTTCCCGTGGCGCTGCTGGGGCACTGACCGACATCCGTTCAACCGGCCGAACGCGAAGCGTGGCCAAACCTGGGAGGAAAACATGCATACCCTACTGAAAAGCCTCGTCTTCGGGGCACTCGTGCTGGCCGCGATGCCGGCGTCGGCCGAAATCCGCGAGCACCAGATCAAGTTCGCCTCGGCCAACACCAAGGGCCATCCGCAGGTCACCGGCATGGAGAAATTCGCCGAACTCGTGAAGGAGAAGAGCGGCGGCAAGATCGAGATCAAGCTGTTTCCGGGCGGCGTGCTCGGCGGCGACGTGCAGACCGTCTCGGCGCTCCAGGGCGGCGTCATCGAGATGACGGTGCTGAATGCCGGCATCCTCGCCAGCAACGTCAAGGAGTTCGGCGCGGTCGACCTGCCCTTCCTGTTCGGCAGCGGCGAGGAAGCCGACAAGGTGATGGACGGCGCCTTCGGCACGAGCCTGATGGACTTGCTGCCTGATACCGGCCTCGTGGGCCTCGCCTATTGGGAACTCGGCTTCCGCAACCTCACCAACAACCGTCACCAGATCACCAAGCTGGAAGACATCAAGGGCTTGAAGATCCGCACCATCCAGTCGCCGATCCCGATCGAGCTGTTCAACAGCCTTGGCGCCAACGCCGTGCCGCTGCCCTATACCGAACTCTACACGGCGCTTGAGACCGGCACCGTCGACGGCCAGGAGAACCCCGCCGCCAACATCCTGAACGCCAAGTTCTACGAAGTGCAGAAATACATGACGGTGACCCGCCACCAGTACAACCCGCAGATCGTGCTGATCAGCAAGAAGACCTGGGACGGGCTGAACGACGAGGAGAAGGCCGTCTTCCAGGCGGCCGCCACGGAGGCGCGCGACTACCAGCGCAAGGTCTCGCGCGAGGTGGACGCCAAGGCGATCGAGGACATCAAGGCGACCGGCATGGAGGTGGGCGAGCTCTCGCCGGAGGAAACGCAGAAGCTGCGTGACGCCGTCAAGCCGCTGATCGACAAGTTCGCCGCCGAGATCGGCCCGGAAACGGTGGCCGCCCTCTTCAAGGAACTTGAGACGACCCGCGGCAAGTAAGCCGCTTAACCGGCCCGCCGCAACCGGCGGGCCGGCCTTTGCCACAACGGACCTTCGAGATGACCGAGACGCTGCTCAAACCGATGAAGGCCGGCCTGATCGGTGCCGGCATTCAGGCGTCCCTGACGCCCGCCATGCACATGCGCGAAGGCGCGGCGCAGGGTTTCGCCTACGATTACGAGCTGATCGACCTCAGCCGGATCGGCGCGACGCCGGACGATCTGCCACGCCTCCTCGATGCCGCGGAAGAACGCGGCCTCAGCGGGCTCAACATCACGCATCCGTGCAAGCAGAGCGTCATTCCCCTCCTCGACGACCTGTCGCCGCAGGCGCGCGATCTCGGCGCCGTCAACACGATCGTGCTGCACGAGGGCAGGCGCTCCGGCCATAACACCGACTGGTGGGGCTTTGCCGAGAGCTTTCGCAAGGGGCTGCCGCAGGCAGACCTCTCCTCGGCGCTGCAACTCGGCGCCGGCGGCGCCGGGGCGGCGACCGCCTATGCGCTGCTCTCCCTCGGCCTCGAACGGCTGCTGGTCTTCGACCGTGAGGGCGAACGGGCGGAGGCACTTGCCCGCACCATGGCCGCTCTCTTTCCCCACGCCGCGATCGCGGTCGCCGAAACACTCGCCCCCGCCATGCGGTCGGTCGCCGGCCTCGTCCATGCGACGCCGACGGGCATGGCGAAATATCCCGGCCTGCCCTTGCCGGCCGACCTGCTCGAAGCCCGGCACTGGATCGCCGAGGTGGTCTATTTCCCTCTGGAGACCGCCCTCCTGCGCGAAGCCCGGCGCCGCGGCTGCCGAACGCTCGACGGCGGCGGCATGGCGGTCTTCCAGGCCGTCGGCGCCTTCCGGCTGTTCACCGGGCGAGAGCCGGACGCCGAGCGCATGCTCGCCCATTTCAACACGCTCGCGCGCTGAGGCCCACGGAGGACATTGCCATGAAGACCTCGATCGCCACCGTCTCGCTGAGCGGGGACCTGCGCGAGAAGCTGACCGCCATCGCCAAGGCGGGTTTCGACGGCGTCGAGATCTTCGAGAACGACTTCCTCGTCTTCGACGAGAGCCCGCGGCAGCTCGGCCGCATGGTGCGCGATTTCGGCCTGGAGATCACGCTGTTCCAGCCGTTCCGCGATTTCGAGGGCATGCCCGAGCCCTTGCGCACGCGCACCTTCGACCGGGCCGAGCGCAAGTTCGACCTCATGCAGGAGATGGGCACCGACCTCGTCCTCGTCTGCTCGAACGTCTCCAGCGCGGCGCTCGGCGGGGTGGACCGCGCCGCCGCCGATTTCCGTGAGCTTGGCGAACGCGCCGCACGGCGCGGCCTGAAGGTCGGCTACGAGGCGCTGGCCTGGGGCCGGCACATCAACGACCACCGCGACGCCTGGGAGATCGTGCGCCGCGCCGACCACCCCAATATCGGCCTCATCCTCGACAGTTTCCACACGCTGGCGCGCGGGATCGACGTCAACTCGATCCGCTCGATCCCCAAGGAGAAGATCTTCATCATCCAGCTTGCCGATGCGCCGAAGATCGACATGGACCTGCTCTACTGGAGCCGGCATTTCCGCAACATGCCGGGCGAAGGCGAGTTGCCGGTAGCCGGTTTCATGGCCGCCGTCGCCGAGACGGGTTATGACGGCTATCTCTCGCTGGAGATCTTCAACGACCAGTTCCGCGGTGGCTCTCCCGCCGCCATCGCCGCCGACGGGCACCGCTCGCTGCTCCATCTCGGCGACCAGGTCCGCCGCACCCATCCCGGCGCGGCCCTGAGCGTGCCGGACATGCCGGCGCGCAGCCGGGTGGAGGGCGTCGCCTTCGTCGAATTCGCCGTCGACGCGGCCGAGGCGCCCGAACTCGAAGCGGTGATCGCCACGCTCGGCTTCCGCCGGGATGCGCGCCACAGGTCGAAGAATGTCACGGTGTACCGCCAGGGCGATATCCGGCTGGTCGTCAATGCGGACGACCGGGGCTTTGCCGGCTCCTCCTATCTCGTGCACGGCACCTCGGCCTATGCGATGGGCCTGCTCGTCGAGGATGCCCGCGCGGCCTTTAAGCGGGCCGTCGCGCTTGGCGCCGAGCCCTTCGAGCAGCCGCTCGACCCCGGCGAGATCGAGATGCCGGCCGTGCGGGGCGTCGGCGGCGGCATCCTCTATTTCCTCGACCGGACGAGCGATCTCGCCCGCATCTGGGATATCGAGTTCGTGCCGCTGGCGCACGATGCCCCGGCCACACGCGATGCCGGGCTGGAAAAGATCGACCATGTCGCCCAGACCATGCCCTACGACACGCTCCTGACCTGGCTGCTGTTCTACACCGCGATCTTCCAGGCCGAGAAGACGCCGATGGTCGATATCGTCGATCCGTCGGGCCTCGTGCGCAGCCAGGTAGTGGAGAATGCCGAAGGTTCGCTGCGCATCACCATGAACGGCGCGGAGAACCGCAACACCGTCGCCGGGCGCTTCATCTCGGAAACCTTCGGCTCCGGTATCCAGCATCTCGCCTTCACCACGACCGACATCTTCGCCACCGCGAAGGCGCTGGCGGCAAACGGCTTCACCGCCCTTGAGATTTCACGGAACTACTATGACGACCTGGAGGCCCGCTTCGGCCTCGATCCGGCCCTCACCGAGAGGCTCCAGGCGCACAACATCCTCTACGACCGCGACGAGCACGGCGAGTATTTCCAGCTCTACAGCCCCACCTATCACGAGGGCTTCTTCTTCGAGATCGTCGAGCGCCGGGGCTATCGCGGCTATGGCGCGGCCAACGCGATCTTCCGCATCGCCGCCCTGCGCCGGCACCTGCGCCCGACGGGCATGCCGCGCGGCTGAACGCCGTGCGGCCTCTTCAAAAGACAACCCCGCCGGAGCGGGGTTGAAGGGCTGCAACGGGTTGATTCAGGCCGATGCCGCGATCATTCCGCCGCCTGCAAGGCCGGCGCCGGAACCGGCATGTCGACGAGATCGCCGCTCAGGGCCGCGTTCAGCTGTGCGACGTCCAGTTCGTTTTCCCAGCGGGCGACGACGATCGTCGCGACGGCATTGCCGACGAAGTTGGTCAGCGCCCGGCATTCCGACATGAAACGGTCGATGCCGAGGATGAGGGCCATGCCGGCGACCGGGACGGACGGCACGACGGAGAGCGTCGCGGCGAGCGTGATGAAGCCCGCACCGGTGATGCCGGCGGCACCCTTGGAGCTCAGCATGGCGACGAGCAGCAGCAGGATCTGGTCGCCGAACGACAGCGGAATGTCGACCGCCTGGGCGATGAACAGTGCGGCGAGCGTCATGTAGATGTTCGTGCCGTCGAGGTTGAACGAATAGCCCGTCGGAATGACGAGGCCGACGACCGAGCGCTTGCAGCCGGCCCGCTCCATCTTCTGCATCAGGCCCGGAAGCGCCGCCTCGGACGAGGAGGTACCGAGCACGAGAAGCAGTTCCTCCTTGATATAGCGGATCAGCGCGACGATCGAGAAGCCGTTGTACCTTGCGACCGCGCCCAGCACGACGAAGACGAAGAGGAAGGCGGTGAGGTAGAAGGTGGCGATCAGGAAAGCGAGATTGGCGACGGAGCCGATGCCGTATTTGCCGATGGTGAAGGCCATGGCGCCGAAGGCGCCGATCGGCGCGGCCTTCATGAGGATGGCGACCAGCCGGAAAATCGGCGTCGTCAGGGCCTGGAGGAAATCGACGACCGGCTTGCCCTTGTCGCCGACCATACCGAGCGCGATGCCGAACAGCACCGAGAAGAACAGCACCTGCAGGATATCCCCCTCGGCGAAAGCGCCGACGATGGTCTGCGGGATGATGTTCATCAGGAAGCCGGTGATGGTGGATTCATGCGCCTTGCTGGCATAGGTCGCCACGGCATCGGCATCGAGCGAGGCCGGGTCAATATGCATGCCGGCGCCCGGCTGCAAGACATTGGCGACCAGCATGCCCACAGCGAGCGCGAGCGTGGAGAAGGTGAGGAAGTAGATCATCGCCTTGCCGGCGACGCGCCCCACCTTCTTCAGATCGGACATGCCGGCAATGCCGGTGGCGACCGTCAGGAAGATCACCGGGGCGATGATCATCTTGACGAGCCGGATGAAGGCGTCACCGAGCGGCTTCAGGCCGGCGCCGAGATCTGGATAGAAGTGGCCGACCAGCATGCCGGCCACGATGGCGACGATCACCTGGACATAGAGATGGCGGTAGAACGGCAACGGGCCACGGTCCGGCGTGGCGGCAGACGAAATGTGCATGGCTTCCTCCTTTCGCACCCCAACCAGCGTGCTGGCTCTTCCCGGGGTGGCTTTGCTACAATCGAAGGAGACTTCGCAAAGGGCGTGCCAGTTTGCACGGGCCCAATCAAGCCATTGTTAAATATGAATTTTTTAAAATCCGGCGGCTGAGGCTGAATACGATAGTGCGGATTTCCGCACAGATTTCCTTGAGTGTCGTGCGGTTTTATGCTCAAGATCGCCGATGGACCCGGTTCCGACGACCAGCAACCAGATCGCCCTCTCCCGCGCGACACGGCGGCAGTGGGCCGCGTTCGCCGTCGTCGTCCTTGCCCTCGCCCTCGCCGCGCTCCATGCCGCCGGCCTTTATGGCCGCGCCTCGGCCCTGTCAGCGCTGGAGGAACAGGGGCGGACCGATGCGAACCTCAAGGTCGCGCTGCTGCAGGCCGTTCTGGAACGCCCGCGCGCCCTTCCCTTCCTCCTGTCCCGTGACCGGGACGTCACGGAGACCCTGGCAGGCGCCGACCCGGCCAAACGCGCCTTTCTCGACCGCAAGCTGGAGGAGCTGGTCGCCGGCACCGAGGCGGCGGTGATCTATGTCATCGACGACACGGGCGTGGCGATCGCCGCCAGCAACTGGCGCGAACCGACGAGCTTCGTCGGCAACGACTATTCGTTCCGCGCCTATTTCTCCCGCGCGATGGCGGAGGGCACGGCGGAGCATTTCGCGCTCGGCTCGGTCAGCAAGAGGCCCGGCCTCTACATCTCGCACCGCATCGGCCCGGCCGCAGCGCCCCTCGGCGTCGTCGTCGTCAAGATGGAATTCGACCGGCTGGAGCGCGACTGGCACGAAACGCAGCGCCCCTCCTATGTGGTGGACGCCAATCGCGTGGTGCTCATCACCAGCATTCCCTCCTGGCGTTTCATGACCACCGAACCGCTGCCGGCCGAAAGCCTCGCGGCCATTCGCGACAGCCTGCAATTCGGGGAGGCCCCGCTCGCCCCTCTTCCCTTCACGCCCGTCGAGGGCGGCCTCTTGCTGCGCGTCGTCCAGCCCGGCGGCGGCGCGCAGACCTATCTTCGCATAACGGCGCCCGTCGCGACGACGCCCTGGCATTTCGAGTATCTCATGCCGACCGGCAGCGCCGTCGCCGCCGGCGTGCGCGAGGCGCGCCTCGTTGCCCTCCTTGCCGTCGGCGCGATCACGCTCGCCGCCGCTTTCACGCTGCGCCGGCGTCAGGCGGCGCTCGCCAACGCCGCGCGCGACCAGGCGGCGCGCGAAGAACTCGAACGCCGCGTCGTCGAGCGCACGCGCGACCTCAGCCTTGCCCGCGACCACCTGCAGGCCGTGCAGCAGGACCTGGTGCAGGCCAACCGGCTCGCCATCCTCGGCCAGGTCGCCGCCGGCGTGGCCCATGAGATCAACCAGCCGCTCGCCACCATCCGCGCCTATGCCGACAATGCCAAGGTCTTCCTGGCGCGCAACCGGCCGGAGCCGGCACAGGAAAACCTCGACCTCATCGCCGGCCTGACCGACCGGATCGCCGGCATCACGGAGGACCTGAAGGCGCTGGCCCGCAAAGGCCGCACCGCCGAGGAGCCCGTCATGCTGCAAGAGGCGATCGATGGCGCGATCCTGCTGCTGCGCAGCCGCTTCACCGGCCGGCTCGATCGCCTCGCCGTCGCCCCCCTGCCGGAAGGCCTGCGCGTCGCCGGCAACCGGCTGCGGCTCGAGCAGGTCTTCATCAACCTCTTCCAGAACGCGCTCGAAGCCGTCGAGGACCGCGCGGACGGGCGCGTCGACGTCACGGCCGCCGCGGGGGAGGACGGTGTCGTCATATCCATCGCCGACAACGGTCCCGGCCTGCCGGCCGCCATCCTCGCCTCGCTCTTCGAGCCGTTCAACACATCGAAGGAGAAGGGTCTCGGCCTCGGCCTCGTCATCGCCAAGGACATCGTCTCGGACTATGGCGGCAGGCTGGAGGTCGAGACAAGCGCGCGCGGCGCCGCCTTCCGCGTCCACCTCAGAAAGGCTGAAGAATGACCGTGCCGGTCCTCCTCATCGACGACGACAGGCAGCTTCTGCGTGCCACGGCCCAGACGCTGGAACTCGCCGGCTTTTCCGTGGCACCGCTCGGCTCCGCCGCCGAGGCACTGGAGAGGCTCGACGCGGATTTCGCCGGCGTCGTCGTGTCGGACATCCGCATGCCCGGCATGGACGGGCTCCAGCTTTTCGCACGCATTCGCGCGCTCGATGCCGAGGTCCCGGTCGTGCTCGTCACCGGCCACGGCGATATCGCGACGGCGGTCAAGGCTATCCAGGAAGGGGTCTACGACTTCATCGCAAAACCCTTTCCCGCCGAGCGGCTGGTCCAGTGCGTCCAGCGCGCGGCGGAAAAACGCAGCCTCGTCATGGAAAACCGCCGCCTGCGGGAAAGCGCCCGGCAGGCGGAGGACGACTTCCCCCTGATCGGCCAGACGCCGGCGATGGACCGGCTGCGCCAGACCCTGCGCCAGATCGCAGATACGGATGTCGACGTGCTCGTGACCGGCGAGACGGGCAGCGGCAAGGAGGTCGTGGCCCGCCTGCTGCATGGCTGGAGCCGGCGGGCGAAGGGCAATTTCGTCGCGCTCAACTGCGGCGCCCTGCCGGAACAGGTGATCGAGAGCGAGCTTTTCGGCCATGAGCCCGGCGCCTTCACCGGCGCGCAGAAGAAACGCATTGGCCGTATCGAACATTCGAGCGGCGGAACGCTCTTCCTCGACGAATTGGAAAGCATGCCGCCATCCACGCAGATCCAGATGCTGCGCGTGCTCGAACTGCGCGAGGTGACCCCGCTCGGCACGAACGAGATCAGGCCGGTGGACATCCGCATCGTCGCGGCGGCCAAGATCGACCTTGCCGATCCCGCCCAGCGCAAGACCTTTCGCGAGGACCTCTATTACCGCCTGAACGTCATCTCCCTTTCCATCCCGCCGCTGCGCGAGCGCCGCGAGGATATTCCGCTGCTGTTCAGCTATTTCGCCGAGCGGGCCGCCCGGCGCTTCCAGCGGGCGGCGCCCGGCCTTTCGGCCGAAATCCTGCGCCACCTGCGCGAACACGACTGGCCCGGCAATGTGCGCGAACTCTCCCATTTCGCCGAACGCACGGTGCTGGGCATGACGGCGGCGGCGCTGGCACAGCAAGGCCCTTCCTCCGAAGCCGGCGGCGCGAGCTCGCTGCCGGAACGGCTGGAACGGCTCGAGGCCGAGATCATCCGCGATACGCTCGGCGCCCATGACGGCAACGTGCAGGAAACGATCGCCGCCCTCGGCATCCCGCGCAAAACCTTTTACGACAAGCTCCAGCGCCACGGCATCGTCAGGCGGGAATTCTCCGCGACCGGCGGGAAGCCTGTTCCTTCGAAACCCGATCCTTGAGGGCCGCGGCGGGAAGGCTGGCAAGGCCGCTCCGTCCCGGGTTGACTTGCGGAGCCATTTACGTTGATATCAACGTCACTGAGCAACCGCCGGTCTTGAGGGCGGGCAAAATGATAACCACGAGGAGGAATGAAGCATGAAGATCGTCACGAGCTTGAGTTTCCAGGGGCAGTGCCGCGCGGCATTCGAATTCTACGCGGAGGTGCTGGGCGGCAAGATCACCGCTGCCTTCCCCTATGGCGAGGCGCCGCCGGAGATGCCGATCAGCGATCCGAAATACAAGGACTGGCTGATGCATTGCTGGCTGGAGGTCGGCGACCAGGCGCTGATGGGCGCCGACATGGATCCCGCCTGGGCGCCCAATATCGACAAGCCGAAGAACGGCTTCGACGTGACGCTGCACACCACGGACAAAGCCGAGGCCAAGCGCTGGTTCGACCGGCTCGCCGAAGGCGGCAAGGCCGTCATGCCGTTCGGAGAGACCTTCTGGTCGCCCGGCTTCGGCTCCCTCGTCGACAAGTTCGGCGTTCCGTGGATGATCAACAGCATTCCCGCCGCCGACTGGAAGCCGGCACAGGGCTGACGCGTCCTCCCCGAGTAGCGTGACGCCGGCAACGGCGCACGCTCAACGGGGCTTGAATTCGACCAATAGCGACTTCAATTCGATCTCGCGCACGCGCCGCGCCGCTTCGTCCGGGCTCACCCAGGCGAGCCGGCGCTCGCCTTTTTCCTTGAACTTCGCAGCAAGCTCGGTGGCTTCGATCTGGAACACGTCGACGACGCACGGCGCCACATCGCCGTCGTCCAGAAGCTTCAGATAGGTATAGCTGCCGACCGGCTTCTTGTGCACCTTCCCCCGGATGCCGGCCTCCTGGAAGGCTTCGATCGCGGCCGCTTCATGCGGTTTCCGGTCCTTCATCGGCCAGCCCTTGGGAATGATCCAGCGGCCGGTGGCGCGCGAGGTCACCACGAGGATCTCGATACCGTCCCCCTCAGGCGCACGGCGAAAGCACAGGGCGGCATATTGCTGGCGAAACGCGCCCGAAAACAGCTTTTCGGGGGCAGCCGCCAGCTTCTGCAGAAGGGTCTTGGGCCTGCGGATCTTCTGCGCCTTGGTCTTCTTGGTCGTTTTCAGGGCTCTTGCCGCCAAGCATCGGAAATAGGGCGAAACCTATGACGAGTTGCCCACCCATGTCAAAGGCGCCTCCCCGGACCGTTAAAAGCATCGCGAAACCCCGGCTCCGCCGGGGTTTTTCTGTCTACTTGGTCGCCTGGAAAAGACGATCCCTAGAGCCGGTCAGATGCTCGTGCATGAGCTGACGCGCCCGCGCGCCGTTGCGGGCGGAGATCGCCTCGGCAATCGCCTCGTGCTCCGCGAAGACCCGGGCAAGGCCGGCCGCCTCGCGCTTTACGGAGGCGCCGTGGAACCGCATGCCGACGGCGATATGATCCTTCAGCGCCTCCATGGCGGTGAAGAAATAGCTGTTCTGTGCGGCGCGGGCGATTGCCAGATGGAACTGAAAGTCCGCATCCTCCCGGTGGGATTGCCGGTTGGTGGCATCCCGCATCAGTTCCAGCGCCTGGCGGATCGCGGCCAGCCCGCCGGCATCATGACGCTCGGCGGCGGCGGCCGCCGCCGCCGGCTCCACGGTCAGGCGGAACTCGTAACAGTTCAGGAGGTCGGCGACGTTTTCGAGCTGCCCGAAGCCGAGCGGCTCGCGCATGCCGACGGCGCGAACGAAACTGCCCGCGCCGCGCCGGGAATAGATGAAGCCCTGCTCGCGCAGCCGCCGCAGGGCTTCCCGGATGATCGGCCGCGAGACCTCGAATTCGATCGCCAGATCGTGCTCGGTCGGCAGGCGCTCGTCCGGCTTGTATGCCCCGGACTTGATGGCACGGTGCATGCGCTCGAAGACGAGGTCGCCGAGGCTTCTGCGTGCTGTTCCGTTCTCCAGTCCCATCTCTTACCCTGTCCTGCGGCGCAGCCGGCCCGCGATCTCTCTCAGCGTATCCGGCGGCCCAAATCCTCCCGATTTGGCGATAATGCAATGTCCTTTGGCGTGCGCCAAGCCCAGCCCCGGCAGGCATTCGCCAAGCAGGCGGAAACGCGCGATCCCCATTTTCTCAAGGACTGCTTCCGCCGTCGCGCCGCCGGAAAGAAGCAGCACCGAGGCCGCATCCGTCAGGTCCGGACAGACGCTCTCGGCGAGCGCCTGCGAGACCTCTTCGGCAGTTGCCGCTACCTCGCCTGGCACCGCCTGCACCAGCGTCAGCATCCCCTCGTCGGCGCCTGCCGCGCCGAGGCGGCCGTTCGGCGCCGGCAGGTAGCGCAGGGTGCCGTCATCGCGCAGCGCCGCGATCTGCGCAAGGGTGATCGGATCGCGCGATCCGATCACGAACAAGGCCGGGCCTGCGGGGATTTCCGCCGCCCGGACCGGTGCCGGCCCGCCCATTCGCGCGGCAAGCGCCTCCGCAAGGCCGCGCGCACCGACGAGAAGGTCGATACCCGCCTCGTCCGCCCGCGCAAGCCAGGGGTCGATCTCGCTCTGGCTTGCAATGTCGGGGATCGTCGCGCGGGCCGCATGGCGCTCGAGCCGTTCGGCGACGGGAATGGGCGTCTCGACCCCGAAACCCGTCACGCAGCCGTCCGCGACGATCCGCCCGAAGGCCGGGATCGCCGGCACCACCAGGGCCGCCGCATAGGAAAACGCATCGAGTTCGTCCGCAATGTGCCCCTTGAGGCGCGAATCGACCTTCTTGAAGAGACGCGTTCCCTCCGGCAGCGCCGCGAGCGCGGCCTCCGCCTGCCGCCGCGCGGCCTGCGCGCCGATCTCCCGCGACGCGAGATTGATCGACAGGACCTGCGGCGCCTCGCCAAGCGCCTCGCCGATGGCCGCCGCCGCCAGGGCCACCTCGACATGCATGCCGCGCGCCGCAAACGGCGCGGCGGTATCCAGCGCCCCCGTCAGATCGTCGGCAAGAATGGCCAGCATCACGCACCCCAGATATTGTTGTTATCTTTATAATGCCATTTCACATTGAAATACCAGCATTATCGTCGATAACATTACAAATACCCGAAGTGCGGATACCCGTCAGGCGCCCATAAGCGCGTCGACCAGCCGGTCCCGCGTCAGCGGCAGGTCGCGCATCCTCAGGCCGAGCGCCCGGGACACGGCATTCCCGATGGCGGCGGCCACCGGCCCCTGCGCCGCCTCGCCGGCGCCCAGCGGCGGGCGCGCCGGATCGATGACGAACCGCGTCTCGATCTCGGGCAGTTCAGAGAATTTCAGGATCGGATAGGCGCTCCAGTCGAAGGCCGGCACGCGGTCGTCCTCCACCCTCACCGCCTCCTTGAGCGTCCAGCTCGCCGCCTGGATGGCGCCGCCCTCGATCTGGCTGCGCGCGCCCTGCGGGTTGATGACGAGGCCCATATCGGCGCAAAGCCATAGCCGCTCCAGCCTGACCGCCTCGTCCACCGAGACCTCGGCGACGGCGGCAAGCCAGGCGCCCTTGTTCTTGTAGCGGGCGGCGGCGATGCCGAGCGCCCGCCCCTCGCCGGCCGGCCGGTCGCCGGGCCAGCCGCTCATCTCGGCCGCCCCTTCAAGAACGGCGCGGCAGCGCGCGTCGCTGAGGTGGCGCAGCCGGAAGTCCAGCGGATCGACCCCGGCAAGGTCGGCAAGCTCGTCCATCGCGCATTCGATGGCGAAGACGTTGAGATGCGCGCCCAGCGACCTCAGCGAGGAGGTGCGGATGCGGCTGCCCGTCTCGAGCCGGACGGACACCTGCTGGCCCGGAAAATCGTAGATCGCCACCGCGTTTCGCGCGGCCCCGCCGCCGGCGGCATCGGGCAGGTCCTCGACCCTTGCCGGCAGGCGGGCGCAGTCGAGCGCTTCGGCCGAGCTGAGGTTGACATGGCCGCCGAAGCCCGGGCGCTGGGCATGTGGCGCGCTCACCACCGACAGGCTCCACGACACCACCCGGCCGGCGGCATCGACCCGCGCCTCCACTCCGGTCGACATGGCCGCTCCCAGCGGGCCGCGACCGAGCTCGTCTTCGCGCGACCACAGGATGCGCACCGGCCGGCCCGGCATTTCCAGCGCGACGATGGCCGCGTCGAGCGCCGCATCGTCGGCGCCGTTGTGGCCATAGCAACCGGCGCCATGCGCATGGACGACGCGCACCGCGGAGGGTTCGAGCCCGAGGCATGCCGCGATCTGCGCGCGGAGCGGGAAAATCCCCTGGGAATGGCTCCATACGGTCAAGCGGCCGGCATCGAACAGGGCGAGCGCGCAGGACGGGCCGATCGACGCATGCGCGACATGCGCGCGCGAATACCGCTCGTCGATGCCGCCCTTGCCGGCCGCCGGCGCCGCGGATCCCAACCGGACGACCGTCTCGCCCGCCGTTTCCGCCGGTTGCCAGAGGCCGGGCACCTCCTCCCAGGCGGTAAACCTCTCCGCCTCGGCATGGGCGGCGTGAACGCCGTATTCGTCCGGCCCGACGAGGGCGAGGAAGTCGTTCCTGCGCAGGACCGTGAGGCCGGGATGGCGGCGCTCCAGCCAGGCTTCGTCGACATTGGCGAGGCGGGCAAGCCGGAACGGCTGCCGGACGACCCGGGCATGCAGGAGGCCCGGCAGGGAAAGATCGTGGATGAAGCCGGCGCCGGCGCGCTTCTGCGCCATATCGATGCGCGGATGGCTGGCGCCGACGGTGCGATCGGGCCCGGCGGGCCGCACGGGCACATTCCCATTGACCGGCTGCCGCCAGTCGACATCGGATGCGAGCGACCAGAAATCGAACCCCGTCGGCGCGCCGTCGACAAGGATGCTCCCGTCGCGGCAGGACAGGCGGGCGTCTTCGGCGCCGAGACGGGCGGCGGCGGCACCCAGCAGCGCCGCACGCGCCTGCGCCGCGGCCAGGCGGACCGACGCGCCAGAGACCTCGACCGACTGACTGCCGGCGGTAATGCCCTCGTCCGGCGACCGCTCGGTATCGCAAGGGGCGAGCGCGACCAGCGCGGGATCGACATGCAACTCGTCGGCGGCGATCTGGGCAAGGGCCGTGAGGATACCCTGACCGAGCTCGACCTTGCCCGAGCGGATGCCGACGACACCCGGCGCGTCGAAGGAGATCCAGCACCCGAGTTCCGGATTGTCGCGAAGGCTCTTCGGCAGCGCGTTGTCCACGGTCACGCCTCCCCGCCGAGACGGGCCGTGGCGCCTGCGGCGGCGCGCAGGATCCCGCCATGCGCCCCGCAGCGACACAGATGCCCGTCGAGCGCAGCGAGGATCGCCTCGCGGCTCGGCCGGCCCTCCGCCTTGAACAGCGCGTGGAGGCGCATCAGGATGCCGGAGATGCAGTAGCCACACTGACCGGCCTGCTCGATCTCGAAGGCTTCGAGCAATGCCGCCCCGACGGGATCGTCCCCCAGCCCCTCGGGGGTCGTCACCTCCGCCCCGGCCAGCGCGGAGACCGGCAGGGTGCAGGCATGGCGCGCCTGCCCGTCGACGCTCACCACGCAAGCGCCGCACTGCTCCAACCCGCAGCCGAAACGGGTGGCCTTGAGGCCGAGCCGGTTCCGCAGCACGAAAAGCAGCGGCTCGTCGCCGGCGCCGTCCACCTGCGCCGGCGATCCGTTGAGCCGGAACGAAATGGAAGAGCGCATGGTCTTTCCTCCGCGGCGGGCGGCCCTAAGCCCCCAGCCGTTCCGCCAGCCAGTCGGCGACGAGCGGGCGATACAGCCAGGGAATGTTGTTGCAGACATGGTTTCCGGCGGCAAAGACATGCAGTTCCGCCCCCGCCCGGCAGACATCGGCGCATTTCTGCGCCTCCGACGGCGGGAAGATCCTGTCGCGGCCGCCATGCAGGACGAGCGCCGGAACCGCCGGCCCCGCGATGCCCGCCAGCGTGAAGCGGCCGGCGCGCGTCACCACGTCGTCACCGCCGAGCGCGAAGGTCATGTTGTCCTGGTAGACCTTCGGCAGGGTCGGCCAGAACGCCCCGAGATCGTGGAAGCCGTTGATGGAAACGACGGCCGCAAGCCCCTCCAGCACCGCCGCGGCCCGCAACGCCAGGAAGCCGCCGAAGGCCATGCCGACCAGGCCGACGGCGCCCGACAGACCCGGCCGCCCCGCGACGGCCTCGATCGTCGCGGCGATGGCCGGGGCGATATCGGCGCGCAGAGGACCATGGGACCGGCCCTCGCCCTGCCCCGGGCCGTCGAGCGACAATGTCGCCATGCCGCGCCGGAGGAAATGCCGTTCGAACGCCGGGAACTCCTCCTTGGTGGAATCCGAGCCGGGAACGATCAGCGCGAGCGGATGTGGCCCCGCCCCGTCCGGCCGGCGGAGATAACCATGCAGCACGCCGCCTTCGAACGGCACCGCGATGGGTTCGCCGGGCGGCGCCAGCAGCGGCGCGGCCTTGCGGAACGCCGCCACCTTCCGCGCCGCGACAAGCGCCTTCGCGTCGAGGTCGTCGAAAGCCATGAACTGGCCGAAATGGTAGAACAGGCTGGCACGGGCGAAAGCCTCGCCGGCGGTGATCCGCCGTCCGTGCTCAAGCGCCGCCTCGCCCATCGCGGCATGGCGGTCGCCTTCGGCGTTCCAGGCAGCAAGCCAGTTCTCCCAGGTGCCGGCACTGTCGATCACCGCCCTTGCCGTCGCCGACGGGATGCCGGCGACCTCCATGCGCGGCAACCAGTGTTCCACCACGCTCAGCAGCCTGTTCTCAGTCCCGTTCATTCCCTGTCCTTCCGGGGTCGCCGCAGTCCGGTCGTCTGTTTCAGGTCGGCATTGCGAGAAGGATCGATGCCGGCGCATTGGTGCGGTTGACGAGCGCGCGCGCCTCCCCCGGCGCCAGCCGGCAACTGTCGAGCACGCCGAGCGTGACGGCGGCATCGGCGGTCTCCACGGTGACCTCGCCGGCGACGACGATGTAGATCTTCTCCACCGCCGCCGCCTTGAGCGAGGTGCGCCCGCCCGGCAGGAGATGCGACAGGCCGATCCACATCGTGTCCGTCGCCGTCGCCTCCTTGCCCTGCAGGCGCAGGCAGCGCATGTCGTAGTGTTCGGGCGCCTCGTAGGGCTTGGCCTCGCTGTAGCGGGTGACCTGCATGGTGCCTCCTTACGGCTTGAGCAGCACCCGCTCGGGCGTTCCGCGCAGCACCGAGGCATAGGCCTTCGCGGCGTCCTTGAGGTCGTAGCAGCAGTCGGGATTGATCGGGAACGGCTTCAGCAATCCCTCTTCGAACTTCAGCTTCAACCGGTCGAAGATCCGCGCGCCGTCGACGGAGGACAAAGCCAGCGTGTCGATGCCGATATATTTGTGGCGGCCGCGGAAGAAGTTGAAAATGTCGAAGGGCACGGCGCGGTCGAAGGTGGAGATGAAGATCTGCCGCGCCTGCTTGGCCATCGCCTTGTTGGCGATCTCGAAATAGGGGCTGCCGACCGTGTTGAAGACGATATCGGCGCCGTGGCCGCCGGTCATGTCGCGAACGACGGCGGCGACGTCGTCCACGGCGCTGTTCAACATCGTGACCGGACCGTTGGCGTGGCCCCGCAGCGGCTGCCCGTTGTATTCGACGGCGAAGACCTTCGCCCCGGCCATGGTGGCGAGCTGGATCGCCGCCTGCCCGACCTTGCCGTTGCCGCCACAGACGAGGACGACGTCGGTCGGCTGGGCGCCGCCGGCCTCGCGCAGGCCCTCATAAGCGGTGATGAAGGGCACGCCGACCGAACCTGCCTCCTCCATTGAGAAATTCTTCGGCTTGGCGCGCACCGCCTTCTGGTCGAGCACCATCCACTTGCCGTGGCTGCCGTCCTGGGTGATGCCCAGTTCGCCGCCGCCGCCCCAGACCTCCATGCCGATCATCTGCGAGGGGCCCTCGCGCACGATGCCGCCGAAGTCGCGGCCCGGAATGCGCGGCCAGACGGCATGCGGCATATGGCCGAGCGAAGCCTTGACGTCGCTGGGATTGACCCCCGCCGCCACGATCTCCACCAGGACCTGGCCCGGCCCCGGGCGCGGCACGGCCACCTCGACCACATCGATCAGGAGGTTGTCGAGATCCGGCGACTTCTGGGAAACCCTGAGGGCATTGCCGGCTTTGGCGCTTGCTTGAATGTTCATCTCTTCCGTCTCCTTTGCTTCAGCTGCGCCGGTCAGGCCGCAAGCCCCAAGATTTCCCTGGCCTCCGACGGACCGGCAATCTGCCCGCCGAGTTTCTCGATGAGGTCGCGGGCGCGCTCCACCAGTTCGCCGTTGCCCTTCGCCAGCACGCCCTTGGCGATGTAGGAATTGTCCTCCAACCCGACGCGGACATGCCCGCCGAGCAGATAGGCCTGCATCGCCATCGGGAACGACATGCGGCCAACACCGAAGCCCGTCCACACGGCGTCGCGCGGCAGCATGCGCGCGGCGGTCGCCATGACGTCGGTGGTGGAGGGAAAGCCGTATTTGACGCCGGTGACGATGGTGAACATCGCCGGCGATTTCAGCACGCCGGCCTTCATCAGGTCCTGCGCGAGCACGATATGGCCGGTATCGAACACCTCGAGCTCCGGCTTGGAACCGGCCTCGTTGATGAGGTCGGCCATGATCTTCACGTTGCCGGGGGTGTTGATCACCACCTCGTTGCCGAAGGTCATGGTGTTGAGGTCGAGCGTGGCAATGTCGGGCTTCAGCGCGGTGATGTGCTCGACGCGCTTTTCCGGCCGCATCAGCGTCGTGCGCGGGCCGGCGACCGCGGGATTCTCGTCGCTCGGATGGTAGCGCCCGCCCGGCCCCGTGGTCACGTTGAGGATCAGGGCGCTGTTCTTCGCCCGGATGCGCTCGACTACTTCGCGGTAGTGTTTCAGCTCCATCGAGGGCTTGGCCGTTTCGGGATCGCGCACATGGATGTGGGCGATGGCCGCTCCGGCATCCGCCGCCTCCAGGCAGGCATCGGCGATCTCCTCCGGCGTCACCGGCAGGCCGGGATGGTTTTCCCGCGTCGTCAGGTTGCCTGTCACGGCACAGGTGATGATGACTTTCGGCTGCATTACAGATGCCTTCCTCCATCGACGACGATCCGGCTGCCGGTCGAGAACTTCAGGTGCGTGGCGCAGGAGACGATCGCCTCGGCGACGTCCAACGGGCTGGTGATGCGCTTGAGCGGAGTCGTCGCGGCGACCTTCTCGGAAAATTCCTTGCCGCGGCCGGGCACGAACTGCGTATCGACGGCCCCGGGCGACACCGCCATGACCCGGATCTCGGGGGCGAGCGCGCGGCCGAGCGAATTCGTCATGATGTCGATGCCCGCCTTCGCGCCGCAATAGGCGACATTCGAGCCGATGCCGGTGAAGGCGGCAATCGACGAGACGTTGACGATCAGGCCGTCGCCGCTTGCTTTCAGTGCCGGCGCGAAGGCGCGGATCGTGGCGAAGACGCCGCGCCAGTTGTTGACGAAAATACGGTCGATCATCTCGTCCGTCAGGGCATCGAGGTCGCCATGCGCCACCGGCTGGGTAACGCCCGCCGTGTTGACCAGGATGTCCACGCGGCCGAACCGTTGCAGCACGTCGTCGCGGAGCGCCTCGATCGTCACGGTCTCCTCAATGGAGACCGGCAGCGCGACATGGCCCTCGCCTGCAAGGCCGGCGGCGATGTCCTCGGCCGCCTGCCGGCCCGAACGATAGCCGACGACGACGCGCGCGCCCGCAGCGGCAAGCGTCCGGCAGGTCTCGCGGCCGATGCCGCCGGAGCCGCCGACGACGACGGCCACCTTACCCTCAAGCGGATGACGGGAGTCTTGTGCAGCCATGGCTCAGCTCTTCTTTCCCGAGATCGGCGGTACGGGCAGGACCGATGTGCCCGGCACCAGCTTGAAATCGTACGTGCAGGTGTAGAAGGGCAGGCTCGCGCCCGGGTAATCGGGATGCGGCTCGCAATGCATGACGAACCTGCCGACGATCTGCTGCTTGGCGCCGAAGACGACGTCGGCCGCCAGCGCCTCGGACGTGTCGGAGAAGATCTGCGTGATCAATGTCTTGTACCCCGGCGCGGAAACGATGAAGTGGACATGCGCCGGCCGCATCGGCTCGCGGTTCTGGGCCCGCAGCAGCACGCCCACCGGGCCGTCGGTCGGCACGGGATAGCCCGCCGGCTTGACCGAGCGGAAATGATAGCGGCCATCGGCCTCGCTCGTGAACTTGCCGCGAAGGTTGCAGTCCTCCTGGGTTTCGTCCTGGTTCTCGTAGAGCCCAACGGGCGACGCCTGCCACACGTCGAGCACGGCGCCTGCGACCGGCGCGCCGTCGGTCCCGATCACCCTGCCGGAGAAGAAAAGCGGGGCGCCGGGCGTTTGCGAACGGGCGATGCAGTCGCCATTGGTGCAGACCGGCGCATCGCCGCGGTAGAACGGCCCGAGCAGCGCCGACATCGTCTCGCCCTGCATGCCGTCATTGTTGATGAGGTCGATCAGCGTGGATGCGCCGAGAACGTCTGCGGCGAGCACCACCTCGTTGTGGAACTCGTTCGTCCGCTGGCCGATCTCGACGATCCAGCGCAGCGCATATTCGAATTCCGCCTCTGTCGGGCGCGTCTCGAGAATGAACCGGTGGAGATGATCCACCAGCGCGCTCATGATCTCCTTCAGCCGGGGATCGGCGGTGTCCGCCATCGCCGCAAGCACGGTGGGCGTGACGTCGGCTTCCTTGGTGATGAGCCTGGGGCCGGTGCTGACATAGTCCATTTCGTCCTCCACTGCGTTCATGCGTCCAAAGGTTCGGGCCGCTTGGCGGCGGCCGCGAGATGCGGGTACTTCTCGGTCAACAGCGAGCCGTGATAGTAGGTCGCGGAGAAGGCAGGCGTTTGCCGGATCCTCTCGAGCCAGCGGCCGATTGCGGGCGCTTCGCGCCACATTCCGGAAAGCCGAATGTCGTCCATTCGCACGATGACAGGCATGATCGCGATATCGGCAAGGCTGAGATTTGCGCCCATCAGCCAGGGCCCGCCGCTGGCGGCAAGCCATGTCGCCATACGGTCGATGCCGCGCTGCAGGCGCGCCAGGGCCTCGTCCATCTCGGCCTTCGGGAATCCGGTGCGCCCCATCTTCATGAGGAATTCACGGCGCAGCGGCTTGCTGTCGCACAACGCCTGGAACTCTTCATCGCCCATCGCCTGGAAGTGCGGCAGGAAAGCCAGATTGTACGACGGCACGCGGATTGCCGGCGTCGGCACCTCGTCGATGAAGCGCAGCATCGCGCGCATCTCAGCCACCTTGAGTGGATCGCCGGGTCTCAGCGGCGCCACGTCACCGAGAATGTCCTCCAGATACTCCATGATGACGGCGGAATCGGTGACCGAAGCGCCATCGTGCAAGAGGGTCGGGACCACGCCGTTGGGGTTGATCGCGAGGTATTCGGGCTTGAGCTGATCTCCCTTGAAGAGATCGAGCCTGTGTTCCTCGAAGACCTTGCCCTTGGCGTAAAGGACATAGCGGACGCGCTGGCTGCATGTGGACTGCGGCGCGTTGTAGAGCACGAATTCCGGCATGTCGTTTCCTCTCGTTGACCGTACGAGCCGTGTTCTCTGATGGCGGGCCGGCGCGTTCCGCTAGTCCCAGTTGAGGATGCGGGGCAGCTTTCCGCTTCTGGCGAGGGTTCCGACCAGTCCGAGCGGGAAGAAGATCAGGCCGATCGCCATCACCAGGCCCGTGCCAAGGATGTTGATCTCGGATGCTCCCATCGTCGCGACGAAGAGTTCGTTGAGGGCGACGATCAGGATCGCGCCGATCACCGGCCCGGCGATCGTGCCCTTGCCCCCGAGGATGCACATCAGCACCATGTTCGCCGAGATCAGGATGAGCAGGAAGATGTTCGGCCGGAGATAGGTGAGGTACTCGCCCCACACCGCGCCCGCCATGCCGACGAAGAAGGCCGAGAGGGCGAAGGCGGCGACCTTGTAGAAGCGCGTGTCGATGCCGGCGCTTTCCGCCTTGATCTCGTCCTTGGAGAGCGCGCGAAGGCCGAGGCCGAACTTCGAGTGCTTGATCTTGTAGGCCGACCACACGGTGAAGGCGGCGATAGCCAGCATCGCATAATAGTAGGGCACCTTGGCCCACTGCACCGACAGGTCGTTCGGCGGCAGCGTCAGGCCGTTGGCGCCGCCGATGAAGTGCCAGTTGTCGAACAGGATGCGGGCGATCATCAGGAGGGCGATCGACGAGATGATGAAGCTCGGGCCGCGCACCTTGAGTGTGACCATGCCGACGCCGTAGCCGAGCACCGCCGCGACGAGACCGGCAAGCGGCGCGGTGAGCAGCGTGGAAATGCCGTAGCGCGCCAGGAGCATGCCGGAGAAATATCCCCCGACGCCGAAGAACACGGCATGGCCGAGCGAGACATGGCCGGCGAAGCCGCCGAGGATGTTCCAGCCCGAGGCCATCGCGACATAGGACGCGGTGAACAGTACCAGATGCAGGACGTAGTTGTAGTTGCCGGTGAACTGCAGCAGCGGCAGCGCGGCGAGCAGCGCAAGCAGGGTCAGCGGGAACCAGGTCGCCCGGGTCTGGTCGGCCCTGCGCGTCAACGTCTCGTTGTGGGCGCGGCGCGCCTCGATCACGGCGCTGGCGCTGGAATCCTGAAGGGTCACGGCCATCATGCCATCTCCGGTTTTTCGCCGAACAGCCCCTGGGGCCGCACCAGCAGAATGATGAAAAGCGCGAGGAAGAAGGTCAGCGTCGACCAGGTGGCTCCGATCCAGGTGCCGACGAAGGCGGCGATGACGGACAGGACGAGCGCGCCCACCACCGTGCCGAGGATGCTGCCCATGCCGCCCAGCACCACCACCGACATCAGCATGGCGATCCATTCCCAGTGCTTGGCCGGGAAGAAGCTGAACACGAAGCTGACCAGCGATCCGGCGGCGCCGGCAAGGCCGATGCCGATGGCGAAGGCGAGCACGCTGATGAACTGCACGTTGACGCCGAGGAGTTCGGCCGCCTCGCGGTTCTGCGTGGTGGCGCGGATGGCATAGCCGAGCCGCGAATATTTGAGGAACAGGGACAGCGCCGCGATGATCGCCAGCGAGACGAGGCCGGCATAGAGCTGCCCCTTGGGGATGAAGACGTCGCCGATGAAGAAGGCGGCGGTGGCGTAGTCGGGCGACGTCACCCGCTGCGTGTTGGTGAAGAGGCCGCCGAGCAGCCCTTCCACCATCATCGCCAGCGCGAAGGTGAGCAGCACCGTCATCTCGGAATATTTGGCGCTCCTCGCTTCCCGCTGGAACAGCAGCCGGTAGAGCACCACGCCGACGGCGGCCATGGTGACGGCGGCGACGGGCAGCATGGCGATCGGGTCGAGGCCGAACGTCTTGAAGGCCAGGTAGGCGATATAGGCCCCGCCGATGATCAGCGCGGGATGGGCAAGGTTGACGATGCGCATCACGCCGAAGACCAGCGACAGGCCGGAGCCCATGAGGGCGATGACGCCGCCGAGCGCCAGGCCCAGGATCAGTATCTGCAATATCTCTGCCATGTCTTTTCCTCGTCAGGCGGCCTTCCTGCCGCCGAGGTAGAGTTCCTGGATGCGCGGATCGGCGAGCACGGTGGCGGCCGGGCCTTCGAACAGCGTCCGGCCGAGATCGAGCACAACGCCCCAGTCGGCGTTCTTGAGCCCCATCAGCGCGTTCTGCTCCACGAGGAGCACGGTCACGCCTTCCGCCGACATCATCTTCATGATGTCGAACATCTCCTGGACGACCTTTGGCGCCAGGCCGAGCGACGGCTCGTCGAGCATGACGATATCGGGCTTGATGATCAGCGTGCGGGCCATGGCAAGCGTCTGCTGCTGGCCGCCGGACATGGTGCCGGCATGCTGGTCGGCGCGCTCGCGAAGGATCGGGAAACGCTCGAGGATACCGTCGATGCGGCGCTCCAGCTCCTTCTTGTCCTCCAGGATGAAGCCGCCCATGCGCAGGTTCTCGCGCACGGTCATCTTGGCGAACAGCGCGCGCTCCTGCGGCACGAAGCAGATGCCCTTGCGCAGGATCTGGTCGGGGCGCAGCCCGTTCAGCCGCTCGCCCTTGAGCACCACGTCGCCCTTGCGGATCGACAGCATGCCGCAGATCGCCTTGAGCAGCGTCGACTTGCCGGCGCCGTTCGGGCCGATGATGCAATGGACCTTGCCGGGCTCGACCGTCAGGTGCGCGCCGTCGATGATGGCGGGGCCGTCGCCGTAGCCGGCGGTGATGTTGGTGACTTCCAGAAGCTTCGTCATCAGGCCGCCTCGTCTTCCAGCACGCCGCCGAGATAGGCGTCGAGCACCTGGGGATCCTTGCGCACCACGTCGGGCGTGCCGGTGCAGATGACCCTGCCGTGCGCCATGACCACGACCTTGTGCGAAAGGCGCATGATCAGGTCCATGTTGTGCTCGACGATCAACACCGTCAGGCCCTTGTCGTTGAGGGCGCGGATATGGCCGACGATCTCCTCCATCAGCGACGGGTTGACCCCGCCGGCCGGCTCGTCGAGCAGGATGATCTTGGGATCGGACATCAGGAGCGCGGCGAGGTCCATGAGCTTCTTCTGCCCGTAGGACAGGTTGTGGCCGTCTTCGTGGGCAATGCGGGTGATGCCGAGGAAATCGAGGATCGCCATCGCCTTGTCCTTCTCCTCCGGCGACATGGCCGGGCGGAACAGGCCGCGCAGGCCCTCGACCCGAGACTGGACGATGACGTTCTCGATCACCGTCATGTCGCCGAGGTTGCGCGAGATCTGGAAGGTGCGGCTGAGGCCCTTGGCCGTGATCCTGTGGGGCCGCAGATGGTCGATCCGCTCGCCGTCGAGCCAGACCTCGCCCGAGGTCGGCGCCGCCGTCCGGCTGATGCAATTGAACGCGGTGGTCTTTCCGGCGCCGTTCGGCCCGATCAGGGCGGTGATCGACCCCTTCTCGACCGTGAAGGTGACACCGTCGACGGCCTTGATGCCGCCGAAATGCTTACAGAGGTTCTTCACTTCCAGCATGCCGTCTCCTCTTGCGGGTTGCGCCGACAATGGCCGGCGACGGAAAGGATGCCGCCGCCGGGCACCCTTCCGCCGCCTGTCTTCTCAGAACCCGTTCTTGGGATAGCTGAACGGCGAGACGCCCTCGAATTCGCCGGTCGGGTAGACGAAGGTCAGCTTGCCGTCCTGCCACTGCGTCATGATGTGGGATTTCTCCACCGGCAGGCCGATCTCGTCCCAGGAGAAGCGGCCGAGCACCGTGCGGACCGGATCGTCCTTGGTGCGCGCGTGCAGCCACTCGCCCATCTTGGCATTGTCGGTCGTGCCCGCCCCGAGGATCGCCTGCTCGATGCCCTGGCAGACCGCGAACGGAATGGCGCTGTCCTCGTCCGGCTCGACGTCGTATTCGGCGGTGAACGCCTTGACGAAGTCGGCATTGTTGAACGGCTTGCCGGCCAGCGTGCTCTCGAACGGCACGTCCTTGTGCCAGGTGGTGTGGATAAACACGCCGTCCGCCGCTTCCTTGCCGACGCCCTCGACGAACTCCGTCTGCGCGCCCTGGCTGAGATAGACCAGCTTGGGCGTGGCGCCGACGGTCTTGAGGCTGCGCGTCAGCTGCACGGCCTCTTCCGCCGAGGCCGTCAGGCCGATGACCATCTCGGCGCCGGAGCGCTTGATCGAATTGGCAAGGTTCAGCCAGTCGTTGAACCCTTCCTCCGGCCATTTCTCCTGCATCAGGACCTTGATGCCGACATCGGCGAGATAGCCGGGCGCGAGGTCCGCGATCTCCTTGTCGGTCGCCGGGTCCGTAACCTTCTGCCCGAGCAGGCCCGCCTCGATGGCATTGGCGAAGAAGTCGTCGGCCGAGACCACGGCCGCGGTCTTCGGCGCCTCGCCCGCCGGAATGAGCTGCTTGATCACCGCGGAGACGTCCCTGCCGGTATATTCGGCGGCGTTGACCTGGAAGTAGAACAGGTTCTTGTAGCCCTGCTCGTAAATGCGCAGCGCGCCGCCCGAGGGGATGGCATGCACCATGTTGTATTTCGAAAGGATGCTGGCGACCGGGAAGGTCAGGCGGCTTGAGAAGGTGCCGTAGACGGCCTCGACCTTGTCGACATTGATGAAGCGTTCGTACTGGTTGATCGCGGTCGCCGTGTCCGACCGGTTGTCGCTGACGATCAGCTCGACCTGCCGGCCGAGGATGCCGCCGGCTTCGTTGATCAGCTTCGTGCAGAGCTCATAGCCGCGCTTGTGCTTTTCACCGCTGACCGACAGCCCCCCGGTGATCGGCAGCGACGCGCCGATCTTCAGGTTTTCCGCCTGCGCCGCACCGGCCGTTATCGCCGCCGCGGCCGTTGCCGCGAGCAATGTGTTCAATCTCATACGCCTTCCTCCCGTTAGCGATGATTGCATCAGTAATCCGGGCACCCGCTATCGCGACGCCTGGATGGATTCCTCGCCCGGCAGAGTTCGTCCTGCGGCCTTGCCGCCTCTCCGTCCGGGACCAATGGGGATGTTCGCTCCGCCGCCCTCCCTGGCGACCAAGCCATCGATCGATGCACGGGCGCTCCTCCAAGCCTTTTCGTGCAATCGATTGCGAGGGATGAAGTATCACGGCACTTGCGTTTGGTCAAGGATTTTTGCAAACGATTGCGTGCGGCGTCCGCGATCTGCTAATATGTCCAAATCAGAGAGGATCAGATGCGGCAGAAACGGATTACGCTCAAGGATATCGCCCGCGAGACGGGCGTGCACGTATCCACCGTCTCCCGGGCCCTCGATCCGGTCGAGCGCAAGTCGATAACGCAAGAGGTCGCCAGCCGCATCCAGGCGGCAGCCGATGCGCTGGGATACCGGCCGAACCGCATCGCCGCGGGGCTGCGCACCAACCGCACCATGACCGTCGGCGTGATGATCCCCGACATCACAAACGTGATCTTCCCGCCGATCCTGCGCGGCATCGAGAGCGTCCTCGAGCCGCTGGGCTATGCGTCGATCATCGTCAACACCGACAGCGAGCGGGACAGGGAAAGCCGCCTCGTCGACGTGCTGCGCGACCGCGGCGTCGACGGCATCATCCACGCCGCGGTGCTCAGAAGCGACCCGTCCATCGCCCGCGCGGCGGCGGAAGGCCTGCCGGTGGTGACGCTGAACCGCATGGTCGAGAACTCGCAGATTCCCTACATCGTCAACGACGAGGATGCCGGCATCTGCGAGATGCTGCGCCATCTGCGCGATCTCGGGCATCGCGCCATCGCACATCTCGCCGGCCCGCAGGACCTGTCGACCGGCCAGCTTCGCCTGGCCGCCTTCCGCAAGGCAGCTGCGGCCCTTTCGCTCGACTTTCACCCGGAACTCGTGGCGACGGCCCGGCGCTTCGACGAGGAGGAGGGCGCGCGCTGCATCCGCGAACTGCTGGGGGCGGGCCGGACGTTCACCGCGATTCTCTGCGCCAACGACCGTCTCGCGCTCGGCGCCATAGACGAATTGCGCGAGCACGGCATCGACTGTCCGCGCGAGGTCTCGGTCACCGGCTTCAACGACATGCCGTTCCTCGAGCTGATCCGCCCCAGGCTGACGACCGTTCGCATCCTCCAGCACAGCGCCGGCCGGACGGCGGCAACCGTGCTGCTGCAACTCATGAATGGCGACAAGGCCGAGGACATTCCCACCGAGACGATCCTGCCGGTCGAACTCGTCGTCCGCGAAAGCACCGCGCCGGCAAGCACCTTCAGGATTCCGCGGTAATGAAACCGGACTTGCGCCAGAACGCCCCCCACCCGGTCCAGCCGCCAGTGGATGAAGAACGCGGCGGCCGAGGGCGGGATCGCCGGATCGCCGGCGTCGAGATTCTAAGGCGCTGCCCCCACGCTAGTTCAGCCACCGCACGAGCGTGAGCGCGACACCCGGCGAGAGCGTGACGATCGCCAGCCTGACCAGGTCGGAAATCACGAACGGCATCACGCCTCGATATGTCTGCATGATCGGCACGTCGGAGGCCAGCTTGTTGATGATGAAGACATTGAGGCCGATCGGCGGGGCCGACAGGCCGATGCCGACGACAATGAGGACGAGGATGCCGAACCAGATGGCGACGTCGTCCGCCGGCATGCCGAAATCCAGCGTCATCACGATGGGGATGAAGACGGGGAGCGTGAGCAGGATCATCGCCAGCTCATCCATCACGGCCCCCAGCACGAGATAGGTGAGCAACATGGCGCAGACGACGGCATAGGGTGGCAGGCCCGATTGCCCGACCATGGCGGCGAGCGTCGCCGGCATCTGCGTCAGGGCGAGGAAGGCACCGAAGACCTCCGCGCCGAGCAGGATCAGGAAGATCATCCCGCTGGTCTCGGCAGTCTGCAACAGCGCGTTCTTCAGCGCGGCAAGGCTCAGCGTCCGCTGCAGGAGGCCGATCGCCAGCGTCACCGCGGCACCGACGGCGGCGCCCTCGGTGGGCGTGAAAACCTCGCCGTAGATACCGCCGACGACCGCGACGGCAATGGCCGCGGCAGGGACGATCGCAAAATCCGCAGCAAGCAGGAGCAGCCCGAAAATCGCCAGCAGGACCCCGCCGACCGTCCCGATCGCCCCCGCCGTCCAGCCGGCAAGGCTCCCGGCGAGCAGGAGCAGGCCGAGCGGCCGTGCCCAGAACGGACGGGGCGTCGCCGCGACGTCGGCCAGGCTGACCGGCGGAGCGAGGTGCGGCCTGCGCCGCACGACCACCGCGATGGCGATCATGTAGAAGGCCGCCGCGAGCAGGCCCGGCACCAGAGCCGCCTGGAACAGTTTCGCGATGTTCTGCTCGGCGGTGATGGCGTAGATCACGAGGATGACCGAGGGGGGAATGAGGATGCCGAGCGTGCCGCCGGCTGCAATGGTACCGGTGCCGAAGCCGGCATCGACCCGCGCCCGGCGCAATTCCGGCAGCGCGGCCCGACCGAATGTCGCAGTCGTCGCGACGGACGAGCCGCAGATCGCGCCGAACCCCGTGCAGGCCGCGATCACCGCCATCGGCATGCCGCCCTTGAACCGCCCGAGCCGCCGCTCCGCGACGCGGAACAGTGTCGCGGCGATGCCCGATTGCTCCGCCAGGGCACCCATCAGGATGAAGAGCGGTATGACGGAAAGCGTGTAGCTGGCGAACTGGCTGTAGGTGTTCGTCTGCAGGTAATAGACCAGCGCATGCGGACCGGAGAGATAGGCGTAGCCGGCGGCGCCCACCGCCAGCATGGCAAGGGCGATCGGCATGCGGATGGCGATCAGGACCAGCATGGCCGCAAAGCCGGCGAAGGCAATGGCAAACCCGCTCATCGGCCGGCTCCGATCTTCATGAGGGCGACGGACAGGCCGATGACGGATGCGAGCGCGGCCAGCACGGCGCAGACCAGATAGACCGGCCAGATCGGCCAGGGCAGCTGGATGAGCGTGGTCCCGTACTGCCGTGCGTCCAGGCCGCCGGTGAAGAGACCCCAGGCGAAGAATGCCAGGCAGCCGGCCAGGAGCATGTCCCACGCGCCGTCGATCGCCCGCGTGACACGCCCCGGCAGGGCGAGCGTGAAGGTATCGACCGCGATATGGCCGCTGCGCGCCTGCGTATATCCAAGGAACGAGAAGGCCGCGACGCCGATCGCGACCTCCACGAGCTCATAGTCGGCCGGTACCGGGCGGTTCAAGAGCCAGCGTCCGAGCACGCTCACCGTCACCAGCCCGGCCGCAAGGCAGAGCAGCACGCCGCCGATGAATGCCAGGCCGGCGGCCAGCCGCTCGATGCCGTACCGTGGCGGCCTTCCGGCCACCGCTTTCCCGTTTTCCGCGTCCTGCGTCATCCCGGCCCCAGATCCTCGATTGCGATGGCGCCCGTCAGGCGGCGGAATATTTTCGCACTAGCGCCTGCGCGGCATCGAGCATGGCCTTGCCGTCGAGGTTCTTCGCCTTCATGTCCTCGATCCACTTGTCACGGACGGGAGCCGTCGCCTCCACCCATTTCGCCTTCTCCTCCTCGCTGATCGCGCTGATCGTTCCCGTGCCGGAGGCCTGGATGGCGGCGCGCACCTCGACGCCGACGCTGTCCCACATCTCGCCGGCCTTCCTGGCGAAGACCATGCCGCTGTTGGCGTCGAGAACCGTCCTCAGGTCGGCCGGCAATCCCTCGTACCTGGCCTTGTTCATCGCCAGGAAGAAGGTGGTGGTGTAGAGCGTCGGCGAGCCGGGGATCTCGGTATGGAAGCGGGTGAGTTCATCGACCTTGATGGAGGGCACGACCTCCCACGGGATGACGCAGCCGTCGATCGCCCGCTGGGCCAACGCTTCCGGCACCTGCGGCACGGGCATCCCGACCGGGGTCGCCCCGAGCGCCGCCAGCGCCTCACCGGCCAGCCGCGTCGGGTTTCTGAGCTTCAGGCCCACGAGATCGGCGCCCGACCTGATTTCCTTGTTGGTATGGATCAGGCCGTGATCGTGCGCCCAGAAGCACAGCAAGTGCGTGTCGCCGGCCTCGTTCAGCACATGGGCCTGGCCGTATTCCTGGCAGGCCTGCGCATTGACGATGGCCTCCTTGGCGGCAATGAAGGGAAGCTCGAACACTTCGGTGGACGGGAACCGCCCGGGCGTGTTGCCCGGCAGGGTCCACACGATATCGACGACGCCGTTGGCCGCCTGGTCGTAAAGCTGCGGCGGCTTTCCACCCAGCTGCATGGCCGGGAAGATATCGATCTTGAGGGCGCCGCCGGTCTGTTCCTCCAAAGTCTTGACCCAGGGCATCAGCAGCCGCTGGTGGACATTGGATGCCGGGGGGAGGAAATGGTGCAGCTTCAGCGTCACCGCGCTCTGGGCCTGCCCCCTGCCCGCACCGAGGATAAAGGGCGCCGCAAGCATGGCGCCGCCGCTCTTCAACACGTTCCGTCTGCTCAGCATCGTCGTTTCCTCCCTGTCAACCCGATGGCGTTCCGCCCGCAAGCGCGCGCTTCCGGCCGGCTGGATCGCCCCGTCTCTCCTCATTCAGGGCAACCAATCCATTAACATGTTAAGTTTACTCGCCGCGACCTGTCAAGTATCGGGAGCGTCACATGTCCTCGCACAACCGAATCCCTTGAGATCGCGACGGCAGGTTGACAACCCCGACCGTGCTGAACATTCTTCCTTTCTTTGTCTGGGAGGTATTTATGAGCATTTCGATCAGCCGTCGCGTCTTTACCATCGGTGCTGCCGCCGCAGGATTTGCGGCAGCCGGCTTCACACCAGCCCGCGCGCAACAGGCATTCTTCCGCATCGGAACGGGCGGCACGTCGGGAACCTACTATCCCGTCGGCGGCCTGATCGCCAACGCGATCTCGGCAACGGGCGCAGCCGGCGTCGAAGGGCTGGTTTCCACGGCGGTATCCTCGAACGGCTCGGTGGCCAATATCAGCGCCATCCAGTCCGGCGCCTCCGAATCCGGCTTCACGCAGTCCGACGTCGCCTTCTGGGCTCATTCGGGAACAGGCCTTTACGAGGGTAAGGGCAAGGTCGAGGACCTGCGGCTCATCGCAACGCTCTATCCCGAGACCATCCACCTCGTCGCCCGCGCCGATGCGGGCATCAAGTCGGTGGCAGACCTGAAAGGCAAGCGCGTCTCGCTCGACGAACCCGGCTCCGGCACCATCGTCGATGCACGCCTGGTGCTCGGGGCCTACGGGCTGACGGAAAAGGACGTCGAGCCGGAATACCTGAAGCCCGGCCCGGCAGGCGAGCGCCTGCAGGACGGCGCGCTCGATGCCTATTTCTTCGTCGGCGGCTATCCGACCGGTGCCATTGTCGAACTCGCCAGCACCAACAACATCACGCTGGTGCCCATCACCGGCCCGGAGGCCGACAAGCTCCTGTCGGAACAGAAGTTCTTCTCCACCGACACCGTGCCCGACGGAACCTACAAGAATGTCGGCGAGACCAAGACCATCTCCGTCGCCGCCCAATGGGTGACCAGCGCCAAGCAGCCCGACGACCTCGTCTACAACATCGTCAAGTCGCTCTACAGCGAGGGAAGCCAGAAGGCGCTCCAGGCCGGCCACGCCAAGGGCAAGCTCATCACGATCGAGAACGCCGTCACCAGCGCCGGCATTCCGTTCCATCCCGGCGCGGAGAAGTTCTACAAGGAAGTCGGCGCCCTGAAGTAGCCCTTCGAACAGGCTGACAACGGCGGAGCGGAAGGCAAGCCTTCCGCTCCCTTTGCCTGACGAGCGACGAGGGAACCGGGTATGAGCGACGGCGGCAGCGACAAGATCAAACTTTCCGGCATGGAATTCGACGAGGAGAAGGCGCGGGAGCTGGAGGAGAAATTCGACTCCGAAATCCGCTTCCGGCCGCTGACGCCGGTTGCCGGCTGGCTGGTCGGCTTCCTGCTCGTCATGCTGTCGCTGTTCCATTACTATACCGCCGGCTTCGGCCTCCTGCAGGAGATGCTCCACCGGGGCATCCATCTGTCGATGGTGCTGGCGCTGGTCTTTCTCGTCTTTCCCCTCGTGAAGACGGGTTACGACGCGCCCGCGCGCTCCAGCCTGCTGCGCCCGCTCGGCATATCCGTCGTCGACTGGCTGCTGGCGATCGCCGCCGTGGTGGCCGTCATGCATGTGCCGATGATCCCGCTCGACGATCTCGCCTTCCGCGTCGGCAACCCGACGACCCAGGACGTGATCCTCGGCCTCATCCTCATCGCGCTCCTGCTCGAGGCGACGCGCCGATCCGTCGGCGTTCCGCTTCCCATCATCGCCCTGGTCTTCATGGCCTATGCGCTGTTCGGCCAGTATATGCCGAGCATCCTCATTCATCCCGGTGCGTCCGTCGCCCAGCTTGTCGATCACCTCTACCTGACGACGCAGGGTGTCTACGGCATCGCCCTCGGCGTCGTCGCCACCTATGTCTTCCACTTCGTCCTGTTCGGCGTGTTCGCCACCCGCATCGGCCTCGGCCAGCTCTTCCTCGACTGCGCGGCCTGGGTCGCCGGCCGCTATGCGGGCGGCCCCGCCAAGGTATCGATCTTCGGTTCGGCGCTGTTCGGCATGATCTCCGGCTCGTCGGTCGCCAACACCGTCACCGTCGGCTCGCTGACCATCCCGGCGATGATCCGGCTCGGCTACAAGAAACATTTCGCCGCGGCGGTGGAGGCGGCCTCCTCCACGGGCGGGCAGGTGACGCCGCCGATCATGGGCGCGGCCGCCTTCCTGATGATCGAGTTCCTGGAGCTGCCCTACACGACCATCATCCTGGCGGCCATCGTGCCGGCCTTCATGCACTTCTTCGGCGTGTTCATGCAGGTGCATTTCGAAGCCAAGCGTACCGGCCTCAGAGGCCTGCGGCCGGACGAAATGCCCGACGTCATCGAGGCGCTGAAGCGGGACTGGCCGACGATCATCCCGCTCGTCGTCCTCATCGGCGTCCTGCTCTCGGGTTATACGCCCTACATGGCCGCCTTCTGGGGCATCACCATGTGCGTCGTCGTGGGCCTGCTCAATCCGCGACGGCGCATGTCGGTCGGCGAGATCGTGGTGTGCCTGCGCGACGGGGCCAAATATGCGCTCGCCGTCGGCGCGGCCGCGGCAACCGTCGGCATCGTCGTGGGCATCGTGACGCTGACGGGTGTCGGCTTCAAGCTGTCCTATATCGTCACCTCGACGGCGGGGCACCTTTCGCTGCTGTTCAGCACCTTCATCCCCGAGATGATCTTCTCGACCCAGGGCCTGACGCTGCTGTTCACCCTGTTGATGACCGGCGTCGTATGCATCCTCATGGGCTGCGGCATTCCAACGACGGCCAACTACATCATCATGGTGACCATCGCGGCGCCGGCGCTGGTCATGCTGGGGGTCGAGCCGATCGTCGCCCACTTCTTCGTCTTCTACTACGGGCTGCTTGCGGACATCACGCCGCCGGTGGCGCTCGCCGCCTATGCGGCGGCGGGCATGGCCGGTTCGGACCCGTTCAAGACCGGCAACACGGCTTTCCGGCTCGGCCTGGGCAAGGCGCTGGTGCCCTTCGTCTTCGTCTTCTCCCCATCCCTGCTTCTGGTGACGAAGGACTTCAACTGGCCGGACTTCTTCCTGGCGTTCCTCGGCTGCATCCTCGGCATCACCTGCCTCGGCGCCGCGCTGTCGCGCTACATGCTGGTGCGCACGCGCCCGTGGGAGAATGTGCTGCTGGTGCTTGCCGCGCTACTGCTCGTCGCGCCCGAACTCTATTCCTCGCTGCTCGGCCTCGCCCTCATCGTTCCCGTCCTCATCCGCCACTGGCAGGCGCGCCACTCCGACGAAGCGCAACCCGCGTGAGCTGAGGCGTCATCGGCAGATCCGCAACCGGCACCGTTTCCACGCGTTGCAAACGGCCAGCAGCGCTCCTCCCGGAGAGGAATGCCTCCCTTGCGTCTTCGTCGCCGCCGCCGCGCGTGAACGGGCCGAAAGAAACAAGCCAGTTCTTGCCGAAACGAATGATCTTTCGGCAAGAATTTGCCGGAACACCCGGGCCACAACCGGTTGCAGCCTGCAAATACAATCGCTTGGGTTTGGCCCGGCTCTTGCTGGCAATACAGGACGGTGCGGAGGGAGAGAACCGCGCCGGTTTACACAACGGGAGGATTTTCCATGAAGCAAGTCATGCAACGCATCGCCATTACCGCGATCGCCGGCCTTTCCATCGCCCTGCCGGGCGCCTCGGCGAGAGCAGAGGAATTCATCAACATCCTGACGGGCGGCACCTCCGGCGTCTACTACCCGCTGGGCGTCGCGCTGTCGAAAATCTACGGCGACAAGATCGAGGGCGCGCGCACGCAGGTGCAGGCAACCAAGGCCTCCGTCGAGAACCTCAACCTCCTGCAGCAGGGCCGCGGCGAGATCGCCTTCGCGCTCGGCGATTCCGTCAAGCTCGCCTGGGAAGGCAATGCGGAAGCCGGTTTCAAGGCGCCGCTCGACAAGCTGCGCGGCATCGCGGCCATCTACCCCAACTACATCCAGATCATGGCATCCAAGGAATCGGGCATCGCCACGCTCGCCGATTTCAAGGGCAAGAGCCTTTCGGTCGGCGCGCCGAAGTCGGGAACGGAACTCAATGCCCGCGCCATCCTGACGGCGGCCGGCATGAGCTATGACGACCTCGGCAAGACGGAATACCTGCCCTTCGCCGAATCCGTCGAGCTGATGAAGAACCGCCAGCTGGACGCCACGCTGCAATCGGCCGGCCTCGGCGTCTCCTCCTTCAAGGACCTGGCAACGTCGCTCGACGTCCAGATGGTGTCCGTACCGGAAGACATCGCCACCAAGCTCGGTGCGCCCTACATTGCCGCGACCGTTCCGGCCGGCACCTACGAGGGCCAGGACAAGGACGTTCCGACCGTCGCCGTCGTCAATTTCCTCGTGACCCATTCCGAGGTTTCGGACGAGACCGCCTACCAGATGGCCAAGCAGCTCTTCGAGAACCTGCCGGCCATGGTCGCCGCCCACAAGGCAGCCGAACAGATCGACCTCAAGCAGGCCGTGAAGGGCATGCCGATCCCGCTGCATCCGGGCGCCGAGCGCTTTTACAAGGAAAAGGGGCTGCTCTGACGGTCAGGGACGGTCCATGCGGCGACGGAGGATCGCCGCATGGACATCCGATACCCAACGATCATCCGGGAGGAACCAATGCACGACACCCAGGGACCGGCCGGCGACACCGCCGCCGAACTCAGCAAGCATGACGCGCTCGCGGGCGCTTTTCCAACGACGCCGGAAGGGCGCCTGCTCTTTGCGATCGCATTCCTGTTCTCCGCTTTCCAGATCGCGACGGCTGCCCACCTGCTCGATCCGCCGAGCCAGCTCGTCCGGGCGATCCATGTCGGTTTCGTCACGGTCCTGATCTTTCCGCTGCTCTCGGCCATATCCGGCAAGAGCACGGCCGTGCGCGCCTGCGCCTGGGGCCTTTCGGTTCTCGGGGCGGCCGTCGCCTTCTACCAATGCTATGAATATGCCGATCTCCTGGTGCGCGCGGGCGATCCCCTGCCGCAGGACATCGTTTTCGGGGTCATCGCCATCGGCGTCATCTTCGCCGCTGCCTGGGTGTTGATGGGGCCGGCATTGCCGATCATCTCGGGCGTCTTCCTCGCCTATTGCCTTTTCGGCGAGTACCTGCCTTCCCCGCTCAATCACCGCGGCTATGCCTTCTCCCAGGTCATCGATCACATGGCCTATGGCACGGAAGGCATCTACGGCATTCCGACGCTGGTCTCCTCCAGCTACATCTTCCTCTTCATCCTGTTCGGCGCCTTCCTTGAAAAGGCGGGCATGATCCAGCTCTTCAACGACGTTTCGCTCAGCCTCGTCGGGGCACGACGCGGCGGGGCGGCGAAGGTGGCGATCATCTCTTCCGCGCTGATGGGCACGATTTCCGGCTCGGGCGTCGCCAATGTGGTCACCACCGGCCAGTTCACCATTCCGCTGATGAAGCGCTTCGGCTATCGCCCGGCCTTTGCCGGCGGCGTGGAGGCCACCGCCTCCATGGGCGGACAGATCATGCCGCCGGTCATGGGCGCCGTCGCCTTCATCATGGCCGAGACGCTGGGCGTGGAATATCACGAGGTCGTCAAGGCCGCGGTCATTCCGGCGATCCTCTACTTCGCCTCCGCCTTCTGGATGGTGCATCTGGAAGCCGGCAAGCGCGGGCTGCTGGGCCTGCCGCGCAACGAACTGCCGTCCGCCCGGGCCGCAATCATGGAGGGCTGGTATCTGGTCCTGCCGCTCGGCGCGCTCATCTGGCTGCTGTTTTCCGGTTATACGCCGCTCTTCGCCGGCACCGTCGGCCTCGGCTTCACGATGCTGCTCATCCTCGGCAGCTCCATCGCCATCGGTCTGCCCTCGATGGTCGTGCGGGTCATCTTCTGGATCGGCCTCGGCCTCGTGGCCGCCAGCTTCTTCGAGTTCGGCATAAAGGTCGTGGTCCTCGCCCTGGCGGCGCTGATCGTCGTCAACGCATTGTGGAAGGGCGGCCGCCAGACACTCCTCGTCTGCCGCAACGCGCTTGCGGAAGGCGCCAAGACGGCCCTGCCGGTGGCGATCGCCTGCGCGCTCGTCGGCATCATCATCGGCACGATGACGCTGACCGGCGCAGCCAACACGTTCGGCCAGTTCATCGTTTCCGTCGGCGGCAAGAGCCTCTTCCTGTCGCTGCTCCTGACGATGGTGACATGCCTCGTGCTCGGCATGGGCATTCCGACGATCCCGAACTACATCATCACCTCCTCGATCGCGGGGCCGGCGCTTCTCGAACTCGGCGTGCCGCTCATCGTCAGCCACATGTTCGTTTTCTATTTCGGCATTCTCGCCGACCTGACGCCGCCGGTGGCGCTCGCCTGCTTCGCCGCAGCGCCGATCGCCCGCGAAAGCGGCCTGAAGATATCCATCGAGGCCATCAAGGTCGCGGCGGCCGGCTTCGTCATACCCTTCATGGCGGTCTACTCGCCCGCGCTCATGCTCCAGGACGGCGGGGCGTTCGCCGCCTCCGTCGGCTATCCGGCAGCGGTCGCCTATATCGTCGTCAAGACGGCCTTCGCCATCGGCCTGTGGGGGGCCGCGGTGGTCGGCTTCGCCGCCGTCAGGCTCACCATCCTCGAACGGACGCTCGCCACCGCCGCATCCTTCAGCATGCTTGCGGCCCTGCCTTTGACGGACGAGGTCGGCTTTGCCCTCGGCGCCGTCTTCGCCTTCATCGTCTGGCGCAAGGCAAAGGCGGAGCCGCCGGCAACCACGCCGCGCCCGGCATGAGCCTGTCGGTCTGCATTGCCGGCGGCAAGGCCATTGCCGTTGCCGCCGGCCTCTTCACCCTCAGCTGGACCCATTCGGTGGAAAAGATCACCTGGCAGGAAAGCTGGGCGGCGACGAAGGAAGGGCTGGTGCTGAAGGAGGCGCGCGTCAAGGGATCGGGCGCCGGCATGGATCCGGGAGAAGGCGCCCGACGGCAGGACGGCTGGTGGGTTTGGGAGCCGCATGTCCCGCCGCTGCCGGAACTCGTGCTTGCCGCATCCGGTGCGACCGTTTCCGGCTGGACGCTCTGCGATGCGGAGGGTTGCCGGGAGCTCGGCCGGGAGCGGGCGGCTCCCATCGTGCTGCGGCCCTGCACTTTCGCGGCGGGGAAGGAAACGGCGAGCGAGGCACGCCCTTGAATCGGCCCTGCTCTGCCATTCTCCTGTTCTTTCCGTTTGGAACTGGCGCTAAGGTCATGGACAAGAGGACACAGAGACGGATCGGCCCGAGAATGACGCGCACCATCGGTCGCATGACGATCGGCATGCTCATCGCTACATGCATCGCGCCGTTCGTCGCCTATGATCTTGCAAACGGCGTGGCGGTCAGCTCGCTTGAAAGCCAGCTCCAGCGAAGCCTTGTCCTCACCAACCGGGCGATCGAAACGGAGATCGAGCGCTTCCGGTATCTGCCGAAGGTGGTGGGCGAGGATGCGCGCATCCGCGCGATCGCGAGCCCCGAGCGGAGCAAGGCCGCGCTTGCCGCCGCCAACGGCTATCTGGAAACTATCGTCCGGGAGGCAGGCCCCGCCGATCTCTATGTCCTGGATGCACGCGGCATCACGCTTGCAGCGAGCAACCATGCGACGCCGGAGAGCTTCGTCGGGCAGGACTACAGTTTCCGCCCCTATTTCCGCAATGCGATCCTCAAGGGCGAAGGACGCTATTATGCGATCGGCGTGACCACCGGAAAACCCGGATACTTCCTCGCCTCCCGGATCGACAGCGCAGGGAAGCCGCCCATCGTGGTCGTGGTCAAGGCGGACCTGTTGCCGCTGGAGCTGGCCTGGGAAGCGGCCGGCGTGCAAACCGCCATCGCCGACCAATGGGGCATCGTCTTCCTGTCGGGAAACCCGGACTGGAAATACCGGCCGCTCGTCCCGCTCGGTGCGGAGGCTTCGGAACGGCTTGCCGCGGAGCGCACCTATGAAGGCGCTGATCTTGCAAACCGCGCCTCTATCCTGCCCCATGCTGCAAGCCTTCCCTCGGGCAGGGCGGAAGATCCCGCCCTCTCGCTCCGCGAAGGCAAGGATCGCCTGCTCGCGCGTTTCTCGACGGTCGAGCCTGAGGGTTGGCGCGTGCTGGCGGCAACCAGCACCGCCGATACCGCCAAGCTCGCCGGCTTCTGGGCCCTCGCTGCGCTGATCGCCGGCCTTCTGGCGACCGGTGCCCTCTATTTCCTCCACCAGCGCGCCCAGCTCATCCGCATGCGGTTGCGGCAGGGCCAGTTTCTTGAAAACATGGTGGCCGAGCGGACGCAGGATCTCGCGCTGGAAATCGACATGCACCGAAAGACCGAGGAGGAGCTGCGCCGCACGCAGGAAGGCCTCATCCATTCGGCGAAGATGGCAGCCCTCGGGCGCATGTCGACGGCGATCGTACATGAGGTGAGCCAGCCGCTCGCCGCCCTTGACGCAACACTTGCGACGGCGGGCGTTCTGGCGGGGAAACAGGCGGCCGAAGCCGCGGGCGAGCGCATCGTCGACGCTCGATCCCTTGTCAAGCGCATGCAGCGCACCGTCAAGCACCTCAAGACCTTCGCCCGCAAGGACGCCTCGAAGCTGGAGGACGTATCGATCGACACCGTCATCCGCAATGTGGTGGAGCTTGCCTACCCGCGCGCGAAAACGCTCGGCGTCACGCCGGTCATCGAGGCCGAGGCCCCTTCGCCCGTGGTCAGAGCCGTCGCGCTGAAACTCGAGCAGGCCATGCTCAACCTCCTGCTCAACGCGCTGGATGCGGTCGAGGGGCGCCCCGCCCCCTCCATCGTCATCCGTCGCACCCAGGACGAAACCCGCGTCGCGGTCGCAATCGTCGACAACGGTTCCGGTATCGCGCCGGAACACCGCGGCCGCATCGCCGAGCCCTTCTTCACCACGAAACTGACGGGAGAAGGTCTCGGCCTCGGCTTGTCGATCGCCACGACGATCGTGCGGGAATGCGGCGGCGAGATCCGTTTCGCCGAAGTGCCGGGCGGCGGAACCTCCGCGACCATCTGCGTGCCGCTCGGCAAGCGCGACGCCGCCCGCCTGGAGGCCGCGCAATGAGCCGCGGCCGCATCGTGCTGGTCGACGACGACCGCGACCTGTTGAAGGCCGCGGCGGACTGGCTTGCCGTCAGCGGCTTTTCCGTCGATGCATTCCATCGGCCGGAGGAGGCGTTCTCGGCCGTGCTGCGCGAGGAGCCTGACGTCGTGGTCACCGACGTGCGCATGCCCGGCATCGACGGGATGACGCTTCTCAACTCGCTGACCCGCCGCAAGGGCGACGTCCCCGTCGTGCTCATCACGGCCCACGGCGATGTGAGCCTGGCGGTTCAGGCAATGAAGCAGGGCGCCGAGGATTTCCTGGAGAAGCCCTACGACGCCGACCGTCTGCTTTCCGTTTTGGACAAGGCCGTCGAGAAGCGGCGCATGAAGCAGGAGATCGCGCGCCTGCAGAACCTGGTCGATGTACGGCGGGAACCGAATACCATCGTGGGCGACAGCCCGGCGATCCGGGACCTGCGCGAACGCGCGGAAACGCTCGCGGACGTGGATATCGACGTCCTGATCATCGGCGAGACGGGGACGGGCAAGGAACTGGTTGCCCAGGCGCTGCACCGGCTCAGCCGGCGTGCCGCAGGCCCCTTCGTCGCGATCAATTGCGGCGCGCTGCCGGAAACCATCTTCGAAAGCGAGGTCTTCGGCCATGCGAAAGGCGCCTTCACCGGCGCCATCGCCGACCGCGAAGGCAAGTTCGAGCATGCCGCGGGTGGAACCGTTTTCCTCGACGAGATCGAATCGATGCCCCTCGGCTTGCAGGCGAAGATCCTGCGCGTGTTGCAGGAGCGTGTCGTGGAGCGCCTCGGCGAGAACCGTCCGAGGCCCGTCGACGTGCGTATCGTGGCCGCGGCCAAGAGCGACCTTTCGGCAGACATCGCCGCCGGGCGTTTCCGCGAAGACCTCTTCTACCGGCTGGCGACCGTGGATATCCGCATTCCGCCGCTCCGTCAGCGGCGCAGCGATATCGGTCTCCTCTTCGGGCATTTCGCGTCTCTTGCAGCGCACCGTTACGGCCGCCCCATCCGCCCGGTTCCCGCCGAAAGGATCGCGCAATTGCAGCGGCAGGAGTGGCGGGGGAACGTGCGCGAACTCAAGGCGCAGGCCGAGCGGTTCGCCCTCGGCCTCGACGAGCCCGCCGCGGCGGCAAACGATGAGCCGTTCAGGGCCGATGCGCTCACGCTGCCGGAACGGATGGCAGTCTATGAAGCGCATCTCATTTCCGAAGCCTACAATCTCAGCGAAGGCAATGCCGCGCGCGCCGCCGCAGGCCTCGGCATTCCGCTGCGCACATTCAACGAGAAGCTGGCCCGCCGGGGCCTGGCGGGCCTGCGCAAAAGGCTTTCAGAGGCCGACGACGGCCAATAGCCCGGTGCAGGCTTCGCCGGCCCGCCTCCTCTACTTCGCCAGCAAGGGTATGTTCTCGCGGAAGATGATCTCCATGCTCAAGGGAGGATATGGGAGGCTGGCCGCATTCATCGGCGCAGGCGTCGCGAACCGCTCCAGCGCCCGCGCGATCAGTTGGTCCGGATCGGAATTGATGACGGCGTCCATTGTCCCCTCGATCAGGAAGCGGCGCGTGTCGGCGGTCAGGCCGTGGCCGATGAAGACCACGCTGTCGCCCTTGCCGCATTCGCGCAGGGCGCGCGCGATCCCGTCCGAGGCGCCGCCGACATTGTAGATGCCGACAAGATCGGGATTCTGATCGATCAGCGACAGCGTGTGCCGATAGTTCTCGTTGCGGTCGTCGTGGCCCTCGCGCATCCCCACCACGCGCAGGCGGGGATAGGTCTCCTCCAGGAGGCCGAGAAAGCCGAGTTCGCGTTCCGAATGGGTGCGATATGTGCGGCTGCCGGCGACAAGCGCCACGCTGCCCTCGCGCGAGCCGCAGAACCGGCCGAGCAGATAGGCCGCCGTGCGGCCGGCCGCATGGTTGTCCAGCCCGACATAGGCCTCGCGGGCCGGGTGGATCATGTCCGAGACGATGGTGACGAGGCGCGTTCCCGCCGCACGCACCTCCTCGGCCGCCTCGCGCACCAGCGGGTGGTCGATCGCCATGAAGGCGATGCCGTCGGCCCATTTGGAATGGAGGCGCAGCGCCGCCGCGATGGCCGCGGCATTGAAGCTCTCGATGAAGAAACAGCGCACCGGACTTGCGTCGCGGCGGCCGGTCTCCGCCACGTTCCGAACCTTTTCCCCCAGCAGCTTGAGATAGGGATTGCCACCCATCGGCAGCAGGAAGGCGATCTGGGCGGGACGCGGCGCGGACAAGAGGTCCCGCTCCTCGTCGCTGAGATAGCCGAGCGCCACCGCAGCGGCCAGGACACGCTCCACCGTGCGCGCCTTTACACCCTTGCGGCGGTTCATCACGCGGTCCACCGTTGCCAGCGAGACCCGCGCGCTGGAAGCGACGTCGTTCAGGGACGGGTTGCCGGGCTTGTCGAAATTCACCTCAAATTACCTCAATTTTTGCTGTTTGACCTGAGGCTTCCTGTTTCTTACCGTAATGTCAAGGGGAGCGAATTATCCGCCCGTCTGCGCAAGCGGTCGGGGGATATTCACATCAATTTCACTCAGGGAGGATCTCATGAACCGCAAGTCATTCGATATTACACGCCGCGGCGTGATGGGTCTCGGCCTTGGCGCCGGCGTGGCCCTGTTCGCGCCGGCCATCGTGCGCGCCGCGCCCGTTTCGCTGCGCTACGGCCACAACAACGAGCCGGCGAGCGTCGCCGGCGCCCAGGCGGACTGGTTCGCCGAGGCGGTCGGCAAGCACTCGAACGGCGACGTGAAGGTCGAGGTCTTCCCGTCCTCGCAGCTCGGCAAGCTCCAGGAACTGGCCGAGGCGGTGTCGCTCGGCACCATCGCCTTCTCGCACAACACCGCCGGCGGCATCGGCTCGCTCTACGAACCCTTCGCCGCGCTGGACACGCCCTACCTTTATCGCGACATCGATCACCTGATGAAGGTGATGGACATCAATTCGCCGGTCATGCAGGAACTCAACGAGGGCCTGATCCAGGCCGCGAACTGCCGCGTCATCTACGCCCACTATTTCGGCCGCCGGAACCTGACCTGCAACAAGGAGATCAAGACGCCCGCCGATCTCGCCGGCATGAAGATCCGCGCCGTGCCGTTCCCGATCTACCAGGCTGCCGTCGAGGGCATGGGTGCCGCGCCCGTTCCGGTCGACTGGTCGGAGGTGCCGACCGCCCTTGCGACCGGCGTCGTCAACGGCCAGGAGAACCCGGTCAACGTCATCCTCAACGTCAAGCTCTACGAAGTGCAGTCGCACCTCATGCTGACGGGCCACATGTCGAATGCCGAAGTCGTCGTGATGAACGAGGACGCCTGGCAGGGCCTGTCGGACGCCCAGAAGGACGCCGTCGCGAAGGCCTCGCTGGAAATCCGCGACCGCGCGACCAAGGCGATCGAGGACAACGAGGAAAAGGACACCCAGGCGCTGCGCGGCCACGGCATGAAGGTGATCGGCCCGGCCGAGGGTCTCGATGTCGAGGCGTTCCGCACATCGGTCGGCAAGGTCGTCGAGGAACGCTTCAGCGAGAAGTTCGGCGCGCTCTACGAGAAGATCAAGGCGATAGCCTGATCCTTACCCGGTCGAAGGGGACAATCGGATGGTGAACGAAACGGCATGTGTGCCGGGCGGCAGGGTATTGGCGTCCATATCCAGGGCCTGCCTCAATTTCGGCATTCTCCTGCTCGCGCTGATGAGCACGCTCATCGTCGCCCAGGTGCTGGGCCGAAATCTCTTCGACCTCGGCATGCCCTGGGCGGACGAGCTTTCCCGCTTCTGCGGCGTGGCGCTCGTCTTCCTCGGCGTGCCGCTGCTGGCCCTGCGGGGCGGCCATGTGGCCGTCGACATGGTCCCGGCGATGCTGCCGCGGGCGGGGCGGCGCGTCTGCGCCCTCATCGTCGAGATCATGATCCTGGCTTTCGGCGCGATCGGCGTGTGGTCGGTCTGCGCCTTCCTGTTGCGGGCCTGGAAATTCGCCACGCCCACCCTCGGCATACCCAACTGGGTCTACTACGCGCCAGCGGCGGTCGCGCTGGCGCTGCTCACGATCATCACCGTCGCCAGGATCGCAGCCCTGCTGCGCGGCGCCGACCTCTCCCACGACGAGCCCGGGGTCCCGCCGTCATGAGCCTGCTCCTTATCGCCCTCTTCGCCGTCGCGCTCATTGCGGGTGCGCCGATCGCGGTTGCGCTCGGCCTGTCGTCGGCGATCACGATCCTGACCTACGGCCTGCCCATCCATGTGCTGGCGCAACGCGGCGTCAACGCGCTCGACTCGACCCCGCTGCTGGCGGTGCCGCTGTTCATCCTGGCCGCAAGCCTGCTGAGCTCGATCGGCGTCACCCAGCACATCTTCGACCTCATCCGCATGCTGGTCGGGCGAATCCGCGGCTCCTTCGCCCAGGTGTCCATCCTCGTCAGCCTCATCTTCTCCGGCGTTTCGGGAGCGGCGCTGGCCGACATCGGCGCGCTCGGCAGAATCCAGATCGACGAGATGACCAGGCAGGGCTACAAGAAGAACTTCGCGGCGGGCCTGACGATCGCCGCGGCGACGATCGGCCCGATCTTCCCGCCGTCCATTCCGATCATCATCTATGCCAGTGTCACCAACGTGTCGGCGGTCCAGCTGCTCGTTGCCGGCGTCGTGCCTGCGATCCTGATCACGCTGTTCCTCATGCTTCAGGTCGCCGTGATGGCGCGCCTTTACGACCTGCCCCGCGATACCGTGAAGCCGACAGTGCGCGAGGTCGCCGCGAAGGCCGTGGTCTCCTTCCCCGCGCTGCTTGCACCGCTCATCCTGATCGGCGGCCTGCTCAGCGGCTATTTCGGCCCGACCGAAGTTGCCGGCGTGACGGTTGCCTATGCGCTCCTCATCGGCGCCTTCATCTACCGCTCACTCACGCTGAAGGCGGTCGTGGACGGCCTGCGGGAGACGGTCGAGGCGACCGCCAGCATCCTGTTCATCGTCTCCACGGCTGCCGTGTTCGCCTGGGTGCTGACGCTCGACCAGGTGCCTGCCAAGGCCGGCGCCCTCCTGCTCGGCCTTTCCGACAATCCCTTCATTCTCTTGCTGCTGGTCAATCTGCTGCTGTTGATCGTCGGGATGTTCCTTGAATCGATCGCCGCGATCCTCATCATCGCGCCGATCGTCGCCCCGGCTCTGCATGCGGCAGGCGTCGATCCGCTCCAGCTCGGCATCGTCTTCGTGCTCAACCTGATGATCGGCCTGCTGACGCCGCCCGTGGGCATGAGCCTCTACATGGTATCGATCATCGCCAAGATGCCGGTTCATTCGGTGGTGCGCGGCGTGTTGCCTTTCTTCATCCCGCTGCTCCTGTCGCTGCTGGTGGTCACCGTCGTGCCTGCCGTGTCGACCTGGCTGCCGCACCTCATCTCTCAATAGGACACACCCATGAGCAAGTTTCTCGGGCCAATTCGTCAGCTCGGCTATGTCGTCGACGACATCGAAGCGGCAATGAAGCACTGGTACGACGTGATGGGCGTCGGCCCCTGGTACTACAATCCGCGCGTGCCGATCGAGGACTACCGCTATGACGGAAAATCCTACGACGTGCACAATTCGGTGGCGCTGGCCAACAGCGGCTATGTGCAGGTCGAGCTGATCCAGTGCCGCAACGATGCGCCGTCGATGTATCGCGACTTCCGGCAGGCCGGCCATCGCGGGCTTCAGCATGTCGCCTACTGGACGCAGCAATACGATACCGACCTCGCGGCGATGGAGGCCGAAGGGTTCAAGGTCAAGATGAGCGGCAAGGTGGGCGAGAACGGCCGCTTCTGCTATTTCGATCGCGAGGCCCATCCCGGCACGGTGATCGAACTTTCCGAGGTCATGGGGCCGAAGGGACGCATGTTCGATCTCATCCGCGCGGCATCGGAAGGTTGGGACGGCAGGGAGTCGGTCAGGCCCTTCCCCGACCTGTCGGCGATCTGACCATGGCTATCGAACGCATAGAGGCGTCCTATCTGATCGAGACGCCGCTCGATCCGCGCAGGATCGCCGACATCATGGCCGGCGAACAGTCGAGCGGCACCTTCGTGCGTGTCGCCAACGAGACCGACGAACTGCGCGAGCGCGCCGCCGCCGAGGTCCTTTCCGTCGAGGAGCTGGAACCCGCCGGAGCGCCCAGCCTCGCAAGCGCCTATCTCGAGCGCAAGGCGATCGGCGGTCCCTGGCGGCGCGCCCATGTGCGCGTCGCCTTCCCCGTGGCGAATATCGGAGCCAACCTGCCGACGCTCGCAGCGACCGTTTCCGGCAACCTCTACGATCTCGGCGAGGTCACGGGCCTGAGGCTGCTCGACGTCACGCTGCCGCAGGCCTACCGCGACCGCTTCGAGCAGCCCGCCATGGGCGTTGCCGGAACGCGCCGCGCAACCGGAGTCGACGATCGGCCGCTGTTCGGCACGATCATCAAGCCCAATGTCGGCATGCGCCCGCATGAGATCGCGAATGTGGTGGAACTCCTGTGCGAGGCCGGCATCGACTTCATCAAGGACGACGAGGTCTGCGCCAATCCGGACCATGCCCCGATAAACGAGCGCGTGCCGGCCGTGATGGCCAAGGTCCGGGCGCACCGGGAGAAGACCGGCAAGCATGTGATGGTCGCCTTCAACATCACCGACGAGACCGACGCCATGCGCCGCCATGCCGATCTGGTCGAGCGGGAAGGCGGTTCCTGCGTCATGGCGAGCCTCAACTGGTGCGGGCTGTCCGGGATGCAGACATTGCGCCGCACAACGCCGCTGGCCGTCCACGGCCACCGCAACGGCTACGGCGCCCTCGCCCGCCATCCGGCGCTCGGCATCGGCTTTGACGCCTATCAGGCGCTCTACCGGCTCGCCGGTGTCGACCACATGCATGTCCACGGCATCGGCGGAAAGTTCTCCGACGCGGCGGAGGAGGTCAAAGCATCGGCACGGCGCTGCCTCCAGCCCCTTGCGGCGGATGCTCCCGATGACGGCGACATCGTCATGCCGGCATTCTCGTCCGGCCAATGGGCCGGCACCTTGCCGGTAACCCTTGATGCGGCCGGCTCCGCCGACTTCATGTTCATGGCAGGCGGCGGCATCCTCGCCCATCCCGACGGCCCTGCGGCCGGCATCGCCAGCCTGCGCCAGGCCTGGGACGCCGTCCGTCTCGGCCAAACGCTCGAAAGCGCCGCATCCTCAAAGGGCGAGCTTGCGGCGGCCCTCCGGTTCTTCGGCTCCTAGATGGCACGGATCGTCTTCATCGGCGACGACTTCACGGGCGCGTCGGACACGCTGGCGACGCTTTCCGAGCGCGGCGCCAGGGCGCGGCTCTTTCTCGACGCGCCGCCGCTCGAAGAGACCGTGGAGCTCGACGCGGTGGGAATAGCGACCGATCTCAGGGCCCGGCCGCCGGAGGACATCGCCGCACGGCTCGCTGCGCTGGAGCCCGCTCTCCGCGCGCTTTCACCGCGCTTCATCCATTACAAGATCTGCTCCACCTTCGATTCAGCGCCGCACACCGGCAGTATCGGCGCCGCCGTGAAGACGCTCGAGGGGGCGCTCACGCCGTCCCGGACGATCGTTGTCGGTGGCCAGCCGAGCCTTGGACGCTTCTGTCTCTTCGGAACGCTGTTCGCCCGCGCACCGGACGGCGAGACATACCGGATAGACCGCCACCCCATCATGAGCCGGCATCCCGTCACGCCGATGGACGAGGCCGACCTGCGGCTTCACCTGGCACGGCAAGGACTGGAAGGTCTTTCCCTCACGGGCCGCAAGACGCTGGATGGCGCCCTGAAGACGGCCCGAACCCTCGTCGACGCGATCGAACAGCCGGATATCGACCGACTGGGCAGGCGGCTGGCGGACATCGACGATCAGCAGGCCCCCGTGCTCCTTGTCGGCGCCAGCAGCGTTGCAGAAGCACTTTTTCCCGCGGAACTGCCAGCCGAGCCGCGCGAGGGGGCCGCTGTGCGGGAGCCGGGCCCGATCCTCGCCATTGCCGGCAGCCGGTCGTCGGCAACGGCAGCGCAGGTGGCGGCCGCCGGGAGCTATCAACGCTTCGCGCTGCGGCGTGAGGATATCGAGCATCCCGAAGACCTTGCACGCCGATGCGCCGGCCGGATCGAGGCCGGCACGCATGTGATGATCCATCTGCAGCCGGACCTGGACTACGGCACGACGCCGGCCGCGCTGTCCGATCGGCTGGCGCATCTCGCCGGGGCGATCCTGAGCCGGTGCCGTGTCGTGGGCATCGCGGTCGCCGGCGGCGATACGTCCAGCGTGCTCGTCAAACAGCTCGGCTTCCGGAGCCTTTCCTTCGTCGAACGGGCAGGCCCGGGCGTCGCCGTCTGCCGGGGACACGCGACGGGAAGCCTGCTCGACGGAACGATCCTCCTGTTGAAGGGCGGGCAAGTCGGGGCATCCGACCTGTTCGAGCGCTTTGCCGCGCGCTTCGCCGGGTAGGCGAACAGGCGGGCGACCACCCTGCACCACTTCGATGAGAAGCTTTCGATGCCCGCAGACGAAGCGTTCGTCACCGTACCTAATCCGTAGGGGTGACTGCTGCGGGTTGTGTCCGTACCGGGCGCGCGCCGATGCAAGTGTCGCTCGGGCCGCTGAGGAGAAGGCTGATCAGGCCCGCCCGGCTGCGGACGCCGAACTTGCGGAAGATGGCTTTGACATGCCGATGGGTCGCAGCTTCGCTGAGCCCGAGTTGAACCGCGATCTTTTTCTCCGGCAGTTCGGTGAACAGGCAATGAAGCACCTTGCGCTCGGTCGGCGTCAGCAGCGAGGACGCAACCAGCAGCCCGTGACTGAGCATCAGCTGACGATGAAACCATTTGATCCCGCGCATGGCATAGGTGAGACGCCCGATCGCCTCGTCCGATATCGGACCTCTGGAGAAGAAACCGAAATGCGACTCGCAGTCGGCGTTCAGCGGAAAGGCGACGAGCACCACGTCATGGACGCCGAATGCGCCATAGTGCTTGTGGTAAAAGGGCGTTTCGAACCATGCGGCGGGCAGCTGCCGTCGCAGCGAATAGGTCCGGAACGTTCCGACATCCTTCAAGGGCAACAGGAAGGACGGATCGATTTTTCTACGATCCCATTCATCCATCACGCCCGCCAGATGACCTTCCTGCGACGCGAGATCGAGCGGCCGCAGGGCCTCCGTCGCGGCAACACGCCACCCCTGCAGCAGGTCTCCTTCGCTGCTATCCATCCGGACGGCACCTGCCCAGGTGGCGTTGCACATGCCGGTCATATCGGTCAGCGCCGCCATCAGCCAGGTGACGGCCGCCTCCGGCCGGCTCATGTCGAAGTCCGCAAGCTCGTCCCATATGCGATGAACGGCATCGTCGCTCAGCCGGATCATGCCGGCTCCCCCGCGGTGCCGGGCGCGGACTTGCGCGCATGCGGAGGCCGGTTGAGCCAGAGGCTCATCAAACCCACCCGGCTGTGAACGCCGAACTTGCGGTAGATCGTGACGACGTGCTGATGCGTGGTGGACGCGGCAAGGCCGAGCTGAAGGGCGATCTGCTTTTCCGATGCGTCGGTGAGCAGCAACCGCGTCACCAGGTGCTCGGTCGGCGTCAGGGGGGAAGAAGCCAGCATCAGGCCGTGGCTCAGCATCAGGCGGCGATGGAACCATTTGAGGCCGCGCAGCGCATAGGCGATCAGCGCGACCGTTTCGTCTTCCAGGACGCGATCTGCCCAGAAGCCGAAATGCGACTCGCCATCCGCGTTGATCGGAAAGCCGACGAAGGTCGCATCCCTGATGCCATGAACACCATAGTGGCGTTGGAAGAACGGGCTCTCGAACCACGCGGCGGGCAGCTCGTGCCGGAAAGTGTAGTTGCGGAAGCGCCCCAGGTCGCGCAGCGGGATGTCCATAGAGGGATCGGACTCCGGGTGATCGTAGATTCGATGTGGCGGCGGGACGTAGGGATGCAGCGACTGCGTTGCCGCGACCCGCCAGCGCCGCATCACATCGTCGCTTTGGGCCCGCTCGCCAGCCGTCAGGCGAACCGCACCGGCCCATGTGACGTTCAGCAGGCAGAATCGTTCCGCCAGAACGGTGATCAGGTGCCGGGAAGCCGCCTTGAACTCACTCGCGTCGAAATCCGCCAGCTCGTCCCATAGATCGTGAACTTCTTCCGGCGACACGCTCTTCACCAAATCACTCTCGATTCGCCGGTCTTCGACCCACTTATCAACAACCGCTAAAGACCGCCATTTCAACAATCTACCGCGTGAGCGCAACAATAAAGTTCTCGCCGGGCCCGGCTGCGTTGACGCCTGTCAATAAATGCGAAATGGCGTCGTTGTGCACAACCGAAAGCAATCATAACGTCCTTGCCCCTTCGCTTTTTCATTCTGGTTATGTTGATGTCCAACGAAAATTCGACCGCCCTTCCTTCGATTTCCGCACCGGCCGACACGGATCGTCGCGGCACCCCGGCCTCCTTGCGGAACATGGGAGCGATGCTGCTGCTTGCCGGCATATGGGGGCTCACCATTCCGATGACCAAGTTCGGCGTGATGACAATTCCACCCCTGACGATGACGGCGCTGCGCTTCGCCATCGCCGTGCCGCTGATGTTCGTCTTTCTGATCGGGAGGCCGAAGCTCCCCTGGAGAGCCTTCCCGGGCCTTGCGGTGCTCGGCATCTTCGGCATCGGCGTCGGGCAAATCACGCAAAGCCTCGGCGTTGCCGAAATATCCGCTTCGGTCGGCGCCGTCATCTCGGCGACGATCCCGGTCTTCATCGTGGTTCTTGCCGCATTGCGTCTGAAGCAGGCCGTCTCGGCGCGGCAGGCGCTCGGGTTGCTCGCTGCCTTTGTCGGCATCCTGCTGGTCACAACAGGAAACGGCGAGGATGCGGCAGGCACGTTCGGCTCCTCGGTAACAGGCGTCGGCCTGATGGTGATCTCGGCGCTCGCCCTGTCCTTCTACTCCGTCTGGAGCATCGAGCTCACCGACGCTTACGGCCCCATCGCCGTCGCGGCCTGGAGCACGTTCTTCGGCTTCCTCACTTTCTTGCCCCTCGCCGGCTGGGAGATCTGGCAATCTCCACCGCATATCACACTCGAAGTCTTCGGCGCCGCTCTCTACCTCGGCATTGCGGCGACTGTTGCCGGCCTCTTCCTCTGGCTTCACCTGCTCAGCGCCGTCCCGGCGCGCACCGCCGCCTACGTGCAGTATCTGCAGCCGATCATAGGCATTGGCGCTTCAGCGCTGATATTCGGCGACAGGCTTGGACTGCTCTTTCTTGTCGGCGTGATTCTCGTGCTTGCCGGACTGGCACTGTCCATGAATCCTGCGGCTAAACGTTAGGGGCGAAACTGCGTTGCACCATGAACGGCCTATCGTGATCGTTGCATGGCGGCTGCATATCCTTGCGGAGCGAGACGACGCGACAGCACGGCCGCAACCGCAGTGGTCAACATGTGCCATTTCCAGCCGGCTTCAAAGCCGCCCGTGAGGTCATGGAGGCTGGAAACGATCAGCCGGCCAGGGCCAAGCCGCCTTGGCGACCGATATCCCTTTCGATTTCTCGCACCAGGCTGTCGAGAGCCGGATTTCTCGACTTGCGGGCCCGTCGCACGACATAGGCCAGAGGCGGCGGCGAAGGCAGGCGATCTGTCATGATCTGCATGCCCCCCTGGATATGGCGGTCACTGAGCAATGCCACGCCCATTGCGGCGTTGACGGCGGAGACGATCCCGGCGGCACTCGAGCACTCGAATACCGTTTCGAGAACCGCATCGTCCTGCCCGATGTCGAGCGCCCACTGGCGGTAGAAGCATTCGTCATCGAACGACAGGAAGGATATCGGTTCCTCCTGCCGGATCGTCAGCTCGGGATGCTTCACCCAGTGAAGCTCTTCCCGGTAGAGAACGACGTCTGTCGGGCGTACTTCATGGTTGAAGACCTGAACAATGGCGGCATCCAGTTCGCCGCGCTCCAGCATGGCGCGAAGAACCAAACTCATGCGGACCTTGGTCCGGACCGAGACGTTCGGGTGAAGCCGCCTGAAGCGACCGAGAATGCGGGCAAGGTCGGTACAGGCGGTGTCTTCGGTGAAGCCGAGGAGAAGCCGACCGGCGAGCGGCGTCTTGGACAGGCTTAGCAGCGCCTCGTCGTGCAGCCCAAGGATGCGACCGGCATAGTCCAGGAGGTCTTCGCCCGCAGCCGTGAACATCGGCGCGCCTGTCTTCCGCCCGAGCAGCTCGCAGTCGAGGCTGACTTCAAGGCGCCTGATCTTGTGGCTGACAGCAGATTGCGAAAGACCCAGCGCAGCCGCAGCCCTGGTGATCCCCCCATGTCTGCGGATTGCGGAAAGCGCCCGCAGGGCATCAATTTCGAGGCGGCGGTTGTTCAGCTCGCTCATTGTCCCATCCGTTTGGTTTTCTTGAAGTGAGCCTACCACAAGTCGCGGCAGACATGACACCGTTTAAGAGATTGTCATAAGCCTATCGATATTTGTCATGTGTATCGATCCCGCTTTCCCCGTACCAAGGATCACATTCGCACGGCAGAGGCCCCATGACCGATACCACCCTTTCCCCCGCCACCGTCAGCCGCCATCCTCTTTTATGGCCGTTGCTCGCCACCCTTCTCATCATCGGGTGGAGTTCCGGCTTCGTCGGTATCCGGTATGCCAACCAGGAGGCGAGCGTCATGCTTCTGCTTTTCTGGCGGACATTGCTTTCGGGGCTGATCCTTCTGCCCTTCGCATTGGTTTTCGGTCCACGGATATCCATGCGTGCGATCCGCGATCAGGCCCTGTTCGGCATCATGGCCGTGTTCCTGTATCTGGGAGGCTTCGCACTGGCTATCGAGCAGAAAGTGCCGACGGGGCTGGTCGCTCTCATCGCCGATCTTCTGCCACTGGCTATCGCCGCGCTCTCGCAACCCGTTCTCGGGGAACGGCTGACTTCCCGGCAATGGGCCGGGACCGTGATCGCCGTCACGGGTGTCTTGATCGTCTCCTTCGACAGTCTCAGCTTCGGTTCGGCTCCCGCATGGGCATATGGCCTGACGGTGGGCTCGATGCTGGTGTTCGCCGTCGCCTCCGTCCTGCACAAGAAACGCAAGACGGAGCATATGCCGGTCCACCAGAGCCTTTGCATTCATACCCTGACGGGTTCGGTTCTCTTCGGCCTTTGCGCGTTGACGCAGGGCAGCCTTGCCCCGCCGATGACCAGAGACTTCGCAATCGGGATTGCCTGGCTCGTCCTGATCGCAACATTCCTCGCCTATGCGGTCTACTATACCAGTCTGCGCCTGTTCCCGGTCGCCAAGGTGAGCGCCGCCATCTATCTCAGCCCGCCGGTGACGATGCTCTGGGCGTGGATGCTGTTCTCGGAGCCCCTGACGGCCGCGATGTTCGCCGGACTGGCAGTCACTCTGGTCGGCGTCTGGATGACGTCGCGGAATTGAGCGCCGGGAGGATCAGCCGTGGTGCCGACAACCAGCCGGCCTGACATCCCCTTTTCTACCCGCAGGCTTGATGCCGTGCGGTGGGCTTCGAGGCAGGGCGCGTAGTTCATATCGGACCTAGCAGGCTGCTGCAAAACGGCTGACAGGGTTGGGTTTTCTGTTGGGCTGGCAGGTTTTTGTCCGCGGGTTTTGTTTTTGGAGTTGGTTTGCCGCGCCCTGTCCATTGTTGATCGCGTCTGGCCCCTATTGTGTTTG